>Ga0181535_10000027_pt1 | contig 215724 bp, 163 predicted proteins | sample PEATcosm2014_Bin_44_FD_119774 | JGI IMG/M metagenome (GOLD analysis project Ga0181535, IMG submission 119774) | Peatland microbial communities from MTU Mesocosm Facility, Houghton, MI, USA - PEATcosm2014_Bin17_30_metaG | ecosystem: Environmental > Terrestrial > Soil > Wetlands > Peat | place... | reverse complement strand
TCTGTGGGGAACCACCGAGAAGCTGGTCGATGCCACAACCAATGTCGAGGAGTTTGCCCAGGTGGTGGTTCTGCGCCTGCGCAATATGACCGCCATCGACGCTACCGGCGTACATGCCATCGAGCGCTTTGCCGGCCAGTTGCGCAACTCCGGCCGCACGCTGCTGCTGTGCGGCGCCATGAACCAACCCTCCAAGCTGATGACCGGTGAGCACTTCCTGGATCGCGTGGGCCGCGAGAACATGATGCCCAACATCCAGACTGCGCTGGACCGCGCCAAGGCCGTCTTTGAAGAGCACCAGGAGCAACTCGCCCGCCATGCGAGTAACGAGGGATAGCCGCGCTCACGGGCCTTGCAACCCTTTCCGGGTAGTTATTGTGGATACAATCGAATCTTGAAGTACCGCCGGCCTCAAACCAGCAGCATCCGGCTGCTGCGCTCCTACAGAGGGCGACGTCTTTATCGATGATGGTGACGCTCGCTCTTCAAGCGCGAAAAACGGAGGCACTGCGATGCGGAGATTGGTCCTATTGGTGTTTGTGGCCGTCCTGGTCCTTCCCGCCGGTGCGGCTCAACCAAGCGCCGGCGTCACCGCCGGCCAGTTGGAACAGGCACTTGCCGCAGCGGAGAGTGCGCACCAGGCCGACGCCGACCTTGCGCGCCAACTCTCTGCGATGGTGCTGACCGAGCGGCTGAGCATGGCCAGAATGGCGCGTCTGCGGGCAGGGTTGCCGGGCGAGAAGTCCCAGCAGGCGCTGATTGCCCTGGCCGATTCGTCGGTCTTCCTCGACCCTCCGGCAGCAGAGACTCCCGCAAAGCCCACGCCGGATTCGGCAGAACTCCGCCGCATGTTGGTCGCCGTGGTGAATTACGTGAACACCACCGTTCGCCAGTTGCCCAACTTCATTGCCACGCGCGAAACTACCCGCTTCGAGGATCGGCCGCTGGAGGACATACAAGGGGAAGTCGGGATGACCACTCTCATCTATCTCCCTCTGCACGTCGTCGGCAGCTCCAATCTCCTGGTGACTTACCGGGACGGCCATGAGGTGGTGGAGAAGGCCGCGGCGAAGAGCAAACAAGGCGATTCGCAAGAGCGAGGGCTGTCCACTCAGGGAGTCTTTGGGCCGATTCTGACCACCGTTGTAGGAGACGCACTCAAGGGCCAAATCACCTGGAGCCGCTGGGAAGAGGGAGCGAGCGCCACGGAGGCGGTCTTCCACTACACCGTGCCCAAGGAGAAATCGCATTACTCGGTGGGTTTTTGTTGTGTTCCAGGGCAGACCGGTGGTGAGCAGCCCGGCTCAAGCGACTGGCATACGTTCGCCGAGATTGCCGCTTATCGTGGAGAGATTGCATTCGACCCGGCGAGCGGCGCTATCCTTCGCATTACGCTCGAAGCGGATATGCCGGCCAATGAAGTGGTCTCCAAAAACGGCATGATGGTCGAATACGGCGCAGTCGAAATCGGTGGAAAGACCTACATCTGTCCTCTGCGCAGCGTCTCTCTCTTGATGGCGCACGCCATCCAGCCTCCAACGGGAGATCGCCCGGTCGCGAGTTACAAGGGGCCGTTGAAGACCTTCTTGAACGATACGGTCTTCGAACAATATCGCCGCTTCGGCTCGGAGATTCAGGTTCTGACCGGGAGCAGCGTCGAACCGGCCGCGAATCCGCCTGTACCCGTTCAAACAGGCGCGGCCTCGAAAAGCCCGCAACCCGCGCCTGTTGCGAGCGCCAGCTTGCCCACTGCATCCGAGACCACCCCCGCGCCTGCAGCGGCTGTTGAACCAGCGCCCCCACCAGCGTCTGATTCTGTAGCCGCGCCGTCCACGCAAGCCGAGCCTGAAATCGCCATAGGCGCATCCGCGGGCCTGCCGGATCGGACGACTGCGCCGCCCTCGTCCTCCCTCTATACACTCAAAATCGCTACCCGGCTGGTGGATGTGAGCCTGGTTGCCAGCGATAAAAAAGGCCATCCGGTCAACGGTCTTCAAGCCGAGGATGTCGAGGTCTACGACAACGGACGCAAGCAGACCATCAAATTCTTCAGTTCATTCCATGCTGTTTCACCGGCTTCAGGCAGCACCGCTGCTGCTTCGCCCGGACGGTTCTTTTCAAATCAGGTCGTAGCTGCGGATGCAGCTTCACCGGCAGCTTCACGCGCCCCGGCCGGAGCAACGATTCTGCTTATCGACGAGAGCCACATTGCCTGGGCCGACATGAACAACGCCCGCACCCAGATGCTGCAATTTCTTGCCGCTGCGCCCGCGGACGAGCAGATTGGCCTCTACACCATGAGCGGTCTCGGCTTTCGCGTGCTGGCAGAGGTCACCACCGATCACGCCGCGTTGAGCGCGCGCTTGCGCAAGTGGACGCCCAGCGCGCAGTCCGCGGCCCAGGCGCAGAGCGAAGAGACGCGCAATCGACAGAGCTTCGATGAAGTGCGCAACGTCTCCGATCTCAACTCCGTAAACGGGAACGAAAAGAATACGCCCGATGGAATGTCCTTCGTCGATCCTCAGTTGCTCACCATGGGTAGCAACCCCGCGCGCGCCTCGCTGGTCATTCTGATCGGAGTGGCGCGCCGCCTGGGCGCTGTTCCCGGACACAAAAATCTGGTCTGGGTCTCCAGCGATAATGTCTTCGCCGATTTCAGCAATCAGGAAGTGGGCACAGACAAGAACGTCGGTTTCCTCGACGGCTTTGCCCTGCGCGCGCAAGAGGCCATGAACGATGCCCACGTGGCTGTCTATCCCCTCGATGTTTCGCAACTCGAGACATCGGCGATCGCCGCCGACACCCAACACCGGAACGTGGAACTGAACCCGACCAACTCTATGGCGGGGAGTCTTCCCGTTGACTATTCGGCAGGCCGCAACAAGGCCGAGATGCTCGAAGACATTCACCCCATTCAGTGGCCTGTCCGGCAAGTGGCTGAGGCCACCGGGGGACGCGCCATCCGGCGTTCCGGCAATCTGGCCGCGGCGATGGCGCAGATCGTAGAAGATGGTCATGCTACCTATCTGCTGAGCTTCTCTCCCGATCAAGCAGCCGATGGTCAGTACCACGCGATTACGGTCAAGCTCGCCGGCAAACAGCGCGGCTTGACGCTGCGCTATCGCTCCGGCTACCTCTATGCAAAGGAGCCGGCCACGCTCAAGGAGCGCTTTCAGCAGATGGTCTGGCAGCCCGTCGATGCAAATGAGTTGACGGTATCCGCGCAAGCGATTCCGATGGACGCCGGCGTCAATCTCAAGATCGACATCGCGGCCGGCGGCCTGGGCCTGGAACAGCAGGCGGACCGCTGGATGGACAGGCTGGACGTCTTCTTCCTTCAGCGCGACGACGCGGGCCTGCAAGCGCAGGTCGACGAGCGGACGCTGGAATTGCGGCTCAAGTCTTCGACCTACCAGCAACTGCCTGCCACCGGCATTCCCTGTGAGTACGCCGTTCAATTGAAGCGCGGCGTGGCCTCGCTGCGCATTCTGGTGGTCGACGAAAACACCGGCCGCATGGGCTCGGTCACCATTCCGGCCTCGGCCATCGGCCATGCCAGTCAGTAGGGCGGGATGCAACGATAAAGACGAAATCCGTGATTCGCCTATGAATGTGCCGTAGTTTATTCCAGCAGCAGCACGTGACGGCTGTATTGCGCCCCGGCCAGATGCAGGATTGCCTTGTCCAGCGTCACCAAAATGCCGTTCTCCCGGACGGCCAGGCCCAGCAGGTAGGCATCGGTAATCTGCTGGTGGCCAACCACACGATCTAGAAATGGGGCGAAAAGGGTCGTCCATCCGCTCTCAAGGGGCCAAAAACGGTAGCCCGGATAGGCGCTCAGCGTAGTCAGAATGTCGAACGCGTCACTCATAGGAAGGTTCCCGATGCGCGGATGGCAGCTGAGACGAAGGAATCCGGCCTCTGAAAACGCACAAACGCCCCAATCCTTCGTTGGCCCGTCGAACCATCGCCTCGCGGTGCTGTAGTGTATGTGCTCTTCGTCTGTAAGTGCAATCAGAACATTCACATCGAGTAGATACTTGAGGTTAGTCAAGCTCTTCCTCCAAGGCCGCTTTTACCATCTCATTGGTAATCACCCGGCCCGTGGAACGAATGACAAGCAGCCCGTTGGAGGCGCGTACAAGACGAGGCGATTCGCTGGCGGGCGGCGGCGCAGCGTGGCCTCGAAGCACCAACTCGCTGATCGCCTCACCCAACGTCGTACCGCGCCCTTGGGCATATAGGTTGGCAAGTTCGTAAGCGTCCTGCTTGAGGGTAACCGTGGTTCTCATACGACCACTATGCATCACTCTTCAATGAGATGCAACTGGAAAGAATGATGCCGAATGCCATCCTACGCATCAATCTCGTCATACGCATCAGATCGATTGCAGAGAGTTTTTGCTCGTTGGCGCAAAATGCTTCCAGGGGACCTGCAATTCCCTTACTCGATGCGGCGGTTTTCCGCTCAAATCTACCGCGCATCTCTCCCTCCCCGATAAGGCGTTTTTTTGATGACTTTGAAATGAACCTAACATCAACAGTATCTAAAATATATAATTTTTCATAGGTTAACCTTTCAGTAAATAGGGAATACCGATTTGAGCACATTCTTGCGCCTGATTTGGGGGGTAAACAGAGCATTTTAGGTCGTTTCGAATCTGCTTTCGACGCCCGCCGATCTTCCTGCGGCTTCGGTGTTTTCTCGCCTCCGGATTCAACCGGCGTAAAAGTACAAAAAAGGCCTCCGGCGCTGATAGGCTAAGGTCAGATATGAACGACAATTTGCATCAGTTACGCTGTTTCGGATGCGGGGCGCGGATCGCCGGCGCGGAAGCTCGGCCGGACTTCCGTTGCGCCCTCTGCGGTGACCTCTTCGAAGTCGAATATCCCGGCTGGAACCAGCGCCGGGGCAGCGACCGGCCCAATGCCGGCGCCCTCAAGTGGCTGTGGCGCGAGCGCCGCTCTTCCTCTGAGACGCTGGACCACTCCGGCGTATGGCGCTTCCGCGAGCTGCTGCCCATTCTGGACAACTTCGGCAACGCCGTCACCCTCTTCGAGGGCAATACGCCGCTCTATCATCTGCCCCGCACCTCCAAGACGCTGGGCGTCGATCAGGTCTACGCCAAGCATCAGGGCATGAACCCCTCAGGCTCCTTCAAAGACACCGGCATGACCGCCGCGCTGAGTGTGGCCAAAGAGCGCGGCTTCAAGTGGGTGGCCTGCGCCTCCACCGGTAACACCTCTGCCGCCATGGCCGCCTACGCCGCCCGCGCCGGCCTGCGCTGCCTGGTGCTGATTCCCGACGGCAAGATCGCCTGGGGCAAGCTGGCCCAGGCCATGGACTACGGCGCAGTCACCTGCCAGTTGAAGACCGATTTCGATGGCTGCCTCACCCTGCTCACCGAGATCGTCCAGCAAGCGCCCATCTACCTGCTCAACTCCGTCAATCCCTACCGGCTCGAGGGGCAGAAGACCCCGGCCTTCGAGATCGCCGAGGCCTTCGACTGGAATGTTCCCGACCATCTGATCGTTCCCGGCGGCAACCTGGGCAACAGCTCGGCGCTGGGCAAGGGATTCCGCGAGCTGCATGAGTTGGGCCTGATCGCCCGCATGCCGCGCATCTCCGTGATTCAGGCTGCCGGGGCCAACCCCCTGGTGCGCAGCTTCATCGCCAACAACGGAACCCTCCTGGAGCCGGTCGAGGCGCAGACCAGGGCGACCGCCATCCGCATCGGCAACCCCGCCTCGTGGCGCAAGGCGGCGCGGGTGATTCTCGATACCGGCGGCTGGTGTCTGGATGTGAGCGAAGCCGAGATCGCCATCGCCAAGGCCGAGATCGGCGCCGAGGGACTGGGTTGCGAACCGGCCTCCGCCGTCACCCTGGCCGGGTTGAAGAAGCTGCGCGCCCAGGGCAAGATCGGCGCAGCCGAGACGGTGGTGCTGCTGCTCACAGGCCACACCCTGAAGGACGCCGATTACACCATCGACTTCCATCGCGGCACGCTGCTCAAGGACGAAGAGAAGGCCGGCCTGGAGGCGGAGATCGAGAGCCTGCGCCGCAACGCCCAGGTGGTCGACGCCACGCCCGCCGCCGTGCTGGCCACGCTCGGGGAAAGCCTGGCATGAGCGACGACGACATGAGACAAGGTCTCCGGCTGCGTCTGCCGGCGACCTCCGCCAATCTCGGCCCCGGCTTTGACGCCGCCGCCATCGCCTTCGACTTCTTTCTCGACGTCAAGGCCCACCCGGCGGCGGAGTTTTCCATCGCCGCCACCGGCCGCAACAGCGATCGCTGCGGCCAACTCGAAGACAACCTGGTGCTGGAGGTCTACAAAGACCTGCTGCGGCGGGAAGGGATGCCGATTATTCCCCTCGCCATCCGCATGAACAACGGCATTCCCCTGGGGATGGGTTGCGGCTCCTCGGCCGCCGGCCGTCTGGCGGCCATTGCCCTGGCCGATCACTTCGGCCAACTGGGCTGGTCGAGCCAACAGATTCTCGAAGAGGCCACCGCGCTCGAGGGCCATCCGGACAATGTGGCGGCCTGCTGGCTGGGCGGATTTGTGGCCGCCGCCTGCGAGGGCCGAACGGTGCATGTGGCCCGCGTGGTTCCTCCCGCCGATTGGCGCGCCATCGTGGTGCTGCCTTCCATCCCGCTGCCCACCAGCGAGGCCCGCGACCTGCTGCCCGAGTGCTACACCCGCGCCGATGTGGTGGTGAATATCCAGTCGGTCGCGCTGCTGGGACTGGCCTTTGCCCAGGGGCGCGGCGACCTGCTGCGCGTGGCCATGAACGATCGCATCCATCAGCCCTACCGCGCCGCTATCTGCCGCCTCCTGCCGCCTCTGCTGCCCTTGGCGGGCCATCATGGCATTCTGGGTGCAGCCTTGAGCGGCGCAGGGTCGGCGGTGCTGGTGATAGTGGAGAACGAAGCCAGTCTGGCTGCTGCCCAGGCCGCCATTGGGCACGCCCTCGATGCCTTCGAACGGCCTGAACTGGTGCTCTGCCGCTTCCAAAGCGAAGGGGCGAAGGATCTGCGGAAAACCCTCCGTTTTTGATGGAAATGGGCGGAAATCACGAACAAATCGATTTAACCTTTGGTGATTACACACCTGATTACCTAAGTTTTCTTGCTATCTGCGGTGAAAACACTTACATTCCCTGCGTGGGCAGTTCTGGGGGAGGGCTGCTCTAGCGCTCGTAATCCTGTCAAGGGTTGCGGGCGCTTTTGCTTGTGAACGATTCGATAATGGATTCGTATCTTCTTCAAATACAAATAGTTCTTTGAAGTACAAGAGAAGATTTGAGGCTATTTCTCGCTTCCTTGTCTGCGCCTTGCGACTTTCCCTCCCCTTGCCGCATCCCATGAGTGAACCACTGCCGTTACACTAAGAAAGTGCAGTAGACGCAAGGAGGATCATGGCTGGAGTGGGAGTTCTGGAAGTAACCGACGCGACGTTCGAACAAGAGGTGGTGCAGAGCCAGCAGCCTGTTCTGGTGGATTTCTGGGCCGTATGGTGCGGCCCCTGCAAGGCCATCGGTCCCATCGTGGACAGTTTGGCCGTCACCTATGCGGGCAAACTGAAGGTCACCAAGGTGAATGTGGATCAGAACAACGCCACGCCTTCGCGTTTTGGCATTCGCGGCATTCCCGCGCTGCTCTTCTTCAAAGACGGCAAGGTCGCCGATCAGATTGTGGGCTTTGTCCCTCAGGATGTCATCGAGGAGAAGATTCAGAAGCTGCTGGCTTGAGGCTGTTAGAGCCGGAAACAACGGTATAGGGAATCATTTGCTCTGTAAACGACGATGCTCCGGTCAACCCGGAGCATCGTCGTTTGTTACCAATTCAATCTGAAATTTTCAGGCCATGGCCGCTACCGGCTCCGCCATGTTCAAAGCGGGCGTCATGGGAATCGCCGCCGCGCCAACCGCGGCCTGCGGATGCGCATGGGCGGCCCTGGTCAGCCGATGGACAAAGTGGTACGGAGGCCAGGGGCCGGAGATCTGCATCTGGCACTCGCGCATCATGGCGCTGGTGGTGGTGTACTTGTTCTGGTAGCGCTCGACGTATTTGCGGTCGATCAGGTGGGCAATGTCGAGCACCATCTTGCCACTCTCGGTCAGCCGGCAACTGACGTCTTCATCGAGCGGCACAAAGAGGCGGTGCATCTGGAAGCTGACGGCGCGGGCGCGCGTCTGGCGCTCCCGCTGGCGCGAGGCGCTCTCGCGCAGGTTGGTCAGATACTCCCGGCCTACGCCCTCAGCCGGCGTTTGTTTTCCCACCATGCGGCTGCAGCAGTCGTCGACCAGGATCTTCAGGTGCATCTCGGTCTTGCCGCGCAGTTTGTCGATGTTGCCCAGGAATTGCCGCTGGTTGGATCGGATGGACTTGCGCAAGGCTTCATCGTCTTGAAATACGGTGCCAAAGCGGAAGGGAAGCACCGTGGAGTGCTGAAAGCAGTCGGCGATCACGCGGGCGTGATCCACTCCCGACTTCTGGTTGAGCGCTTCGGCGGGGTTGTGTTCGCTGACGATTACCGCAAGATCGCTGGCGGGGTAAAGGAAAACCTGGTTGCCGCTTACGCCGTGAACCGATTCCAGAGCGACAGGTTTGCGATGACGGGCCAGTTCAGGAAAAGCTTGTTTTTCACCGATGCAGTAGGCATACCATGCCATGACGAGACTCTCCGTGCGCGGTCGCCCGTGAGCGCCGCTCGTTGGTGAAACTCAGTGAACTTGGGGAACAACTGCATAGTGGTCCTGTGCGAGAGAAATCCATAGGAGATCCCTTTTTATCCTGCCCGATAGTAGCCTGAGTAAAAGACGACTGGCAACAGGACTCTTGCGGAACTTGAGGAAAGGGAGCTGGTAACCCGAAAGTTGTATTGGTAGCAGTAAAAACTGTGTTGTCCCTATCAATATTCGTCCCTGAATGGGAAATTCATCCTTTTGAAACCTCCCCAGCGTACTGTCGCGGCACTCAGGGCAGTATCCGGCTGATGTGGAGATAGAGCAGGATGTTGAGCAGCACCGAACCGGCCAGCAGGAGCAGCACCAGGACAGCGAAGAAGTTGACCTTGGTGCCCACCGTCTTGAGGTCTTCGATCAATTCCTGCTGCTCGAGGGTGTTGCGGTCGGTGGCTTCGCGGACCTGGTCCAACTGATCTTCGACCCGCTTGATGGAGGTGTTCTGCTCCAGCACCTGGTTGCGCAGGTCGCGCTGGTGGGCGCGCAACTCGGCGAGATGGTTCTCGATCGGCTCCAGGTCAAGCGGCGGAGCAGAGGGCGGGGGCGCGTTTTGAGCATGGGTGGTGAGAAAGTTGCTGACCGCGTTGCCGAGATTGTTCTCCATCAGGGGCAGAATCTTCTGCAGAAACGGGAAGGCGCTGCGCAGAGCGACGATGGCGCGCTGCACACTGGCTGTGGCGTCGGAGCCTGCTGCGTCCTGAGTCAGGCCGCGGCCGGGCAGAGAGATGCTGCGTGCGCCCTGCGAGGTCTCCTGACGCGGTGGGAGCGGAGCGCGGCCCGCGCCGCCCACAGGCAGCGGAGAACCATGAACGCGGGTATGCACCTCACCGCCGCCAGCAGGGCGCTGGTTGGTGGGATGCAAATCGGAATTCTCTGTGCCGTTCATGCTCACGTCCCTTAAATATATAAGGAATCTCGGCTTGTAGGGGAACTGCAAAACGCTGCCGGAGCCTTGAAGGAACCGGGAAAGCTACCGGAGGCCTTGCTTCAGCGCACCTCATCTGGTCCACGGGCCTTGCGGAGACGCGTATGCTCGTAACATAGATTCTCGTCTCGACTTGGGAGAAACTCGTGAAATCCGTCCTCAACCGCACGCTTCGCAGCTTGCAGCGCTCCATCCTTGCCGGCATCATTACCATCGGTCCGCTCTTCGTCACCTACCTGGTCTTCAGCTTTGTGATGAGCAGCCTGGCCAAGGCAGGAATGCCGGGAGTGCGGCTGCTGGCCTTTCTCTTTCCCGAGGATTGGCTGAGCCATCCGCTGATGCAATCGGTGCTGGCCATCCTGCTGACGCTCATTGTGCTGGTTGTCGTGGGTAGGGTGACTTCGCTGGTCATTGGCCGCCAGGCATTCGCACTCTTTGAGGCGGTGCTGGAGAGACTGCCCTTTGTGGCCAAGGTTTACACCTCGGTGCGCCAGTTATTGGACACCATGATGGCCAAAAAGGAGACCAGCCAGCGCGTGGTGCTGGTGGATTTTCCCATCGCCGGGCAAAAGAGTGTGGGCTTTCTGACGCGTACGCTGCGGGATTCGGTCACCGGCGCGGAGTTGGCCGCCGTGCTGCTGCCCAACGCCATCAATCCCACCTCGGCGTTCTTGCAGATCCTGCCCATCGAGCGGGTCACGGAGACCGACCTGACCATGGAGCAGGCCATGAGCATGTTAATGACCGGCGGCGCGGTCTGCCCAGAGACGATCCGCTTTACGCGGTACACCTCTGGGGGTGAGACAATTACGCTGCCTGAGCCCGCGGCTTGACCTTGGCCAGGGACTGGTCCTTTGCCGCGACCCACATATCGTATTTATTTTGAAGGTTCAACCAAAACTGAGCAGAGTTGCCAAAGTAGGCGCTGAGGCGCATGGCGGTGTCGGCGGTAATCGAGCGCTTGCCGCGCACTAGATCGTTCACCCGCGGGGCGGAGACATGGAGATCCTTGGCCAACCGGTAGCAGGAAAGTCCCAGCGGCTCCATGAACTCGGTCTTGAGTATGTCGCCGGGATGAATCGAGTAGGCAAAAGGAATCTTTTCCATGGCGCTCCTCCTCAGTGGTAATCGACAATCGCAGCGTCGTAAGATTGTCCATCATTCCAAACGAAGCAAAGCCGAAATTGGTTGTTGACGCGAATGCTGTATTGGCCTTCGCGATCTCCAGAAAGCGCCTCCAGGCGATTCCCCGGTGGCCAATACAGATCGGAAAGACTCTCGGCGGAATCAAGCACCGAGAGTTTCTTCAGCGCAGACGAACGAAGATTTGCGGGAATACGGCGGCTCTTGCCGGTCTCCCAGAGGAACTCCGTATCGGCATCGGCAAAGCTCCTGATCACATTCAGATATTAACGCTATTCGTTACGTATCGGCAAACGTTATGAAGCGGCGGCTTCGCTGGCCGTCTCTTCCGCAGCCAGTGCTTCGCCTGCGTGTTCGCTTTCCGCGGCGACCTTGCGCAAGCTGACGTGCTCGATTTGCGCCCAGATCAGGCCGACCGGGACAATACCGAGGAAAGTAACCAGCAGCAGCGTTGCTCCGCAGGCGGTTGCAGCTTCTGCTGGGACTGCGAAGAAATTGGAGATGGCCGTCGCCACCAGGCCAATCTGTGTAAACCAGCCCAGCACCGGCAGTTGGAGGACGCTGGCGCCGCCGCTGACCACCATCATCAACACCGCTTTGGCGGGGGTGATTTCAGCCAACTGTGGGCTGGCCACGAAAGCCTGCATGGTTTCCAGGTAAGCGGCGGTGATCAGCAGCCACATGGCCAGAGACAAGCCGGCGGTAAGGGCGAAATCGGAAAAGGAGCGAATTGTGTCCAGTCCGGTATGAAAGGCATGGACCTTCTGCCCGACGGCGCGCCCCAGCTTGTGCGAAAAGATGCTGAAGCCGCGCTCCAGAAGGGAGGCGACAAAGCCGCCGGCCAGCCGGACAGCGACCAGGAAGAGTGCTCCAGCCAGGGTTCCGAACAGGCCATAGAGACCGGCCTTCTTGACCAACTCGGGATGGGGCACCGCGCCGGCGGGCGAGAAGAGAATGACGCAGGAGAAGATCAAAGCCATCGAGCCGGCGTCGAAGAGGCGTTCGACGATATACACGGCGATCTGGTTCGTAATGGGCATTTGCGTCTTGCGGGCCACCAGATAGGGGCGGACCAGATCGGCGACACGGCCGATCAATGCAATGGCGGTGAAACCGATCACCTGGGTTCCCAACAAGGTGAACAGGCCAACCTTCTTGTTGTGGCGCAGCAGCACCGCCCAACGCACCGAACGCAAACCGTAACCCAGATAGATGCAAACCAAGCCGATGCCGATCTTGCCCCAGTTGGCCAGCTCCAGTTGCGCGCGGAAGAGGGCGAAGTCAAAGTGCATCCGGTCGCGGCCCCATACCACCAGGGCGACCAGGGCCGCCAGAACGACCAATCCCACTACCATCTGTTTCTTCTTCAAGATTTCTCCGATTCCGCGGCGACGCGCGTCCTCTTAGTTTAAATGCCGAACGGCAGGGTAAGGTTGGACGGCTTTGCGGCGGCCATGAAGATTGATTGAATCGGGGCAGTGCGTGGGCGGAAGAAGGTTTTCACACCCGCATTGCGGCTATTGATAAAGAAGACAACTTGCGCAACCGGGGGTGAATTGGCAAGGATGGTAGCAATCCTATGCGCAAGTCCAAGGCAGTCCCTTTAACGGTTTTAGCGGCGCTAGCGTTTTTTGTCACCGGTTGCCAAGACAGGCCCGAGAGCCGCAACTGCGTCGATGAGCAGGGGAGGATCGTTCCCGACACCAATTGTCAGGCCTACTCCTCGACCGGCGCGCACTATCACTACCTTTACGGCGGTTCCAGCGGAGGCCATGTGGGCGATGCGGTGGTGGGCGGCAGCGCCACCTCTAGCAGCAGCGGCGTCACCCGCGGCGGCTTTGGCGGCGGCAGCGGCGGCGAAGGCGGCGAAGGCGGAGGCGAGTGATGCGGCGTTACACGATTACCCCCCGCAACGATTGGCAGGCCACGGTGGCGCGCACCGGCCTGACCTGCCACACCCTGGACGACGGCACGCCCTATTGGGACGAATCTGCCTACTGGGAGTTCACGGCCGCCGAGGTCGACCGCCTGGAAGCGGCGACGGCCCAGATTCAGGAGATGGCGCTGGCCGCCGGGGACCACATCCTGGACCACAATCGCCTGGAAGAGATGAAGATTCCCCCTGCGGCGGCGGCGCGCATCCGCGAGACATGGAACAGCGAGCCTCCGGCGCTTTATGGCCGCCTCGACCTGGCCTACGACGGCCGCCAGATCAAGCTGTTGGAGTACAACGCCGACACCCCCACCGCGCTGGTCGAGGCCGCGGTGACGCAATGGTACTGGCTGGAAGATTGCTTCCCTCAGGCCGACCAGTTCAATTCGCTGCACGAGAAGCTGGTGGCCAAGTGGCAGGATCTGCTGCCCTATCTGCAACAGCCCGTCTACTTTGGCCACGACGGTAGCGAAGAAGACTTCATGACTGTCAGCTACCTGCGCGATACCGCCCAGCAGGCCGGCCATAAGACCGTCCCCATCGCCATGCACGACCTGGGCTGGGAAGCGGCGGGGGCGCGTTTTGTGGATCTGGATTGCAAACCCATCCAGAGCCTCTTCAAGCTCTATCCCTGGGAGTGGCTGCTGGGCGAGGAGTTCGGACCGCACGCCCTGGAGTCCATCGGCGCGGTCAACTGGATGGAGCCCATCTGGAAGATGATGTGGTCGAACAAAGCGCTGTTGGCTATTCTCTGGGAACTGTATCCCAATCACGAGTTATTGCTGCCGGCTTACCTCGACGGGCCGCGCAATCTTCAGGATTACGTGAAGAAGCCCATTTATGGCCGTGAAGGAGCAGGTGTCACGGTCTTTCGCAACTGGGTGGCGGCGGAAGGAAATACCGAAGAGCGAGAAACCTGCGTCTACCAGAAGCTGGCTTCCCTGGCCGTCGAGGGCGGAAACACCGCGGTGATTGGCAGTTGGCTCATAGACGGCGAACCGGCCGGCATGGGCATCCGCGAGTCGGCGGGAACGATTTCGAACAACACCAGCCGCTTTGTGCCGCATCTGTTCCGGTAGATTCTTTACACGCAGGAAGGTCCTCCGTACTTGAAACGAAGGAACCTCTGATCAAGTCGACGGTTTGAAGGGTACGGGCTTTAGCCCGTACACAAAGCACAAAGAATCAATGGGCTTTAGCCACTGAAGGAAGGTTGGGTCATTGAGGGCGCACTGAATCAGAGGTTTCCTAATTAGCAACTCTCACGGCGCTTGTATTGGAGGCTTGTGCGCGCTTTGCTTCCGCCTCGCGGGCCTGCACGCGGCGATTGAATTCGTGGATGACGCGAGCGACGTAGGCGCGGGTCTCATGGTAGGGGGGAATGCCGTGGTACTTGTCCACGGCGGCCGGGCCGGCGTTGTAGGCGGCCAGAGCCAGGGCCAGATTGTCGTGATAGCGGTTGAGCAGGGCGTCGAGATACGTGGAGCCGCCGCGCACATTCTGATCGGGCTGAAAGCTGTCCCGGACGCCCAGGCCGGAGGCCGTCGCGGGCATCAACTGCATCAGTCCGCGGGCGCCGGCGCTGCTCACGGCGCGGGCGTTGCCGCCGCTCTCCGCCTTGACCAGGCTGGCCAGCAGATCCACATCCAGATTGTGCATTTGTCCGGCACGGGCCAGCATCTCGTGCAGGTCGGCGGGTGAGAGAGGTGCCTCAGGAGTGCTGGGTGCGGCCGGAGCGGTCTTCGGCGCACTGGCTACCGGCTCCGGGGTTGGATCGGGAAGCTGCTCGACGGCGGCGATCTCCGCGGGGCGCAACTCGATGTAGCTGTCCTCGCCGGAACTCAGATAAAGACGGGTTTTACCCGCCACCTCGGCATGATGGTGGCAGCGCATCTCGAAGCCGTTGTTCAGAGTAATGCGCTCGGCGGCATGGGCCTGCGGCAGCGCCAAAAGGCCCGCTACCAGCGCCGGAACGATCAAAACTCTGCGCATTCGTTTATCGAGTTTCCAATTCATTGACCGAAGCTCTCATTTTATAGGACGCACAGAAGTACCAAAGCGTTTTTACGGGGAAAGACAGGGCAATCGCATGAATCCGGATGGAGGAGACAGGCTTCGATTATTACCGCGCCGTTGGCGCAATGGTTAATAGCCCCGCGCTTCAGTATGGGATTGACGCAACAAGAAGTCTGTCTGGAGCCCCGTAAGGCCGGCGCAAAAGGCGAATTTGTCATCGGATTTACGTTCATACGATTGGCCTGCGGAAAATGACTGCGCCGGGAACAACCAGCTAACTTCAATCCAACCCGGCAAAAAGAGCGGGCAGTGAGACACAAATGGGCGTTCCCGGCACCGTCAATTCGTCGCCGGAGACGACAAGCAGGCCGCGACGGTCGGCTATCCAGGCGGCACGGCGCTCAGGATCGAGAATCCAGATATGTTCCACGCCGAAACCGATGTAGTCGTCGATGCGCTCCTGAAAGCGGCTTAAACGGTCTTCGGGAGAGAGAATCTCAATCACAATCAAGGGAGGATGTGTGAGGATGCGCTCGCGGGGTGCATCGGCGAGCAGGATGGAAAGATCGGGGACGCGGAAGCGGGAGGCGGAGACCTGGGTACGCACATCGGTGACCGCGTAGACGCCCCAAGAGGCTTTGTTGATCGTAAAGAGAACCGCTATCAACGTCTGGAGTAAACCGTGATCGTGCTCACCCACATTGCGCTCCTCCACGCAGCCATCGACGAAGTCGCAGTCGGGCCGGTAGGCGGTGCGCAGGTATTCCTCGACCGGGAGAAGAGCGGATTCGACGGCGGGCAGCGTGGCCATAGGCTTAGTATGCGCTGAAAAGACGAAGAATCCAATCCGTATTGAACGGCACTATCAGGTCGCCGCGAGGAGCAGGCTGAGGGGGTGTTATCTGCCTATCGCGGACCGGCGGGCGATGGCTGCTTCCAGCACCACGGCCACGCCGTCCTGGTCGTTGGGGCGGGCCAGCTTCCAGCCGCGGGTTTTGGCCAGGGTGCGCAGTTCCAATGCGGCATTGCCCATCACGACAGCCTGACCGGCCCACTCCAGCATATCGAGGTCGTTCCAGTTGTCGCCGATGGCCATGGTCTCCTTGCGGTCCACGCCCAGCCGCTGGGCCAGCCGCTCGAGCGCCCAGCCCTTGCTGATGCCGCTGGGCAGCAGGTCGAGAATGGAGAGATCGCGGGCCAAGTACTCGGTCTTGACGCAGGTGCACTCCGCGGCCCAGACACTGGCTCGCAGCGCTTCTTCCGCCTGGCGCATCTTGACCACACCGCCTGCCACCATCCCCTGAATGGGGTCTTCGCCGTCGCGCAAAGCGTCTTCCAATGGTTTCACCACCTCGATGGCGTTGCGGTTGGCCTCGACCCAGATGGAGATTCGTCCCTGCGCCTGCTCCAGATCTTCCATCGCCAGTTCGCGGCCTCCCGGACGGTCGAAGGTATAGACCAGCGCGCCAAAGGGCCGCAGCAGCCCGCAAAGTCCCCGCGCCACACGCGAGGCCAGTTGCGCTCGCTCCAGCGCTTCGCCGCCCAACGTGCGGGTCACTGCTCCATTGGACGTGATCAGGGGTGTATCCGCTCGCAGGTCGAGGCCGTCGAGCAGGGGAGTGGTAAAGGCGGTGCGGCGTCCGGTGGCGATGGCTACGACGATGCCGGCTCGCTGGGCAGCCTCCAGGGCGCGCGCCGTGCGGGCCGTCAATTGCCGCGCGGAGGCCAGCAGGGTTCCGTCCATATCGATAGCCACCAGGCGCAGCGGAGGGTGCATAGCCCTAGTGTAGCGGGCCATCGGCGCCGTCAGCCTACTCATCGGTGAGGCGATTTCTCAAGAGTGTATGGGTGGGAAAACGCACTCCGCTCAAAACGCAAAATGGAAACCCGGCTTTCACCTCTGGTGAGAATCGGCTATCGTTTCTTCATGGAACAAATCTGTAGCGGCTGCCACGCTGTAATGGGAACGAAACAGGAAGCAGGGACGTGTCCGGCCTGCGGAGAGGCGCTGGTAGAGCGCGCCAGTCTTGCAGCCGATCAGCCTCTTGCCGGCCCGCCCGCCGAGGTCGACCGGCGCGGCATCGTACTGCCCCGCCGCCATGCGCTAGGTGGAGTGATCACGCCGCAGTGAAACGTGAATTCTGCAGCCGGGAATCAGGGATTCGTGTCCAGTCCGACTGCCTCGGCCAGCCGCGCCTGCCGCTCGTCGAAGGTCCAAAAGCGCTCTGTTTTCAGCAAAAGCGCGCAGGCTACGTGGAGCGAGTCCAGGGTGCGGACCCCCAGTGTGGGCCCGTGCTGACGGGCGAGATCGATGCAGGTTTCCCAGGTTCTTTCGGGAAGATGGACGGAAAACCAGACGCCCCTGGCGCAATCTTCTTCGAATTCTCTCCAAGCTCTCTGGGCTTCAGAATAGGAGAGTTTTCGGCGAAAAACATAAAGATGAATTGCGTGCGCCACTTCGGCGCGGTTCAATGGGGTAATCCATAGAGAGGGTTTTAGTCTCATGCGACGGATCACTTCAGCGGAGTGGGAATCCTGTACGTAGCTCGATACCAGGAAGCTGGAATCCGCGTATATGGTCAATAGCGGCTCTCTCTTTCCTCAATCAGTATTTCAACTGCGGGAATCTTACGATCGCCGAAATTGCGTTTCAGGCGGGCGGCGAAATCGGGCCACTCGGCGGGCTCAGCAGCCGGGAATTCGGGAACAATCCGGCCCAGAACGCAGTCGCGCTCTCGCAACTCGACGGTCTCTCCGGCCTTCAACCACGCCTTCAGTTGGCGGGTGTCGCGCAGTTGGCGCAGGTTTACGCTGGGCATGGTCTCAACGTGCCACATAATGTGTCACAAGTCAAGAACCGGCCTTCGGCGCCTCCGTCTTCTCGATCAGGCCGTCCAACCGATAGTCGCAAGCGTCGGCCGCGTCGAGGGCGGCGGTAACCTGTTCGCTCATCTCCGCAACCGCCAGCCGCCTGGCCGCCGTCTCCACCGGCAGGCGCAGCAATGCGGGCAGTTGCAGCCACCAGAGCAGTTCCTCGTATTTTTCGCGGACCAGATAGATGTGGCCCTTGGCTTCATGAACTCCGACCAGCCAGCGCAGGTCCGGGTCCTGCCACAGGCCGGGGGTGACGGCAGGATTCTCCTCATCGACCCGGTAAACGGAAGGCTCGTCAAGCGTCCCAATCGGCGGCTCAACGACTTCCGTCCCAACCAATTCGAGCGCGGCAACCGCTTCTTCATCGGCGATGGGCGCTTCACCGGCCAGGTCTTCCTCTTCCTGAATGAGCTGTGGCTCAGGCTCGACAACTTCATCCACTGAAGCTAGCGGCGCGGCAAAGACGATCTCTCCTGCTCCGGAAGTAGCCAGCAGCAGCACCTTGATGCGAGCAGCGGCGCGCCAGGCCTCTTCGCCCTCGAAGCCGAGTGCGGCAAAGGACTGGGCGAAGGGCTCGCGCAGGCGCAGACGGTCGAAGATGTCCAGAGCGCGGCTTTCCGGGCGTTCCGGGTCGAGGGATTCCGCCAGGAGCTCAAGAGCGCACCAACCGAGAATTGGGCCCCACAAGGCGGTCGAGGTCAAATGCGGACTGGCGCTGGGGAGCATACGCCGCGCGGCTGCCGTCCACGGGGCAGGGAAGAGAGCTTCCGCCGTGGGGATGGAGAGCGCTGCACTCAGACGGTCGCGGAAGGCCGGCCCCAAAAGATTTGTCAGGGTGGGATGAAGGCCACTCCCCCCGCCACTGCGGCCCAGGTAGGCGGATTGCGACCCGCGCAGGAAGTTCTCGCAGCGGAACCAGGCCTCCTGATAGACGGCGCTCGCTTGCGGGTGAGGCGTCTTTCCCTTGAGCCGCTCCGGAGTCAGCCGAGCATCGGCGAGTTCAATCAGTTGGCGCACCAAAGCCGGTTCGAACTGCACGCGCAGCGCGTCGTGGATGTGGCGAAGCTCCAGATTGACCAGGGCGTCGTCCAGGTTGGGCACGCCACTGCCGTTCAGCTGATCGCAGAGACGGTCCCAGGGCTGCTGGGCGGTCGAGCGCAACTCCCGCCAATCGAGGAAGACATGGCACTGGTAGGCGTGCAGATCGAGCGTCAGGCCCTGATTGGCAAGATCGTTGGCCCGGCGCAGGTATTCCAGGCCAGTAAGGGAATCGCGCCAGGCAAGAATAATGCTTGTATCGCCGACCAACCCCAGACCCTCGGCCAGCCGCCTCCGGCGTAGCCCCGACCCCGCTTTGTCGGCGTAGGCGGCTGAGGTATCGATGGTTCCATGGGCCGACCCGTAGCGGTTGTTGAACACCACCAGCGCCCGCTCCCCGCCCACGCGGTTGGAGTAGGCAAAGACGTTCTCGTCGACCGAGCCGCTGCCCTGGAAAAAGTCGTAGAGCAGAAAGTCGTTGCTCTCGGCAAACAGATGGCGGCGCTTGAGCAGCGGCGCAATCTCCCGCTGGTGCCGCTCGACCAGCCAATGGTCGGGAGATTCCTCGTAGCGCGGCCGGTAGTACTCCATGCCGTACTTCTCCGTGAATCCCTCGATCTGGCCGTGGCTGAACATGGGCAGGCCGGGCAGGGTAGCCATCATGGCGGCCACGCCAAAGCACTTGTCGCCCTTGCCGAACTGGTCGATGGCCGTGCGCTCGTCGGGATTGCTCATGAAGTTGACGTAGCGCTTCAGGATGTCGGGGTCGAATTCCAGGGTGTTCTTCAGCACCGAGCGGTATTTGGCGTTCTCTTCGTCGCGCAGCATCACCATGAAGGCGCTGTTGTAGACGCGGTGCATGCCCAGGGTGCGGACGAAGTAGCCCTCCATCAGCCAAAAGGCCTCGGCCAGCAGCAGTGTGCCGGGAACCTCGGCGGCCACGCGGTCGACCACCTCGCGCCAGAACTCCTGCGGCATGAGCCGGTCAAACTCCGCCTGGCTCAGCCCGTACTCGGCGCGCGAGGGAATCGCCCCGCTGGCGCCTGGCCCAGGGAACCAGAGCCGGTGGAAGTGGCGCTTGGCCAGCGTCATGGCGGCGTCGAAGCGAATCACCGGGAAGAGTCGCGCCACATGCAGAATGGTCTGGATCACCTGCTCGCGGACAGCCGCGTTCATGTAGTCGAGCTGGGCGGTGTCGTTCCAGGGAAAGCTGGTGCCGTCGTTGCCGTGGTAGATGTAGCGGGTCTCGCCCGACCAGCGGTCGCGGCGGCGGAAGACCACCGCGGCATCGGACTGCTCGTAGTAGTGGTCCTCGATCTTGATCTCCACCCGGCCGTCGTGGGAGAGATCCGGGCCCTCAAAGCTGTAGGCGGGGTAGGGCGATTCGTTGCGCGAGATGAACCAATCCGGGTGCTCGACGACCCAGGGCGAATCGATGCCCATGTGATTGGGAACCATGTCGCTGGCCAGGCGAATGCCGTACTGGTAGGCCCGGTCGCGCAGGTGGATGTAAGCTGCCTCGCCGCCCAGATTTTCCGCGATGGCGTAATCGAAGAGCGAATAGGCCGAAGCCACAGCTTCGTTGTTGCCGCAAAGCTGCTTGATGGTCTTGGAGGCGCGGCTGCGCTCCCATACGCCGATCAGCCAGAGCGAGTTGAGCCCGCGATCGGCCAGCAGCCGCAGCTCTTCGTCGGGAATCTCGTCCAGCCGGGTGATGCTGCGCCCGTACTGGCGGCTGAGCTGAGCCAGCCATACATAAGTGCTCTTGGCGATCAGCACCGCCGTCGGCATCCAGGCCATGTCGGGGCTGAACTTCTCGTATTCGTGCGCCGGATCGCCGTAGACCGGCACCTCGGCGGTAGCGACAACAGAAGGACCATGGCGGCCCGCCTCGCGCGCCCGGCGCTCGGCCTCGGCGGCTTGCGCGCTGGGGGGATGGAATTGCTTCCAGATGGCCAGCTCCTCTTCGCGCAGAATCTCGCCGGCCATCTCCAGAAAGCGCTCCAGCCCCTCGCCCAGCAGCGGCTTCCACAGCTTGAGAATGAGTTGCAACTGCTCGGCCAGCGAGCGCGGCGCTCCCAGAGCCGGAGCGCGCAGCAACTCCAGCAGGCTCATCGGCTGTGAGTCGGCGACGGGAATCAGCGGCCGGCTGGCGAAATACGCGGGAAGTTGTTGCGCAACCTGGCGATAGACCGTCTTCTCCGCCAGTGGTTTTTCCTCGAATAACTCGGCAAAGGGCGAAAAGGCCTCATTGCGGTTAGCCGTCCACAGCAGCAGCATCTCTTCGAAGGCGACGGCCTGGTGGGGAATCCCGTCCGTGGAGCGGAAGAGCCACTCAGCCGGCGTCTCCAGCCCTTGCAGAATGGTGCTTCCAGGAAAGTGCTCGACGAAGGTGAGCAACATGCGGTCGAGCTCTTTTGCGCCAACCTCTTCGCCGAACCAGTCCAGCGCGGCGGTCATGACCTCCGGGTCGAACTGCTCGCGATAACGGGCCATCACGATGTGGCTGGCCTCGTCGATCAGGCCCATGGCGAAAAGCTGGCCGGCGTGGACCGCCAACTCCGGGTGCTTTTCCACCTCGCGCACCAGATTCATGCGGTGGGCGAACTCGCGGCAGGCGGCGATATGGATAAAAACCACATTTCCATTGGTGGAAAAGAGCGTCTCCGCGAACTGGTATCGTTCACGCGCACTGCGCGAAATGTGAAATTCCATCATAAAAAGCCCAGCTCTCCGGTTCGTACTCTTCGCCGCCTGAAACTTGTTCGCGACCCCTTTCCGCGGGGTGCACAGGCCCAGGCGGATCAAGACCGCTCCCTATCGGGACAACAAATAAGGTACACCCATCATAAGGGTGGAGGCGCGCTGCGCGCCGGGTGCTTTTCGGGAACTTGGCGCGCGCGGCGCATCCTGCCCAGAATGGCGCTGTCCTCCAGATGAATCCACACTGCTGGACAAAACACCCAGGCCATTGCAACCCGCGCCTCTTTGCCGGTAAACTGTACTTGCGTTGCCGGTTCTTGACCCCGCGGGAGATCCGTGGAGCCTCCCACAATGGGGCAAAGAACCGAAGACGCCAGTCTCTTTTGAACTCGAAGGTAGGGAACTGATACCGGCGAATGAGAGAAGACCTGTGCAGCACCCTCGCGGAGAGGTGGCAGAGCCCGGTTGAATGCACCTGACTCGAAATCAGACGTACTCGTAAGGGTACCGGGGGTTCGAATCCCTCCCTCTCCGCCATAAGATCAGTTGAATCAACGCATAGGGGCCAATCATGGGCCCCTGTTCTTTTTGGTATGAAGCTTGCGTTTTGTGGAAAACATGCACGTAGAGGCACAGAAAGGCACAGAAGTTCAAACCCAATTGACCACAAAACTGACACCGAAAAGGCCAAACCGGTTAAAGCCGCTTAGGAGAACTTGCAGGACCACTACCTGCCCCGACAAACCCCTCCCACAAGCCGAAGCCAAAGGAACAAATGAAGCTCTGTTCATCGCGATAAGACCGCGATGAACAGGGCACAGTCTTGGATACTGTGATGAATGGGCCACCTGCCTGAAACCGTTTCACTCCCCTACGGGAGGAACTCTCCAGCGCTTTGTTGCATCTCCAAAGACAACAGGTCCAAAGGCAACTTGGTCATCGGTAAATTCAAATCCATAATGACAATGTGAGCACTCCAGATGTCGCGGCTCGTCTCCTGAAGGTAGCCGTCCGGCTACAGCGTCGCCACATTTTGGACAAATCACATAATTCATTGCGTAGCTCTTACGCGCGCGTCGGAATCTCATAAGCTCCTCTCAATTGGGCGGGTGGCCCAGGTCTGACCATCCACAAATGATTGGGAGCCCCATGTCTCGATTCCAAGACATGGGAGGCAACGAACCACGACCGTCTGTTGCTCGTTCCGTCCACCAATTCGATAACCCGAGGACGGGCGCCCAGTGGGGTCAGATCTTAAACATCTTCGGATAGACTTTTAATTTCAGAGAACATGGAGAGTTCATGGCCCTGCACAGCACCAAAGACCGCAAAACTGCCGGCGGTGCGCACGCCGGCGTCGCCCACACCGATCCCGAGCTCTATGCCTTCCCCAAAGAAGCGATGGAAGCGCATCGGGCCTATAAGTCCATCCATGAGATGCTCCTTCTCGATGGCAATTCGCAGCAGAATCTCGCCACCTTTTGCACCACCTGGATCGAGCCGGAAGTCAAGCAGCTCATGGACGAGTCCGCCGACAAGAACATGATCGACAAAGACGAATACCCGCAGACGGCGGCCATCGAAGAGCGCTGCGTTCATATGTTGGCCGATCTGTGGAACTCGCCTGAAGCCGTCAGCACCATCGGGTGCTCCACCACCGGATCCAGTGAAGCGGCCATGCTCGGCGGCCTGGCGCTCAAATGGAACTGGCGCAAACGCCTGAACGCCCAAGGAAGGTCAACGCAGGCTCCCAATTTGGTCATGGGCCCTGTTCAGGTCTGCTGGCACAAATTCTGCCGCTACTTCGACGTCGAGATCCGCGAAGTGCCCATCGAGGGCGACCGTTTGCTGCTCACGCCGGAAGAGGTCTTGAAGCGTTGCGACGAGAACACCATCGGCGTGGTTGTTACTCTGGGGGTGACCTTCACTCTTCAGTACGAGCCGGTCGAGGCGATCGCCGCCGCTCTGGACCAATTACAGGCCAAGACCGGCCTGGATATCCCGATCCATGTCGACGGCGCCAGCGGCGGCTTTCTTGCGCCCTTCCTGCAGCCTGAGCTTCTCTGGGACTTTCGTCTGCCGCGGGTGAAATCCATCAATGCCTCGGGACACAAATTCGGTCTGGCGCCCTTGGGCGTGGGGTGGGTTTTGTGGCGTGAAAAACACGACCTTCCTCAGGAGCTGATCTTCGACGTCAACTATCTGGGTGGGAACATGCCCACCTTTGCGCTGAACTTCTCCCGGCCAGGCGGCGAGATTATCTGCCAGTACTACAACTTCTTGCGTCTCGGCAAAGAAGGTTACACAGAGATCCAGCGCGAATGCTCTGCCCTGGGCCGTTTTCTCGCCGGGGAGGTAGGCAAACTCGGCCCCTTCAGGATCATGTATGACGGCCAGGGCGGAATCCCCGGCCTTTGTTGGGAGCTTAAAGAGCCCGCATCCAGCAACTTCACACTCTACGATTTTGCCGATCGATTGCGTGAGCGGGGATGGCTGGTGCCGGCTTACGCCCTGCCCCCCAACCGCGAAGATAGGGTGATTCAGAGGATTCTGGTTCGCCACGGCTTCACCCGCGCCATGGCAAACAGGCTCTTGCGCGAGATGCGGAGTGTACTCGACCATTTTGTCCAACATCCGAGCCAGCCGCAAGCAACCCAGGGTATCGCCGGGACGGCCTGGCACGGCCACGATCACTCCGGCCGGTTGGCGCAGCACCGGGCGCTGAGCGAATCCAAAGCCGGACGATGATGACGCCGAAGCCGGCTGCGCACGATCCGGCCTGTACTTTGGTTCCATCTCCTCGGTTGAATGAACTGCGGTAGAATCGTTCACACTGGAAGCAGATGACTGCAATCGAAGATACACAAGCCGTGGAGTTGAACGAAGCCGAGATACGGAAGCAACTCAAGTTGCTTACGGGCGATGAGGTCTTTCGCGCCAGCAAGAGGTCGATTGCCTTTCTGACCTATGTTGTCGAGGAGACGCTGCGGGGGGCGGGCGAGCATCTCAAGGAGCGCTCCATCGGCACGGAGGTCTTTGGCCGCACCTGCTCGTACGACACGAATCTGGATCACGTCGTACGGACGGCGGCGACAGAACTGCGCAAACGGCTGGCGATCTATTACGGGGAAGAGAAGCACCGTTCCGAGCTGCGCATCGTGATGGTGCCGGGCTCGTATGCTCCCCGGTTTTTTCCCGCGACATCGAATGAATCGAGTCATGCGCCTTTGGGGCTGGCGTCAGTTGCGGCACAGTCTTTGCCGGCAGAAGATTCTGCCGGTTTGAAGCGGAAAGAAGAACGCTCCCGCACCATTTTTCAGCGACGTGTTGGGTGGTGGGCAGGTGCATTGGCCGTCGCGCTGCTGGGAATCGTGATTTCGGTCTTCCTGCAACAGCGGCGGCAGACCCCCGAGTACCTGTTCTGGAAGCCGCTCTTGGATTCACCAGGCCCCGTCCTTTTGGCTGTTGGAGACGTGCCGAATGGGCCGCCGCTTTCCAACGGCGAAGATTCTGCGCCGGCAATTCTCCACTCGGAGAGCTCGCGCGCGGTCCCCTTCGCCGACACGGTGACCATTGCCGAGGTAGTGGGGATTCTTCAGTCGCACGACAAGAAGGTCATGATTCGCCGCGAGACGGCCAGCTCCTTTTCGGATCTTCGCGAAGGGCCCGTCGTCTTGGTGGGCGCTTTTAATAATGAGTGGACCCTGCGCCTGACCCGCCAGTTGCGCTACACCCTGGCGCTGGATGCGGAAAACCATCTTATCTATATTCGGGATGCCAAAAACCCGGCTTCGCGGCAGTGGAAGTGGCTGACGAATCAGCCGACCAACGTAATGGCAGGGGCCGGAGCGCCCGTTTTGCATGATTATGCCCTCATCTCGAGGGTTCACAACGCCGAGACAGGGCAGGCGATGGTGGTGATCGGCGGGCTCTTTACCTATGGAACACAAGCAGCAGGGGAGTTTTTGACCGACCCCAAATTGCTTCAGGGAGTCGCGCGGACGGTCAACCTGGGAGACAGCGAGCACAGCCTGCAGATCGTCCTGGGCACTACGGTTACCGACGGAACCCCGGGACCGCCGCAACTGCTGGCGATTTCTGAGGAGTGAAGATTCTCTCTTTGTTGGTCAAATCGCCTTCTGTATCTCATTCAATCCTATAGACAATTTACAGGCTCCTGACGGTCAGGAGCGGTCTCTGTCTTCTCTCTCCGTCTTGCGATCCATACAAAGTTTGTGGATTGAAACCAGACTCCTCCCTCGTTCCCTGCAAATACCCGGCAGGAACGCTGGAGCGAGATGGCAGGCGGGAATGATTCACAGGAGGCTACGATGAGAGCATTTTTCAAGCTGACCGGGACCTGGATGGTCCTTTGGGCAGTATTGATTTGCATCCCCAGAGCAGGGTTTGCACAAGGATACGGCAGCATCAGCGGCACAGTTACCGACTCCTCCGGGGCAGTAGTTCCCGGTGCGCTGGTCAGCGCAGTACAGGTTGGCACCGGACTGGCGGTGAAGACCACCTCCAGCACGATGGGCATGTTTACGTTTCCCTCGCTGGCCCCATCCACCTATAACCTGACCGTCAGCCACGCCGGATTTGAAGCGTTTGCCGAGAAGGGATTGCAGTTGCGTGCTGACGCCGCCCTGACCGCCAACGTGGTCTTAAAGGCGGGCAGCACTGCCGAGACGGTTACCGTCAACGCCGATGTGGTTCAGGTGGACCTGACCACCGGAACCCTGGAGCAGGTCATCGGCACTGCACAGATGAACGATCTGCCCCTGAACGGTCGCAATGCTGCCGCGCTGACGGCGGAGGTGGCGGGCATCACTCTGGCGCCCCCGGCCCAGGCGGACCAGGGGAATACCAAGACCTTTCCCATGGCCTTTGCCATCTCAGCCAACGGCACACGCGTCGGACAAACCAACTACATGCTCGACGGCGGCAACAATGTCGACGAGTACACCAACGTCAATATGCCTTTCCCCATGCCCGATGCGATTCAGGAGTTCAGCATCGAGACCAGCAATTACAGCGCCGAGTATGGTCAGAACGCCGGCGGCGTGGTGAACATCATCACCAAGACCGGAACCAGGAACTATCATGGCGATCTCTTCGAATTTATCCGCAATCGCTACTTCAATGCCGCAAATTACTTTAGCGCGACAGGAAGGGACCCGCTCAAGCGCAATCAGTTTGGCGGCACGGTGGGCGGGCCGTTGAAGATCCCCCATCTCTACAAGAGCGAAAAGACGTTCTTCTTCTTCGGATACCAGGACACCGTCAATCACGGCGCTTCCGGCTCTACCTCGCCGGTTCTTCCCACCCTGTCTCAAGCAGGCGAAACCGCCCCAGGCGGAGCGCCCGGCACTAGCAATCTGGTCTTTACAGACTCCTTTAATCCGGCTAAGGCTGCCAATGCCTGCGTATCCAACCCGTTGAATCCGGCGACGATTCTCTCCTGCACCACGACTGGAAGTGTCTCCACAACCACTGTGAGTCCCACCGCCCTCAGCACTCCGGCGGTCAATCTGCTGAAGTATCTGCCCCAGTTAACATCCGTGGGAAACGTCTCCTTTCAGAAGCCAAATGTCTATACCCAGGCCGAGATCACGGCCCGCGTCGATCAGGAGCTGACGCCGAAGGACAAACTGACGCTGCGCTACTTCTCCGACTCCTATATCTTGCAAGGGATTCTCAGTCCAACAAATCTTCTCACCTATGCCGATGGAGCCGCCAACCATTATTACAATTCGCTGATTTCTGAAACCCACACTTTTGGCGACCATATCGTCAACAACTTCATCCTCAGCAATCAACTGGATATGGATGGACGCGGTCCGATTTCCAACACCGTCGATGTAGCGGATCTAGGAGTGAAGATCTGGCAACCGGCCTTCAAGCAGATCAACCAGGTCGCGGTGACGGGATACTTTACCATCGGCGATAACCCCCAGGCCTTCTTCCGCAGGGGAAACTACACGCTGACCGACGATGTGCATTTCCTGCTGGGGAAGCATAACATCGATGTAGGCTTCCACGGCGAGGTCTCCAAGATTGACATCAACAACCTCTTCGAGCAGCCGGGGCAGTTCACCTTCAATGCCAATAACACCGGCGACGCCGCCGCCAGCTTTCTGTTTGGGTATCTGGGGAGTTTTACACAGGCTTCCGGGCAGTTTTTCAACCCGCGCGGAAAGTTTATCGGCGCCTATGCTCAGGATAGTTGGAAGATCAGCCACAAGTTAACTCTCGACTATGGCGTGCGCTATGAGCCATTCATGCCCTGGCATGAGATTCAAGGGCGCATGGGTGGCTTCAATCCTACGCTGTGGGCTTCGGGCACGCATTCCACGATGTATCCGAATGCGCCCGCCGGGATGCAGTTTGCCGGCGATCCTGGTTTCAATTCCAATGGCGTCGCCTCGGCCTACAATCATTTCATGCCGCGGCTTGGATTTGCCTACGATGTCTTTGGCAACGGCAAAACCAGCCTGCGTGGCGGCGGCGGCATGTTCTTTGACAGCCGCATCAACAGCACTCTGTTCAATATCTACTCGAACCTGGCGCCGTTCATCACCAGTGCGAGTTTCAGCAACTCTGCGGCCGGAACCAATATCACCTTTGCCGATCCGTATGGAAGTTATGGTATTTCCAATCCTTTCCCGGCGCCGCAGCCGCCCACCTCGAGCGCCGCGATCTCCGCGGCGCAATCCTGGCTGACCTATGACCCGTTCGACGGATTCCAGGACCCGATTTCGTACGCCTTCAATCTGGCCGTGGAGCAACAGGTCTCCAACAGTCTCACGGTGCGCGCCGCCTATGTGGGCGGACATGGCAGTCATGAGTGGACGGACCTTGAGTTAAACCCTTATGTTACCTCGACAGCTCGCAAGTACCAACTGGCGGGCTGTGCGACCAACAACAGTTGCTACCCAGGGACCATCACCGCGGCCAACACCGGCGGCAACATGAACTACAATTCGATGCAACTCTCCGCCGAACAGCGTGTACGCTACGGCCTGACGGTGCTGGCGAATCTTACCTGGTCGAAGTCGATTGACGATCAACCATGGAATCAGGCCTCCACCTCGATAGGCAACAATAACTCCTATGTCTATCCGATCACCGCGCCGAATTTCAAGAGTCTGGACTACGGGCCGTCGGATTTCAACCATGGCATTGTCAGCGCTCTCTCGTATGTGTACACCGTTCCAACGGTTCTGAAGGAAGCGCCGAAAGCTGTGCAATACCTGGTAAACGGTTGGGAAACCTCCGGTCTCTTCCAATTCCGTAGCGGCGACCCGCTGACCATCATGTCGAGCAATAGTAATGCCTCGGGCTCGGGACAGAGCCGCGATCGCGCCATTGAGACGGGAGCTCCCTATGGTGGAACCGCGTGCGCCGGTGTTTCTACGCCCTGCAAAGCGTACTTGAACCCGGCTAGCTTCTCGAACCCCGCCGCGGGCGGATTCGGCAGCTTCCAGAAGGGCGGTTTGGTAGGTCCGCACTATGTCGATTGGGATGCAAGTATGGCGCGCAAGTTCATGATAAGAGAGAGTACCTACTTCCTCTTCCGCGCCGAGTACTTTAACCTGATGAATCACGTCAATCTGGGCGATCCAGCCACCACTGCAACCGCCTCAACTTTCGGCAGAATCACCAGCACGAGTCCGCAAAACTGGTCTGCCACAGCCCCGCAAAACGATCCGCGCATTGCGCAATTCTCACTGAAGCTGATCTTCTAACCTAACTTCACCGTTCGCTGGACCGATCCTCCGGGCCGGCGGCTCGATAACAATCCAGGCGTCCACTCCATGGGAGCGGGCGCCTGGCTTCTTCCTGCTCGCCCAGGAAGAACGGACGGAAATGAAACTATCGACGATCGATGAAGCGACGCTCTCCAGCGGCGCCAGAGCAAGGATGTTTTGTGCCCAGAAGTTGGAAATGGACAGACCTGGATTCATCGCGCTCTTTCTGCTTGTCTGCCTTTGTCCGGTGCTTGCGCAGAAGGCGGCGAACGATCTCAATCCGGCTTCATCTGCTGAGCAGCGGGCCGCCGATCTGGTCGCGCGCATGACACTGGCGGAGAAGGTGGCGCAGATGCAAAACGATGCGCCAGCTATCGCCCGCCTGCATATTCCCGCCTATAACTGGTGGAACGAGGGCCTCCACGGAGTGGCGCGCGCCGGCTACGCAACGGATTTCCCCCAAGCCATTGGTCTGGCTGCAACCTGGGATTCGCGGCTCATGCAGCGCGTCGGCGATGCCATTGCAACCGAGGCGCGCGCCAAATACAACCAGGCGCAGCGCCAGGGTAACAGCACGATCTTTTATGGCCTCACGCTGTGGTCGCCCAACATCAACATCGCGCGTGATCCCCGCTGGGGACGCGGCCAGGAGACCTATGGCGAAGATCCATTCCTGACCGGCAGCATGGGTGCAGCCTTTGTTGAAGGAGTGCAAGGTTCGGACCCTCACACACTCAAAGCCGCGGCCACAGCCAAGCACTTCGCGGTGCATAGCGGGCCGGAGGCGCTTCGCCACACCTTCGATGCCGCGGTTTCTGCGCACGATTTGGAAGACACGTATCTGCCCGCTTTTCGCCAACTGGTTGTCGAGGCTCACGTGGGCGCCGTTATGTGCGCCTACAACTCCGTCAACGGAGCGCCGGCCTGCGCCAACTCGATGCTGCTCAATGAAAGGCTGAGAAAGCAGTGGCATTTTCAGGGCTACACGGTCTCCGATTGCGCGGCCATCGGCGATGTCGCCGTGGGCCATCACGCTGCCCCGGATCTTGCTCATGCGGCGGCTTTATCCCTGAGGGCGGGCACCGACCTGAGTTGCGGAGCGGAATACGGAGCGCTGCTCGATGCTGTGCGCCAGGGGTTGATCGGTGAGGCGGAGATCGACAGCGCGGTTCGCCGTCTTTTCACCATCCGCTATCGCCTGGGCTTCTTCGACCCTCCCGAGCAGGTTCCTTACAATGCCATCCCTTTCGCGGAGAACGACTCCGCGCAGCACCGCGCACTGGCGCTGGAGGCTGCCCGCGCTTCCATGGTCCTGCTCAAAAACAAGGGCGATCTGCTGCCACTGAACGCAGGCTCATCGACGATCGCAGTGATAGGACCCAATGCCGACGCGCTGGCCGCACTCGAAGGAAATTACAACGCCATTGCCTCGCATCCTGTGACCCCTCTGGTCGCGCTGCGGGAACGGCTGCCGGGCAAGATCGTCTATGCGCAGGGCGCGCCGTATGCCGAGGGCATCGCGGTGCAGGCGCCGGAGACGCTCTTCTCTACAACGTCTGGCGGGAAAGCGATGCCCGGCCTTCGCGCCGAGTATTTCTCCGGCCCGGGCTTCAGTGGTAAGCCGTCCGTAGTGCGCGTGGATCGCGGCATTGGCTTCGACTGGAACGGCGCTGCTCCAGCCGATGGCGTTTCCGCGGAGCAATTCTCTGTGCGCTGGAGCGGCTTGATGACTCCTCCAGCGCCGGGCCCGCTGCGCTTCAGCTTCTCCATGGCCCATTGCAGCACCTGCGACGATGCGGAAAGCATCCATGTCTGGCTTGATGGCGCGATGGTCTACGAGTTTCAACACCCGCGCACGCACGGCCGTCATGCGCCCACGCCTCCGTTTACGCTGGAGTTCTCCGATACCCAGCCCCATCCCATCCGCATCGAGTACAGCCACGATGCGCCGCACTTCGGCGCCGGTTTGACCCTCAACTGGGAGCCGCCCATCGATGTGCTGCGCGCGCAGGCGGTGTCGGCAGCTCGTCAGGCAGGCTTGGTGGTGGCCTTTCTGGGATTGAGTCCAGAGCTGGAGGGCGAGGAGATGGAAATCCACGGCCACGGTTTCGAGGGCGGCGACCGCAGCGCCATCGAATTGCCTGCCGTCCAGCAAGAACTGGTGAATGCTCTGTCGGCCACGGGCAAGCCGATCATTGTGGTGCTCATGAATGGCGGCGCGGTGGCCTTGCAAGATGCGGAAAAAAAGGCCGCGGCGATCATCGAGGCATGGTATCCCGGCGAAGCCGGAGGAGAGGCGATTGCAGAGACCCTTTTGGGTGAGAATAATCCCTCCGGCCGCCTGCCAGTGACATTCTATGCCTCGACCAGCCAGCTTCCGCCCTTCGAGAACTACTCCATGCGGGGGCGCACCTACCGCTATTTCACCGGAAGGCCGGAGTATCCCTTTGGCTACGGGCTGAGCTACACGCGCTTTCAGTACGCGGCGGGCAGCCTCTCCACCAGCACCCTCCGAGCCGGGGAGCCGCTGCTGGCCAGCGTCACGGTGCGGAACGTGGGACCGCGCGAGGGCGACGAAACGGTGGAACTTTATCTGATTCCCCCCGTCGAAGCCGGTGCGCCGCTGTGCAGTCTGGCAGGATTTACTAAGATTCACCTTGCACAAGGGGAGAGCAAGACTGTCAGCCTTACGATTGCTCCTCGCCAGCTAAGTCTGGTCGATGCCGAGGGCCGGCGCAGCGTGCGTCCCGGTAACTATCAGCTTTATATCGGCGGCAGCCAACCAGGGGCAGGGAACGGTGTCTACCTGCCCTTTCGCATCGAGGGAGAGAGTCCGCTTGCTCCCTGAGCACGGCGGGTACTTTGCGCCTGGATCTTTCTTATACGAAGGTTCTGACCCAGCGATTCTGCGCGCTGCGACGGCGTCTTACGTATCCCGACATAGCTCCCCACGGGTTTTCGCCGAACAAGGGAGTTGAAAATGTAGCGCTGGCCTCCCGGCCGGCTGCATCGTGGATCTCCCGGTCCACGACTGTTTTCTTCTAGACACAAGAACAAGTACGCGCCAAGGGTGGGAGGCCCAGTTTTGGTCCATCAACAAGCCGTCTGAGGCTTACTGCGCTGGAGCGTGTGCCATAAACTTCGCGGCCCATTGGATGAAGTACTTCATATTGGGCGCATCGGTATGGCCGCCGTCGTGCTGCCGCCAGGCGAGTTGGCCGTCGAGCAGGCCTTCGTTGACGGGAGGCATCTTGGCAGTGTGATAATCCTCTTCGAGTCCCTTGGCGCCCAGCAGTGTAAAGACGCGGCTGGCGTCGACGGTGGCCATGAAGCTGCCCTGGTGGTCGAGCCATTTGGCATCGCCTTTGGCAGGGATGCCGTAGCTGATGAAGGTGAGCCGGGGCGCGCAGAGAGCGATGAGTTCGTTGGAGTCGACTGGGATGTCGACGGGTGTCTTGCTGCCGAAGGTGGCGGCAGAAGCGCCGTACTGAAGAAAGTTGCCGGCCATCCAGTAGTACTCGCCGCCGGTGAGGCTTTCTACAGCTTCGCCGAAGTTGCGGCGCAGGGGCGTGGCTCCGCCTTTGCCCGAGGAGCCAACCAGAACCATGGCGAAGCGCTGATCGAAGGCCATGGTGACCAGCGCGGCCTTGCCGTAGCGCGAGACGCCTTCGATGCCGACGTGCTTTGCATCGACGGCGGAGTCGGTTTCCAGGTAGTCGAGGCCGCGGCCCGCGCCCCAGGCCCAGGCGCGCAGTGCGCCCCAATCCTCAGGCTGGCGCGGCTGGCCCTTGTTGACCAGGCCGATGATGCCGCGGCTCAGGCCGGCGCCGTCGTCTGCCTGCACACTGGCAGGATCGAAGAGAACGAATCCCCAGCCGGCGGCAACCAACTGCCAGGTATTGGGGAGATCGCCGTCCTCGTTCATCTGGGGAAACTGAAAGGGCGTAGCCTTGACCAGATCCCAGGCCGGATGCTGTGCGAAGACATCCTTGAGCGAGGGGTCCTGCTGCGCCAGCAGAGCCTTGAATGCCTTGTTGACGCGCTCCATCTCTTCGCCGCGCGGCTCGTTGGGGCTGGGGAATCCGGCGCGGCCAAACATCATCAGCACCGGTACAGGGGTCTTTACATTGGCCGGCGTCACCAGCGTCATGTGAATGCGCACGGGAATCTGCGGGTAGGAGGAGTTGTCCACCTCGCCGATGAGGTCTTTGGCGATGACCGGCGTGAAGCCGATCATCTCGCGATCGACCGCGGTCACCGTCCAGGTCACTTTGGGCAGATGCTCGGGAACGCGGCCATAGACATATTTGGAGTAGGCCTCGATCAACTCGGGACGGCGGCGCGTCCACCACATCTCCGCCGTGGTGACCTTCTGACCGTCATTGGTGGTGAGCGGGTCGGGAAGATTGGGGAAGGGATTGGCCAGGGACTCGTCGTAATTGGCGTGCTTGGGCGCCTTCTCGTTGCCGTCGGGGCCCGGTCGCAGGGACTTGATGCCGAGCCGATCCATCATCTTTTGATGATCCTGATCGGCGGTGAGAGCGGGAGCCACGGCGCTTTGCGCGCTGGCAGCGGCGACGCCGAGCAGGCAGCAAAGGCAAACAGACAACAAAGCAGGCAGTTTGATCTCGAAGGGCACGGCGATTCTCCTGAAATGCGCTGAAATCGCAGTTAAAAAGCGATTTACTTCAGGCGACCATGATACACCTTCCGCGCTGGGAGAGGCGCGTAACGATTTCGCTGGACAGGGCAATCTGCAGCGATTGCCCTGTCCGCGATGCGGTTTCTACTGTTGGCGCGGGTCGTAATTCATGTAGACCACGTGGGTTTGCAGGTATTCTTCCAGGCCATGTCTGCCGTCGGCGCCGCCGATGCCGGATTTGCGCCAACCGGCGTGGAATCCCTGCATGGCTTCGAAGTTCTCGCGATTGACGTAGGTTTCGCCGAACTTCAATTCGTTGGCGGCGCGCATGGCCACGCTCAGGTTGGTGGTGTAGATGGAAGAGGTGAGGCCGTACTCGCAATCGTTGGCCAGTTCGATGGCTTGGTCGAGAGTCTTGAAAGTGGCGATGGGCAGCACCGGGCCGAAGGTCTCCTTCTGCATGATGGCGCTCTGTTGGGGGCACTGGGCGAGCACGGTGGCGGGGAAGTAAAAGCCGGTCTTGCTCGGGTCGGCGCTGCCGCCGCACAGCAGTTGGGCGCCGTCCTGAAGCGCCTGTTGCACCGCAGCGCCGACCAGCTCCTGCTGGCGCTTGCTGACCAGCGGGCCCATCTCCGTGGCCGCGTCCATGGGATCTCCAGCCACGGTGCATTCCATGGCGGCAACCATCTTCTTGGTGAACTCGGCGGCCACCGATTCATGAACGTAGACGCGCTCGGCGCAGTTGCAGACCTGGCCGGTATTGATGATGCGCGAGGCGCGAATGGAGCGTACAGCGAGATCGAGATCGGCGTCGGCCGTGACGATGGCCGGGGCCTTGCCGCCCAACTCCAGCGAGACCTTGGTGACATGCTCGGAGGCTGCGCGCATCACCGCGCTTCCACCTTCGACGCTGCCGGTGAGGCTCACCATGCCCACCTTGGGATGCGAAGCCAGCGCCTTTCCCACCACCGAGCCCGCGCCCGATACAAGATTGAATACGCCCTTGGGCAGAGACGTATGAGCCACCAACTGGGCAAACTCGAAGGCGTTGTTGGGCGTTTCGCTGCTCGGCTTGAGGACGATCGTATTTCCTGTAACCAGAGCGGGCGCCATCTTGCGCACAATGAGGAAGAAGGGGAAGTTCCAGGGCAAAATGCCGGCAATCACGCCAATGGGCGCTTTGTAGAGCAAGATGTTCTCGCCGGGGCGGTCGCTCTGGACGATCTCACCTTCGTAGCGGCGGGCAAACTCGGCCATATAGTCCAGGTAATCGGCAGAGAAATCCACCTCGACTTGCGCCAGGGAGAGAATCTTGCCCTGCTCCTCGGTAATCACCCTGGCCAACCGCTCGCGGTGGGCGCGAATCAAGGCGGCGATCTCGCGCAGATACGCTCCGCGGCGAACCGCGGGAAGGGCGGCCCAGGGCTTTTGCGCACGTTCGGCGGCGCGAACGGCGCGATCCACATCTTCGGCGGTTCCGTTGGGGAATTCGGAGACGGCCTCTTCGGTGGTGGGGTTGATGACGGGAAGGGTCTCCAAAGACGAGACAAATTCGCCATCGATGAACATCTCATAGCGTTTGAGGTTGGCCTGCATGGGGCTCATGAAAAAAACTACCTCCTGGCGGGAATAGGGTACCGGGCCGCGAAAATCATATCGCTCAGCCACCACGGATTGGAAGGATAAATATTTCCAATAGAGAATCATTCGACTTTCCGAGATCCAATGGACGATGATCAAATGAGTGCATGGACCGCGCTTCTCGAACGCGATTTCGGTATGCGATTGAATCACTTGCGGCGGCATCGAGGGTGCGCTGAGCGGCGGCCAGCAACTATGATGAGAAGGGAAATGCGCCTGGTCGAAAGCCTACGGCTGGAGAGCAGGAAGATCGCGAGGCGGCAGGTTGGCTAAGGCTAAGATCAAACGGCTTTATCTCATTCCCATTCTCTCCAAAGCTTTGGATGTGATCGAGCTTTTGGAGCAGAATCACGCTCCGCTGGCGCTGGAAGAAGTCTTCCAGAGCACCAAGATCTCCAAGACCAGTGTCTATCGCATTCTCAAGACGCTGGTGCATCGGGGATACGTTGCCGAATCGCAAAATGGTCTCTACCGGCTGGTTTCCCGGCCCCGCCGGCTGCGTTTCGGTTTTGCCGCCTTGAGCGGCGAGATGCCCTTTTCAGTGGCCGTGGCGCAGAGCGTCAGCGCCGCCGCCGCCGCCGCGGGAGTCGAGCTGATCCTGCTCGACAACTGTTATGACCCGGTCATCGCCGTGCAAAATGCTGAGGAGTTCGTGGCCCAGCACGTCGATCTGGTGTTGGAGTTTCAAGTCGAGGAGGCGGTGGCTCCGCGCGTCGCGCATATCTTCAAAAAAGCCGATATTCCACTCGTCGCCATCGATGTGCCGCATCCCTATGCAACCTACTTCGGGGTCGACAACTTTGAAGCCGGGTACGAAGCCGGCGTGCTTTTGGCGCAATACGCCCAGCGTACATGGAAGAGAAACGTCGATTGGGTTCTCGGCGTGGGCTTTGCCGAAGCCGGCAGCTTTGTGCAGAGCCGCATCTTGGGCGCCTTCGACGCGGTTCGCGAGAGATTCAGCCAGATTCCGGCGGAGCGCTTTGTGCAGATCGAGGGCCGCGGCATGCGCAAACCCAGCCAGCTTGCCGTTGCCGATTTTTTGCGCAACACCCGCAACGGCGAAGCCATTCTGGTCGCTGCCGCTACCGATTCCAGCGCTCTGGGCGTCCTGGATGCCGCCCGCCAAGCAGGCCGGGAGGCCGACTTTGCCATCGCCGGCCAGGATTGCATCCCCGAGGTGCTGGCGGAGATGAGAACCGGCAAGAGCGCCATCGTCGGGTCGGTCTCGCACGAGGCGGAGACCTATGGGCCGCGGCTGATTCAACTGGGTATCTCCATCCTGCGCGGGTATACCGTCCCACCCTATAACTATGTCCGGCATCGGGTGGTGACCGCGGAGTCACTGGCTGTTTCTCCGGCTTCTCGCTCATGATTCGACCTGTTTCCACTGACTGTTTAGCTCTTGATCGATGCTTTTAGACGGTCGTACTTGCCTTACAGAGTGCTGAGAATTCATGGATTTCCATTGAGTCGCTTTCATAGGGATAAAAACTGGTATCGATTCAACCAGAAAACTGTCGTCCTGAGTGTTCATGGACCCTTTGTCCAGAGTACTTTGTGAGAATGAACCCTCGTTATCCTGAAGAATTGTCATCCAGAGCAAGAATTGTCATCCTGAGCGAAGTGAAGGATCTGCGGTTGTTCTTCACCAAGCTGAATAGCGAAGGAGCGCAACGAAGGCTCTGCGGATGTTTCGCTCAATGCCTCTTGAATGCAGCAGAATGCATTTTGACACCGCACTCGTTACGGGCGTAGATTGTTTCCAATGAGAAACTCGTTCGAATTGGAAATGTGATGCTCGAAGGGTTGGCCGATCTTGAGTGCGAATCCGATCTTGGGAGTTCTTTTGAGCTGGCTGGGAGGCATGGCCTCGGCCAGCTTTTACGTGCCCTTTCGCAAGGTGCGCGGATGGTCTTGGGAGACCTATTGGCTGGCGGCGGGCGTGATGAGTTGGGTGGTGGCGCCCTGGCTGGGCGCCGCATTGCTCACCCCGCACCTGTTTGGCCTGATCGCCGCCGTGCCCGCTGCAACCCTCTTCTGGACCTTCTTCTTTGGCGTTCTGTGGGGTATTGGAGGCCTTACCTTCGGGCTCACCATGCGCTATCTGGGCATGTCGCTGGGGATGGCAGTGGCCATGGGCAATTGTGCGGTCTTCGGCACGTTGGTCCCGCCGCTCTTTCACGGCCAGTTTGGCCAACTCCTGTCGCAGCGATCGGGCATTGTGACGCTGGTGGGCGTGGGCGTCTGCGTGCTGGGTATTCTGCTGGCGGGCGCGGCCGGCATCTCCAAGGAGAAGGAGCTTTCGACGGAAGAGAAGCGGGCCAGCGTGAGCGAGTTCAATCTCCGCCTTGGCCTGGCCGTGGGCGTTTTTGCGGGCGTCTTGAGCGCCTGTTTCGCCTTCGGTCTGGATGCGGGCAATCCCATCAAGGCCCTTTCGGTGGAGAGGGGAAGCAATCCGGTCTGGCAAGGGCTGCCCGTGCTGGTGGTTTTGCTGGCCGGCGGATTCACCACCAATTTCATCTGGTGCTTGATCCTCAATCTGCGCAATCGCAGCTACGGCGAGTATCTGCAGGTTCCTCTGGTTGCCGCCGATGCGGGGAATTCGTTGAGCGGTGCGCGGATACGGCCCTCGCTGGCGCGGAACTATATCTTCTGCGTGTTGGCCGGCGGGCTTTGGTATATGCAGTTCTTCTTTTACACCATGGGCGAATCGCAGATGGGCCGCTACAGGTTTTCCAGTTGGACTCTGCTCAACGCCAGCGTGATCCTCTTCAGCACGCTATGGGGAATCGCGCTGCGCGAGTGGCGCGGCGTAAGTCTGAGAACCAGGGCGCTGGTCCTGCTCACGCTGCTGACCCTGGTGGGATCGACAGTGGTGGTGGGCTATGGGAACTATCTGGCCGGGAAGTGACGGACCGGCCTTGCAGAGCCTGGCGTAAGCAACCTGTGATGGACGCCGGGTTTTGAAAGGGCACGGCTTCAGAGGTTGCGGAAAATGGCCTATTGGGACTGGTTTTGTGTCAGGGCACGACTTTAGAGGCTGCAGAAAAACTCGCTTCGGAGGGAGGCGGGGGTTTCAACCCCCGCATAAAGCCAATCGAATCAACCACGGCTTTAGCCGCGGAGGAGTATTCTTCGGCCTTTTCGCCCTTCATTCGGCCTTTTTACGCAGACTCTTTAGTCGTGCCGTATGTTGCTGATAATAAGGGACGGGCTTTAGCCCCTGCGGGATGTCTTTCAGTGATTTCGACTTTCATCACAGGCTTTTAGGAGAGATGCGGGATGGGTGAACTGAATCCACAGCGCAGGTGCTTTGTGGCAGTCGATTTGGGCGCCAGCAGCGGACGCGTGGTGGCCGGCCAGATCGTCGAGGGCCGCTTGCGCCTGCGCGAGGTGAGCAGGTTCGCCAACGCATTTTCAAAAGATCCTGCCAGCGGATACCTCTGCTGGCCCATCGATGAGATTTATACAGAGATTCGCCGCGGACTGGGAGCCGCATCCGCGCTTGCGCCGGTGGCCAGTGTGGGCGTCGACAGTTGGGCGGTTGACTATGTGTTGCTCGATGACGAGCTGCGCCGTGTTGGCGGCGCCGTCTGCTATCGCGACCCGCGCACCGGGAGCGTGATCGAGCGCTTGCAGGGGCGCATTTCTCCCCAAGAGATCTATCATCGCACTGGAATCCAGTTCCTGCCCTTCAATACCCTTTATCAGCTTGCCGCCGTGGCGGAGCAGGAGCCGGAATGGCTCTCTAGCGCCAGCCATCTGCTCATGATCCCCGACTATCTGCACTTTCGGCTCAGCGGAGTCTTGTCCAACGAATACACCAACGCCACCACCACGCAGATGCTCTCGTTGCAGGGTCAATGGGAGAGCGCCTTGTTTGCTGCGGCGGGATTGCCCAAGATTCTCATGCAGCATCCCGTAGCCGCGGGAACCATTCTCGGCGAAACGCAGTGCGGCAGCGGTTTTGCAAAGGTGGTTGCTCCCGCCACCCATGACACAGCGTCAGCCGTGGTGGGTACGCCCTTCGCCAGTGACGGAGAGGCATTTCTCAGCTCAGGAACCTGGTCGTTGATGGGCATTGAGAGCCTGGTCCCGTATGCGTCTGCGCAGGCCCAGGCCATGAACTTCTCCAACGAAGGCGGATTTGATCGTCGCTTCCGCGTGCTTAAAAACATCATGGGTTTGTGGATTGTGCAGAGAATCTGTCAGGAGTTCGATCTTCCTATCGATGAGCTAATCGGCTATGCAGCCGCGGCGGCGCCATGGCGCTCGCTGGTGAATCCCAACGATGCGCGCTTCCTCAATCCGCCTTCGATGTGCGAGGCGATCGGTGAGTTTTGCCGCGAGAGCGCACAGCCACAGCCGGAGAGCGCGGCGGAGTTTACGCGTTGCGCCTTCGATAGCCTGGCGCTCTCTTATCGCATGGTCAAAGAAGAGTTGGAATCGCTCTGCGGGCTGCAGCTTACGCGCATTCGCATTGTGGGCGGCGGCTCCAGAAATGGCTTCCTCAATCAACACTGCGCCGATGTCTGTCAGTTGCCGGTCTCGGCAGGACCGGTGGAGGCCTCGGCATTGGGCAATCTCTGTGTGCAGATGATGGCCTTGGGTGAGATCGCCAACCTTGGCGAAGCGCGCGATCTGATAAGAGACTCCTTTGCGATTGAGGAGTACACTCCGCGGGAGTTAGTACCCGATCATGTTTGGCAGCAGTTCAAGCAATACACGGCAGTCGCCGCAAAGGAGGTTTCTCAATGATGCAGGTGAGTAAAAAGATACAGGCGGCCTACGATCTGGCCAGGGAACGTTTTGCGGAGACGGGCGTGGAGACCGAGGGCGTTCTGCGTGCGCTGGATCGGGTGCCCATCTCGATTCAATGCTGGCAGGGCGACGATGTGCGCGGATTCGAGAACCCCGAAGGCGAATTGACCGGAGGCATTCAGACCAGCGGCAACTACCCCGGACGCGCGCGTAATGCCGATGAACTGCGCGCCGATCTGGAAGTTGCGCTCTCTGAGATTCCCGGCCAAAAGCGTGTGAATCTGCACGCCATCTACCTCGAATCCGAAACGCCTGTGGAGCGCGACGCGATCGAGCCAAAGCACTTTGCGCGCTGGGTGCAGTGGGCCGCTGCAAACGATCTGGGACTGGACTTCAACCCCACCTGCTTCTCTCATCCCAAGAGCGCGCAGAATCTGACCTTGACTCATCCCAATGCGGAGATACGCCGCTTTTGGATCGATCACTGCCTGGCCAGCCGCAAGATTAGCGAGTACTTTGGCAAAGAATTGGGGAAGCCCGCGGTGATGAACATATGGATTCCCGATGGCTGCAAGGACCAGCCCGCGGATCGCCTCTCCCCACGCCTGCGCTTGATCGAGTCCCTCGATGAGATCGTCTCCGCGCCGCTGGGAACGAACCACAAAGTAGCTGTGGAAGGCAAGCTCTTCGGCATCGGCGCGGAGAGCTACACGCCCGGCTCCAACGAGTTCTACATGGCCTATGCGGCCACGCGCAAGGCGCTGGTCTGTCTCGACGCCGGCCACTTTCATCCCACCGAGAATGTCGCCGACAAGATCTCGACTGCGCTCTGCTATCTGGACGAGATCCTGCTGCACGTTTCGCGCCCGGTGCGCTGGGACTCCGATCATGTCGTGCTCTTGGACGATGCGACCATTGCCATCGCGCAAGAGATTGTGCGTTGCAACGCGCTTGCAAGCGTTAACATCGGACTCGACTTCTTTGATGCCAGCATCAATCGCATCGCCGCGTGGGTCATTGGCGCGCGCAACATGCGCAAGGCCTTGCTGCTGGCCCTGCTGGAGCCGGCCGCACTGCAACTCGATGCGGAGAAGAACGGCGATGGCGCTGCCCGCCTGGCGCTCTTTGAAGAACACAAGTCCATGCCGTGGCCTGCGGTTTGGGAGTATTACTGCGCCACGCAGGGAGTTGCCGAAGGCATCGGCTGGCTGCAGAAGGTGCGCAGTTACGAGAAGCAGATTCTACCCCAGCGCGGAGGTGCGCAATGACCAGTTCAATCGAGACGTCTTGGTTTATTCAAGCCATGGTCAAGGCAACTTCCGATATGTGGCTCAAGGGCTGGGATGAACGCAATGGCGGCAATGTCAGCTTGCGTTTAACGGCCGACGATGTTGCCCCTTATCGGCATCTGCTCATCGAAGACCGAACGGTGGCGATCGACGAGACCGTTGCAGAACTGGCCGGGCAATTCTTTTTGGTCACGGGCTCGGGAAAATTCTTTCGCAATGTGCAGTTGGATGTGGAAGAGAATCTGGGCTTGATCGAGATCGGCGCGGAGGGCCAATCGGCGCATATTCGCTGGGGATTGAAGAGCAACGGCGTTCCCACCTCGGAGCTTTCCTCTCATCTCAAGTCACACCGCTCGCGGCAGCAGGTGACGTGTGGAGCAAGCCGCGTCATCATGCACTGCCACGCGACCAATCTCATCGCGCTTTCTTATGTACTGGAACTCTCGGCCGCGGTGTTGACCCGCGCCTTGTGGGAGATGAGCACGGAGTGCCTGGTGGTCTTTCCCGAGGGCGTAGGCGTGCTGCCCTGGATGGTTCCGGGGACACCAACCATCGGCGAAGCGACAGCCGGGGCCATGCGCAAGCATCCGCTGGTGCTGTGGCCGTTTCATGGCATCTTCGGATCGGGCGCGACGCTGGATGAGGCCTTCGGCCTGATCGACACCGCGGAGAAGGCCGCCGAGGTGCTGGTCAAAGTCCTATCGATGGGCGGCAAGAAACACTCTATCACCACTCAGCAACTGAAGGATTTGGCCGCGCGCTTTCAGGTGGAGCCCATGCCCGAGGCACTGGCCATCGAGGCATGGATTCCATGACTTGCGTCCGTGCAGGTGGCGCAGGCAAATAGGTTTTGGTCTGGCGTTGTTCTTACCCCGTCAGATTGGCCTGTCGGGTTTGCTGTTGATCGATTGCGGCGCTCGGTCTACACTGTCTCGGTAAATGAATCTCAATACTCGGAGGAGGGAACCATGTTAGACGAAGCCGGTTGCCCGTTTTCGGGCGGCAAGCGCAAGCCCACCGTTGCTGGAACCTCAGGGAATGCAATCTGGTGGCCCAATCAACTGAATCTGAAAATCCTGCATCAACATTCACCCCTCTCCAATCCCATGGGCGAGGGCTTCAATTACGCAGAGGAGTTCAAGAGCCTCGATCTGGATGGCGTGATCAAAGACCTGCACGCATTGATGACGGATTCGCAAGAGTGGTGGCCCGCGGACTACGGTCATTATGGGCCGTTCTTTATTCGTATGGCATGGCACAGCGCCGGCACCTATCGAATCGCCGATGGACGCGGCGGCGGCGGCACAGGAGCGCAGCGGTTTGCTCCGCTCAATAGTTGGCCCGACAATGTGAGTCTCGATAAGGCGCGACGGTTGATCTGGCCGATCAAGCAGAAGTACGGACGAAAGATCTCCTGGGCCGACCTGATCATTCTCGCCGGAAACGTAGCGCTGGAGTCCATGGGGCTCAAGACCTTCGGCTTCGGTGGCGGGCGCGTCGACATCTGGGAGCCGGAAGAAGACATTTATTGGGGTCCCGAAGGCAAGTGGCTGGCCGACGAACGCTACAGCGGTGACCGGCAGTTGGAGAACCCGCTCGGCGCGGTGCAAATGGGCCTGATCTACGTGAATCCGGAGGGACCGAATGGCACCCCGGACCCACTCGCGGCGGCACGGGATATCCGCGAGACCTTCGCGCGCATGGCGATGAATGACGAGGAGACAGTTGCCCTCATCGCCGGCGGGCACACCTTCGGCAAGGCGCATGGAGCTGCCGATCCCAGCAAGTATGTTGGTCCCGAGCCCGAGGCTGCCGCCATCGAAGAGCAGGGCCTGGGCTGGAAGAACAGCTTCGCGAGCGGCAAAGGTGTCGATACCATCAGCAGTGGATTGGAAGGCGCCTGGACCCGCGACCCGGTGAAATGGGACAACAACTATCTGGAAAACCTGTTCAAATTTGAATGGGAACTCACCAAAAGCCCCGCCGGCGCACAGCAATGGATACCCAGGGACGGCGCCGGAGCCGGAACCGTGCCCGATGCTCACGACCCGTCGAAGAGCCATGCACCCATCATGTTCACAACGGACCTCTCGCTGAGAATGGACCCCATCTATGAAAAGATCTCCCGGCGATTCCTGGAGAACCCACAGGAACTTGCAGAGGCATTCTCCAAGGCCTGGTTCAAACTGACGCATCGCGACATGGGACCTCTTTCGCGCTACCTTGGTCCACTGGTGCCCAAGGAGACTCTGCTCTGGCAGGACCCGATTCCTCCTGTCGATCACGCCTTGATCGATGCGCAGGATATTGCTGCACTGAAGGCCAAGGTCGTCGCATCCGGACTCTCCATCTCCCAACTGGTAACCACGGCCTGGGCTGCGGCGACGACCTTCCGCGGCAGCGACAAGCGCGGCGGAGCCAATGGAGCGCGGATTCGCCTGGCCCCGCAAAAGGATTGGGAGGTCAACCAGCCAGCCGAACTGGCAAAGGTGCTTCCAGTGCTGGAAGAGATCCAGAAGGATTTCAACCGTGCGCAGTCCGGTGGAAAGAAGATCTCGCTGGCCGACTTGATCGTCCTGGCCGGTTGCGCTGCGGTTGAGGAGGCGGCGAGAAAAGCTGGCTATGACGTGCAAACGCCCTTCTCGCCGGGACGCATGGACGCATCGCAGGAGCAGACCGATGTCGAGTCCTTCGCCGTGCTGGAGCCGAAGGCAGACGGTTTCCGCAATTACATCCGCAAAGAGCTGGAAGGATCGGCCGCTGAACTGCTGGTGGACAAGGCAAACCTGCTGACCCTCACTGCTCCAGAAATGACGGTTCTGATCGGTGGCTTGCGAGTCCTCGATGCCAACTTCGGGAAGACTCAATATGGAGTCTTCACCAAGAGGCCGGGAACGCTGACCAACGATTTCTTCGTAAACCTGCTCGACATGAAAACGAAGTGGCAGAAGTCCGCTGCGTCGGAAGGCGTGTTGGAGGGGCGGAATCGAGGGACCGGCGAACTCCTCTGGACAGGCACGGTAGTCGACCTCATCTTCGGTTCGAACGCCCAACTCCGGGCCCTCGCTGAGGTCTATGCCAGTGCCGACGCAGAGTTGACCTTTGTGCAAGACTTTGTTGCAGCCTGGAGCAAGGTGATGAATCTGGACCGCTTCGACCTCGGGAAATCGAAAGGAGTGTAAGACAATTTCCAGGGCGCAGCCTCGACGCGGCAGGGTCGATTCCAAAACCGCGTGGAGGCTGCGCAGCATTTTGCAGATGAATGATCCTGAATCCGGCGATTCTATCGAATTCGGAGACTTACTTATGGAGTTTAGAGCATTTTCAGCAATGCTGTAGAGCGAAGCGATTCGGCCAAATCAACGCAACCAACAGGGAGCGGCGATCCGGGACCCTCCTGGGAACTCTATCGATTTGGTGAAAATGCTCTAAGCTAAGCAAAATAAAAAGTTGTCATCCTGACGCTGAGCGCAGCGAAGGGGAGGATCTGCGGTTTTACGGTAAACCATTGGGTGACGATGGTTGGAGTAAACCAAAATCCAGACCTGAAAACCCGATCTCTTTGTTCTATGCTTGCAGCATGAACTTCACATTTCCCAAGATCTACCCCATTTTGGATACTTCGTTCCTTCCCACCGAAGGCCGGGCGGAGTTTCTGCGACGGCTGGGGGACGGGCTGGCTGAGGCTGGCGTCACCTTGCTGGAATACCGCAATAAGAGCGGAGCCGAGACAGAATTACTCGCAGACGCCGCAATTTTGCGCGCCGCACTGCCCGCGGGAGAGGTCAAACTGATTCTCGACGATCGCGCCGATCTGGTTGAACAGATTGGATTTGACGGCGTTCATGTGGACTCCGGCGACCTCTCGCCGGTTGAGGCTCGCCGACTGCTCGGTCCAGAACGCATCATCGGCACGCTGGGCGGAAGCACCGCATTTTTGCCCGGCGTCCTGGAGATGCCGGTGGACTACCTCTCCGTCGGTATCGTCTTTCCAACCCGTACCAAACAGACTTCGACACCGCCTATCGGCATGGAGGGAATTCGCAGGATGCGCCTTGCCGCTGGCCCAGGCCCGAGGCTGGTGGCCATCGGTGGATTGACGCTGGCGACGGCGGCAGAGGCGCTGGAGGCCGGAGCGGATGTGATTGCGGTGGCCGGCGCGATCTTCCGTACGCCCGATCCCGCGGAGGCCTTCCGCACCTGGCGCACTGCGCTGGGTTAATAGGGATCGGGTCCACCACAATGTGAGCCCCCAGGAAAATCGGCTGAACCGAAAGTTCTGCTCCTCTCTCCACCGTATTTCGTTCTCGAAAGGCGGTAGGGGAGATCTTTGCGTTTGAATATCCGCCAATTTCGAAGAGATTTCCTTCGAATCGAGACGAAGAGGGAAGAGATTTTCATTTTCCGGCCGGGTTATCGGCCGGATTTTTTTCGTCTTACGGATGTAAGACAATGTAAGACAGACGTTAATGGGATGATTTCCCCGGATCGAGATGCTGAGCAGATCTTGAGTAAATTGCGAGAAACCGCCGAGATTCGGCCTTTCGTTGGAAAAACCACGAAATCGGAAGAAACAAGCGTGGACCAGGAGGTCCACACTCCAGCCGGCCAGGAGGCCAGCGCTACAGTTTCATCTTTCGCGGGTCGGCAAGGCCAGTGGGGGGTCTGACAACTGACAACTGAAGACTGATAACTGAGAACCGAGAACCGAGAACTGAGAACAGACAACTGAGAACAGACAACGGAGAACTGACAACTAGGAACGACTGCGGCGGAGGGCTGGAAGTAGAGCCGGGGTCTGTTGAGGAGACAAAACAGGGGATGATCCGATACAAATGCAAACAGTGACGCACTCTCTAGAAAATCGCTCTCAAGACGCTCCGATGGCAGCAGGGACGCCGCGGATGGTGCAGAGCCTTGGCCTCTTCAGTTCGACCGCGCTGGTGATCGGGTCGATGGTGGGCTCGGGCGTTTTTATTGTGGATGCGGATATTGCGCGCGGCACCAATTCCCCGGCGTTGTTGCTGGGCGCCTGGGTGTTGACGGCGGTACTGACCATCATTGGCGCGCTCAGCTACGGGGAACTGGCGGCGATGATGCCCAAGGCGGGCGGCCAGTACGTCTATCTGCGCGAATCGTTGGGACCACTTTGGGGATTTTTGTATGGCTGGACGCTCTTTCTGGTGATCCAGACCGGGACGATTGCCGCTGTTGCGGTGGCCTTCGGCAAGTTTCTCGGCATTTTTTTCCCCTCCATTTCGACTACGCACTGGTTGTGGCACATCGCGCATGTTCCGGCGCTCCCGGTGGGGCCGATGGTGCTGGGCAATATGGAGATCGGGGTCAGCACCGCCAATTTGACCGGAATCGTCATTGTGCTTTTGCTGGCGGTGGTCAATATCTTCGGCGTCAAACTGGGTGCATTGATTCAAAACATCTTCACCACTGCCAAGGCGCTTTCGCTGGCGGGGTTGATCTTGCTGGCCTTCACGGTGGGGCGCAACGCTACGGCCTGGGAGGCGAACTTCGGTGCCGGCTGGGCGCAACTCTGGACGAACGCTGGATGGAGCGTGCTGCACCCGGTTCAGGTGGGCGTAGGCGGACCGACGGTGTGGGTGAATCTGCTGGTGATTCTGGCCGTGGTGCAGGTGGGCTCGCTTTTCTCGGCCGATGCCTGGAACAACATCACTTTTACCGCCGGCGAGGTGAAGAATCCCCGGCGCAACATCCCGCTTTCACTGATTCTGGGCACGGGATTCGTGCTCACCGTCTATTTTCTGGTTTCGCTGGCCTATTTGGTGGTGCTGCCGCTGCACGGCGATCCGCACGGGGTGACCGTATTGCAGCGCGGCATCCAGTACGCCTCCGAGGACCGGGTGGCGACAGCGGCGTTGGAGCAGATTCTGCACTCCGGCGGCGCTTACCTGATGGCGGCGGCGATTTTGATTTCCACCTTCGGTTGCGCCAACGGCATGTCGCTGGCCGGGGCGCGCGTCTACTACGCCATGAGCCAGGACGGTCTCTTCTTCAAATCCGTCGGCAAACTGCATCCGCGCTACAAGACGCCGGCCGCCGGTCTGATGGTCCAGGCCCTCTGGACGGTACTGTTGTGCGTCTCCGGCTCCTACGGGCAGTTGCTCGACTACATCATCTTTGCAGTGCTGGTTTTCTACATCCTGACCATCATCGGCTTGTTTGTGCTGCGGGTGAAGCGGCCGGATGCGGCGCGGCCTTACCGGGCGCTGGGATACCCGGTGCTGCCGGCGCTCTACATCCTGCTGGCGACGTGGATCTGCTTCGTCTTGTTAAGATATAAGCCACAGTACACGTGGCCAGGATTGGTGCTGGTTTTGCTCGGCATCCCCGTCTATCTATTCTGGTCGCGACGCCGCTCCACAGTGAAAGCGCAGGGGCCGTCCAATTCTCTGTGAGTTCCTATTCTGCTGTTGTAAAGGATGTCCATGTCCAGACTGCTTCGTATCAAGCCCATGTCGATGCTCACGCAAGAGGCAGCCGAACAGGGTGAACACACGCTGAAACGTTCGCTGGGAGCGTTGAATCTGATCACGCTCGGCATTGGCGCCATCATCGGCGCCGGCATCTTTGTGCTCACCGGTAAAGCCGCCGCGCTTCATGCCGGACCGGCTGTTTCGCTGAGCTTTGTGCTGGCCGGCATCGTCTGCGCCTTTGCCGGATTGTGTTATGCCGAGTTTGCCTCCATCATTCCCATCGCCGGGTCGGCCTACACCTACGGATATGCCACACTGGGCGAGTTTGTGGCCTGGATCATCGGCTGGGATCTGGTGCTGGAGTATGCTTTCGGCGCAGCCACCGTGGCCGCCGGCTGGTCGGGTTATCTGAACAGCTTCTTGCAGCAACTCCACATCTATATTCCGCCGCGGCTTACCGCGGTTCCGGGAACGCAACTGTATTTTTACCAAGAGAAATGGCAGCCACTGAACGCCCTTCCCAGCGGCTTGAATCTTGCCGGTTTGCCCCATGTGACGGGACTCTTCAACCTAGTGGCCGTGATCGGGATCTTGCTGATTACCGCGATTCTGGTGATCGGCATCAAGGAGTCGGCCAATTTCAACTCGGCGATCGTCATTATCAAACTGAGTATTGTAGGCGTCTTTTTGGTGGTGGGCGGCTACTTCCTGGTGCAGCATCCCGCGCTGGCCTTCCAAAACTGGCATCCGTTTATTCCCAAGTACGACGGCCACGGCAACTTTGGCTGGATGGGCATCGCCACCGGCGCATCATCGATCTTCTTTGCCTACATCGGCTTCGACGCGGTTTCGACGGCTGCGCAGGAGGCGAAAAACCCCAAGCGTGATATGCCGATTGGCATTTTGGGTTCGCTGGTGGTCTGCACCATCCTCTACATTCTGGTATCGACGGTGCTGACGGGCTTGGTGAACTACTCCAAGCTGAACGTAGCCGATCCGGTGGCCATGGGCATCGACGCCACTGGCGTTAATTGGGGCTCGCTGCTGGTGAAACTGGGTGCGGTCCTTGGTCTGGCGACGGTCATGCTGGTCATGCTGCTGGGCCAATCGCGTGTTTTCTTCTCCATGTCCAAGGATGGCCTGCTGCCCAAATGGGCTTCGGCGATTCACCCCAAGTTCCGCACTCCGTGGATCTCGACGATTGTTGTGGGGTCGATCGTAGCGCTGATGCCTGCATTCAAAGACATCGATTTTCTTTCGGATCTGGTGAATATCGGTACGCTGCTGGCCTTTACCATCGTCTGCGCCGGAGTGTGGGTGCTGCGAGTGCGGCATCCGGAGTTGGAACGGCCCTTCAAAACCCCGTTGGTGCCTCTGGTGCCGATTCTCGGTATCGTCACCGCTCTGTTTGTGATGAGCCGCTTGCCGCTGATTACCTGGGAAGTGATGATCGGCTGGCTGGCGGTAGGTTTGGTCATCTACTTTGGCTACTCCATCCGCCACAGCAAGGTGCAGGCGCTCAAGGATGCGCCGCTAGGCGATTGATCCGGTTCAACAAGGACAAATGCAGTGCGACGGCCTCCCCAACGGGAGGCCGTGGTGCGTGCAGTGCAAATTGAATAAGCGCGCAAGATGGACTAAACTAAGTAAACTTAGTTTAGTCGGGAGGCGCGATGAGAACCATCAATATTCACCAAGCCAAGACCCACCTCTCGCGGCTGGTGGACGAAGCGATGGAGGGCGATTCGTTTGTGATTGCGAAGCGGGGCAAGCAAATGGTTCAAGTGACCCGCATCGATGCGAGGCCTGCTCCACCCAAGCGGCTGCTGGGCGCCATGAAAGGCCTTTATACAATTCCGGCGAATTACGAGGAGATCGATCGGGAATTGGACCAGGAGATTGAACGGTTATTTCTCGGTGAAGGCCTCGAATGAAGTATCTTTTTGATACCCGTGTTGCCCTCTGGACGCTGTTTGACGACCCTCATTTGAGCCGGGCAGCCCGCGAGATCTTGGACGATACCGGTAACAAGTTCCTGTTCAGCGTATGCAGTATTTGGGAGATTGCGATCAAGCGGGGATTGCGGGTAGCTGCCTTTCAACACGATCCGCGCGAGATCCGGCAATATCTTCTGCGTAACGGCTGCGAAGAGTTGACCATCCAGGGCAGACACGCAGTCGAAGTTGACCGTCTTCCGCACATTCACAAAGATCCCTTCGATCGCATTCTGATTGCGCAAGCAATGGTGGAAGGGATCACTCTAATGACGTCTGACACGACGATTGCCCAATACCCAGGTCCCATTTTGAAGGTTTGAAGATAATGCACATTGAAGAAAACAAGCCGCTTGCGCCGTTTACGACCTTTGCCATCGGCGGGCCAGCGCGGTGGTTCGTCGAAGCTGCGTCGGAAGACGAGATCGCAGAGGCTGTCGGTTGGGCCAGCGAGCGCGGTGTGCCGCTCTTTGTGCTGGGCGGAGGCAGCAATCTGCTGATTGCCGATGCGGGCTTCAGTGGGCTGGTGCTGAAGGTGGGGCTGCGCGGTATTACGGTCTCCGCGCCCGATGCGGCGGGGCAGGTGCTTTTGAACGCCGCTGCCGGTGAGGACTGGGAGCACTGCGTGCAGCGGAGTATAGAGGCGGGTTGCGCGGGGTTAGAGTGCCTGGCCGGGATTCCCGGAACGGTGGGCGGCACTCCAGTGCAGAATGTAGGCGCCTACGGGCAAGAGGTGGCCTCGACGATCGTCCGGGTACGGGCCTACGACCTGAAACTTCGCGCATTTGTCGAGTTCATCAACGCCGAGTGCGGCTTTGCCTATCGCCACAGCCGCTTCAACTCCGCCGACCGCGGCCGCTTTATCGTCACGCGCGTCGATTACCGCCTGGCGCACGGCGGCGCGCCCGTGATCCGCTATGCTGAGCTGCAGCGCGCGCTGGCTGCTGTCGAGAGCAGGGAAGCGCCCCGCCTGGCAGAAGTAGCCGAGGTGGTGCGGCGCTTGCGCCAGTCCAAGGGCATGTTGATGGTCGAGGGCGAGGCCGATTGCCGCAGCGCGGGCAGCTTCTTCAAGAATCCGGTGGTTGCGGCCGATCAGGTGCAGCGCATTGCCGCCAGCAGCGGGCAGCAGCCGCCAAACTTTGCAACCGCAACCGAGGGCCAGGTCAAGATTCCGGCGGCGTGGCTGATTGAGCAGGCCGGTTTCCGCAAGGGCTATGCGCTGGGCGCGGCGGCCGTCTCCACGCGTCACACGCTGGCGCTGACCAATCGGGGCGGCGCGACGGCCGCCGAAGTGCTGGCCCTGGCGGCGAAGATCGCTGCGGCTGTCGAGGAGCGCTTCGGTATCCGTTTGGAGATGGAGCCGGTACGAGTCGGCTTTGAAGACGTTTGATTACGCGGGAGCGGGCGTCAAGGTCAGAGTCAGCACGGTAATATCGTCGGTTTGTCCGAAGGCCTTTGCCGCCTCGGCTATCTCTTGTGCCGGCTGTGCGCTTATCCGTAGTGTTCGTTCAAAGCCGAAGAGCTCTCCGGCCGCATTGCGGGCTTCGACAATCCCATCGGACAGGAGCGTCAGCGTATCGCCAGACGCGAGTTGCAAAGCTGTCTCGGTGTATTCGATGCGATCTGCGACGCCGAGGGGAAGACTGTTGTCGAGCGGAAGTTCTGCACCGTTCAGGTAGGGTGGCAAGTGGCCTCCATTGGCTAGATGAAGGATGCCTTGCGGCGAGAGATCGGCGCAGAGACAAGTCGTAAAGCCGCAAATTCCGCTGTGGCGCAAGGCGAGGTTCAACTCCTTGAGCACGGAGTTGGGGGGAAGATGGTCGCAGCGGTCGGCGGCGCCCAGCAACAGGGCGGAGGTCAGCGCGGCGGCGACGCCCTTGCCGCTCACGTCGCCAATCAGTACGCGCTGGACGCCCTGCTTGAGAATGCGGCAGTGGTAGAAGTCTCCACCGACTTCGCTGGCCGGCAGAAAAGCTGCGCCAATCGTCATGCCGGGCGCGACATCCAGCTTTTCAGGCACCAACATGCGTTGGATCTGGCGAGCGGCGGAGAACTCCCCGCGCAGGATGGCGCTTTCGATGGCGGCTGTGCGATGGTCGCGGAAGCCGAGAACCAGCAGCCAAAGCACAACTCCGGCAATGGCGCACGACATGTACGTCTGCACCGGACTGAGCCAGGCGGCGCGGCCAAAGAGCACCTGTTGGCCCAGGTAGACGGCTTCAAGCACTCCCCAAGAAGCGCACAGAACAGCGGTCAACAACACTGGTCCAGAGAGCTTGCGCCACGGCCAGAAGGCAACGAAGGGCGCCAAACACCCCAAAGCAAAGATGGTGAACATCGGCTTGAAGCATCGAATCTGGATAAAGATGGAGAGCGGTAACGCGAGTTGGGGAGGCAGAACCAGGGCGGCAATGGTGCCTGTGACGAGAACCAGCAGGGTGGCCGGCACCAGATAGAAGATTCTCGGCATGCGGCGGCCCGCGACGGCAAAGAAAAAGAGGATGTCGCAAAACATCTCCCCCGCGACGCTGAATGTCCAAACCGTCTGGTAACATTGGCTCCAAAATGGGAAATCCGTCTTCGAAACAAAGAAGACATACATCGAACTGACCCGGATGATTCCCATTCCGAGGCAGGTCAAAGCCAGCCACAGGGTGGCAATGTGAGTTCGATCCTGCAGGTATGCGACCCAAAGAAACAGACCCGCAGCCGACACCAGCAGATAACACGAAAACGGCAGCAGGAAGCGGAGAAGTTCTTGAAAGCTCTCCGAATCTGCCAAACGGATGAGTTGCTCCCTTTCGCCAAGACGGATCTCGGTGATGTACGTTCCCACCCAGTTTCCCGCCTGAATTCTCGCAATCGAGACGCGTACGGCAACCAGCCGCACCGAGCCGCTGACGGAAGCGGGTAGCGGACGGGTGATCTGCTCGTGCGTCGCGTGGGGGCCATACCCCAAATACGGAAAACGTGCTGACTCCACGCCGTCGACATACGATTGGTATGCGTCGAAAGCGCTGACCATGATCGAGGGGTCGCGGACGGAGGCCAGGGGGAAGTCTACATGGCAGCGAACCCACACATGCGTGGAATCGCCGCCGATCTGGAACTCGGCGTAAGGAAGCCAGCCGGTTTCATCCAGTCCCGGTGCGGCCCAGCGGGGATCGTCGCCCGCCTTATACACGCAGTGTTCCGGCGGGACAATCAGAACGGCCTGTCCAAACAGGGAGACAGGTAAGGCAATCATCCAGACCAGCAGCCAGTTTCGCATGGGGCGCCTTTGCGGTGAAAAGGTAGAGGGGCGATAGATGCATCATAGACTTAAAATGGACTGAATATGGATAAATTAGGCTCCAGTCGATTCTATCGACTGCTTTTGCGGGTCTGAAGGGGGTTTGATGGCCAGCATCTGCACAGCGATTCAGACAGAATCCTTCTCTGTGTGGCGGCGCCTCCACAAGGAGGTCAAACGGCTCCTGCGCCCCCGCCTGCCGCGCTCTTCCATGACTTGTTAGGACACTTCCGAAACTGTCCCATTTTCGCACCAAAGGACCCTTGCCTCCATGTCTCATCAACACAGTGCAACTTCTGGAGGCTGTTTATGGCGCATCGAACCGTCCGTCGCATCCCTGCTCTCATTGCATTCGTCCTCGCTTCGGCAACCTTCGCCCTCGCTCAAGCCCCGACTTCACCCCCATCCCCAGCGATTTCTCCCACCGCCCCCCGTCTAGTTGCGCAGTCGGCGGGCTCTTCTAAGGGCAGGCTTATCGTCGTCACTCAGGATCATCCCCAACGCTGGCAAACCTGCCGTATTCAGACCTTCACCCAGGACAAGCTCGTCTGCTCCCGCGCCATCGGCGGTCCTCGCATTTACCTCCCGCGGCAAATCGTGGCCCTTATTCTTCCCGGTGATGGAAACTTGAGGCTTCGTTTGGTGCTTGGGTTGAACGCGGGGCTCGGCGCGGCAATCTGGGGCACTGTCGCACTCGCAGCGCCATGCCCTGCGTGCGCAGCGGCCACAGGCATCGCAGCTCTCCTGCTCTTCTGCGCCGCCGGTTCCATCCTCATCGGAGACGAACAGCCGGATCGCCTCGTTTACCTTGCACCTGGGCAACAACTGACAGGCAAGCACCGCTTTGTTCAGTTTTGACGATTTCCTGGCGTCGTCCCAATTGGGAAGAGGGTCAATTCCCGGAACCCGGTTCATACTGTTTCTTGGCATCGATTCGGTCTGCATGGATCAATAATCCTGACGCCCAATCAATACAGGCTGTCATGAATGGGATGAGGCCATCTCCCCGGCACGCAGCTTGAGGTCTTTGATCGCGGTCTCCGACAAAACGGGAAACGTGACGGAGCGAATCTCCCTGGGCAGGCGCGCCGCAGTACATACGTCGCAAACGACTCCCACAGTCTGGCTCAGTCCGTCTAGCCAAGCGTCCTGCGCAGCATCGCGGATAAGAAGGGCGTCCGCTGCGATGCCGGCGGCTATAAGCATTGTTCGCGCCGTTTCAAGAAACTGGGGCCATGCGGAGGCAACTCCAATGAGCGCGTCAGGAGGGGCTGGAAGTTTTTCGGCCAGAGCCGAAGCGGGGGAACTAATCTGCAAGGTAAGCAGTTCAGTTCCGGCCGGGAGCAGGGAACGGATCGCCTCAGCCTCGCTCGGGAGCGCCAAGGGAATCGCGCCGATGAGTTTGTCGTCAAGCGCGGGGTCGTCCAAGGCGCATGTGGCGACAGGAATGGCGAGAGCATGTTGAATTTCGTTAAGGACGATTTCCCGAAGAGCCTCTCTCGACTCGATCAGCAGGAAGCAGGTGGTTGTTGGGGTATCGAGCCAATGGCGCAGAAGGTCTCTGACTTCATAGGGCGGAATATGGAGTTTACCCGCCGAGTTCAAGAACCTGGTGAAGATATGATGGAGAGCCTGCAAAGAGGGGTTAGCAAAATGCATCCTGGTGGCAGGTTGATTCCGCACGAAGACCCCACTTCCGCGGCGGGATTCTAACCATCCTTCTAACTCGAGCTGTCGGTACGCTGCGCTGACAGTATTCGCGTGCAGGTGAAACCTGCGGGCAAGCTGGCGGGTGCTGGGCAGGCGCTCACCTGCGATTAGATCCTCGCAGAGGATTCCGAGAGTGATCTGGGTAACGATCTGCTCGCGAATGGAAACCTCGCCGGAGTGGACGAACCAGAAATGCATCTCGGAATTCCCAAAACAGCATATTGACAAATGCCTGCTCAGGCACGAAATGAATGCCGTTACATTCGCAGGATCAACGTTCTAATTGTATCGTCCACGGCGCATCATTTGCTTGCCGGTGAACCGTTGCAGCGAGCCGGGCTGACGACGGATTAACATGAGTGAGGCTGCCGGCCTCCTGATACCCTACATCAATCTTCTTCAATGGCACTATTGAACTATGGCATCGATCTCTTGTCTGTTTCATTTCGCCGAGGGGTTTTTCATGACGCATCTGGCCGCCAAGCCAACACATGGACACCCGTGGTACTTGTTGTAAACAATCATGCAAGGGCAGTTGAATCTCAACCCATAAATAAACATCGCCAGAATTAAGTAAAGCAGAAAATAGATAGGATGCCAGAGCTGGCTTAGGCCCCAAACTGCAATCATCATCCATGATTTGGAACGATAAGAGAAACCGACTTTATCCGGCGTCAGGCTGTAACCCAAATATAGATGAATGGAAAAAAGGAGAATCGCGCTGGGCAAAGTCAGGCCCTGCCAAATGAAATAGGCAAGAAGGCACATTGCCGCGATTTTGACGGCATCAGCATAGAAGCCGCGGATGGTTGGCGCCAACATGCGCACGTTATCCTGATAGAAGAGGTAGCCAGGCAATACCTTAATCAGTTCTCTTTCTTCCGCGCGCGCGCGTGCAATCATGAGCGGTAGAATCGCGAGCGTGGTGATCGTCAGGGTGATCCAGTTGAACATCATGCAGCTTGCGCTCCAGCACCACAGCAGCAGGGACGCATACATCGGGTGCCTTGATAGCGCATAGGCTCCCGTCGAGATCAGCTTGTGATCCTGCTTGATCTCGATTCCATCGGACCACAGGTCGTGAATGTTGAATTTTGCCCAGGTATGCCAGGTCACGGCGCAAAGCATCAAAACCAAGCCAACTGCAAAATAAACAGATTGAAGCGCGGCATTCATGTTGATTTGCCCGATGCTATGAAGCCAGAATGGAAAGAGCACAGCAATGCAGACGATCATCTCCCGGGTCGAAAATGGGTGAGAGATCTTGCGGGCAATTTTTTGGGAGATGGCAACGTGCTCCAGAAACTTGAACAGGGCTGCCATCAACAGGATCAAGCCAGTGAAATAGATCGCGCTCATTCCGAAGAGGAAGAGAGTGGGATTGATGGACTGATTGGCGATGCGCTGGATCAAATCGTGCATGGCAGCTTATCCTCTTCTTCCACTCCTAGGCCGCCTTCCGCGCCGCGCAGGCCCGCCAGGCGGGTCTTTTCCAGATCTCCACGATAGAACATATTGAAGGTGTCGAAGGGAATCAATCTCTTCCCGTCCGGATGCGCTATATGAATGCAGCTCTTCTTTACGCTGCGCAGATCGAAGGCCTCGGCATCGATGAACTGGACAATCAGGACGCGAAAAAGATTCTTGTATCCCAGATCCTTGGGCAGCGACATTTTGGGCAGACAGCAGAGTAGCTCGCGGGGCAGGCTGCAGAGCAACTCGCGCAAGGTAGAAGCCTGCCCAATGGGCGAATGATTGGTCGCAAAGAGCTTGAAAAGGTGCTCACGCAAGCCCATTTCCTTCTCAAAGGCTATGGTATTCTTTGCCCCATTGATCAGCGTTTCCGGCGGTATCATCCCAGTGAGCGGAATGGTCTTTCCGCCCATCTTGATAGCGTAAGCCATGGCCAGCGAATCCGGATGACAGGGCACCGGGATCAGATCCTCCGGCTTGAAGACATCCGTCTGCTCCAGTATGCGGCGACGCACCTCGGTCAGCGTCAGACGGTGCAGCGCGCTCTCGAAGCCGAGTATGCGTCCCGCCTGCTGCACCGGTTGAAAGGTCACTCCCCGCACAGCCGGTTGGGTGAGTGCGAAGTCCACAATCGCGCCCAACTCGTTGTCGTTCACTCCGCGCTCGACGGTCACCACCAGCGTGGTTGAAATGCCCAGCCGGTTCAGCCGCTCCAGCGCCTTCTCGCGAATTCCGCGCAGATCCGCACCGCGCAACTTCATCACCGTTTCGCGCTGGAGCGAGTCAAATTGCAGATACACCTCAAACTCCGGCATGAACCCGGCGAGGCGTTGGGCAAACTCCTCGTCCTGCGCGATTTTGATCCCGTTGGTATTCACCATCAGATGGCGGATGGGCCGCTCCTTGCACATCTCCAGGACGCGGAAAAAATCGGGATGCAGCGTGGGTTCTCCACCGGAGATCTGCACCACGTCGGGATTTTTCTCATTGCGCACGACGCAATCCAGCATGGCGGCAATCTGTTCCAGGGTGCGGAATTCGCTGCGGTGCTGCCCGCTGCCCGCGTAGCAGATGGGGCAGGTCAGATTGCAGGCATCGCAGATCTCCACCAGCGCCAGACAGCTATGCTGCTCATGGTCTGGACAGATGCCGCAATCATACGGACAGCCATACTTTACCGGCGTGTTGTAGACCATGGGCTGCTCGGGCGTCTTGAGAAAGACTTCGCGCGAGCGGCGATAGTAATCCACATCGTCGGCCACCAGCACGCGCTCGTGCCCGTGCTCCGGGCACCGCTTCAGCATCCAGACCTTGCCATCTTCAAAGACAATCTTGGCGTCCACCCGCTTGTAGCAGGTGGTGCAGATCGAGATCGCGGCGTCATAAAACAGATAAGGGCGGAGCTTCTCCGTCATGTCGACTCCTGAAAATCAATACGAATGTACCAAAAACAGATGACCGGCTGTCATTGCCAGAGAAGAAGAAGCCTCTTGCCGGAATGGGTTTGCATTCAGGTTTTCTGGCAGCGAATCGCCCAGCAGCTGGAATCCGAACTTCGCGCTTTTCTGTGGACTCATTTCGAATGCTCCTCCGTTGACGGTGGTCAGCGTATACGTGGCGATCAATTCAATTGAGCAGAATTGTTTACCATTGCTTTCGGAATTACATGACGTCACTTTGTGATGAACGATGATTTTCAGTACGGCGTCACCGCGTCCTCCGGGGTTGAAGGCCTCTGCACGGACTGGATATTGTTCCCAGAGTCGATTGAAATTGGCCGCTGTGGCGTTGCTCATGATCTGCGGATCAAAGAGATTGCCTGCTGTTCCGTCTTCCACTTTAATGGCTATTTTATGCACTGAAGCCAATACGGTCGGAAGAGGGGATCGTTCCCGAGGCAGCGGCGGTAAAAAGCAGGCCCCGCAAGCCAGAATCCCCGCCAAACCAGCCAGCGTCAGAAGTTTCTTCTTGACCATGCACTTGCTCCCTTTCTGCTTGCACGGCACGATCCAGGAACATCATTCGTGCTTGTCGATCTTTGTATCATCCCTTTCCTCAAATAATCTCTGCGGTTGTGACGCTTTCGCTGAAAAGCTCCCAAAGATCAAAAGTGTCACAAGCACCACAAGGGTTAGAATCAGCGCCGCCACTGAAAGCACAATCGCCGCAAGTTCCAGTATTCCGAATCCCATCAAGAAGCCGCCAGCGCGGCCTCCGCCCAACGAAAGAACAAATGTGAGCCCGCACAGCCCCAGCGAAACCCCTATGACAACCGCCAGCACTGTAACAATCTTTGCGAATGGAATCCGATCAATCAGCCGCTCGCTCATTGCCTTTTATGCCTCCGCGAATTAGATCTAGAATCAGAAATAGAATCCCTGCCAGACAGCTCCACTGGATCAGATTCATTCCACCGATCAGCGGCTGTGGCTTCCAGAAGTCGATTACGATTCTCCAGAACAGATAACTTCCCATAAAGATTCTGAACCTTGCACCGTCCGGCAGTTCCGCCCGGCGAGTTAAAATGATGGCCAGCAGAATCAAAAACAAAATTTCATACACTTGCACCGGATGGCGTCCAACCCCATCGCCCAGGTTCACAGCCCACGGTAGCGTAGTCGGTTTTCCGTAGGTGTCGTCCGCAAGTCCGGCCAACAGACATCCTACCCGCCCCACTGCGATTCCCACGCACAACGGCATCACAAACAGGTCGCCCGCCCGTCGCCGAATTCCGCTGAACTTTTTCACGGCCACTACGCTTATCCAGCCGCCCAACAGGCCCCCGACAATCGTCTTTCCTCCCGGCGAGAGCAGCAATTGCAAAAATCGCCCACTCCTCCAAGCCTCCATCACAGTAGGCCACTGTTCTGCGATCCCCAGCAACCGGCTCCCTATCAGTGCACCTACCGTTGCGGCAGCCAGCATCGTCCAGCGTTGCGGTTCGGCTACCACGTCGCCTTGTCGTCCGCGCAGCCATCGAAAAACAGCGAACCCGGAGGCATACGCCAGCGTCTCCATGACTGGATGCCATACCGGATGAGAGCCAATAGGAATCATTGCGGTAGTATAGCGGTCGCAGGGGTTCGTAGACTCGATCACTCCCATCGCTCCGCCAGCCACCAGCCAACATCGGCCCAAACATTAGGAAAACAAATCTACAGTACTTTTAAGATCTGACCGGTCTCTCCGCCGGCAAAGCGGAGATTACCCTCTATGAGAGTGCTAGATGAAAAAACCGGTCAGCCGCCTAGGCGAGCGTGCCTTTGCAGTCATCGTTGCCGCCAATTCGCATTCAAACAGCGTCTTATCGAGTCCGGATTGGCGAATGATGCTCTGTAGAGTGCCGCGCAGAAGTGGATCGTGCAGCGGCACAGGGACGGTGATGGTTGCCCCTTCCGCTTGCAGTTGCAGAATGCGGTGACTGCCGCGCTGGCGCACGGCGATAAATCCATGCGCTTCGAGTATCTTGCAGGCTTCCACACCTGACAGGACTCTCAGCTTACCCAACCGGCACCTCTACCTGTGTGACGAAGACCTCGCTGTGCAGCCGGCGTGTAACTTCAGAAGGAGAGGCAGTTTCAAAAAAAAGCGTCAAGGCTTCGACGAGGTTGGCGCGCGCTTCCTCAATCGTGGAGCCCTGGCTTGCGACATCCAACTCGGGGCACAAGGCGACAAAGCCATTGTCTTCGCGAGAAAGAATAGCCGTCATTTGGTGCGGTCGCTGCATGCTCGAATTCTACTCCAACCTATCGCCATTAAGATCGGGCCTGAATCCGGACGATCTCACCCGCCCAGCCTCGCCATCGCCTCGGCCGAGCGCAGTTTGCGCTCCAGGTGGCGTTCGATCGATTGCAAAGTGAAGCGGCGCAGGTCCTGTCCGCGGCGGCGCGGCCACTCCTCGGCAGTGAAGGAGGCTACCGGCGCTCTCAACATGCGCAGCGCCATCGTCCAGGAGTCGGCGCACAGTTCGCTGGCCGATCCATTGCGGTGCAGAGCGCAGAAGAGACCGTCGTCGTGCGCATTGAAGGACGCTTCGCCGGCGTGGAGCGCCTCGCCGCAGGCGGTGCAGTGGACCAGATCGGGCAGCAGGCCCATCAGCCGGGTCATCCACAGTTGGAAGTAGGTCAGCGGCATCCACGCCTGTTCGGTGGTGGTCTGCTCCAGCACCGCCAGCAGCAGGCGGAAGATGGTCTCCTGCGGGTCGTGCTCGGGCAGCGCCTCGTCCAGCAACTCGGCGTAGAGGCTGAGCGCTGTCAGCCGCACCGCATCCACCGGCGTGGAGAGCGGCGAGCGCAGAATCTCCAACTGATCCAGCCGGGCCAGTTCCTGACGGGGCTTCTGGGCGAACCAGGCGCGCGCCACAGTCATCGGTTCCAGAGCGCCGCCAAAGCGTTTGCGGCTCTTGAGCGCAGATTTCGCCACCCCCCGCACCTTGCCGTAGTCGCGGGTAAAGAAGCTCACGATCAGGTCGGCCTCCTGCACCGGCCAGGTGCGTAAAACCACGGCTTCGGAGGTGAGCACGCTCATGGAATTATCTTCGCATCCCGGCGCGAGGAATTGCATGCAGCCGGCTTTCCCAGGAATCCCTTACCAGGAAGTATGGAATTCAAATAAATGTAAGGAATCAATTAAAAGGTAAGGTATCCTCTTTTTAGAGGATTTCCCCATGGCTACTGCGACGCTCACTTCCAAAGGTCAGATCACCATCCCCGTCTCGGTCCGGCGAGCCCTCGGCCTCAAGACCGGCGACCGGATCGAGATATTCGAGCAGGAAGACGGCAAGTACGCCCTGCAACCCAAGACGGGGTCGATCATGGAAATGAGAGGGTGCTTCCCCAAGCTCGGCTATGCGCCTAAGATCGAGGAGATGGATAAAGCTATTCTCGATGCAGTTGGCGAAAAATATCGTGTGTCAGAAGCAGTGCAAGAGGAAGTCGCGTGATCGGTCTTGATACCAACATTCTGGTTCGCTTTTTCGCCGCGGACGATCCGGTTCTGAGCGGTAAGGCCGATGAGATTATGCTTTCGCTTTCGCCCGAAGAGCCGGGATGGATCGCTACCTATGCTCTGATAGAGCTTTTGTGGGTGATGAAGAGTATCTTTCGTTTCGATAAGGAAGGCGTGATCCGGATTCTCGACCACTTGCTCTCGCGCGAAGGGATTCTTGTCGAGCAAGCCGATACAGTCCGGGCGGCACTGAATATGTATCGGTCAGGTAAAGCAGATCTGCCCGATTGTCTTATCTCCGCCGCAGCCAAGGCCGCTGGATGCTCCCAAACCCTGACCTTCGACCGCACGGCCGCCCGTGACGCCGGAATGCAATGGGCGGGGTAACTCCTGCTGCTCCTTCGTGTCGCAAAGTGCGAGATCCCTTTTTTCGCACACTGCCTCCATCCTGTAGCATGAGCGCATGACACCTTCCACGCCCGACCCACACACCGAGGTCAAGGACGCCGGTAAGCCCCGCCGCCCGGCCAAGGAACTGGTCATTGTTACCGGCATCTCAGGCTCCGGCAAGGCCTCGGCGCTGAAGGCCTTCGAAGACCTGGGCTACCACGCCGTGGACAATCTGCCCCTCGAGCTGGTGCTGGATTTTGCCAACCTGGTGGTCAAATCCCCTGAGATGCAGGCCGCGGCAATCGTGGTAGATGTGCGCGAGGGCGCAACGCTCGACCGGTTACCCGAGGTGCTGAAGGCGGTCAAACTGCTGCTGCCCACCCGCGTGGTCTTTCTCGATGCCCAGGACGCCGTACTGGTCCGCCGCTACTCGGAGACGCGCCGTCCCCATCCCCTGCGCCGCCAGGAGACGGTCTCCCGCTCCATCGACGACGAGCGCCAGTTGCTCGACCCCATCCGCAACCTCGCCGACATGCTCGTCGACACGTCGAAGTTCAACGTCCACGAACTGCGCGCCCACATCCAATCGCGTTTCAGCCACGAGGATTTCGCCAACCCGCTGCTGGTCACCTGCCTCAGCTTCGGCTTCAAGAATGGCGTGCCGCTAGACGCCGATCTGGTCTTCGATGTGCGTTTTCTTCCCAATCCGCATTTTGTGCCGCAGTTCCGCAAGAAGACCGGCCTCGATCAGGATGTGGCCGACTATGTGCGCGGCTTTCCTCAGACCATCGAGTTCATCGAACGGGTTCTGGACCTTCTGCTCTACCTGCTGCCGCATTACAAGCAGGAAGGGAAGAGCTACCTGACAGTGGCCTTTGGCTGCACAGGCGGCCAGCATCGCAGTGTGATGATGGCCGAGGAACTCTGCCAGCGGCTCAAGAGCTCCGGTTACCAGGTCAAGGCCTTGCATCGCGATCTGCCCAGGGCCAGTTGAGCTACCGGCCAGCCGCTGCGGAGCCCATTCCGTTGCCGCGCAATTTCCCGCTTTTCTATCGTGATTGCTTTCGTCTATATTGACTCCGTGACCTGTAATCGATTGAAGCGGCACTGGATTCCCCATTTTTCCGGCCGGCATCATTCGTCAGTTTTTTCGCAAGGTCTCCCAGGAGGGTCGAATGAGGTTTTCCGATACCATCGAGTCGGTACTGAAGAGCAAGCAACAGAACAGCGTCCTGTCCATCGCGCCCGAACACATGGTTTATGAAGCGCTGGAGATCATGGCCAAGCACGGCGTCGGCGCGCTGCTGGTTCTGTCCAACGAGAAGCTGGTCGGCATCCTCTCCGAGCGCGACTACGCCCGCAAGGGCGTCCTGATGGGGCATCTCTCCCACGAGACCAAGGTGGAGCAGATCATGACCAGCCCGGTGGTCTACGTGCATCCAGAAAACACCGTCGACGACTGTATGGCGATGATGACCCAGAAACACTTCCGCCATCTCCCCGTGGTGGATGGGGAAAAGGTAGTGGGCGTCATCTCCATCGGCGACATGGTGAAATGGGTGATCGCCGGCCAGGAGCAGGCCATTCGGGAATTGCAGGGCTACATCACCGGCGCCTACCCGGGATAACGGACCCATCGCAGGGATTGAAGGACATTTCCGCTTCCGTCAAACCGTCCTCCTGAGTGCAGCGAAGGATCTGCGGTTTTTTCCCGCGAATCGAGCCGGGTGGGGACTCTCATCACCCCCACCCTCCCTCTTGGCGCGCGGAACCTCTAGAATAGAGAGGTACCTTTCATGAACCGAGGAAACCCATGCCGCTCTCCGGAGAAGCCATCCGCCTGATGAACTACATCGACGACGTAGCCGTCACCCTGCGCCGCATTCTGGCCGCCGTTCCCACCCTGTCTCCCGAGGAGCGCGTCCGCGTCGCCGCCCACCTCAGTCAAGCCCAGCCCAACGCCGCCGACGTAGCCAAGGCCCTGGCCGAAGTTCAGTAACCCCCATGTCTCTCACCGTCGCCATCATCGGAGCCGGCCCGCTGGGCCGCTGGTTAGCCCTGCGCGCCGCCCGCGCCGGCTTCCGTGTGCTGCTCGAAGATGTGATGCCCAACAACCTGGAGCACGCCCAGGAAGAGATCCGCCGCCAACTGGGCCGCCAGATCGAAGCCGAGCCGCAGCCCGAGATCGCCTTCGTTTCCACCATCGAAGACGCCGTGCGCCAGGCCGATCTGGTCATCGATTGCGTTCCGGATGAGTTGGAGTCCAAGCTGGAGATCTTCTGGCTGTTGGACCGCATGGCCCCGCCCCGCGCTGTGCTGGCTACGCCCACGCTGCGACAATCCATTGTCGATCTCGCCGCCTGCACCTATCGCCCCGCACAGTGCATCGCCGTCGCTGTCGAGGCTTCGTCTTTGACTGCCGGCGCCAGCCGCGAGATTCTGCTGCGCACCACGCCGCAGACCGCACCTGCGGCTACCGCACTGGGGGAAGATTTCTGGCGCAAATTGGATTTTTTACCCACGACCGTTGTAGAAACTGCCCCGCCCGCCGCCTGAAGCCATACCGGCGATGCGGCCTCTGCGAACACTTCCCGGCAATGTAGATTTCCGCCTGACTACAAGGGCCGCTCCGCTCTTTGCCTCGCCAAAAAAGGAAGGACTCCCGCACAATCTGCGGGAGTCCTTTTTGGGGAAGCGCGATGCCCAGACGCAGACGCGTGCGGGACGGCGCAAACGGCTACTTGCCGAAGTGATAGGTTGCGCCCCAGGAGGCGCTCACATCGCTCTGGACATTGGAGGCGTTGTTGGGCAGGTCCGTGCGAACAAAATCCACCTGTAGCGCGCGTACGCCAAAATGCTTGCTCAATTGCACATTGATGCCGCCGCCGGCCTGCAACGCCATGGCGTTGCTGCTGGATACGACGCCGTTGGGGGTGGGAAAAAGGCTCTCGAAGCCATAGACCCGGCCGAAGAGCGCCTCGCCAAAAACGCGCACCGGAATGCGGCGGGCTCCCACGTGGGCCGGGCGAGCGAGGAAACGGGGGCCAATCAGGGTGCGAAGACTGTTCAGGTCCGAGCCCGCGGTAGCCGCCGAGGCATGTTCTCCATTCACCGCCAGCGCCAACCCCCAGCCCTTCCAGAGCGTGGCGGTAAAGTCCATGCTGCCGCCCGTCATCCAGAAGCAACCGCAGACGTCGGGAGCTTGCTGTGAGTGTTCTACCGTATAACTGGCGGCCAGGTCGAAGGAGACCGCTGAGGTACGCTGTGGACTGGCCGCCTGGCCCCAGGCGGTGAGTCCGGCTATCATGCAAGCGCCCGCGAGGAGCACCTTTCCGCGAATCGATCGACGCATCTCAAGTTCTCCTTGTTATTGGACGGTGAGAGAGAGGGTGGAGGATTGCGACTGGCTGCCCGCACTCACGGTCACCGTCACTGAATAGGTTTGCTGAGGTTGGGTGAAGAATCCGCTGCCGGAACCGCCGCAACCGGATACTCCGCCGATGGTCGCCATACCCGCAGCCAGAAGCAACAACAGAGGCAGCAAACGCCCAAGACGCTTGCCCGTGCGGCGCAGTCTGCCGGCAAAGGGAAGCAGGAGCAAAGCCAGTGCCAGGGGCGCCATTCGAGCCGCCAGAATGCGATCCGCGCCGCGATTCTGCTGCATCGCGACTGTGGCCGGGGGCAACTGGATCGACAAGAGCGTGTTTCCACCCAGCGCAGTGTTGGCTGCCAGCAACCAGGAACTGCTGGCGGAGGTGTTTGAAGCGGCTGCTACCCACGCCGATGGCGTCACGGTAGCAACGGCGCCGGTGGGCAGCCCGGTTACGGTCATGGTCAGAGCCACCGGGAAACTGGAACCGCTGCTGGGCAGGATGGGAAGCGAGAATGCCGCCGTCCCACCAGGAGAGACCGTCTGCGTCGCGCCGCTGCCGGTTCCCGTGGAGCCGGTTCCAGGAGCCGGGCTCCCCAGGGTGATCGCCACGACTGTTTCTGTGAGGGCAGCGCTGGTGGCCGGGTTGAAGTTGCTGTCGCCGCCGTAGACCGCGGTGATCGAGTGCGCTCCAGTTGCCAGCGCGGAGCTGGTGTAGGTAGCCATATTTTTGGCAACGGATCCCGTTCCCAGCGTGGTCGTGCCATCGAGGAAGGTAACTGTTCCAGTCGGCGTATTCGAGCTGGTGAACGTGAGCGTCGCAGTGAGAGTCGCTGCACTGCCCAAGAGCGCCGGGTTGGAATTCGATGTCACCGTGACGGTCGGCGTCACCGGCGGCGGATTAACGGTCAGCTTTACGCTGCCTGTGGCCGATGTATAGTCTAAAGTATCGGTTGGCGCGAAGCTGACCGACAGTGTCTGCGCGCCCACCGCGAGCACTGCTCCAGCCGCAGGAGTGTACGTAAACGTTCCTGCCACCGCCGATCCGCCAAATGCCGCCGTGGCGTTCAATTGGGTTGAACTCAGTGCGGTGCCGTAATAGATGGCCGCGGGTGTGGGCCAGGTGAGAACCGGCGTGGCCTGATTGACGGTGATGGTGGTGGTCGCTGCCGCAGGTGTTGCGTAGTCGATTGCGTCGGTGGGCGCGAAGGTTACCGAGAGCGTTTGCCCGCTGCCTGCCTTCAAAACGGTACCCGAGGCTGGCGTGTAGGTAAACGTTCCGGCTACTGCCGACCCGCCAAACGCCGCCGTCGCGTCCAATTGGGTGGTGCTCAGCGCGGTTCCGTAGGTGATGGCTGCCGGCGTCGCCCAGGTGAGGACGGGCAAAGCCTGATTGACGGTAATGGTGGTGGTTGCCGCCGCGGGCGTTGCGTAGTCCGTCGAGTCGGTGGGCGCGAAGGTGACCGAGAGCGTCTGACCTGTACCTGCCTTCAAGACAGCGCCCGCGGCCGGGGTGTAAGTGAAGGTTCCAGCCACCGCAGACCCGCCGAAGGCTGCCGTCGCATTCAACTGCGTCGCGCTGAGCGCGGTTCCGTAAGTGATAGCTGCCGGCGTCGCCCAACTGACGACGGGTAACGCCTGGTTGACGGTAATAGTGGTGGTCGCTGCTGCGGGAGTCGCGTAGTCCGTTGCGTCTGTGGGCGCGAAGGTGACCGAGAGCGTCTGTCCGCTGCCCGCCTTTAAGACCGTGCCCGCTGCCGGCGTATAAGTGAAGGTTCCGGCGACATTCGATCCGCCGAATGCTGCCGTCGCGTTCAGTTGGGTTGCGCTCAACGCGGTGCCATAAGTGATGGCTGTGGGCGTCGCCCAGGTGATGACGGGCGTGGCTTGATTGACGGTAATGGTGGTGGTCGTTGCTGCTGGTGTCGCGTAGTCCGTTGTGTCTGTGGGCGCGAAGGTGACCGAGAGCGTCTGTCCGCTGCCCGCCTTCAAAATAACGCCCGAAGCCGGCGTATAAGTGAAGGTTCCGGCGACATTCGATCCGCCAAATGCAGCCGTCGCATTCAACTGGGTTGCGCTGAGTGCGGTTCCATAGGTGATGGCGGCAGGCGTCGCCCAGGTGATAACGGGAGTGGCTTGATTGACAGTGATGGTGGTGGTTGCCGCTGCCGGAGTCGCGTAGTCGGTGGCGTCTGTGGGCGCGAAGGTGACGGAGAGCGTCTGACCACTGCCCGCACGTAACACGGTGCCCGCGGCCGGCGTGTAAGTGAAGGTTCCTGCTACCGTCGATCCGCCGAACGCGGCTGTCGCGTTCAACTGGGTAGCGCTCAGCGCTGTGCCGTAGGTGATGGCTACCGGCGTGGCCCAGGAGAGGACGGGCAAAGCCTGATTGACGGTGATGGTGGTGGTCGCCGCTGCGGGGGTTGCGAAATCGGTGCTGTCGGCGGGAGTGAAAGTTACCGAGAGCGTCTGTCCACTGCCCGCGTGCAACACGGTTCCGGAGGCCGGAGTGTAATTAAACGTCCCGGCGACTGAAGATCCCCCAAAGGTTGCCGTTGCATTCAATTGCGTGGCGCTCAGTGCGGTGCCGTAGGTGATGGCGGCAGGCGTCGCCCAGCTAATGACCGGCGTGGCCTGCGTGACGGTCATGGAAGCAGCCGTCGAAGTTGAGACCGCATTGGCCGAGTCGCCACTATAGATGGCTTGGATGCTATAGGGCGTTGCGCTGGTGGCAAGAGTGAGGTTGACGGAAGCCGTGCTGGTGGTTGTGCCCGGCGTTAAAGCTACTGTCGCAAAGACCGCACCATTGACCAGGAACTGCACCGAGCCGGTGGGATTGACGCCGGTAACCGTTGCCGTGGCCGTGATGGGAGTGCTGTAACTGGTGGTGCTCGGCACGCCGCTCAGGACCGTCGTGGTGCTGGCCCCGGTGCTGGCGTTCACCGTGACAAGATACGATCCGAAGTTCTGATCGGCGGCGGGAATCGAGTAGTTGGAGTCTCCCGCGTAGGACGCCGTAAAGGTGTGCGCTCCCACTGCAAGTCCGGTAAGAGGAATCGAGAGCGTGTCGCTGCTCCCGGAGAGGGTGCCGGTGTAGGTGCTGCTGTTGAAACTGTCCGTCAGCGTAACCGTGCCGGTGGGATAAGTGGTTGCGGTTCCCGAGGAAGCGCCGGCGCTGCTCATGGCCGGAGTGAGAATGACCACTGCCGTTGCCACTTGCCCTTGCGAGATGGTCTGCGCCAGGCCAGCGGGGCCGGTCAGTTCCGGTGCAATCTTGGTAAAGTTGCAAGTCGGCGGCGTCAAGGCAGTTGCCGCGATGTTGTTGGTCACCGTATCGCCGTTGGAGCCCGCGAAGGATCCGGTCCAGGCTGTGACGAAGTTGTTCGATACAAAACCAGGGCCAAAGGACAGTTGCGCGTTGGTCTCCGTACCCTCGCTTCCCGAGGTGACAAAGTTATAGGTGGAGAGGGTGTTGAAGCCCACGTTATCCAGCGTGACCATCAGCGGATTGATGGTGCCATTGTTGTTCGCGCCGGTAAATTGCACTTGACCCGCGGTGAGGAAGGTAAGGTTCTGCAACAGGATGTTGTTGAAGTTCGGCGTCGCGCTGCCCGAGTTGCTGTTGTAGAGCGGCGTGAACTGAATCTCAGTGTTGTGGTTTTGGAAGCACGAGTTGGAGTACTGAATTTGGCTCACTATGCCGCCGCGATCGTTGGCCGACTTGATGCGGATGCCGGTCGAGTTGCCATCCACGCTGCTGTTGCCCCACAGCATGTTGTTGTCGAAGAGCACATTGATGACGCCGGCACTGGTGTAGCTGCCAATCGACTCGCCGTGTCCGGCGAAGAAGTGGTTGTTGGTGACCGAGATATTCGACGATGCATTGGAGGTGCCGGTGCCCGAGGCGCCCACCGCGATGTTGTCGTCGCCGTCCGAGATCCACGACTTGTTGATGGTGAAGTTGGTGGCGTTGCCGGGATCGATGCCGTCGGTATTGCGTGCGCTGGTGGGCGTCACGATCTTGATGTCCCAGGCCGTGAAGTTCGAGAACGTACCGGTGGTCGAGATGTGGAACAGGGGCGAATTGAGCAGGGTGATCTTGTACAGAGTCAGATTGCTGCCGCCGCTTTCAAGCTGGATGAAGCGGGGATTCTGCTGATTGCCCTCGCCGTTGGCTTGCGCAGAGAGGTTCCACCAGCTATAGGTCGCAGGCGGCGCATTACCGCCGGTGGCCGATCCATTGAGCAGCGGATCGCCACCGCGCCCATCCAGCTTGCCATAGCCCATGATGGCGACGTTGGTCGAATGTTTGGGAATGTCGATTAACGGCAGGCAACTGTTGGTAGCGGTATTGGCGTTAATCGTTCCGCAGACAGCCGAACCGATGTTGTAGTCCGCGGCATTGCGCGAGAAAAAGAGCGTGACGCCGGGATCGACCAGCAGTGTCACATTGGCCGGCATAGAAAGCGGACCGCTGAGGAAGGCGTTGTTCAATCCGCTGGCGGAGAGTTCCACCGCCTTGCCAGTGCCCGAGCAAGCTGTAAGCGCGGCCTGGATGCGCGCCCCGTCGGGGTTGGTCACCGTGGCGTCCACGACTGTTGGAATATCGTTGTTGACGGAAGCAATCGCCGCGCTGAGTTGCTGGCAGACCGCCGGGAAAGACGGCTCGGTGACGGTGCGGTTGTCGCCCGTAGCCACAGCCGGAGTTCCAACCACGGAGAGTGTGCCGTTGACGAAGGCAAAGCTATAGTTCGCGGCCGTCAGTGTGCCCACGGTGATGGTGATGGGGTAGGAGCCTTCGATTGTGGTGTTCGCGGCGCCAATGCTCATCGCCGGTGCTCCGCTCAGTACAGCAGAAGTATCGGGACTCACAAACCCGCTCGGTGTGTAGGTAAAGGCAGGTACCGTGCCGCCCACAATCATGCTCAAGCTGTTGGCGGTGACGGTCAGGTTGGCTCTGGCCACAGAGAAGGAGACGCCGTTGGAGGTGCTGCCGGCAAAGCTGCTGTCGCCGCTGTAGACGGCGGTCAGCGTTCCGCTGCTGGCTACGGCGACGTTGCTTAGAGAATAACTGCACGAACCGCTGCTCAAAGTGCAGGAACCCAGCTTGGTGGCGCCGGAATAGAGCGATACCGCTTCGCCGCTGGGAGCCGTGCCAGACGCCGGAGTTACGGTAACCGTGCCGGCGAGGAGGCCGCCATAGGTGATTGCCGCATTGCCTACCGTCAGGATGGTCGTGGTGGCTACCGTAGGCGGTGCGTTCACGGTAATCGCGTAGGTGGAAGAAGTGCTGGCCGCGAAGTTCGCATCGCCGCCATAGACCATGGTGATGGTGTGGGTAGCGCCGCCCGCGAGCGTACTGGTGGTTAGATAGGCCTCGCCGCTGGCGTCCAGCGTTCCCGAAGCCAGCGTTGCGCAACCTGCCGATGCCGTGGTGCAGGTGGCGCCGGTCAGGCTGTCATAGAACGCATAGGTCCCGGTGGGAATCACACCCGCGCCCGGCGTTTGCGGACGCCCTAAGAGGGTGACGCTGCTGCCGTAATTGAGTGTGCCCACGCTGCTCACAGGAACAAATGCGTTCACCTGCGCGGTCAGTGCGTTCACCGGATTCCAGGTGCTGGGCATGTTACTGTAGGCGGTCAGTTCTGCCGAAGGCACAGTGGAGTTGAGAAAGTTCACCGGATAATACTGCGCCGCCTGACCGGCGCTCAATTGCGTTCTGCTTGCATTGCTGGCTTCGATCGTTCCCGGATCGAGAGAGGTCGTCTCGCGCAAGCTGAAGTTGGTTGCGCCGCTGCCGGTATTGCCGCCGCAGATATATTGGTACGCGGTGGTTCCGCTGCACTGGGCAGGTGTTCCGGTCGTCATCTGGCCGCCGAAGAGCGAAGTGGGATAGAAGCCGATGTTGGCGTCGCTGATCGCCTGGGTGCCAAACTCCGCATAGGTCGAAGTGGTCAGGTTGGCATCGCCGAAATCGCTGGCGGGGGTGGTGCAATTGCTGTCCGTCCAGCCATACCATCCGCAATTGTTCACCTGGTCCACAAACGAATTCAATAGTATGAAGGTCGAATAGGTCTTCCAGGGGCGGCCATAGTAGAGGTTGGTCATCCCTGGAATCTGCGACATCATCGTGCATCCGTTGCAGACAAAGCCGCTCAGATAGTCATTTGGAGAGCCAGTCTGCGCCTGCTTGCTCTGCGCTTCGATGCTCTCGCTGCCCGTCAAGGTCGTGTTATTCGACAAGTTGACGTGCAGGGTTGTGAAGAAGTTGGTGTGATCGAAGACCAGGGCGCCGTCGCCAAAGACGTAATCGACATCGCCGGTGATCCAGCCCTTCCACATATATTGGCGGGCAGGGAAGTAGATGCTGCCGCTGCTGCCCTGCGATTGCGCCTCCAGCGTATCCTGTTGGCTGGTCAGGGTGACGTTGTTCAGAATCGACTGATCCGCGGCGATATACATCGCCAAGGCCTGCGATCCGCATTCCATATTGTTGTTGTACAGATACTGCAAGCTATAGGCGGTGGCGCCAGGACTATTACAAGTACCGCCATTGCCGCTGGCGGTCACATTCCAGGTTGTGTTCGGGTCGGTATCGAAGGTGTTCTGTATGGAGAGATTCTCGGCATAAAAACCAGTCGGCAGTGTCGAAGCGCCGGTCGCCGTGGTCCCCATGTACCCGTTCTTGCTGACATCGAGAACAGCCGATCCCTCATCGCCGCCCTTGCCCGCCGGTCCCAGTGTGAAGGGCGGATAGACCGAGGTAAAGTTGCCGTTGGCTCCGGTCAGGATCACATTGGCTGCGTTCCCGCCCAGGCCGCGCAGTTGCACGTTGGGATAGCTGATAGCGTTCTGCCCGCTATAGGTGCCGGGCCGGATATAGATAGCGCCACCCGTAGCCGGCAGCGCCTGCAAGGCCGCGGTCAGGGTAGTGTAGTTGCCGCTGCCATCGGCCGCTACCACATTGGTGGATACGCCCACGGCAGCGGTGGTGGTCGCCTTGGTCACTGTGTATCCGGTAACCGTTGCCGTTGAATTCGCATAATCGGTGGTGTCGTTGGGATAAAAGGTAGCCGTCAGGCTATAAGTGCCGATGGGCAGATAGGTGGAAGCGTCGACCACAGTGCCCGCGTAAGCCGCACAGGCGGCGTTGCCGGAGGTGCTGGTGCAGGTTGCGGCGTAGGCATAATAGCCGGGAATGTTCGGTGAGATTCCGGGTTGCAAAACTCCGCTGGTTCCCAGTGCCGCCGACACCTGCTGCGTAAGCGCGGCCGTAGACGGCGTCCAGGTCGTCCCGGTAGGGGCCTGCGCAATGGAGACGGGCAGCGTATTGGTTGTGGAAGCCACAAAAACCGTCCCGCCGCTATCGGCACTGCCGCCAGAATAGGCAACATAAACGTTGTGCGCGCCTGCCGTCAGACTGGTCAGGCTGAAGGTGCCGACCAGACTGATCACACCCGAGTTGTTCACGGACGAAGTGGCGACCGTGGTGCTGGTCGAGGCGCCGTCCACCCAGACTGTCAGGGTTCCGGTAGGTGCGGAGGTCCCGCCATAAGTAATGCCAGTACCGTTGTTGGGCGTGACCGTTACCTGGAAGTTGGCTCCTGTGCTGCTCCCGAAAATTGGTGTGCTCGAATCCGTCTCCATCAAAGAGGCGGTTGTGTCATAGGTTGGCACAGCCAAGATCCCCGACATGGTCAGAGAGCCCAGTGTAGGTGCAGGAGAAAGCGTAAAGCTGTACCCGCTGTTGGTGCCGGCCAGTGTCGCCACCAAACTGCACGTCATGCCCCGCGTTAGCGGTTCGATGCTGGCGTTGCTGCTTCCGCTCAATCCGCACCCAGTCAACGTAAAATTGGCTGAGGAGGTGGAACCAGTGGAGGCCATATTGCCCGCATTGGTCAAAGTGGCGTTGCATGTGGTCGTTGCCGATGAAAATTCCGTGCCGAAATTGCATGTCGCCACGTCGCGCACCAGCTTGACGATCTGGCCATTCAGAGTATCGGCCAGATAAATACTGCCTTGCCCGTCCACCGCCATGCCGTTGATGGTCAAGGTCGTCGAACTGCTGTACAGGGTGAACGGGTTTCCATTCGCCGGTAACATGTAGAGCAACCCGGTCGTCTTGTCCACCATGTAGATATCGTTTGCCGGATCTATCCCTATCTGGGTCGGAGCAACCGATGGCAGAATACTTGACAGCGTTCCCTGCAGAGAATAAGAACCTGTAGCGCCAGGAGCATATTCGTAAGCGGTCCCTGCACCGGTGTCGCCTATAGCCACATTGCCTTGGTTATCGACACCGATTTTGCTGATCTGGGAGAAGCCAGAGGCGACTGTGGTCTCGTTGATCAGCGCATTCGAGGCCAGGGTGAGGCGATAGACAGTTTGCGTCGTGGCATCGGCCACAAAGAGTGTGCCTGACTGATCCACGGCCACGGCCACCAGCGATGGCGTTCCACTCGTAGTCGTGACGGGAATTGTCGTCAAGGTATAGCTCAATGGACCGCCTGGGGTCGTGGGAGGGCCCGTCACCAGCAATTCGCTGATTCTCGATCCTCCGTTGGCAATGAAAACATCGCCCAATTGATCGACCGCGATCTGACCTTGGCTGCTGACACCCGAAAGCGTCCCGATCTGCACCGCCACGCCGCCCTGCACCGATTCCCAAATCTTTCCTGTGCTGCCGTCAAGCGAGTAGACGTTGCCGGCTCCGTCCAGGGCTACGCCCACGGGCGTGAAGCCGGTCCATTTCATGATTTTGCTGGTGTTGAAGGGGTTGGGGGTGGTTACGCTATTGGTGGTGGTCGATACGCCATCCGCGGCTAACACTGAGCCGGTCACGACTCCGCCCAGCGCAATGGTCTGCGACGGGTTGGTCCAGCTCCCTGTGGGCAGGGTCACCGTCAACGTCGCCGAGCGCAGGCCAACCGCCGAGGGCGTGGCCGTCACCGGCACCGTGCAATCCACCGAGAAGTCCGCGTTCTGTGTGCAAGAGGGTGTTCCGGCCGTAATATCGGATGTTGCGGAGACTGTAGCCGTTGCGCCGCTGATCGTGCCCGGAGTGCCCGCCGATTCCGGCAGATGCACCATGATGGTTTGCGTCAACGTGGTTCCCACCGACTGCTCGGCCAGTCCCTGGGCCAGAATTTTGCGCACCACCGAGGTGGCGTCCTGCACGTAGAGATTGCCCTGCGCGTCAACCGCGACGCTGGTGCCGTTGCTGCCGTTGCTGAAGTTTGCATTGGCCGCCGGGCAGCCGTCGCTATAGGCGCTCAGAGAGGTCTGTGTCGTATTCGCATTGCAAACCGTGCCTTTGGCGAGATTGCTTCCAGCCGTCAGCAGTTCCCGAATGTAGCCGGTGTTCATGTCGATGAACAAAATGTAAGTTCCATCGCCAATGTAGATATTTCCCTGCGGACTGATCGCGATCTTGGTATCCGCGGTCTGCGAGGTGATACTGGTTCCGCTCGCTCCGCCCGCCAGGGTTGGCGCGGTGCCCAGCGTTCCCGCTCCGGAAGTGCCGCTGAAGCCGGCTAGCAAATAGGTGTAGCCGGTCACCGGCGTTCCGTATCCCTCAGCCTTGAGAACCGAATTCATCTTGGCGAGCGCGATTACGGCAGGGGATGTTGAGGAGGTTGGAAATCCCGCACTGGTGCCATCCTCGACATAGAGCACATGGACGCCGTGCGCGGGGTCCGTGTAGATCACATTGCCTGCCGCATCGACGGCAATGGCCTGCGTGTAAGAAGTGCTTGTCGTCAACGATGCATAGGTGAAGAGGCAGCCATCGCCCCAGGCATCCGTGGTGGTGCCGTAGGCATTTCCAGATCCGCAACTCGATCCAGAAGATGTAGGCGTAAGACTGTTGCCACCCGCTGCAATGGTGTAGGCGTAACCGGCCTTCGCCGTCCAGGCGGTGTTTTTGCCGATCACAGCCCACATGGGATTGGCGATGCCGTTATAAGTCTGCGGGCCCAGCACCACGCGGAAGCGGTTGCTGGTGGTGTCGCCATAGAAAACGTTGCCGTAGAGGTCCGCCGTTACGCCGCGCGGCTGGTCCACCTCTCCCAAACTGGTTGAGCACGTGGCGCTGTTGAAGAAGATGTTGCCGGCGCCGGACGAATAGTAATAATAGGGAGACTGCACGGCGATGGAAAAGCCCGGCTTGTTGTCCAGGCCTACGCCCGCGGAGCCCGCAGCGCCGGTTCCGGCCGTGCATCCAGCTACCAATCCCATGGCGCCGATGGGAATCTGAACCGGATTGCTCAGCGTCGGCGATGGCGTGCCGGCAACGCACAACGGCGATGGGTTACGGCAGACAATATGAATCAGCGAGTCGGAATAACCGGAGAACAGCGGGTTTCCATAGGGATCTAGCCCCATGCCGCGCATGCCGGTCTTGCTCAGTGTGCTGGTCGCCGCCGTGCAGCCATCGCCCGAGAGGTCGATCAATCCCGCCGCGCCCGCTGTGCCAGCCGCACAGTTGGTATTTCCGCCTGCAATCGCCGTCATGATCCCCGATGACGGGTTGATCATGTGCAGAACGCCGCCAATATCGTCGTTGACAAAGACATTGCCGAAAGCGTCTACCGCAACGCCGCCGCGCTCCGATGCGCCCAGTGAGGCGTTGACTGCCAGACAGCCGTCGCCGTACTTGGTCGTCGATTTGAAGGATGCCCCCATGTTCGGGCACTGCGCCCCTGCGGCTGTGATCAGCGTCGACCCTGTACCGGTCAGCGTCGTGATGGTGAAGGGCAGAGCGACGGGCGCTTGTGCGCCGGCACTCAGCAGGGAAAGGAGACACAGTACAGGCAGCAGCACGATGGCAAGGCGGTCACAACGCAACATGGTTTTCTCCGGACGCGGCATTGACGAAACTTTATACCCCACAATTTGCCTCACAAAGAGAGAGCGCAGACAAACGTGGTCAGACCTCAGAAGACTCGGAAATTATCCCCATCCACCCCAACAGGTGTCAAGAAGAATACGTATTCTCCAGAGCAGGCTATATTGAACGTTTGGTATCAAAGAGATGCAGGTAAAATTTTATGAATTTTCGTGGTCTAACCACAGTCCATCGAGTCCTACCATTGATTTCCTCTTCCTTCGCCGTGGAAAGACCACAGCAGATGATGAAACATTCTCTCCGAGTGGGAAACCTGGCGGTGAACCAGACGGGCGGAATCGGACGAGGACTGGCCAACGCGCCGTTGCCGCAATCCCGCAAGACAAACAAAAAAGCGGGCCGCAAACGCGGCCCGCGCAACCGAAAAATCGACCAGCTTATTGCACCACGATGGTCAGCGGCACCACCTGAATGGTGCCGGCGGTGATCTCGACTTCGATGTTGTAGGTGCCCGCCGGGGTCTGCGTAGCGCCGGAACCACCGCCACACCCGGTTATACCCGCCATGGCAGCGCATCCAATTACGAAGAGCACGATCATCGTCAGTGAGCGCCATCCCCTGCGGCCTTTGCCCAGTCCAAGGAAGCCGGCGAAGATGCCGGGAATCCAGAGCCCTATGACCGCCAGCAACGGCATCGATCCAGAACCGCCGGGGCGATGCGGCTGCGTCAACTGCGCAGCGGTGGTGGCCGCTGTGGGCTTGGTGGAGATGGTCAGCACGGTGCTGGCGGTCGTATTGCTCGAAGTGAAGGTAGCCGTGGCCGGCGCAAAGCTGCAACTCATATCCGCCGGCAGCAGTGCGCAGCTATAGGTTGCCGTGCCGGTATATCCGCCCACTGCGGCGACGGTCAGCGTAACCGTGCCGGTTGAGCCACTGGTGATCGAGAGGTTCGACGTGGAGGGAGTAGCGGTCACGATGGGCACCACCACGGTTTCGTTCACCGCCGCGGAGGTCGAGCCCAGGAAGTTGCTGCTGCCCTGGTAGACCGCGGTAATGCTCTGTACGCCCACCGGCAGGGAAGTGGTGCTATAAGAGGCGACTCCGGCCGTAAGGGTGACAGAGCCCAGAGAGGTTGTTCCGTTGGAGAAGGCCACCGAGCCGGTCGGCGTGCCGCTGGTGGCGGAGGTAACGGTAGCGGTGAAGGTCGCCGTGCTGCCCTCGCCGATGCTGGCCGGAGTAGCGACCAGCGCGGTGGTGGTGGATGTCTGGGTTACCGCCAGAGCGCCGGCGGTTACTGTGCCGAGCGTGTAGTTCGTAGCCGAGCTGCCAGACAAGGACGCGACCGTGATCGGATACGAGCCCACGGCGGAAGTAACCGTCGCTGTGGTCGAGTACACCGCGGCGACATTGTCCGTTCCCACGACGCCGGTCAGGGTCCCGGTAAAGGTGGGGTTGGCCGCGCCGTAAGACCGGGTGGCGCTGTTCACCACCACCGTAATGGTCGCCGTGCCCAGGGTGACTGTCGGTGAGTTGCTCAAAGTGACCGTGTAGTTGCCCGCCGCGGAACCGGTCAGCGCCGGCGTGGCCAGGGTGATGGGATATTTTCCTACCGGCGAGGTGGTGGTGGCCGCAGTAGTGAAGTTGGCGGTTACATTGGCTTGATCCGGCGTCAACACACCCGCGATACTTGCGCCGGTGATCGAGGGGATGGCGATCGCGGTCGCCTGTCCATACGTCGCCGTTACCGAGGGCGGGGCTACCGTGACCGCCAGCGCCGTGACCGACAACTGCCCGTTGGTGACCGTGCCCAGTGTGTAGTTACTGGCTGCAGTGCCGCTCAGCGCGGAGGCTGTGATGGGATAGCTCCCGACCGCGGAGGTCGCGGTCGCGGTGGTGGAGAAGTTGGCGCTCAGGTTGGCCAGGTCAGCGGCCAGCGCGCCGCCAAATGTGCCTGTCAAGGTGGGCAAAGCCGCACCGTAGGCCTTGGTGGCGTTGGCCACGGTCAGGGTTACGGTCGCCGCTTGGATGGTCACCGTGGGCGAGTTGCTCAGCCTGACCGTGTAATTGCCCGCCGCCGATCCGGTGAGAGCGGTCGAGGCCAGGGTGATGGGATAACTGCCTACGCTCGAGGTGTTGGTCGCCGTGGTGGCGAAATGGACGGTGAGATTGGCCTGATCGGCCGCCAGAACGCCAGCTACGTTGGCTCCCGAGATCGACGGAACGCTGATCGCCGCGCTTTGTCCGTAAGTTGCCGTCTGCGAGGGCGGAGCCACGGTGAGAGCAATTGCCGCCACCGTGAAGCTCTGCGCGGTGGTGGACTGAGAATTCGTGTAGGAAGTGGGCGTAAATGTCGCCGTGACGCTATGACTGCCGGCCGTAAGCCCGGCGACGCTCAAGGTGTAGGCGCCGCCGGTCAGAGTGGCCGCCTGCGCCGTGCCGCTGTCGATGCTGTAGGTAAGAGCGCCGGAGGGTGTTGTGCCCGTGGCAGCACTGACTAATGTCGAGAACGCCGCCGATTGCCCATAGACCTCTGCCGCCGGAGGAGTGACAGTCATGGTCAGCGGAGCAACCGTAAAGGTGGCCGCCGTAGCGGTGGCCGAGGCGGTGAAGTTTCCGGTGGGCGTGTACGCCGCCGCAACCGTGTGTTGACCCGCTGCCAGCCCGCTCATTGTGAGTGTGGAAGCGCCACTGTTGTTCAGAGTCACCACCGATTGCGCCACGCCGTCCACGGTAAAAATCAATGTGCCGGTCGGAGTATTGGTGCCGGTGGTGGGTGTGACCGTTGCCGTGATTTGGACGCTCTGTCCAAAGACCGGAGCGGCGGGCGTTGTGCTGCTCAGCGTCGTGGTGGTGGCGGAAACTGGGGCGGCGTTATAGCCGGTGAGCGTAAGCGTGGGCGCGCTGAGGATCGAATTGCCGTTGAAGGTCATCGTATTGGAGAGATTGCCAGTGGCCACGGGAGTGAAATTGGCCGTCAAAGCGCAATTCCCACCTGGGTACAGAGAAAGCGATGTGAGACCGCTGCATCCGTTGCTGGCCGCATCGATAACGGTGAAGTCGGTGCTGTCCGTCTGCGGAATGCTGGAACTGGTAAAGGTCTGGTTGCCGACGTTGGTCAGCGTGGCGCCCAGCGTTGTGGCCAGGCTGGCGAAGTTCTGCGTGGATGCCAGACGGTTGTAATAGCTCACGCCGGCTTTAGCGCTGTCGGCAACATACAGGCCGCCATTCTGATCCAGAGCCATGCCAATGGGGCTGTTCAGCCCGGTCACGACGAACGCAAGAGCGCCGCCCTCCGGAATATTGACCGCCGTCTTCGCCGCTGAGTCGAGGTATTCGATGCCGCCCGCCGCATCCACCGCCAGGCCCACCGGGTTGATGCCGCTGGCCACGGTGACTTGCCCGCTGTATCCGGGGAGAATCTTGTAGATCTTGCCCTGGCCGCTATCGGCTACGTAGACATTGCCGGCGGCATCGACGGCCACCGCCACCGGCGTTTGGAAGCTGATGCCGAGAGTTGTTTGCAGGCCGCTATTGATGGGCTGAAAAAGAACCCGGCTGTTGCCGGTATCGGCGATGTACAGATTGCCCGCTGCGTCCACGGCCACGCCTTGGGGAGCATTGAGACCGCCGACTGCCGTCACCGCGCTGCTTGCGCCAACGGCAAACTCGGCGATGCGTCCACCGCCGGTGTCTGCCACAAAGACATTGCCGAATCCGTCGACGGCGATCTGGTGCGGGTTCGAAGTGTTGCCGGTAATAGCCGTGGCCAGCGTACCCGCCGGTGTGCTGGAGACCGTGCCATTGGCCCAGGCGATGTAGGTGTTGCCCGCCGCATCGGTAGCCACGCCCTGCGGCGCGGTTCCCGATCCAATCATGGTTGCTGCAGAGGGATCGATCACCAGCTCAGCCGCCAGGCCTGTTCCGCTCAGGTAAGCAGGATTCATGACCACCTTATTGCCATTGATGGTCGCGGTCACCTGCACAGCGCCGCTGCGAATACCAGCCTTGGTTGGCGTGAATGTAACCGGAACCACACAGGTAGTGATGGCGGTGCTGGAACTGGCGGTGCCAGTGGCATTGCTGGGGAAACCGGTCAGCGTGGGTGTAGCCGCGGTCATCGCCGCAGTACAGGTATCGGCGGCGCCTCCGGCATTGGTGAACTCCGCACTCGCCGTTCCCTGGGTCAGCACAGCCACCGGAGTTCCGGTGCTGCTGGCGGTGTAGCCGGTCGTTCCGGCGGATGCGGCGGTCAGCAACTCAAAAGCAAAATTCTGCGTCGAGGGAGTGCCGACCGCAGTCGCGGTGAATGCGCTGTTGAAGGTCAGCTTGCGGATCAGGCCGTAGCCGCTGTCGGAGAAGTAGAGATTGCCGGAGGCATCGAAGGCCGGATTGCCTTCCAGGTGATCCTGCTTGCTTTCCGTGGCCGGGCAGCCGTCGCCATAAGCATCGGTCATGATGGGACCGTTGCCCGCCGTGGCGCCGCTGGCGCAGTTGTTGCCTATGGCCAGGGTGCTCGGCGAACCGCCGGAGATAAATGTCAATAGGCCGGTGTTGGCGTTGATCTCGGCAATCAAACCCGAACTGCTGTAGTCGGCAATATAGATATTGCCATGGCTGTCGAGGGCCAAGCCCTGAATCTTCTCAAATCTGACTCCACCTGTGCCACTGACAAACGTGGTGGTAGCCAGTGCCCCGTTTCCGGTAGCAGCGGTTGAAGTGCCGGCATTCCCGCTTCCGGCCAGGGTATAGACATCGTTGGCAACCAGCGAAGTGGAGCAATTGCTGATGCTGGGATTCTCCTGGCAGATCAGATTGCCTACCGGATTATTCGTGCCTCCGGCATAGATCACCCGCACCGAAGAAGGCACGGTGGTGACCGCGGCACTGTTGTCTCCGAAATAGACGTTGCCGTATGCATCCACCACGATCGCCAGCGGATCCAAAAGAGCGGAGGAGGCATTGCTGCTGGATACCGCGGGAACACCCGACCCTGGCGCACCGCTCAACGCCGTGCAGCCGGTGCTGGCAACGCAATTGTAGCCGGCGATGGTGTGAATGAAACCCGGCCCCACGCCGCCGCTGTTGGCCATCGAACTGGTTGTATTCGGACCATTGATCATGCGGATGGCGTTGTTGGTGTAGTCGGTGATGTACAGATTCTCGCTGGCATCCACGGCCACGCCGTAAGGAATGCTGATTGCCGCGCTGGTGCTGGCCAATACCTTGTCGGAATAATAAGGGGTGGAACTGCTGCCGGATGCGAGCTTATAGATGTAACCCACCAGAGGAGTGGTGATGGTGGGATTCTCCAGGGTCACCAACTGCGCGCCCAGGCTGCTGGCATTTGCCACCACTTCGTAGAGAACCTTGTTGCTCTTGTCGGCGATGAAGAGATTGCCGGCGCTGTCAACCGCGGGCGAGTACGGGCCGCTGATATAAGAAAAGGTCGCCGGGCAGTTGGCGCCGTCGGCAGTGCCGGCAACCAGGCCGGCGCCGTTGTTGTAGCAATAATAGGGCGCCGCGGAACCCGCTAACGCCGCTGTATATCCGCCCGCCACGCCGTAAACATTTCCGGCAACTGGTGTCACTCCGCGATTTCCGTAGGCTGCGCTGATCATGGCCCCGGCGGGATTCAGTACTCCGCCCACGGTGACCGCTCCGGCATAGACAACGCGCACATACTTGTGTCCTTCATCGGAGAAATAAATGTTTCCCCATGCGTCCACCGCATTGCCCCATGGAGTAGTAGTGATCGCCAGGCTCGGCAAGCACCCATCGCCATAGTTGTCCGCTGCCGTGGGCGTGCCGGTCGTCGATGTGCCCATGATGGGCAGACCGGTGGTGCAGGCGGCCGGAAGGGTCGTGGCGGCGGCTCCGGCGCTGGTGATATTGCCCACTGCCACGCTGACCCACGGCACCTGCACCAGCATGGGGGGCGCGGTCTGGGCCACAGCCGTGGATGCGAGCAGGATCGAGGCGAGTGTAAGGACGGAGGCAAAGAACAGGCGGGAGCGCGATGTGTGATTCATAAGCGGCTTAAACCCTCGGACGAACGCTTGGTGGTCTGACCACGGAATACTAAAGATCCACGCGCAGGACTGTCAAGGGATTTCTCGGCGGGGCGTCGACACTGCACTTTAGACCGATTTTGAAAGGGGATGAACCGGGGAGCAACGCGGCTTGCGGCGGTCGCGCGGGAGCGCCCGTAATGCAGAAAAAACGGCACATGAGGTCCGACCGCTGGGCGGGTGGGAGAGAATAGGATCGAAAGCAGAGTTGGTTCCGGCAATCTCCCGCGCCGGATCGACAGGGAGGGTTATCCGCTTGTTGCGCACTCCATACGATCTTTTCCTTCTTCTGGTTGTGGGTCTGGGAACCGCGCTTACCGCGGCCGGGCAGGCTGCCGCGCCAGCCAGTCCGCAAGACCTCAAGGGGATGACCACTTTTTCACAGACCGCGCGTCTGGTCGTGCTCGATGTGGTGGTTACCGATAAGGCCGGCCAAATCGTCCCCGGTCTCGGCAAGGACGATTTCAACATCCTTGAAGACGGCCGTCCGCAGACCGTCCGCAGCTTCGAGGGAGTCGAGGAGCATCGCCTGCCGGCGGCTGTGCAGATCGATTCGACTGCCGATCTGGTCAAGGCCCCGCAGGCGCCGGTGACCGTTCTGGTGCTGGACGAGTTGAATACCGCATTCAGCGATATGAGCTACGCACGAGAGGAACTCAAATCCTATATCGAGCGTCAGCCCGCGGTGCTGACCCAGGCCACCACGCTGCTGGTGGTCAGCAATACCCGGTTTCAGGTCTTGCAGGACTACACCTTGAACCGGCAGAAGCTGCTGACGGCGCTGCACAATCACTTTCCCGAGTACCCCTGGCGTTTGATGCACAGCGGCAAGGGAGGGCCCGGAACAGCGGAGCGGTTGGCGCTTTCGCTGGGCTCTCTGGAGCAGATTGCCCAGGCCACCGGCGGCCATCCGGGGCGCAAGAACCTGATCTGGGTGGGGCGCGGCTTTCCCGCCGTCAATACCCAGGAATCCACCGATCGCGAGGCCGCCTCTCTGTTGCAGGCCATGCGCCACGCCACCGACGTGCTGCGCGAGGCGCGCATTACGCTATCGTCGATCGATCCCACCATCGCCTCGTCCGGCACTGTGCTGATCGAGACCCCCGACGATCTGGACTCCGCGGAGAATGAGAACGGCACCGACCCCTTTGCGGGCGATATGAACTTCGAGCTGCTGGCCCCGGCCACCGGAGGCCGTGTCTACGCCTCGCGCAACGATGTGGATGCGGAGATCGGCACCACCATCCGCGATGGCGCCAACTACTATACCCTCAGCTACACGCCCACCAGCAGCAGCGATGCCGCGCAACCCTACCGGCGTATCCAGGTGAAGATGAACCGCCCCGGCCTGACCGCGACCACCCGCAACGGCTACTACATGCCGGCTTCGGCTGCCGCCGCTGCAACGCCTGGCGCGTTGAACCTCAAAAAGCTGGCCTTCGACATGGGCAGCGCCGCCAACAGCAATCTGGCCTATACCGGACTTACCGTCCGCGCTCGCCGCCTGCCGCAAAGCGAGACCTTTGCCGTTCAGGTGGAGACCAAAGACCTGAGCCAGCAAGCCGCCGCCAATGGCGGCGCTGAAGCGGAGATCACCCTGCTGATCGCCTGTTTCGATCACGGCAAAATGATCGCCCACCAGACCGCCGAGATGAAAGCGCAGATTCCCGCATCCACGTCTGCGCGGCAAACCGCGGAGTTCCACCTGCGGTTCCCAATTCCCGCCGAGGCAGACCGCGTGCGGGTGGTGGTGCGTGACGCCGTCAACGGGAAGGTCGGAACGGCGGACCTGACCCCGCTCGAGTTTCGTACCAAATAGCCCTGCGGGCAAGAGTTTTAGACCGCTCCCACGTATCCGGAGTCTGAAGTCCATTCACAAGCACAGTTGTCATCCTGAGCAACCTGACTCGTGTTGACGAGTTACGGCTACAATGAACGCCGCAACCGCCTCCCGCAGGGAGGCGATGAAAGTAGCCAGGGGTGAAGCGCAGCGGAACCCCTGGGTTGGATGCCAAAAACTACCACGCGCCCCACAGGGCCGCGCTGAAACGTGAGGTTTGCAGGCCCGTTCATGAGGAGCATCTCGACGTTCTTCAGCGCGTTACGGCGGCGATGAACATCCATTCGGCCCCACCAACATTGCGCCAACTTGCTGACGTGCTTCTCCTGTGAAGCAGGGCTGACTAGCTGCCTCAATTTCGATCCTTTTCCCATACTCCCAACGTTGTTCATTAGGAGCGGAGTTGAGCACGTTCTTCGTGACCAACAAAGTCGAAGGACCTGCTTTTTGTCTGAGTTAGAACAAAAGCAGATCCTTCGCTTCGCACAGGATGACAGCGCTCTTATGGAATCAATCTCTGACTCACCAAACTAGGTCTTTGACCGCATAGTTTTGCACTGCTGAGGGTGCCCCCGGTCTCGATTTTGAGACCGGGGAAAGTACGAACTGAAACACATCTTCATGCGGCCGGAGACCTAGAAGCCGATTTGCATGGCCGCGGCGTTGGGCAGCGCCGCGGGCAGGTCGAGTTGGGCAGTGATGGGAGTAGCCGCAACAACCGTCAGCGTCAGCGTCTGGGTTTGGGTGACGTTGTTGGCGCCGGTGAAGGTTACGGTGACAGTGCTGCTTCCCACAGGCGTGACGCCAGCCGGCTGCTGGGTGATGTTGCTGGCGCATCCGGAGACCAGGGTGAGACCCGCCAGCAGGACCACGGCGAAGACCATCAGCCAGGGAAGACTCCTTTTTCTGCGGGTGAAGAATCCAGCAAAGAAGAGAGCAGGGAAGAGCGCCGCCAGAGCCAGCAGGTTGCCCCCGGTGCTCAGCGGCCTTGCTTGCGATTGCAGCGATGCGGGAGGCACATTGGTGGCAATCGTCAGTGTGGTGCACACCGTCCCAGCCGTGGCATAGACGCTGGCGCTGGCCGTTGGAGTGCAGCTCGGCACGGTGTTCGGATTTCCGCCCAGGTTGAGTGTCGTGGGATAGAAGGTGCAGTTGGCGCTCGCCGGCAAGCCTGCACAGCTCAAGGTCACGATCCCCGTGAGGTTGCCCATGGGCGTGACGGTCAAGGTGGTCTGGATGGCGCCACCCTGGGGAATGCACAGAACCGTGGGCTGTCCGGCGACACAGACCGAACTGGCGACCATGCTGACGATCATCCCCGCCGGGATGGGGTTGACGGTTAGGGTGGACGCTGCCGAAGTCGACGTGGCATAGTTCGGATCGCCGGAGTAAACCGCGGTGATCTGAAAGCTGCCCACGGCCAGCGAACAGACGGTCGTGGTGGAGGTGCATGCAGTGAAGGTCGCAACGCCGGTGGCGTTCAGCGTTCCGCTGCCCACCAGCGTCTTTCCGGCGAAGAAGCTGACCGATCCGGTCGGAATCCCCGTGGTTGTGGAAGCGACTTGCGCAGTGAAGACGATCTGCGCTCCCTGCAGGGGCGCGCTGGGCGTAACGGTCAGCCTGGAGGTGGTGGTGGCCTGTGCAACCGGCGCCGGAAGTGTGATGTGCGAGGCCGCATAGATCAGGTCTCCGCTATAGACTGCGCCAATGGTGTGATTGCCCACGGGCAGGGCTTGCGTCAGTGTGGCCTGATCGTTAGAACCAAGGGTGATGGCCGGCTGCGAAACGCCGTCGATCGAGAAGGTCAGTGTGCCGGTGGGTGTTCCGCCACCAGTGGCCGGCGTCACGGTTGCGGTAAAGACGGCCGACTGGCCGTATTGCAGCGACCCGCTGGCGGGCGAGGTCAACACCAGGTTGATATTGGTATCGACCAGAATCACGCCCGTTCCCGTGAACTGAATATTGCCGGTGGTTTGGTTGACGGCATTGCTGGGGATGGTCAGTGTCTCCGCCAGAGGGCCGGTAACGGTCGCATCGAAGGCGATGCCGAGCGTACAGTTGGCGCCGATGGCAATGCTGCTTGCGCAGGCCGTCGAGGCCGAGTTATCGAAGGTAAAGTCCTGGGTCGGATCGCCCGTCAGAGAGTAGTACGGGGAGTGATTGGTGAAGGTCAGCGCGACGTTGCCCATGTTGCCGAAGGTAGCCGTCTGTTCCAGCGAGGCCTCGCCGACGTTGCCGCGGCCAAAGGCCAACAGAGCAGCCTGCCGATTATCTCCGATGATCCGATTGTTTCCGGAGTCGGCGATGGCCAAATCGCCCTTGGCGTCGAGCGTCAAAGCAGAAGGCGAAGAGAGCAGGAGTTCACTGGCCACGCCGCTGGCGATGCCTGCGCCTGCCGTTCCACCCAGGCCGAGCAGGGTTGAAATCCCTCCTGTTGCGGCGCTGACAAGGCGAACAGCCGAGTTGCCGGTATCGGCAATGTAGAGGTTGCCCGCCGCGTCCACTGCGATTCCCTTGGGTGCATTCAGGGATGCCGCGGTCGCCGGGCCGCCATCGCCGGTGAAGACCGATTGGCCATTGCCCGCGAGCAGGGTGACCAGGCCGGTCCCCGTACTCAACATGCGGACCACATTGTCGCCGCTGTCGGCTACATAGAGATTGCCGTTGGTGTCGCTGGCCAGGCCCGTGGGCGCATTAAAGACCGTCGCTGCGGAGATCAAAGGGCAGCCGTCGCCATAGGAGTCGGTCGAGACGCCGCAAGCTACGCTGCTCAGCGTGCCGGCGTGAATGTTGATGAATCCAGAGCCAAAGTCCACGCGGCGAATCAGGTTATTGCCGGTGTCGGCGATGTACAGGTCGCCGTTGGCCGAGACGGTCAACCCGGCAGGCGCCTTCAATGTGGCTTCGGTTGCCGGGCAGCCATCGCCCACGGTGTCGGCCTCGAGCGCACTCGGACAGCCGCTGCCGCCGCTGCCCGCATAGGTCGAAATCGTGCCGTTGAGCGGATTGATGGCGCGCACCACGTTGTTGCCGGTGTCGGCGATGTAGATTCGGCCCGCCGCGCTTACGGCCACAGCCGTGGGGCCCTTCAGTTTGGCGCCGGTGGCAGCACTGCCGTCGCCGCTGTAGCCGGCTGTGCCGGTGCCCGCAATGGTGGTCTGGACCCCGGCGGCAGTGATTTCTACCACGCGGTTGTTGCCCGTGTCGGCAATGTAGAGATTGCCTGCGGCGTCGAGAGCCGTTCCCTGTGCCGTGAGCAGGCCGGTGCCCGTGCTGGCGATCGTCCCCGGATCAAAGGAGGTCAACGCGCCCGTGCCCAGACCGGTCAAGGGGAAGGCTCGACTGCTCAACACTCCCGTCACCGTCATGGTCGCGGTACGCAGCCCTGGGGCGATGGGGTTGAAGGCAATCGACAGCGTGCAGTTCGAGGTGGTGTCGCTGGCGGCGGCGCAGACCGGCGCAGAGGACACGGAAAAATCTCCCGACGTGGGATTCAAGACCACACCGTTGCTTGCCGCCAGGGCGTCGGCCTTGGCAAAGTGCAACTGGATGGTCTGCGTAACCGTTTGTCCGATCGCCGTGGACGGGAAGCTCAGGTTATTGGTTACCTCGCGCAAGCGCTCATCGTTGGGGTCGGTGATGTACAGATTGTTTTGGCCATCGATGGTCATGCCCAGGGCGCTCGAACCCTGATAGAAGAGACCTTCCAGGGCCGGGCAGCCATCGCCCAGAGAATCGGTAGCCGCCGCGCAGGTGGTAAAGCCGGTGAAGACCGAGTTGAACCCATAGCCGTAGGTGCCGGCAATGGGCAGAATGGTCTGGGCAGATGCATCATAGAAATAAATGACGCTGGTGCTGGAATCGTCGAAATACAGATTGTTATAGCTGTCGATAGCCAGTTTGGTGGGGTTTCCCAACGCCGGCGTGGTCGCGGCTGTGGGTCCCGGCCAGCCCGAAGGCTTCGGCGCCAGCGTGCCGCTGACGACCGCAAGGCTGGCGGCGTTGTTGCCGATCAAGGTGGTGATGGTCCCCACGGTCGATGACGCTGCGTTCCAGGCCACTTCGCGGATCACGTGGTTGCTGGCGTCTGCAATATAAGCGTTGTTTTGGCTGTCGAAGACGATGTCGGTGGGACCGTTCAACTCGACGCCCGACGTATTGGCCGTGCTGTTATCGCCCGTATAGCCGGCGGTGGAAGCGGTTGTCCCGTTCAAGTCGTAACCCACTGCCGTGCTGATCTTGCCGGTCGTGGCGCTGACCATGCGGATCACGTTGTTGCCGGTGTCGGCGATCCAGATGTTGCCGAAGTTGTCGATGCGCACGCCGCGCGGCTTGTTGAGCCCCACGTAGTTGGTGGCGCTGGGAACCGTTCCGTCGCCGCTGTAGCTGGCCGTGCCGCCGGAGTGCACCCCGGCCGGTACGCCCGCGATCAGCGTCATCATGCCGGTTTGAGCATTGATCTTGTGGATCATGTCGTCGTTGTAGCCGGCGATGTAAAGGTTGCCGGCCTTGTCCACAGCTAAACCGCGGGGGCCGTTGAGCTTGGTTTGCACCGCCAGGCAACCGTCTCCGTATTCGTCGATCTGGTTGGTTCCGCAGCCGCTGATCACATTGCCGCTGGAGGCGGTATAGCTGCCGCCGCCGGCGATGACGGTAATGATGCCGGTCGCCGCGTTGATCTCCCGCACTTCGTTGTTGCCGCCATCCACAAAATAAATATTCCCCAAGCCATCGACGGTGACAGCGCGAATCTCCGACGACAGCTCCGCTGCTGTAGCCAGGCCGCCGTTGCCGGTGTTGCCGTTGCTGCCGGTTCCGGCGATGGTGTTGATGGTCTGGGGAATCACGATGGGCGGGGTCTGCGCGGCTGCCGATGAGCTCAGGGCCAAAGCGCCAAAGCAGAGGCCGGCGGCGGCGGCCGCGGCCGTCACAAAGAACTTGGGTACGTCAACGGACAGATGGAAAGCAACCCTCATTTCGGAACTCCAGACAGATCTTTTGTGGTTCTCGCGCCAGATGAACCGCAGTCAAATCGACCCTGCGTCCATAGCTGCGAGCATTTCTCACCCGGTTTGGGTGTGGTCCAGCCGGGGCTTAAGGCTGATAAAACATCGAAAAATCGACCTGCAAACGCAGATTCGGTGACCGATGTACTCTTATATGGTCTGACCAGTGCTTGTCAAGAAAGATCGCTTGGGCCTTTGCTCCACAACCCCGCGGGGCTGGGGAGGGGCAGGGGAATCCGCCCCGGACTGGCCCCATTGCCCCTATCCTTTCGCAAATTCCACTTGACAGGAATGAGCCTGGATGGGGATACTTGCAGCGCAAACGTGGTCTGACCTGTACCCATGCAATTTCATCTGAGGTGGCGATGCTGAATTTTTCGTTTTTGACCGATGCGCCTGTTCCCGGCGAGCGGCGCAATGCCGCTGTTTCATCGCTTTTCCCGCTCTCGTTCAGGGCTCGCATCGTGCGCTATACCGTCGCCTTTTGCCTGTTCTTCGCCCTTTTCGGTGTACAACACGCCTGGAGCCAGGGACAAAATGCTGGCTCGGTCGACGGCAACGTGACCGATTCGCAGGGTGCGATGATTTCTGGCGCCCAGGTGACCTTGGCGGCGCCCGAGCGCGGCTTCGAAAGGTCTACGCGAACCAACGACGAGGGCTCCTTTGCCTTCAACCAGGTGCCGGTAGGCACGTACACCTTGACGGTCACTTACCAGGGCTTTGCCACCTACGAAGGTAAAAACCTAAATGTCGACGCCAACAAAAGCTATTACATGGTCGCCGCTCTCAACCCAAGTTCGGTCGCCGATGCAATCACGGTCACAGATACTGCCGGCAGCACCATCGATACCACCTCTGCCACCATCGGCGAATTGATCCCCAGCACCATGGTCGAGGACTTGCCTGTGGACGGCGGTAACACAGTGGCCATGGCCGGTCTGCTCCCCGGCGTAGTCAACGTGAATGCGCCCACAACCTTTACCGGCGAGCGTTCCGGCCCCACCTATACCGTCTCCGGTTCCCGCAATACCCAGAACCTGATGCTGCTCGACGGTTCGATGTGGAACAACGTCTTCTTCAATACCGGTCTCAACTATCCGCCCCGCCAGGGTCTGCAGGAAGTCAGCGTTCTGCTGAATAACTACAAGGCGCAGTATGGCCGCAATGCGGGCAGCATCTTCAATGTCATCACCGCTTCTGGAACCAATCAGTTTCACGGCAAGCTGTGGGATTATTACCAGAATTCTAGTTTCAACGCCATGGATTACTTTAATCATGTCATGCCGCGGCTGAACCAGCATCAGATGGGCGGCACCATCGGCGGACCGATCATTAAAGACAAGTTGATGTTCATGGCCACCTTCCAGAACATCCGCGTCTCAAGCACGGCCATTGGCAAGGCAACCGTGCAGTCCAATGCCATGCGCGGACTGACCGCGAATCTGACGCCGAATCCCTGCACTCCCGGAGGTCCGTTTACCGGGCAGATCTGCGCCAACTTCAGTGCCGATACCACCACGGCCAAGCTCAACTCGTATCTGAAGAATCCGCTCTTCGACGTGGGCAAAGGCTATCTGCCCATCGTGAATAGTGTCTTCAATACCTCCTATGCGGTGGCCGGCGGAAACGGCACATCTCCCTGTATTGCGGAATTGACCCAGGCTCTGGCGGCCACCGGCGAGTATCTGCCCAACGCTGAACTTCCCAGTGTCTGCTTCAACCCGGTCATCGTGAACGTCATGAATCGATACGTCCCCCTGGCAACCTATACGAACCTTCAACCGGGAACCTACAACTACGCGGAATTCCCGCGCAGCGAATATGACGGTCTCTTCCGCGTGGATTACTCCCACGGCAAGCACAACATCGACGCGCGCTACTATATCGCCGACAACGCGGATATCCAGGGCAAGGGTGTCAGCAGCATCGGCCAGGGAATCGCGAATTACGAGTTGCAGGCCAACAGCGGCCTGAACAACTTCGGCAACATCGGCGACACCTGGGAGATAACTCCCACCATGGTTAACGTGGCGCGCGCCGGTTACAAGCGCTACGTCAACATCAACATTCCCACGGACCCCACCACCCTGAATCAACTCGGTGGCGTGATGCAATCCTTTGGCAGCCCGGTTTTGCCGGAGTTCAATTTCAATGTTTTCGCCGCCGGTAACACCAACCAGGGCTACACCAACATCGTCAACGAAGACATCGAGGCGGACGACAGTTTTTCCTGGGCACACGGCAAACATAATATGCAGTTCGGAGCCAGTTGGCTGCGCCTGCAATATCTGAACGAGGCCGAGTATCCCGGCTACATTCAGTTCAGCACCACCTTCTCCAGCGACGCCTTTGCCGACAGCCTGATGGGTCTGGTCAATACGCTGCGCGTATCCAATTCAATCAATCAGGCGGGCATTGAACACGAAGTCTTTGCCTACGCACAGGACGACTGGCGCATTGCCTCTCGTCTCACCCTGAACATGGGTGTGCGCTACGAACTGCCTTTTGTTTGGTATCAGCCCGACAAGCAGAGCGCCACCTTCGTTCCCGGTTATCAGTCCGCAGTCTTTCCCAATGCTCCAGCGGGCATGGCTTTTGTGGGCGACAAGGGCATCCCGCGCGGCCTGGTTAACACCGACTTCGCGGGCATTGCGCCGCGCGTCGGCTTCTCCTACAACCTGACTAAGAGCGTCAATCACCCGACTGTATTGCGCTCCGGCTTCGGCATCTTCTTCGATGCCCTCAATGCCAACGTCATCGGTGTCGGCGAGCCCTTTTACGACCGCTTCAATTACTCGACACCGAATGGCGGAGCCTCCGAGCCGCTGCTTGGACTGCCCGCGGTGCCCCTTGCCTACGATAAGAAGAATCCGCAGTTCGTAGGGCCCTTTTCAATGTACTTTCCCGACAAGAACTTCAAGACCCCCTACGTCATGGCGGTCAACTTCGGTATTCAGCAGACTCTTACGCCCTCGGCCAACATCGAGATCGACTATGTGGGTAAACTCGCTCGCCATCTGACCATGCCCCACGACATCAATCCCGCCATCTACGATTGCAGCGGCGCCTACTATCAGGTCAGCCCATCCACGTATTGCACCGGCGCCACCAACACCGCCGCCTCCTATACCGCCCGTTCGCTCTATCCTGGTTATAACTACGGCGGCCAGGGATTGGTGGACTTTGACTCCGTGGCCACCTCCAGTTACCACGGTCTGCAGGTGATGTTCAATCAACGCGCCACCAAAAAACTGACCCTCATCGCCACCTACACCTACTCCCGCTCTATCGACCTGGACACCAACGGACAGGATGACACCAACGAGGTGCCCAACATCTTCAATTTGAAGAGCGAAAAGGGAATGGCAGACGGCAACGTGAAGCAGAATCTTACCGCTGGTTGGGTCTACTTCTTGCCCAAGTTCACGCAAGGGTACGCCTGGGATCGCGGCCTGCTCAATAACTGGCAGTTCAACGGCACCTACCAGATTCATGGCGGAACCCCGTTCACCTTGAAAGTGAACGACGATCCCTCGCTGAGCGACGAACCGAACCAGCGTCCGGCCCTGCTCCCCGGCATGAACCCTCTGCTGCCACGCAACCGCCCTAAGGCCCAGTTGACGACCGAGTATTTCAACACCGCTGCTTTTGCCTATCCCGAACCCGGCACGTTTAGCAACCTGGGCCGCAATGCCTTCCTCGGGCCGGGGTATGTGCTGACGAATATGACTTTGGGCCGCACCTTCCCTGTCCGCCTGCGTGAAGGAGCCAGTGTCGCCTTCCGCGCCGACGCCTTCAACGTCTTCAACTTTGTCAACCTGGGCAATCCCAACGGCACCTTCAGTTGCTCCTCGACTGTCCCGATGACTCCTTGCGCCTCGGCGTTGGGAACATCGCAGTTTGGCCAGATTCTGACCACCAACGGTTCCAATGCCGCGGTTGCCACCAATGGCCGCAAGATCCAATTTTCGCTCACCGTCAGCTACTGAAGACCTCGTAACAGTAGGCTTCCCCTTCCAAACAAGGTACGTTCGCTCCCACGGACGTACCTTGTTTCTTGGTGTGGCCAATAAGGTAGGGTACGGCTGTAACGGGCTCAGCGTCATCGCCAGAGACGATCGGTCTTCGTGATATTTTCGCTGGTCTTTATTTAAGGAACCTCTGATTAAGTCGGAGAATTGAAGGGTACGGGCTTTAGCCCGTACATAAAGCCAGGGGAATCAATGGGCTTTAGCCCCTGAGGGAAGGTTGGCTTTTAAAAGGAGCACTTAATCAGAGGTTCCTTAAATATTCCGTCGATTTCGCTGCCGCAGATGCCCCATATTCCTATTTCTTTCTGTGAGACGGAACCCCCGCAGCCTTTTCAGCGTAGACATCCCCGACCGGATTAATCGTTGTGCCGTTGCCGCGTCATCTCTATGAACAGTCAAGAAGGTGGATCTTTGACCGTTGCAACTGAAATCGCGCCCCCCACGGATCGGCTCTCCGCACTCTTCCGAGAGCATCACAGACGTGTTCTCGCCGCAGCCTATCGCATCACCGGCAACAGGGCCGATGCGGAGGATGTTGCCCAGACTGTCTTCTTGCGCTTGGCCGGTGCGCCGGGGCAGATCGCCAATGCCCGCAGTTACCTCTATCGCGCCGCCATCAACGGAGCGTTGGACCTGCTGCGCTGCAGGAAGAGCGCCTCGATCGAGCCCTTGCAAGCTGCGGCGAACGTTGCCGCAAAGGGATTGGGAAGTTCGCCGGAAGCAGAGGCGTCAAGCCATGAACTGGGCGAGTTTCTTCGCCGGTCGATTGCTGAGCTGTCTCCGCGCGCGGCCGAGATGTTCGTATTGCGCTACGTGGAAGAGTGGGATAATCGCGAGATCGCCGTGGCGATGAAGACATCGAGGGCGGTTGTAGCGGTGACTCTGCATCATGCGAGATCCTCCCTCAAGCGAAGGTTCAAGGATTTTGGACGGGAGACACAATGAAACGAGATGAAGAAACACTGCTCAGAGATGCTGTGCAAGCAATGCGCAACGATGAACCCGATGCCGCGCAGATGGACGACTCCGCCCGCCGCGTAGCCGCCAGACTGGGCATCGATGCTGTCAACGCGTTGACCGCCGAGTCCATCGAGAGCTGTGCCGATGTGCAGCAGTTGCTCGCTGCCTATCGCGCGGGAACATTGCCTGCGGCGCGTTCGTTGTTGATTGAAGCGCACCTGCACGATTGCGGCGCTTGCCGCCTATCCTACAAATCCGGCGTCAACACAAAAGAATTGGATTGGTCCCCACCGAACGCCATCCGTCCGATCCTGTGGCGCCCTCGCATCTTCGCGTGGGGACTTGCATCCGCCTTCGCGCTTCTGATCTGTGTGCTTTTTGTCTACCAGGCATTTTGGCGCATTCCGCCGGGAGTGCGTGCAGAGGTGCGATCCATCGATGGATCGGCGTACATCCTCTCCGCAGCCGGAGATCGTCGCCTTGCGCCGGGAGATGTACTGAAGGATGGAGAACTCTTCCGCACTAGCGGCGGAGCACATGCATTGCTTCGTCTCAGCGATGGATCTTCCCTCGAGGTCAATGAGAGAAGTGTTTTGGCAGTGCGGGCAAGAGGGCGCAGCACCACCATCGCGCTCGACAATGGCGCGGTAATTGTGCAGGCGGTCAAGCGCACGGCGGGCTACTTGTATGTGAAGACGCCCGACTGCCGGGTCGCGGTTACGGGCACCGTCTTCTCTGTCAACGCCGGCATCAAGGGCTCGCGGGTTGCGGTCATGCAAGGGTCGGTTCACGTGGTTCATGCAGGCATCGACACCGTGCTGCAAGCCGGCAATCAGGTTGAGACAAGCGGCAATCTGGGCCCAGAGCCAGTTGATCAACAGATCGCGTGGAGCCATGATCGAGATAAGTATCTGCCACTGCTTGCGCAGTTCTCCGGGTTGCAGCGCCGCATCGAGCAGATTCCTTTTCCTCAGCCGCGCTACAGCAGCGATCTGCTCGAACGGGTTCCCACCGACACACTGCTCTACGTCAGCATTCCCAATCTTGGCGAGTTCATGAGCCAGGCAAACCAGATCTTCCACGATCAACTGAAGCAAAGCCCCGAGTTGCAGGAGTGGTGGAACAGCAAGTCGCAGAACAACACCGCGGAGGTGGATGCGCTGGTCGATCGCCTGCACCAGATGAGCCAGTATCTGGGCGATGAGGTGGTTCTGATCGGCTTCAAACAGGGTCATGAAGCCAGCTTCGCGGTCGTCGCCGATGTGAAGCGGGATGGCCTTGGCAGCTTTGTCGCAGCGCAGTTTCCATCCTTGAACGCTAAAGCTGGAATGACCCTCCTCGATGAAGGATCGCTTAAGAATGCGACTGTCTCACCAAAGAGACAAACAGGCGGATACGCGCTTTTGCGCGCCCATGAGATTGTCGTCTCCAACAGCCTGGAGACATTGAAACGGATGAACGCGCAACTGAATGCTGGCGCATCCGGCTTTGCCACTGGAGAGTTTGGAACGCAGATCAACGCCGCATACGCACGCGGCGCCGGAGTGATCCTCGCTGCCGATCTGCAAAGCATGATGAACCAGGAAGCGGCCAATCACAATCGCAGCGCCGCAATCGAGAGCAGTGGAATCGGCGGCCTGCGCTACCTGATTGCGGAACATCGTGAACAAAATGGCCAGCCGGAGAACCATCTGAACCTGCAGTTCGCGGGCGTCAGGCAGCGCGTCGCATCGTGGCTGGCTGCGCCTGCGCCGATGGGCTCTCTGAGCTTTGTAACGCCCAACACGGCCTTTGCAGCTGTTGCACTCAGCAAAGACCCCAAGGCGATTGCCGATGACATTCTGGCCATGACAGAGGAGACCAAGGGCAGTGAGGACCAAAGCCTGAGCGAGTTCCAGCAAAAGACGCAGATCGATCTGCGCGCCGATCTGGCCGCCAACCTTGGGGGAGAGTTTCTCGTCTCGCTCGATGGGCCGGTACTGCCCACGCCCTCGTGGAAGGTAGTGATCGAGGTCAACGATGCGCAACGCATTGAACAGACGCTGGAGCGGTTAATGACATTTGTTCGCAATGAGTCGCAGAAGAATGGGACCCATTCCATTGCCATCGAATCGGCTCAGGTGGATGGCCGGAGTTTCTATTCCATTCACGATTTAACCACCGGAGCCACGCCTGTTCAATATACCTTTGCCGACGGCTACATGATTCTGGCGCCCAACCGCGCGCTGTTGATGGCCGCATTGCAAACGCACACATCGGGAGACTCACTGGCTCATGCGGATGCATTCAAGGCATTGCTCCCCAAGGATGAAAATGAGAATTACTCGGCCATTGCCTATCAGAACCTGAGCCCTGTTCTTGCTCCCTTACTCGAGCATCTCAGTGGAGAGGCCGCGCAAGCGGTGCAGAGCCTTGCCGCCGATTCCAGGCCCACGGCGATCTGCGCCTGGGGCAAGGATAGCCGTATCGAAGTGGCCAGCAACAGTCGCCTTTTCGGTTTCGATCTGCTTACGTTCAACGCCTTGATGAAATCCGGGAACAAGCAAGCGCACGTTGTCGTAAAGGAATGATATGGGCATCATCGACATGGATGGATTGCAGGTCCGGTTGGGAAGCCGGGTCGTATTGAAGGGGCTTTCGGGCGAGCTGAAAGGGCAGGCCATCGGCCTGCTCGGCCCCAATGGGGCAGGGAAGTCGACGCTCATTCATACGCTGCTTGGCTTTCATCTTCCCTCGCAAGGCCGGGCTCGCGTCTTCGGCCTCGACACCCGCACGGCAAGGGCGGAGATCTGTGCCAGCGTCGGTTACATGCCGGAGAACGACTCCTTTATCGGCAACATGAGCGGCGTTCGCTTTGTCCGCTACATGGCCGAGCTGGCCGGATTGCCTGCCGCCGAAGCTCTGGAGCGCGCGCACGAAGCGCTCTTTTATGTGGGCCTGGGCGAAGTTCGCTACCGCAAAATCAACAGCTACTCGCTGGGCATGAAGCAACTCATCAAGTTGGCCCAGGCCCTGGCGCACGGTCCTAAATTGCTTATCCTCGACGAGCCCACCAATGGTCTCGACCCCATCGCCCGCCAGCGCATGATTCAACTGATTCGCGAGATCCGCAAGCAAGGCAGCATTCATCTGCTTATCTCCAGTCATTTGTTGCGCGACATCGACGAAACCTGCGACGAAGTTCTTATCCTCAAAGATGGGCGCGTCGCGGCACTGTGCAACATCGAAGAGGAGCGCCGCTCAAACCGCAGCTTTATGGAGCTTGAAACCGTCGGAGCCACCGAGCGATTCTCCGTAAGTATCCGCGGCCTGGGCTGCGAATGCGCATGTTTCCCCGGCGGTCGAATCAAACTCGTGATCCCCGACCAGATTGAAACTCGCGACCTGTACACAATCGCTTCCGAACAGGGCGTGCAGATCCGGCGCATGCATCGCCGGCGGGATTCGCTGGAAGACATCTTTCTGCGCGCCATGGAAAATGATATGGAAAGGACCGCACATGGCAGTCTATCAACATAGTTATCAGGCCTACCGCGGAGTCCTTACCTCTTCATGGACCCGCATTCTGGTTATCGTCCGCTACGCGTTCGCCGAGGCCTGGTCATCGAAGATCACAGCGGCGCTGTTTACGCTTTGCCTGTTGCCTTGCATCGTTTCGCTTATCGGGATCTATCTGGCCAACAATCCCCTCGCGCGCGCGCTCCTCGGCAACCAGGGACCGCGCTTGTTGACCATCGATGCTCGATTCTTCCTCCACTATCAGGAGCTTCAATCGTGGCTTGCTCTGCTGCTGGCTGCGTGGATTGCGCCACGGCTGATCTCCTTCGATCTTGCCGACAACGCGCTGCCCATCCTGCTCAGCCATCCCATTTCCCGCTTTGGTTATGTGTCGGGAAAGTTCATTGCTCTGTTCGCATCGCTCTCGTTGGTGACCTGGGTTCCCGGTCTTCTTCTTTTCTCTTATCAGGGCTACTCCTCCACTGGGCATTGGGCAGCGGACAATCTCCGCATCGCCATTGGCTTGCTGGCGGGCGCATTGATTTGGATTGCATTTCTCTCTCTTCTGGGACTGGCTCTGTCTGCATGGGTGAGGTGGAGAGTGGTGGCCACTGGCATCATTGTCGCGGCCGTCTTTGTTCCCGCCGGCATTGGCGCCATCGTGAGCGGTGTGTTACGTACCAAGTGGGGCTTTCTGCTCAATGTCCCGGTTATGATGTCGAGCCTCTGGCAGCGAATGCTGGGCGCTCCGCAAATCATTATGGAAAAAATCTCCCTACCTACCGGCGCCATTGCTGCGATGCTGATGTTGATTGGTTGTGTCTGCATTCTCATGCTGCATGTGCGTATTCGTGCTCGCGAGGTGGTTCGAGGATGAGCGATCGCATTGTTTTCGACGACGTCTCGAAGTTCTATGGCGAGGTACTGGGTGTGAATCGCATCTCGCTTTCGATTCCTCCGGGCGTCACTACGCTGGTCGGTCCCAACGGCTCTGGGAAGACCACATTGATGAACCTCATGACTGGCCTTGTGCAGCCATCGAGTGGACGCATCTCGGTATTGGGCCTCACCCCTGGCGATGCAGCGGAGTTCTTTACAGCCGTCGGCTATTGCACGCAGTTCGATTCCTTTCCGCGCGGCATCACCGGATGGGAGTTTGTACTCGACAGCCTGTTGCTGCATGGCATCGAGGAGGCAATGGCTGTCGATCTGGCCATTGAGTCCATCGAGCGCGTAAAGCTGGGCGAAGCAGCGCGACGCAAAATCGCCGGATACAGCAAGGGCATGAGGCAAAAGATCCGGCTGGCGCAGGCCATCGCTCATCACCCCAGAGTGCTGGTGCTCGACGAGCCGTTGAACGGATTGGATCCCATGGCCAGGGCCGAATCCATGGCGCTCTTTGAAGAACTCGGTCGCCAGGGGATGCATGTGGTGATCTCAAGTCATATTCTCGATGAGGTCGATCGCATCTCCGATCGCGTGGTGCTGATCACTGGCGGGTACCTGGTTGCGGAGGGAGATATTCATCAGGTCAGGAAGGAAGTGCACGACAAGCCGATGCAGGTGCTGGTGCGTTGCGACCAGCCGCAGGTGCTGGCGGCACGGATGTTCGCCATCGACCATTGTGTTGAAGCCAGACTCCATGGCGATGGTAGAGGTGTTTTTCTCCGCACCCGAGACATCGATCTGTTTTATTCCATGCTGAACGGAATCGCGGCCGAAGGGCTGGTGAAGATCGAGGCCGTTGCTCCCGCCGACGACGATGCCAACGCGATTTATCAATACCTGATCGGTACGGAGGGGAGCGCATCGTGATAGGAGAAAGATTGGTTCACATGAGACAAAAGTTGGCGCAGCAGCCGTGGGGCCTCTGGTGGATACAGATGCTGCGCATGACGCGCATCGAACTGCGCAGGAACCTCTTTTCGTGGCGTGCGAGTTGGATTTATTTCCTGGCGTTTGTTCCCACATTGATTCTTTTTATCCATTTGCTTGCGGATACCCATCCGAGCTTTATGTTGAGCGACGACACCAACGTCCTGGCCGGTATCGTGCAGTTCTACTATCTCCGCCTGGGGATTTTCTTTGGTTGCCTGGGCATCTTTTCGCGCTTGATTCGCGGTGAAATGATCGAGCGCAGTCTGCATTATTATTTGCTCTCCCCGGTGAGGCGCGAAGTATTGCTGCTGGCGAAGTTCGCAGCGGGGTCCATCAGCGCGGTGCTTCTCTTCGGCTCTGCAATGGTCGCAGGGTTCGTGCTGCTCTATAGCGGCTTCGGCGCGGCGGGCCGCGATTATGTATTCGATGGGCCGGGCCTGAGCCAATTGCAAGCGTATCTGGGAATCGTCGTGCTGGGCTGTCTGGGATATGGAGCAGTGTTTCTTCTGTTGAGTATGATCTTCAAGAACCCGACTCCAGCGGCGCTGCTGGTGCTGGGCTGGGAGGCGATTAATCCTGTACTGCCCTCGCTGCTGCAAAGGATCAGCGTGGCATCGTATCTGCGTCACCTGATGCCCGTGCAAGTGAATGGGCAAGGCATCTTCGCCTTGTTGACCGTTCCCACGGAACCGGTCTCCGCCTGGGCTGCTGTCATTGGATTACTGGTGTTGATCGGGGCGGTGCTGTTCTATTCCTGCTACCTTATGCGCACGCTGGAGATTCGCTACACCACGGAGTAGTGCAGCACGCAAACAACCGATGGTTCTCGGCGAGAAGGATGCTACCTGCATAATCTTCTCGCCGAAAAACCTGTCTTCATTGCGCGGGTGTTGTTGCGGGTGTTGTTGCGGGCGTCGCTGCTGGCGCTGCGGTTGAGAAGAGTTTGGTAAAGATCTTGGTCACATCGACTCCCACGCCCACGCGGTAATAATCCCGATTCTGCTGCTTGTAGGGCAACACAAAGACACTGGGCGAAGGGAAGCACACCGTGGTTGCATTGGCGGTACAGGCCGTTGAGGCGGTGCTGGTGGCGACGGTGACCGGAGACAAAATCAAGGGAGATTGATACGTGTTCTTCTCCAGGCGGTTGGCCGATGAGGCGAAGAAGTAAAAGCCTGTTGAAAAAACCGGAACAATGGCGTCGGCCTTGAAGACCAGATGGCGCAGATAGCCGCCGGTGATGGCCTGATCCTGGCCCAGGGTGAAATCGGCCATCAGGCGGGAACAACCAGCGCTGGAGCCGCAACCGGAGGAGCCTGTGGCGAGTGGACGATCGAGGATGCGCACGCCCGCACCCCACTTCAGCAGAAAGCTGGAGCGGTCCTCATTGCTGAATGCAATGGTGTTGATCTGTGTGCCGGGCAGTGGATTGGCCGCGGTGCTTTTGGGGTTGGGTGTCACCACACAGCCCATGTCTCCGCTCGTGTCATATACGCCAGAAGATGGAAGCGGCGGGTTGTATCCCCGAGCGTTACCGAAGCGGTTTTGCAACTGGCTGCACTCGTTGGTTCCGTAGGCTGGAACCGCATAGCCCGCTACGGTGGTCGATGCGCTGAGCGGTGTGGTGGCTCCAAAACCCACAATAGGGCTGTAGGTCAGGCGTTTCTTTCCGATTTGCCCAAAATCAAACTGAAAGCCCAGCGTGTAATCCACGGCGGTCACGGATTGAGGCAGGTTGGCTGCGGTGAGGGTTCCGGTAGGATTGGAGGCAGCGCTCACGATGTTTTGCGTAGAAGAGGAACTGGGTGTACCCAGATAGCGCGAACGGAACCAGATGCTTCCCCAATCGCTGTCCACCGGACGGCGCAGAAACAGATCGTAAAAGCCTTCCGTTACGCTGCTCTGTGCGCTCAAGTCGGCCTGCTCGATGCCCCCAATCAAAAGATATTCGAAGGTGCAATCGGTAAAGATGCCAGTGGTCCTGCACCCTGGTCCGACGACCACCTCGGGGGTTGTGCCGGTAACGGTTCCGCCCGCGTCTTTCGTTTCAGCGCAGATGATCTGGCCACTCGCCAGTGGGCTTTGCAACTGCAGCGTCGTTGTTCCGCCCACAGCCTGCACGGTGCTGACAGTGTTCTTTACAAGATCGAGCGCATTCCCGCTTGCGCATGATCCAGTTTTCGCGGCGGTGAGAATGGAGATGGTGTTGCCAACAGCGGCGGTCGCGGTATTGACCGTGACATTCCATTCGTTGCCTTTGGGAACGGGCACGATGGATGGCAGAGCCGCAACAGGAGCAGGCGGCTTGGCTACCGCTACAGGCGATGTTGTGAGGGTATCGTCTCCCGCCGCGTTTGCGATCACGGCGCACAGTGAATATCCCACCACCAGCGAAGGCTTCTGTAACACCACCGTTGTTTTTCCCCCCGCTATCACCTGGTGCGAGCTGTTTTCCAAAAGCGCTACCGGCGAATCGCTGGCGGAGCAACTCTCTGCCGTCTTGCCGGTGAAAAGGGTAATGGTATCGCCAACCGCAGCCGTGCCGGTAATCAGCGTGATATTGAGATCGCTGCTGTTCGGCGCTGGATCGATCTTAGGTTGGATTTGAGCGGGTGGGGGAGGCGCCGCGGCAACCGTTGCGAAGGGTGAATAATAGGGAGTGGGTACGGCTGGCGCTTTGGACGCAGTTTCAACGGCATAGAGGCAGAGCTGCGTGGCTGCCACCAACGGCTTGTTCAGGGGGATGGTGAAGGGCATGGAGCCGTTTAGCTTGATGCTGTGCGTGGTAGGATCTTTTGATCCGAGAGCGATAACCTGACCGTTGGGATAATCCGCCGCGGAGCAATACTCCGATTTAGGTTGCGACGCATAGGCAGCAGGGAATTGATAGACAGCCACGGTGGCTTTGTCGTCGCCAATTACACTGATCGATTTAGAGCCTCCAACGGGCTGGGACGCAAAACTAATTCTTATTTCAATGGGGCTAATAACGGTCGTGCTGCCGAATCCATTGGGTGTGCCAGTAACGCGCAGGCAAAGCCTGTCCCCGACCTTGACTGGGGCGCTCAGGGTGATGGATTGTTCCTTACCTGTTGATGAAATGGAAGGAGCCGTAACGCCAGTGGGCCCGACGATCTGGAGAGGATCGCCAAGATCGGGGAATCCGGCATCGTCACAGGAGACGCCGGCATCTGCGGGCGAATAGACTGATAAGGAGGCGTCGGCGGGAGTGGCGGTGACCCTGAAGGTGGCTCCTGGATTCACATTGCCGGTGAAGTGAATGGTTGCTCGCGATGCTTGCGCGAGCCCGCAGGCAGGGCCGGTGAGCGCCAGGCCAAGCATCACAACGATCCCTAATTGTTTACCTAATTGCTCCATATATCCTCCAAATATCCTCCGAGGTGGACTCCAGACCGCCTTGGACTCTCCCGCCGGACCGCAAAGCTGTATATTGGGCCATCGCATTCGAAAGCACAGTGGCTCGCTGTTGGCTTGGCGAAGGCGCCAAACGAGATGGCAGAGATGAGTTGCTTTCACCAGCAAGGGGGCCGAAAAGCTACGCTCATTTCCTACGATAAAATTGAAAAAGTCAAGCCCATTTTTGTGGATTTCTGCAAAAGATCGAAAGGGAACTGGCGAAGAGGTGGAAGGTAACCACCAGGAGTTATTACTTCATAAATACCAATCTGCCAATCTTTGGTGGATTATCTTGGTTCGGACGGTTCCAGCTCAGGAGGGCGGATGGGCCGGCAGCCCCATGGGTCTTCATCGATTTGCCTCCCACAAAAATCACGTCCTGCTTTATAATCGGCGCAGAAAGGTGGAGTCCAGATGATCTCGAGACGGAACGTTCTGAAGTTGCTGGGGACCCTTCCGGCGGCGGGTTTCCTCACCACCAACCGCGCCTTTGCAGAGACCCCGACCGAGAGGCTTCCCAAACGGCTGCTGGGCCGGACCGGCAGATGGGTGACGCCGCTCGCACTGGGCGGTCAGGCCTCCCTGCAGTGGACGGCGACGGGCATCGACGCCCCTGACATTGTCGTGCGCGCCGTGCAGTTGGGCGTGAACTATCTGGACACCGCCAATCTCTATGGGCCGAGCCAGATGAACTATGGAGAGGCCTTCCGCCGCATTCACCTGACCCCTGGTGCCCCAGAGTACAACGCACCGCTGCGCGCGAGCCTTTACCTTGCCACCAAGACCCGCGAACGCTTCGCGCTGGGTCCATCCAGTCCCTCCGCCCAAACGCCGGGTGCGACAGCGGTGACCGACATCAAGCGCTCGCTGACCCAGATCTTCGGCGACGGCAAGGGCTTCATCCCCGAAGGCGCCTATCTGGACGCCATTCAGATGCATGCCCTCTCCACCATGGAAGAGGTCGATCAGCTCTATTTGGGTATGGCGGAGCGCGGCAACAAGATGCCCGAGCGCATCGGCGCCTTCCCGGCCTTGCTCGACTATCGCGACGGCACCAACTATACCGGCCTGAACCCCGAGCACAGGCAATACGTGCGCCATATCGGAGTGACCGGGCATCTGAGCTCTCCGGTGCTGATGGAGATGCTGCGGCGCGACGCGGGCAACAACCTCGACACATTGCTGGTCGCTTTGAATGCCAACGACACGCTGTATACCCCGCACCAGTTCAATGTTTTGCAACTGGCCGTGGCGCGGGGCATGGGGGTGATCGCCATGAAGCTCTTTGGCGACGGAACCTTCTATGGAAAGGACCCGCATTTTTCCAAGGTTCCCGCCGATGTCGTTCGCACCGTGGGCAAGCCCGACGCGGCACGTTATCAGGATCTGGTGCGCTACTCGCTCTCGCTGCCGGGAGTGTCGTGCGCCGTGACCGGCATCGGAACCATCGACCGGGAAAAGCCGGAGAACGATCAGTTGGTATCGAATCTGGCCGCCGCCACCCAGGATCTTGCCTCGCCCGCCGAACGCCAGCGCATCGAACGCGAGATGGCGCAACGCTACGGCGCCACAACCAATTACTTCCAGATGAAGGCATCCGGCCTGATTCAGCCTAGCGAGATCAAGATAGAGAAGGTCGCCGGCGGCGATCAGGTGGCCGTTCGCTGGAACACGGCAATCGCCGGAGCGCGGCCGGTAAGCGCCTATGAGATTCGCAGCGGCGATCGTTTGCTGCTTTCTGTCCCCTATCGCCCCCAACTCACGACGGAACTGCTGTGGGCAACTCTTCCCACCTTCGCGGCCGGGGACGGGAAGATCACTGTTCTGGCCAAAGAAGGCTGAACAGGGAGATTTCGGCCAATAATCGTTCCACCCCAAAGATCGCCAGAAAGGGTGATGTTGAGCGAAACTCGGCGCAGATATTGCGCTTGAAGATACCTGAGATGGGGGTTGTTCGCCTCCTCTGCCGACATTGCTCAAGGCAATGCCGCCAAAACCCTGACAAAGGACTTTTTACTTCGCCGTTGAAGCGGAAGACTTTACCTTCGACCTATGTGAAATGAAAGAAAATACCCCCAATTCTAAACCCCTGAAAAATCCGACGAAGTCTTTTCGCAAAACTTAAGCAGGCCAACCTAATTTACCCGAACCACTTCATCTGACGCTACATCCAGAGCAAGCGCAATAGTATTGATTCCGCCGGGTCGGTGTTTGAACCTCGATTCTGCCGCGGTAAGGACGCGCGTTTTCTCCACGCGCGTCCGCGGAACTCTCCGCTGAGTGTCGGCAAGCTGTTACTTCTTGGGATGCTCCTCCGGTCTCGCTTCTGCAGCAGGCGCAGATCGTTGCGGCTGGGTTGTCGTTTGGCGTTGTTGTTGAGGAGCAGGCTGCCGTTGTGGGGCCACCGCCTGGCGCTGCGGTGAGACTTGCCGCTGGGGAGACGCCTGGCGCTGCGCTGCCATCGGACGAACGGGAACCTCTTGCCGCTGGGGAGCAGTTTGCCGCAGAGTCTGCTGGATCGGCGCCGGGCGGCTTGCTTCGTTCCGGCTAGCCGCGTCGTGGTGCACTTGTTGTTCATTGTTCGCATGCTGAACCGGCTGATTGTGGGCGGGCTCACTGCTGTTCATTGGTTGAGCGGAAGGGGAGTGCATCTCCACGGGATTGCGTACTTGCGGCTCGGCTGGATGATGTCCCTGCAAAGTCGCGGGAGCACGCACGTTGCGGTCGGCCGCAAGCGGCTGGCTGACCATCAGACTGGCTGGATGCCCCTGGTTTCCTTGCTCATATTGCGCCCGGTTGGCGCTGGCGACATGCTCATTCTGCACTTGAGCGCTCATGGGCTCGGAGTGCGTCTCGCGCCGGGCCGCCAGTTCTGCCGGTCTGGCTCGGACCTGCAATCCGCCCGATCCACCGTTAAAGCTCACATGAGCGCCTCCGCGGCTATTCCCAACCACGGCGCGGCTATAGACGTTATGTACTACGGAAACATTCACATTGTTGACCGAGCGGTTGTAATTGAAGTGTCCGCCGCCCCAGTAGCCGCCCTGGTATCCGAATCCGATGTATCCAAAGCCGTAGTCAACGCCGCCATAGAAGCCAATGTGCGGGCCCCAATAGCCGCGATAAAAGCCGTAGCGGTGATGCCAGTAGCCCCAATATCCAGGCGTCCAGAGCGCGCCTTGGTAGGGAGCCTGCACCCACGCGCCGGGAACCCAGTAATAGCCGGCCGTGGTGTAGCCCCAATAACCGGGAGTCCACAGGTATCCATCGCCGGGCGCCGGCGGCTGATCGTAATCGGGCAGAGGCGGCGGAGGCTGAGATGCGTAGGAGACAGGCTGGGCGCCGTAGCCGGGGTCGCCGGTGTCCTGATCGGGGCCTACGTCGTAAGAATTACCCGCGTCGGAGGGTGCGGATGGCTGCTGGCTATAACCGTTGCTGGCCGTGGTGTAGGTTGCGGGTACGGATGTATTGGCATCGCTCGGAGCCAGGTTGGCCGCTGCAGGGTCGGTGGCCTGATCCTGTGTGCCGTTCTGGCCATCTGTGGCGGCAAGTGTTGCCTGATCTTTATGGCATCCGGCGATGCTCAGCATCATGGTCAACGCAAGGAAGGGCAGTAGTGCGAAGCCTGGTAAACGGTTCATCTCACTCTCCAGTTGGTCCGATGGTAGAGCAACGATGAAGGTCGAATCCGTTCCCGATTGACCAGTGTTCGCGCACAATGACCTCGAAATCTCTTCAAGCCACTTGATCCTTCTTGCGAACGCGAGAGGCGCGGTGTTCAACGAGTCTGCGCCCGTCATTCGGCGTCCGTGGCTTCGCGGCCGGTCAAAGATGCCCAGCAGGCCTCCGCCGGCAAAGGAAGGCAAGTATCTCCGCGGAGTGAGCAATTGTGAGCAGATATTTGTCCAGACATATGTGATTCTGAGGAAAATACTCCTGTAGGCTTCGCGGTCGCTTCTTCAGTTCCGTTCGAGCGAGATCTACTGAGACCATGTTTTCAAAGCGCAGATGTGCTGCCTGACAGGCGTGGGCCGCTGTTTCAAGGCGATTGCTGAGCGATTTGCGCCTGAATCCTTTCGGCTGCCGGGGTTCGCCGGGAGGCATTTTCTTTTACACACAGCGCAGGCAATGACGTCTGTTGGTTATCGAGAGAGAGGGAACGCCCACGATGGAATACTCGAAATTAAAGTCTTTGCTTCGCCAGATGGTCGTGGTTCCCATGGTGATTACGGCTGCTCTGGCCGGATTTCTCCTCTGGGAGAGCTTCGACCTCAACCGATCCATGCAGCGGGTTGACCACTCCGATCGGGTGCTCGACCAATCCGGTCATCTGCTCAAATTGCTGGTCGATATGGAGAGCGCCAAGCGCGGATACCTTGAAACCAGCGACGAGAGCTTCTTGCAGCCCTATGAGCAAGGCACAACGAGATTCGATCCCGAATACCAGGCATTGTTTCAGCTTGTGGACGACAATCCTCAGCAGCAACAGCGGCTCAAGAACGTCTATGTTGGCTATAAGGACGCCGAGGAGTACGACAGCCGGATCATTGCGCTGCGTCGCGCGGGAAAGACGGACCCCGTATTGCTGGAGAACCAGACCAGAAAACACAGCATGGATCGGCTGCGTGAAGAGATTGCCGAGTTCCAAGGCGTAGAAGAGATACTGCGCACGGAGCGCATGAAAGATGCGCACCTGCGATGGACCTTGATGGTGGTCAGTTGCATTGGCCTGGGGGTGGGTATTGGCCTCTTTCTCGCCTTGTTTACTCGCTATAACGTCGAAAAGATCGGCACAAAGCTGTTGCAGAGCGAGGAGCGGTGGACAGCGACGCTGGGCAGCATAGGCGAGGCAGTGATCGCCACCGACAGCGAAGGCCGCGTCACTTTCCTCAATGCAATTGCCTCCGCGCTCACCGGATGGCCATCGCAAGCGGCATTAGGCCAGCCGATCGGCAAGGTGCTCAATCTTATCAATGAGAAATCCGGATTGAGCACGGACAACGAAGTGGCTCGCGTTCTCAAGGAGAAGCAGGCGATTACCGTGGCCAACCATGTGGGCCTCATTACCCCGGATGGCCGTGAGATCTCCGTCGAGCACAGCGCCGCGCCGATCCTTGCAGGCGAAGGAAAAGTCATTGGAGTCGTGCTGGTCTTCCGCGATGTATCGGAAAGACGGCGGCAGCAGATCGCTACCGCGGAGCAGGCTTCGCTGATCGAACTGACGCAGGACTCCGTCTTTGTAATCGACATGGAGGGAACAGTTCTCTTCTGGAGCCGTGGAGCCGAGGCGATGTTCGGCTACTCCAAAGCAGAGGCCGCCGGCAAAATCTCCCACGATTTGCTGCGCACCGAGTTCACGCAGCCGCTCGATGAGATACGTGCAGAACTGATGCGCGTGGGACACTGGGAGGGCGACCTCATCAAATATGCGCAGGACGGCAAGCGGATTGTTGTCTCCGGTCGCTGGGCCTTGCAGTGGGCCAAGCGCGATCAGGCGCCCCGCGTTTTGGTAATCAACAGCGACATCACGGAACGCAAGCGGGGAGAAGAATCGCTCGTCTTGCAGCGGGAACAACTACGCGCGTTGGCAGAGCGCCTGCAATGGGTGCGTGAAGAGGATCGCAAGCAGGTGGCTCGCGATCTGCACGATCAGATCGGACAAATCCTGACCGCAATCAAGATGGATATGGCATGGATCACCCGTCATATGCCGGAGTCGGAAGACGCGGTGCTGGCTCGACTCATGGAGTCGATGGTCATGATCGAAAATGGCGTCAAGGCGGTGCGCGCCATCTGCAGCGGCCTGCGTCCCGGCGTCTTGGACGACCTCGGGCTGGCTGCTGCCATTGAATGGCAGGCAAACGACTTTGCGGCGCGCAACGAGATTCAATGTGAGGTCACCGTTCCGCCTGTCGATCTGCATCTAGATGGGGATCGGGCTACCGCGACCTTCCGCATCTTCCAGGAATGTTTGACCAACGTGACTCGCCACGCACAGGCAAACAAAGTGCGCATTGCCCTCTACCAGGAGAAGGAGAGTATCCTGTTGATTGTGGAGGACGACGGTATTGGCTTCTGTGAATCCGACTCGCCGAACACCCTGGGATCTTTGGGTCTGCTGGGCATGAAGGAACGGGCGCAGTTCTGTGGCGGCGACGTGCTGATCTCCAGTTCACCCGGCAACGGGACGACGGTGACCGTACGCGTTCCCGTGGACATTCCCCGCGCGGAGAGGGTTGAAACATGCACATCCTGATCGCCGACGACCATGCGGTGGTGCGCCGCGGCCTGAAAGAGATTCTGTCGGATGCGCTTCCTGGTACGGATTTCTCTGAAGCCGGCAATGGGGACGAAGTGCTGAACAGCCTGGCAAGAACCAGGACAGCCTTGCTCGTATTGGACATCAATATGCCTGGGCGCAGCGGCATGGATGTGCTGCGGGATGTCAAGCAAGCCTACCCGCGCTTGCCGGTAATCATTCTGAGTATTCATCCCGAGGAGCAGTATGCGGTGCGCTGTCTGCGGGCCGGCGCGGCCGCCTATATCAACAAAGAGAGCGCCGCGGAAGAGTTGGCGATTGCCACCAAAAAGATTCTGAGCGGCGCCCATTACGTCAGCGCCAGCCTTGCGGAAAAGTTGATCGCCAATCTCAACGAATCCGCCGGCAAGCCCTTGCATGAGGCGCTTTCAGACCGGGAACACGAGGTCATGAAGATGATCTCCGCCGGTGTCCCCTTGACTGAAATCGGCGAACGCCTTCATGTCAGCGTCAAGACCATCAGCAGCTATCGCGCCCGCATTATGGAAAAGATGCAGATGAAGAGCAACTCCGAACTGACCCGCTACGCCATGACCCACGGCCTGATCGATTGATCCCCGGCTCTGTAGGAATAACCCTACAGCGCGAGGCGAATGAACCCTACATAAAACGCGGTGAATGCTGGTTTCTCTTTACTCGCATCTCGGCTATAGTTGGTTCAGGTCGGATCGCATGGCCTGCCAAGGGTAAGCTACAATGAAGATCCTGATCACAGACGATCACTCGAATGTCCGGCGCGGCTTGAGAGAGCTGCTGATGGACTCCTTTCCCGAGACGCAATTCTCCGAAGCCTGCAACGGCGACGAGGTCTTTGCCCAACTCCTCCTGTCGCAACCCGACTTCATGCTGCTGGACATCAATATGCCAGGACGCAACGGGTTTGAAGTGCTGAGAGATGTCAGGAAGATTTATCCGCTTCTTTCCGTGATTATGGTCAGCGTGCAGCCTGAGAATCAGTACGCACTGCGCTGCTTGCAGGCGGGCGCGGCTGCCTACATCTGCAAAAACAGCGCTCCGGAAGATCTGGTTCCGGCGATCAGGAAGTTACTCGACGGCGCTGTGAAAACGGGGCGGAATGCGGCCTGGAATTAGGAGCGCGGGCGTCGCCAGTTCAAGCTGAGTCTGTTGACGGCATGATCCTCAATCAGCCAGTTCCATCCGGTTGTGATATTGGCTTTTCTATTTTTCTTTTCTATTACCAATAGTTTGTCGCTCTGCGCAAGGCGAAGGAACGGTTTTTTACCTATTCGATGACGGTATTCGACGCTGCGCAGCAGAGCATCCGCGGTTCTTTCCAAGCCAAACCAAATGCAAGGACCATCGACTTTGTTGTGCGCAAAGAGTGCGCCAACTCCGCCCTGGATGATGGCCTGTGCGGCATATCTTTATCGAGTTATCTGCAATCGATTTGTGAGGTATTTCCTACAAATGCTCCGTGACAAAACCTACATGAAACGCAGCTTTCGCCGATGTTCATCCTCTCCAGCTCCCCGTATCTTGGGTATATCGACATTGCAAAGGTTGACAGCAATTCCGGCTTTGCATCGACTTTGTGAGAATGGAAGGAATCGATCATGGCCACTTGCTTCGCACCAATGCCGACTACGACGTCCAGAATCCCCCTGGGCCGCTCTTTGCCTTTACCCACGGTTGCGCGTCCCAATCTGAAGCTGGTAATGAACGGAATGAGCACATTGCCAAGACCGGGAGCAGCAATCGACCTTCGCAATCCGCTGGACAAGTTTATGGCTGGAAAGTCGCGCCACGAGTATATGGCAGGCGAGCCCATCTTCTCGCAAGGCGATTCCTCCAATGCCGTCTTCTACATTCAAAGCGGCAAGGTTAACCTCACAGTGGTATCGATGAACGGCAAGGAAGCCATCATTGCCCAGCTTCAAGAGGGCAGTTATTTCGGCGAGGCCTCTCTGACCGGGGAACAGGTTCGTACCGCTTCCGCGAATGCACTTCAATCGAGCACCATCGTTCGCATCGAGGATTCTGTGATGCTCGATCTGCTCGGTTGCGAACCGGAGTTCGCCGCGCACTTCCGCGGCCACCTGCTGGCCCGCAACTCGCGCATGGAAGCCGATCTGGTCGACCACCTGTTCAACTCCAGCGAGAAGCGCCTGGCCCGTCTGTTGATGTTGATGGCCAACTTCGGCCAGGACTCGAAACCCACACCGGATATCGCCAAGATCAGCCAGGAGGCACTGGCGGAGATGATCGGCACCACCAGATCGCGGGTCAGCTTTTTTCTCAACCGCTTTCGCGAACTTGGCTACATCGACTACAACTGCGGCGGCATGCATATTCACAGCACGCTGGTCAACGTCGTGTTGCACGACTGACCGGAGCTCTGACCCCAAAGCGAGAGCTTGGTAAAACGCTCCTGATGCTTCAGGGCAATCACTCGCTTGATCGCGCCGGCTGTGAAACCCGTCTACATAATGCGAAACTCAACTCTCATTCTCTGGATCGGAGAACGACTATGGATCACCCCTTCGCACGTGGAACGATGCGTGTATTTGCCTTTATTCTGCTCTGCATTGGAGCACAGATCTCCTGGGTCGGATTTGCGGCTCTGATCTCCCCGATCATCGATGCGCAGAGTCTGACGAAGTAAGAGAGTCGATGGATGGTCGGAAGTGCAATTGAGTCGCAGCGCCGTTCTTTGCGCAGAATATCTCGGTCAAGAGAGCTTGGCTGGCTTTGCGGTTCGCCCCTTGCGTGCAGGCGGATCGGGGAGTTTGGGCCGGGAGGCGTTCTCCTCGGGCAGATCGTCGTGAAGAAGCATATTGAGCAGGGAAGTATTCACCCGAATGCGGCCGTTGTAGTCGATGTAACCGAGATCTCTGAAACGATTCATGAAGAAGCTCACGCGAGACCGGGTTGTGCCGATCATCTCCGCAAGAGTCTCCTGGGTTATCGCTGGGATCAATTCTTCCGGTTCTCCGGCCTTGCCATAATCGGCCATCAGGAGCAGAACCCGCGCCAGGCGCCGCTCACTTGAATTAAAGAGCTGATCCACCAGATCGGCCTGAGTTCGGATGCCGCGCGTCAAGATGAACTTCATGAAGAAGTCAGAGAATGTTGGCTCCTCATGGAGCACGCGGAACATTTCTTCTCTGCCGATCTTCAGGGCCACACATACGGTTACCGCCGAGGCCTTGGAGGTGCGCAGCGTCTCTGCTCCGGTGATGGACTCCTCACCGAAAAAGTCTCCGCTGGAAAGCAGCGTAACGGTTGCCTCTTTCCCTTTCTTGGAGACGACGGTAAGCTTGGCCCGGCCACTCTGAAGATAGAAGACGGCGTCTGCAGAGCCTCCCTGGGTAAAGAAATCGCTCTTTGCGGCGCGGTTGACGATACTTCGACCAGGACCGCCAGTTGCCAGAAATTGTGCGGTATTGAAGGGCGTATTTTCCGATCCAACCATGAAATCATCTTCTTTCAGATGCGTACCGGGTGGAAATGAGATCGACAAACGCTTCGTTGAGAAAAGATGGACTGCGATCCAGCTCTCAGAGGGGCGCAATTTGCGCATAAGGTCAACATCTCACCTTAGCAGAAACAGGTCTGAGCCGTTTTGCTCTGTCGGGAATCTCTGCAATCATGGATAAAGCGCAACTCCGGCCCGGCGATGCGATCTTGTTTGAGGGAGAACAGTTGGGACTGAACGTCGTACATCAGGGCGTTTCATTGAGGCGGGTGTGTGTTCGAAGTTGTTGCGGCTCCGTGCCGAAGTGCACAACCATCCGAAATGAGCAAATCGGCTTATTCCTCGCATGATCCCAAGGTGTAAACTCTGATCCATGGAAAACTCACAGGAGACAATGGTCAGAACCTCCAGCCCGGATTGGTTGCGAAAGCTTGCGCTCCTTTACCGTTCTCGTTTGCCCGGAGTTATTGTCGACGATGCCGCCCTCGGCATTCGGCCGGGAGATCAGACATTGTTGCAGATGGCCAGATATTCCCGCCTTTCCGCGCGAGAGATTGCCGGCGTGTGCATTGCGCTGGGAATGAGCGGCATGGGAGTGACCATGGTGGTGTTGGCCTTCGTCGATCCGGAGCCGACGAGCAAGCTGGGTTTGCTGGTCGGTGGCGGAGCGATTTGTGTGCTCGGTGGAGGCTTCTCTGCAATCCGCATCCTCACCAGCCACAAACCGCCGAACATCCGTGCCACCGCGCAAGGCATAGAAATCTCCTGGACATGATTCGAGAGCACAGATGAATGAAATCGAAGAGGCGCCGCGCGCAGGATTCAACTATCGGCAACTTTGCGGCGATGCCTGCTTTCGGTCTGCGCATTGCGATGATTCATCGATTATTGAAAAATAGCTTGCTTGCCTGAACCAAACAACCCAGGATGCCGCGCAATATCTTCTTGCTCCTAGATCGCAATCGCTGTTGAGCGTCAGGGTCTGATCAACTTCCCCAGCAACTGAGCGAGCCCGTTCCACGCGATCTGAACGCCGATGCAAAGCAGAATGAACGCCACTACCCGCAATATTCCATGTGCTGTTGACGGGGAGACAAACCTGGTTATTTTCGCCGCATAGGCATAGCAGAAATAGACGAGTACGCTGAGGATCACGACTGCAAGAAACACTCCGACATGGGCCTGAATATCTCTCGATATATCTTTATCGGAGATGTGGGCGGTCAGGGTCAGCAATGCGACCAGCGTGCCGGGCCCTGAGGTGATGGGAAAGGTAAGCGGGTAAAAGGTCTCCTGCTCGATGCACAGTGCGCGCGTCTCGTCGCGCACCTCGGTCTCCTCCTGCTTGTTTCTGGAAGTTGCGCGCGCATCTCTCTCGTTCAATACGGACCAACCCAGAGCCGCGATGACCAGGCCACCGGTGAGTTGGACAATGGGCAGAGACACGCCGAAGAATTTGAGGATGGTTGCGCCCAATAATTCGATGACGGCCAGGAAGATGATGTTGTTGATGGCGATTCGCCGCGCCAGCGAACGATAGACTGCCGGCGAGGCATCACCCGCCAAGCCCAGAAAGACCAACGCCGACCCGAGTGGATTGATCAGCGGAAAAAGCACGCCGAAGGCGATCAAAAATGAATTCCAAAGCAGCAATCGAGATCTCCATGGCACAGCAATGCCCGTGGCGCATTACCGACTCTGCAATGCGTTGCACAGGACCGTTATGACCGCCAGGCCACAGTGAGATTGTTGCCCATCGGACAGGAACTGGATGTATCGGATTGCACAATTCACTCATGACCATCGGATGTTGCAGCTTCAATTATTGCTTTCACGTCCGATTGGGAAAATGTCAAAAAACGGATATTGGGTGGCTAATAAAGAACAGAATATGGCTGAGATGCGAGCAAAAATGAGGAACGAGCCGATCGCTTGAATCATGCAGAGAACCACACGTGGCGGTTAACGCCGATTCTTGCAGAACAACGCGCTGCGAAGATGGAGAAAAAATGACTGGAAGCAAGCACAACATGGAAGGAAACAGTGGCGACAGAGGCGAATCCGATCCAGGGCCTTACTGGAGGCGAATGCATCTTGACTGGCGCTTCTGGGTAGGGGCCATCTTTATGGCTGCGGCGCTCGCCATTTACGTTTTGAGTGGAGATCTGGCCTGGGTCCCGCGCGGCTTGCCGCGGCATTCGCTTCCGTAGACGAGACCGGAATGGGTGCATGAGACGCCATGAGCAGGGCATCTCAGAGATGTATCATGATCCCTCTCTTTGGTCATACTTGGTTCCACAAATCAGACCTGAGCGATTCTGCACAGACCTGCTTCAAAGCAAATCGTTATCGTCAGGGCACCATGCGGTGTTGGCATTCTGAGCCGAAAGCGCCAATTGGATGAACGTTGAACATTGTGCCACCACAGCAGGGCGAGAGGGATCAAATGCGCAAATACAGGTTAGGGATCAAGTTTTGGCTGGCGGCTCTGTTGGCCGTCTTTATCGCTGGATGCGGTCAGGAAACGGTTGTAGTGCCCTCTGTGGTTTCAACTGTTCCCGCCAATGGCGCTACCGGTGTCGCGATCAATTCGACAATCAGTGCGACCTTCAGCATGGCGATGAACCCTGCCACGATTTCCGCCTCGACTTTTACGGTGACAGGAGCGGGCGGAGCGGCGATTGCTGGAACAGTGACGTACAGCGGCTTGATGGTGACCTTTACCCCCGCTGCGGCTCTCGCCTATTCGACGCTCTATACCGCTACCATTACGACCGGGGCTCAAGGCCCTGGCGGAACTCCGCTATTGGCTAATTATGTATGGACGTTTACCACCATCACACCGCCGCCCACGGTGCCTGCCGTATTGCCTGCGAATGGGGCCGTCAATGTGCCCATCGGGCAGGTGCTGAGCGCGACCTTCAGCGAGGCGATGACTGGATCGACGATTAATGCGACAACCTTTACCGTGACCGGACCGGGCGGCGCCGCGGTGGTGGGTACGATTACATACAACGGCCTTACGGCGACCTTTACGCCCACTGCGAATCTGACCTACAACACCGTCTATACGGCTACCATCACTACCGGGGCGCAGGATCTTGCGGGTCAGCCATTGGCAGCGAACTATGTGTGGACATTTACGACGATTACTCCGCCGCCCGCGGTGATCGCCACGGTGCCGGTGAACGCAGCCACAGGTGTACCGGTCACCCAGATACTCACTGCCACCTTCAATGAGTCGATGAAGTGCGCGACACTGGCCTCTCCTGCAACCGTCTTCAGTGTCACGGGACCAGGCGCGACCCCTGTAGCGGGCACGGTCAATTGCGCGGGCGCTGTGGCGACCTTCACGCCAACCATCAACCTTGCCGTCAACACCCTCTATACCGCTACCATCACCACTGGAGCACAGGATCTGGCGGGCACGCCGATGCCTGGCAATTACGTGTGGAGTTTTTTGACCGTCCCGGCGCCTACTCCGCCCACGGTTATCTCTACGGCTCCCCTCAATCTTGCCACGGGAGTGCCGGTCAATCAGGCCCTCAGCGCCAGCTTCAGCCTGGCGATGAATCCCGCTACCATCGACGCGGCAACCTTTACTGTGACAGGTCCGGGTTCAGCCGCAGTTACCGGAGTTGTTTCGTATGTAGCCGCCGGGTCGGTGGCGACGTTCACTCCGGCAGCCAACCTGACACCGAGCACAACGTATACGGCTACGATCGCTATTGCGGCGATGGACCTGGCAGGCGTAGGGCTGGCCCAGAATTACGTGTGGACCTTCACCACCGCGGCCGCTCCGTTGGTTGTACCGCCTACCGTCACTTCCACTATTCCGCTTAACAACGCCACGGGTGTGCCGCTGAATCAGATCGTCGGCGCCACCTTCAGCACGGCGATGAACCCTGCGACCATCAACTCGACTACCTTCAATCTGACCGGACCGGGAACCACTGTAGTATCCGGCCTGGTGGCCTATGCGGCGGTCGGAAACACTCTGACGTTTCTGCCCACGGCAAATCTGACGCCCGGCACACTGTACACAGCTACCATAGCCAACAAGGTTCAGAATCTGGCGGGCACCTCACTGGCGAACAATTATGTGTGGACCTTCACAACAGGCACGAACACGGCATCAATCGCGCCGGAACTGGTTTTAACGGTCCCCGCAAGCGCGGCTTCAAACGTGCCGCTGAACCAGGCAGTGAGCGCGAGTTTTACCGAAGCCATGAATCCACTGACCATCACCACGGCGACCTTTGAACTGGCAGGACCGGGCGGAAGCGCGATCGCGGGAACCGTATCTTACGATGCGGTCAACTTCATTGCCACATTTACCCCGTCGTCTCCGTTAACCGCCAGCACCAGCTACACCGCTACGGTGACCAATGGAGCGACGGATCTCACCAGGAACCCGCTGGGAAGCACCGGCGCGACGAATCCGTGGATCTTCACAACCGGCTCCGTAGCTCTTCCTCCCCCCATCGTTCTTGGTCCCACCATATCTCTGTTTGGCGCCTTTGGCGGTACCGCTGGAATCACCAATCAGGGAATTTATACCGTTGTCAATGGAGATATCGGAACTACGGCCGTCTCGACCCTGATTACCGGATTCCACGATACCAGCGTCATGGCGGGTAACGTAGCGGAATGCACGTATACGGAGACTCCGCTCAATATCGGATTGGTGAATGGGGTAATCGATACCGCCGCGCCACCACCAACGGTTGGCTGCCCCAATGAAGGAACCGCCGCTACTTATGCCGTGGCAGCCGAGTCCGCATTGGAGGCTCTCACGGCTTACAACACGCTTGTTGCTATACCCAATGGTCTGGACGTATCGGTCTGTCCAGGGTGCGGTGGCGGCTCAGCGGGAGAGTTGGGCAATCGCACCCTTGCCGCAGGCACCTACAAGGCCGCGCCGGGCAGCTATGCCATTACACAAGGCGATCTGACTCTTGACGCCAAGGGCGATCCAACCGCCACCTGGGTATTCCAGATGGCGACCACGCTCACCGTAGGAACGCCATCGGCGCATCGCAATGTACTGCTGGTCAATGGCGCCGCGGCCAAGAACGTCTTCTGGCAGGTGGGAAGCGCTGCGACGATCAACGGAATTCTGGGTGGCGGAACGATGCAAGGCACCATCATTGCACAGGATGGGGTGTCCATCTCAACTGCAGGAGTCGCCGCAATCACAACCTTGAACGGCAGAGCGTTGGTGTTGACTGGACCGGTGACCATTGTTAACACCGTCATCAACGTGCCTGCTCAATAGTGCCTTGCCGAGGCCGCATGTAGAGCGGCCTCGGCAGGATTTGCTACGGATGGGTTGTTGGTTAGGCCCGTTTGCGCCGAGTTCATGCGACGGTGAAATCGAATAAAAATTGCGGCAAGCTGCTGAGGAGAAGACCATGAAATTGAGTGCGAGGACGATTGCCATTGCGGCATTTGCTGTTTCTCTATTGCCGGCGTTGAGACTCTGTGCCGAAGCAGGGGCCAAACCTGCCGACCTGGCAGCTATCATGGCTGGGGATTCAACCTCTCAATCGATGCCCTATGCGGCGCGCACCAACAGACCTGCTCCGAAGTTCGATCTCTTTCTGGGCTACTCCTATCTGCGCGCGGTGCCCACGCTTGCCGCGGGAAACCGAATGGTGGATTTGAATGGCGGCAGCACCTCGCTGGCCTACAACTTCAACTCCTACTTGGGACTGGTGGCTGACTTTGGTGGCTTCAACGACACGCAGCTTCGCCTTTCGGGAGCCGCTCCAGCGATTGTCGCGAACTCCAGCGGGACTGCATACACATATCTCATTGGTCCGCGCCTCTCATTTCGCGGATACGATAGGTTCACTCCCTTCGCTCAGGTTCTGTTCGGAGGAATTCATGCCAGCAATGTGACCCTTTCTTCCGACTGCACTGGAGTCGGATGCATCCTTCTCCCTAGCGAAAGCAAGTTCGCTCTGACTGCCGGTGGCGGACTCGATTTGAATCTTCGCCGGCATCTCGCCATCCGCCTGATTCAAGCTGAGTACTTGATGACCAGTTTCGATGATCCGAGCACGGGAAAAGGCGCCACGCAAAATGACATCCGCCTGTCCGCTGGAGTGGTCCTTCGATTCGGCGGAAATCGCGGCCCGCAAATGCTGCCTTCCGCACCGTTGACGTATTCCTGCTCGGTGAGACCCACGGCTGCTTTTCCTGGAGAGACGATTGCCGTCTCTGGCACAGCCGTGAATCTGAACCCAAACAAAACGGCCGTCTACACATGGTCTGCGGAGGCCGGAACGGTTACCGGAGCCTCCGATACAGCGAAGATTGCCACCGACAACATCGCTCCGGGAACGTATACATTGAAGGGTCATATCTCAGAGGGCAGCAGACCGGACGAGAATGCCGATTGCGCCACTCCGTATGTGGTGAAGGCATTCGAACCTCCGACAGTCAGTTGTTCGGCCAGTCCATCTGCGGTCATTTCCGGCGATCCTTCCACAATCACGGCAACCGGCGTGAGCCCACAGAATCGTCCTCTCACTTACAGCTATAGATCTAGTTCAGGATCTGTAATAGGAACCGGCAAGACGGCCATTCTCTCCACCTCTGGCGCCCCCGTTGGAGCAATCACCGCAACCTGTACTGTGGTCGACGACAAAGGGCAGACCGCCTCGTCCACAACCACCGTTACGAATATTGCTCCAGTGGCCGCACCCAAGCCAATGACCAGCGAACTGTGCTCCATCGGCTTTGATCGCGATCCCCGCCGACCCACTCGCGTTGACAATGAAGCGAAGGCCTGCCTCGATGGAATAGCGCTCAATATGGAGAAAAGCTCCGGTGCGAGGCTTGGCCTCGTGGGATATGCCGGAAACGATGAAAAAAGCGGCGCCAGAATAGCCGCCGAGCGCGCTGCCAACACCAAGACCTATCTCGTCAGGGAGAAGGGAATCGACGCATCAAGGATTGTCGTTTACACCGGTTCACAAGATCGGAAGACGGTCACTGCGACGCTGATTCCGGCCGATGCAGCCTTCGATTCAGCCGGCTATACGCCAGTGCAGTAGGGCGGAAAAGAGGACGTTTCGCCAATCGCTCGCGGCATCTTCTTCGTGGCCGTCTTGATTTCCCAACCGTTCAAAAGGCGAACTGGATGCTATTCTCCAGTTCGCCTTTTTTGATGACCCCAACATGAGGCTGGTCTTGAAATACCCTGCATGGTGGGTCACGCGCAACCACTGATTTTGCTACCACCATTCCATCGAACGTCCCGAGGAAATCTGCAAGCTGGTGTCTGGCTTTGCGGAACGAAGGAGCAACAGCGGACACTGCACCAGCTTCACCACCTTCTCAGCAATCGAGCCAAAAATCATGGGATGCCATCCGGAGATGCCGTGGGTGGAAATCACGACCAGATCGATATGCTCGCGCTCAACGACCTCCATGATGTTTCCTGCTACATCATTTCCGATTTCTACTCTGGAAGTGGCATTGATTCCTCGCGCAGAAAGGGTTTCAAGACATTTCGTCAGACGCTTATCCGCTCTCGAACGTGCCTCCTGCAGAAAGTTCTCCTCAGGAACAAAGTCCGGCAACGTGGAGGTGGGAAAAAAGGGAAGAACATGAACCAGATAAAGCTCGGCATGAAAATGCTGAGCAAGGTCTGCCGCCATCTCCAGTGCCGCCTGGGACGATAGGCTGAAGTCGATGGGAAGCAGAATTCTCTTTGGGACAGAGGGTAAAGCAGAAACATCGGGCATGATGGACTCCTTGCTGAGCCACTCGAGTGACCAGAGCACTATTCTTGCGACTTGCCAAAGCAGGCGCTGTGCTCAATTGAACATAGGTAGAAGATATTCATGCAAAGGGTAAATGGTGTCTGACGGTGAGCGATGGAGACAAAATACAGAATGCAAGAAGGTTCCAAAGTGCAATTGTGACCATTCACAAAAGCACCGATTCTGACAGAATCTCAATGGACGCACTAGAGTGCCGGATGAGATCTGTACCGGCGGTTGCTGTAGTGGACGGCAAAATTGACCGGAGGTGAATAATGATGGCCTATATGTGGAGACGGCAATTGCAAAGAAGCCTTGTTTGCCGTTACGAAATAGCGAGCAGGTTGGTAGGCCGATCGAGTAAGAGTCCCCTCGGCACAAAGATCCAGTTTGCAATTTGTTTGATGCTTGCCACTGCTGGTCTGGTGAGTGAGCCGGTGGTTATGAGGTCGCAAGAGCAGTCTCGCGGCCAGGATGCGGTCAGCACCGAGTATGCGGCGTCAGGGCCTACTGTTCGGTTGGACTTAGCCTACGAGCGTCCGACGCAAAGGACCATGATCCGCAACTATGCTTTCGACGCGTTCGGACCGTACCCCGTGGTTGGCGCTGCAATCACTGCGGGCGTTCACCAGGCAAGCAATGCTCCTCCCGAGTGGAAGCAGGGCTTTCAGGGCTATAGCAAGCGATTTGGTTCCGACTTCGGCATCGCTGCTGTCGCGACCACAACGCGCTACGGGCTAGCGGAGGCATTCAAGGAAGACACATTGTATTACCGATGTGAATGCAGCGGATTGTTTCCACGCGTGCGTTATGCCCTTGTATCTACATTGACAGGCCGCCATGGAGAGGACGGGCATCGTGTCTTTTCCATCCCTGCGCTTGTGGCTCCCTATGCGGGTTCCATGACTGCGGTCTATGGATGGTATCCAAACCGGTTCAACGCCAAAGACGGCCTTCGTCTCGGCAATTACAGCCTATTGCTCTATGCAGGTGGAAACCTCGCACTGGAGTTCTTCTATAGCGGACCTCACTCCATGCTCGCACATATGCATCTGAACAATGCGCACGGCTCTCCCGTGGAAGGACCGAACAAGTGAGCGACATTGGCCACACAGTCGATGCCGTTTCCGCTCCGCCTCTGCCGGCGCGGAAGAGCGGTCCCACTTTTCTTATCTTCGGCTCCGTTGGCAGAGTGGCGAATGAATTCTTCGAGTGGTTTGGCAGTCTTGGAATCTTTAGTTGGAATGTTCTCAAGGCAGCGGTGACGCCGCCTTATGAAGGGCGCGAGCTGATCCGGCAACTCGATGAGGTTGGGTCAAAGTCTTTTCCCTTGGTTGCGTTGGCGGGCGCTGCGATCGGAGTTGTCATCTCGATGGAAGCTCGCTATAGCCTGACCAGATTCGGCGCGAAATCGATGTTTCCTTCAACCCTTGTATACTCCGTGATCCAGGTCATGGGTCCGATCATGACGGGCCTGATCGTATGCGGGCGGGTAGGTGCGGGCATCGGCGCCGAGTTGGCTTCGATGAAGGTGACCGAGCAGATCGATGCCATCGAGGCATCGGCGATCAATCCGTATCGGCTCTTGGCGGCAACACGAATTATGGCTTGCATCCTGATGCTTCCTCTACTCACTCTTGCAGGCGATGCATGTGGCCTATTGGCGGGTTGGTTCGCTCAGACTTTGGTCGAGCCTCTCTCGTTTCACCAGTTCATCGAGAGCGGTTTCAACGGTGGCACCTTTAGCGCATTTCTTCCACCTACATTCAAGACGGCGGTATACGGGCTCATCATCGGTCTCATCGCCTGCTTTCAGGGAATGCGTACCCAGGGAGGTGCGGAGGGCGTTGGCCGCGCCGCTACGAACTCGGTTGTACTCGGCTCGCTCTTTGTGATCCTGGCCGATGTTGTCCTGGTGAAGTTTATCCTGGTCGTCTTCCCATAACCCAGGCGCGGTTCAAGCGATTGGCTTGAAGCAGAGGAAACAATGGCGAGTGTCTACGACATACCGTTGAACCAAAAGTCAGCCGAAGAGAAATGCATTCCTTCGGTGGTCGCTGTGGAACACCTGTGCAAGAGCTTTGGCGGAAAAGCGGTCCTCGATGGAATAAGCCTGGGCGTAAGCCGTGGTGAAACCCTGGCTGTGCTTGGACGCAGTGGAACAGGAAAGAGCGTGTTGCTGCGCATCCTCATTGGCCTGGTAACGCCTGACTCAGGGACTGTATGCATCCAGGGAGAGAACATTGTTGGCCTTGCTCTCGACAAGTTGGGAAGCATCAGAAAAAGAATGGGATTTCTTTTTCAACATGCGGCTCTTTACGACTCGCTTACGGTTGCGGAAAACGTATCGTTTCCCCTCGATCATCATCGTGCAGAGATGTCGATGCTCGAACGCAAAGAAAGAGTTCATCAATTGTTGGCTGAAGTCGGAATGAAGAATGATTCCGAAAAGATGCCTTCCAATATCTCGGGCGGAATGCAGAAGCGCGTTGGGCTAGCGCGTGCACTTGCACTGGAGCCGGAGATTCTGCTTCTCGACGAACCGACAGCCGGACTCGATCCCATCAGTTCGGGGGAAATCGACGAACTGATCCTTAAGCTGCAGCGGGAACGTCAGATGGCATCGATTGTGGTGACCCATGATTTGCACAGCGCCAGGACCATTGCCAACAGTCTGGCATTGTTGGACCGGGGCAAAGTGGTCATTGAGGGAAATTATGAAGATCTTCAGCATAGCGACATCGAGTTTGTACAACAGTTTCTCAAGCAGTCGTAGGAGGACGTATGACGAGAGTGGCACGGTTAGGAGCATTCATCTTTGTGACACTGGCCATTCTGGCCGCCGGGGTTTTCATCATTGGCAGCAAGGAGTATCTGTTTTATTCTACCTATCAACTGCGGGCTCAATTCGACAATGTAGCCGGACTGGCTGCGGGGGCAGACGTGCAGGTGGGCGGCGTTCACAGTGGAACCGTGCACAGCATAGCCCTTCCGCGCAAACCGGGCGAAAAGGTCACCGTGGTGATGGATATGGACCACTCGACGCAGGAGATCATTAAGCAGGACTCGGTTGCGTCAATTGAGACCGAAGGGGTTCTGGGCAATCAGTTTGTGGCAATTTCGTTTGGATCGAGCGGACAACCCGATCTGAAGGACGGCGAGACCATTCAGAGCGAACCGCCGCTTCAGTTGGCGGATCTTCTCAAGAAGACAAACGGCATTCTCGATAGTAGTCAGCAGGCGATCCAAAATGCCTCTCTGGCGACGGCGCACTTAAACTCGGTGAGCGCAAAGATCGATGCCGGGCAGGGCACTGTCGGTGCATTGGTGAACGACAAGCAGCTCTACGCCAATCTGGAGCAGACAACGGCAACGCTGCATGAAACCATGATTCAGGCGCAGGTCGGCGTTACCGACTTTCAGGAAAACATGGAGGCATTGAAGCACAACTTCTTCTTGAGTGGATATTTTAAAAAGCGCGGGTATGAAGACTCCGCCGGTTTGGCCGCGAACAGAATTGGCAGCCTACCGCCAGATGCGCCTGTCAAGGCGTTTACCTATTCAGCCAAGGAGCTTTTCGATAATCGCGATTCGGCGAAGCTGAAGAATCAGAAAGATCTCAATGCAGGCGGCGACTTCCTGGCGCAAAATCAATTCGGCTTTGCAGTGGTTGTGGTCTCACCGGGAATGGAAGGCGATGCACAGAAAGACCTGATACTCACCCAGGCCAGAGCCATGGTCGTGCGCGAGTACCTGGTTGAAAACTATGGATTCGACGACAGCCAACTTAAAACATTGGGACTGGGAAAACAAATCGGATCAAGCCCGGACGCTGCATGGGGTTCGATTCAAATCCTCATCTACGCGACCGGGACCGAAATGCCGCCCATCACAGTGACACCTACGGGAACCTCGTTAAATAACGACTCGGACAGCCAGATTCGAGCCGCTGCAGCGGTAAGCCCTCGCTGAGCAGCCAACGTGAGCAGTCCGGATCAGCAATTCAATCTTCTTCTTGAAAGAATGATGAAGAGGAGAAGTGATCATTCTTCCTCTCCTCATGGCTCTGAAGTAGTAGGCCTAATCGATACGTGTAACTTTGCTTGCCTGTGGGCGACTAGCCCATTGGCAAAGAGCGTCGCGACTTTGCGGACTGGCGGCTGCTCTCCATGGGACAGACCGCCAATGCAGTTGATCCTGAACATCTGAAGGCTAAAGCGCGTGCCGGGATCTGAAAGAGAAATGGAGATCGTGAGATGCCACTCGTCACTGTAGTAATCGCATTATGTGTTGTCGGCCTGCTCTTGTGGTTGGTGAACCGCTTTATCCCCATGCAAAGCCAGATCAAGAGCATTCTGAATGGCGTTGTCGTGGTTGTGGTGGTTCTGTGGCTGCTGAGAGTATTCGGTCTTCTCGACTACCTGCTTCAGTTTCGCGTAGGGCATTGAGTAAGTCTCCCACCAATCGTTTGCAAATGCTCTCGTCAACAAACACAAATTCAACGCAATATGGCAAAGTCTTGCCTGTAGGAGGAATCTTGAAGCGCATGTATTTGTTCGCAATCGGAATTACCCTGAGCCTGAGCGCGTTTGCGCAAGGCAGCCCGCAGGCTACGATGGTTGTTGCATCGACAGGACCTGCCTCGACATACCGCGTGATCGTAATCAGCCGCTCCGTCCAGGCGGTCGACTATCAGCATCGCACGGGAGCCTCAAAAATTGACTTCACCGGTACGGCCCTGCTGCCCTCAGCCGATGGAACTGCCAAGGTGCGCAGCAAGCGCGGCACCATGGAAGTCGAGGCGGAGTTTGGAAACTTGCAGAACCCGACTGCGTTTGGCGCCGAATACTTGACCTACGTCTTGTGGGCGATCTCTCCTGAAGGGCGCTCGGTGAATCTCGGAGAAGTGCTGGTCGGAGATAACAACAGAAGCAAGCTGACCGCGACCACCGATCTGCAGGCATTTGCTCTGATCGTCACAGCCGAGCCGTACTATGCCGTTCGCCAGCCCAGCAACGTTGTGGTCCTCGAAAATGCTGTTCGCGGCGACACCAAAGGGACAACTGAAGCAGTGAATGCGAAGTACGAACTAATGGAGCGCGGCGGCTATCTTCCCACCGGCTACCACTTCGATCCCGTCGTACTGAGCGCTGGCCTGCCCTTGGAGTTTTACGAGGCGCGCAATGCCCTTCGCATCGCTCGGTCCGAGGGCGCTGAGCAGTATGCAGATGCCAGCTATCAACACGCTGTTCAGTTGATGAATCAAGCTGATGCGCTTGCCATCGGCACACATATGGAAACAAAACCTCTAATTGCGGTATCGCGAGAGACGGTGCAAACCGCCGAAGATGCGCGTGAGATTGCGGTCAAAAAGATCGATGAGGAGCGCCTGGCCAATGAGCGCTTGGCAGCACAGGGCGCACTGTCGACGGCACAGAATCAAACCGATGCAGCGAATGGCCTGAAGGCGCAAGCTCAAACCGATGCAGCAACGGCCAAGGCCGCCCTGGCTGCAAACCAAGTTTCCGCGAATGCGGCAATCACCACAGCCCAGTTGGATGCGGCCAAATCGCAAGCCGATCTGGCGGCCAACCAAACTGCATCGGCTGCTGCAGTCTCCGCTGCACAAGCAGACGCAGCTCAGGCTCGTGTGATTGCGCAAAATGCACAGCAGAGCGAGCACCAGGCAGATAGCGACAAGGCCGCCATGCGCGCGCAATTGTCTGAGCAACTCAATCTGATTCTCGTCACCCGCGACAGTGCACGCGGATTGATTGTAAGCATGTCGGATGTTCTGTTCGACACTGGTCAGTATTCCTTGAAGCCTGGAGCGCGTGAAAGGCTGGCGAAGGTTGCCGGAATTCTGATCGCCTATCCAGGTCTCAATATCGCGGTTGGCGGCTATACCGACAATGTTGGCGGCGATGCGATGAATCAGACTCTGTCTGAGAATCGCGCCACCGCAGTCAGAGACTATCTGGTTGCACAAGGTGTTGCGACCGGCACGGTAAGCGCCAAGGGCTATGGCAACACCTCGCCCGTATCCTCCAACGACACCTCCAGCGGCCGCCAGGAAAACCGCAGGGTAGAGCTGGTCGTCTCTGGCGACGCGATCGGCAGCCCCGCAAATGCACAGACGGGCAGCTTGCAGTAGATCGATCGCTTAACTGTTGCGGCTTCGAAAGGGGCCGCAACAATGGTTTTGTTAACCCTGCTCCGATGCAGGAGTGCGAGGTAGAAAAATGCTTGGAACAATTCTGATCGTGGTTCTTTTATTGATGCTTCTTGGCGCGTTGCCGCGTTGGCGGCACAGCAATGGTTGGGGCTACTACCCGAGCGGAGGAGTGGGATTGATTCTTCTGATTCTTGTCATTCTCATGGTGTTGGGCAGGATTTGAAGAGGAAAGCAGGGCAAAATGTGGCTTGCAGAAACGATGTATCCCATGAATACTGCAAGGAAGACCGATGCAGATTCATCGTTGCAGATTGCCAAAAAGGCGTGCAAGCTGCCTTTGCCAACACGCATTGCAGTGATTGGTAATTACCTGCCGCGCGAGTGCGGCATTGCTACCTTTACCACCGACCTCTGCTCCGCTCTTGCGACTGAATACGGTGAAGGAAGACTCTTCGCCATACCCGTGAACGATCCGGATTCACACTATCTGTATCCAGAGCGTGTACGTCTCGAGTTGGAGCAAGAGGACCTTTCTTCGTACGTGCGCGCCGCCGACTTTCTCAACTTCAACGGCAACGACCTGGTATGCCTGCAATTTGAATATGGAATCTATGGCGGTGCTGCCGGCGGCCACATTCTAACCCTGCTTCGCAGATTGAAGATGCCCCTGGTCACCACGCTGCATACGGTGCTGCGGGAGCCAGACGCGCAGCAGAGAAGGGTACTTGAAGAGATTGCGCTACTCTCCGACCGCATAGTTGTAATGAGCGTGTTAGGGGCCCAGATCCTGCATGAAGTGTATGCGGTTTCAATGGAAAAAATCGATGTGATCCCGCACGGAGTTCCCGATCTTCCCTTTATGGACTCCAGTTTTTACAAGGATAAGTTCGGTACCGAAGGCAAATCGGTTCTGCTGACCTTTGGATTGCTCTCGCCGAATAAGGGCATTGAGAACGTCATTCGAGCGTTGCCTGCGATTGTGGCCAAGTATCCGGATGTGGTCTATACTGTCTCTGGAGTGACGCACCCGCAGATTCGTCGCCGTGAAGGTGAGCAATACCGGGAAGGTCTTCTGGCGCTGGCAGAGGAACTTGGAGTCTCCGATCACTTGACCTTTAATAATCGCTTTGTCGCCATCGAGGAGCTTATAGAGCAGATAGGGGCAGCGGATATTTACATCACGCCCTATCAGCAGGAAGCGCAGATAGTCTCTGGTACACTGGCAATTGCTCTTGGTGCAGGAAAGGCGATTATTTCAACACCCTACTGGCACGCGCTTGAACTGCTTGCGGATCGGCGAGGAGTGATTGTGCCTTTTCAAAATCCAAAGGCGATTGCTGAAGCGGTTCTGGGATTGCTGGAGAAGGTTGCGGAGCGCCATGCGATGAGAAAGCGCGCTTATCTTTACTCCCGTGGAACCACCTGGGCAAATACAGCGCGTGCTTATATGTGCAGCTTTCAACGCGCTCGCTTTGAGCGTTCCTTGCAGCCACGAGCATTCCAACAGGACGGTGCAAATGGGACGGCAAGAGCTGCGCTAAAAGACTTGCCGGCGCTGAACAGTGCTCATCTGCGCACGATGACCGACGAGACAGGCATCTTGCAGCACGCTATCTTCTCCGTGCCCAACACCAGTGAAGGATATACGACAGACGACAATGCCCGAGCGCTCATAGTATCGATTATTCAAGATGAGAACCCAACATACGCAGGGCGCCGGGACTATGCAAGCCTTTCCTCTCGATACCTGTCGTTCTTGTGGCTCGCTTTCAACAGCGATGCTGGGCGGTTTAGAAACTTTCTTGGGTACGATCGTAAATGGCTGGAAAATGTCGGCTCCGATGACAGTCATGGTCGAGCATTGTGGTCTTTAGGCATGGTTCTAGGACACTCCACTAATGCCGGGCTGAGAGGCGCGGCGGGGAGGCTGTTTGAATCGGCGGTTCCCGCAACCCTTGCGTTCACCAGCCCACGCGCTTGGGCATACTGCATTTTGGGAATGCAAGCCTACTTGGACTGGTTCCCAGGGGATCGGTACATTCAGGGAGCACGCAATGCGCTTGCGAACCGTCTTCTCGACATCTATGAGCGCAGCCACTCCGAGACATGGAGATGGTTCGAGAAGAGTCTTGCTTACGCCAATGCGCGGCTTCCTCAGGCTCTCATTCTGGCGGGATGGAGGAGCAACAATCAGAGAATGATCGAAGTAGGGATGGATTCTCTGAAGTGGCTGGTCGCTGAACAACATCGTGGCGATGAGTTGATCTTCGTTCCCATCGGCTCCAACGGATTCTACATCGAGGGAAATGAAAAGGCTCGCTTCGATCAACAGCCGGTAGAGGCTTGCGCAACCGTCTCTGCCTGCCTTGAGGTCTATAAGCTAACCGAAGAGAGCCAATGGCTGGACGAAGCACGTAGAGTATTCAGTTGGTTTTTGGGAAGCAACGATTTGCAAATACCACTGTATGATGCGACGACCGGAGGCTGCCGCGATGGCCTTCATCCCGAACGCGTGAACGAAAATCAAGGGGCCGAGTCCACACTCTCGTTTCTCATGGCGCTGCTCGATATGCAGGCGGCCAAAGTGGCAAGCGCAGATCAACTGCATCATGAAATGAGTGTCTCTCATTGAACCCAGTCAACGCCAATGGCACATTCACCGAAGGTTCGGTTACGAAGGAGACAAAGCCGGGAGCGTATACCGATCAACCGCTATTCACGCGCTACAACGGCAATCCTCTTCTCACCAGGGAACACTGGCCCTATCCGATCAATAGCGTCATGAACGCAGGAGCTGTACTGCTGGCAGATGGAGATACTCTGCTTTTGTGCCGCGTGGAAGACCGCAGCGGCTTGTCGCATCTTTGTGCGGCCCGCTCAGCCAATGGCATCGATCATTGGCGAATCGACCCGCAGCCGACTTTACCTGCAAAGCCGCAGGAGTTTCCAGAAGAAGTATGGGGCATCGAAGATCCGCGCATCACCTACATCCCGGAACTCGAGCAGTACGCAGTGGCGTATACTTCGTTTGCCCGCGGAGGCCCGGGAGTTTCGCTGGCGTTGACCAAGGACTTCAAAAGCTTTGAGCGATTCGGCGTCATCATGTCTCCGGAGGATAAGGATGCTGCGCTCCTGCCGCGAAGAATCGGCGGCCGATGGGCTCTGATCCATCGGCCCATGACGGCGTTGGGCGCTCATATGTGGATATCTTATTCGCCCGATCTGCATCATTGGGGAAGCCACAAGATCATTCTTGAAGCGCGGCGCGGTGGTTGGTGGGATGCAAACAAAATCGGTCTATGTTCGCCGCCGATCGAAACACCCAAGGGCTGGCTGGTGATCTATCACGGTGTGCGACAGACTGCCTCAGGAAGCATCTATCGCCTTGGACTGGCGCTCTTCGATCTTGAAAAGCCGGAGGTATGCCTGCAACGCGGCAACTCCTGGATATTTGGGCCCGAAGCACCTTATGAGCGCTGCGGCGACGTTAACGATGTTGTGTTTCCATGCGGCCAGACCATCGCCGCGGATGGAGATACAATCAATCTTTATTACGGAGCTGCCGATTCCAGTATCGCATTGGCTACAGGCAGTATTCGCTCGATGCTTTCCTGGCTGGGTTCAAACGGAAGCCAGGCAGAGAGACGTGCGTTTTAACGTGAATCGACATTCATGAAAGAGCTTTGCATATGAGTCATTCAAGTCTACATTGGCCCAGTTGGTTGCCGCATCTGCTATTGATGCGGCGAGAATGCCCGCGGTGCAGTTCGCGGGCATTCAAACCTGCGGAGTCGCGCCTCATCGATAGCCTGTTGGGCATGTTAGGAATGCATCCGGTCCGCTGTACCTATTGTTGGAGGCGGTATTACTGGATCACCTTGCGCGGCGTCGCCACCAGTTGATTGAGCGGCAATGGCGATGGGGGAGAAGATCTTATGGTTGAGACGATTCAGAATTCTGCTGCATATTCGCAGCTTTCTGCGCATCACCCCTTGATGCCGCATTGGCTCACGCACCTGGGAGCGTTGGGTCTCTTTTCGGTCGCAGTGATCGACTCCTCTGTCATTCCATTGCCTTTGCCTGGCAGTACCGACCTGCTTCTGCTTTGGTTGGTCGCGAATCGCGGCAATCCTTGGCTGCTTGGTTTGAGCGCAATCGCTGGAAGCATTGTCGGAGGATATTCGACATGGCATATTGGAAGAACAGGAGGAGAGGCAGCATTGCGGCGTTATGTGCCTGCGCGGCTCCTGGGCCGGATCGTTGCATGGGTTGAGCATCATCCGGTTCTATCGGTGTTCCTTCCAGCGGTGCTTCCACCGCCGATTCCGCTGTTGCCGTTCGCCCTTGCCGCAGGGGCACTGGGAGTATCGCGGCGGCGGTTTTTAGCCGTCTACGGATTCGCTCGCAGCCTGCGCTACTCGCTCATCGCATGGCTGGGAGTGGTGTATGGAAGACATTTTGTTCACCTGTGGTCGGGAACGCTACAGAGATGGTCGGCCCCACTGCTGTGGATATTCGGCGCTCTGTTAACGGGTGGTATCTGCTTGGGGATCTGGAAGGTTCGCGGTCTGCGCAAGTCTGAAGACGCCAAAGATCTTGCTCTCCATGTGAAAGAGATCTATGCTGATTGACTGGGCAGACTCTCCGGTTCATCATCGACACATCAAAATAAAAAGCCCCGGCAAATACACCGGGGCCGAGCGATTCACGATAGGGAAGTAAACCTCTTAACAGCTGGTTGCGCGGGGCCAAGGACTATTGCACTACTTTGCCAGCTGTACAACCAGGTCGTCCGCAAGCTGGAAGTGAACAATCGATTCCGACGGTATGTCGATGTCGCGATTGCCGGTCAACCCTGCGACCGCGGTTCCTGCCCCACCACCAACAAGCCCACCTACAACTAGTCCCACGCCGCCGGTGGCTACGCCGCCCACCAACATGCCCAGTCCCGAGCCACCTGCAATCATGGCTGTCGAACGTTTTCCTTTGCCCTTTTTACTGCGCGCAAGATCCTGCGTGTTCAGCGTGTATTGTGTTCCCCGCAGTGTCAGTGAGGTCAAGCGCAACTCTAGCAGCGATCTACCCTTGAAGTGCCCTCGCCGATGCGACACATCCACCACACCACCTACCACTGTGCCTTTGGGCAGTAACATGCTGTTGTTGCCGGCAAGCACCGGATCTACGATCTCGCCGGTGAATGTGTCTCCCGCATGGCTGCTCTTTACACTGATACGCTGATCGATGCGGATGGTCAGCGTAGTGCCTGCGGGGATGCTTACGCTGACCGGAGGCGGAGGAGGCAGCGGCGATACCGTCGGTTCCAAAGCTGCCGGAATGGGCGCTCCTGCAACAGGTGGTGTTGTTGTTGTGACGATCACCTGATTCTTTTGTCCAGCCGCGGGGGGTTGCACGATGGTCGTTGTAGTAGTTCCGTTTTTGTCAACGGAGACCACTTGCTGCGCCTGCCCGGTTGTGGCCGCCTGCACCTTGGCCAGATCCAGCGCCTTGTCCAGCTTCGATTGGCATCCGGAAAAAAGAACCGCAGCCATTACCAGCATCAATGCCGGAATACCTCTCTTGTGATTCATCGTGACCGATCTAAGCATGTTCAAACCTCTTTCGACAATGCACGGATGCATCGACAGGTGGACAGTTGTTTGAGAACGATTTTATGTGTCTCTTTTGCCTGCGACATCAACCGGCGAAGTCTTCATCTGGGGGTGCGGACGCGTGTCGATATGCAGCTCGGTATCCTGAAGAGCATCGATAACTGCCTCTTTTGCCCCACCCCACGCATTCTCGACCTTGCCCTTCACTTGCTGAATCACGCCTTCCACCTGTAGCTTCGGATTGTCTGTCAACTCGCCAACCTTACGCTTGGCGCTTCCCACCGCTTCGTCGATCGTGCCTCTTATTTGATCCTGGTTCACAGCTCCACCTCCGTGGATTCATTTGTTATGGATTCGCTTACGATGCAGCAACGGCGCTTCGGCGCCGCTGCAAACAACCTGCTATTCCGATCGCATATCCAATCCTGTGATGGTTAGCGCTTATCGCCGCCCTCGTGTCTGTCCCCATCTCCATGACCGCGGCCATCGCGCATTTCATTTCCCTGGAAGTGCTTGGGAGCCCTGGCGCGGGATGCGGACCGTTCGCCGTTGTTGGGAACGTGGCCATTGTAGCCGTGCTGCGGATCGAAGCTGTTATTCACATGGCCGTTGAAGTTGGCCGGGCCATGGAACCACGGGCCAACCCCGATGAAGGCGCCGCGATGGAACCACTCGGGACCATAGTACCCATAGGGAGCGCAACCATACGGCGTGTAGTCGTAGTATCCATAGGGACATGCCGGCGCCACACCGATGTTGATGCTGAACTGAGCCTCTGCTTTGGGAGTGCCTGCGGTAAAGAAGGCAACGGCAACAGTGGCTAAAGCAAGAAACATAATCTTTTTCATGAACTCTCCTCGCAAATGTTGAAGCCGTTCTCTTCAAGCCCCAATGGCCTCAGCGTAGAGGTTCTAGTGGCCTGTGTCTGAGCTATCGAGACCATGTGAGGGATCAGTGTACAGTTGACGGGATGGGCGCTTCAGGATGGCGAAATGATGTCTGATTCAGTTGAGCACGGTCCAGGGCTTTGTGAAAGAGGTACAGGATAAGAGCGGTTTGCAGAATGGTCATTGCTGCATCGCCTGAGCCGGTCTGGATAAGATCAACAGTTCTTTGAGTTGGGGCATGGCGCTGGCAAAATGGGGAAACAGCACGTCTGAATAGGGCGGGAGGCGCCTTTGCCGCGGAGCAACCGAAGACTGCAATTCTTCATCGGGCAAGGAGAGAACCGCTTCTTGTTGAATCCGGTATGGATTGACGCTGACTCGCGCCATAAAGAACCATGGGTATTGAGTCAGCTCGATGTTCTTCACCACGGCCGCATTGAAGCGCGGGCCGACGCGGCGAAGAGCCAGTCTCAAGGCGTTGGCGATTGATTCCTGTGCCGTATCGCCCACTCCGCATCGCAGCGATCCAGTGGCGATCCTGATGAAGTTCCAATCATGCGATACGATCTGCTTTTCCAACTGCAGAAGCGTGACTGCCCGCAAGAAACTCCAGCCCTCACGAAACTCTTTTGTTGACCATTGAAGTCCATCGGGTAGATCGGCCTGTTCACGCAAAAGAATGTTCTGTTCAGCGATCAGGAATCTGTTTTTCGGATTGATCATCTTTCACCCCGTCGATAGATTTTCTTATGGAAGCGGAGTCAGTGTTCCATGCGACAAACGGCAATGCTGTTCAATTCAGAACAAGGCCATAACAGAATTGTTAAGGGACGTCTAGCGTCTTCGTTTTGGAAAGTGTTTGAAATTGCCCGGCAGCGGAGCTCTCACCACCCATAAATCGTCGCCCTGAGCATTCTAGCTCAGACGCTGAGATCTTCTGCCGCTAGTGTTGGAGATACCTTGTGCGCCTCAAATGCGCATACAGCAAGTGACGCTGCGCATGGGTAGAAAAAGGTGATTTGCATGAAGAAGCTGATGACGTTCGTCGCGGTACTGAGTTTGACAGGTGTGGGCTGGGCTGGATCCGGTCACGAAGCAACGGTCGACCGTCTGGATCATGCCGGCGCGGTGCTGCACGAGATCATGTCGGCGCCGGACAAGGGCATTCCGGAGGAGGTTCTTGAACACGCGCGGTGCGTTGCCATAGTGCCCCATATGCTCAAGGGCGGCTTTGTCTTCGGCGCGGAAAATGGCCGGGGTGTTGCCACCTGCCGGACCGCAACCGGTTGGAGCGCGCCTGCGTTCTTTACCATTACCGGCGGGAGCTGGGGTTTGCAGATTGGCGTCGAAGGCGTGGATCTGGTCATGATCATTCAGGACGAACGCGGAATGCAGCATTTGATCAACAGCAATTTTGAGTTGGGCGGGGATGCTTCGGCTGCCGCCGGACCGGTGGGGCGTCATGCTTCCGCCGACACCGATTGGAAACTGAATACCGAGGTTCTTACTTACTCGCGCGCCAGAGGCCTTTTCGGAGGGCTTACGCTGACCGGCGCTGCAATTCGCCGCGACGACGATTCGACCGAAACGATCTACGGTCATGAGATCTCTACCCGGCGCATCTTGCAGGGCGAGATCGCTGTGCCGGATGTGGCCGAGCATTTCCTCAATGCTGTCAGGGGCGCAAAGGCCCAGGCCATTGCGGCCAATTAGCAGTTAACGTTGAATGCCGATGCGCCTGAGAACAACCATCAGGCGCCCGCGGCATGGGAGATACTTCAATGCTTTGGACAATCTTCGTCATCATTCTCGTTCTGTGGCTGTTGGGCTTTAGTTTGCACATCGCCGGCGGCCTGATTCATCTGCTGCTGGTGGTGGCGCTGATCGTCCTGGTGATCAACCTGCTGACCGGGCGGCGAGTCTGAAACCGTCATCGAGCAGGGATAGAAACAAGCGCCCCTTACTGCGCTGACAACAGCAATTCCTGCTGCTCGTATCAAGAGCGTAAGGGCAGATCGACCGCAACCCTCGACCTAACGAGGGAGATCCGTAACAGATTCAAAATCGGTAGGGTGGCTGCTCTAGCCGGGTTTCTTCGATGGCGACTGCGCTTCCCAGCAAACTTCAGAAACCGCAGACACCTTAAAGGGGGTCATCCTATGCGTACATTCAAAACGTTTATCGGCACAACTGCATTGCTTGTGTCGGGATTGCTGGCAACTACTGCTCTCGCACCCGCAGCCCATGCCCAGGTTGTAATCAACTTGGGTGTTCAACCGGTTTGCTCCTATGGTTACTACAACTATGCGCCGTATGCCTGCGCGCCGATGGGCTTCTACGGCTCGGGGTATTTCTATAACGGCATCTTCCTGGGGATGGGTCCATGGGCCGGCTGGGGCTATAACCACGGCTGGGGTGGGCATCGCTTCAGCGGAGATGGCGGCGGAAGTTACCACGGAGGAGTAGGAGCGCGCACGGCTTATCGTGGCGGCGGAGCCCATCCTGCCGGAGGCGCTCATGCCTCGGCTCCAGGCGGCGCTTCTCACCCTGCTGCATCGCATCCAGCGGCTAACCACGCCGCAGAAGCGCGCCCCAGCGCAGGTCACGCAGCATCCCATCCCAGCGGCGGCGAATCTCACCCCGCAGCTTCCCATGCGGGCGGCGGCGGCGGACATGAAGGTGGCGGCGAACACCGCTAACCAATTGCGAACAACCGCTTTTTTATTGGGCGGAGCGCATCAGGCAGCGGCGGAGCAAACAGCTTCGCCGCTCTCTTCGGTTACGGAAGCGGAGTTGGCAGCCCTCGCCGGTTTGCTGGACCCGTCGCATCCAGAAAAAGCAAGTATGATTGCCCAGGTCGCCGCATTCATTAAATTACGTCCGGAGCATCGCATTCTCACGCCAGACGGGGGACTTGGTGCGGCTGTAGCGATACGGTAAGGCCGAGCAGCTTAGAACGCTCAATGATGCGTTGATTCTTCCTGCAGCGGTCAGGGATGGTTGCGTGGCGCTCACTCGCTGCGTCACAGTTATCGATTTGCTCATGCAACTTGACGCAACAGGGCAAGCGGACTTTTTGACGCGCCGTAGCCCAATTCCTGGATACCGCAAACCGTCAACATCCGATTTCACCTCTGGTGGGCTCAGAATGCCGAGGGCGTGGGCATTTGGCATGGAGTTGGGTATAGAGTAAACCGGTAGGCTGCCATCGACCACGAGAGTCCTACATGGAATCGTCACAACTCCGGCAATGGAGACGCTTTGCATTCAATCTTCACGATAGTGCGGTAAATTCTCTATAGTGGGTGGCGCGACTTGGTGGATCCTGTCTGTGGCCACATCGACCGGCAACTTCAGAGGAGACAAATGGCGAAGCAATCGGATCTTTGCGGCACATTTACCCTTCCCAACACTTCAATAACCGTAAATCGCATGGGCTACGGCGCGATGCAGCTTGCCGGGCGGGATGGCAACAAGATGGTCTGGGGACCACCGCGCGATCTTCCTGGCGCGATAGCGGTTCTACGCGAGGCCGTTGCTTGCGGCGTAAATCACATCGATACCAGCGACTTCTACGGCCCTCACGTAACCAACCAACTCATCAAGCAGGCGCTCCATCCGTATCCCGGAGATCTCACGATAGTGACCAAAGTGGGCGCACGCCGCGAGAACGATGGCTCATGGCCACATGCTCGCTCACGCCAGGAGATCGTCGACGCGGTGCATGACAATTTGCGCAACCTCGCCCTCGATGCAATCGATGTTGTCAATCTGCGCCTGGGCGGCTTTAGCGGGCCAACGGACGAGCCCTTCGAAGAGCCGTTGACGGCGCTTGCCGAACTCAAGCAGCAGGGGCTGATTCGCCATATTGGCCTGAGCACTGTCTCTCCCCGGCAGTTGGCCGAGGCGCAGGCGATCACCGAGATCGTATGCATTCAAAACTTCTACAACGTGGCCCAACGCAGCGATGACGATTTCGTCGATGCTCTTGCCGCCGAAGGCATTGCCTATGTTCCTTACTTTCCACTAGGAGGATTTTCTCCGCTGCAGTCGTCGAAGCTCGACGAAGTTGCTGCGTCGCTCGATGCCACGCCCAAGCAGGTAGCGCTTGCCTGGCTGCTGCGGCGTGCTTCGAACGTGCTCCTGATTCCTGGCACATCGTCTGTCCAGCATTTACGCGAGAACCTCAAGGCAGCGACGCTGGAACTCACCGCCGAAGCGCTCGCCATCCTGAACAGCATTGATGCCGCTGCCGCTTAAACGCCAATCGCAAAGGGCTTGAAATCGGCGCCGCATATATCTGGGCGTCGCGTGTGGGTTATACAGCCTTGCATGAAATCGAGCAGATGGGCGCGTTCAGACCTCTCGTCCAAGCCAGCACGCACGGCGACTCAGTCATAGGCTCGACCAGTCGAATCGATGGGAATAGTTTCTGGAAAAGTGCCGACCCTGCCGGGGAATGGGCACAGTCCACCAGCGGCTGGAAGACCAAAGGCCCGGCGAGCAGGATTTCATGCGGATGTAACAGGGCGGGAATTGGTTCGGTGCATGATGGTAAGGAAAGAGAGGCACGCATCGAAACCGCGCGATAACGTGCGAAATAGCTGGAGTTTCCAAGATTTGGCGCGGCCCGGTCGTCGAGAATATAATCCCCGGCGAGGTTCCGATGGCGTCGATCTTGTGCTTCACTCGCCTTTCGCCGCGCTGGCGAAGATCATCCAACCCGGATGACGATGCAGGATCTTCGAATGGACCAAAGGATTCAAGGAGTAAGAACCATGATGCCCGATGCAGAAGCAGCGCAATCTTCGATCGAATCGCTGAGCGCGTACGGAATAGCGCGAGCCACGATTCAGGGATCGCCCCTGAACGCGGAGGAACTGAGGAAGACCCACGCCTGGTGGCGAGCGTGCAATTATTTGGCGCTGGGCATGATCTATCTTCTCGACAATCCTTTGTTGAAGGAGCCTCTGCAGCCGGAGCACATCAAGAATCGCCTGCTCGGTCACTGGGGATCGAGCCCCGGACTTGCTTTTATCTATACCCATCTGAACCGCATGATCAAGAGCCTCGATCTGGAGATGATCTTCATGGCCGGACCAGGACATGGCGCGCCGGGGGTCCTGGCGCCGGGCTATCTGGAAGGAACCTACTCCGAGGTCTATCCTGACAAGAGCGAAGATGCGGATGGGATGCGGGAGTTCTTCAAGCAGTTCTCGTTTCCCGGCGGCATCGGCAGCCACTGCACGCCGGAGACGCCGGGGTCGATCCACGAGGGCGGGGAACTGGGCTATGTTCTCTCCCATGCCTGCGGCGCAGCCTTCGACAACCCCGAGCTGATTGTCGCCGCGGTGGTCGGCGATGGGGAGTCGGAGACGGGACCGCTGGCCACATCGTGGCACATTAACAAGTTCCTGAACCCGATGCGCGATGGCGCGGTGCTGCCCATCCTGCACTTGAACGGCTACAAGATCAACAATCCCACGCTGCTGGCGCGCATCTCCCACGAAGAGCTGGAAAGCCTGATGCGCGGCTATGGCTGGACGCCGTATTTTGTCGAAGGCTCGGACCCCGACTCGATGCACCAGGCGATGGCGGCCACCGTAGAGCATTGCATCCGCGAGATTCGTTCACATCGCCAGGAGTGCCGCACTACAGGCGTGGCGAAACGGCCGCGCTGGCCAATGATCGTGCTTCGCTCGCCCAAAGGCTGGGGTGCGCCGCTCGAACTGGGTGGTCACCGGTTGGAGGGTTCCTGGCGCGCCCATCAAGTTCCTTTGCCTAACGTCAAAAAGGATGCCGAGCAGTTGCGGACACTGGAACAATGGATGCTCGGCCTGAAACCCGAAGAACTCTTCGACGCGCAGGGCAAACTGGTTGCCGAACTCAAGGAGCTTGCGCCTGTAGGCACAAGCCGCATGAGCGCCAGCCCCCACGCCAATGGCGGAATCCTGCACAAGGCCCTGCGCCTGCCCGACTTCCGCGATTACGCACTGAAGCTTGACCGGCCGGCTGCGATCGAAGTGGAGAATGTTCCGCCTTTGGGGAACTTCCTGCGCGATGTGATGAAGCTGAACATGACCAACTTCCGCGTCTTCGGTCCGGATGAAAACACATCGAACAAGCTGCAAGCGATCTATGAGGCAGCAAAGAAATTCTGGATTGAAGAATACTTCCCGGAAGACGCGGATGGCTGCGAACTGGCGACCGATGGTCGGGTCATCGAGATGCTCAGCGAGCACACCATGGAGGGCATGTTGGAAGGCTATCTGCTGACCGGACGCAATGGCTTCTTCTCTTCCTATGAAGCCTTCATCCACGTCATCGATTCCATGTTCAATCAACATGCCAAATGGCTGTCGATCTGCAACCATCTTTCCTGGCGTCGCCCCATCGCCTCACTGAATCTGCTGATTACCTCGACCGTCTGGCGGCAGGACCACAATGGGTTCACTCATCAGGACCCCGGCTTTCTCGACGTGGTGCTCAACAAAAGCGCCGCCGTCACGCGCATCTATCTTCCGCCCGATGTGAACTGCCTGCTCTCGGTCGCCAACCACTGCCTGCGCAGCGAGAACTACGTCAACGTGATCGTCTCTGACAAGCAGTTGCACTTGCAGTACCTGGACATCGATGCCGCGGTCGAACACTGCACCAAAGGCGTGGGCATTTGGGATTGGGCCAGCAACGATCGGGGCGTCGAACCGGACGTCGTTCTCGCCGCAGCGGGCGATATTCCCACCCAGGAGGCGCTGGCTGCCACGGCTCTGCTACGCGCCGAGTTCCCCGACCTCAAGATTCGTTTCATCAACGTCGTCGATCTCTTCAAACTGCAACCGAGCACCGAACATCCGCACGGTTTGACCGGCCGCGACTTCGATTCGCTGTTCACGACGGACAAGCCGATCATCTTCAACTTCCACGGCTATCCATGGCTGATTCATCGCCTGGCCTACAGCCGCACCAACCGCGATCTGCATGTGCGCGGCTACAAGGAAAAGGGCAACATCAACACCCCCATGGAACTGGCCATCAACAACGAGATCGACCGCTTCAGCCTGGCCATCGACACCATCGATCGCGTGCCAAAGTTGCAGAAGATCGGCGGCCATGCCAAGGAGAAGTTCCGCAATCTGCAAATTGCCTGCCGGGCCTATGCCTACAAACACGGCATCGACAGCCCGGAGATTACCGGATGGCGGTGGCCTTCGCTTTAGCTTGAATCGAAGACGAGCAGGACAAGAGCGATGGATTGCCCTTTGCCATCGGCTCCGATGTTGCGTGGGAAAAGCCCCTGTCGTTCACGCTTCCGCTGGCGGTCAAAGGCCCTCGCCGGAGAGGATAGAGCCTCAATTGGAGTCTTCCCCATCGCTCGGATTCTTCGCTTTTCGGCGGCGGAATCCGTTCCTGAAGACCTTCATTCCGGCCAGGAAAAACACAACCCCAACGATGACGGCTAAGATCGACTTTCTATAATCCTCTATTTCACGATCGATCTCTATCATTCCCATACCAAGCAACATGAAGGTGATTCCGAAGATCCAGGCGCCCATACGCTGAACCAAAGGTGGGTTTTCGGAACCCTTCCAGAGGAATCCATCGACGCTGCTGCTGTTGATCATCGTATCGGGCCAGAGAGTATTCCGCTGTCTGGCCTTCAGGTCTTCGATAATCTCCTGCTGCGAAACTCCCGGTTCGTCTTTCATGCGGAACCTGCTTTAATCGATCATTTGGTGGCCCCAGGTCCCGCCTTTGGTACCTGGGATACCCATCTTATCCTGTCACGATTTCGCTGAAATCAGCGATGCCGCTGAAGCCGTCCAAAATGCCCCGGATCAGCGCCAGATGCGCGCCGCGCACGGCTTCGTTGGGATCGAGGACCATCACCTTGTCAAAGAATGCGTCCACCACCGGGCGCAGTGTGGCGATCTGCGCCAGTGCCGCTCCGTAAGTCCGCTTCTGGCGCAGCATGGCCACCTTGGGAGCCAGTGCTTCGGCGGCGGCGGCCAGTTGTTGCGCCTCCGCAGCCAGAACGACTCCAGGGGCTGCCTCAATGGCAAATCCCTTTTCCGCAGCCTGACGCAGGATGTTCTTGATGCGTTTGAAGGCGGCGGAAATTGCCGCAAAATCTTCCGAGCCGCGCACCGCGGTCAATGCTTCGGCGCGGGCGATGGCGTCGCGCACGTCGTCGGCATCGGCGGCCAGCACCGCGCTGACCACGTCGTAAGCAAAGCCGCGCACATCCTTGAGGTAGAAGCTCAGCCGCTCGCGCAGGAAGGCGGCGACCTGCGCATGGTTGACTTCATCGGATGGGTGCCCCACCCTCGCGGCGTCCTTGTTTTTGCCGCTAGGGTGGGCGAACTCATCGGCTCTGACTACATCGTTGAGCGTGAGCGGCAGTCCCGACTCGGCCAGAATCTTGACAATCGAGTTGGCGGCGCGGCGCAGCGCGAAGGGATCCTTCGAGCCGGTGGGCTGCATTTTGATCCTGAACATCTCGACGATGGTCTGAATGCGGTCGGCCAGACCCAGCAACTGGCCCTCGACCGTCGAGGGAATCGCGTCTTCGATCGAGGCCGGGGTGTATTGCTCGTAGATCGCCTTGCCGACGTGCTGGCCCAGCCCTTGCGCCTGCGCGTAGAGGCCGCCAATCACACCTTGCAGTTCGGTGAATTCTTTCACCAACTCAGTGGTCAGATCGGTCTTGGCCAACTCCGTGGCCTTGAGCAGGGCGGCCTCGTCGCAGGCAACGCCCGCGGCCTTGACCGCCGCGGCCAGTTGCCGAACCACGGCCAGATTGGCTTCGGTCTTCCAGTGGTAGCTGCCCAGCTCCTTCTGAAAGGTCACGGATTTGAGGCTCTCGACGCGATCAGTTAGAAAGATTTTTTGGTCGAAGTCCCAGAAGAAGCGTGCGTCCTTGAAGCGGGCCCTCAGCACGCGGGCGTTGCCGTGGCGGATGATCTCTTCGCCCTCGGCGTCGACCTGGGTATTGAGCACGGCCAAAAAGTGCGGGGCGAGTTTGCCGTGAGCGTCTTCCACGGCGAAGTACTTCTGGTGGTCGCGCATCACCGTGACCAGCACCTCTTCGGGCAGCGCCAAATACTCAGGCTCAAAGTTGCCCAGGATGACAGTGGGCCACTCGGTCAGGTGGACGACGGTCTCGATGAGCGGTTCGTCCTCGCGCCAGCGCGCGCCGGCGACGGTGCGGGTGGCCTTATCGAGAGCCTTGCGGATCGACTGGCGGCGCTCTGCGACATTGACCATCACGAAGGCCGCGCGCAGGGCCTCAGAGTAGTCCTTAGGAGAGTTCAGAATCACCGGCGCAGCGCCATGCAGAATGCGGTGGCCGCGGCTGGCGTTGCCGGCGGCGATGCCGGCGATCTCGACAGGGACAATGGCGGAATCGAGTAGCGCCACCACCCAGCGCACCGGGCGGACGAAGCGCTCCGGCTTGCCCGCGCGCCAGTACATGTTCTTGGCCCAATAGAGAGACAAAACCTCCTTGGGCAGCTCGGCGGCCAGCAGCTCCGCTGTCTTGCGTCCCTGGCGCTTCACAGTTGCGCCGACATACTCGCCCTTGGGATTGACGATCTTCTCCAGCGCGGAGACGGCGACACCGGCCTTCTTGGCGAAAGCCTCCGCCGCAGGGGTGGGTGCGCCATCTTTGAAGGCGACCTTCCACGAGGGGCCAGTGAGCTTCTCTTCGCTGTCGCTCTGGCTGGGGAGCACGTCCTCGGCCAGCACCGCCAAACGGCGCGGCGTCGAGTAGGTGGTCACCTTGCCCGCTGCGCCCAACAGGCGCTCGCGAGTGAGCAGGTCGGTCAAGCGGCGGCCCAATTCGGCCTCGGCTCCGGCAATCATGCGGGCGGGAATTTCATCCAGCCCAATCTCCAACAAAAAATCAGCCATTTTTTAGTTCTTTCTGCAATACGCTGTTGCGGTGAGCTGCCAGCCGCTAGCTTCTAGCTGCTAGCTCTTCCTTCTTCAGCCGCCGATTTTGTCATCCATCCGTTCAGAACGCGCCTCCAGCACCCAAGAAAAGCTAGAGGCTAGAAGCTAGCAGCTAGAAGCTAGCAGCTAAAAGCTGCTCTTAAACCGCCTGCTGCGCCGCATAGGCCTTGGCCACGCCCACCGACAGGTTGCGGATGCGCCCGATCATCCCCACCCGCTCGGTGACGCTGATGGCGCCGCGGGCGTCGAGGATGTTGAAGAGGTTCGAGCACTTCAGCGCCAGTTCGTAGGTCGACATCAGCGGAAAGCGGCGCTTCTCGGCTGCGGTCGACTTCTCGTCGGCCAGCACCGCATTGACCTGCGCCAGCAGCGTCTGCGCCTCGGCTTCGTAGAGGTTGAAGTGGTCCCACAGCTTGCTCACCTCGGCGCTCTCGAAGTTGTAGACCGAATACTGCAACTCCTCGGGCAGGCGCACATCGCCATAGGTGACCTCGGCGCCGGTCTCGGGGTCGCGCGCCCAGACTACCTCGTAGACCGAGTCCACATCCTGCAAAAAAGCCGCCAGACGCTCTAATCCATAGGTCAGCTCGGCGCAGATGGGGTCCAGGTCGAGGCCGCCGCACTGCTGGAAGTAGGTGAACTGGGTGATCTCCATGCCGTCCATCATCACCTGCCAGCCGACACCCCAGGCGCCCACCGTGGGCCCTTCCCAGTTGTCCTCTTCAAACTTCACGTCGTGCTTGCTGAGATCGATCCCAATTGCTTCAAGGGATTGAAGATAGAGCTCCTGCACGTTGACCGGCGGGGGCTTCAGAATCAACTGGAACTGGGTGTGGCGGAAGAGCCGGTTGGGGTTCTCGCCGTAGCGCCCGTCGGCGGGACGCCGCGAGGGCTGCGCATAGCCCACCTTGTAGGGCTTGCTCCCTTGCACGCGCAGAAAGGTCTCCGGCGCCATGGTGCCCGCGCCCACTTCTACGTCGTAGGGCTGCTGCAGAATACAGCCGCGCTCCGCCCAGAAACTCTGCAGGCGGAAGAGCAGCTCTTGAAAGGTGAGCGGGGCGGTCTTCAATTGCGGCGAAACGGTGGCTGTAGACACTGGATGCACTCTCTTGTCTGGACTCGAAGATATTTTATCAGCCGGGCTGGAGAGCCCTCTCCAGGTGCAGGCCCGCGTGGGCTATTCAGGCTAATGTAAGCAGATTGGCCGCATACTCCTCGCCGGCCAGAGCCCGGATTCTGCGGTCGAGCGTAACCAGTACGGCTCCGTTGCGAATCGCCAGGCCAAGCAGAAGGGCGTCGGTCACCTGACGATAGCCGTGCAGGCGAGGAGTGAGGGGCTGAATGAGTTCCAGCCATGAAGGCTCGATGGGCAGGCTTGCGCAATTAGGTAAAGCCGCGATCTCCTGCAACAACAGGATTGCGTCGTTCATTGAGAGTCCGCCGATGATCGGGTTGGCCATCAGGCGCACAAAACCGGCTTCGGTGATTGGACAGAATAGAAAACGGGCGATTCCAATTCGCTGGCGCCAACGGTCTTCCGTCCGATGATGGACATGGCTGGGATCGCTGAGTGCGACCAGAAGATTGACATCGGGCAGATAAGCAGGCTCAGACAAACTCCTCCTCCTGCGCTTCCAACACCATCTCTGTGGTCAGAATGCGGCTCCTGGGCGGAAGAGTGGGAAAACCAGAGGCGGAGCGGCCGAACTTCGGGGTTTTCGACGCACCGGCTGCCGCTTGGCTGCTTCTGCGGATCAGGTCGGTGATGGCGTCGCCTAGGGTGAGCCCATTGGCGTGAGCGTAGACCTCGGCAAACTCACGAGCGTCGTCGGCGAGATTGACGTTGGTTCTCATAGTGCCAGTATGCACCGATTCAAAATAACGTGCAAGAATCGCCGAAGAGTGCCAATTGAAGAAAGTGCACGCAGAGCTGCCCTGCGCCGTCGTAAGAGAAGGCCAGTCCCTGCCGCTTTAAAACGGGATTCTGAGACGCGTAAGCCGGTTGTTCACAAGAAACGAAACAGCATCCCAGGCAGACAGATTTCAGGTTTGGCGTTCGGGAATTGCTCTAAAGCCGGAATTCTCGTTGGCTGGAGTCAGGGGCCCGAAGGCCCCTTTCTCTCCGCCGTACTCATCCTAGCTGCACTTATTCAGGCGGAATATAGATATTTCTCGCGAAAACCGAGTGCAGGTTGAGCTGGTCTGCCCTACCGCAAGAACCGCCCCATACGGAAAGGAATGCCTGGACGGCCAGTCCTACCAGCCTCTTGTTTGCAGTTGATCTTTCAGTTCGATGGCGGCGGCGGCCAGGCCCTTCATCGTGCCGGTGACCTGTTCGCTGACTTCGGCCAGGATCTTGGCGTCGTTGAAGTGGGTAGTGGCAATGACGATGGCCTTGGCGCGGCTGACGGCCTCGGCGCGCTCCTTGGGGTCGTTTTCCACGTCCAGCGGAGTGGCCTGACCCTTCATGAAGATTCCCGAGCCCACGAAGACCGCTTCGGCGCCCAGTTGCATCATCAGGGCGGCGTCGGCCGGGGTCGCAATTCCACCTGCTGAAAAGTTGGGCACTGGCAGTTTGCCGGTCTGGGCCACCATGCGGATCAGTTCGTAGGGCGCCTGATGATCCTTGGCCGCGCAGTAGAGCTCCTGCTCGCTGAGCACGGTCAGCGCCCGCATCTCGCGGGTGATCTGGCGCATATGCTGCACGGCATGAACCACATCTCCGGTCCCTGCCTCTCCTTTTGTCCGGATCATGGCCGCGCCCTCGGCGATCCTGCGCAGGGCCTCGCCCAGATTGCGTGCTCCGCAGACAAACGGCGTGGTGAAGGCGTGCTTGTCGATGTGGTGGGCCTCATCGGCGGGGGTAAGCACTTCGCTCTCGTCGATGAAGTCGACGCCCAACTCCTGCAAGATTTGCGCCTCGGCAAAGTGACCGATGCGCGCCTTGGCCATCACCGGGATGGAGACGGCTCCGATAATTCCCTTGATCAGCTTGGGGCTGGCCATGCGGGCCACGCCGCCCTCGGCGCGAATCATCGCCGGCACCCGCTCCAGGGCCATCACCGAGGTGGCGCCGGCCTCTTCGGCGATGCGGGCCTGCTCCACGTTCATCACGTCCATGATGACGCCGCCCTTGAGCATCTCCGCCAAACCGATCTTCAGGCGCAGACTGGTTCCCGCAAAAGTAGATGATTGCTTCGATTCCGGCATTTCGACCTCGATTTCATAGGGATTCCGCCGCTCCGGGAGGGTGGAATCCGAGATTGGTTTGAACTTTTAGTGTAGCAGCGATGTTGCTGAGAGGTTTCAAAGCGTGGCGTCTGGCGGGTCGATTGCTGTGCAGGCGAGGGTAGAAGCGTCTGCGTCCTGCGGACTGAGACGGCGGCGCAATTCTTAGCCCATTCCAATCCCACTGTCGCACTTCTGGTCATCTTTCTGCTTTCTCTCACCGTATGGCCACCATTCCAACCATGCCGGTCAACGCCGTCCACCCTCCACCGTTCGCAGATGCGGCGAATCCTGTCGAGGTCGCTGCCGAAACCGCCCTGGTGCCCACCAGTCACGATGGCGCCATCGCCGGCCAGATGGATCTTGCGCCGCCAGTGGCGCGGCTGCCGGTGGAACTGGACGTGGCCGTGCCGGTACGCGAGTTCCGGGTGCGCAATTTGCTGGCCCTGGAACCGGGACAGTTGATCGAGACCGAGTGGGGCCATGGCGACGACGTGCCCCTCGCCGCCGGGAGTGTGCAGTTGGCCTGGAGCGAATTTGAAGTGGTGGATTCACAGTTGGCGGTACGAATTACCCGCCTGGCCTAGAGCGCAAGGGAAACCAGAGATGTTTTTAGACGCAACCAGAGAGAGGCCGGGGCCATGAATCGGGAAGAGCAGGGAAACAAGACGCCGCAAATCGGTGGACTGGCGGGCTGGCTGCTCGGCCGGCTGCGCGCCGGCCACAGACAGCAGGCGCGGCTGGCGCTGCTGGAGCGCATCACCATCGCTCCACGCCAGTCGCTGGCCCTGGTCGAGGCCGAGGGGCGGCGTTTTCTGGTGGCTACCTCGCCGGAGGGCGCACCGGCCTTTTATGCTCTCGATGAGCAGGCCCGCGCCCCGCGCCGCACATCCGCAGCACCGAGGGTCTCATGGTAGCCGTCTGGGCCAAGACGGCAGCCGCGGCCGCGCCTCTTTTGCCCGATCTGAACGCCCGCCTCCATCCCGGCGACTCGACGCCCTGGACGATTCTCTTTGTCCTCACCCTGATCACGTTGCTGCCCGCCATCTTGATGGCCATGACCCCCATGGTGCGTCTGCTGGTGGTCTTCCACTTTTTGCGGCAGGCGCTGGGCACCCAGACGGCTCCCTCCAACCCCACGCTGATGGGATTGGCACTGATGATGACCTGGTTTCTCATGGCCCCGGTGCTCAATCAGGTGGATCAGCAGGCCGTCGAGCCCTATCGTAACGGGCAGATCACGGGGATGGACGCCATCGACAAGGGCTCCCAGCCGGTCAAGCACTTCATGCTGCACTACGCCCGCGAGAAGGACCTGGCCCTGTTTACCGCCGCCGGGCAGATCTCCCGCCCCAACACACCCGACGATCTGCCCATGCGGGTGGTGGTTCCGTCCTATGTGCTCTCCGAGTTGAAGGCGGGATTCGCCATTGGCGCGGTTCTTTTTCTGCCTTTTCTGTTGATCGATATGGTCACGGCCTCGATTACCACCTCGATCGGCATGTTCCAGTTGCCGCCGGTGGTGGTCTCGACGCCGCTGAAGATTCTGTTGTTTGTCATGGTGGACGGCTGGAACCTGCTGGCCGGTTCGCTGCTGAAGAGTTTTTGAAGGGAGAGGAACGATGACCCCCGATATGGTCTCCGAATTGTTGCGCCAACTGATGAAGGAGGCTCTGATTCTCTCCGCGCCGATATTGCTGGCGGCGGCGATCCTGAGCTTTCTGCTCAGCCTGGTCCAGACCCTGACCAGCTTGCAGGAGCAGTCGCTCACCAGTGTGCCCCGTCTGGCCGCTGTGGCCTTGATTCTGCTCGTCGGCATGCCCTGGTTCCTGGGCCGCATGGGGCACTACACCATTTTGCTGCTGACGGATCTGCGGCACTACGTCGGCTAGCTATGGAGCAAGCTCCCAGCTTTGAGCTGCTAGCTTCTAGCCGCTGGGGAGCAGTAATTGAATGGCGTTGCCGGATGAAACCAAATTATCCCGGCCTGGCGAAGAACAAGCTGGAAGCTGAAAGCTGAAAGCTGGGAGCTGAAATGACCGATTGGAGCGCATTTCTCAGCGCGATGGTGTTGGTGCTGGTGCGGGTGAGCGGGATGGTGGCCTTTGCCCCCTTCTTCGCTTCGACCGCGCTGCCCATGCGCACCAAGGCGGTCTTTGTGGGAGCAATCGCCTACCTGCTGGCGCCGCTGGTGGCCACATTGCCGCATGCGCAAGCGGTCATCAGCTTCTCTTCGCTGCTGGGTGAACTGGCCGTGGGTCTGGTTTATGGCCTGACTCTGACCCTGATGAGCGAGATGATGCTCTTTGCCGGCCAGATCACCGGTGTGCAGTTCAGCTTCTCCATGGTCAATCTTCTCGACCCAACCTCCTCCATCCAGACTCCATTGCTGGGCGACCTCTTTCAGTTGATGGGAACGCTGGTGGTGATCTGTGCGGGTCTGGACCGCATCGTGCTGGCCTCGCTGGTGCGCAGCTTTCATGTGGTGCCTCTGGGTGGATACGCTCTGCCGCCGGCGACAGCGCTGGCCATCGTTCATGCCGCGGGAGGCATTTTCTTGGCGGCCCTGGAACTGGCTGCGCCGGTACTGGCGGCCACCATGCTGGTCGAGATCGCCATAGCCCTGATGGGCAAGCTCAGTCCCCAGTTGCCGGTGATGAACCTGACCGTGCCGATGAAGACGCTCACCGGCTACGGCATTCTGATCGGATCGCTGGCGGTGTGGCCGCGCTTTATTGAGGCGCGCTTCTCCGGTCTTTTGGATATGGCCGAACGGCTGATCTCCGTGCCTGCGCCAGGCGTGGGAGGCTAACCCATGCCCGGAGACCGCACAGAACAGGCAACTCAGCATCGCCGCGACAAAGCCAGCAAAGAAGGCGACATTCTGCACAGCCGCGAGCTGTCGAGCGCGGCCGGAACGCTGGCGGGAGTGATGGTGCTGGCCGCCTTCGGCAGCCGCTTGCTGCTCATCTGGCACAACAGCTTCGCGTCTTTCCTTGCCCTGGGCTCGCCCTCCCACTGGGAACCCGAGCAGATTCAGCCCACTCTTCTGGCGCTGCGCAGCCTGACCTTTACCATGCTTGGCCCGCCCGCAGTGGTCATGGGATCGGTGGCCGTGGCGGCGCTGGCCGCCGGCGTGATGCAAACCGGTGGCGTCACCTTTTACATGGGTTCAATCGCCGTCAAACCCGACCGTATCAATCCTATCTCGAACATCAAGAATCTCTTTTCCCTGCGCGCCGCCGCCCGGCTGGGCAAGTCTTTGATCCCCGCCGCCATGCTGGCGGTTTTCGCTGTGCAGCGCATCGCCAAGCAGTTGACCATTCCGCCCTTCTCGACCACCCGTCTGGAGGTGCTCGGCACCGATGTCTTTGGCCTGCTCAAAGCCACCGCCTGGCTGCTCTTTGCCTGGTCCATCATCGACTACCTGGTGGAGTGGCAGAGCCGCGAATCGCGCCTGAAGATGAGCAAGCAGGACCAGCGCGACGAGATGAAGGAGACCGAGGGCAATCCCCAGATTCGCGGCCGCATCCGCAACTTGCAGCGGCAGATGCGCAAGAAGAAGGTAAAAAACGATGTCTCCAAGGCCGCGGTGGTGATTACCAACCCCACCCACTACGCCATCGCCCTGGGCTTCGACTTCGCCACCATGGACGCTCCCAAGGTGCTGGCCAAGGGCCGCAACCTGCTGGCCGAGGAGATCAAGGCCGAGGCCCGCTGGGGCGGCATTCCCATCGTTGAGAACCCGCCGCTGGCCCGATCGCTCTATCGCGCCGTCGAGGTCGGACAACCCATTCCCGGCGATCTCTATGCCGCCGTCGCCGGCATTCTTGCCTATCTCTACCGCCAGCGGGTGGAGCAAGAGGTGCGGGATCGCCGCGCCCGCGCTGCCCAGGCTGCCGCGCAGAACCGCCGTCCCGCGCCCGGCGGCGCACCTGGAGGAGGTCCCCGATGAGCACGACTACCCTGGCTCCCGCCCCCGTGATGACTCAATCCCTCCTGCACCGTATGCGGGAGTACATCCTGCCCATGGCCGCCATCAGCGTGATCTTCGTCATGCTGGTGCCGCTGCCCGCCTGGGGGCTGGATTTCATGCTGGCGCTCTCCATGGCCGCTTCGATCATCGTCTTTCTCTCCGCGGTGCAGATTCGCCGCGCTGTCGAACTGAGCGTCTTTCCCACCTTGCTGCTCTTGTTGACCCTTTTCCGCCTGGCGCTGAACATCGCCTCCAGCCGCCGCATTCTGCTGCATGGGCAGGAGGGCACCGCCGCCGCCGGCAAGGTCATTGAGGCCTTCGGCCAGTTCGTCGTAGGCGGCAACTATGTGGTGGGCTTTGTCCTCTTCCTGGCCCTGATCGCCATTCAATTCTTGGTGGTTTCTCATGGAGCGGTGCGTACCGCCGAGGTCACCGCCCGCTTCACCCTCGACGCCTTGCCCGGCAAGCAGATGGCCATCGACGCTGACATGAACGCCGGCCTGATCGACGAGCAGGAGGCGCGGCGTCGCCGTCAGGCCATCGCCCGCGAGGCCGAGTTCTACGGCGCGATGGACGGCGCAGCGCGCTTCAATCAGCGCGATTCCATGGCCACCATCCTGATTACCGGCATCAACATCATCGCCGGACTGCTCATCGGAACCCTGCAGCAGGGGGTCGAGTTGGCCGAGGCCGCCCGCACCTACACGGTTCTGACGGTGGGCGACGGCCTGGTGACATTGATTCCTTCGCTGCTGGTCTCCATCGCCGGCGGCATCACCCTGACCCGCGCCAACTCCGCCGGCATGTTGGGCAGCGAGATCCGCTCGCAACTGCTGGCCAAACCCGCCACCTTGTACATGGCCGGCGTGGTCTCCGCGGCCATGTGCCTGATTCCGGGGCTGCCCAAGCTCGCCTTTTTGAGCGTAGCCATCGCTCTGATCTGGGCGGGACGAGCCGTCGCGATCAAGGCTCAGGTCGCTCCTCCGGTCGAGGCCGCGCCCGCCGACAAGAAGAAGGCAACCGAGGCGCAGGGCGCCGATCTGGCTCAGTTGCTCAAACTGGAAGATCTGACCCTGGAGATCGGCTTCCAGTTGATTCCTTTGGTGGACGACAAGCAGGGCGGGCAACTGTTGAGCCGGGTGCGCTCGCTGCGCCGCCATCTTTCTTCCGAAATGGGATTTTTGGTCCCGCCTGTCCATATTTCGGACAATCTGCGCCTCAAGCCGCGCGAATACCTGATCTCGCTGCGCGGTTTGGAGATTGGCCGCTGGGTGACCGAAGGCGGGCAGTTGCTGGCTGTCTCCGGCGACGGCAACCGCCGCCCGTTGCCCGGCAAGGAGGCCCGGGAGCCGGCTTTTGGCGTGCCCGCCATCTGGATCGCTCCCCAATTGGAGGATCAGGCCATCGCCTCCGGCTACTCTGTGGTCGATGCGGTCACCGTGATGACCACCCATCTGGGTGAACTTATCCGCCAACATGCCTGGGAATTGTTGGGCCGCGCCGAGGTCAAGCGGCTCATGGACGGTCTCAACGACAGCCATCCAAAATTGATTGAGGAACTGGTACCCAAGTTGTTAACCCTGGGCGAAGTAGGCCGGGTGCTGGAACAGATGCTGCGCGAGCGGGTCTCGATTCGCGATATGGGATCGATTCTGGAGGCGCTGGTAGAGACCGCCGCGATCAACAAAAGTCTGGTGTCGCTGGTCGAATCAGCCCGACAGGCGATGGGCAGACGGTTGATTCGTCCGCTGCTCGACGGAGAGGGCCAATTGCCGGTTTTGCTGCTCGATCCCGCGCTGGAAGAGGAGATTCAATCCACCCTGAACCCGGAACTCGGTTCCCGTCTTCTGTCCTCCGGCGCGGCGCCCGGAGTGCCGCTGGTGCGCCGCCTGGCCGATTCCTTGCGGCGCATGATCGGCGGAAACACGGCGGGGGCTCTCCCCGTGCTGCTCTGTCCCAGTCCCGCACGCTACCACGTAAAGCGCTGGCTGGAACCTGTTTTGCCCCGCTTATCGGTGGTTGCGGCGGCCGAGATTCCTCCCGAAATACGCCTGCGCCCGGTGGGTACGTTACGCTGAGAGTAGACAGTTGATGGCAGAATCAGGTCTTCTTGAAGAGGATGACAATGGCGACGGACAATGCGGGGATGGGAGGGAACCAAGGGATGCAGCGCAGAAGCGCGCCGGGAGGAGAATATCCGCCCGCCACGCCCGCGGTTGCTTCGCTGACCAGCGAGCAGGAAAGAGTCCTGCTCGAGCACCTGCCCATCGTCCGCTTTCTCGCCCGCCGCATCCATGAGCGCTTGCCGCAGCACGTCGACATCGAGGATCTGGTCTCGGCCGGCGTGGTGGGGTTGATGGACGCCTTCGCCAAGTTCGATCCCGCAAAAAAAGTGCAATTTCGCAGCTATGCGCAGTTCCGCATCCGCGGGGCGATTCTGGACAGCCTGAGAACCCTGGATTGGAGTCCGCGCGAGCTGCGCCGCAAGGGCCGGGCCGTCGAAGAGGCGATCCGGGTGCTGACGGCGCGCTTCGGCCGGCCGCCGGGCGAAGGCGAAGTCGCGCTCGAAATGGCCCTCAGTCTCGACGAATATCAGCAGTTGCTGGGCGATCTGAAGGGGCTGGAGATCGGCACCCTGCACATGGAGCGCAACGAGGACTCGGGCGACGAGGAGTTGGCCTACGTGGCCGGCCGTCCCGATGAGGACCCGCTCTTCCGCTGCCTGCGCGGCGAGCTCGAGGAACGCTTGGCCGAAGCCATCTCGCAGCTTCCCGACCGTGAACGCCTGGTGATGAGCCTTTACTACTATGAAGAGATGACCATGCGCGAGATCGGATTGGCTCTAGGCGTGGTCGAGTCGCGCGTCTCCCAGGTACACGCCTCGGCGGTGGTGCATCTGCGTGTGGCGCTCAAGGATCTGGCCGCGCGGGGAGCTTTCGATCACCCCCGTCAGCGCAAGGGCGGCGCTCGCGCCCGGTCATAAGATGAATCCGTTCTAAATTAGAAAACTTTGGCGATGATCTTGCTATAGAGAGGGCAGTAGACCTCAATTGGCAGGAAGGACCGCGGCCTCCGCCGGGTGCATCGCTCATGATCGAGAAAACTCTCAAACAGGACGAGATCGATAAGCTATTCGAGGCAGCGCGCAGTACCATGCCCGAGGCCGGCAAGACCGAGGTGCGGGCGCGCGTTGTGCCCTACAACTTCTCATCCGCCGGCCAGATCTCGACCGACCAGTTGCGCGCCATCAGCATGTTGAATGACCTCTTCGCGCGCAACCTGACCCACAATCTGGCCGCCTGGCTGCGCACCCGCTTTCAGGTCAATCTGGTTTCGGCCGAACAGATTCAGTTCAACGAGTTCCTGCTGCGCATTCCCGAAATCAGCTATGTGGCTTCGGTGCGTCTGGAGCCGTTGGGTGCGCTCTCCGTGCTGCAACTGGATCTCGCCCTCGCCCCGCCCATTATCGATCTGCTGCTGGGCGGCGAGGGCCGCGACGGCCCCTTGCGCGAGTTGACCGATATTGAAGAATCGATTCTGGGCAGCGTGGTCGAGATCATCTGCCGCGAACTGACCGCCGCATGGCAGCCGGTGGGCCTGAGCTTCAACTTTGAACGCCGCCAGATGCAGACCCAGGTGGCCCGCATCATGTCGGTTACCGAGAAGACTCTCTGCCTGAGCTTCGAAATCCGCATGCCGCACAGCTCGGGACTGCTCAACCTGGCCTTCCCGGCAGTGGTGGCCAACACCATCCTGCGCCGCCTGACCACCGATTGGGGCCGCCGCCGCCGTCATGCCGGCGAGACCAGGGCGCGCATGGAAGTGGCAGCGCGCAAGATCCGCTTTGGCGGCACGCTGCAACTGCCCACCGTTCGGCTCGCGGCCAGCGAGATCGAAAATCTTGAACCGGGCATGATTCTGCGCTTGAACCTGCCGGCCAACACTCTGCCTGTCTGGCAGGTCGGCGGGCAGAGCATCGCAAAGGCACAAGCCATTCGCCAGGGACCCCACCGCGCCGCGCGGCTGGAAAGCCGCATCCACGAGGTGACGCAATGAAGAGCTATCTCGATTGTTGGATTGATGTTGCCACCGCTCTGTTTTCCCAGGCCCTGGCCGGGGAGCCGGAGCTGGTCGAGTCCCTGCCCAAGCCACTGGCGCCGGGTTCCTTTGGCTTTGCCGCCACCATCAGCGGCGACGAAGCCGGACGCTTTGCCATCGTGCTCGACGCCACCATCCTCGATTCTCCGCTCATGGGAGAAGGGGTGGATCAGAAGGCGGCCTGGAACGAGCTGATGCGCGAGGTCATGGATGCCGGCTGCGGCGAACTGCTGGCCAAAACGGGAAAGAAATGCCGCGTCGAGAAGTTTGAAGAGATCGACGGAGAAGCCAAGGTCTCGCGCGCCTTCCAATTGAAGGCCGGAGATCACTCCTGGACGATCCTGGTGCGCGATGAAGTGCGAGCTCCTAAGCCCGCCAAGCCCGATGCTCCCAAAGCAGATGCGCCCAAAGCGGCCGCCGCGGCTGCTCCGCCAGCGCCTGCGCCGCAGCCCCCGCCCGCCGTTCCCACCTTGAGCCCCGGCATCGAGTTGCTCCTCGATGTGGAATTGGAGGCCTCGTTGCGCTTTGGCTGCCGGGAGATGCCCTTGGGCGAGATTCTCGATCTGGGCCCCGGCGACGTGGTGCAATTGGACCGCCATGTGGCCGATCCCGTGGACTTGATCGTCGGCGATAAGATCGTCGCCCGCGGCGAAGTGGTGCTGGTGAATGGAAACTTTGGCCTGCGCGTCACCGAAGTGGCCGCGCCGAGAAAGCGCCTGGAGAGCATCCGATGCCTATTCTAATGCGCAAAACGGTCAGAGAAAATCAACCCACCGGCCCCGCGCCGGCCCTGGCCGAACGTCTCTCCGAGGATCTTACCCGCGCCCAGGCCTCGTCCGACTGGCTCGATCCCATGCCCCGGTCGCGCGTTGGCCTCTTCGAGACCTGCGCCAACACCGGCTGTTCGTCGGGCTGGCTACACCTGTGGCGCAGCCGCTCCGCACCCGTCTTCGAGGGTGGCTGGAACTGCTCGGCGGCCTGCTCGACGGCGCGCATCCAGGCCGCGGTGCGCCGCGAGATGGATGGCCGCGGCGTCTCCCAGGACAGCCACCGCCATCGCATTCCTCTCGGCCTGGTCATGCTGGAGCAGGGCTGGATCAATAACGCCCAGCTCCGACAAGCCCTGGAAGCCCAGCGCACCGCCCGCGGCGGACGCCTGGGCCACTGGTTGACCCGCCAGTGCGGGGTCAGCGAGCAGATGGTGACCCGCGCCCTCGGCCTGCAATGGAGCTGCCCGGTTCTTCCCATGGAGTACCACGATGCGGAAGCCCTCACGGTGCTTTTGCCCCGGCTCTTTGTGGACGCCTTTGGCGCATTGCCGCTGCGTGTGGCCGTCGGCAAGCTGGTTTATCTGGGCTTTGAAGACCGCCTCGATCCCATGCTGGCCCTGGCCATTGGGCGCATGACGGGCCTGCGCGTCGAGAGCGGTCTGGTGCAGGGATCGCTCTTTCGCGGGGCGCATACACGCATGTTGAAATCGCGTTTTCCCTCGGTGGAACTGATCGAAGCCACCTCCGAGCCGGCCATCGCCCATGTGCTGGCCAAGGCCATCGAGCGCGTTCGGCCCGTCGAATCCCGCCTGGTGCGGGTTCACGATTGCCTCTGGCTGCGCCTGTGGAAGCGTCCCCAACAAGGAGCTTTGCCCGACCCCGCCTCGGTGCAGGATTTGGTCTGTTCGATTGGCCCACATTGAACACTTTGTAAAACCAACGTCAAGAAGTCGCTCAAGGATTCACTGCTTGCGCCGATACACACCAAAGTAGAGGAGCTTAGGCATGAGTGAAGTTCGCGCCTTGATCGTTGACGATTCCTCGGTAATGCGAAAAATTGTGGAGCGTGCGCTGCGGCAGGCGGGTCTGGACCCGCTTGTAGTGCATGAGGCCGGCAGCGGAACCGAGGGGTTGGAGTTGTTGAAGTCCAAACAGGTGGACCTGATTTTATCCGACATCAACATGCCTTCGATGGATGGGCTGGAGTTCCTGCGCCAGGTGCGCGCGCAGAATCTGGCTCCTGGGGTGCCGGTGGTGATGATTACCACCGAGTCCAGTGAAGAGCATGTCAAGCAAGCCATTCTGGCCGGCGCGCAAGGATACATCCGCAAGCCGTTTACCGCCGAACAGGTGAAAGAGCGGGTACTGCCGCTGCTGAACGCGGCGTAGCCGGGAGGTATCGCTGTGCTGTTGAATGGTGTGCGTAGAGCCGCGCTCGCGCGATCGAGACTGAGCGGTGTAAATGAAATGGAGCGTGCGATGACGCTATCGTTGCGAGAATCCGTGCATCTGGTTTCCGATCCGAAGAACCTGGATGCGAGTGTGGACGAAGTTTTTCAGATGATGCTGGGGGTGGAGTGCCATCGCGATCCTGGTCCGGCGGTGATTGAACCGGAATCGGTGACCTCGGTGGTGGGCTTTGGCGGCCTGTTGAGCGGCGCCTGTGTCTTCCGCTGCGGCGGCTCGGCCGCTCTCAAGGTGGCTGCGCACATGACCGGCATGGAGTTTGAAGAGATCGACGATACCGTCAAAGACGCGATCGGCGAGATCTGCAACATGCTGGCCGGCGCCTGGAAGGGCAAGGTTCCGGATCTGGCTGCCAATTGCGGTCTTTCCGTGCCGGCGGTCATTACCGGACGGGATTACAACCTCCACGTCCAGGCGCCGGAGTTCAAACTTTGTCATACCTACCGCTTCGTCGATACGACCTTCGAAGTGACCATCATCTGCGACGGGTTGCAATAGCCTCTCCCGCGCGGCTGTCCACGAGCCGCGCGGTCTGCTCTTGCAGCCGGTCGCATCCCTGTTTATCGAGCGGCCGCTGAGCAGCGCCTCCCGTCGTGCCGATCCCGGACGCTTCGACCATCTTGCGCCCACAGAGCTGCTCTTCCAGATTTTTCTTTGAATATCCCTCCCCTGTGCCGTCGCGTTGCTGCGCGATGTTCATTCTTTTGCCAATCTCATCCAAAATATCTCTCATATCTTCCTCATTCTGATTTTGTTCTAATCCACGTGTCCCAATTCCGGTCATCGAGCTGCTTCTCTATCCCTGCGTAGGGAGGAGTGCCCGATGGACAGCGGATATTATGCGGCGATGACTGGACTGGTAGCGCGGACCCAGGCTCTGGATACCGTGGCCTCCAATCTGGCCAATACGCAGACTCCCGGCTATCGCTCCGAGCGCGAGTACTTCCGCTCCGTCCTGCTTGGTCCCGATGCGCAGAACTCGCAGTTGGGCCGAACCGTGAACAACTATGGGCTGCTCGGCGGAGATCACCTGAATCTGGCCCAGGGCTCGATTCAGACGACGGGCAATCCCCTGGATGTGGCCATCCAAGGGCAGGGATTCTTCCAGGTGCAGACCGCCAACGGTATCCGCTATACCCGCGATGGCAGCTTTCAGCGCACCCCCACCGGGCAATTGGTCACCACGGCGGGCGAACCGGTGCTGTCGGCTACCGGCCAGACCATCAACCTCCCTCCGGGCGAGATCAGCATCGGCTCCAACGGCGCCATCTCGGTGGCCGGCGGCGCAGTGGCCAACATCGGCGTCTATACCTTTCCCGCGGGCACACAACTGACCCCCGAGGGAACCAATCGCTATGTTCCGCCACAAGGCGTTACACCAACGATTTCCAGCGACGCATCCGTTCACCAGGGTGCGGTCGAGGCCTCCAACCAGGATGTCATCCAGGGAACTCTGGACCTGGTCATGATGCAGCGTCAGGCGGAGATGATGCAGCGGGCGCTCACCATGTTCCATACCGAGTTCAACAAGATCGCCAGCGAGGATATTCCCAAAGTGTGAGAAGAGCAGGGAACAAGGGAACAAGGGAACGAGGGAACAAGGGATTAGGGCGCCAGGGGAACAAAAGGGAACTGAAAACAGCCATCAGGAAGTGGAAGTTCCTGATCGGCAAGCAATGATCGCAGTAGATTGTCGTTGGACAGGGGGACTTCGCGCCATTAAACGGCGGATTTCTTCAGGAAATGAGGGCAATTGTTCCCTTGTTCCCTCGTTCCCTTGGTCCCTCAAGAGAAGGAGCCGAAATGATTCGAGCCTTGTACACAGCAGCCAGCGGCATGAGCGCTCAACAGCTCAACCTGGACACCATCGCCAACAACCTGGCCAACTCGTCGACCACCGGCTTTCGCCAGACCCGCTTGCAGTTTCAGGACATGATCTACCAGAACCTGATCACGCCGGGCGCGGCGCAGAGTCAGTCCACCGTCTCGGCGGGATTGCAGATCGGCCTCGGAACCAAATCGGCGGCCACCGAGATCATCAATACGCAGGGCGAGTTGAACGAGACCGACAATCCCCTGGATGTCGCGATCGAGGGCACCGGCTTCTTCCAGGTTCAGCGCCCCGACGGCACCATCGCCTACACCCGCGCCGGCCAGTTCCACATGAACAACCAGGGAACCGTTGTCACCAGCGACGGCGATCCGGTGATTCCCACCATCACCATTCCGGCCAACGCCACGGCCGTCACCATCACTCAGTATGGTGTCGTGAACGCCACTCTGGCCGGCCAGCAGAACCCCTCGCAGTTGGGTCAGTTGCAGTTGGCCACCTTCCCCAACCCCGGCGGGCTGGAGACTTTGGGTTCAAACCTGATGCAAGCGACGCTTAGTTCGGGTGACGCGGTGCTGGGCAATCCCGGAGGCACCGAAGGCATGGGAACCCTGCAACAGGGCTACCTGGAAAACTCGAATGTGGATGTGGTCACCGAGTTCGTGCAGATGGTTTTGGCCCAGCGGGCCTACGAGTCGGACTCCAAGGTCATCAAGACCGCCGACGATATGTACTCTCAAGTCAACAACATGACGCATTGATCTGGAAGTTGAAGATGAATCTCGGGGATAGAAAAATGGGCAAGATGACGAGCAGGCAATTCGGTTTTACATGGGGCGCAATCGCGGTGTCAGGGGCGCTGGGGTGCCTAACGGCGCGGGCCCAAAACCCGCTTCCCCCAGCCAGCGCGCCTGCACCCATGAGTATCGTCTCTTCTTCTTCATCGGCCACGAATCCGCCCGAAATTGTCCGCATCATCGAGGATCCGAATACAGGGGTCCGCTGGCTGCTGCTCCGCGATCCCGTTCATCCCGCCGGTCCGGGCCGCCTGGTGTGTTCCACGGAGTTGCAGAGCGGGGAGGCGCGGAATCGGTTCTCCGGCCTGCAGCAGGGTGAACCCGCCGAGCCTGCGCCGTTTCGCCCGGTGATCCATATCGGTGATCGGCTGATCGTCGAGGAACACTCGGCGGTAGTCGATGCCAGCCTGGAAGCGGTTGCTCTGAATGCCGCCAATCTGGGTTCCAGTTTGGATGTTCGGTTGCGCATCGGCGGCCGCGTCTTGCGCGTCCTGGCCACAGGCCCCGGCCGTGCCAGTTTGCAGCCGGCGGAGGTGCGTCCATGATCGCAGTTCGCAAATCTTTAACCTTTCTCACTTGTGCGGCGTTCGCCGCGTTGCTGGCGGTGCAGCCGGCGCTGGCAGCCAAAAAGCAGAAGCCGCCTACGGCCGAGAAATCCACCCCGCCCGAGCAGGCCCTGCACTCCTATATTGAGCGGGTGCGCGCGCAGCAGGCCGCCGAGGTGCGCACTCCCGGATCGATCTGGAGCCCCTCCGGCCGTTTGGTGCGGCTGGGCACCGACGCCAAGGCGGTTCGCCTCCACGATGTGGTTTCGGTTGTGGTTTCCGAGAGTCTGGCCGCTTCCACCGATGGCCAGGTGAAAAACTCCCGCGCTTCGAACTTCTCTGCCGGATTTACGCTTCCATTTGTGAAAAAAGCCTCAGCAATCAGCGCCTTGTCCAGCTTGGCCGGAGCCACTGGGGCTTCCGGTCTGACCGCGCAAGGGCAGAGCACCACCAACTCGAGTTTGGCGACGACCTTTGGGGCCGAGGTGGTCGATGTACTGCCCAACGGGATGCTGGTGGTGCAGGCGACGCGGCAGTTGACCTTCTCTCAGCAGACGCAGTTGATCAAACTCCGCGGCCTGGTGCGGCCTGAAGATGTAAGTTCGCAGAACGAAGTTCAGTCCACCGCCATGACCGACCTGGAACTCGAAGTCACCGGCAAGGGCATTGTGAACGACTCGACCTACCGGCAAAACCCGGTGGTGCGCTTCATCGAAAAATTGCTGGTGTTCTAAAAGCAGGGAACAAGGGAACAAGGGAACAAGGGAATAGGGAACAAGGGAACTAGGCCGGAGATTGATGCGAGAGATGAGAGCAAATGCGGAGCGGGAGACCAGAACGAATTTCTGGTGGTGGATGGCGTTGGCGGCAGCCCTGATCCTGGCCGCTACGCTGGCGGCCTGCGCCGAGACTCCGACGCATCTGGCGCGCATCAAGGATGTGGCCAGCATCGAAGGCATTCGCGACAACCAGTTGGTCGGCTACGGCCTGGTAGTGGGATTGCGCGGCACGGGAGACAGTTCGCAGACCGTCTTTCCTGCGCAAACCCTGATCTCGGCGCTGGAGCGCATGGGCATCACCGTTCCTCAGACCGGCGCCAACAGCGCCGCCAACATGCAGGTCAAGAACATGGCCGCGGTCTTTGTCGTGGCTACGCTGCCGCCCTTCAGCAGTCCGGGCTTCAAGATGGACATCACTGTATCCTCGGCCGGCGACGCGCGTTCGCTGGAAGGCGGCATTCTGCTGATGACGCCGCTGTACGGGCCCGACGGTCAAGTCTATGCCCAGGCGCAGGGGCCGTTGGTGCTGGGCGGTTACATGGCCTCTGCCGGCGGCAGTTCGCGGCAGATGAACCACCCGACCACGGCGCGGATTCCGGGCGGGGCGCTGGTGGAGCGCGCCGTCTCCTTCGATCTGAAGCAAATGCACATCATTAACGTGCTTTTGAACGACGCCGATTTTCATACCGCCGAACGCATGGCCGATGCCATCGACAAGGTTCTTGGATCTCCGCGGGCCCACGCCATGGACAGCCGCCGCATCGAGATCGCTGCAAAAACCGACGAAGACGTGGCATCTCTGCTGGATAAAGTGGAATCTGTGGAGATAGAGGTGTATCCTCGGGCTCGGGTGGTCGTGAACGAACGCACCGGCACGGTGGTGATCGGCGGCAATGTGCGCCTGCAACCGGTTTCGATTCTGCACGGTGGGCTATCGGTCAATGTCATCTCCGAAACCAAGGTCTCGCAACCCAATGCCTTCTCTTCAGGAACGACGCAAGTGGTGCAGCAGACCACCGTGCAGGCGCAGGACAAGCCGGTCAACCGCATCGACCTGAAGGAAGGGGCGACGGTAGAGGATTTGGTCCAGGAATTGCAACGTACCGGGGCGGGAGCGAGAGATGTGATCTCGATCTTGCAGGCGATGAAAGAGGCGGGAGCCCTGGAAGCCGATCTGGAGGTCTTGTGATTCCTAACGTAACGTCCATGGCCGGTTCTCACGGAGCGGGAAGCACCTCCTCCACACCCCAGCCGCGGCTGGTTACTGCCGCCCACGAGTTTGAGGCGCAGCTCATGAAGGAGCTGTTAAAGCCAATGAATCAAGGCATGTCGGTCAGCGGCGACGACGACGATTCGGAATCCGGCTCGGGTGGCGTGCTGGGTGAATATGCCACCGAGGCATTGGCGCGCGGATTGAGCAATCAGGGAGGATTGGGAATCGCCAACCAGATAGTGCACTCTCTCACCCCTCCTAGTAACACCGAAAAGGCTACACCGGTAATGGGTGATTTACGCCCAAATACCGTCATCAAGGCATTGAAATGACTATAGTGAATGGTAAGGAAGCCGAAATGGCAACCAAGGAGTAAAGGATATGGACATTCGCAGCAGTCTGGATGGGTTGAAGTCGATTTTGGGAGTCGCTCCGGCGCCTCTCGCCGTTCCCCAGCCCAAGAACGCCAATGCGGCCTCGTCGGCGGTCTGGGGCAGCGACCAGGCGACGTTGAGCAATGCGGGCAGCGCGGTTTCGTCCTCATCGGGCGATTCTGGGGTGCGCATGGACAAGATCTCCGCCATTCAGTCGGCATTGGCGGCGGGAACCTATCAGGTGTCGGCCTCGGCGGTAGCTTCCAGCGTGGTCGATTCGATGATGGGCGCGCATTAAAGATCGCTCATTTCTACACGTGCCCGTTTGCGTCCAAGGGGTGTGGATGGGGCGCGGAGCGCATTCTGGCTGGTTGGGCGTGCCGCGCAGGCGAGGGAAGACAGGTACGGGCACGGCCAGGTGAACGATCGGGTGTGAGTTTCACAGCAGAGGAGAGATCCAGGTGCAGCCAGCGTTGAGAGAGATCGTAGTGGAAGCTTCGCGGGCCCTGGCCCGTCTCGATGCCGACCGGCTGGAAGAGCTGGCTTTGTCTTGCCAGGCGTTGAACCGGGATTTTATCTCGGGCGATTTGCAGGATCGCTCTCTGTTGACCGCTCAGGCCAAGGATGCCGCCGGTGAGATGGCGGTTTTTTCCAAGGTGATCGAGGCCACTCGAGCCAATCTCGACGTCTTGCATCGGGCTCGCGAACGGCGCGCCACCCGGCTCGAGTACGGACAGCCTCTCGTGCGGAACTGGGTACGTACGGAGAATGGCCATGGGGACAATTAGTTCTGCAATGAGCATCATGACCGGCGCTTTAGAGGCCGATCAGCAGGCCTTGAACGTGGTCTCGAACAACGTGGCCAACGCCAACACCCCCGGCTATACCCAGGAAGTTCCCGTCTGGCAGCAGAATGACTCGATACAGATTGGCGGCAACACCTATGGCATGGGTGTCTCCGAGAATGGCTCGACCTCCGAGCGCGACCGGGTTCTGACCGGCCGTCTGGATCAGCAGCAACAGTTGGCTTCGGCATCGAGCACCCGCCTGACCTCGCTGCAGACGGTGCAGGCGCTGTTTACGCCGGATTCCGGTGCGACAAGTTCCAAGGCCGGCGACATCGGCAGCGATCTGACCAGCTTCTTCAGTTCCTTCTCCTCCTTGGAGGCCGATCCCACCAGCAACTCGCTGCGGGAGAGCGTTCTCTCCTCGGCACAGACCTTGTCTGCCGATATCTCTGGCGTCGCAACCAGTCTGAGTTCGCAGCGCTTGTCCATCGATCAGGAGGCGGCTGGAATTACCAGCCAAGTCAATACCCTGACCACCTCGATTGCCCAGCTCAACCAGCAGATCGAAACCACCTCGCCGACCAAGGACGCGGGAACGCTCGAAGATCAGCGCCAGGAAGACATCAGCCAGCTCTCCAAGCTGGTGGGCATCAATCAGATTCCGACAGAGAATAATGGCCTTTCCATCACCACCACCGCGGGTACGCTGCTGGTGGCGGGAGCCAACAGCTACCAGTTGAGCAACGGCCTGGTAAACGGGGTGACCCACATCTTTGCCGGACCCACAGACATCACTGCAGGCCTGACCACTGGCGGCGGCGAGTTGGGCGGCTATCTGACGGTTCGCGACCAGGATATTCCCACAGTTCAGCATTCACTCGATCAGCTCGCCTACGGCGTCTCGACCGCGGTCAACGCCGCCAACAATACCGGCACGGATCTGAACGGAACCAGCGGCACCGCCTCCAATCCGAATTACCTCTTCAATCAGCCGGCGACGATGACCGGAGCAGCGGCGGCGATGAGCGTGGTGATGACCGACCCCTCTCTGGTTGCGGCAGCCGGTGCGGGTGCGGGCACAGGGGACGACTCCAACGCTTTGGCTATCTCCAATCTGGCCAACCAGACCATCGTCGCGGGCGATACCCCGACGAATTTCTATTCCACCCTGGTCGCCACGCTCGGTTCGACCGTCTCCGAGGTGCAAACCGAAAACACCGCGCAATCCGCCTCGGTGACGCAACTGCAATCGCAGAGCGATGCGCTGTCGGGCGTCAGTCTGGACGATGAAGCCTCGGATATGTCGACCATGGAGCGCGCCTACCAGTCCGCTTCCCAGACTTTTACCATCTTGAACAACATCATGAACTCTGCCCTCAACTTGGGGGAATCGACAACGGTCTCCTAGCTCGGCCCAAGCGGCCGAGGCGGCGGCGGCGCGTTTTGCCGGTTGGCGCTGCGTCATTCAATCTTTTGGAGGAAAGCGATGCGGGTGGATCCTTATTACGTCGCGAATCTGGCGAACTCGCTGGACCAGACGCAGGTGACGGAGCAACAACTGACCACGGAGCTGTCGAGCGGTGTGCGGGTTAGTTCTCTCAGTCAAGATCCTGCGGCGGCCGGTCAGAATGTCGTTCTGCTCAACCAGATCCAGAAGGACGATTCCTTTACCCAGAGCTCCAGTGTGGTAACCGGGCAGTTGCAGGTAGCCGACTCGGCGCTGGGCAGCGTGGTGACCCAACTGACTTCAGCGATCTCCCTGGCCACCAGCGCCAACAACGGCACATTGAACTCCAGCGACGTCAAATCCATCGCCAATCAGATCGCCGGCATCCTCGGCGAGGTGCAAACGTTGGGCAACAGCGTCTATCAGGGCCAGTACATCTTTGCCGGCGCGCTCACCACCAACCCGCCCTTCACCACCTCGAACGATACCTCACCAGGGGTTACGACCTACAATGGCGACAACGACGTCAACTACCTGGAAACGCCTACCGGGCAGAAGATTCAACTGAACGTTCCCGGCAATCAGGTTTTTCTGGGCAGCGGCACCAACAGCGTTTTTGCCGCGCTGAACAGCCTGGTGGCCGACTACTCTTCCGGCGCCGTCGATACCAAGCAGGCCGTCGCCGATACCCAGGCGCTGGGCACCGCGCTCAACTACGTCTCGCAGAAGCGCGTAACCATCGACAATTCCATCACTCAACTCACCGCCGCCTCCGATTCGGTCACCAACGAGCAGACGCAGTTGACCACCACGCAGACCAACCTGATGCAGGCCGATGTGGCCCAGGTTTCCTCCCAACTCTCGCTCTCCGAGACCCAGCAGACGGCGCTCGAAGACGTGATTGCGCAGTTGAATTCGACCTCCAACACCCTCTTCAGCAAACTGCAACCGTAAATCTTCGCCTTCTCCGCGAGGGCGGCCGCCGCCTACGCATCGAAGACGGTCCCATGTGCTTGCCGTCTATACTGAGGACTGAGGATCTGCCGTGCTTGCTCCGCTCCGCTTTCTCTGGAATGCCACCCGCGGTCACCGCTTTGCGCCCTGGCGCAGTCCGTTCCTCTTGTGGCGGGTAGAGACCTACTCCGGCAAGAGTGCGGAGTCGCTCACCCGAAAAGACGTCATGAGCTTCTTGTGGGCCTCGCGCTGGGAACTGCTGGGCTTCCTCGCCTGGACCGGAGAGATCGACCACGAGGCGCGAAAAAAAGCGTAAATACAGGGACTGAGGGACTAGGATCTAAGGGACTGAGGGATTAGTAGTTAGGATAAACGCTGAAACTTTCAATTGTGAATCGTATGGTCGCACCGGTTTTACTCCGTCCATCGCTTCATGAAGATCGTCTAATCTATAGTCCCTTAGTCCCTTAGTCCCTTAGTCCCCAGTCCCAACTTTGGAGTTATTCACTCATGAAGATCGGCTTGCTCTCCGTGTTCGGCTCGGCATTGATGGCATTCCTGATGGGTGCAACGGTCGCTCCTGCCCAGCAACTGCCGCCTGCCGAGCCGCCGCAACCGCTCCCGTCTGCCAATTCCGATCTGCCCACCCTGCGGGTGCGAGCGAACGAAGTGCTGGTGCCCACACTGGTCGAAAAGCACGGCGGAGGCGTTGTCTACGGTCTCAAACCGGAGGACTTCGTTCTTGAAGACAACGGTATACCGCAGAAGATTCGCGTGCAGGAAGAGATGGACACCGCCCCGGTGGCGCTGGTGGTGGCCGTCGAACAAGGCGGCGTGAGCGTGCTGGAGTTCGACAAACTGGCCCGGCTGGCGCCGCTGTTGGATGTTTTCCTCTCCGATGGTCCCAGTCAGGCCGCCCTAATCGGCTTCGACTCCGAGCCGCATCTGATCCACAACTTCACTCATCAAAGCGAAGACCTGAACAAGTCGCTCAAACGGCTGGAGCCGGGCGACGGCGGCGACGCCATTCTCGATACCGTCAGCTATGCCGTCGACCTGCTCGCCGATCAGCCCAAGGAGTTCCGCCGGGTGCTGCTGCTGATCAGCGAGGAGCGGGACCACGGCAGCAAGCACACCAAGCCGGCACAGTTGATCGAGAAGATCGGCCAGTCGGATGTGCTGGTGCTGAGCGTCTCCTTTTCCCCCGCCCGCGCCGAGCTGTTGCACGACATCAAGGACAACGGCGACGAGCGGACCATGAACACGATTTCTGCACTTTTCATGCTGGTGCAGGCCTTCAAGAAGAACGTGAGCAAAGAGATCGCGCAGATGAGCGGCGGCGAGTACACCACCTTCACCGGCGACAAGGCCTTCGAGCAGCATGTGCTGGACGCCGCCCGGCACACCCGCAACCGCTATCTGCTCAGCTTTAGCCCCTCCGATCCCACCCCCGGCCTGCACACCATCAAGGTCCGCACCGCCCAGGACTACGGCGCACGTATCGTGGCCAGGGCGAATTACTGGAGAATCGAAGAGCCGTAGAGCAGCTTTCTGCTTCCAGTCGGTAGCTTCCAGGTTTTGGTTCGATCCGCGCCTCGGTAAGAGTTTCAGGGCATGAATCGGACAAGATGCCGCGATATTTGTGGCATAATGTCCTCATGAGCCAAGCCGTCGACCTTCCCACCGTCTCCTCGCCTCCTTTTGTCTTCGATTGGAGAGAGATTGAGCGCGGCCTGCCGCTTTCGACATTGGAGGAGTTTTCCGCTTATTCCGGCATTGCCGTCAAGGATCTGCTGGAAGTCGTGATTCCCGCACGAACGCTGAAGCATCGCCGCCAGAAGCAGGAACCTTTCAGCTTGATCGAAGCGGACCGTTTGGCGCGCGTGGCGCGGATGTATGAGCTGGCAGTGAAGGTCTACGGGGATCGCGAGGATGGCCGGAAATGGCTGTGTGGCCGCAATCGTCGATTTGATGGCAGGACCGCGCTGGCCATGTTGGATACACAGATTGGAGAACATGCTGTGGCGGAGGCCCTGATTCAGCTTGACGAGGGGATGTTCATCTAGCGTGGAGCAGGCACCTTCATGACAACCCTTTGGCGCATCAGCGGCTACAGCGATTTGAGCGGGGAAGGCGGTATTGGCGCCTCCGGGCGCTGGCATACGGAAGGCATATCGATCGTCTATCTGGCGGATTGTCCGGCTGGCGCGCTGCTGGAGCGGATCGTTCACATGATGGAGATGGTCGACGATGCGTTTCTTCCGCACTTCTATCAGTTGCTCAAGGTCGCTGTGCCTGATGATCTCGCCGTCAAGGATTTGCATACGATAGCTCGCAGCGACTGGAAAGAACACCCTGCATTCACGCGCAACTTGGGCGACGCCTGGCTGGCTTCGCGGGAGACACCTCTGGCGCGTGTGCCCTCCGCGCTTGCGCCGCACACTTGGAACTATCTGCTCAATCCCGTCCATCCAGAGGCGCGGCTGGTTCGGATCGAAGAAGTAATCCGGGAGCGTTTCGACACGCGTCTCTTCCGTTTTGGCGGCTCTCGTTCCTGATCCCTGACCCCTGTTCCCTGACCCCTGGTACCTCTGTGGTTCCTGTGCTTTGCCCGGGTTCCCACGGGCCGCGGATTCATGGTAATCTCACACTAGACACTTAAGAGTGGACACGAGAAAACAGAGGAGTCACACCGCCGTGCTGGCGACTGCTAAGAAAACCACGCTGATCGAATCCTTTCGCACCCATGACACGGACACCGGATCTCCGGAAGTCCAGATTGCCATTTTGAGTGCGCGCATTTCCGAACTGACAGAGCACTTCAAGACCCACAAGAAAGATCACGCCTCACGCCGTGGTCTCTTGCAGTTGGTCAGCAAGCGCCGCCGTCTGCTGGACTACCTGAAGGCCCACGATTCCGACCGCTACCGCGATGTCATCGGCAAGCTCGGAATCCGCAAGTAGTCGGAAAGCAACCTTGGACCCAACATTGCTCCGGAAGCGCCCAGACCGGTTGTTGGTCACGGCCCCGGTTCCTCTTGGAACCTGGGGCCCAGGTGTATCTGGCGAACTGCTCCCGCAACCAGTGACCGCGCAAAGCGATTGTTTTCGCGCGGTGCTGGCGTGCCGGACGGCAGAGAGGCCGGGAGAATCGGCTCCCCCGCGCACCCCCCACTCTTTTGCGCGCGTCCTCTCCTCTGCCCGTCTCGGGACCAGTTGCGCCATCCCCTCCAGCGCCTTCCGCGCGCCAGTTTCCCAAGCGAACAACATGAATCGAGGACTCTATGTCTAAGCAAGAAGTAGCCGTCGAGCTTGCTGGCGGCAAGCGGTTGGTCTTTGAGACCGGGCGCATGGCCAAGCAGGCCTCTGGCGCCGCCCTGGTGAGCACTGGCGAGACCGTCGTCCTGGCCACCGCTGTGGCTTCTCCCGATCCCCGGGAAGGTATCGACTTTTTTCCCCTGACCGTCGATTACCGCGAATATACCTATGCCGGCGGACGCATTCCGGGCGGCTTCATCAAGCGCGAAGGCCGGCCCAGCGAGAAAGAAGTGCTGACCTGCCGCCAGATCGATCGCCCCATCCGTCCCTTGTTCCCCGACGGATTCCGCAATGAGACCCAGGTTATCGCGCTGGTTTTCAGCGCCGACAAGGAAAACGATCCCGACGTGGTGGCCATCAACGCCGCCGCCTGCGCCCTGGCGCTCTCCGACATTCCCTTCAGCGCCACGGTGGGCGCCGTCCGCGTGGGCCGGGTCAATGGTGAATTCGTCATCAACCCCACCTATACCGAGCGGGCCGAAACCACGGTCAACATCATGGTCGTCGGACATAAAGACGGTATCGTGATGATCGAGTCCGGCGCCAAGGAAGAGTCGGAAGAGACGATTCTGGCGGCGATCGAATTCGGCCACACCGAAATCAAGAAGATTGTTGCCGCCATCGAAGAGCTGGTCGCACTGGCCGGCAAGACCAAGCGGATTTTCACCGCTCCGGTCTTCGATCAGGCCTACTATGACGAGCTTTACGCCAAGGTTGGCGACCGCCTCAAGGATGCGCTGGAAACCAAGGCGCACGAGAAGCTGGAGAGCCAGACACTGGTCAAGGCGATCAAGGACGAGCTGGCAGCCGCTCTTCCCGCCGACGATCCCAGCGCCAAGAAGAAGCTCGGCACCTATTACGAGCATCTGCGCGAGCGGATCTTCCGCGCCCAGGTGACCAAGGACCGGATTCGTCCCGATCGCCGCGCCTTCGACGAGATTCGCGCCATTTCCATTGAGAACAGCGTTCTGCCGCGCGTGCACGGCTCGGCCCTGTTTACCCGCGGCGAGACCCAGGCTCTGGTTACGGCCACGCTGGGCACGCAGGATGACGGTCAGCGCCTGGAGACCTTCCAGGGCGAACAGAAAAAGACCTTCATGCTGCACTACAACTTCCCGCCCTTCTGCGTGGGCGAGACGGGCCGCATGGGCGGCACGGGACGGCGTGAGATCGGTCACGGCGCACTGGCTGAGCGGGCCATCGCCCCGGTTCTGCCCAGCGCCGAAGATTCGCCCTACACCATCCGCATCGTCAGCGACATTCTGGAGTCCAACGGCTCCTCGTCGATGGCCTCGGTCTGCGGCGCCAGCCTGGCGCTCTTCGACGCCGGCATCAAGCTCAAGGGTTCCGTGGCCGGTGTGGCTATGGGCCTGGTCAAGGAAGGCGACGATTACGCCATCCTGACCGACATCGCCGGCGCAGAAGATCACTACGGCGATATGGACTTCAAAGTGGCCGGTACCCGCAAGGGCATCACCGCTTTGCAGATGGACATCAAGATCGGCGGACTGACCCGCGAGATCCTCGAGCAGGCCATGGAGCAGGCGCGCCGCGGCCGTATCTTCCTGCTGGACAAGATGGATGCTGTTCTTGACGGACCCCGCACGGAGCGTTCTGCCTACGCGCCGCGCATCGAGACCGTCATGATTCCCACCGACAAGATCCGCGATCTGATCGGCAAGGGCGGCGCTACCATCCGCGGCATCATCGAGCAGACCGGCGCCAAGATCGATGTCGACGACACCGGCCGCGTCAACGTCGCCTCCTGCGACGCCGATGGCCTGAAGAAGGCACTCGAGTTGATCGGCAACATCACCGCTGTCCCGGAGATTGGCAAGGTTTATCTGGGCAAGGTGGTTCGTCTGGCGGAGTTCGGCGCATTTGTCGAGCTTTTCCCCGGCACCGATGGCTTGCTGCACATCTCCGAGATTGCCGAACACCGCGTCAAGGAAGTGAAAGACGAGCTGCGCGAGGGCGATCAGGTGATGGTCAAGGTTCTGGCCATCGAAGGCAACCGCATCAAACTCAGCCGCAAGGCGCTCATCAAGGAGCAGAAGGCCAAGCTGGCCCATTCCGCTCCCGCCGAGAGCGCTGACGCTGTCGAGGTTGCCGAGGAAGAGACCAGCGTTGCTCCCGCGGCGTCCGTCAAGCCCCTCAGCGAGTTCGACGAACGCCAGCCGAAATCCAATCAGAGCACCATCCTGATTGAGGGCGGCGAGGACTTCGACGAAGACGGCGAAGAGTTCGATGAAGAGAACGAGCCGAACTTCAATCGCGCCGATGGCGCGGTTGCCGCTCCCGGAGCGCCTGCGGGCCGACCCGTGGCCGCCGGCAGCGCAGCCGCCAACAACAACCGCCGTCGCCGTCGTCGCCGTCCAGGTGGTCCCGGTGGTGGTCGTGGCCCCGGCGGCAGCCAAGGTTAATCGTCCTGCTCAATCCAACAACAACGGCCCGGAGGATGCTCTCTGGGCCGTTGTCGTTGCAGGGGTGGAGATTCGGAACCTTACAGCACGTCTGCATCGCAGGCAATTTCGTTAGGTTCCGCCCCGGACTGAGCGCCGACAGGATCTTCGCTTTGGCTGCGCTTGCGGTTCTTGTGCTCGTACATGCGTAGGTCGGCGGTGATGCGCAGGGATTCTCCGTCCCCGGCATCTTCGGGGAAGATAGCCACTCCCAGGCTGGCGCCGATCTGCACGGTATGGCGGTCCAGGTCGATGGGGTGATCGAGCAATTGCAGCAGCGATTCTCCCACTCGCAGGGCATCGGCGCGGCTGGTGGGGTCTTCAAGAATGATGGCGAATTCGTCTCCCCCAGTGCGGGCCACTGTGTCGGAGCGGCGCACCCGGCCAGTGAAGGCATTGCCCACGTGCTGGAGCAGCAGATCGCCCACATAATGTCCCAACGTATCGTTGACGTGCTTGAAACGATCCAGGTCGATCAGCAGCAGCGCGGTCTGGGTTTGGGTGCGGCGGGAGCGTTCCAGGGCGGTTGCCAACCGGTCTTGGAAGAGGCGTCGGTTGGCCAGACCTGTAAGTTCGTCGTGCAGCGCCAGATATTTGTTGTGCTCGATCTGATCTTCGAGCAGCAACAGAATCATGCCCACGGCCACCACATACTTGGGCAGATTCCATACCTCGCTCTCGACGGCGATCTTGGGAAAAAACGCACCCATCAACGGCGCCGCCACAAAGACCATCGCCCAGGCGAAGAATCCGGCAATGGTGACGAATGCGCCGGCTGTCGAGCGCCGGTAGGTGTGCCAAAAATGGACACAGCAACCCAGATAGACAGTGAACAGGACGGCATTCAAGGCCAGTTCGGCGCCACCGCGATTCTGCACGATCAGTACAAAAATCGAGAGCGAAGCGTAGAGCAAAAGGATCGCGCGGCGCAAAAAAGGTTTAAAGCCCACCCGGCCGAAGAAGACCACCGCCAGCGGACCCAGGCCCAGCAACGCAGCTGCACTATTCAACGCCCACAGAGGCACATGCTCCGGCAAAAGCAGTGCGATGTAGAGGGTATTGGTGGCCAGCAGCGTTCCCCGCATCCATTGGCTTGATTTTTCATGGATATAGGAAACGGTCGCGGACATAAACAGGACCCCGGCCCAGGTCAGGGACGAGAGCACGACCGTCGACAAAAGAATTCCCCCAACGCCGGGGGCGGGGCGAAAAAGACCAAAGAAGAAGTGAACCAGGATCATCAGCCAGCCGGTTAGCCAGATTCCCGAGACAGGCGTATGGCTACGCCGTGTTACCGATGCGAAAGCGCACACCAGTAAGGCTACGGCCGCTAGGTCCGGGAGATGACTCCAATTCAAATCGCTGTCCTCTCTTCTGTAAATTTAACGCAAGGAGCCACCATTCTCCTTGGCGCAGAGGCGGTTTTTGGAGTAGAAGAACTTTCGTTCCCGCTTTGGTAACCGCAGGGAAACTTCGCCCGTAACTCCTTCGATGACCCCATCGGGATTCTGGATGCCCCCACCTCGCCCTTCTTTTAAACTTGAAGGGATGGCAGCGACAATCTACATGGTTGTGGAAGGCGAAGATCCGGGCTACGACATTTTTGTCCATGGCCGTGCTCTGGCGCGCAACGAAGATGCTCTGGAGCGGGTGGCGATCCGGCTGCGGGTTCGTCCCTTGCTCGAGTTCTTTTCGGCCGACGAGAATTCCATGGCGCTGGTAGCGGATCGAGAGCAGGGAATCGCGGAGTGGGGCGATCGCATGCCGGCTCCGCAATGGTTTTCTCCAGCGGATGGTCTGGAGACAGTCTGCACGTTAATCGGCTTTCTCCGTGAACACTCCGCCGCTCTGGGTTCAGAGACCACGCCGGTGCTGCTGGAATTACGGGAGTACGAGCGGGTGCTGCACAAGACCGTGCAACACGATCTGCGCTGGCACCTGGCGGTCAGCTTTCGCTGATCGGAAACAATCGTGGACCGGGAGGTCCACGATACAGCCGGCCGGGAGGCCGGCGCTACAGTTTCAGGCCGCCGGTTGATTCCACACGAAAAATCAGTCTGCCTCAGCCTCGTCCCGCGCCGGGAAGACATTACCCATGCGGCGAATCTGCGCGCCCACGCCGCGCAGCTTCTCTTCGATGCGCTCGTAGCCGCGGTCCATGTGATAAACGCGGTCCAGAATCGACTCGCCGTCGGCCACCAGCGCCGCCAGCACCAGCGAGGCCGAGGCGCGCAGGTCCGAGCACATCACCGCCGCTGCCGAGAGCTTGGCCTTGCCCCGCACCGTTGCCGTTCTTCCGTCCACCTTGATGTGCGCGCCCATGCGCACCAGTTCCTGCACATGCATGAAGCGGTTCTCGAAGATGTTCTCCTTGACCGCGCTGACCCCATCGGCCTGGGTGGTCAGGGCCATGTACTGGGCCTGCATGTCGGTCGGGAACCCTGGATACTCCTCGGTGGAGATGTCGGCGGCTGTGAGCTTGCCATCGGCGCGCACCCGCACCGTGTCCGGCCCCAGAATATCGACCCGCACGCCCGTCTCTTCGAGCTTGGCGATCACCGCGCTGAGATGAGCCGGAGCACAGTTGGAGACGATCAGATCGCCGCCGGTGATTGCACCCGCCACCAGAAAGGTTCCCGCCTCGATGCGGTCGGGAATGATGCGATGCCGGGCGCCATGCAATTGATTCACGCCCTGAACGCGTATGGTCGAAGTTCCGGCGCCGTGAATCTGGGCGCCCATGGCGATCAACAGCGCCGCCAGGTCGGCTACCTCCGGCTCGCGCGCGCAATTTTCCATCAGCGTTTCGCCATCGGCCAGCACCGCGGCCATGAGCAGGTCTTCGGTGCCGGTGACGGTGATCTTGTCAAAGACCAGATGAGCGCCGCGCAGACGCTCGGCGCGCGCTTCCAGGTAGCCATGCTCCTGAACAATGGTTGCGCCCATCTTCTCCAGGCCGCGGATGTGCAGGTCGATGGGCCGGCCGCCGATGGCGCATCCGCCCGGCATGGCCACCCGCGCCATTCCGGTGCGCGCCACCAGCGGACCCAGCACCAGCGAGCTGGCGCGCATGGTCTTCACGATCTCGTATTTGGCCACCGGGTCGGAGAGGTTGCGGCAGCACAGGGTGGTGCGATGCTGGGCGCGCCCGTAGCCCAGTTCGACTTCCGCGCCCATCGATGCCAGCAGGCGGCGCTCGGTCTCGATGTCCCGCACCTGGGGAATGTTCTCCAGCGTGACCTCGTCTTCGGTCAGGATGGCGGCGGCCATGCACGGCAGCGCCGAGTTCTTGGCTCCCGAAACGCGAATCGTGCCCACCAGCGGATTGCCGCCGCGAATGACAAATTTATCCATGAATGATGACCACTCCCAGCCTTCTAGTTTAAATCCACCGCGCCGCTATACCGCATTGCGGCATACGGCGCTGCGGTCCTGCGCATGTAAATCTGTCCGCATATTTTCAAGTAAAACAGTTGTAGATGTTGAATTTGTTTGTTCTTACGGAGGGAGCAGGGGCCTTCAGGCCCCTGAAGCAGCGGCAGAAGCAACAGGCTTTAGCCTCGGGCTTTCTGAACGCAGCAATAAAACGCCCGTGCCTGAAAGCCGGTCACATAACCGAATCAATGACCTGATGAATGAAAGTTAATCTTCTCCTTGGGGAACCATGTCAGTTGGAGCGTGGTCGCGGTGACGGTCTGCTGGCCGGGCAGATAGATGGGCGCCTTCCAGTGTTCAAAGGTGAACTTGCCGTTGATTTCGAAATCTTTGCCGATGCGCTTGACGGCCTGGAAGTCGATGTCGTCGAGAGTGGTGCCGCCGGGAATGAAGTCATAGGTGGTCTTCTGGCGGCGCATGCCCGCCTCGATCCATTCGTTTCCGCTCAGGTGGTAGGTAAACCATGCTTGGCCGCCCTTGGCCTCGCGGCCCATCCAGTCGCCGAAGAGTGCGCCGTTGTTGGTGTAGCCCTGGCGCACAATGGTCTCCCAATACATGAACTTGCCGGCTTGGATCGTGCCGGGCGTCAAATGCATCGGGTCGCTGATACGTACCGGAGCCGCGGTGTTGGATGCTTCGACCCTCACATCGAATTTTGGAAGTCCCGGCACATGCGACAGATAGAGGCCGGGCCGCCAGGCGGCGCGCCGGGGAGCATCGATCGGCGAGACATCGTCATGGACCTCGCCATCGGCATAGATGGTGAGCCAGTTGCGTACCAACGGCGGGCGGTAGGAGAAGTTGAAGGCGCCAAAACGCGCGCCGGGGTCCTGGTTGCTGTTTTTGACGTTAGCGTCCGGGGCAGACAGGCTGAAAAAGCTGCGCAGGAAGGAATGCAGGCTGATTCCTTCGTGGCCCTGGCCGCCCCAAATCACGGTTCGTTCAAAGCCGAACTCAAAATTCTGGGTAGGCTTGAAGCTGAGCTTCTCGACATGCACCCAGGGTTTGCCGGGAAGGACCTCGTCATTGGCGGTCGCCGGCATATAGGTGTGTCCCTTGAGCTCGCCGACCAGAAACTCATAGCGAAAAGGTCCCGTCAAGCGGGAGAGCAGCGGTACATGGAGCGGCTCGATGCGGTTGATGTGGAAGGCCCAAACGTTCTCCGCGTTGTTGGAGTACGCCATGGCGCCGCCCTGGGCCGGACTCAGCCACTCATCCTGTTTTCCAAAAGAGAAGACATGGTTGAGCAGATGCGTCGAGACGTAGCCCTCGAGTAGGCTGCCGTGCACGGTCGAGCCGATGGGACCGAGGGGAATCGTCGCCTGATAGAAGGGAAGGCCGGTGGCGGGATTGATGAATTCCACCTCATCCACGTTGGAGAGCGTCTGGCCCAGCGCGGCGGAGTAGCCGGCGGCCGACTCCGCGCCCTGAAATTCGCCGCGCAGATAGAGCAAAAAGCGCCCATAGGTGGCATAACCGCTGGCGCCCGTGTAGTTATTGACGCCGTTTTCATAGGGGCGACCGTAATCGTTGACGATGGTCGAACCCAGATGAAAGCTGTCGCGCAGCGGTGTGCCGCTGAGAACGCGCGTGGCAGAGTAGGACGATTCCACATGGATGTTGCCGTCGGCGATAAAACATTCGGCGGAAGGGTTGAAGTGCAACTCGCGCACCAGCGCATCGTAGATGCCCTGCGCCTCGCTGACGGTAGATTCGCCGAATTGATCGGCGTCGTCGATGATCGGGGCCGCTTCAACCAGCATGTGCCCGATGCTGGCGCGAGTCCAGGGCCGCTCCCCGAGATAGGCGGTATGGAGATAGCCCATCGAATAAAGGCGCAGCACGGCGGGATAGACCCAGCTATCGACCGGGATATACGGGGAACCCAGCGTCGACGCAGCGCAAGCGTCGGAAGGGGGATGCGCCGGCGCGGCAGGGCTCTGCTTCGCGGTTTGAGCGGCTCCGCCGCCGACCCCGAGGAGAAGCCCCGCGCTGAGAAGGAAGGCTCTTAGGGTGTGAATTTCGATTCCAGATTTGCCCGTCATCATAACCCTCACTCTATCATTCCCCTTCTTGGCGGCAAGCTGAAACATGCGGCTCTGGGCCGAGCCGGATACAGAAACTTCGGCCTGTTGCCGAGATGGATTCAGGACCAATCCGCCGATGGCTTGAAGCTCTTTTGGAGATAGATGCAGATTCTCAGCGTTGCGTATCCTCTGCGGAAAAAGAAGTTGCATGCCCGCTCAGGGCGCAGGGGTTAGAGCGGAACCGACCCTATTGAAGGCTTCGCGCCACACGGTGGAGAATTCGGTCAACGTTGCAGCCTTGAATTCCGGGCGAAAGAGGCCTTTGCGGCTAAGATAGGTCTCCATTGTCGCGATGGGGTCGGCGGAGTGAACCGCAGGCAGGTCGACGCATTCGATCAGTGTGGGACCGCGGCCCTGGCGAATGCGGGCTATGGATTCGGAAGCGACGCGATAGACGGCCACCACATCGCTTCCATCCACGGGGATGTGGGGAAAATCGCACTTGAGGAGCGCCCAGGCCAGCGTGGCGCTCTGACCCCCTTTCAGTGGAGGGGAAGCCTTGCCTGGCTTGGCGTTGCGCAGAACGAAGAGAATGGGGAGTTGCTGGGCCGAGGCAAAGCGCAGGGCCTCGGCTCCGCTGGCGTCGGTCGAGTCCCAGCGGGAAAAGGCCACCGCAATCTTGCCGTCGTCGCGAACCTTGTGCAAGAGGGCTGCATAGTTGGCGAGGTTGAGCTGGGCTGCGCCGTGGCTGGAGGCGGGCGAGAGATGATTCCAGGGGGCCAGCCTGTCGCCTTGCACATCTACGGGAGGGTGCGATTGCTTTGGGCGGATGGCGCTGGCTTTGAATACGGCCAGAATGCGATCCAGGGGCACACCTTTCATGAAGGCATGGATCAGGCATCGCGGCGGTGCGATTACCGTGTCTTCCGCGTGCAGATCGATCGTCGCGGCGACAACCGAGGCCTCCTGGCCGGGAATGTCATGATGCCTGGGCCAATTCTGCTGCCGGCGGAGTTCGCCAACCCTTTCTTCCAGGCTGCGGCAGCGAAGCAGAGCGGCATAGAGGGCGAGCAGCTTCTCATCGGAGATCAGCGAAAAGCCGTGATTGCCGGCCAGAGCCTTGCTGGCGGCGTCTGTGGTCTGCGGAGTCGTCTTTGCTGGCATGGCAGCGGTCCTTGCAGTCTATGGAAGCGAACCATGCGGGGGATGCCGGGTCCGCTTCCTCCGGTCTTATGTGGAATAGTCGGCGTTAATGTGAACGTACTCGTGAGTCAGGTCGGTTGTCCAGAAGACGCAGGAGCCCTCGCCCTGGTGCAGTTGGATTGCGATGCAAAACTCACTCTGAGAGATGTAGCCATGAGCGGCGGCCTCGTCGTACTCGGGAGCGCGTCCGCCGTCGCGACAGATGGGCAGTTCACCAAACTGAATATCGATGCGCTCGGGGTCGATCGCGGCCCCGGAGTAACCGATGGCGGCGACCAGACGGCCCCAATTGGGGTCCTTGCCCGCCCAGGCCGTCTTGACCAGCGGGGAGTGGGCGATGGCCTTGGCGATGCGCAGCGCGTCGGCGTGAGTGGCGGCTCCATCGATGCGCAACTCGACCACGTGCGAGACGCCTTCGCCGTCGGCGACAATCTGCCGCGCCAGCGAGGTACAGATTTGGGTGAGAGCGCCGGCAAAGGCCGGGTTTCCCGCGCCGATCTCCACGCCGCTGGCCCCCGAGGCCAGCAGCAGCACCGTGTCGTTGGTGGAGGTGTCGCCGTCCACCGAGATGCGGTTGAAGCTGACTTCAATGGATTGCTGCAGATAGCCACCGAGCACCGCCGGCTCGATTGCGGCGTCGGTCAGGATGTAAACCAGCATGGTGGCGTGCGGCGTCAACTGCGGGTGAATCATGCCGGAACCCTTGCAGGCCGCGGCGATGCGCACCTCCTGCCGGGCTCCCGCAGGTCCCTCGACCTCGATGCGGGCGAAGGCCGTCTTTTCCACCGTATCGGTGGTGAGAATGGCCTGAGCCAACTGCTGAAAGTGGTCGCTCTCCCGGCCAATCGAGTCCGCCAAAGCGGGCAGAACCGCGATCAGCTTTTCCGCAGGTAACGGCACACCGATGATGCCGGTGGAGGAGGGAAAAACCTCCTCTGGCCGGCAGCCGAAGACCGCGGCGGCGGCGGCGCAGGTGGCGTGGGCGGCGTCCAGACCGGCCTGACCGGCGGCGCAGTTGGCGTTGCCGGCATTGATGGCGGCCACACGCACTTTGCCCCCGCTCAAGCGCAGGTGCTCCTTGTCGATCTGGAGCGGGGCTGCGGTGACGCGGTTGGCAGTGAAGACGGCAGCAGCACTGGCCGGCTGGTCGGCAACGATCAACGCAAAGTCGCTGCGGCCGCTGGCCTTGAGGCCGGCCTTGCAGGCGCCGAAGCGAAAACCGCGAGGAATGACAATTTGAGAGATTTCTGACATATGGGTGAAAGTATTCAACCCATTTATAACAGGTATATGGAAAAGGATCAGTTGAAAAACGAGACAGTGGCCGAGGAGGCCGTGGCAAACCAGTTTCTCGACCTGCGCGCGGTCGATGTGGCACGGGGTGACCGGGTGGTGCTCAGGGATGTAAACCTGAGTATTCGCGCCGGGGAGCATGTGGCGATTCTGGGGCCGAACGGCTGCGGCAAATCCACGCTGATTCTGACCATGAGTTGCCAGATCTATCCCATGGTGCGTCCTGGGATGGAGGTGCGCATCTTTGGGCGCGAGCGCTGGGACCTGACCCAACTGCGCCGGCACTTCGGCGTGGTGGGAACCGACCTGCCCGGCGAAAGAACCGCTGTGACCACCGGGCTGGATGCGGTGATCGCCGGCTTTTTCTCCGCCTCGACGCTGTGGCCCAATCTGCATGTCACCGCGGAGATGCGGGAGCGTGCCGTCGAGGCGCTGGAGCGTATGGAGGCGCTGCATCTGGCCGGCCAACTGGTGGGCGAGATGTCCGCCGGAGAAAAACGGCGCATCGTGATCGCGCGGGCGCTGGTGCATAGACCGCAACAACTGCTGCTCGACGAGCCCTCGAATGCGCTGGACCTGGCCGCGCAAAGGGAACTGCGCGAGACCCTGCGGCGGCTGGCGCAAGAGGGAACCGGCCTGGTGCTGGTCACCCATCATCTTGGGGACATCCTGCCCGAGATCGAACGCGTGATTCTGATGAGCGGCGGACGCATTGTGGGCGACGGCAGCCGCGAAGAACTGCTCACCGAAGCGCGATTGAGCGAACTCTTCCACGCTCCGGTGCGCATTGGTCGCGATGAGCAGTGGCTGCATAGCTGGTAAGAGCAGGGAACAGGGAGTCGGGACTGACGGACTAGGGACTGAGGGACTGAGAGGCGACGGGGACATTCGTATTCAAGCCAGTTGGGAGGCCGTCATTCCATTTCCACAATGACCAAATCAAGCGCTCACGGTAATTGTCCCTCAGTCCCTAATCCCTTAGTCCCTCAGTCCCTCCGCATTACCGGAACGGGAATACCCTGTCAATAAAAAATGGAGCCCGTCCAAAAACAAAAGTTTCTCTCGCCGATGAAGAGAAATGTTGACGCCGTGTGAATCATGGAATAGATTGAAGCCACACGGGAAAGGAGGTAGATCCAAAAGATGCAGCAAGATTCTTCAAGTTGTACGGAGCGTGAGGTGACTGAGGCCTAGGGCATCGCGCCCCAGACCCCAAGGTTACCCAGGCGGAGGAACTTTACCGCAAGGGATACTACCGATTCTTCACTGTACGCTGGATCGCTCGACCCATGATCGAGCATGGCATTCTTTCAGCAGTGCGACGAATCCCGTCGCCGAAGGAGCCCGGCTTCACGGGTGTGCCACGCAGGAGGCATGGGCAGGGATACAAGGGTGAAGATGCTTGGACCACGCGGCAGCGCGATGGCCTTAGTCCAATACCCACAGTTCACCGCGACGGCCTGGGCACTGCGCCCAGGCCGCCGTAATTTTAGGGAGCCTCTGATCGTAATTTTAGGGAACCTCTAATGAGGTCGGAGATTTGAAGGGTACGGGCTTTAGCCCGTACATAAAGCCAGAGAAATCAATGGGCTTTAGCCCCCGAGGGAAGGTCGGCATTTACAAAGAGCACTGAATAAGAATCGACTTCTCTGACAGGGAAGTGCCTGCCTTACCTGGAACACTGACAATCATTCACGTGAACAGAAGAGCGATGGAACGTAACCGCAGTTGATCCCTTCCGTATACAGAATATCCGTTATCGGACACAAAGGCAGTTTTTTGTCTGTTGCTTTCAAGCCAGGAAAACTGCCTTTTATCATGCAACATAGATGGGCATAGGGATTCATAGAGCATCATCTCGTCTCCAGGTTTTTCGGCCCGGCCGCCTGTGCAAGTTTTGCATCGGCAGCTTGAATTGATTGTGCAATCCAGGTCTTCTCCAAATGCTCCAATTCAGGCATGACGTAGGACCAGTACCCACCTGGGACCTCGGGATCACCAACTTCGTCGATCAAGTCACGGAAATACGCAAGGCTAAAAATCAGGCCACTGCTGGTCCCGTTCAGCAGGCTCACATACTTGCGGCAGCAGCCCAGAGCAATTGCACACTCAATCTGTTCAATGGGTACCCGGCGTGCATAAAGATCCCCTGCGAGTTTCTCATTGGCCCCCGAAACGGAGGTCTGAACACAGCCTGAAAGCACCATCGGACAGCGATAGAAGAGCTTGCTGGACCTCTGGTCCGGCGGCAAACCAATTTGATTGTTTTATTTCCATAATCGTGCCTCCCAGAGATCATTTGACATTCGCTATATGTTCGCCTATCATTGGCCCGTCGTCAATCCTTTCATTCCTGAGCCCTATAGCCGCCGGTTTAAGGAAGGTTACATGCTCGTCAATCTCCGAAGCCTCACTCAGCAGTCGCTCTATGGCCCGACCCTCGTTGATGATTTGGGCCTGCCCCGATTCTGGGCAGCAGTATGAGCATCTTTCTTGCCCGCTGATCTTGCACCGGCGACGGTCGGCAAGAAGCTCGGCCAACTGGATAGGCTTTACCAGCATGCAGACGCGTTGCTCGGCCCCGGAGGTCTGGATAACGCTTTGGCCGACTGCGATGTCGAGGCGCTTCGGAATGCCCTTGAAGGATACTTCCTCAGCATCCGGAACTCGCCGTCGATCACAGCGGCCAGCGAGGAACGCTGGCAGGTTGCAATTCAATTCATCCTTGAGAACTCGGAACGAAGAAGCAGGAATTGCTTAGATCCAAACCAGCTTCTCGATCTCAAAGACAAACTAAGGGATCTGGAACTTTTCCGTTCTCAGCTGCATATCGGGAGGCGGCGACGTCCTGAGCGGGTTCGTTCGCTTCCTTCTGAGGTCGTCGAGCATTTGTATCAAATGCTCGACCCGGAGTCTTCGATCAACCCGTTTCAGAATGAAGCATCGCGATGGCGTGTGTATGTTTCCTTTATCCTCATGCTGCATCAAGGACTGCGGCGGGGCGAACTTCTGACCTTGCCCGTGGATGTGATCAAATCCAGTTTCGACCGGTCCCTGAATAAGGACCGCTACTGGATGAACGTGAAATACAACGAATATGAAGATGATCCCCGCTACTCGAAGCCCGGTATCAAAAATGCACCATCAGTCCGCCAACTGCCTGTGAGCAGCACAATCGCGCTGATCGTTCAGGAATACGCCTCGAATTACCGTGGACGGGTCAGCCACTCTTTTCTCGTTAATTCGCAGAAACGGCTACCGTTGTCTCCCGAAGGTGAGACGTACGTTTTCAAGAAGATCACGGATTCCCTGCCCCAAAGCCTGCGGAAATGCCTCCGAGACCATACCGGCGAAGATTCCATCAGCGCCCATGATCTTCGTCATACATCCGCAGTCGTGCGACTAAACCAACTTCTGTCGGCGGGCGTTGAAATGGACGACGCACTGACCTGGCCGCAAATTCCGTCCAATTCGGTGTATGAAATCATAACCCACATTTTTCTGCTTTTCTTTCTCAGGCACCGAGAGTTCTCGTCGCGCAGATGCTTAACCTCTTCGGCCTCGCTCACGTCCATGCCGCCATACTTCGCCTTCCAGGCATAGATGGTGTGTTTGCTCACCCCGTACTCCCGTGCCACATCCTCCACTGCACGGCCCGCCTCCACCTGCTTCAGCGCCGTAATCATCTGCGCTTCCGTGTGTCTGCTTCGGCTCATCCTTCCTTCCCCTTTCCTTCGTCCAAATCGTATTCCAAATTGGACGGATTTAGGGGGTCAGGTCAGGGACCCCGGAGTTGGGCGCGTAGCTGGTGATGGCCCAATTATAGAGCGGCACATTGGTCCCCCCGATCAGCGGAACAACCCTTGGGATTGGTGGTCTCCCACCCTTCCGCGATAAGGCTGCGGAAGGATGGGGCACCCTCATCTCCTGGGTAATCCAAGGGTGGGCCACCCGCCCATCCACTACCCACGGCAGCGCGCTTGTTCCCTTAGACACCGCCAACCGCGAGAAGTTGCTCTACAGCAACCCAAGGTTGCTGCGCAGCTCCCAACTGGGGGAGACGTGTCCACCCCCCTGCCCATGCCGAAGGCATGGCACTTTTCCCTCGCCGCGCCCATGCTGCTCGATGGAGCCACTGACGCCAACAAGCCGCCCCGGAGGACGGCTTTTGCTCTAGTCATTCTCCAACCCGAACTCCTTGAGAGCGTCACGAGCCACTTTACGGAACTGTTCATCTCGTCCACGAACTTCCGACCATGTTTGGCTGTTGTAGATCAGGGACTTTGCCTCTGTGACAGTCGCTCCCATGAGACCAGCAATTGAATACATAGAGTCGCGTTCATCCATGCCGTGCTCTCGCAAAAACGATAGGACCATTTCAGGGTCAGCGCCGGTGGAAACGAGCTTTTCTGCGTCTCTGTAGATCGCCGTCTTCCTGAGCCGAACGGGCGCTGGGAAGATGGTCACAGAGGATCCCTCCATGTGTTGGCAGAGGGGCTCTCTGAGTTCGCCCAGTAGTGACTGTTTCAAGGCTTCGCTACCGGAAAAGATCACATGGAAAGCCACAGGACCAGTACGCTCTCCATACTCGCCGCGCTCGTCTCTCCAGTTCCTAACAGTGGCCTCCAAGACTGCTATGAGCGAGGAAAATATCCCATCTGGCAGCGCCGGCAGATTGTCTCCACCGGTAACAAGCAAGACGTATCCTTCTGCCTTTATCCATGAGAGATCTTGTGTGAGGTCCAGAAGCGCATCCCAGTTTCGTCCAAAATACGGCGGGAACCCCATCGATTTGGCGAATGCATCCATCAGAACAAGTTCCGAATTGATCTTCTTTGCTTCGATAGCAAAAAAAACAAAGCCGATTTCTTCGGCAACCGCTTTTATGGACTCGAAATCCAAAAGGCTGGCTGAAACGAAGTGAATCAACGGGCCGTCCGTGCTCGCCAAATGTGTCTGCCAAAAGCTCGTTTTTCTGTCATTCATTTGAGTTTTATCCAACTGACGTAATGATCGAAAGTTGCGTACATTTCGCCGCCGAGTCCCGTCACCAAACGGAAAGATCCCTTTCCGGCTCCGAGGCTTACAGTGAATCGCGTGTAGTAGCCAGCCGCTTGCTGCGGCAGAGCGCGAAGGCCTCCATAGGCGGCTCTGGCCTGATTCTCGAACTCCGTGCCTTTCGTCGTTCCTTGCGCGATTTGCTTCAACACGCCACCGAGAGCATTTTGTTCGGCAGAAGAAAATAGCTTGCTTGCCCCGGAAAGACCGCCGGTCATTCCCCACGGAACCATTCCGTACATAATGGGCCCGCATTTTGGTAAACCAGGATAGTCACAATAATGCTCGGGTTGAGGAGCACCTCCCAAAAACGGCGGAATCCAATGCTGCTGATGCATCCAATTTGAAGTATTTGAAGCCTCAGCACGAGCTCTCTGTAACCCCTCGTAGAGATTGCGCTCCAACGGATTGAGACCAGTACAGGTCCTAGTTGTTGATCTGGAGGTAACTTCTCCGTTAAACGATGAGACCCAGGTCACTGTCTGGCAGTCATGGCCATCGGGGTCGATATTGGTGAGCGGGTTATTCCCGGCGTACGCATATTGATTGAGGCCTTGAGGATCTTCAAGATTGGCGTACGGCACTGGTTTAATCTCTTCGCCTTCATCGTTGTAGTCGGGGGACATAAATCGCCCCATGCTCGAAGCGTAGTATCTTGCCCCGAAGTAGTCGTTGCCAGATTCGGTATCCCGTTCTTTGGCGGTGAAGTGGTGTTCGGTGGCGTCCGGGCAGGCGGTGTAGCCGGCGGGAGTTGAGGCCGTGAGCCCGCTGCCAAAAGGCAAGCTGGCGTAGGTTGTAAGGCAGCCGTTGGCTCCCAACTCGGCCCGTTTGGTTCCCAGCCAATCCGCAAGGTCGAAGTAGGTGTTTGTGTCGTGATAGGTGACCGCCAGCTTGCCCCCGGCGAAGGCGTTGGTGTGCTGCCAGGTGCTGGTCCCGCCACTGACCGAATACTCTGTGACCTGTTCGCCGCCCGGTCCCAGCACCCAGCTGGTAGTGGCCGTAAAATTGCCGGGCGCAAAGTTGCAACTGAAGGTAGCAAGCGGCCCTTTGGCCACGCGGGTACCGGCCCCATCGTAGACGTATCCGGTGATGGCGCCCACATAGTTGTAGACCGCGCAGAGCCGCCCCTCGGCATCGTAGAGGTAGGAGTTGAGCCCGTCGTTGGTCACATCGCCCGCCGCGTCGTAGGTCATCGCAGTGCCATTATAGGCGTTCAACTGGTTGTTGGTTGCAGTATAGACCGAGGTGCTGGACGACGGCATGGAATTTCTGGACGACCCGCCCAGGCTCTCATTGAGCCGGTTGCCGAAGGCGTCGTAGCTCCAACTGCCTTGGGTTCCGGCGTAGTAGTCCATGGCCATGGGGATGCCCGAAGCGGCAGCAGATGACCCAGTCAGCCGGTTCAGGTTGTCGTAGGTGTAGTTCCACCCTCCGGTTACTGAGTCCTGTACGCTGAGCAGATTGCCGTTGGCCGCATAGCCGCCGCTGGGGACGATGTAGGAATAGAACATGCTCCCGTAGCCCGACAATCCACCCGTCATGGCGCTTCCTGAGGCGCTGATGGTAAACGAGAACGAGTTGAAGTCCACAAAATCGTATTGTTGGTTGTAGGCATAGAGACTAAAATCACCTCCTGTGCCGGTGGTGGTGGCGGTGACGGTGACGGCCGGTCCGCTGGCGGTTGCCGTAACCAGCGAACAGGAACTGTTCAACGCCGATGCGAGAGCGGCTGCCAGACTCGCCGGTGTAGATCCCTTTCCATAGGACAGGACGGGGGTACAAACACCCGAAGGACCTTGGATGATAGCTTGGAGATCTCCGTGATCGTAGGTGATGTTGGACCAGCCACTCCCCACGCCTGGCGTGTTCGCTGCCAAGGACGTGCAGAACCCAAACAGAAAATCGTTCGCGGCGTTCGTCGTCAACGATCCGCTTGTGCAAGAAGTCGCGGATAAGGTGTTACTGCTGACCGGCGCTACATCGGCGGCGCACGTTGCACCGGCGACCTCGTAGACGACCATTCCGCGCGGTGAGCTATAGGGCGCGCCATTTACATTAAAAGTAACCGTGTCCGCCGCCGAGGAACTGGCCATGGTGCAGCCAATGGCGATCGTGTCGCTATCCCTGCTCATGTTCGCTGACGCAACCGTGGTCCAGGTATTCCCTTGACTGTCGGAAAACGTAAGGGTTTGATTGGCCGCCATGTAATCGAAAAAGGCCGCGTAGAGCGCGTGCCCGGCGGTGACATTGCTGGGATACGCAAGTGTGGAGCCAACCCCGCTATTCTTCTGAATTATGCTTGGGACACTTGTTCCAGCCCTAAACGCAACAAGAATGGTTGCTTGCTCTGTTGCGGCGGACCACGTTGCCGAGGTTGCGGTTATGGTTGCCGGAGTTGTGGCGACCTGCGCCTCGCCAAGTACGTAAGCTGTTCCAATGCCGTTGGAACCGCTTCCGATTGATTGTTCCGTTCCGGTAAATGTAAATGTGCCGATTGCCTTTTGACTGCTGGCTTCGCCGCCGCCGCCCATATTTGTTGTGGCCACGCTGAAGGATGGAGCGCCCGTATATTGGTTGGGGCCGCTGGCGGAGAAATACGTCGGATTGGTGTCAGACGTGTTTGCAATCACGCTATAGTCGGTATCCGGGCCTGGGTTCAGGCTGGTCACTTTGACCGTCGCCGTATTGCCCGCTCCGCTCGATGCCGATGCCGTAACAAAGCCGCCGGCAGCCGAATTGATGGCCGAGGCCAGGTTTGTAGCCAGGCTCAACGGAGTGCTGCCCTGGGTCCACGGCACCTCGACTTGAGTTCCGCTCACCTGCGCCGTCAGCGTCCCGGTGTCGTAATACGTTCCCGCTGTCCAGCCGCCGGTAAATGACGACGAGTTGGACACATAGAAGTCGCTGTCGTTCAAAACAGTAAATAAATAGTTTCCGGAAAGACCTGTTGCATTGGATTGAACGGTAACAGATCCGCCGCTGGAGGTGGCTGGAAACCCTAACGACGTGAAGGACGTCGCAAGAGATTGGGCAATGGAGGTCGGAGTAATGCCGGTGCCAGAGGCCGTGATGGTTCCGGCTGAAGTTGTGATAACAACTTCGATTTCGCCAGTGTCTGGAATCACCTGATAGGTCTCGCAAGTAGTGGACGGGTAAGGCCAATACTGGATGCAGTTGCCTTGATGCGAACCATCGCTACCTCCAATATAGAAATAGGCGGTACCAACGGTATCTGTCTTGCTCACCTGTTCTTCGCTTCCGCTGATGGTGATGGAACCGGAGCTGTCTGTGCCGCCGGCAACGGCATTCGTGGTGCTGTCAGCCTCGAAGATCGCCCGGCTGCGTTCGTCGTAGGCGCGGACCAGCGTGGCGGCCGTGGTGCCGGTAACGCTGTTGATCCCCAGCGAAGCATTTTCGAGTCCCATCGGGCCGTAGCCGGGGCCGGAAGAGAGGGACGATGCCTGGAAGAGTGTGCCCGGATGGGTCCTATCTCCGCTCGCGTTCCAAGTGCTGCCAACCGTAAGGATGCGCTCGGCGTTGTCGTAGGTGTAGGAGAGCGTGACCGGCTGGCCCGCTGGGGTCGTCGTACCCGCAGTTGGCGCGTTCGACGGGAATTGTGCGGAAAGCGGCTTGCCTCCCAAGTCGTAGGTGTAGGAGAGGTTGTAGGTCGAGTTGCCGCAGTTGGCTGGCGTGCATTGCTGCTCGTTCTGAAGGCGACCCATCGCATCGTAGCTGTATGTGCTGGTGGTGGCCAGGATTGTTGAGCCCGCTGTGACTGTAGCCTGCGTAAGCTCACCGATGTCGTTGGAGTTTCCAGGGACAGACGACGTGTCGTAGGTGAATGAGACCGATGGAGTCGAATCGGAGTAGCTCTTGTTCGTCAAGCGATTGAGAGCGTCGTATTGGTAACCGATGGTGATGCCGCGATTGTCAGTCTTGCTGTGGAGATTGCTGTTGCTGTCGTATGCGTAGCAACTTGTCCATGCACCGGTAGCACCCGCACAACTCTGGCTCGGCGGGTAGGCGGCCGAGGCGCTCTCTGGATTGTTCGATGCAAGCAGCCGAGAAAGCGAGTCGTAGGCAAACGTTCGCACATGATCGCCGGATGAACCGCTCGATCCGCCCCATTGATCCACCCGCAACAGATTGCCCAGCGTGTCGTAGCCGTAATCCGTCTCCAGGGTAGGTGCCGCTGCGTTGGAGATTGAGGTCGCTGCGCCGATGCTTCCAGATGGCTCTAGGACTTGCGTCAGCCAGCCAGCGGCATTGTAGCTTCGCCGCCAATGGTTGAAAACCTCATCGTAGGAATCGACGGTGCTTCCGTTATAGATCCAGTTCTGGGCGGAGCCGTCCGGGTTGGTCTTGGTGACCGTTCGGCCAATTGCGTCGTAGGTGGACTCCGTCCACCCGTCCGTTGCTTGGGAGCCGTTGCAGTGCGGATTGCTGACCGCGCTCACCCGGCCCAGCAAGTCGTAGGTCGTATTCACGGTCAGGGAACCGCAAGCGGTGTCCGCAGCCGTGCTCACGCTGACCGTTCGACCCAGTCCGTCGAGATTGGTAGTCGTGACCTTGGCGGGAGAGGGACTTTCAACAACCGTGCTAATGACCTGATTAGGAGACGGATATTGATTCGTTGTTGTGCCTCCATCCGGCCTCGTTGTGACCAGAGGGCGCATCCGTGGGTCGTAAGTATAGGATGTAGTCTGATGATTTGCATCCGTTTGCGAGATTAACAAGCCGGTGTTCACATCGTAGTTTGTCGTTACCATGTGCGACACGCCATTGACTGCGGGCGGAGTTGCGGTCGCCACAAATGCGCCCTGCGCTCCATAAGTAAACGTAGTCGAGTTTAGGAGCGCATCGGTTGCGACGGTCTCCTTGCCCAGATCGTTGTAATCCACATAAGTGGTGATCGAGGCACTGCAAGGAGCCGAACTGGGGCCCGAACATCTTGTGACACTCGTCGGCAACCCGCGAAGGGTGACTGCCGTGTTGTACGACGGATCGTGCACCTGGTTCACACCACCAGATGAAGCAAGCCCGCCTTGGCCATTGATAGAGGACTGATTGAACTGGTCGTACGCAGTTGTGGTTTGGGCCACCAGGCTCGACGCGCTGTTGTAAATGGAAACGCCGCTCACGCGATCCAGTATATTTGCGCTCAAATAAGCAGAGCCGTTCGGACTTGTATTCTGAAGGTAGCTGTACTGGGTATTGCTCAGCAGCGGCCCATGTGTTCCCGAACCATAGTCATAGACCGTCTTCGAAAGTACATTGCCAAATGAAATATTTTGAGATGGAGTGTTGCTGATCACGCTTTCGGAGTCCCATGTGGTATCTGTTTCCGTCGTCTGTCCTGTCGTGTTCCAGGTAAATACATCAGAGGTCGGCATGATGACGCCAGAAATGGCGTAGCCAGTCGTCTTTGTAGCAAGAAGCGCTCCAGTGCCAGCACTCCCGCTATATATTTGCTCCTTTGTCATGTAGCAGGGGGGAGGACCAATACCGAGCCATGAGTTCTGAGCTGAAGGGAGGTAGACAGTGCAGGTGTATACCGTATCATTCGTGTTGGGATCTGTCACAGTTGTGACATTGCTAATCTGTCCAGTTGCCGTGTTATATTCAATTCCCGAATAGTTCGACACCGGGCGGTAGTTGTAATTCCAGATGCTTGATACTCCATTTACCGTCACTGTTCTAGACAGTACCTGCTCGCCCGTGCCATCCCAGTTGCCATACGTATAGCTTATGACGGCTCCCGTCGGGAGAGTGATGGAGCTAATTTCTCCATAACCGCTTGAATTGTACGCTATTGTGTATGTGTCGCCGTTTTGCAATACAAATGAACTCGGCATCAGTGCCATCACATCTGATGCACTGTTGCCAGGAAGGTTAACCTGACTACATATATCAACTGGCTGGCCATCTGCTTTGCAAATTGCAGGGTAACTGATTGGCACCTGAACCGTATTGACGGTGATTGTCTGCGTGTTTCCATTCTGATCGGCATAGGTTATTGTCTGAGAGCCATCTTCATTATTAGTGGATGTAATAATTCTATTTACAGTGTCTGTTAGAGTTGTTGTTGAGCTGGAACCGTTTCTGTCCGTAACATATGAAGTTATGCGATTGCCGCTCGGATCCTCTACCGCTATGGGGAAGTAGGATGGGCCAACCGCGGTTCCATAGGAAGGCAGAATACTTTGATTGAAAATGTATTTACGCCCATGCTTATCTGTAACAATTGAAACAGTGCCCTGGTTAGTTGTTGAGTGCGTATATCCGGACGAATCCAAAGAATTACCAATATCAAACCACCAAGAGGCGCCCACTAAGCCTTCACAGTTGGGAGTCTCATCCGGGACAATTCCAGCTACATAGAAAGGGTGGTTTGTTCCATCTCCATCAAAGTAGGATAAAGACGTAACAGTGTCCGCCTGCTGGGGGATGGACCCGCCATTGGGCTGAAGGCAAGTATATTGTATAAATGAAGAGGTTTCAGCTATACCTCCAGAAAGAGGGTCCACATAGCTCCAAATACTCCGCGTAGGGTAAGCATATACCCATGATGCTGAACCGGCAGGCTGGTTGTTCTTGTACGTCCAGACTTTGTTATCGTAGACATAATGAATGTCCGTATCCATTCCAATGCCGGGCAAGTGCAGAAGCGGGATGTCCACGTGGAGATTCCCGTTGTTCAATTGCACGCTGTCGATCGATCCACCGCTGAAGACGCCGTTGCTCGGTAGCCCGACCTGATTAATAGGGAGGGGGGCCTGCGCTGAAGAGATGCTCACCGCGCTTAACGCCGCCGCAAAAAGAATGCTTGCGAAAAATGAAGGCATCACTACACCGCGAAGTGAATACCTTGTACAAATTAGAAAAAAGGTAACCATGATTTATCAATCCTTTCCATCAATATGCCAAGTAAGGCGGAACAACATGAAAAACTGGGTCGAGGGTAGAGTTGGTTTATACGCACGTCCTGGGTGTCTCACCCGCTTGAGCAATTGCAAAAGCGAGACGCACGATGACAACTAAGCAATCGCCTTCTCATCACGCGGTATCCCCTTCTGGGTAGGATAAGGGCCATCAGCCATTAAAAATGCAACCCCTGCCGCACTTTTGAAAACGGAGATAATATTCCAATCTCCATCGATGATTGTCAAGCAAAAACAACGCGATCCCTATTGTTCTGTTGACCAGGCAGGCGATGTTGATTACTTAAGCAATAAAAATATATATTCCGCAAAAAAGGATAAATTCCGCGGTCTACGTTGTGATCGGTGAACGGCGCATGGCAGTCTGTGGCTTGAGCGGAACCCTACCGTGTGTACCATATCAGAACCGCCGTTTGAAGGATGTACAGGCGTGGCCGTTCTCTGAACCGCGGTCCCTGTTCATGCACACGGGATTCGGGCACAAGGGGTAAGGTTTGACCCACGACCGCCGCCCTGCGTTCTCAAGGGCCTACATCGGTCAGAAGTCAGGGCCAGATTGTCACTTTCTGGAATATTTGGCGTATGCGGTGGTGGAGCGCGGGTCCCGCGCTGTTACTTTGCATTGTATTTGGCGTAGAAGTTTGCACGCTATCTGGCGTAGTCTTCGAGCATGGACCATTTGGCTGGGTTCAAGACCGCGCCGGCGCCCGTTTGGGGCTGAGTTGGTAAAAGTGATAATGTCTTTTATCAGATATTATGGTACTTTTTACTGTGTTGCTTTTGGGGAGCTAAAAGGACCATTTAGGACGCAACACCTAAAGCAGCATCTCGTGTCTTTGTATTTTGGCCCGCCTGCCAAATAACAAGTATGGCAGCCTTTTCATGGTCAATTAGGTGCCGGAATCGACTCAGCCAAAATGGATGTCTCCAGACAACCATGCAGCCACTTCCTGATGGTCGCGTCGACTTGAGTACATCGCATTCGGGGTCCACCAACTCTGCCACTTGCTTTAAAACAAGTGGCAGAGAGTATGCAGTGGATTCCAAGGGTATGTTCAACAGTCCTGGAAGAGACGCGTTAAAAGCGATAAGCCAATCCAGCGCCCAGACGAAGGTTGTTCTGCACGTTGGTGGTGGAGTTGGGCAATTGTGTCCGCAACCATTCGGCTTCGAAGGCACGAACCGAAAATCGGCGCTGCAGCGGCACGTTGATACCGCCGCCCATCAACAACGCCAAACTATTGGCATTGACGGTGGATCCGGAGGGGGCGGGAAAGACACTGTGCAGGCCATTAGCCTCTCCGGCCAGAACCTGGCCGAAGAGTGCGGTGTGGCGATAGTGCGAAGTCCAGGTGTAGCGCGGTCCGAAGGTAGCGGTCACCAGATCCAACCCCACCCCCGATCCCTTCATATTGGCCGTATGCAATCCCGCCACATCGGCCACCACACCCAGTCCATGCCAGAACTGGCCATGGAGTTGTACACTGCCGCCCTGCATCCAGAAGTCGTCTTTGGCTACCGGATTGCCCAGAGCCGCGTGATAGACAATAGCCACCTCGAGCGATGGCTTTGAAGCAGGAGCTTGTTGCCCCCAGGCCGCTACACCGGCCACTGCACAGACGCCCACAAGGAGCAGTTTTCCGAAGATTGAAGTTTGCATATCAGTTCTCCTTGTTACTGCACGGTGAGGGTGAGATCGGTCGAGCGCGAGACGGTCCCGGCGGTCGCGGTCACATGGATGGTGTAGGTCGTGGGCGCTTGACTAAAGTAGCCATTGCTTGCCGAGCCGCAACCGCTCAATGCCGTCATGGCCGTAAGGCCGATGGCCAGCAACAGAAGCACAGAGATTGCCCTGCCCAGGCGCTTGCCGGCGCGGCGGAACCGCCCTGCAAAGGGCAGAAGCAGCAGCGCCAGAGAGAGTGGGGCGAGTGCGCGTCCCAAACCGCTAGAGGGATTGGTCTTTGCCGTCACTGAGGGAATCTGAACGGACAGCGTGATGGCGTTCAGCGGTGTATTGGCGGGGAAAGACCACGAGGCGCCAGTAAGCTGAGTCCAGGTGGACGGCGTGATGGTTGCCGTTGCCCCTGCAGGCATGCCTGTAACCGTCAAGCTGACCGCCGCGGGAACGATGGTTCCAGAGGTGGGCAGCAGGGCCAGCGGGAACGTCACCGTTCCTCCCGGCGCCACTGTTTGCGTGGAGTTCGTGCCGCTGATGCTGCCACTCCCGCTGACCGTGCCGGGATTCAGGTTGAAGTCCACCATGGTTTGCGTCCGTGCGCTGCTGTTTGACACGGCGTAGTTTCCGTCTCCGCTGTAGACCGCGGTAATGGAGTGCGGCCCCGCGCTCAGAGTCGAGATGAGGAGCGTGGCCACACCACCGGAGATCGTACCCTGACCCAGCGGAGTCGTGCTCAGGCTATCCATGAAGTTGACCGTGCCGGTGGGCACGCCAACCGTCGAGGTGACGGTTGCCGTGAGTGTGATCGGACCGATCAGCGCCGGGTTGGCGCTTGACGCCAGTGTTGCTCCCGTGGCTGCCTTGGCGATGCCGTCGGTGATGGTGCCAGTGACGGTGGCATAGTTGCCGCTGGCGTCTGTGAAGCTCCATGCATCGCTAGCGTAGCCGCCGGCGTTGGTGTGGGTGGTGCCGGAGAGTGTGAATCCGGCGCTGCTCAGGCTGACGCTGCTCACGCCCGTGGCCGTTGCTGTTGCTGTGTGTGCTGCGCCGTCAAAGGTCACGCTGTACGGCGTGGCCGTGACGACGGGAGTCGCCTTGGCGATGCCGTCGGTGATGGTGCCAGTGACGGTGGCATAGTTGCCACTGGCGTCTGTGAAGCTCCATGCATCGCTGGTGTAGCTGCCGGCGTTGGTGTGGGTTGTGCCGGAGAGAGTGAATCCGGCGCTGCTCAGGCTGACGCTGCTCACGCCCGTGGCCGTTGCTGTTGCTGTGTGTGCTGCGCCGTCAAAGGTCACGCTGTACGGCGCGGCCGTGACGACGGGAGTCGCCTTGGCGATGCTGTCGGTGATGGTGCCAGTGACGGTGGCGTAGTTGCCGCTGGCGTCTGTGAAGCTCCACGCATCGCTGGCGTAGCTGCCGGCGCTGGTGTGAGTCGTGCCGGAGAGAGTGAATCCGGCGCTGCTCAGGCTGACGCTGCTCACACCCGTAGCCGTTGCTGTTGCTGTGTGTGCTGCGCCGTCAAAGGTCACGCTGTACGGCGCGGCCGTGACGACGGGAGTCGCCTTGGCGATGCTGTCGGTGATGGCGCCTGTGACGGTGGCATAGTTGCCGCTGGCGTCTGTGAAGCTCCATGCATCGCTGGCGTAGCTGCCGGCGCTGGTGTGAGTGGTGCCGGAGAGCGTGAATCCGGCGCTGCTCAGGCTGACGCCGCCCACGCCGCTTGCCGTGCCTGCTGCGGTGTGCGCGTTGCCATCGAAGGTCACGCTGTAGGGCGTAACGGTGGCGATGGGCGTTGCTTTGCCAACGGTCAGCAGACTGCTGCTGTTGCTGCTGGTAGCGAAGGGCGCAGCCGGGTTATAGAGGACGTGGATGGAGTAGCTGCCTGCCGCCGCGCCAGCGGGTAGCGTGTAGATGGCGCTGGCTGTTCCGCTGGTCACTGTACCGCTGGCCACCGTCGAGCCTAGCTGGGTGGCGCCGTTGAAGACGGAGAATGAGACTGTTCCCACATTCACCGTTCCCGAACCGCTGACTACCGCTGCCGACAGGGTGACGGTCTGCGCGCTGGTGCTGTAGGTGAGTGTGGCCGGCGAAGCGCTGCTGGTGGTGGTCGCCGTGACGGTCTGGGTCATGGTTCCCGCGGCAGCCACGGTAAAGTTGCTGTCGCCGCTATAGGTGGCGGTGATCGGATCGGAACCTGCAACCAGCGATGAGGTCACGCAGGTCGCTTGTCCGAGGGCATTTACGGCCACCGCGCCGCAGCCGCTAAGTGGGTTGCCGCTGGCGGTGAAGTTCACCTTCCCCGAGGGAACAACGGGCGTCAACGCTGTGCCAGCGAGCTGCGCGGTGAAGGTCACCGTGTCGCCGACCATGCTGGAGTTGGAGGGCGATGCAGACAGGCCGATGGTTACCGCAGCCGCCGTGACGGTGTAGCTCGCCGAACCCGCGGCAGCCACCACGTAATTGCTGTCGCCCGCGTACGTGGCAGTGACGGTATTTGCACCGGCAGCCATCTTGGCGGTGGTGCAGGTTGCATTGCCGGCCGTGCCGACCTTGACGGCAGGGCAATCGGCACTGGCGCTTCCATTCACCAGGAAGGTCACCGTTCCCGTGGGAATTGTGGGCGTCAGAGTGCCGCTGAGTTGCGCGGTAAAGGCCACCGAGGTATTCACCACCGAGGGGCTGGCTGGCGACGGAGTCAGGCTGAGCGTCGGCGTGAGTGCGGCGATGGTCAGACTGAAGGTGGCCGTGGAAGTCCGGTTGTTGGCATCGGTGACCGTAACCGTATAGGTGGTTGCGGGGCTGGCTGCGGTTGCGGTTCCGGTGAGCGCGCCGGTTGTGGACGAGATGCTCAAGCCGGCAGGCAGCGTGGGTGAAACGGTGTAGACCAGCGGCGCGGTGCCGCCAGTCGCGGTGACCGGGGTAAAGCTGACCGTCCGATTGATGCTCACGGTCGAGGAGGACACATTCTGCGTCGCTGTGGGAGCCATCGGCGTGCTGACGCCGTTCAAAGCGATCGTCTGCATCGCGCCGGTAACGGCCAGGCTGTTATCGGTCAGAACCAGAGATCCGCTGACAGGGCCAAGCGCCGCTGTCGTCGGAGCGAAGCTGGCCGTCAGGGTGCAGGTGGCGCTCTGCGCCAGGGTTGCGGCTGAAGGGCTGCTGGTCGACAACAGCGGGCAGGCGGTTGACGCGCTGCTGTCCAGCGAGAAGTAGGCAGCGGTGCTGGGGTTGTTGCCGGTGCTGGGCTTGGGGATGTTCAGGGGCGCATTACCGCTGTTGGCCACTGTCACCGTTTGCGCAGCGCTGGTCAGGCCCTGCATGGTCGGGGCGTAGGTCAACGACGGCGGGTCGCTCAGATCCAGTTTCACCACCGTGTTGTTACCGTCAGCCGAGTAGATCGGATCTCCGCTTCCATCCAGCGTTACGTACATCGGTTCATAGACGACGCCGCCCAGCGTGTTGACCGTCGAAGTGGCATTCACCGTGCCGGTGCTGGCGCCGCCGCTGCCGGCTACGATCTCCTTGATCGCATTGTTCCCAGAGTCCGCGACAAAGACATCGCCGCTGGCGTCCACGGTCAGGCCGAAAGGAGAACTGAATCCACTACCCACCGAATTGGTGGTTGAAGTGGCGTTCACCGTACCGCTGGCTGCGCCGCCGGTGCCGGCTACGATCTCTTTCACTTGATTGAGGATCATGTCCGACACAAAGACATTGCCATTGCCGTCCAATGCGATGCCATAAGGGTGCGTGAATCCTGCGCCCACCACATTGGTCGTCGAAGTGGAACTCACCGCGCCGTTGCTGTCCGCAACGATCTCTTTCACGTTTGCAGCGCCATAATCGGCAACGAAGACATTGCCGTTTGCGTCAACAGCCACGCCCGTGGGCGCATTGATTCCCTGCCCCACAGCATTCACTGTGGAGGTGGCGTTGACCGTACCGCCCGCTGCGCCGCCAGTGCCCGCCATGATCTCGTAGACCGCGCCGTTGACGCCGACGTTATATTCCGCCACGAAGACATTGCCGGCGCCATCCACGGCCACGCTGGCGGGCTGGTTGAATCCGCTGCCAACGACATTGACGGTGGAGTTGGCGTTGACCATGCCGCTGGCTGCGCCGCCGGTGCCGGCTACGATCTGCTTGACTGTGTGCGCTTGCAGATCGGCGACAATCACATTGTTGTTGCCGTCCAATGCGACGCCATAGGGCCCCACGAATCCACTGCCCAGGTTGCTGGTCGCGGTGTTGCTGGGGAAGGTGACCATGGGCGCATTGCCCATGCCGCTCAGGTGGATGGTAGCCACCGCAACCGGCGGAGCCGAGTTGTCATAGAGCACGATCGCGCCCAGCCGCTGCCCGGGGAACTTAGGTGTGAAGGTGAAGTTCACCGTGCAGCTCTGCGTGGCGGTGTAGCTTGCGCCCGCCGCGCAGGTGCCGCCGGTGGCGTAAGCAAAATCCATATTCAACGCGCCCTTGGTCAGCACCTGAATGGCTGTGGCCAGGTTCGAGTTCAGCGTGGTGTTCGCGTTGAAGATGATGGATGCCGTCTGCACGCCGCTGCTCGTACCGGTGCTCTCTGTTGGCGCGATGAAAGAGGTGCCGGCGACGGTTTGATAGGCGGCGGACGATCCAAGGGTGTCGTTGGTGGCGATATAGCTATAGAGGCCCGCCGGGCTAAGGATGACGCTGTTCAGGTTGAAGGTGGCTACACCGTAGGATGCGTTGACCGTCATCGAGGTGTTGACGCCCGGTCCACTCACTGTCAATTTGATGGGGTCGAACGAGCCGTTGGCCAGGTGACCTTGATAGTCCTCTTCCGAGACAGCTACCGTTCCCGCGCTTGAACCCGGAACGGCCGCCGCAGCCGGTGGCTTGGTGAAGACCAAATGTTGAGCCGTTGGAACTGCCGCAGTGCCGTTGAGCATTATACTCTGCAAGCCACCGCTTGAGTTGTCGTACACACGCAGCAGGCCGCTGAGGAGCATCGCTCCAGCCGTCGCCGTCGGCGTGAATTTGACGCTGATGGTGCAGGAAGCACCCTCCGCAAGCGTTCCAGGGACGGTGCTCGAAGGTGTCATCAGCGGGCATGTCGTTGCCGAGCCGGTATCGATGGTGTAGTCCGCGGCGTAAGTGCAGCAGAGGCTGGGGTTGGTGCCGGAGGTGGGAATGGTGAAGACCAGCGGTGCGTTTCCGCTGTTGACGATGGTCGCTACCTGACTGGCGCTGCTCGCGCCATCCAGGGTGGACGGGAAGGTCAGCACCTCGGAGTTCGCAAATCCTATCCTGCGCATCACTCCAGGCATGTCGTAAAAGCTGTTTCCACCATCGTTCGTGACGGCATAGAACTGATCCAGCAGGTAGACATTGCCACTTGCGTCCACCCCCACTGCCTGAGATGTATTGCCCCCGTAATAAAGCCCCTTCAGCGTCGAGTTGGTGTTGATGGTGCCGCTGGCTGCGCCCCCGGTCCCAGCCAGAATCTCCAACGCCGAAGTACTAGTGGCCATCGTCAGGCGAAGACCAATGAAGACATCTCCGAGCGAGTCAAAGGTGATGGCGGCGGATTGATTGGTCAAGCTATGAACGATGATCGGAGTCGTGTTGGGGTTGATTACGCCACCCGGACCGGCAACGATCTCCTTCAGATAACTGTCGCCAAGATCGGGGAGCACGTAGAACTCCCCGGTATCGCTAATCAGAAGGTTTCCGTTGGGGTCCACCCCGACGCCCACCGGATTTCTGAACCCGCTGCCCACGGTGACGACCGAGGAGTTGGCGTTGACCGTGCCGCTGGGTGCGCCACCGGTGCCTGCCACAATCTCCTTCACCGTACCATTTGTCGAACCGTCGGGATTATCATCCGCGACGAAGACATCGCCGTTTGCGTCTACCGCAAGATATTCAGGGTAGTGGAAGGATCCACTGCCCAGCGTAATCACCGTGGAGCTGGAGCTGACGGCGCCGTACTGGTCTGCCAGAATCTCCTTGACCCCAGGGATGCCTATATCCGCAACATAAACATTTCCTGCGCCATCGATCGCCACGCCTTCGGGGCTCACAAATCCATGGCCAATGATGTTGTTCACACTGTTCTGGTAGACCTTGCCGATGTTCGAATCGGCGACGATGTACCCCCCGTAGGGATTGACCCACAGCCCCAAGGAATAAGGGAAGTCTTCATTCAAGTCATATTCGGTCAACGGGTATGGCTGCCACCAAGAGTAAGGGCCAGGAAAGCTTGCCACTGGCGCCAGTCCCATACCAACTAGATGCACGGTTGCAAAGGCGCTGCCGCCGGAGTTGACCAGCAGCACCGCACCCAGTTGCTGCCCAGGCCCATTGGGCGCAAAATCCGTATCTACTGTGCAGGTATCACCGGAAGAATAGTAGTGGGATGTGCCGTTGGTGGTGCAGGTGCCTGTACCTGCGCTGTAAAAACCCCCACCAAAGCCAATGACATTGACGGCACTGATGGTTCCACCCGAATCGAAGGAGAAGGTGATCGTCTGCGTGGGCGGAGTGGCCAAACCTGCGGCCACCGAGCCAAAGTTGACCGCCCCTTTTACGATCTCCTTCACCGCATTGTTTCCAAAATCGGCGACAAAGAGATCTCCGCCGGCGTCCACCGCGACGCCAATGGTGGTCTTAAAACCGCTGCCCAGAGGGATGACCGAGGAGCTGGCGTTGACCGCGCCACCGGAGGCGACGATCTCTTTTACCGAAGTGAAGTCCTCATCGGCGACAAAAACATTCCCGCTGGCGTCTACCGCGACACCGCAGGGCGCGACGAATCCGCTGCCCACCACATTCATGGTCGAGCTGGCGTTGACCGTCCCCGCGGCTGCGCCCCCGGTTCCGGCGACAATCTCCTTCACCGCGGCTGGCGCAAAACCTTGTCCCTCGACCCCAATAAAAACGTTTCCGTTGGCGTCCACCGCAATGCCCATGGGCGAGGCGAAGCCGCTGCGAAGCACATTCACCGTCGAGCTGGCATTGACCGTGCCACTGGCTGCGGTTCCGGTCCCCGCAACGATCTCCTTTACCGAGCCGTTGGTGGTGCTAAAATCCGCAACAAACACATTGCCGTTCTTGTCCACCGCAACCACCTGCGGGCTCACGAAACCGGTGCCCAGCAGGACCACCGTGGAACCGGCATTGACCGTGCCGCTGGCTGCGCCCCCGGTCCCGGCCAGGATCTCCTTTACCGCGTGGTTACCAATATCGGCAACAAAGACATTACCGCTGGTGTCCACAGCAATGCCGCTGGGAAAATTGAATCCAACACCCAACGGAATCACCGTCGAATTTGCGCTGACCGTGCCGCTGGCTGCGCCGCCGGTCCCGGCCAGGATCTCCTTCACCGCATTGTTGCCATAGTCGGCAACAAAGACATTCCCGTAGCCATCCACCGCTACAGCCGCGGGATTGCTGAATCCGCTGCCCAAAGCGAGAGACGTGACCGAATGCGCAATCTGCGCCTGGGCCTGTTTCATGCCCACCGGCAGCAACGCCAGCAGGCACAAAAAGGCCGCGCCGATCCAGCCGCGCTGAACCATTGATTTCCTTCTGTTGGTTTGATTGTGGTGGAAAACAGGGACGGCAGAGCAGCTAGAACGTGCAAGCAAGCCCATCAAATAACACTCTTTCTTTGGCTCTTACAAGGACATAGTTCTTCCGGCGGGCGAAAGGTCCGTGCGCAAGGCATCTTGTTTAGTTGATTTCTTGCCGAGTGTACCCCAAACCCAGATCTTTGTCTGTGATAGCGAAGAATAAATCCATAGATTTCTGTCTTTTATGTGTGCCGGGTACCGGGATAGGCGGGATCGAAGCCTTAGACCCAGCCTCAAAATTCGCATGGGAATGCAGACATGCCGGATTTTTGGGCACAGGCCGGCTTGGGTACAATAACATGAAGGCAACCGGTGCTTCTCAACATAATCACCGCGCGATGTGCTTGAGCTTGATAGCACTCGCAATTATTGGGAAGACAGGGCTGACAGATACTGCCAGCAAAGCAATTTGCCGCCTGCCTGTTTGAGCAACCAGCTCAAAGGGGCTGTGAGACGCACGATTCTCAGGCATTTCCAGATGTGTTGCGGCTCTGCAGTGCGAGTTCTCGGAATCCGTCGAGATTTGGCAAGAGTTGCAGCGTCTCAAGCAAAGCGCGGTCAGACTCCGCGACTTCGATTCCCATCGAACCGGTTGGATACACTTCTAGATCGTGGGCTAGATAATCTGCAAGAAAGACGGCGACGCTGCAATCGAATCCCGAGTGCGGAATGCGGGTGGGGTGATGGTGGTGCGCGATAGCCTCCACGGCAAGGTTGGGGATACCCCATAAACCGAGAAGATAGGCGCCGATCTCGGCGTGTGAGGTACCCAGGAGTTCTTCTTCGGCCTCATAGGCCCTGCATCCTCTGGCAGAGGCAAGGGCGAGCGAGGCGCAAAACTCGATGGGCATCACACTGGCCAGAAAGAGCCTTCCGATATCATGAAGAAGCGCTGCGACCACTGTAAGTTCACGGGTCTCCCGATCCAATGGGAGCGCACTCGCAATGGCCGCCGCACTGAGCGAATGTTGCTGTATCGAGTCGCAGACGGACTGAGGAACTCGCGAGTCGGGGCGGAAGATCCTGAATGCCTCCGAGGCCAGCGCCAGGTTCTTGATCGTCTCCATCCCCAGATATGAGACAGCGGTGGGTAAGCTCGTGACCTTCTGAGCCAATCCGAAAAAGGCGCTGTTAGTGAGTTGCAAGACTTTTGCCGCCATTGCGATGTCTTGCTCAATGACGGCTGCCACTGCGCCAATTGAAGCATCCGGATTGTTCACTGCCTTTCGCAGGTCGATGAGGGTGGTAGACAGCGATGGAAGTTCGCCCACCGATCCCACGATCTTGCGGATCTCCGGCGCGCATATCAACTCCTGCAATGTGCACACTCGCTCAATGGTGGATTGGAGTTCGGCTGCGCTGCACGGCTTCACCAGGAAGCGGTGGGCCACGCCTGCCGCGCGCGCCGATAAGGCGGCATCGGTGTATCCAGACAGAATTACGCGCGCGATGTTGGGGAAGCGATCGCGGATGTGCCCCATCAACGTGGCCCCATCCATTCCCGGCATCAGCATATCTGAGATGACAACGTCGAAGCTGTTTGTCTCGCAAGCCTTCAGGGCCGACGCGCCGCCGACAGCAAACTGGAGCGTCCAGCGATTCCGATCTCCGTGGAGCATCCGCCGTATGCCGTCGAGAATATTGCTATCGTCATCCACAAACAAAATGGATTTCATGCGGACACCACCTTTGCGCTGAGTATCGCGCCATTGCGTGGCAGACGAATGATAAAGGTCGTTCCTTTGCCTTCCTCAGATTCGAAGTGAATGCTTCCACCGTGTTTGTCAACGATCACCGAACGCGCAATCGACAAACCTTGCCCGGTCCCTTTGCCGATCTCCTTGGTGGTGAAAAAGGGATCAAAGATTCGGCTACGAATGTTTTCCGGGATGCCCGATCCCGTATCCTGTACCCGGATCTCGGCCCAGTCCACGCAGCATATGGTCTGCACTAAGATCTGCCCCTTTTCCGGACTAGCATTCTTCTGCTGTGCATCGGCAATTGCATGCGCGGCATTGACAATCAGATTCAGAATCACCTGATTGAACTCTCCCGGCAGACAAAGGACTGGAGGCAATGCAGGGTCGAGATCGGTTGTCAGGTCGGCCACGTACTTCCACTCATTCCGCGCGACTGTAATCGTGCTGCCTATCGCATGGTTCAAATCCAGCAGGACCTTCTCTTTCGTCCCAGGGTGCGAGAACTCTTTCATTGCGTTGACAAGCGTGGATACACGGGAAACTCCCTCAAGCGTCTGCTCGATGGCCTTTGGAATCTCCTCCATAAGATAAGCGGTGTCGGCGCGCTTCTCCGCTTCCTCTACTTCCTGCACGATCTCTTGAAGCAAAACGCTAGTCTTAGCCTCAAGACGCAGGTGCTTGTAATCCTTCAGCAAGGTTGTTATGTCCTTGAAGGCATCCATCAGGAATCGAACGTTATCTCCGATGTACTGAATAGGGGTATTGATTTCGTGAGCGATTCCCGCGGCAAGCTGGCCAACGGACTCCAGCTTTTGCGCCTGAAGCAATTGTTCGCGCAACAGCGTGCGTTCGGTGCAGTCCTCGCACATGCCTTCGTAGCGAATCACCGCTCCGTTCTTACGGATGGCGCGAATGCTCATCGTGACCCAGATCTTGCTGCGATCCTTGCGAAATACCTCGCATTCGAAGTTCTTCACTCCCCCGACCTTGTCCATCATCAGCATGAACTCCACTCCTCGCTTGGAGCTTACAAAGAGCTGCGTGGGGATGTCGGTAATGCTGGCGATCATTTCCTCCGGAGACTCGTAGCAGAAGGTAAAGGCCATGGATGGGTTTACGCTCAGGAAGCGCCCATCCGGCGTACTCTGGTAGATGCCGACAATGGCTTTGTCAAAAATTCCGCGGTACTTGAGCTCTGCCTCGCGTAACGCTTCCTCCATCCTTTTGCTCGCGCTAATATCCCGGCCTATACCCGCAATGCCGACCAACCGTCCATTTGCGTCCTGAATAGGGACTTTTGTCGTCAAAATGTCCATCTCGTTGCCGTCGATATCGCGGACCTTTTCTTCGCGGTTATGTAATGGCTGCCCAGAGAGAATCACCCGCTGTTCGTCTTCATAGAACGCATTGGCAAGTTCCAGTGGGTAATAGTCGAAATCTGTCTTCCCTTGCAATGCTTCCGGAGTATCTACCCCAACCACCCGCGCCAGGTAACGATTGGCCACCACAAACCTGCTTTGAATGTCCTTTACATACATAAAATAGGGCATGTTATCGATCAGAGCGCGTAACATATTTCGCTCATTGACCTGATTGGAGTGAACTTGGCGCAATATCTCGTCTTCCCGCATTCGAACTGTGTAGTGGATCATCGAACGGACTCTGAAGTACATGCCCACAATTACGCCGACGAGTACCAGCGCCGCGAGTACTTCCTGCATCGATTGCAGCCGGGCGATCAATGCGAGTTCGCTCCTGAAGTCGCCCGCTAAGTCTCGCTGCAGGGTATCGAGCGCAAACTGAACGGATTTATTCTCACGCGAGAGGGCCGCCATGTCTTCTTGTTTGGGAAGCACTCCGTTCACATCTGCGGCCGTCGCGTAAAACATTTGCGATTGAAGCCGAAGGTGTGCAAATGCGTCTTGTAAAGTGGCAATCTGTGCATACCGCGCGGGATTGAACCGCATGGACTTGGCGGCGTCCGCGAGCGCTGAGATTGTGGCAACTGCCTGTAAATCGGCACTACCGAGTGCTTCTTTCTCCTGCGTCAAAACGGCATTATTGTATTGCCGGTTCATTCTTTCAAACGCGCTATCTGCTTTCTGACTGTCGAGCGTGGCGGGAAACAGGAATAGGGAGGCAATCATGACATGTTTTCGTACAGCATACGAGGTCCACTGCATGATCCCCAATATCCCTATCGCCCCAAGCACCACGACAAGGATGCTGCGGTTTAACGATCCGCGGGGCAAGGTGCGCGATATCAGGCTCGAAAGTTCCAAGGCTTACGCTCCTTTCGACCGGCGCTCAGGACGTGCCAACCTGGTCCCGGCGATCACGCTTGCGGGATTCTCGATCCGTCAATCACCCATTTATGGGGTGCGGGGTCTCGTCGCCGAAGTCTGCTTGCTCCGCTTCGTTCCTGGCTTCGAGGTGCACCGGCTTGGGACTCGGTTTGCTTCAGTTCATCGTCTTTCCCTTGGAATTCCCTCTTGACGATTGTGGCTACCCTGATCAAAGGACGATTGCGAACCATGGCACGAAAAGCCGTCAGTCGCCGACTCCCGCAAATGCCGCCTCAAATTCATTTGCTTGTCTAAGGGAAAGGAGGCGCTGATGCACCTGCAATTTGTATCGGCAAATCGGCTTTTTTCGTGAGAGAGTAGTATTTGTGAGTCGATGGCGCTTGTACTGAAATGAGAGACAGGGCTGAAGTCCTGATTCCAAGGCAGGATGAGGCCGATGAGAGATTGAAGATCATCCTGGCGGTTGGATCGGTTCGAAGGGGCTTGATGCGGGTTGATACTTGATTGTGCGCGGGCTGTTGTTCCGAGTGACCATTGCAGGGTAACAAAATGAATCGGCAGCGTTTGAGGGAATGTCGTGACGGACAGAATTCTCTTTGTTGATGACGAAAAGGGCGTTCTCGATGGTTATGAGCGATTGCTGCGTAAAGAATTCTACGTCAGCGTGGCGCAGAGCGGACAAGAGGCATTGGCGGTAATCAGGGAGCATGGGCCGTTCGCAGTTGTCATCTCAGACATGCGCATGCCAGGGATGAATGGCGCTGAATTCCTGTCGCAGGTGCGGGCAATGGCGCCCCACACTGTCAGAATGTTGCTCACCGGATATACCGACCTGAAAGCAGCCATTGACGCGGTAAATGAGGGAAACATATTTCGATTCCTGACCAAGCCAAGCACCAAGGAAGTCCTGATAGACGCAATCAATATAGGTTTGACGCAGTACCATTCCGCTATGGCCGAAGTAGAGCTCCTCAAAAAAGCCCAGTTATTCGTGCAGTCCAAGGCTGCCTGGGAGACGGCTGATCTCTGCCCGTGGGACAACTTCGAGGGGCCTACCGGCCTGGCAGGGCCATCCCAGGCAAGAGAACATCTGGCCCCGTTGATGGGCCTGGACTCCCGATGCTTTGTTGTTCTGCTTAAGATCACGACGCTACAAACCTTGGAGAAGCGCTATGGGGAGGATGCGGCAGGCGACTTTCTGAATGTCACGGCTCAATTCCTGATGCAGACCTTTCGCTCGGAGGATCGGTTTTTCCACTGGGATCGAGACGTACTCATGGTTGTCGTTCGGCGAAATCTCTCGCCCGAAGCCATGCACACAGAGATTGCCCGTTTGACATCGGCCCGACGGGAACATGTGATGGAAGTCAATGGAAGGAGCATCATGATCGCCAGTCCCATAGCCTTCGACCTCCTTCCTGTGTCGAGGTTTCTCACGTTCCAAGAACTGCTTGCAGCATTCGAAACCGATTTGACCGGAAGGACACACTAAGGCTATGGACACATCGAGCGACCGAATATCGTCTTCATTGAATCCCAAACCCGAATCGTGGGATTCTTCATTCGACCTGGTGCCCGTGCCCCTGCTGCTCGTTGATCGCACGGCGCGAATCGTAAGGGCCAACCCATCTGAATGTCGTCTGCTGGGCTATACGGCCGAAGATATTCAGGGAAGACCGGTCTGGGAGTTCATTGCAGATGAAGAAAAGCAAAACGCTCAGGAACGCTTCCGGGATATCTTGAATGGCATGGAGATGAACACATCCTATCGACGCCGCTTCAAGACCAAGACAAACGACAGCGTGATCTGCGAGTTGACCGTCCAGATCATACGGAATAACCTCCCCGAGGGACCATTTGCACTGTTGGTAAATGTGGATGTGACATGGCAAGTCGCAGAAGCCCGCCGCCGTGGAGAGACCGCTCGTTGGTTGGCGGCATCTTTTCGTTCGATGCCGGAACCGACAATCATCATCGACACGCTCGGGCAAATTCGCTATCTCAACCTCGCCGCAGAGCGTCTCCTGGGATGGAGCGAAGCCGAAGCCTCAGGCAAAGTTGCCGAAGAATTGATTCCACGGAGCAATGTGCTTTCATCGGACGGTGTCGAGGCGGACTATGACGTTCGACAGGGAATAGCGCTCGGATGGTCTGGTTCGGCGGTCCTAGTCACCAGAGGCGGAGTTGCAAAGAGAATGCAAGTCAGAACAGAACCCGTCGTCGATACCAATGGCCTCGTTCTGGGGATCGCTGTCTGTCTGCGAGAGCATTGATTCTCCATGGTATTCGGTGGATATCCCGTCGGCCCGATCATTTAACTCTTTAGCGACCTTCTCTGCTTCTCCCAATCGCGAGTGGTTTCTCCCGACATCGGGCGTGCAATGAAATACCCCTGCGCGAGATCGCATCCCAAGGTATTAAGGTAATTGAAGGTATTCTCGTCATCGACCCCCTCCGCCGTGACACGGAGACCGAGGCTGTGCCCAAGATCCACAATCGATTTAATGACGGTGAGCGATTCCCTGGTTTGCTTTTCAATCAACACAAATGACTTATCGACCTTGATCTCCGAGAAGGGCAATCTTACCAGTTGCACCATGGAGGAATACCCGGTTCCGAAGTCATCAATCGACAATTGAAATCCTTTCATGCGGATGCGAGTCATCAAATCGAGCGAGAGGATGGGATCGACCATGGCGCTGGTCTCCGTCAATTCCAGGACAATACGCTCCGGAGCAATCTGAAACAGATGGCAAAGGGTTGCAAGATGATCGGCCAACCGAATATCGACGAGGCTCCTTGCGGAGAGATTTAAAGACAAGTGCAAATTGGAGTCCGGGAATGCGCCGGTGAACCACTCGAGGCTTTGGTCAAAAACCTGCGCGGTCAAGGCATCGATCAACCCAGTTTCCTCGGCAACGGGAATAAAGTTGTCCGGCATAACCATCCCCCGGTCGGGATCCTGCCAGCGAACCAGCGCCTCTAGTCCGACCATCGCGCCGCTCTTGCATTCGATCTTAGGTTGATATGCCATTACGAATTCATGGCGATCGAGCGCATTTTGCAGATCCCGCCGGGTTATCTCAAAATCGTTCCCACTCATTGATTCCTTAAGTGACGAGAGTGGTTGATCGGGCCCGCATTCTTCACAAAGGAGCACGCGCAGAGCCTCTTTCGAGACAGGCTTGGAGACGATCCCCGCGATACTCAATCCGTGCTCTTGCGCCGACCGCTGCGCGGCGGCAAGCACGCGTGTGCCCATGCCACTCAATATGACGATCCGCGCCTTGCATTTGCGTTCCGCCAGCAGGCGCATAATCTCAACGCCGTCGAGTTCCGGCATGACCAGATCTATTGTGATAATGTCGGGATTCCATTCGACCAACTTCAAGAAGAACTTATCGGCATCTGTAACGAACTCCGCTTTGAAGCCGAAACTCTCAGCCATCCACTGGATCGTCTGACCTACTGATGCGTCATCGTCGAGGATAAGAATGCGCCTGTTAGGCATCGCGACCCTCCTCGCCGGGTTGAGATGAACTTTCCGTCAACATGCAGCGAATTCTCCTCGCCAATTCTATCCTCGTGTAGGGTTTGCTCAAAAACTGCACATTTCTGTCCAGCAGTCCTTCGTTCAGAACTGCCTTATCTGCATACCCGGAGCAATACAGCACCTTCAACTTCGGATTTAACTTAAATGCTTCCCTTCCCAATTCCCGGCCATTCATCCCCCCCGGCATCACAATATCCGTGAGAAGAAGATCGATATCCGCACGCTCTGAGATGATCGAGAGAGCCTCCCGTCCATTTGTGGCGTGAAGAACCCTATACCCAAGACTGAGCAATTGGGAGTGGGCAAATTCGCGGAGGGAATTGTCGTCTTCTACCAGAAGAATAAGTTCCGAACCGCGAAGATCGGCAACGGAAGTGGAAGACCGGCTGACTGGCTCGCTCGCTTGCCCGGATTCGGGAAGATAAAGCTTTACCGTTGTGCCGTGCTCCAGTTCCGAATAGATCTTGATGTGCCCTTTGGACTGCTTGGCAAAGCCCCACACCATACTTAGCCCCAGGCCCGTGCCTTTGCCTACTTCCTTGGTAGTAAAGAAGGGATCGAATACCCGGCCGAGATTCTCAGGAGAAATGCCACAACCCGTGTCAGAGACTGCGATCATAATGTAGGGTCCCGGCTCCACGCCTGGATTCTGCTCTGCGTAGTCGGATTCAAGCACCACGTTATCCGCTTCGATTGTCAGTTTGCCGCCGTCGGGCATGGCATCGCGGGCGTTCACCGCAAGGTTCAACAATGCGCTTTCAAGCTGTGCCGGATCAACGAGCGCTTCGCAGAATGCCAAGCATGGATTGATCTCAAGTTCTATATCCGCTTTCAAGGTGCGGCGCAGCAGGCCCTGCATATCCTGAAACAACTGGTTGATGCTGACCGCCCGCGGTTGTAAAGCCTGACGGCGCGCAAAGGCCAGCATATGATGGGTCAAATCCGCTCCTCGCCGGGCGGCGTCTAGAATCATATTCGCCATCTTGCTCAGGCGCGTGCTTTCTTTGACTTCCTCTTCAATAAACTCGGCGCAACCCAGAATCACAGTGAGAAGGTTATTGAAATCGTGGGCGACTCCCCCGGTCAACTGGCCGATCGTCTCCATCTTTTGCGCCTGCCGGAATTGCTGTTCCAGCAGCTTTCTCTCAGTGATGTCGCGAGCCACCACCACCGACCCGATGACTGCGCCGTAACTGTCGCGCAGGGGGCTGAAACTGTAGCTGCCAAACCAGCTTTCGCCAGTGTCTTTGCGGCGCAGACTGTATTCGAGATTGGTGGCCGTCTCGCCTCTTTGCGCTCGGGGAACCGGCCACATCTCAAGCGGAAGCAATGCTCCATCCGCCGTGCAGACATCGAGGATGCTGTAATAATCGGAGAACTTGCTCACGCACTCGTCCTTGCTTTTGAACTTGTGAAATGCGGCAAAGGCGTCGTTGCAATGAATAAAATGGCCGTCGGAATCGGAGATGAAGACGGCGTCTGTCATGCTTGCCAGCGCCACATCCAGCTTCTCCCGGTCTGCCGCGCGCGCCGCTTCCGCCCGCTTGAGTTCGGTGATGTCGGTGTGGACCCAAAGCCTTCCGTAGGACTCTCCATGGATGGTCAAGGGGACGAAATCCCGCAGAAGCAATTTCCCCGTGCGCAGCGAAACCTCTTCGCCTAATACCAGCCTGTTTTCCTTAACTATCTCATTTATGCGGGCGACCGATGCCTCGGGATGCAGGTTGACCCGCTTGATCCTTTCGATCATATCGGCGGCATTTGTCCCGGCCAGGCCGTCCGGTGTCTCCTCGGGACAAAACAAGTTGCAGAATGCCCGGTTTGCAAACTCAATCCTCCCGTCATCCGTAACCAACAGAACACCGGAATACAAATTGGAGAGGATGGCATAGAAACGCTGAAGGGTGTTCTGCAGGACACTCTCGGCTCGTTTACGGTCGGTGATGTCCTGTGCGATGCCCAGCATCACGGTTTGCCTGGAAGCTGAATCCCCCAGGGGTGCAGCACGCATCTCCAACCACCGCCGCGTACCCTTCAAGCCTTCGATCTCGCACTCGATCATTTCCGATTCGCCGCTGCAGACACGCTCTGTCAGACGGCGAAAGGCGTCGCGGCTTTCCGCCACAACCGTCTGAAATATGCTCCGGCCGGAGAAATCTTCCACGCCGTCCGCCTCGATCATGCGCAGTCCCTCCCCATTGATCCTCAGCACCGTTCCATCGGAAGCAACTGTCAGGATGCAATTGGGACTGTTTTCAATGATGGCTCTAAGATGGGCCTCGCGCATGGACAGCGTTCGGTTTGCCTCTTCCAGTTCGAGGGCTTTGCTTTCCAGCTTGCGAATGAGAACCTCGCTGTACTGGCGCAGAAGATTCGTTTCTCCGCCCACAGGGGCATTGGTAGGAGACATGTCGCCGCGCACGGCTTTCGCCAATACCTCGCGGATCTGATCCATAAAAGGAGACGGTTCGGTGGGCTTTACGATAAAGGCGTCCGCGCCGAGGTCCAATGCAAGTTGCCTATCTTTGTCGTCGACATAAGTAGCCGTGTACACGACAAATGGGATACGGTTCAGCCGCTGGTCTGCTTTCCATGTTTGCAACAGAGTAAAGCCGTCCATAACCGGCATGAGCAGGTCGGAAATGACCAATTCCGGAAGATGGGCCAAGGCTGACTCCAGGGCTTCCGCTCCGTTGCTAGTGGAAGCCACCTCGTACCCTGTGGCGCTCAACAACGCCTGCAAGTAGTAGAGGTTTTCGTCGTTGTCGTCCACGATTAAGATTCTTTGCATGGCATTGTCCCGCCTTCTTCGCCAGTAGCCGGTTATCGAGGCAAGTGTTTGGAAACCTGGTCGATAAACGTGCCGGGGTTAATCGGTTTTTCGATGTAGTCGGTGGCGCCCGATGCCAGCGCCTTCTCGCGGTCTCCCACCATCGCGTAGGATGTTACCGCGATGATGGGCGTATCGCGGAGCGCGATATCCTGGCGAATCTCCGCGGCAACAGCATAGCCATCGAGCATGGGGAGTTGTATGTCAAGCAGAATCAAATCAGGGCGCAACTCGCTGGCCATGGTCACGCCTAGCCTTCCATCGCGGGCTTCATGAACGCAGAACCCATGCTTCTCAAGCAGGAAGCGCACCAGATAAAGATTCTGCTCATTATCCTCAATCACTAGAACGTTGTTCTTCATGAGTCTTGTCCCACACCAAAGGTAGTCGAACGGTGAATGTGCTGCCCCGATCGGGAACGCTCTCCATGGAGATGAATCCTCCCAGAAGCTCTACCAGCCGCTTGCAGATGGAAAGGCCCAATCCGGTTCCTTCGCGCTTGCGAGCCAGGCCCGTATCCGCCTGACGAAATGGTTCAAAGATGCTTTGATGATATTTGGGGTCGATCCCTATCCCGGTATCCCGAACCGCGATGACGATCGACTCGCGTTCCAAACGGCATTGCACCTCAACTTCTCCCTGGTCGGTGAACTTGACGGCATTCCCCAGCAGATTGATAAGAACCTGCTCGGTGCGCCGCTGATCGCTGAAAATCTCGCCTACCTCGGGCGAAAGCACGGTGCGTAAGGTGATCCCTTTTTTCTCGGCCAGTGGCAATATGGTGGAAACGGTTTTTTCGATAGCGGGGAGCAAGGAGAAAGATGCGCAATGAATATCCAATTGGCCGGCCTCGATTTTAGAGATGTCGAGAACGTCGTTGATTAACGCCAGCAGATGCCGGGAACTGTTCTGCACCATTCCAAGTTGCTTTATCTGCTCGTCGTTGAGGGGCCCTGCAAGCCTTTGCAGCACGATTCCCGTGAAACCGATGATGGAGTTCAGCGGGGTCCGCAGTTCGTGAGACATGGAAGCGAGAAAGGCAGACTTCAACCGATCGGCGGATTCCGCCGCGTCCCTGGCGACCACGAGTTCAGCAGTGCGCAGGCGCACACGATCTTCCAGTTCGCAGCGTGCCCGTTCCAGCGCAGCTATAGCAACAGTGCGCTCGTTTCGTGCACGCAAAGAGACGATGCCATGCGCTAAGTTTTCTCCCAGTTCGGCGAGAAGTCCGACTTCCGGTTCATCGAAGGCTTCGGGTTCCTGCGCGTAGATCACCAAAGCGCCATTCACCGTATCCCCAAGGCGCAAGGGAACCGACATGACAGACTCAAAGATGTGATGAGCCAGTTCTTTGCGCCATGGAGCATAGGCTGGCTGGCTCCGAAGATCGTGCATCACCACCGGCTTCCCGGTGCGAATGGCGATACCGACCGATCCCCTTCCGAATTCGTTGTCGGCCCAACTCACATGAATGTTCTCCAAAAAGCCCATGACGTTGCCCGCGGAGGCAATCGGCCGCACGGTGCAGGCGCTGTCGTTGTCAGTGTATCCAACCCATGCAAATACATACCCTGCCTCGCCCACCACGATGCGGCAAACCTCGTCGAGCAGGGCTTGCTCCTCACTGGCATGAACCACGGCGGTGTTGCATTGCGACAAGACCCGAAGAGCCCGGTGGGTTTGGCGCAGGGTCTCTTCTTTCGCCTTGCGTTCGGTAATATCCGTGCTGATTCCGCACAGCGCGTAAAACTCTCCGTGGTTGTCTCTGATCGCCACCTTGATGCTCTGGTAGCTGTGCAGGCCATCGGCCAGCAGTGACTGTTCCTCGAACTCCTGTGTGCAGCACTGCACCACTGCCTGGTCATTGGCCGTGAACTGACGGGCGGCATCTTCGTTAAAGAGATCGAAATCCGTCTTCCCTTTGGCCTCTTCGCTGGAGATGCTGAAAACCTCGCTCCAACGTCGATTGACAAAAAGGTACCGGCCAGCCGGATCTTTCATATAGATCATTACCGGTGCGTTGTCGAGCACCGCTTGTAGCTCTGCCGTGCTCTTGCGGACCAACTCTTCGGCGAGCTTGCTTTTTGTAATGTCCGTCAGCATGAGCAACAAGCCATCGGTACCGCGCAGTTCATCGGGAATCGCAGTTGTGGAAACCTTTGCCCACACCTCTTCGCCGTCTTTTTTGCGCAGGCGAAGTTCGCTTGCGCCAACGCCGAAAAGCGAGGCATGAAAGATTTCAGGGCAGAATTCTTGAGCCCTTTTTTTGGCCATTTCTTTGGGATCATACCCGAGCATGGAGGCAAACTGACGATTGACGAAGGTAGTGCGGCCTTTTCCGTCCAGGGTCCAGATGCCTTCGTTGGCCAATTCCACAATCCGGCGATAGCGCTTTTCGCCTTCTCTTTCGGCTTCCTGTTTCGCCTGATCCCGTATGAGAGACTCCCGCTCGGCTTCGCTGGCTTTCCGCTCCGCAATCACGGCGGATAAGAGAAGGCCGGAGATGGCGAAGTTGGCAAAGAACAGTTGCAGCAAGAGTGCATTGGTGAAAGCTAGATCTTTGGAAAACGGTCCCAGGCCGTGCGCGGTCGCAAACAACCCCACAGCGGCAATAATGGCATTGACCAGAGCCGATCCGGCCACCCCAAAGCGGATCGCCGCCCATAAGACAAAGGGAAAAACTACCAACGCCAACACGGTATGCCGGGCAGCAAAAAAAAGCTGCTCGTCGAAGAGCAATACGCTGGTAAGGGAGGTAAGCAGCAGCAGCGCGACCAACTCCGCCATGCGGGCGGAGGAGCGCAATCGCATCAACTCGCGAAAAGAGAGCAGCAAGGGAGCAGCCAGCAGTATTCCCATGCCGTCGCCCAGATAGTACATCAACCACGTCGAGGCCGCGGTAGCCCAGGGCTTCACGCCGGTGAAAATCAGAACGCCGGTTCCCATCGAGGCGCTGATCGTCGAACTGAGAGCAGCCGCCAAAACCATCAGCGCGAGCATGTCGCGAAGGCGGTTTAGCGAACTTCGAACCCCGGCGAACCTACGCACAAGGAACGCGCCCGTCAGCGCCGCGAGGGTATTTCCTCCAGCCAATCCAAGGGCCGTCGGGATTTGGAGATGAAAAATGTAATTGACCAGGAAGGCGGCAACAAAGATGCCAGGCCAGCATCGCCACCCAAAGAGCAGCAAACATGCCAAAGCCACCCCGGAGGCTGGCCAGACCGGGGAGACGTTACCTGCCGTAAAAGGCACAGCCAAGCCTGCCATGCCCGCCAGAAAATAGAGTAGGGCGGTACCTGCCAAGCGTTTGAAGACGGGTGTCGTCATATGGGCTCTTGGACTCATTCAATGTACACCCAAAGATGAAGTCTTCCGATGTTATTCCTGTTACTAAAAGCGCACGAGAGAGAAAAAATGGGAAATCTGTGACGTCGTTCTGCAGATTGGCGTCTGGGGCGGCCGTTTTCCGTGTACACGCAACGCCCGTCCCAACGAAATAAGTGTCAAAGGGACTGAAGCGCACCAAGTGAACGCAGCCGCTACGTCCTCGCACTCCATGCGCTGACCGGTGTAGATAGAGATTCCCGGCATTGCCGATGGCCGCCTTGATTTGTTCGCTCAAACGGAGATCTTCTTCCCGTTGCGCATCCATCTCGTAGAGAATCGACTTGGCCAGCCTACGCACTTCCAGCACAATCTGCTCGCACTGAGCGCGCAAGGCAATCATCTGTCCACCCCCGCCCATCGCCAACTGCTCAATCTCATTCGCCTTCACGCGCAGCAGCCGAGCCAGGCCCCGGCGCATACGGTCAACGGTGCGCTCGGCAGGCCATCCCGCTGGGCGCCGATACCTTGTATCGGGAAGAGAAGCAGATCCAGGATCTGCGCCAGCGCGAGGTTGCTCCGCACGTCAGCGAGTACACGCAAGAACAGGTGGAGTGGTTCTACCGGTGAACGAGTTCCATACGATTTCTCCGATTCCCTGCCCTGAAACCCACTACCGCACCAGCCCCGCATCGCGGGATGGCCAGTAGACGAAGGCAGCCTTGCCGTAGATGAGCTCGCGCTCGACGGGGCCGAACTCGCGGCTGTCTGAGGAGATGGAGCGGTGGTCGCCCATCATGAAATACATCTCCTCGGGGACGATCATCTCTGGATACGAGCGCGTGTCGCGGTACTCGGCGGGGACGTAGGGCTCGACCTGCCGCTGGCCGTTGAGAATCACCGCGCCGTGGTCGATGCGCAGGCGGTCGCCGGGCAGGGCGATGACGCGCTTAATGTAGCTCTTCTCCGGGTCGCGGGGATAGTGGAAGACCACCACGTCGCCGCGATGGATGGCCTCAATGCGGTAGACAAATTTGTTGATGAAGAGCCGGTCACGGTCCTCAAGGCGGGGCAACATGCTGGTGCCCTCGACGCGAACCGGCTGGTAGAGGAAGGTGATGATCAGCACCGAGGCGATGGCCGAGACCAGCAGGTCGCGCAGCCACAAGTTCAAACCGCCGGATTTGCTGGGCGCGGGCGGAGCGGCGGGGGGCATCGCCGGATCAGGCTTCTCGCCGGGTTCCGGAGGAGAAAGGGAGGGATTGGGGGGGAGCGTTTGCATCACTCTTCTAGATTAACCGCATCCGAGGCCGCCTAGGGAACAGGGGGCCTGGCGCGGTTGTGCTTTCGCACCGTTTTAAGTTGGTTCGTCGCGTGAACCAATGCGGGAGCTGAAGTCTTTGCAGGGTCAGGACCGCAGGGCATTCTTTCGTCCATCGGCTCGTATTCCTGGCCTGCCGGGCGGCAAAGTGTGAATCCGACCCTTGGCAGAGTTGCAGGAAGTGGTCCGCTCTCACCGTTGATGGTCACCGTAGCCTGTGCCGGTGTCTGTGCTGGAAAAAGCTGCTGAACGGGCGCAGCCGGGATCTTCCGTACCTCACTGGTGACGCGGGAGTAGTCTTGCGTCGGCGCTGGAGATCGCGCCGTATTCCAGGCGGCTAGCGATGCACCCATAACCAACGAAACGCCCAACGTCCCGACCTTCAGCACCCACCGCATGGCGTCCTCCGCGCGGTTCTGCCTAATAGTATAGGCAAGCCAATCCCTCCCAGGGAGAGCAACTTCTGTCGATCCTTGGGGCAAAGCGCATGTGAACGACCACCGGCTAATAGCCGGTGGCTTCGGGTTACGGCTGGAAGCCGGATTGATCGGCCATGCGGCCGATTACACCACGTTGAAGTCATCGTCGGGAGCCGGGGGCTTCTGCT
>Ga0181535_10000021_pt1 | contig 224510 bp, 220 predicted proteins | sample PEATcosm2014_Bin_44_FD_119774 | JGI IMG/M metagenome (GOLD analysis project Ga0181535, IMG submission 119774) | Peatland microbial communities from MTU Mesocosm Facility, Houghton, MI, USA - PEATcosm2014_Bin17_30_metaG | ecosystem: Environmental > Terrestrial > Soil > Wetlands > Peat | place... | reverse complement strand
GGTGACGCCGGAGGCGTCGTTCGTCGAGGATCTCAACGCGGACTCGCTCGACCTCGTGGAGCTGATCATGGCCTTCGAGGAGGAGTACCAGATGGAGATCAGCGACGAGGACGCGGAGAGGATAGGGACGGTGGGCCAGGCCTGGGACTACATCAAGGAGAAGAGCGGGACGGAGAGCTAGCGCCTCCGCTCCCGGAGGCGCCGCCGCCCGCCGCCGCTGAGGCGCCGGCCGCGCCGGCGCTGGCGCACCTCCCCGGGTCGCCCCCGCCGGGCGTCCCCGACGTCTCCACCTCCTCGGCCCCGGCCGCGTCCGCCGCGGAGGGGGCTCCCCCCCGGCGCCGGCGCTCGCGCTCCCGGAAGCCGGCCGCCGCGGCGGCGGCTGCAACGACCCCGGCACCTCCCGCCACCACCGCGGCGCCTGCCATCGCATCGGCACCTCGCGCCCCATCGGCACCCCGGCCGGGACCTGTGCTGGAGTTCGCGCCGTCGCTCCCGGAGCATCCGCTCGCGGAGGACCAGCCGATCCTGCTCCCCGAGATCGGCCCGCGCCCGGACCTGAGCGCCGACGAGCAGCGCGGCCTGGACGAGCTGGCCCAGCGCCTCCAGATCCGCTTCCGGCGCCCGGAGCTGCTCCGCGAGGCGATGACCCACGCCTCCTGGAACAACGAGCGCGGGGAGCCGAGCGGGCCCGGCCACGACAACGAGCGGCTGGAGTACCTCGGCGACGCGGTCCTGGAGCTGGTCGTCGGCGAATACCTCTTCCGGAGGTTCCCGGGGTACGACGAGGGCCAGTTGACCCAGCTCAGGGCAGCGCTCGTCAACACGATGTCGCTGGCCAAGCTCGCCGAGCGCCTGGGACTGGGCGACACGCTGCTGCTCGGCAAGGGGGCGGCCAAGACCGGGGCCCGCCAGCTCCCCTCCCTGCAGGCCAACTGCTTCGAGGCCATGATCGGCGCGATCTTCCTGGACCAGGGGTACCGGGTGGCCACCCGCGTCTTCCTGCAGAGCATCGGCGACCTCTCCGAGTGGAGCGACGAGAACCACAAGGGCCGTCTCCAGGAGGCGGCTCAATTGCGCCTCGGCGCAACCCCCGCATACCGGGTCACGACCATGGGTGGCCCCGGGCACCGCCGGGAGTACCGGGCCGAGGCCGTGGTGGGGGGAAAGGTCCTCGGCGAGGGACGGGGCGGCACCAAGCAGGCCGCGGAGCAGGCCGCAGCCCAGAAGGCCATGGAGCGGCTGAGCGTTCCCGAGGGCCGCCCCGCGACCACCCGGGCGCGCCGTCCCGCGGCGGCGTCCGCCGAGCCGGCCCGGGTTCGCCGCCGGGTGGCCGAGGTGGCCGCGGACCGGCGTGCCGCCTCGCGTCCGCGGGCGGCCGCCCCCGTCGCCGAGGAGACCGAGGCGCCCCGCTCGCGAGGGCTGCTGGGGGCGATCCGAGCCGCCGCCCAGGTGCTGGTCGGCCACCGTGCCGAGCCGCCGCCCCCCGCGGCGCCCGCCGAGCCCGCCTCCGGTCCCGACCTGGGGTCGACGGCGCAGCGGCGCAGCCACCGTGGGCATCGGGGAGGCCGCGGCCGGCGCCGGCCCGCGACCGGCAACGGGTCGTCGCCCGCCACCGGAGGGTCCTCGCCGGCACCCGGACAGTCCCCGCCGGCCGCCACCGCGCCGTCGCCGCCCGCCTCCGGTCCCGTGCCCCCGGGATCGCCGTCGCCGTGACGGCCTCCGCCGGGAGGGAGCTCGCCCCGACATCTTGTGGTGGCCTCTCGCGGCGTCCCCCAGATGTTGACGCCGGGGGAGTGGGACACGGAGAATCAGCCCGGTGAGGCTGCAGCGTCTCGTCCTCAGCGGGTTCAAGACCTTCGCCCACCGCACGGAGATCCGCTTCGAGCCCGGGATCACCGCCGTGGTCGGCCCCAACGGCAGCGGCAAGAGCAACCTGGTCGACGCCGTGCGCTGGGCCCTGGGGGAGACCAACGCCCGTGAGCTGAGGGGCGCGCGCCTCGACGAGATGATCTTTGCCGGCGGGGCGGGGCGGGACCGGATGGGCGTGGCCGAGGTCGAGCTGATCCTCGACAACGAGGATGGCGCGCTGCCGGTCGAGGACGCCGAGGTGGCGCTGAGCCGCCGGGTCGTGCGCGGGGGTGAGGTCGAATACCGGATCAACGGCGACCGTGCCCGCCTCCGCGACCTCGAGCGCATCCTGGGCGGGACCGGGCTGACCCAGCACGGCTATGCCGTGGTCGCCCAGCACGACATCGAGGCCATCATCGAGGCGACCCCGCGGCAGCGCCGCTCCCTGGTCGAGCAGGCGGCCGGCGTTCGCCCCCTCCGGGTCGCCTGCGACGACGCCCGCCGCCGTCTCGAGCAGGTGGCCACCGCCGTCCAGCGCCTGGTCGACCGCCTCGGCGAGTCCGAGCCCCGGTTGGAGGAGCTGGCCGGCGAGCGCGAGGCGGCCCTGGAACAGCGGGGACTGGCCGAGCGGCTCTCCGCGCTGCGCGGCAGCCTGGCCCGGGAGGCCTGGCGGGCGGCGCGGGCCGAGGTGAGGCAGGCGCAGCGGCGTCTCGACGTGGCGGAGCGGCGACTCGAGGCGGCCACCGAGGCGGAGGCGGGCTACGCGGAGCGGTCAGACGCGGCCCGGGCCGGCCTGGAGGCTGCGCGTGCGGCCGAGCACGCGGCGGCCGAGCGCCTGGAGGCGGCACGGGTGGCGGCCGAACGCTGCCGTGGTGAGGCCCGGCGCTTCGCCGACCGCGTCTGGACCGCCGCCCTCCACCGCGCCGACGCTCGCCGCCAGTGGCGCGCCGCCAGGGTGGAGATCGAGGAGGCGGGACGGGCGCTCGACTTCCTTATGGGCGCCGGGCGGGAGGCCGAGGGGCGGCTCCAGGAGATGGGGGTGGTCCTGGCCGAGCTGACCGAGCGCAGCCGGGCGGCGGCCGCGGACGCGGCATCCGCCCAGCGTGCCCTCGACGACGCCGAGAGGGAGGTCGCCCGGGCCGCGGCGGCTGCGGCGGCGGCCCGGGCCGGAGCGCGCGACCGCGCCCAGAACCGCGAGCTGCTCGAGCAGTCGTTTCAGGCCGCGGGGGCTGAGCTGGCCGGGGCCCGGCAGCGGGCGATCGAGCTGGAGACCGCGGCCCAGGCGGCCCGGACGCGCCTCGCCGAGCTGGAGGCGGCGGTACAGGCCGCGGAGGCGCAGGCGGATGGCCGGGCCGGGGAGCTGGAGGCGAGCCGCCGCCTGCTCCGCGCCGCCGAGGGGCGGCGCGTCGAGGAGCGCGAGCGGACCACCCGCTGCCTGGCGCACGCCGCCAGCCTGCGCGGGCAGGTGGAGGGCCGCCTGGGCGGGTCCGGCGTGATCGGACCGCGGGCCCAGGAGCTGGGGGCGGTCCGCCTCATCGACGCTCTCCGGGTCGCGGACCCCGCGGATGCCGCCGCCGTCGAGGCGGCGCTGGAGGCACACCTCGGCGCCTGGGTCGTCGGCGACGTCGACCGGGCCCTCGAGCTGCTGCGCGGTGCCGACCTGCGTGAGGAGGTGCTGGGCGCCGAGCCCGCCGCCGGCGCCGTCCCGGATGCGGGCTCTGTGGACCCCCCCGTCTCGGGCGCGCCTCGTGCGGCTCTCGAGGCGGTCCGGGTGGAGCCGCGGGCGCGGGCCGCGGCCGCCCACTGCCTGGCCGGGACCTGGCTGGTCGCCGACCTGGCCGCCGCCCGCCGCGCCGTCGCAGAGAGGGGTGGGCGAGCCGTCCTCCCCGACGGTGCGGTGATCACGGTGGCCGGCGCCCGCGCCGGCGGTGGCGCCGCGCCGACCCTCTCGCTGGTGACCGCCGCCCGCGAGGCGGAGCAGGCGGCCGAGCAGGCGAGCGCGCTGGAGGCCGCGGCCGACGCCGAGGTGCGGCGGAGCTCCGAGGCGGTGGCGGCCGCCGACCAGGCCCTGGCCGTCGCCTGGGCCGAGCTCAGCGCCCGGCGTCGGGAGGCGGCCGAGGGCACCGCCCAGGCGGCGGCGGCGGGGATCGCGGCGGGGATGGAGTCGCGGCGGCTCCCGGCGCTGGAGGCCGAGCTCGCCCGCCAGACCCAGGCGAGGGCGGCTGCCGCCGCCGCCGCGGAGGGCGCCGCCCTGGAGGCCGAGCGAGCCGGTGAGGGACAGCAGAGGCTGGGTACCGCCGCCGAGGAGGCGCGTGCCCGCCATTCCGATCTGCGCGAGCAGAGCGATGCCGCCGCCACGGCGCTCAGCCGGGCCGAGGGGGAGCTGGCCGAGGCCCGCGCCGCCGCCGAGGAGGTCGAGCGTCACCGTGCCGAGAGCGAACGGCACCTCCACGATGCGGGGCTCCGTGTCGCCGACTCGGACCACCGGGTGGCGGGGGCGGAGACCGACGCGCTGGTGGCCCTGGCCCATGGTGGGGCGGCCGAGGCGGCCGCGCGGGCCGCCGCCCGGGCGGTGGCCCAGGCCGCCCGCGACCTGGCCGAGACGTCCCGGCCCATCGCGGCGATGGAGGCCGCGCTGAACGTCCTGGAGGCGGAGCGCGGCGAGGTCCGGGTGGCGGTGGCCCGCGCCGAGGATGAGGTGAACGCCGCTCGCAGCGACGTCGGCGTCGCCGAGCTGCGCCTGGCCGAGCAGGCCGAGCAGGTGCGGGGCCAGGTGGACGAGGAGACGGCCGAGCTGGACCCGGCTGCGGCCGAGCGCGCCGAGCGGGAGATCGCCCGGCTGGAGCGGCGGATAGCGGCCATGGGCCCGGTCAACGCGCTGGCGCCGGAGCAGTACGCGCTTCTCGAGGAGCGGGTCGGCCGGCTGCGTGTCGACCGTGACGACCTGGCGGTGGCGTCGGCCGAGGTGACCCACCTCATCCGGCGCTTCGAGGAGGAGGCGAGCCGCCGCTTCGACGCCGTCTTCGGGGCCGTCAACGCCCACTTCGCGGAGCTTTTCACGGAGCTCTTCCCCGGAGGGCGGGCCGCGCTCCGACTGGAGGTGCCGGCGCAGCCCGCACCGGAAGCAGACGCGGACGGGGAGACGGCCGCCGCCTCCGGGCGCTCCGACGACGATCTCTCGGGGGTGACCATCCTGGCTCAGCCGGCCGGCAAGCGTCTCCAGCCGCTCACCCACCTGAGCGGGGGAGAGCGGGCCCTCACCGCCCTGGCGGTGGTCTTCGCCCTCCAGCAGGTGAACCCGTCGCCCTTCTACATCTTCGACGAGGTCGACGCACCGCTCGACGACACCAGCGTGCTCCGCTTCACCCGCCTGCTGGGGCGGCTCGCGGCCGCCCAGCAGTTCATCGTGGTGACCCACAATCACGTCACCATGGCCGCCGCTGACGCCCTCTATGGGGTGACGATCGACCGCGACGGGGTGAGCTCCGTGCTCTCGGTCCGCTTCGCCTCCGACACCCTGGCCGCCGATGTGACCGGGACGCTCGTGTCGCCGCTCCGCCGTGTCGCCTCGTAGCGGGGGGTGGCGGAGACCGCCCGAAGGGGTGGCACTCCCATGACCCGCGAGCTGGTCAGCCGCCCGCAGCGGGAGTCCTGGTGGAGGCGGATGTCAAGGCGGATGGATCGCGCCTCGCTCAGCTTCAGCGAGCAGGTGCACGACACCGTCCTGCTGCGGCGCAAGCTCGACGACGAGTTCTGGGACAGCCTGCTCGAGGTGCTGGTCGGCGCCGACTGCGGGCTGCCGGTGGCCGAGCGGTTGGTGGAGCGGCTGCGCATCCGCGTTCGCGAGGAGCGGATGTCCACCCCCGAGCAGGCGCTCCAGGCCCTCAAGGCGGAGATGCTGGCGGTCCTTGAGGCGCGCGACCGCCGGCTCCAGCTCGACCAGGTCCCCGCCGTCGTGCTCATGGTGGGGGTCAACGGCAGCGGCAAGACGACTACCATCGGCAAGCTCGCCCACCGCCTCCAGAACGAGGGGAGGTCGGCGCTGATCGCCGCCGCCGACACCTTCCGGGCCGCCGCGATCGACCAGATGCGGGTCTGGGCCGACCGCAGCCACACCGACCTGGTCGCCCACCAGCCCGGGGGCGACCCGGGCGCCGTCGTCTACGACGCCCTCCAGGCCGCCATCGCCCGCCGCGTCGACTGCGTGCTGATCGACACCGCCGGCCGGCTCCACACCAAGGTCAACCTGATGGCGGAGCTGATCAAGGTGCGCAACGTGGCTCGGCGGGTCATCCCCGAGGCGCCCCACGAGACCCTCCTGGTCATCGAGGCGCCCACCGGGATGAACGCGATCGCCCAGGCCCGCGTCTTCCACGAGTCGCTCGGCCTCACCGGGATCGTGCTCACCAAGCTGGACGGCAGCGCCCGGGGCGGAACGGTGCTCGCCATCGAGGAGGACCTGGGCGTGCCCGTGAAGCTGGTGGGGCTGGGGGAGGGCATCGACGACCTCAACGTCTTCGACCCCGGCGCCTACCTTGACGCTCTCTTCGCCGGGGTGCTGGAGGCGCCGGCCAAGGGGTAGGTGGGGCGACCTGGCCGGGCCGGCCGCCTCCGCGCAACGGGGGCCGCTCGCGCCCCGCATAATGGCGCCGGCCGGCGGCTGCCGAGCTGGCGGTGCGGGTAGGAGAGGTGGAGATGGCGCAAGAGGTCACGATCGGCGGGGAGATCTTCAAGCGCCGCAACCCGATTGCGGTGTGGCTGATCCTCCCCCTCGTCACCCTCGGCATCTACTTCTTCGTCTACTGGTACAAGATCAACAACGAGTCCCGCCGCTACCTCCGCGATCCTTCCATCCAGCCGGCGATCTCGCTGATCGCGGTGCTGTTCGGCTGGATCCTCATCGTGCCCCCCTTCGTCACCGTCTTCACGACCGCGGGACGGGTGCGGCGGATGCAGGAGAACGCGGGCGTCCCTGATCGGATCGATCCCTGGATCGCGCTGTTGCTTCGCTTCTTCTTCGGTCTCGACATCCTCTACATCCAGGTCAACCTCAACAAGGTGTGGGACGCCTACCTGATGAGCTACGCGGCGGCGCAGTACCCGCCCATGCCTCCCCCGGGGGCCATGCCGTACCCGGGGGCATCCCCCTACGGGTCGCCGCCCTATCCCGGCGCCGCGCCGGTCCCCCCCGGCTACGGGCCCCCTCCGCCTCCGCCTCCCCGCTAGGGGCCGCCTCCGGCGGCGATCCGGTAGACTGTCCAGGCTTTGACCTTGACAGTCTCGCCCTCCCAAGCCGTGCCGGCCCCCACGGACGCCCTCCACCGCAATGCGCGGCTCCAGCGTCTCCTCGACGTCTATGGGGCGCTGCTCACCGACCGCCAGCGCGAGGCCTGCCGCCTCCACCTCGACGAGGACTGGTCGTTCGCCGAGCTGGCGGAGGAGCTGGGCTGCAGCCGCAGCGGTGCCCACGACCTGGTGCGCCGCGGTTTCGCCCAGCTCGAGCACTGCGAGGCCCGCCTGGGTCACGCCGCCGAGCTGGCCCGGCGGGACGCGGTCGAGGCGTCGCTGCGCGCTCGGCTCGTGGAGCGGAGCTAGTCATGTTCGAGTCCCTCTCTGACCGTCTCGGCGACATCTTCAAGTCGCTCTCCGGACGCGGCCGGCTGACCAAGGAGGAGGTGGAGCTGGGGATGCGCGAGGTGCGCGTCGCCCTGCTCGAGGCCGACGTCAACTTCAAGGTCGCCCGCGCCCTGGTGGACCGGATCCGGGAGCGCGCCGTCGGCAGCGATGTCCTCGAGTCGCTGACCCCCGGGCAGCAGATCGTGAAGATCGTCAACGAGGAGCTGGTGGCGCTGCTGGGCGGTGAGCAGCGCAAGCTCCGCTACCAGTCGCAGCCGCCGACCGTGGTGATGATGATCGGCCTGCAGGGGAGCGGCAAGACCACGACCTGCGCCAAGCTGGCGCTCGCCACCCGGCGCGAGGGGCACCGTCCGCTGCTGGTCGCGGCCGACATCCAGCGACCCGCCGCTCCTCAGCAGCTCGAGAAGCTGGGCAAGGACAACCAGATCCCGGTCGCCATGCCGGACGGGAAGAGCAAGCCTCCCGAGCTCTGCAGGCGCGGGCTGGAGGAGGCACGCCGGCTCAATTGCGACGTCGTCATCCTCGACACCGCCGGCCGCCTCCAGATCGATCAGGTGATGCTCAGCGAGCTCAAGGAGATCCGCAAGCGCATCACCGTCCATGACACGGTGCTGGTGGTCGACGCCATGACCGGCCAGGAGGCCGTCAACGTCGCCCGGGAGTTCGACCAGCAGGTGGGGGTCGACGGCGTCATCCTGACCAAGCTGGATGGTGACGCCCGCGGCGGCGCGGCCCTGTCGATGAAGGAGTCGATGGGCAAGTCGATCCTCTACACCGGGGTCGGCGAGAAGGTGTCGGAGCTGGAGCCCTTCCAGCCAGAGCGGATGGCGTCGCGCATCCTCGGCATGGGCGACATCCTCACCCTGGTCGAGCGCGCCCAGACCCAGATGGATCAGAAGACCGCCGAGGCGCAGGCCCAGAAGCTGCTCTCCGGGCGCTTCACCATGAACGACTGGCTGGACCAGATGCGCCAGCTCCGCAACATGGGCCCCCTGGAGGGGATCCTGGGAATGATGCCCGGCGGCCGCCAGATGATGAAGCAGGCGGGGGCGGCGATGCCCACCGAGAAGGACCTCTCCCGGATGGAGGCGATCGTGCTCTCCATGACCGCGCAGGAGCGGGTGCATTCCGAGATCCTCAAGAGCGCGCGCCGGCGCCGGGTCGCCGCGGGCAGCGGCACCACCCTGGCCGACGTCAACAAGATGCTCAAGGGATTTGAGCAGATGCAGTCGGTGATGCGCTCGCTGGGCGGCAAGGGCGGGGCCAAGGGGGCGCGCGGCAAGGCCAGGATGCTCCGCCAGCTCCGCGGCATGGATCCCTCGCAGCTCGGCCTGCCCACTCCCTGAGCGTCTCAATGCCATCGAAGCCCGGCGGGAGCCGGTGCACAACCACGACGGAGGAGAAGTTTTGGTCAAGATCCGCCTGAAGAGGATGGGGACGACGAAGCGACCGTTCTACCGGTTGGTGGTCGCCGACTCGCGAAGCCCCCGCGACGGCCGCTTCATCGAGGCCCTCGGCTTCTACGACCCGCTGCCCCAGCCCGCGTCGGTGAGGATCGACGCCGAGCGCGTGCACGAATGGCTGCGCCGCGGCGCCCGCCCCAGCGACAGCGCCCGCGACCTGCTGGTGCGCCAGGGCATCCTGGCCGCCGGCCCGCACCGGGAGCGGCCCGCGGCGGCGGCGGTCGCCGAGCCCGCGGTGGCCCCCGTGGCGGCTGTGGCCGCTGTGGCGGCTGACCCCGACGTGGCGGCTGTGGCCGCTGTGGCGGCTGACCCCGGCGTGGCGGCCCCGACCGCCGCCGATGAGACGGACCCGGAGGCGCCCGAGGCGGACGCGGAAGCGCCCGAGGCGGACGCGGAAGCGCCCGAGGCGGACGCGGAAGCGCCCGAGGCGGAGACGGACGCGGTCAGCGAGGGCGAGTAGGTGACCGACTACGCGGACCTGACCCGTTTCATCGTCGAGCGGATGGTGGCGGCGCCCGAGGCGGTCACCATCCGGTCGGTCGCGAAGGGGCGCACCACCATCATCGAGGTGGGGGTCGCCGAGACCGACATGGGCAAGCTGATCGGCAAGGGCGGGCGCAACATCGATGCGGTCCGCGCCGTGGTGCGCGCCGCCGGCCTGCGCGCGCACGAACGGATCCAGGTGGAGCTCGCCGACCAGCGATGACCCGCGCCGTCGGCCCCCGCCCCGCTTCCGGAGCCAGCGCCGCCGCAGGTGGCCCCACCGGTCGTGCCCCTGCCCGGCCGGTCGCCGCCGCCCCCGACCTGCTCCGGGCCGCGCGCGTTCGCAGGCCGCACGGCGTGCTCGGCGAGGTGCGGGCGGAGAGCCTGGGCGGCGACGCCCGGCGCTTCCAGCGGGGTGTCCGGGTGGTGGTCGAGAGCAGCGGGCAGAACCTCACCGTGCGCTCGGCGCGCGGGCTCGCCGACGGCGATCTGCTCCTGCGCTTTGGCGGTGTGGACACCCCGGAGGCAGCCGCGCTGCTGCGCGGCGCGTACCTCTGCGTGGAGGCGGCGCAGGCGCGCCAGCTGCCCCCGGGCGAGTGGTTCGTCTGGCAGCTGGTCGGGCTCACGGCCGTCGACGCCGAGGGAAACGCCCTCGGAGTCGTTGACGATGTGGAGGAGGGTTCCGCCCACGACGTGCTGGTGGTCGCCACCGGGCACGGGGAGCGGCGGTTCCCCATGGTCGCCGCCTTCGTCCGCGAGGTGGACGTCGCGGGCGGCCGGATGGTGCTCACCCCCTGGGACGAGGAGGAGGCCTGAGCGGCCCTTCCGAGATGCGATTCGAGGTCCTCACCATCTTCCCGGACGTCTTCCCCGGCCCCCTGGGGGTCGGGGTGGTCGGCCGCGCCCTGGAGCGCGGCGACCTCTCGCTGCATGTCCACGACCTGCGCGACTTCACGACGGGACGCCACCGCCAGGTCGACGACATCGCCTTCGGGGGCGGGCCCGGGATGGTGATGAAGCCCGAGCCGCTGGTGCGGGCGGTGCGCGAGCTGCGCGCCCAGGTGCCCGCCCTCCGGTCGATCCTGCTCTCGCCCCAGGGAAGGGTTTTCGACCAGGGGGTGGCGCGGGAGCTGGCCGCGGAGCCCGCCCTGCTCCTGGTCTGCGGCCGCTACCAGGGGGTGGACGAGCGCGCCCGCGCCGAGATCGGCGAGGAGCTGTCGCTCGGGGATTTCGTTCTGAGCGGGGGGGAGATCGGGGCCATGGCGGTCATCGAGGCGGTCGCCCGGCTGGTGCCGGGGGTGGTCGGCTCGGCCGATTCGCTCGCCGACGAGAGCTTCTCGGCCGCCGCCGAGGGGGGGCTGGAGGCTCCCCTCTACACGCGTCCCGCCGATTTCGAGGGCGAGGTGGTGCCCGAGGTGCTGCGGGGCGGCAACCATGCCGAGATCGCAGCCTGGCGCCGCCAGGAGAGCAGGGCTGCGACCCGGCGCCGCAGGCCCGACCTGCTAGGGTCGTCGGGCGCGATTTCTGGAGGTGCGAAGTGAACGTCGTCGAGCTCCTGGAGCGGGAGCAGGAGAAGACCGAGGTCCCGGTGCTCCGCAGCGGGGACACCGTGCGTGTCCATGTGAAGGTGGTCGAGGGCACCCGGGAGCGCATCCAGGTGTTCGAGGGGGTCGTCATCTCCCTCCACGGCAAGACCGGGATCGGCTCCAGCTTCACCGTCCGCCGCATCGCCTCCCACGGTGTGGGAGTGGAGCGGACCTTCCTGCTGCACTCGCCGCGCATAGATCGGATCGAGGTGCTCCGGCACGGTGACGTGCGCCGGGCCAAGCTCTTCTACCTGCGGGAGAAGGTCGGCAAGCGTGCCCGGATCCGGGAGCGCCGCCAACCGCTGGGTGGCGAGACCGCCGCGGTGCGCCGTTCCGCCGTGCCGGGCCAGGAGGAGGAGGGCGAGGCGTCCGAGTATCCCGAGGACGCTCTCGAGCTCGAGGCCGCCGAGGAGCCCGAGACCGACGTGAACGCCACCGCCGACGAGCCCTCCGGGGACGCGGAGCCGGGGAACGTCTGACCGGCGCGAGGGGAGCCGCGCGGGCTCAACCTCCGCCCCCAGCGGCCCAACCTCCGCCGCGGTGGGCGCTGCCGGCGAGGCGATCGCCCTCGCCCACCTGCAGGCGAGCGGCCTCAGGGTGGTCGCCCGCGACTGGCGCTGCCGGCTTGGGCAGCTCGACCTCGTCTGCGAGGAGGACGGTGTGCTGGTCGCAGTCGAGGTCAAGGCGCGCCGGGGAGATGGCTTCGGGCCGCCTCAGGAAGCGGTGGACAGGCGCAAGCAGGCGAAGCTGCGGGCACTCCTCGAGGCCTTCCGCCAGTCCACGGGGCGCCGCGAGCAGGCGTGCCGCATCGACGTGGTGGCGGTGCGATTGGATCGCGAGCTGCGGCCGCTGAGCTGCGAGCACATCCGGGACGCGGTCGAAGGCTGACGCCGCGGCGCCGACCGGGCACGCGCCGAGGAGCGTGACCGTATGATCCGCGGCGGATGAGAGCGGGACGCGTATCCGTCGGCGCCGGCATCGCCGCGGCCGTGCTGGCGTGCGGGCTGGGTGCCCTGGGAGCGTCGAGCGCACCGGGAGCCGGGACCGCGGCCATCTCCTCGACACCGACGCCAAGCGTCTCCACGGCGCGCACGCCGACCCCCACCCCGGCCCCCGCGTCGGGCCTGGCCGAGCCGACCGCCGGTCCCGGGGGCTGCTCGATCGCCGCCCCGGCCACTCCTCCCAGCGGGCTCACCCTCTATGTCTGCTACACGATCAGCGGCTCGGTCAATGCCACGGGCGGCTTCGTCGACGAGGACCAGGGTCCCGGGGCGTTCAGCTGCGCGGACTGGGCGGAGAGCGGGGACGAGCCCCCGGGCTCCGCCATCGAGGCGCTCCAGGCTCCCGACCCGGGCGACGCTCAGGTCGAGGTCAACGGCATGACCCTCGGCTTCGACCTCGCCATCCAGCCGTACACGGGTCCCGCTTCCTACTCCTCGACGGGGATCGCTCAGAGCGTGAGCATCGGGTACAGCCTCAGCTGGTCGACGAACAGCACCACCACGGCCACGTTCAGCGCCAATTTGGAGGCGGACGGATCGGGGTCCGTGACGGTCACCAACCTGCACGACGACTCGAGCAACGGCACCACCGAGAACGCGACCGAGAGCTGGGTCTGCGTCATGGCCACGGGCACCTGAACCGCCCCTGACGCCCGGACCCCGGCCCGCGACGGCCCCGCCGCCTTTGCGATACTATGCAGGACTGTATGGTAGCGACGGCAATAAGCTGTGCCATCCAGGGCTTGTCCGGGGTTCCGGTCACCGTCGAGGTGGACGTGGCCAACGGGCTGCCGAGCTTCACGATCGTGGGTCTCACCGACCGCGCCATCCAGGAGGCGCGCGAACGGGTCCGCGCTGCCGTGCGCAACGCCGGCTTCGCCTTCCCGCAGCGGCGGGTGACCGTCAACCTGGCCCCCGCCGAGGTGCCCAAGGAGGGGACTGGCTTCGATCTGGCGATCGCGGTGGCGCTCCTGCGGACCGAGCGGGACCTCCCCCTCGACGGTGTCGCCTGCGTCGGCGAGCTGGCGCTCGACGGCGGAGTTCGCGGGGTCGTCGGCGTGCTGCCGATGGCCCGGCGCCTGCTGGCGTCGGGCGTCCGACGCCTGATCGTGCCGCTCGAGAACGCGGCCGAGGCGGCCCTGGTGGAGGGCCTCAGCGTGGTTGGGGTGGAGAGCCTCGGGGTTGCCGTGGCCCACCTGGAGGGGCGCCTCCCCCTCGAGCCCGCGATCGCGCCGGCGATGGGCGATGGAGTGTCCCCCGACGGCGTGGACCTCGGCGCCGTCCGCGGCCAGCACCTCGCCAAGCGTTCCCTGGAGATCGCGGCGGCCGGCCGCCACAACCTGCTCATGCTCGGCCCCCCAGGAGCGGGCAAGACCATGCTGGCCCGGGCTCTCTCCGGTCTGCTGCCCGACCTAGGCTCGGACGAGGCCCTCGAGGTGGCGGCCATCTACTCCCTGCGCGGCCGGCTCGGTGACCGGCCTCCCACCAGTCTCCGTCCTCCCTTCCGTGCGCCCCACCACTCCGTCTCCCGCGCCGGGCTGGTGGGCGGAGGCACCGGGCTCGCCCAGCCCGGGGAGGTCAGCCTCGCTCACCGGGGCGTCCTCTTTCTCGACGAGGTGTGCGAATTCTCGCGCGCTCACCTGGAGGCTCTCCGCCAACCGCTGGAGGAGCGGCGGGTGGGCGTCACCCGGGTGCGCGGGACCGTCGTCTTCCCGGCCGACTTCGTGCTGGTCGCCGCGGCCAACCCGTGTCCCTGCGGCAGGCTCGGCCAGCGCGAGGGCGCGGGCTGCCGCTGCCCCGAGGACGCCGTCGTCCGCTACCAGGCTCGCCTCTCGGGCCCGATGCGCGACCGCATCGACATGGTCGTCGACGTGCCCCGCCTGGACGGAGAGGCGCTCTTCGGATCGCGCGTCGAGGAGCCCACCGCGACGGTCCGTGAGCGCGTCGCCGGGGCCCGCGCCCGCCAGGCGCAGCGGGCCGCCGGCACTGGGGTCAGCGCCAACGCCCTCCTCGAGGGAGAGCAGCTGGTGGCGGTCTGCCGCCTCGACGCGCGATCCCGCGATCTCCTCACCACGGCGGGGGAGAGGTTGCGGCTCTCGGCTCGTGGCTACCACCGGGTGCTCCGGGTCAGCCGCACCATCGCTGATCTCGCCGGCGAAGAGCGGGTGACCCGGCCCGCGGTGCTCGAGGCCTTCCAGCTGCGGGGACACTCGCAGTGACCCGCTGCCGGCTGGACCCCAGCGATCCCCGGTGGCCATCCGAGCTGGGAGATCTGTCCCAGATCGGCTGCACCCCACCCGTGCGCTCGCTGTGGGTGGAGGGCAATCTGCCGGCACTCCCCGGTGTTGCCGTCGTCGGCTCCCGACGCGCCAGCGGCGCCGGGCTGGAGGCGGCACGCCGAATCGGCGCGGACCTTGCGCGCCGCGGCGTGACCGTGGTGAGCGGCTTTGCCCGCGGGGTGGATGAGGCGGCGCACCGGGGCTGCCTGGCAGCTGGAGGGCGCACCGTGGCCGTGCTCGGCTGCGGCCTCGACGTCGACTATCCACCCAAGCGCGCCGGGTTGCGGGGAGAGCTGATCCGGACCGGGGCGCTGATCAGCGAGTACGAGCCCACCGATCCGCCTCTGGCCTGGCGCTTCCCGCACCGCAATCGGGTCATCGCTGCGCTTGCGCTGGCGGTGGTGGTGGCCGAGGCGGCGAGCGAGAGCGGAGCGCTCAGCACCGCCCGGTGGGCGGCGGATCTCGGCCGCGAGGTGCTGGCGGTACCCGGCTCCATCCTCGGTCCAGCCAGCGCGGGCTCCAACCGCCTGCTGCGCGACGGGGCCCGTCCCTACCTTGACGTTTCTGACCTGGCGGACGTCGTGCCCGCCTGCGCTGCACCGGTCGCGGCAAGAGGCGAGCACCCGCCACGCATCCTCGAACCTGAGGCGCCCAGCGGGTCGACGGTGGACGGCGGGGAGCCGTCCCGACTGCTCGCTCTGCTCGGAGGTGAGCCCATGCAGCGCGAGGTCCTCGGCAGGGCACTCGATCTCAGTCCGAGCAGGATCAGCGTGCTCCTGGGTGAGATGGAGTTGGCAGGGGCCATACGCGCCTTGCCGGGTGGGCTGGTCGCGCGCACCCGCTGGTGAGCGCCGCGACGCTCGAGGTCGGTGGAACACGGTGCGGCCCGAACACGGAGCCTCCTCAGCGCGCCTATCCTCCTCGCGTAACCGATATGGCTGCGGGCGCCCCGTCTGCCGCCGCCCCCAGCACTGGGTGGCAGGAACCGCCGTGGGGGACGTCACCGGGCCGCTCGCGCTACCGGCGAGCCCATCCGCGATGGCCATGGGCCTGGGCGTGGACCACGAACTCGACCTGGATGTGGGCGTCAGGCTTCGCCGTCATCCCCGTCGTCGTGGAGGTCTGCTCTCCATCGATCCGTGCGCAGCCACCCTGGCTGTGGCTCCCGGGCCTCATCCTCTGCGCGCTGCTGGCCGCGTCCGGTCTCTCGCGAGGGATCGGTGTCGTCGCCACAGCGTCGACGCGGCATCGGGCGTGGCTGGCGTCGGGGGCCTGGTGGGGAGCGAACGCGGCCAGCGCCACGTGGGCCGGCCTTGCGTCCTGTGCCTCGGTGGTATCCGCACTCGCCCTCGGTCTGGCTGGTGCCGGCGCGCTGAAGCTGTCACACCCAAACCCTCACTCGCCGTGGATGATGCTCATCCCGGTCGTCATCGCGGCGACCTTCCTTCCGGCCCTGGGATGCGTCCGCGTCGCGCGGACCCTCTCCAATCGGGAGGTGAAGCGCACCATCCTGGCCGGGCTCGCCCCGGTTTAGCAGGTCTCACCAGACGGGACGTGGTGGTGGGATGGGGCCCGCTGGGTCGGGATCGGGACGGCGGCGCCCGAGGCGGCGGTGCGCTCGCCTGATGGCAACTACTGGTGGGCCGGGCAGACGTGGATCGCACTCCCGACGCTGCCTGCGCTCTGAGCCCACCACCGGGAGCGGCCAATCGAGAGGTAGGCGGGGCGAGCAGCCGAGGGGTGAGCCGGGGGCCTTGACGTTTGAGGGCCAGGTCAATATAGTTCGTCACGAAATGTTCGTAACGAACTATCGCCCGACCCCCACATTCACGTACCCCTTCGGAGTGCTCCCATGATCCGCGCCGGCCGTCCACCCGCTTCCGGGGCAGGCCCCCCGCCGGGAGGCCGCCGTCCGCGCACCGACGCCGACACCGCCCCCCGCCCGGAAGCCGTCCACGACGGGCTGGAGATCGCGCGCCTCTATGGGGAGATGTGGAGGCGCTTCCAGCCCCAGCGCCACGCCATCAGCGGTTCGGCCATCACACCGCGGATGCTCGCGTATCTGCGCCACCTGGTCGCTTCCGGGCCGCTGACGGTGGGGGAGCAGGCGCGCCATCTGGGCATCAGTCGCGCTACCGCCACCGAGGTCGTCGATCGCCTCGAGGCCAAGGGCCTGGTGGAGCGCTTGCGGGATGACCGCGACCAGCGGCGCGTCTTCGTGTGGCTCACCGACAGAGGCCGGGCGCAGACCGATGCCCTGGCCGGTCAGAGCGTCGACGACCCGTTCCTGAGGGCCGTTGCCGCTCTTCCGTCAGCTACGCGCACCGCCATCATCGACGGTCTGGGGGCTCTGCTCCAGGCCGCTGCCGCCACGGATCAGTCGATTCACGAGGAGGAGATCGCGTGACTCCGGAGATAACCTGCCTGAGCTGCGGAATGCCCCTGACCTCGGCCGCCGACCACGCCCGCGGAGACGAGGGCACCCCGTACTGCGTCCACTGCACCACCGAGACCGGGGAGCTGCAGCCCTTCGAGGAGCGCTTCGAGAGGATGACGCAGTGGTCGATGCGCAAGGACGGCCTCGACCGGGCGTCGGCGGAGAGCCGCACGCGCGAGTACATGCGGGGCATGCCCGCCTGGCGCGACCACCCCGCGCTGGCGCTCCTTCAGTCGGAGCGCGGATAGCGGTTGTTCACGGCGCTGATGTCGAGGTGGCCGGCGTCGGCCGCCACCTCGTTCACCAGCTCACGCGTGACGCCCACCAGCGGCGTCGAGCTGCCCGCCGTGTGGAACAGCTGCAGCGCCAGGTCGAGGTCCTTGATCAGGTCGCGCACGGCGAACTGGGTAGGGGTGTGGACGCCGAGCACGTAGCCGTCGCGGCGCGCGTTGAGGACGGGGCAGATCCGCGCCGAGGCCCAGAAGACATCCTCGGAGCCGAGCCCCGCCGCCTCCCCGGCGCTCTGCAGCTCGGCCGCCGCCAGCACCGCCACGCCGAGCATGCTGTTGGCGACCAGCTTGAGACGTGAGCCGCTGCCCGACGGCCCGACGTGGCGCACCTCTCCCAGGAACTCGAGGGTGGCACGCGCGGCCTCCACGGCCTCGGTGGGGCCCCCCACCAGGATGGCCGCCTCCCCGCGCCGGACGGCGGCTGGGGGACCCATGATCGGCGCGTCGAGGAGGGTCGACCCCCCGGCGGTGAGCAGCTGCTCGATCTCTGCGACGACGTCCGGGCCCGCCGTGCTCATGTCGACGAGGATCTGTCCGTGGGCGCCGGCGGCCGCGCCGTCCGGCCCCAGGTAGGCGCTGCGGACGGCCTCGGGACCGGTCAGGCTGCTGATCACCAGCTGAGCTCCGGCCACCGCCTCGCGGGGCGTGGCGGGCACGGGTCCGAGCCGGAGCCGGTCGGCGAGATCCGACGCGCGCCCTCGGGTTCGGTTCCACACGACCACCTGCACCCCGCCCCCGGCGAGACGCTCGGCGATGGCGGAACCCATCCGCCCTGTCCCGAGGACGGCTACGCGAGAGTTCATGGCTGGCCCTCCACCTGCCGGCTGTGGCTGGAGCTGATGGTGATCCGATCCTCTGCCCACCGCCACTCTCGCCTGGCCGAACGATGCAGACGCTCCCCTCGACGCGATCCGTCACAGGTTTGGCCAGCGCACGGCCGGGGTGATGATCCGGGATAGAGTGAATGAGGGTCCCGGACCGCGGACGGGGCCGCTGCTATCATCGGCCGGCCTTGGCCCCGCCAGGGGGTGCGGGCGGCGCCCGCCATAGGACACGAATGCCGAACCGCCTGATCATCGTCGAGTCTCCCAGCAAGGCGCGCACGCTCGCGAAGTTCCTGGGCGCCGGTTACACCGTCAAGGCCTCCATGGGTCACATCCGCGATCTGCCCAAGTCGACCCTCGGGGTGGACCTGGAGCACGGCTTCCGCCCCGAGTACCTGGTCATCCGGGGAAAGGAGAAGCAGATCAAGGAGCTGCGCGACGCCGCCAAGAAGGCGGAGGAGGTCCTGCTCGCGGCTGACCCCGACCGCGAGGGGGAGGCCATCGCGTGGCACCTCGCCGAGGCCCTCAAGCTCAAGGACCCCGACCGCATCGAGGTTCACGAGATCACCAAGAGCGCGGTGGACGCCGCCCTCCGGTCCCCGCGCAAGGTCGATCGCAACCGCGTCTACGCCCAGGAGGCACGCCGGGTGATCGACCGCCTGGTCGGCTACCAGCTCAGCCCACTGCTGTGGCGCAAGGTGCGCACCGGGCTGTCCGCGGGCAGGGTGCAGTCGGTCGCGGTGCGCCTGGTGGTGGATCGCGAGCGGGAGATCGAGGCCTTTGTCCCCACCGAGTCCTGGAGCCTCGACGCCCAGCTGGAGAAGGCGGAGAGCCGATTCACCGCGCGCTACCAGGGGCGCCGCGACGCGCTGGCGGCGGCGGCACCTGCCGCCAAGCGGGGCCGGGGAGCGAAGCGGCCGGTCGCCCCTGAGGGGGAGGGCGCGGACCAGCCGGCCAGGGTGGAGCTGCCCGCCCAGGCGGACGCCCTGGAGGTGATGCGCGCCCTCAACTTCGACGACGCGGGCCACCGGGACGTCGACACCCCGCCCTTCGTGGTCGAGGCCGTGGAGAGCTCGGAGACGTCGCGCTCGGCGCCGATGCCGTACACGACCAGCACCCTGCAGCAGGACGCCAGCACCCGCCTGCGCTTCTCACCGCGGCGCACCATGTCCATCGCCCAGGAGCTGTACGAGGGTGCGGAGCTGGGCAGCTCGGGCCCAGTCGGCCTGATCACCTACATGCGCACCGACTCCACCCGCATCAGCGACCAGGCGCGGACGGAGACGGCCGCCTACATCACCGAGACCATGGGCGGGAGGTACGTGCGCACCGGCCAGGTGCGTGAGCGCCAGGGGCAGAACATCCAGGACGCCCACGAGGCCATCCGGCCCACCGACGTGAGCCGAACCCCCGAGCAGGTGGCCGACCTCCTGCCCCGCGACCAGGCCCGCCTCTACGAGCTGATCTGGAGGCGTTTCGTCGCGAGCCAGATGGCTGCGGCCCGCTTCCTCAACACCCGGGCGACGATCGCCGCCGCCGACTACATCTTCCGCGCCTCGGGATCCTTGCTCCTCTTCGACGGCTTCCAGAAGGTCTGGAAGCGCGACGAGGAACGGGACCGCGACGGCCAGCTGCCCGAGCTCGCCACCGGCGATGAGCTGCACTGCCGCGAGGTGGTGGCCGAGCAGCACTTCACCCAGCCCCCGCCCCGCTACACCGAGGCCTCCCTGGTCAAGGAGATGGAGGAGCGCGGGATCGGGCGACCTTCCACCTACGCGCCCACCATCGACGTGATCCAGGAGCGGGCCTACGTCCGGCAGGAGGAGCGCCGCCTCCATCCCACCGAGCTGGGCAAGACCGTCGACGGCCTGCTCCGCGAGCACTTCGCCGAGATCGTCGACATCGACTTCACCGCCGACCTGGAGCGCCGTCTCGACGCCATCGAGGCGGGCAAGCGGAAGTACGAGACGACGGTCCGCGAGTGGTACACGCCCTTCAGCAAGACCGTGGAGAAGGCTCACACCGACATGCAGCGGGTCAAGGTCCCCACCAAGTCCACCGGCGAGGCGTGCCCGAAATGCGGAACCGGGGAGCTGGTCGTGCGCGAGGGGCGTTTCGGCCCCTTCGTGGGCTGCTCCCGTTACCCCGAATGCGACTACATCAAGGACAAGAAGCAGTCGACAGCGGTTCCGATCGGGGAGAGCTGCCCGCGCTGCGGCAAGCCGCTGGTGAAGCGCGAGGGCAGGCGGGGGCCGTTCGTCGGCTGCAGCGGTTACCCGAAGTGCCGGTTCCTGCGCGACCTGGCTCCCGACCCGGCCGCGGGCACGGGCGCCGGGTCCGGAGCCGGCTCCGCAGCGGACGGCGAGCAGGCGGATCTGGGCCCGTGCCCCGAATGCGGCCGCCCGCTCGCTCATCGCCGCAGCAAGCGCGGCAGCTTCGTCGGCTGCTCCGGATACCCGGACTGCAGGTACATCCAGCCCCAGACGGGGGCATCGGCGCGGCCGGCGGCGGCCGCCGCCGAGCCCACCGGGGAGAGCTGCCCGGACTGTGGCAAGCCGCTGGTCCGCCGCCAGGGCCGGTTCGGCCCCTTCGTGAGCTGCAGCGGCTACCCGGAGTGCACATACCGGCCGCCGCGCAGAGCCGCCGCGGCGGGGGCGGAGGTGGCCTCGTGACCGAGCGCCCGCATGCGACGACGATCGTCGGGGTGCGCAGGGGCGGCACGGTGGCGATCGCGGGCGATGGTCAGGTGACGGTCGGGGACGTGGTCATGAAGCACCGCGCCGCCAAGGTGCGGCGGCTCCACCACGACACCGTCCTGGCCGGTTTCGCGGGCGCCGTCGCCGACGCCCTCACCCTCTTCGACAAATTCGAGCAGCAGCTCGACCGCCACCAGGGCCTCCTGCTCCGGGCGGCGGTGGGGCTCGCCAAGGAGTGGCGCACCGACCGCTACCTGCGTCATCTCGAGGCCATGCTGATCGTCGCCAACCGCGACCAGCTGCTTCTGCTCTCCGGTGACGGCGAGATCATCGAGCCCGACGACGACCTAGCGGCGATCGGCAGTGGAGGGCCGTACGCGCTGGCGGCCGCCAAGGCGCTGCTCCAGAACACCGACCTCGATGCCGCGGAGATCGCGCGCACCGCGCTGACGATCGCGGCCTCGCTGTGCATCTACACCAACGATCAGATCACCGTGGAGACCCTGAGCACCGAGGCGGCCGCCGAGGTGGCGCCGGCCGGAGGGTGACCGTGAACCGCGCACGCTCCGTCCCCTCGGTCCCGCACCCCCGCCGCTCTGTCCGGGTGAGACGCCGCGCCTCCGCCGAGCTGCCGCTGGGGAGCGTGAGTGGGACCGGCGTCGACCCGACCGCGACCACCGGGCCTGCCGCGCCGGCCGATGGGGCGATGGCGAGCGCCGGCGATTCGGCGGGGGCGGTTGCCGGCGCGGCCGCCGAGGGGCCCGATCCCGACGACCTCCGTCCCACCGAGATCGTCCGCCATCTCGACGCCTACATCGTCGGGCAGGCGGGGGCCAAGCGCGCGGTGGCGATCGCGCTCCGCAACCGGGTCCGGCGGCGCCGGCTCTCCGACGAGATGCGGCGAGAGGTGCTGCCCAAGAACATCCTGATGATCGGCCCCACCGGGGTGGGCAAGACCGAGATCGCGCGCCGGCTCGCGAAGCTGACCGCCTCCCCCTTCATCAAGGTCGAGGCGACCAAGTTCACCGAGGTCGGCTACGTGGGCCGGGATGTCGAGGCGATCGTCCGCGACCTGCTGGAGCAGACAATCACCGACGTCCACGAGGAGCGCATGTCCGAGGTCGAGGAGCGGGCCAAGGAGGTGGCCGAGCGCCGCATCCTGGACATCCTGGTCGAGGCCGAGTTCGGCTCGGCGACCGCCGCCGCCGGCGCCACCGCCGCAGCGGGCAGCGCCGCGACCTCCGCCGCGACTGCCGGAGCGACCGCCGCCGCCGGCACCACCGGCAACGCCGCCCCGGCCGGCGTCACCGAGAACTCGCCGGGCTCCGAATCCGGCCCCGCCGCGAGCGGCCCCGCCCTCGCCTCCGCCCGCGCCGCTCCCGCGCCCGACGTCGCCGCCGCAGCGCTGGCCGCGGAGGGCACGCCGGGGGCGGGGGCTCCGGACTCCACCGCGGTGGAGCGCCTCCGGCGGCGTCTGCGCCGGCGTCTCCTCGTCCAGCTGCGCACCAAGCAGCTCGAGGACCGCTACATCGACGTCGAGGTCGAGGAGCCCTTCCAGCCCGCCTTCGAGGGCTTCGCGGGAAGCGGTCTGGAGGAGGTGGGCTACTCGCTCTCCGACTTCTTCTCCCAGATGGCGCCGGTGCGCAAGCGCGTGAAGCGGATGCAGGTCGCCGACGCCCGCACCGCGCTCGTCGAGGAGGAGACCGACCGCCTCATCGACATGGACCGCGTCTACGACGACGCCATCCGGGACGTCGAGGAGGCCGGCATCGTCTTCATGGACGAGGTCGACAAGATCTGCGGGCCCTCCCCCGATCGCGGCCCGGACGTGAGTGGCGAGGGGGTGCAGCGCGACCTCCTTCCCATCCTGGAGGGGTCGGTGGTCCACACCCGCTACGGGTCGGTGCGCACCGACCACATCCTCTTCATCGCCGCCGGCGCCTTCAACGTGGCGCGGCCGAGCGACCTGATCCCCGAGTTCCAGGGCCGCTTCCCCATCCGCGTCGAGCTGAGCTCGCTCAGCGAGAGCGACCTCGAGCGGATCCTGACCGAGCCCAACAACGCCCTGACCAAGCAGTACGAGGCCCTGCTCGGCACCGAGCAGGTGGAGCTCTCCTTCACCGACGACGGGGTGGCCGAGCTGGCCCGCCAGGCCCACCGGGTCAACGAGCAGGACGAGAACATCGGGGCCCGGCGGCTCTTCACGATCATGGAGAGGGTCCTTGAGGAGGTCTCCTTCCACGCCGAGGACTACGCCGGGAAGCGGGTGGTCATCGATTCGGCGATGGTTCTGCAACAGCTCAAGGACCTTGTCTCCGACAACGACATGCGGCGATACATCCTCTGAGGGATGTGACCGAGCACGAGCCTCCGCCGGCAGTGTCGCCACCACCTCCGCCGGCAGCGTCCCCACCACCTCCGCCGGCAGTGTCCCCGACGCCCCCACCGCCGCCCGCAGCGTCCGCCTCGCGGCCGGCAGCGTCCCCGGCGCCACCGGTACCGTCCCCGCCCCTGCCGGCGCCGTCCCGACCGTGGCCGGGATCACCTCCGGCCCCGCCTCCGCTGGCAGCGTCCGCACCGCGGCCGGCAGTGCCCCCGGCGCCACCCCCCCGTCCACCTCGGGCGGCGCGGATCGACGTGGGCGCGCTGTTGCGCTCGAGCGTCGCACTGGTACGTTCGCTCGCATGGGAGCAGGCCCTCATCCTGGGCGCGCTGCTCCTCCTCTTCATCTTCTCCTTCATGCCCGGATGGATCCAGCTCGCCTTCAACTGCCCAGCCGATGACGTCTACTGCGTCTCGAACTCCACCACCGTCGACTCGCTCTGGACCGGCCTCGGCATCCTTCCCGCCCTGATCATCGTCATGGCACTCATCTGGTTCGTGGTGACCGAGCTCCCCCAGGGTCGCCCGGTCAGCCCCGCCCGCGCCCCGGCGGCATGGCGCGAGGGATGGATCGCCTTCGGCGTCGTCGAGATCGTCCTGTTCCTGGTGGGCTGGGCGATCGAGGGCGGCGGCTTCGCCGGGTACTCCAGCGCGCCGGGCTGGGCGATGATCGTCTCGATCATCCTCGCGGCCGTGGTCGGCATCGGCGGGTACCTCGAACGCAAACGGAGCCTGCGGCTCGCGGACGAGGCCGCGGCGCCGGAGGCCGCCGTCCTCTCGGCCGTCCCGGCCCAGGTGCCCGCGTCTCCCAGCGCCCCGCCCGCGCCGGCCGTGGGCACCCTCGCCCCGGACCGCTCAGCGTGGTTCGACGGGAGCACCTGGCGGGACGCCTCACTCAGTCCGCCACCGGGTGCGCTGGTCTCCCCAGACGGGGGCCACTGGTGGGACGGCGCCACCTGGCGCGCGCTTCCCCGTTGGGGCGTCAGGCCCTACGGCGAGCCCACACCTCGCCGGCCGTGGGTCGCCGTCGGCTCAGATCAAGCGGAGCCTGGCGCCGCCCAGCGGGGGCAGGGTGGGAGCGAGCGGGAGCCCGGCCGCGGTGGGCAGGAGCTGCATCGGCAGGAGGGCGTCCCTCAGCGGGCTGGACCGGCCGGCTGACGGGCTGGACCGGCCGGCTGAGGGGTGGCAGCCCTGCGGCGGCCGTCCGCCGGGGCGCCCGCGGTCGGGGAGCGGAGTCCGACGCGCAGAGGCTGGGGGATGGGCGGGCTTGTGTCAGACTAGTGCCCGATTTCACACGCCCGGTTCACGCGGCGCGCGGGTGCCCCTCGGGGTCGCCGCCGCGGATCACCCCGGGCGGAGGTGCCAAACCCCCACCGGAAGGAGGCTCGCCGTGCCGGCAGCTACCCTCCGCCAGCTGCTCGAGGCCGGAGTCCACTTCGGCCACCAGACCAGCCGGTGGAACCCCAAGATGCGCGACTACATCTTCACGTCGCGCGACCGCGTCCACATCATCGACCTCGCCAAGACCCAGCTGATGCTGGACGACGCCTGCGACTTCGCCCGCGAGCTGGTGGAGGGAGGCCAGAAGGTGCTCTTCGTGGGCACCAAGAAGCAGGCGCAGGACGCCATCGTCGAAGCCTGCGCGCGGACCGGCCAGCCCTACGTCGTCCACCGCTGGATGGGGGGGATGCTCACCAACTTCGCGGTGATCCAGCGTCAGCTCAAGCGGCTCACGGAGCTCCGGGCCATGAACGAGCGCGGCGACTTCGAGCGGATGAGCGGCAAGGAGGCCAACGCCAACAAGGACGACCTGGAGCGCCTGGAGCGCAGCTTCGCCGGCATGGTCGAGATGAAGCGTCTCCCCGGCGCCCTCTTCGTCATCGACTGCAAGAAGGAGCGGCTCGCCGTCAGCGAGGCCAACAAGCTGGGCATCCCCATCGTGGCCGTGGTCGACACCAACTGCGACCCCGACCTCATCCAGCACGTGATCCCCGGCAACGACGACGCCATCCGCTCCTGCCGGCTGATGGTCAACGCCCTCTCCGAGGCCATCCTGGAGGGGCAGCGTCTGCTCGGTGAGCGCGAGCTGCGCGAGCGCGCCGAGAGCGAGGCGGCGGCCGCCCGGGCGGCGCACGAGGAGGCGGAGAGCGCCCGCCTGGCCGCCGAGGCCACCCCGCCCGCTCCCGAGCCGGCGCGCGAGGCTACCATGTCGGCGCCGGCCGAGCTGGACGGCGGGGAGGCGTCCCAGGATGCCGCCGCCGCGCCGCCCGCGGCGACGCCGGTCCGCAGGCGGACGAGGGCAGCCGCCCCGGTGAGCGGTGCCCCCGACCCAGCGCCCGTCGCCACCCCCGAGGAGAGCTAGATGGCAGACATCTCCGCCAGCCAGGTCAAGGAGCTCCGTGAGCTCACCGGAGCCGGCATGATGGACTGCAAGCGCGCCCTGGTGGAGTCGGGAGGCAACCTGCAGGACGCCCAGGACTGGCTGCGCGAGCACGGCATCGCCCGGGCCGCCAGCAGGGCGGGCCGGTCCACCAACGAGGGTGTGATCGAGTCCTACCTGCACAGCGCCGGCGGCGCGCCCCCCAAGGTCGGTGTGCTGATCGAGGTCAACTGCGAATCCGACTTCGTGGCGAGGACCGACGACTTCAAGCACCTGGCCCGGGAGCTGGCCCTCCAGGTGGCCGGCGCCGACCCCATGTACATCCGCCCCGAGGACGTCCCCGAGAAGATCGTGGAGCACGAGCGGAGCGTCTACCGCGCCCAGGTGGAGGGCAAGCCGGAGGCGGTCGTGGAGAAGATCGTCGAGGGCAAGCTCGCCGCCTTCTATTCCGACGTCTGCCTGCTGGAGCAGCCCTGGATCCGCGACGAGAAGCACAAGAAGAAGGTCAAGGAGCTGGTCCACGAGACGGTGGCCAAGCTCAAGGAGAACATCACGGTCGCCCGCTTCGTCCGCTACCAGGTCGGGGAGACCTCGAACGAGGAGGCCGGAGCGGAGACCGAGTGACCGAGACCGCCGATGCCGACCTGACCGGCCCGGTCGAGACGGACGGACGCCGTCCCGTCTTCAAGCGGCTGGTGCTCAAGCTCTCCGGCGAGGCGCTGGTGGGCGGTGGGGCCTACGGCATCGACATGGAGACGCTGCGGCTCATCGCCCAGCAGGTCCGGCGGGTGGTGGCCCGCGGCGTCCAGCTGGCCATCGTCGTGGGCGGCGGCAACATCGTCCGCGGCACCGACATCAGCCGGCACGGGATCGACCGCGTCACCGGCGACTACATGGGCATGCTGGCCACGGTCATCAACGCCCTCAGCCTCCGGGATGCCATCGAGGGGCTGGGGATGCAGTGCCGGGTGCAGAGCGCCATCGCCATGCAGCAGGTGGCCGAGCCGTTCATCCCGCTGCGCGCCATCCGCCACCTGGAGAAGGGGCGGGTGGTGATCCTCGCCGGAGGCCATGGCAGCCCGTTCTTCACGACCGACACGACCGCCGCGCTGCGGGCCGCCGAGATCGGCGCCGAGGCGCTCCTCAAGGCCACCCAGGTGGACGGCATCTACACCGCCGACCCGATCCGCGACCCCACCGCCACCCGATTCGTCCATCTCTCCTACCTCGAGGTGCTGAACCGGGGCCTGACGGTGATGGACAACACCGCCCTCACCCTCTGCATGGACAACCACATGCCGATCATCGTCTTCAACCTCCATACGGAGGGCAACCTGGAGCGCGTCATCCTGGGCGAGGCGGTCGGCACCCTAGTCGACGGGGAGGGAGCGCCATGACCGAGCCGAACAAGGCCGAGGAGGCCCTGGCCCAGATCGAGGAGCGGCTTCTCGACGCCGAGATCCGCATGGAGAAGAGCGTCGAGGCGCTGCACAAGGAGCTCTCCGGGATACGCACCGGCCGGGCCAGCCCCTCACTGGTCGAGCGCCTCCAGGTCGACGCCTACGGCGTCCCCACCCCTCTCCAGTCGCTGGCCGGCATCTCGACGCCGGAGGCCCGTCTGCTGGTGATCCGCCCCTACGACCGCAGCGCGATCCCCGCGATCGAGAAGGCGATCCAGCGCTCCGACCTGGGGCTCACCCCGAGCAACGACGGCCAGCTGATCCGGATCGTGATCCCCCAGCTCACCGAGGAGCGCCGGCACGAGCTGGTGCGGCTCTGCGCCCGCCGCACCGAGGAGGCGCGGGTCGCGGTGCGCAACATCCGCCGCGACGAGGTTGAGCACCTGCGCAAGGTCGAGAAGGAGGGCCACGTGAGCCGCGACGAGCTGGAGCGGTCGCTGGCCGAGGTGCAGCGGATCACCGACCAGTTCGTCACCAAGGTCGACGACGTGGCCCGGAGGAAGGAGGCGGAGATCCTCGAGGTCTAGCCGGCCAGGCCATCGCGCATTCGCGTCCCCGAGGTGCGCGGCATCCCCCCGCCGCGGACCATGGGACACTACCGTCAACGCGCCGAACGGCCCTCCCGCCCGGCCGCACGTTCGAAGAGAGGCATGCTCCGTCCCCCACCGCCCACCGCGATCCCCGAGCCCGGCGCGCCCGATCTGCCGCGGCACATCGGCATCATCATGGACGGCAACGGTCGCTGGGCCAAGCAGCGTCACCTGCCCCGCGTGGCCGGCCATCGGGCCGGGGTCCGGGCCATCCGCCAGGTGATGGAGGCGTGCAACGACGCCGGTGTCCACATCCTCACGCTCTACGCCTTCAGCACCGAGAACTGGCAGCGCCCGCAGCGCGAGGTCAGCGCCCTGATGCGGCTCTTCCAGGAGACCATGGCGAGCGAGGTGGCCGAGCTGGACGCACGGGGGATCCAGGTGCGGATCATCGGCGACCGCTCCAAGCTCACCCGGACGCTGCGGGCCAAGGTGGACGAGACCGAGCGCAGGACGGTGCACAACCGGGACAACATCCTCAACGTGGCCATCAACTACGGGGGGCGCAGCGAGGTGGTGGAGGCGATCCGCGAGCTGGCCGGCGCCGGTGCCGACCTCCGTCACCTCGACGAGTCGACCCTCTCCGGCGCCCTCTACACCGCCGGCCTGCCCGACCCCGACCTGATCATCCGGACCGCCGGGGAGCTGCGGATCAGCAACTTCCTGCTCTGGCAGGCGGCGTACGCCGAGCTGCACGTGACCGAAACCCTGTGGCCGGACTTCGGCCCCGCCGACGTGGGCGTGGCCCTGCGGGACTTCCGTTCCCGAAGCCGCACCTTCGGACAGGTGCTGGACGGGGCGGGCACGGAGGTGGGGGCCGCCAGCGGCTCCGCGGGCAGATGACCACCCCGCCCGCGCGCGGCGCGCTCCGGCCGCTGGGGATCGGCGGCGCCGATGCTCCCACCGCCGGGGCCGCCTCCGACACCGCGACGCCCGCGGCCGCCCCCGACGCCATCGCCCCGGCGGCCGCCCTGCCGGCCCGGCGGATGAACCTCATCCCCCGGGTGCTCTCCGGCGCCGTGCTCCTCATCCTGTCGGCGGCCGCCATCTACTTCGGCGGGATCCCCCTCGACGTGATGGTCGGGGCCGGGGCGGCGATCTGCGCGTGGGAGCTGGCCGCGCTGCTGATCCAGGTCCCCGTGCCCGCCCCCCGCTGGCTGGTGATCGCCTTCACCATCTGGCTCGCCGAGCGGGCCGTCCTCCCCGGTGCCGGTGGCAACCTGGAGGTGATCCTCCCGGCCGCCCTGGCCGCCGGGGCGGTGGCGGGCATCCTCCTGCACGCCCCGTGGGAGGGGTGGGCCGGCGGCCTGGGCGGCGCGCTCTACCTCGGCATCGGCCTGGGCAGCCTGCTCGGCCTCTACCACTGGCCGGGAGCGGCCCCCGGGGTGGGACTGCGTCTCCTCGCCATCCTGGTCGCGGCCGTGGTCGCCACCGACACGCTCGCCTACTTCACGGGGCACGCCTTCGGCCGCCACCCCTTCTTCGCCTCCATCTCCCCGCGGAAGTCGATGGAGGGCGCGGTGGGCGGCGCCGTCGGGGCCATGCTCGTGGTCGGGATCGCCGGCACCCTGGTCATCCGGCTCAACCCGTTCGCCGCGGTGGGGATGGGGCTGCTGATCGCCGTGGCGGCCGAGGCCGGCGACCTGGTCGAGTCCGCGCTCAAGCGCCAGGCCGGGGTCAAGGACTCGGGCTGGCTGATCCCCGGGCACGGCGGGCTGCTCGACCGCATCGACGGCCTGCTCCTCGCCGGGCCGGCCGTATATTGCCTGCTGGTCCTCATCGCATTCCGGTGATCTCCCGACCGGGCGCCGGAGGTCCGCCCCGCGCCCCTCATCCCCGCATCCCGGAGGCAGCATCCCACCCCATGGAGCTCAGGAAACCCGCCGCGCCGCCCCGCCGCGTCGTCCTTCTGGGCGCCACCGGGTCGATCGGGCGCCAGGCGGTGGACGTCATCTCCCGCTTCCCCGAGCGCTTCCGGGTGGTGGGAGCGGTGGCCGGACACGATGTGGCCGGCCTGCGCCTGGTCGCCGAGCGTCTGGGGGTTCCCCGGGTCGCCGTGGTCGCCCCGGCCCCCGGCGCCGAGGTCCCGTCGGGATGGGGCGTGGGCATGGAGGCCGCCTGCGAGGTGGCGGCCCTGCCCGCCGACGTGGTCTGCGTCGCCATCACCGGGGCGGCCGCGCTCCGGCCTACCCTGGCAGCCCTGGATGCCGGCACCACCGTGGCCACCGCCACCAAGGAGGTGCTGGTCATGGCCGGCGAGGTGGTCCGCGCCCGGTCGATGCTCTCCGGCGCCCGGATCATGCCCATCGACAGCGAGCACTCCGCGCTCTGGCAGTGCCTCCGGGGTGAGGACCCGGCCAGCGTCCAGCGGCTGATCCTCACCGCCAGCGGGGGGCCCTTCCGGGAGCGCGACCCGGCGACGTTCGCCGCCATCACCCCCGAGGAGGCGCTGCGCCACCCGACCTGGAGCATGGGCCCCAAGGTCACGATCGACAGCGCCACCATGATGAACAAGGGTCTGGAGGTGATCGAGGCCCATTTCCTCTTCGAGGTGGAGTACCGGCGCATCGACGTCGTGGTCCACCCGGGCTCGGTCATCCACTCCATGGTGGAGTTCCGCGACGGGGCCACCAAGGCCCAGCTGGGGGTGCCCGACATGCGCATCCCGATCGCGCTCGCCCTGGCCGACGGCGAGCGCCTGCCCGGGATCGCGCCCCCCGCCGATCTCCCGGCGCTGTCGCCCCTGCTGCTCCTGCCTCTCGATCCTCGCCGCTTCCCCGCGGTGGGCGTGGCCCGCCGGGCGGGCGAGCTTGGCGGGGTGGTCCCGGCGGTGCTGAACGCCGCCAACGAGGTCTGCGTCGAGGCCTTCCTGCACGGCGCCTGCCGCTTCGATCAGATCACGAGCCTGGTCGGCGAGGCGGTGGAGGCGGCGCCCCGGGTGGCCGCCCCCAACCTGGAGGACGTCCTCGACGCCGACGCCTGGGCGCGGAGGAGGGTGGGGGAGGAGCTGGCCCTGCCCGCCGGCGGGGCGGCCGGATGAACGTGCTCGGCGTCGTCATCACCATCCTCGCCTTCGTGGTGGTCATCACCCTGGTGGTGGTGGTCCACGAGGGCGGTCACTTCGTGGTCGCCAAGCTCGCCAAGATCCGGGTGGACGGATTCTCGGTGGGCTTCGGCCCCGCCCTGGTCAAGGTCCGCCGGGGGGAGACCGAGTACGCGATCCGGGCCCTGCCCGTGGGTGGCTACGTCCAGATGGCGGGGATGCTGGGGCTGGAGGGCGAGGCGGATGCCGGGGAGCGCAACTTCCACCGCGCGTCGATCCCGTGGCGGACCGCGACGATCGTGGCCGGGGTGGTCTGCAACCTGGTCTTCGGCGGGCTCTGCCTCAGCCTGGTGTACGCGCAGCCCATCCCGTCCTCCGTGGTGGCGGGGGAGCCGACCGCCAGGGCGGGCCTGGTGAGTGGCGACACGATCCTGAGCGTCGCCGGCAGTCCCATCAGCTATGCGACCTCGGCCGCCACCGACACCGACTTCTACGCCGCTGTCCAGAGCGGCCACGGCCAGGCCATCCCGGTCACCTACCGGGGGACCGACGGCAGGGACCACACCGTGGGGATCACCCCCGAGCTGGTCGTCTACGCCCTCGGCCAGCCCAGCAGCTTCCCGAGCAGCCTGGACGGCGCCGCCCTGGTGGTGACCTCGGTGAACGGCGCCGCCCCGGGGACCGGCGACCCCGCGACGATCCTCGGGGATGGGGCAGCGGTCACGTTGAGCGGCCACGTCGAGGGCGACTCCGGCGACAGCTTCAAGGACCTCCAGATCGCCGGCATCCGTGACGGCAACGGCAGCGCGTCCGGCTACGCCCAGGCGGCCTGGCGGATCGGATTCGGGGCCGGGATCCCGGGGGACACGCCGATCCAGGCGCTGCGAGACGGCTTCGGGCTGATCCCCACCTACCTCGTCGACGAGGCCCAGGTGATCGGCCAGCTCTTCGTCCAGCCCTCGCAGGCGACCCAGCAGCTGGAGGGGCCGGTGGGGATCGCGGCGGCCGCGGGCACGGCGGTCCGCCAGGGGTGGATCCAGTTCGTCTGGCTGATCGGCCTGATCAGCCTGGCGGTCGGCTTCATCAACGTCCTGCCCATCCCGTTCCTCGACGGGGGCCGGCTGCTCTTCATCGCCATCGAGGCGGTCCGCCGCCGTCCGCTGGCGGCGACGCCGCAGGCGGTCGCGATCGCCATCAGCCTCGCCTTCATTATCCTGTTCGTGGTGCTCATCACCATCAGCAACATCCACCAGCTCTCTGGAGGCTCCCCCTGAGATGACACCTCCCAACCGGCGCCGCACCGTCCCCATCAACGTTGGCGGTGTGGTGATCGGCGGCGCGGCTCCGATCTCGGTCCAGACCATGACCAAGACCCAGACCGAGGACGTGAGCGCCACCCTCGCCCAGATCGAGCGGGCGGCGGCGGCCGGGGCGGACATCGTGAGGGTGACCTGCGACACCCCCGAGGCGGGCCGGGTGATGCGCGACATCGTCCGCGGCTCCCCGGTGCCGATCGTCGCCGACGTCCACTACGACGCCCCCCGCGCGCTGGAGGCGCTGGAGGCGGGGGTGGCCTGCCTGCGGCTCAATCCCGGCAACATCACCGACTCCGCCAAGGTCGCCGACATCGCCCGTGAGGCGAGGGACCGCGAGGTGCCGATGCGGATCGGCGTGAACGCCGGCAGCATCCCCGGCCGCAAGGGGCTGGAGCGCGGCCGCGGCGGGAGCGTCGACGAGACCGCCGAGCTGATGGTGGAGGCGGCCCTCGGCCACATCCGGATCCTGGAGGAGCTCGACTTCCACCAGATCAAGGTGTCGCTGAAGGCGTCGGACGTCGCCACCAACCTGGCGGCCAACCGCAAGTTCGCCGCGCTGGGCAACCGCTACCCCCTCCACCTCGGCCTCACCGAGGCGGGCCCGGTGGACACCGGCAGCATCAAGAGTGCGCTGGGCATCGGCATCCTCCTCGCCGAGGGCATCGGGGACACCATCCGGGTCTCCCTGGTGGGCGAACCGGAGGAGGAGGTCCGGGTGGCCCGGCAGATCCTCGCCTACCTCCAGGACAAGCCCAGCGGCCCCAACCTGGTCGCCTGCCCCACCTGCGGGCGCCTCGAGATCGACATGTTCCCCATGGTCAAGCGGGTCGAGGAGGCGATGCTGGGCATCCACCGGACCCTCACCGTGTCGGTGATGGGCTGCGTCGTCAACGGGCCCGGCGAGGGGATGCACGCCGACATCGGGATCGCCGGCGGCAAGCACAAGGGGGCCCTCTTCAAGAGCGGCCGGGTGGTGGCGTCGCTCCCCGAGGCCGAGCTGATCGACACCCTGGTCGCCGAGCTGCGCGCGATCGCCGCCCAGGACGCCGAGCTGCTGGCGGCCGGGAAGCCGCTGCCGGAGGGGATCCCCGATGGCGCCAGTGCGCCGCGCGCGCTGACTCCGCTGAGCGTCGTCTGAGGTCACGGCGCGGGGGGAGACGTGCATGACTCCGGGTAAACTCGGCGGCCATGGCTGACGAACGCCCGCCCATGCCCAAGGCGATCACCCGCAAGGCCGACGACTTCGACCGCTGGTACACCGACACGGTGCGCCGCGCCGAGCTCGCCGACTACGCGCCGGTGCGCGGCTGCATGGTCATCCGCCCCTACGGGTACGCGCTCTGGGAGCGGATCCAGCGCGCCCTGGACGACATGATCAAGCGGACCGGGCACGAGAACATGTACTTCCCGCTGCTCATCCCCGAGTCCTACCTGCGCAAGGAGGCGGAGCACGTCGAGGGCTTCGCCCCCGAGGTGGCCTGGGTCACGCACGGCGGGCAGAAGGAGCTGGAGGAGCGCCTGGCGATCCGTCCCACCTCCGAGACGATCATCTGCTCCATGTTCGCGGACTGGATCCACAGCTACCGCGACCTGCCGGTGCTGATCAACCAGTGGGCCAACGTCATGCGCTGGGAGCGGCGCACCCGGCTCTTCCTGCGCACCTCGGAGTTCCTCTGGCAGGAGGCGCACACCTTCCACGAGACCCACGAGCAGGCCGCCGGCGAGGTCGACACCGGGCTCGAGTGCTACCGGGAGCTGGCCGAGGAGTGGCTGGCCATTCCGGTGATCGCCGGGCGCAAGACCGAGTCCGAGAAGTTCGCGGGCGCCGAGTACACGCTCTCCATCGAGGCGATGATGAGCGACGGGTGGGCGCTCCAGTCGGGGACCTCCCACCACCTGGGGCAGAACTTCACGCGCGCCTACGGCATCAGCTTCAGCGACCGGGAGAACGTGCTCCAGCACCCGTTCCAGACGTCGTGGGGACTCTCGACACGGATCATCGGCGCCCTCATCATGGCCCACGGCGACGACGCCGGCCTGGTGATGCCGCCCCGGGTCGCGCCCATCCAGGTGGTGGTCGTCCCGGTGACACGCAGCAACGATCCCGAGGGGTCGGCGCTGGTGGAGGAGGCCTGCCGGGGCGTGGAGACCGAGATGGGCGACGTCCGCCTGCGCGTGGACCGGCGTGAGGGGATCCGCCCCGGCGAGAAGTACGCGCACTGGGAGCTGCGCGGCGTGCCGCTGCGGATCACCGTGGGGGCACGCGACCTCGCCGCCGGCCAGGTCACGATCACCCGCCGGGTCGACGGGGAGAGCTGGACCGAGCCGCTCGAGGGGGTGGCGGCGCGGCTTCCGGCGCTTCTCGACGAGGCCCAGCGCCGCCTGCGCGAGCGCGCGGAAACGCTGCTGCGCGAGCGCAGCGTCGAGGTGGACAGCCTCGATGCGCTGCGCGCCGCCTTCGACGACCATCCCGTGTTCGCCAACGCCCCGTTCTGCAATCGCCCCGAGTGCGAGGAGGCGGTCAAGGGTGCGGCGCACGCGCTCACCATCCGCGTGCTCCGCCGCGATCGCAGCGGCGAGAAGGGGCGCTGCCTGGCCTGCGGCGAGCCGTCCACCGAGGTCGCTCTGATCGCCCGCGCCTACTGAGTGCGACGGAGCGAGGGAGGAGAGCCGCAGGCTCTCAGCCCGAGCGCAGGGACCCCTCAGTACCGGAAACGAATACTGAGGCCGACGGAGCACCGAGGGCGTGGATGCCCTGCTACTTGAGCGGCCCGTACACGTACACGTAGGCGGCGATGACCAGCATCACCACGACCAGCAGGAGCAGGACCCAGAAGAGCGGTGGTCGCCGGGGCCGCTTGACCGGCCGGGCGCGTGGGGCGGGGAGAGGCTCGAGCAGGTCCGCCGGCACCCGGCCGCGGGTCGGGACCGGTGGCGGTGCGGACTCGGACGAGGGCCCGCCGGTGGGGGGCAGCGGCCATCCGCCGGGCGGGCCCGACGTGGGCTGACCGGGCCAGGACTCGGCCGGGGGGGGCGCCCCCCACGGGGTGGGCTCGGCCGGTGGGGGCGCCGGAGGCGCCGGCTGCTGAGCCGCGGCCGGGGGTGGTCCCCACGGTGCCGGTTGCTCCCATTCGGTCGATGGGGACGCGGCGGAAGAGGGTTGCTGCGCGGGCGGCGGACCCCACACCTGTGGCCTGTCAGGAGCCTCCCCGGCGCTCCAGGGGGAGGAGCCCGAGGCCGCCGTCAGCGGTGGCGGGAGGGGTCCGAGGCTCCCAGGAGGCTGGGGCGGGGGAGGGCCGGGCGGAGGCGACGGTGGGGCCCATTCCTGGGGCCCGGGGCGGACCCCCCACGCCGGGACGCCGCGAGAGGCCGGGGGAGGCGTCCCTCCGGGCAGACGGGGAGGAGCGCCGCCGGGTGGCGTCGGGTCAGGGTACGGGCCCCCCCAGGCGGCCGGACCCGCAGGTGGCACGGGAGAAGGCCCTGGCGGCGCAATGGGTGTGGCCGCGGATGGCGCCGTCGGCCGGTGGGCAGCGCGCCGCCACCGCTGGCCGTCCCACCAGAAGCGGTGGTCGGAGCTGAACAGCGCGCCCGGCGGCGGCGCCGGCGGATCCTGGTCGTAGCCTCCACCTGAGTCGCTCATCCGAGCCCGAAGCATATCCGCCTCACGGGCGTGCTGCGAGAGGCGATCCGGTCCGGCCGGCGGGCGGCGGGGAAGGCGGTGCCGTGGCCGGACCGCGGAGCGGCGGGGAGGAGGCCGCCGGGGATTCCGCGAGCCGGGTGATCGGTACACTCGGTGCACAGCGATGTCCTTCACCGACCTCGAGACCCGGACCGGGTACCTGTCCGAGTCCGATCGCGCGATGCTCCGGCGGGCCTACGACCTTGCCGCGCGCGCTCATGAGGGCCAGTTCCGGCTGTCAGGGGAGCCGTACGTGGAGCATCCCCTGGCGGCCGCCATCCTCCTCAGCGATCTGCGTCTCGATGCCGAGACCCTGGCCGCGGCCCTCCTCCACGACACCGTGGAGGACACGGAGGTCACCCTCCCTCAGCTCCGGGAGGCGTTCGGCGAGCCCGTCGCCAAGCTGGTCGAGGGGGTCACCAAGCTCGGCAAGATCCACGTCCACACCCGGGAGCAGGCCCAGGCCGAGAACATCCGCAAGATGCTGGTGGCGATGGCGGAGGACATCCGGGTGGTGCTCATCAAGCTCGCCGACCGCCTCCACAACATGCGCACGGTGGGGGCGCACGCGCCGGAGCGACGCCTGCGCATCAGCCGTGAGACGCTCGACATCTACGCGCCGCTCGCCCATCGCCTGGGGATCTGGCAGTTCAAAGCCGAGCTCGAGGACCTCGCCTTCGCCCAGCTCGACCCCGACAACTACCACGCCATGGAGGCGAAGCTGAGCAGCGGCCGGGAGCAGCGCGAGACCTTCGTCCAGGACGTCAGCGAGATCCTGCAGCGCGAGCTGGAGGCGGTCGGCGTCCGCGCCGAGCTGAGCGGCCGCTCCAAGAACGTCTACAGCATCGTCGACAAGATGAACCGCCAGCAGAAGGACTTCGAGGAGATCTACGACCTGATGGCGGTGCGCGTCGTGGTCGACTCGGTCAAGGACTGCTACACCGCGCTGGGCGTCGTCCATCACCTCTGGAAGCCCATCCCCGGTCGGTTCAAGGACTACATCGCCATGCCCAAGGGCAACGGCTATCAGTCCCTTCACACCACGGTGATCTCCCACACCGGGGAGCCCGTCGAGGTGCAGATCCGCACCCTGGAGATGCACCACACCGCCGAGTACGGAATCGCCGCCCACTGGCACTACAAGGCGGGCCCCCAGCAGGTGCGCTTCGACGAGCGCTACGGCTGGCTCCGCCTGCTCATGGACTGGCAGAAGGAGCTTCTCGACGCCGAGGCGTTCGTCGACACGGTCAAGGTCGACATCTTCCAGGACGAGGTCTTCGTCTTCACGCCCAAGGGCGACGTCCGCTCCCTGCCGGCGGGGAGCACCGCCGTCGACTTCGCCTACCGGGTGCACACCGACGTGGGCCACCACTGCATCGGGGCCAAGGTCAACGGCCGGATGGTGCCTCTCGACTACCACCTGGTCAACGGCGACATCGTCGAGATCCTCACCACCAAGGCTCCCCACGGCCCCTCCCGGGACTGGCTCAACTTCGTGAAGACGTCGACCGCCAAGGAGAAGATCCGGCAGTGGTTCAAGAAGGAGCGGCGCGAGGAGAACGTCGTCAAGGGCCGGGAGATGCTCGACAAGGAGCTCCGGCGGCTGCGCCAGACCACCCTGGCGTCACTCAAGGACGAGGGACTCCTGGAGCTGGCCCGCGACTTCAAGTTCTCGACCGCGGACGACTTTCTGGCGGCGATCGGCTATGGCGAGCTGAGCAGCCGGACCGTGGTGCTGCGCCACGCCGACCGCGACGTCCCCACGGAGGGCGATGGCCGCGGCCTCGTCATCCCGCTCACCTCGCCGACCGCGGTGCCGAGCGGGGAGGTGAGGGTGCACGGGGTGGGCAACATGCTCACCACCTTCGGGCACTGCTGCAACCCCCTGCCCGGGGAGCCGATCCGGGGCTACGTCACCCGGGGCAAGGGGGTCACCGTCCACCGGGCCGGCTGCACCAGCATCCGTCACGCCCAGGATCCCGACCGCCTGGTGGAGGTGGAGTGGGAGGGGGGAACGCATCAGGTCTACCCGGTGAGCATCAAGGTCGAGGCCTGGGACCGGACCGGCCTGCTCCGCGACATCGCGGCGGTGATCGCCGAGTCGAAGATCAACCTGGCGGGGGCCGATGTCCAGGTCTACGACGACCGGACCGCGGTTATCTCGGCGATCGTCGAGATCTCCAACCTGACCCAGCTCAGCCGGCTCCTGGAGCGGCTGGAGCAGGTCCGGGACGTCCACACCGTGGCGAGGGACGTGGGCTAGGGTCCCGTTTCCCCGGAGCCGCTTCCGCAGGGCCCCTCGGGGTCGCCCGTCGGCGCTCCGGGACACGCTGGCAGAGGGTTGCGACCGGGACTCCACGGGCGCGTTACCCGAGCCTGCCACCTTTGACGCGATATCCGAGACAGCCCGGCCCTCCCTTGGCGCCCCTGGCGCCCGGCGATAGCCGGGCGCGTTGATCTGGAGGAACGGGAGTGCCTCGGCGCCGGACCAGGGAGCGGGGGCAGGTCGTCCCCCTCATGGCACTGATGATGATCGTCATCACCGGGTTCGTCGGTGTGACCATCGACGCCGGCATCGACTACGCCCAGTCGCGCTCCGACCACGACGTCTCCGACGCCGCCTCGCTGGCTGCGGCGTACGCCCTCGCCAGCGGTGCCTCCCTGGGCACGGCCTACCAGGATGCCGAGAACATCGCAAAGATCGACGGCTGCACCGACACCGGGGCCTGCCAGGTCCCCGACTTCACGGTCGGTGGCGTCGCCTACCCCTACCTGCAGGTGTGGACCAGCGCCTACACGTCGGGCTCCAACCCCAACTACTACGTCAACAGCAGTGGCCAGTGCTCCACGAGCTACGTGACCTTCACCACGACGACGTGCCCCTCAGTGTCGACGGTGACCGACGTGGGGGCTGCCGTGCAGGACAGCACCACCACATACTTCTCAGCCCCCGCCGGGGGCAAGGCGTCGAAAGTCGTGGGCAACGCGGTCGCTCAGACCTCGGGCAGCAGCGGGGGCAGCAGCGGCGGCAACGGCATCTCCTTCAAGTGCATGATCTGCGTGCTCAACACCTACAACGCGTCGAGCGTCTCGGGGGCCACCATGGAGTCCTCGTCGGCGGGCAACATCGAGGTCGGGGTCGAGACAGAGCTCGGGTATGACAATACGATCACGGCGTCCGGTTCCGGCAACACGGTCGACCTGGCCGGCACCGTCAAGGATGACGGCAGCACCATGGTCGACACCAACACCGGCTCCCAGTCCACCAACGGGTGCACCAGTGCGCTGAACTACGAGGAGGACACGATCAGCCCGTGTCCGTACTCCACCGCTGCGGTGACCAACCCCCTCGCCGGGGTGAACCTCGACTTCACCAGTTCCTCGACCTACACCTACTCGGGGAGCACCTACTCGTTCGCCGCCGGGAAGTACTGCACCACCTCCACCTGCACCACCTGGACAACGCCCAGCGCCACCGCCGCATGGGCGCTCAACACCGCGGGGACATACTATCTGCAGCCCGGCTACTACTACGGGATCACGACCGGTGCCGGCGGGACAGTCACCCTCGATCTGGCTCCGGGCGTCTACATCTTCGACGGCAGCGGCCTCCAGCTCAACGGGTCCGCGATCGTCCTGCAGAACACCCCGGGCGACTCCGGTGGGGTCTCCCTCTACTTCACGTGCGGCAGCAGCGGCTCGCCGGCCAACTGCACCAGCGGCACCGGCGCGTCGGCCGCCGAGTTCTACACCAGCCCGAGCAGCCTCACCATGGATCTCACAGCGCCCACCTCGGGGTTCGACAGCAACCTGCTCTTCTGGTACGACGCTCTCGCCACCTGCACCAGCCAGACGGGCGGCGACTGCTTCAACCTGGCGGGCGGCAGCTGGAGCATCGCGAGCACCGGGGCCATGTACGCCGCGTCGGGGACGCTCAACATCAGCAACACGGTCAGCCTCCCCGGACCGCTCATCGTTGACAACATCAACATGACCGGGAGCAGCGTGGAGCTGGGGGGATCGACCGGGATCACCGGGACCACGACGGTCAGCGAGACCGTCGGGCCGGGCAACCTGGCCCAGTAGCGCTGCGCCGGCGCGGGAAGGCGTGGCCCCCGGCGACGCCACCTCGTTACGGATCAGTCGCCGTCCGACCACCGTGGCGAGACGTGCCCGCGGATAGGCTGAGCCTGAGGGTGGGCCGAGGCGATCGTGAGGAGAGACGTGTCGCAGTCTGACCCGGCGACAGTGCCGGCAGGGAGGGTGAGCCGGCCCCAGAACCGCCGGTCGCGCCGCCAGCGCGGCCAGGCGATGATCGAGTTCGCCCTGACCTTCCCCTTCCTCCTGCTCCTCTCGGTCTCGGTGGTGGACTACGGTCACTACGAGGAGACGACCAACAACCTGGCCACCGTGATCCGCGACGGCACCCGCTACGCCACCCTGCAGCCGGCTTCGACAGGCTGCACCAGCGGGTCGACCAACTGCTCTTCGGACACAGTGCAGGGGGTGCTCCAGGCCGAGGCCGAGAGCCTGACCGTCCCCGAGGGCGGACTGACCCTGACCAACATCAACTGCACCTGGAGCGGCTCGGACGCGCCCCCGGCGCTGTCCGCCTCCCCCGGCGCCCCCGACGCGCCGGCCAGCAGCTGCATCACCGTCGCCTACTACACCAACGACACCGTCGGGACCTCCGATTGCGCGTACTTCAACGCCAGCACTGGAGCGGTCACGGGCACCTGCACCGCCGCCACGGCGTCCTACGTCCAGATCACGGTGTGCGTCGCCTCCAGCGACGACGACAACCCCCTGACCCTGACCCTCAACTCGACGTTCGGCCTCAAGCTCACGATCGCGCGGAGCTTCGTGATGTCCATCGAGCCGGGGGTGTGAAGGTGCGACGCCAGCGTCGCCGTCGCGGCCAGACCATGGTGGAGTTCGCCATGGTCTTCCCGCTCTTCCTGCTCGTGGTGTTCGCCACCATCGACTACGGCGGCTACTTCGGTTCGCGCCTGTCGATCGAGAACGCGGCTCGGGCGGCGGTCCGCTACGCCTCGGTGCAGGGCTGCCCCACGACCGGTGCGGGCATCACCTCGGCGGGCAACAACGCCTGCTGGACCAACGCCAGCACGCCCGCGGCGGGAACCATCGAGGCGCAGGTGATCGGCAATGCCGGCGACGCCAAGGTCACCAATCAGGACTGCCCGGACTCGGACGGGGTCTGGCCTCCCAGCGCCACGGACCTGGCCACGCTGACGCCGGACACGGGCTGCATCAGCATCCGCTACTACGACCTCAATGCCAGCGACCAGACGTGCACCGCCGGCCCCGGCACCTGTCAGCTGACGCTCTGCGCCGTCTGGAGCGCGACGAGCGACGAGCTGACGGTGGAGAGCGGGTACACGCCGGGAGCCAACTGCCTGGTCAACGCGTCCAGCAGCGTCGCCAACATCGTGCAGGTGCTGGTCGGATACAACTACAGGCCGCTCACCCCGATGCCGTCGATGCTCGGCTCGGTCATGACCACCACCGCGGCCGAGAGTCAGCTCATCCTCGAGCAGGGCTAGCCGCCCGCGGCCCGGGGCCGCGCGAGGGCGCCGCCCACCGGCGCCCGACCTCGGAGACGGCACCCGCGGCTAGACTTGCCGGGCCATGCCGCCCATCACCCGACCGCGGGGCACCAATGACCTCCTGCCGGCCGACGCCGGCCTGCGCGGCTGGGTCCTGGAGACCCACTCCCGGGTCGCGGCCGCCCACGGCTACGAGCTGATCGGCACCCCCGTCTTCGAGGCCACCGAGCTCTACGAGCGCGGCACCGGGGCGGGCACCGACGTGGTGGAGAAGGAGATGTTCTCCTTCACCGACCGCGGCGGCCGCTCGCTCACCCTGCGCCCCGAGGGGACGCCGGGCGTGCTCCGCGCCGTCCTCGCGGCCCACCTCGACCAGGAGCGCCGCCCGGTGCGGGTCCAGTTCACGGGGCCGATGTTCCGTTACGCGCGCCCCCAGGCGGGCCGCTACCACGAGTTCTGGCAGCTCGACGTCGAGGCCATCGGTGAGCGCTCCCCCGCCCTGGACGCCGAGGTGATCGAGGTCGCCTGGCGCTTCTACGAGGCGCTCGGGGTGACCGGACTCAGCCTCCAGCTCAACACCCTCGGCGACCTCGAGGACCGGATCCGCTACCGTGCCGCGCTGGTCGAGTACTACACGCCGCTGCGGGACCGGCTCTGCGACGACTGCCGGAGGCGGCTCGGCGTCAACCCCCTGCGCCTGCTCGACTGCAAGCGGGATGCCGGCCTGGTGGCGGGTGCGCCCGAGATCGGACCGTCGTTGAGCCCGGAGAGCCGCGCCTTCTTCGCCGAGGTGACCGGCTTCCTGGATGCCGCGGGCATCCCCTTCAGCCTCAATCCGCGTCTGGTCCGCGGGCTCGACTACTACGCCCACACCACCTTCGAGCTGTGGCACGAGTCGCTCCAGGGCGCCCAGAACGCGCTGGGCGGTGGTGGCCGCTATGACGGCCTGGCCGAGGTCCTCGGCTTCCCGCCCACCCCGGGCACCGGCTACGCCCTGGGCGTGGAGCGCACCCTGGCCGTCTGCCGCGAGCAGGGGCTGGGACCGCAGGAGCGCCGCAGCGAGGTCGTCGTGCTCGGCGTCGGGCCGGGGGACGCCCGGGCGGCCGCGGCGGTGGCCCGGGAGCTGCGCCGCCTGGGGGTCGCGGCCGTGCTCGACGTCTCCGACCGCAAGCTCGACCGCCGGCTGGCCGGCGCCGCCCGCCGGCGGGCGCGCGCGGCCGTCATGGTGGGGGCGGAGGAGGCCGCGGGCGGGACCGCGACCTGGAAGGACCTGGACTCCGGCCACCAGGAGACCGCCTCCGTAGCCGAGGTGGCCGCGGCGCTCGGGCGCCTCCTCGCCGCCGGCTGAGGAGCGCCGCCTTGGCCCGCGGTTCCGCGGTGGCCGCTCCGGGTACCATGGACGCGGCCCCTCGCCGGTTGCAGCGCATCGAATGCGGCTGGACCAATAGAGAAGTTTTCGGGATCCCAACATCCGCCGCCAGCCTTCGTGCCCCTGCGACGGGGAAGGAGAAAAGCGCCGTGCGGGAACCCACCTGGTCCTCGGGCTCAGCCCAGGACTGCGGCGCCGGCGCCGGGGCCACTCACCCGGTGACGTCTCCGTGAGCCCCGGCCTGCTTCTGGGCGTCGTCTTCGCCCTCATCGGCGCCCAGGTGACGCGGCTCATCGTTCCCCACCGGCTGGGCTACGCGGTGATGGTGGCCCTGGCCGCCGTGGGCGTCGTCGCCGGCGAGCTGGTGGCGCTGGCGCTCCACGGCGGGGGCCCCGTGCTCGGACCCCTCCACCCGCTGGCCGATGCCATCGGGATCGCCGCAATGGAGATCATCGGACTCAGCCTCCCGGTTCCCGGCTCCCACCACGGGCGGGCATAATCGAGACCTCAGCCACCGCACTCCGAACCGAGCCCGCACCTCATCCGTGCAACTGGAGGACCGGCCATGCGTCTGCCCATCCCCTTCGGCCGCAAGGGCCTGATCGCGGCCCTCGTGATCGCCGCCGCGGTCGTCTTCTGGAGGGTCCGCGTCCACCAGCAGGAGGCGGCCGACCAGCAGTGGGACGAGGAGGTGCAGGGAGCCATCCAGGAGGGGGTCGCCGCCGGGCGCGCCGCCGGCACGCGCAGCGAGCCCGCCCACCCCGGCGGCGCCTGAACCGGATGCGGCCGCGGCCGGAAGGGTGGTGCCATCGGTGAGTTTGGGTATGACCGCGTTCGGGTATTCCCCGGATGTGAGCGCCACCACCTCGGAGCTGCGGATGCCCGCCGACCGGCGCTATGTCCTGGTCGCCAAGCGAGCGGCCGCCGGCTTCGCGGCCGTCGCCGGCCTGGACGTGGAGGCCCTGGACGACCTGGTCATCGCCGTCTGCCAGGCATGCGAGAACGCCATCGCGCTCACCGAGCGGGTGGCGGGTCCCGGCAACGGCCAGATCCGGCTCGTGTTCACGCTCGCCGACAACGCCCTGGAGGTGCGGGTGCGGAGCAGCCTCTCCCGGGCGGAGCTGGAGGCGGCCGCTCAGCGCCAGGCCGTGGCGGCGGCCCAGGCCGCCCGCGTGGCACAGGCCCGCGAGGCCGAGGAGATGGCGATGCAGCTCATGGGCCTCTTTGTGGACGACTTCGGCTACCGGATGGACGAGCGCACCGGTGGCCTCAGGGTGCGGCTGACCAAGTACCTGGTTCGGTGAGCGCCGCCCCTCGGGGCGGGACCACTGCCCCGCCCGAGCGGCGCACGATGCGCAAGCCGGCGTCGACCCCGGAGCGCGAGGAGGTGCGTCGCCTCCTCCGCGAGTATCGGGCGACCCGCGATCCCGCCACCCGCGAGCGGCTGGTGGAGCTGAACAGCGACCTGGTCCGCTACATCGCCCGCCGCTTCGCCAACCGGGGCGAGCCCCTGGAGGACATCGAGCAGGTGGGGTTCCTCGGGCTCATCCAGGCGATCGATCGCTTCGACCCGTCCCTGGAGAACGAGTTCAGCACCTTCGCCACCCCGACCATCATGGGCGAGATCCGCCGGCACTTCCGGGACCGCTCCTGGGCGGTTCGGGTTCCCCGCCGGCTCCAGGAGAACCTGCTCCGGGTCCACGCCGCCGAGCAGGAGCTGCAGGGGCGGCTGGGGCGGCCGGCATCGATCGAGGAGATCGCCACCCATCTGGAGCTGCAGCCGGAGGACGTGCTGGCCGCCCTCGAGGTGAGCCCGGCCCAGCACACCGTCTCGCTCCAGGCCCCGGTCGGCGACGCCGAGGACGGCGGCGTTCTCGGGGAGCGGTTGGGGAGCGAGGACGAGGGTCTCGACCGGGTCGAGATGCGCGACATCCTGGAGCGGGCGATGGCTCATCTCAGCCCCCGTGAGCGCCGGATCATGGCACTGCGATTCATCGAGCAGCTTCCCCAGACCGAGGTGGCCAAGCGCCTGGGCATCTCCCAGATGCACGTCTCACGGCTGCAGCGGGCGGCGGTCGATCACCTCCGCCGCGAGTTCGGTGACGAGGTGGTCGTCTGAGCCGGGACGGGGTGGCCGTCTGACGCGGTCCGGGTGACCGGGCCGGCTCTCCGATACAATCAACCGGCTCCGCACCTCGGACCAAAGGGCGCCGCCGCACCCCACTGGTGCCGTCCGACAGCCGTCAGGTGCCCCACCCTCCACGAGTCTTCCCACCTTGCTCAGCCATGAGATCCGCGAGCGCTTTCTCGGCTTCTTCGAGGAGCGCGGGCATCACCGCCTGCCCAGCGCGTCGCTGATCCCGGGCGACGATCCGTCGCTCCTCTTCACCGTGGCCGGGATGGTGCCGCTCAAGCCCTACATCAGCGGCGAGCGGGTGGCACCCAGCCCGCGGCTCACCTCCTGCCAGCGCTGCTTCCGGGGGTCGGGTCTCACCACCGACGACATCGCGTCGGTGGGGGACTGCACCCACCACACCCTCTTCGAGATGCTCGGCAACTGGTCGATCGGCGACTACTTCAAGGAGGGCGCCATCGACCTCGCCTGGGAGCTGCTCACCGAGCGCTTCGGCCTGGAGCCCGACCGGCTCTGGCCCTCGATCTACCCCGACGACGGCGAATCGCTCGACCTCTGGACCCGGCGCATCGGCGTTCCCGAGGCGCGGGTGGCCCGCCTCGCGGACAACTGGTGGCAGGCCGGGCCCACCGGCCCCTGCGGCTATGACAGCGAGATCTACTTCGACGCCGGGGCGCCGTGCTCGTGCGGACGCGGCGACTGCACGCCCCAGGACGAGTGCGGCGGTGACCGCTGGATCGAGATCTGGAACCTGGTGTTCATGGAGTTCGACCAGGCCGAGGACGGCACCCGGCGTCCCCTGCCGCAGCGGACCGTGGACACCGGGATGGGTCTGGAGCGGATGGCCGCGGTGCTCCAGGGTGTGCGCTGCAACTACGACACCGACCTCTTCGCGCCCATCATCGCCGGCCTCTCGGCCCGGGCCGCGGGCGGGCGTGACGCCGCGGAGCGGGCCCGGTCGCTGCGGGTGCTCGCCGACCACGTCCGGGGGGCCACCTGCCTCATCGCCGAGGGCGTCCTGCCCGGCAACGCCGGCCGCGGCTACGTGCTCCGGCGGGTCATCCGCCGCGCCGCCTTTCACGGCCGCCGGGTGGAGCTGAGCGGCGGGCTCGCGGGGGCCGTCGGCGACGTGGTGGCGACGCTGGGGGCCGCCTATCCCGACCTCGCCCAGCATCGGGCACTGGCCGAGGCCACGATCCGGGGCGAGGAGGAGGTCTTCGCCCGGACCATCGAGGCCGGCGGCGAGCGGCTCGATGCCCTGCTCCGCGCCGGGACGTCCGGGATCTCGGGGGAGGACGCGTTTCGCCTCTACGATACCTTTGGGCTCCCGGTGGAGTTAACCGTCGAGATGGCAGGGGAACGCGGGGTCGCGGTGGACCGCGCCGGCTTCGACGCAGCCCTGCTCGCCCAGCGCGAGCACGGCCGCGCCGCCCGAGGCGCGGCCGCCTGGAGGTCGCCCGCCGGCGCCTCGGGGGAGGCCTCACCCGGCGCCTCCGTCACGCTCGCCACGGAGTTCGTCGGCTACCAGACGACCACCTCCGAGGCCACCGTGCTGCGCATCGGAACCGAGGCGGAGCGCCAGGCGCTCGCGGTGGGGGAGGAGGACGTGGTCTTCCTCGACGTCTCCCCCTTCTATGCCGAGGCGGGAGGCCAGGTCGGCGACACCGGGGAGCTCACCTGGGAGGGCGGTCGCGCCGCCGTCACCGGGTGCGTCCCGCTCCCCTCCGGGCCGGTTCGCGGGCGGGCGCACCAGGTGCGGGTCGAGGCGGGCAGCCTCCACCCCGGCGGGCGGGTGGCCGCCGCGGTCGACCCCGAGCGCCGGGCAGCCACCGCCCGGCACCACAGCGCCACCCATCTGCTCCACCGCGCCCTGCGCGAGACCCTGGGCGAGACCGCCGTGCAGCGCGGCTCCTTCGTGGGTCCGGATCACGCCACCTTCGACTTCAGCTTCTCCCGCGGTCTCGAGGCCGGCGAGATCCTGGCGGTCGAGCGGCGGCTCAATCAGGCCGTCCGCGACAACCTCCCCCGCGAGGTCCGGGAGATGCCGGTCGACGAGGCCCGGGCCTCCGGGGCGGTGGCGCTCTTCGGCGAGAAGTACGGCGAGCTGGTGCGGGTGGTGAGCTTCGGCGGCTGGTCCCGGGAGCTCTGCGGCGGCACCCACGTCGAGCGGAGCGGGGAGATCGGGGCGGCCATCGTCATCTCCGAGACCTCGATCGGGCAGGGCATCCGGCGCATCGAACTGGTCGCCGGTGAGGCGGCGGTGCGGCGCTGGGAGGACTCCGAGGCCCTGCTCCGCGAGGCGGCACGCGCCCTGCGGGCCCGCCACCACGAGGTGCCCGAGCGGGTCGCCCGGCTGCTGGAGCAGAACCGGGAGCTGCAGCGCCGGCCGCGCGAGGCGGGCGGGGACGCGGTGACCACCGCCCTGCGCCGCGCCGAGGTCGCTTCCGTGGGGGCGGTGACGGCGGCGATCTTCGACGGCCCCGACCTGGACGGCGGCGACACCGCCCTGCTGGTGGATCGCCTCTTCGCCGAGCGGCTCGGCGGGGACGGCGTGGCCGCCGTCTTCGGCCGCAGCACGCTCTGCGCCAAGGTGGGCGGGGCCGCGCTGGAACACGGCGTGGACGCGGGCCGTCTGGTCCGCGCCGCCGCCCAGGCGTCGGGGGGAAAGGGCGGCGGTCAGGCCGGGTTCGCCCGTGGCGGGCTCGGCGACAACGGCCGGCGCGCGGAGGCGCTGGCCGTCTTCCGCGCCGGGCTCGAGGGGGTGGGGCGGTGATGGGACGCAAGAAGTTCGCCCTGCTGCGGCGGCGCGGCGAGTTCCACAGCCACTACACGGTGCTCGACATCGGCACCGAGTTCGTCAAGGCGCTGGTGGTGAAGCGCGAGGCCGGCGAGGGCATCGTGATCGGCGTCGGCAAGATCCGCCAATCGCTGACCGACATGCAGGCGGGCGCGGTGGCCGACATCCAGGGCGTCATCGACAACTGCGACCGCGCGCTCACCCAGGCCGAGGACATGTGCGGCACCATCCCCGGGCAGGTGGTGATGGGCATCGCCGGCGAGCAGGTCCGGGGTTTCAGCACCACCATGACCATGCCCCGGACCCAGCCCCAGGCCCGGATCACCCAGACCGACATCGCCACCGCCCTCCAGGCGGTCCAGAGGCGCGCGATGCGCGAGGCGGTGCGCCAGATGTCCCACGAGCTGGGGGTGGCTGAGGTCAATGTCAAGCTCGTGCACAGCAGCATCACGGCGGTGCACATCGACGGCTACGCGGTCACCAACCCCATCGACTTCCAGGGGCAGGTGCTGGAGATATCGGTCTTCAACACCTTCGCCCCGCTGACCCACATCGGGGCGCTCCAGACCATCGCCCAGGAGCTGGACCTGGAGCTGGTGGCGACCGTCGCCGAGCCCTACGCGCTCACCCGCGGCTGCGCCACCGAGGAGGTGTACGAGTACGGCGGCGTCTACGTCGACGTCGGCGGGGGGACCACCGACATCGCCGTGGTGCGGCGCGGCATCGAGGCGATCCGCATGTTCGCCCTGGGAGGGCGCTCCTTCACCCGCAGGATCGCCAACGAGCTGACCATGACCCTGGAGGAGGCGGAGCGGTTCAAGCTGGCCCACGCCGAGGGGCGGCTGCCCGCCGAGCAGGACGCCGCCGCCCGGATCACCGTGGTGCCCACCGCCGAGGTGCTGGCCCAGGGGGTCGCGCTCACCCTCGAGGAGCTCTCCGGCAAGGAGCCGCTTCCGCCCGCGCTCTACCTGGCCGGCGGCGGCGCCGGCCTCCCCGAGGTGGGGGAGCAGCTGGGGACGCTGGACTGGACGGAGATGGGGATGACCCGCCAGCCGCGGATCAAGGTGCTGGGCCCCGGCGACGTCCAGGGAATCCACGACTCCACCGGCCTTTTGGTCGGCAGCCAGGATGTCACGCCCATGGGGCTTGCGTATCATGCGGTGTCCCTGGAAGATGACGCCGACGAACCGCTGGGCGGACTGATGCGGCGCGTCATGAAGGCGATGAAGGTGTGATGAGGGCCGGAGAATGGCCAAGAGGCTGATCTACGTCGGCCCCGAGGACGACGTATCGGACCTCGCCGGCAAGATGCAGGCGGCGGACCCCGGTGACGAGGTCGCCCTGGTGGTCCCGCCGGGAGCCCAGGCGTTCCAGTCGCCGCTCAACGTCCGCCTGCTCCGCAGCGTCGGCGCCAGGCGCGGCTTGACCGCGTCGGTGGTCAGCCCGGACCCGCGGATCCAGGAGCTGGCCCGGAGCGTGGGCGTCTCCGCCTACGCCTCGGTCGCCGCCTACGAGGGGGGCGTGCCGCTCAGCGCGCGCCCCAACGCGCCGGCATACCGGGCAGGGGTGGGCCCGACGCCTGCGCCGCGCCCCCAGCCTCCGTTCCTTCCCCGAGGGGCGGCCTCGGTGCCGGGGCCGGTCGGGGGCGGCAACGGCCTCGGCGCCACTCCCGGCACGCCCCTGCAGGCTCCGCCCGCCACTCCCCTGGGGCCCTGGACCGCTCCCGGCGGCCCCCAGGACCCATGGGACGCCCCGGCCGGGCCGCTGCGCCCGCGCGTGCCGCCGGTCCTGGATGCGGCGGGGGTCGCTCCCGTCGCCACCCCCACTCCGGGGACCCCGTTCACGCCACGCCCGGGGACCCAGTGGAGCCCCGGGCCCGAAGCCTCGGACTGGGAGGAGCCGGCACCGCCCTGGGCGGCGGGCCGCTCGCGCGATCCGTTCGAGCCAGGGGTGGCCGGAACGGTCCTGGGAGCGCGGCAGCCCGGCTACCCGCCGCCACCACCCGTCCCTCCGGGTCGCGGGCCCATGCCCAGCCGCCTCCCCGCGCCGGCTCAGAGCCGGACCCGCACCCTGCTGCAGAACCGCACCGCGATGATCTTCATCGCCATCGCCGTCGTGGTGATCGGTCTCATCGCCTTCCTGGTCCTCAGCCCGTCCGCGCTGGTCAGCGTGACGGTGGCGGAACAGCCGCTCACGGTCACCCCGACCATCCAGGGCGCGACCACCGCCCCCACCAGCGGCACCAGCAACTTCGTGCAGAGCATGGTGGTGACGGATGGTCCATCAGCCTCGACCAGCCAATCGTTTCAGGCGAGTCCGTCGGGGACGCAGCCGGTGCCTGCCACCTTTGCGACTGGAAACGTCGTCGTGACTGCCAACTCCGGCGCCGACCTGAGTTACCCGTACACAGCAAGCTCGCCGCTCATATTCCAAACCGCCACCGCCATCGAGTTCGAGACCACCGGCACGGGCCAGGTCTTCCTGTATCCGGGCAACGACTCGACCGCTCCGATCTCCGTCCAAGCGGTGGCCGAGGGCGCAACCGGAGATGTGGCTCAAGAGGCTATCGACACGTGGGTAAACGATCCGTGTACATCGAGTGGCTGCGGCGTCTACGGGACGGCCACGTCCGTCACGGTCGCCAACTCGGCCGCGACAACCGGGGGGACAAACGCGACGACGGAGACGGTGGCCGACGCCTCCGACGTCGCCACATGGCAGGACGAGGTGAGCCAGAGTGAGACCGCGCTCACGGAGGCAGCCGATGCCGACCTCGCGGCCAAGGCCGGCCAGGACAAGCCGGCCATCGACCCCAACGGCGACGGCAGAACCGTCTCCTTCACCATCAGCCCCACCAGCTTCTCGACGGTGGCTGCGAACACCGTGATGACGGCGGAGACGGTCACCGTGACCATGACCGCGTCGGAGACCGTCTACAACCCGGCGGCTGTGCAGGCCATCGTGCTCGCCGACCTGGAGAAGTCGACCAACCTGCCCTCCGGCGACACCCTGATCGCCAGCCAGCTCCAGCTCAAGAACCTCCAGGTCATCCAGTCGGGGAGTGACGGCACCTTCGCCATGTCGGTCACCGGCGTCGACTACTACCATCCCGTGGCGGTCAGCCTCACCCAGCTCCAGAGCCAGCTCACCGGGCACAGCCCCGGCGACGTGGCCACCCTCGTCGAGCAGCAGATTCCCGACGTGCAGAGCGTGAGCGTGCACATCAGCCCGGTCCAGCTGTTCTTCATGCCGCTGTTCAGCTCCAACATCAAGATCGTCGAGACGTACGTCACCCCGGCGGGTGGCTCGTCGAGCAGCGGAGGCTGAGCCGCTGAGCGGGAGCCGCGGCGGAACGGGAGAGACCGCCGCCATTGGAGTCGACCTGGGCACCCGGAGGGTGGGGCTCGCGGGTGCCGACCCCACCGGGACGATCGCGACCCCGCTGGGCATCCTGAAGCGGCGCCACCCGCGCTTCTGGGCCGAGCTCGAGCGCACCTGCGCGGAACGGGAGTGCCGGCTCCTCGTCATCGGTCTGCCCCGGCGGCTGGACGGCGCCGAGGGGGTGGCCGCCGCCGCGGCACGCAGCTTCGCGGCCGATGCGCAGAGGCGGCTCGGGCTCCCCGTCGAGATGTGGGACGAGTGGCTGACCACGGTGCAGGCGGAGCGCTCGCTCATCGCCGCCGGGGTGCGGCGCTCGGACCGTCGCGGCAAGGTGGACGCCATGGCCGCCAGCCTCATCCTGCAGAGCTACCTGGACGCCCACCCCGGCGGTACGCGGCAGTGAGGCGGGCTCAGGGGGGCGCGCTCGGGCTGGTGTTCGCCCTGGTGGCGGTGATCGTGCTCCTGGTCGCGGCCGCCGGCGCCACCCTCGTCTACGCGCACGTGGAGCTGGGGGCGGTCGGTGCCGGCGCCCCTCTGGTGGTGACGGTCAAGCCCGGAGAGACCCTCGAGCAGCTCTCGGACGACCTGCAGAGCAAGGGGGTGATCAACAGCGCCTTCTTCTTCTCCGCCTACGCCCGGCTGCAGGGAGTCGAGCTGCGCGCCGGCGAGTACCAGCTCTCCTCGGGGATGGCCGCCGCCGAGATCGTCAACGTCCTGCAGGCCGCGCCCTTCTGCCCGGGCGTGACCTTCGTGATCCCCGAGGGGTTCAACGTGAGCCAGATCGCCACGCGGATCGCCTCGACCAAGGGGCTGGACGTCACCCGCCAGGAGTACCTCGACGCGGTCGCCGGCGGCGGCTACGACGCGCCCTTCCTCTCCATGCGACCGGCGGGGGACACGTCGCTGGAGGGCTTCCTCTTCCCGGCCACCTACACCGTGCCGGACTGTGCCAGTGCCCAGTACATCGTCCAACAGCAGCTGAACGCCTTCCAGTCCGACGCCGTGCCGCTGCTGCCCACCTCGGGCTCCCAGGCCTACGCCGATCTGACCACCGCCTCGCTGCTCGAGGCGGAGGCGCTGCCCCCCGACTACGCCGGAGTGGCCTCGGTCATCAACAACCGGCTGGCCGTCAACATGCGCCTGCAGATCGATTCGGCGGTGATGTACGGGCTCAAGGAGGCGGGCCAGTCGATGTCCGGAGCCGACGAGGCGACGCAAACCCAATACAACACATACCTCAACCCAGGGCTGCCCCCCACCCCGATCGACAACCCCGGGGCCGCGGCCCTCCGCGGGGCGCTCGCCCCCGCCTCCACCTCCTACCTCTTCTACGTGACCGACCCGTGCGGGGTCGCCCACTTTTCCGTCACCGAGGCCCAGCACGAGCAGCAGGTTGCCGAATATGAGAACTCATGTTCCTAGGTAGGCCACGCCGCCGGTGCCTCTAGCCGGGCCGCGCCAGTTCCAGCTCGGGCTCATCGGGTCGGGGATAGGGGGCTCGCCGTCGCCCGCGATGCAGCGCGCGGCGCTCCGGGCCCGCGGGCTCGAGGGCGACTACGCGCTCCTGGACGTCAGCCCCGATGAGCTGCCCGGTCTGCTCGGGCGGCTTCGCGAGGGAGCGCTCGCCGGCTGCAACGTCACCATCCCCTACAAGGGGGTCGTGGCCGCGGCCTGCGACCGCCTGGAGGGGGACGCCGAGCTCTGCGGGGCCGTCAATACAGTGGTGGGGCACGAGGGGGCCCTGATCGGCGACAACACCGACGCCCGCGGCTTCGCCCTCGCCCTCGCCTACCAGCGCGTCCAGCCGGCCTCCGAGGGGCGGGCTATTGTGCTCGGGGCGGGGGGCGCCGCCGCCGCCTGCGTTCTCGCGCTGCGCCGGATGCGCCTCGATGAGGTCGTCGTCGTGGCCCGCCGGCCCGAGCAGGCCGAGCAGCTCTGCGAGCGCGTCGCCCCCGGCACCGCCCGCCACCTCGTATGGCAGGACGCCGCCGCGATCGCGCGCGCCGCCCACGAGACCGAGATCCTGGTCAACGCCGCGCCCGTGGACCTCGCCGGCCTCCCGCTCCGTCTCGACCTGCTCCCCACCCGCTGCGTCGTCGTCGACCTCCGCTACCGGCCGCGGCCCGTGGACGTGGTGGCCGCCGCGCTGGCGGCGGGGCTGCGCGCGGTCGATGGTGTCGAGATGCTGCTCTTCCAGGGGATGCTCAGCTTCCAGCGCTGGACCGGGGTGGACCCCCCGTGGCACGCCGCCCGCACCGCGCTCGAGGAGGAGCTGGCACGGTGAACCTGCTCTTCACGATCGGGGCGGCCGTGGTCGGCGCCGGGTCGGGATTCGGCATCGGCTGGCTCGACGTCGCGCTCGAGCGGTGGGAGGGGCTCCGCGTCGAGGAGGACGAGGAACGCGCCGAGTACGAGGCCGAGGTCGCCAAGGAGGCCGCCGAGGCGGCCACCCGGGGCGAGGAACCCGAGCCCGCCCCGCCCTGGCTGCCGGAGCGGTACGGCTGGACCTGGCTGGAGTGGGGCGCCGCCCCGGTCCTGGGGGCGCTCGCCTTCGGCCTGTTCGCGAGCCGTGAGGGGCTCACCTGGGTGACGATCGAGAACCTGTTCTGGATGGCCGTCTTCGTCCAGATCGTCACCTTCGACCTCAAGCACCGGCTGATCCTTGACAAGGTGACCTATCCCGCGCTGGCGCTGGCCGTGGTGCTCTCGGCTGTGACGCCGGGGCTCTCGTTCACCCGGGCGCTGATCGGTGCGGCGGTCATGGGCGCCTTCTTCCTGCTCTTCCACCTCATCTCCCGTCGGGGCATCGGGCTGGGCGACGTCAAGCTGGCCGCCCTCATCGGCGCCCTCACCGGTCTCGGCTTCGACAGCCCCTCGCACCTCCAGGCGGTCTACGCGGTCGCCTTCGGCGTCTTCCTGGGCGGCGCCGTCGCCCTCGTCCTCCTGGTCACCCGGGTGCGCAGCCTCAAGGACCCGATCCCGTACGGGCCCTTCCTCTGCGCCGGCGCGGCCCTGGTCATCTTCCAGAGCTTTCCGTTCACCTGAGCCGGCGCAGCTCCACCGATCCTTAGCCGGATCGCCCTCGCCTGACCTCCGCCGGATGCGCCATCATGTCGCGATATGCCGCACCTGCTGTCCGGTGAGAGCGTGATCACGGTGGAGCGCCAGCACGTCGCCGTGCTGGTACCGGCCGTGCTGGTGGCGATCGTCTGCCTCGGAGTGCCGCTGGTCCTGATCCAGCTGGTGCCCGGCAGCGCCTTCGGCAAGTCGACCGGCACCGTCAAGGCCGTCGCCGACGCGGTGGTGGCCGTGCTGGTGGTCGGCTGGTTCGTGATCCGCGTGCTGCGCTGGCGCTGCGAGAGCTACACGCTCACCACGCACCGCATCATCCTCTCCAAGGGTGTCATCTCCCAGGTCTCCGAATCCATCGGCCTCGACCGCATCCAGGACACGGTGGTCCGGCGGCCCTTCGCCGAGCGCCTCATCGGAGCGGGTTCGGTGGAGATCCAGTCGGCCGGACGCGACGGCACCGAGGTCCTCCGACTGGTGCCCCGGCCCGACCGCTTCTACACCCAGATCCTGCAGGCGATCGAGGATTACCGCCGTCTCGGCGCGACCCCCGAGGGGGCCGAGGAACCCGGCGGGCGCGTGCCCGCCCACCAGGGGCTCTGAGCCTCTCGCGGGGCGCCGCCAATCCCGCTAGCGGGCGACCAGGGTCATCGTGAAGCCCGGGGGATTGAGGGGGAAGCTCACCGGCGTGCCCGGGGCCGCCGTCTCCCAGCGCTGAACCTCGGCGCCCCAGTGCAGGTCCAGGTACGGTGGGTACTCCCAGTCCGCGGGAACCCCGTCGAGCGCGGCCACGAAGAGCAGGACGGCTGCCACGGAGGCCACGGCCCGTGCTCCGGCGAGCGGCAGCCGGCGCGACCCCGCTCCCTGACCGCCCCTGCGGGCCAGCTCCCGGCGCACCCCCACCACCACGAGCCACCCCAGCGAGAGCGCGAGGGCGAGCAGGGGGTAGAGGAAGTAGCGGATGCCGCCGGGGTGGAAGTTCACGATGTCGGCGGGCCTGCCGAGGTTCGGCCACCGTGGGGCCGCGATCGACGGCGTGGCCAGGGCGAGCAGCAGCTCGAGGGTCGCGAGGAGGCAGAAGGCACGGAGCACGGCTGGGCCCCGCCACATCGCCCAGCCGCAGGTGAGAACCGGAAGGGCCGCCAGCAGGCCGAGGACCACGGGGTCGCCGCCCAAGGGCGTTCCGACGAGGGTGGTGAGGCCGTGGGCTCCCACGGTCAATCCCAGGGTGATCTGGCGCCCCAGGATTGTGACCAGCGAGGTCGGGCTCGGGTCCAGCGCCGTGAGACCCTGGCGGACGCTGGCGGTGGCGGCGATGACGGCGAGCTGCACCACGGCGCAGGCGGAGTTGGCCACGAGGATGAGCGCTCCCCGCCGATCGGCGCGCCCCCGCAGCCAGCGCCAGCCCACGATGGGCTCGAGCAGCAGACAGTACGGGCCGCTGAGACCGGAGAGGATGAGCACCACCGCGTCGGTCACCCAGCCCCCGGCGCGCCGCGGGGGTGCGGCGAAAACCACCAGGAAGGCGATGAGGCCGAGGTGCCACTGCGCGTTGGTCAGGTTGCCGCTGGTGTCGTAGGCGTTGGGGACCGCGATGACCAGGGCGGCGATGGCGATCCGCACCCCGAGGTGGGGGATGGCCGCGGCCATCCGTGACGAGAGCAGGTAGCAGATGCCGCCGACCTCGACGAGCAGCGCCGCCAGGTTGAAGAACGCCGGCACCGCGATGAGCGGCAGGAGCAGTGACAGGGACGCCGTGCCCCGCTGGAGCAGGACCAGGTAGCCGTTGGCCGGAAGGAGCAGGGACCCTATCGGCCCGTGCACGTACGCCCCCTGGTACCAGTTGCCGTCGTCGGCGTAGAGCTGCGCCTGGAGCAGCAGGGAGGGCAGGTGCGACCACCACAGCAGTGCGGTCGCCAGCGCCGCGCCGGCAAGCCACCATCGCGGGTGGAGCGACAGTCGCGCGTGCCAGACTCCCCAGCGGCCGCCGCGCGGGGGCGCGGAGGGGAAGGTTGCGGTGGCGACGGGCGTCGGCCCGGAGGCGGCCTCCATTCCCATCGCCGGCACCCTAGCATCCGGGAGGAAGCGCCATGACGGACGCGGTTCGCGGGGCGGCGACCACCCGCGCGACCAGCACGGTCATCGCCCTCTGCGCCCTGGCGGCGGCAGGCCTGGACGCTCTCCAGCTGACTCGCCCCGGCTACCTCCTGGGGGGCACGCCGGACATCGGCGTCCTCTTCGGGGCGGCCGTCCGGCTCGTCCACGGCGTCCTGCCCTACCGGGACTTCGTCATCGTTCAGCCTCCGGGGATCGCGCTCCTGTTGAGCCCCGCCGGGCTGCTGTCCTATCTCACCGGGACCCGCTGGGCGCTGGAGGCGGTTCGCCTGGCGACCGTTCTGCTCGCGGCCGGCAGCGCCGTCCTGGCGGCCAGGCTGGTGCGCCACCGCGGTCCGCTCCCGGCCCTGGTCGCCGGCGGGGTGATGGCGGCCTACCCGGCCGAGCTGTACGCGCTCAACGCCGGGCTGCTCGAGCCGCTGGTCAACCTCTTCTGTCTGCTCGCCGCCGCCTCCGTCTTCGAGGCGGGAGAGGGAGCGCGCTCGCCGCGGCGCTGGCTGCTCGGCGGGCTGGCGATCGGCTTCGCGGTGGCCGTCAAGCTCCCCGCGCTGGTCCCCGCGCTGGTGCTCGCCGCGATGTGCCTACCCGACCCGCGCCGCCGCCTGCTGCCGCTGCTCGCCGGCGGGGTCGCGGGGTTCGCCGTCCCCTGCGCAGCCTTCTTCGCGGCCGCGCCGGGATCGTTCGTCCGCGACGTGCTGATCAGCCAGCTGGGACGGCTGCCCAGCGGGGGCCGGGCACCGCTCGGGGAGCGTCTGCAGGGGATGACGGGAACCTCCACCGACGCCACCGCGCTCGCCGTCGCCTGCGTGCTGCTCGCCGTCATCGTGGCCGGGATGGCCGTACCCGGGCGGCGGCGGAGCGCCCTGGAGTGGTTCGCCGCGGCCACCCTGCTGCTGGTCGCCATCGTGCAGTTCGTCCCCTCCCAGTACTACCCGCAGTACGCGGCCCAGCTGGCCCCCTTCCTGGCCATCGTCCTGGCGGTCGCGGTGGACCGCCTGGCCGCCCTCGTGCGGCGACCGGCGGCGGCGCTCGCCGTTGCGGGCGTCATCCTGCTGGTGCTCCTCGGCGCCCGGGCCGCGACCGTGCAGGGATCGTCGACGCCGGACCCCGCGCCGGCGGTGGACGCCGTGGTGCCGAGCGGCGCCTGCACCCTCTCCAACGGGCCTCGGGTGCTGGTTCCCAGCGACCGGCTGGTGTCGAGCGTCCCGGGCTGCACGGAGATGCTCGATCCCTTCGGCACCATGCTCGCCTACAGCGACGACCCGGGGACCGGTGTCGAGCTCTTCCGCCAGGCGCTGGACCACACCGACTACCTGGTGCTGGGGGTCAGCGTCCAGAGCTGGCTCACCGGCACCTACGCTCCGCTGCAGGCGTATGTCGCCTCCGACTTTCAGCTGCTGCGCTCGGGCGGAATCTGGATCTACGTCCGCGACGGCTATCCGGTGGCATGATCCACCGCGTGCCTCTCGGATCCGCGACCCTGCCACGCCGTTGCTGCGCTTCCTGACCGCCGGGGAGTCCCACGGACCGCAGCTGACCGTGATCGTCGAGGGGCTGCCCGCCGGCCTGAGCCTGGACGCCCGGCGCGACATCGACCCGCACCTGGTCCGCCGCCAGGGGGGGTACGGCCGGGGCAAGCGCCAGCAGATCGAGCAGGATCATGCCGAGATCGTCGGCGGGGTGCGGGGCGGGCTCACGCTCGGGTCGCCGGTGGCCCTGGTCGTGGTCAACCGCGACTGGGAGAACTGGCGGGGCCCGATGCAGGTGACCGCCCGCGGCTTCAAGCGCAAGCTGGTGAGCCGGGTCCGGCCCGGGCACGCCGACCTCGCCGGCATGCTCAAGTACGACCTCGAGGACGCCCGCGACGTGCTGGAGCGGGCCAGCGCCCGCGAGACGGCGGCGCGCGTTGCGGCCGGGGCGGTCGCGATCGCCCTGCTGGGCCGCCTCGGGGTGCGGGTCAGCTCTTGGGTGCAGCGGATCGGCGAGGTCGCCATCGAAGGCACCGGGAGCGTCGACCAGGCGGCGGTGGAGGCATCGCCGGTGCGCTGCCCGGACCCCGACGCCTCGGCGCGGATGGTCGCCGCCATCGACGCCGCCCGGGAGCGCGGCGACACCCTGGGCGGGACCGCCGTCGTGGTCGCGACCGGAGTGGTCGCCGGTCTGGGCAGCTACGCGCAGTGGGATCGCAAGCTGGACGGCCTGATCGCCCAGGCCCTCTGCAGCATCCCCTCGGTCAAGGGGGTGGAGATCGGTGCGGCCCTGCTCGCCGCCCGCTCCCCCGGCTCCCAGGTCCACGACTCCCCGCGCTACGTCGAGGGCGAGGGATTCCGGCACCTGAGCAACCGCCAGGGCGGCCTGACCGGCGGGGTCACGGACGGGGAACCGGTCTGGGCCAGCGTCCACTTCAAGCCGATCTCCACCCTGCTCGCCCCGCTGCGCTCGGTCGACGCGCGCACCGGGGAGGAGGTCAACGCCCACTACGAGCGGAGCGACGTCTGCGCGGTCCCGGCGGGCGCCGTGGTCGCCGAGGCGATGCTCGCCTGGGTCGTCGCCGCCGCCATGGCCGAGAAGCTGGGCGGCGACTCGATCACCGAGATGCGCCGCAATCTGGCCGGTTACCGCCGCGCCATACGGACGCTGAGGTGACGCCGCCCGCCTCCCGGCCGCGGCCGGTCGCCCTGGTGGGACTGCCGGGCAGCGGCAAGACCACGCTCGGCCGGCGGCTGGCCGCGAGCCTGGGCTGGGAGCTGCGCGACACGGACGCCGAGGTCGAGCGGCGGACCGGGCGCAGCCCGGCCCAGATCCTCGACATGGACGGCGAGGAGGCCTTCCGGCGCCTGGAGCTCTCCACCGTGATCGAGCTGCTCGAGGATCCCCGGCCGGCGGTGATCGCCTGCGGCGGCGGGCTCTTCAACGAGCCCGCGGCGAGACGGAGGCTTCTCGAGGGGGCCTGGGTGGTCGCCCTCGACGCCCCCGACCCGACCCTCCTGGAGCGGCTGGGCACCGCCTCCGACCGGCCGCTCCTGCGCGGCGACGTGAGCGGCCGTCTCGCCGAGCTGCGCCGGCGCCGGGAGCGCGCCCACGCGGAGGCCCACCTCCGCATCGACACGAGTGCCAGCTCCCCGGATGCGGCGGAGGCCGCCATCCGCGCTCTGGCCGGCGCGGTCCCGGTGCTCGCCGGCGCCTCCGCCTACCCGGTGATCGTCGGCGCGGGAGCCCCCGACCGGACGGGGGCCCATCTGCCCGCCGACTGCCGCCGGGTCGCGGTCGTCGCCGACCGGCGGGTGGAGCCCTTCGCGGACCGCCTCGCCGGGCTCGTCTCGGCCTCCGGCCGCGAGGCGACGGTGGTCTCCCTGGAGGGCGGCGAGGCCGTCAAGAGCTGGGGAGAGGCCGGCCGCGTCCTCGACCGCCTGGCGTCGCTCGGGCTGGGGCGGCGCGATGCGCTGGTGGCGGTGGGGGGAGGTTCGGTGGGCGATCTCGCCGGCTTCGCCGCCGCCACCTACTGCCGGGGCATCGCCTGGGTGGTGGTGCCCACCACGCTGCTCGCCATGGTGGACAGCTCCATAGGGGGCAAGACCGGGGTCAACCTCAGCGCCGCCAAGAACCTCGCCGGCGCCTTCTGGCAGCCGCGCGCGGTGCTCGTCGACCCCGGCGTGCTCGCCACCCTCCCACCCCGCGAGGTCGCCTCCGGGTTCGGCGAGATCGCCAAGTACGCCATGATCGCCGACACCGACCTCCCCGCCCTCCTCGACGGCGGCCTGGAGCGCGCCCGCCACGGCGATGTCCCCACCCTGACCGCGATCATCGAGCGCTGCGCGGCCGTCAAGGCCCAGGTGGTGGGGCGCGATCCCCGGGAGTCCGGCCTGCGCGCGATCCTCAACTACGGGCACACCGTCGCCCACGCCATCGAGGCGGCGACCGGCTACGGGACCGTCCTTCACGGCGAGGCGGTGGCGGCGGGGATGCGCGTTGCCGGGCGCCTCTCCACCGAGCTGGCCGGGCTGCCGCCCGCCGACCTCGAATGGCAGGAGCGCCTCCTCGACCGGCTCGACATGCCCTCGCTGCCGGCCGTCGAGCCCCTGGCGCTGCTGCGCCACCTCGGTCTCGACAAGAAGGCGGTGGGGGGCGAGGCGCGCTGGGTCCTGCTCGCCGGCCGCGGCGAGCCGGTCATCGATCAGCAGGTCCCCGCCGCGCTGGTTCGCGAGACCCTTCTGGAGGTGGTGTCACACCGATGACCCGAGTCCTCGTCCTCAACGGTCCCAACCTGGCGAGCCTGGGCCGGCGCGAGCCCGAGCTGTACGGCGGCCGGAGCCTGGCCGACGTCGAGAGCGAGCTGCGCGAGCGCGCCGCCGCGCTGGGCGTGGAGATCCGCGCCGAGCAGCGCAACGGCGAGGGCGAGCTGATCGGCCTGATCGAGGCCGAGACCGGTCACGCCGATGCGGTGGTCATCAACCCCGGGGGCTTCAGCCACACCAGCGTGGCCCTCCTCGACGCCCTCCGGGCCTTCCCGGGCGTCGTCGTCGAGGTGCACCTGACCAACACCCTGCAGCGCGAGGCCTACCGCCGGGTCATGCTCACCGCCGAGGCGGCGGACGCGCTCATCCTGGGGCTGGGGGCGTCCGGTTACGCCCTCGCCCTCGAGGCGGCGGCGCGGATGGTCCACGAGAGGGGAGAATCAACCCCATGATCAGCGCAGGAGACCTTCGCCCGGGGGCCACGGTGGAGCGGGGCGGGCAGCTGCTCCAGGTGCTGGAGTTCGCCCACATCAAGCTCGGCCGGGGCACCGCGGTGGTCCGCACCAAGCTGAAGAACATCGACACCGGAGCCGTCACCGAGGAGACGTTCCGGCCCGAGGAGAAGTTCGGCCGGGCCCGGATCGAGCGCACCGAGGCACAGTACCTCTACCGCGACGGCGGCGACTTCGTGGTCATGAACACCCAGACCTACGACCAGACGCCGCTCACGGCCGAGCAGATCGGCGACGGCGTGCGCTGGCTCAAGGAGAACGACACCGTCACCCTGCTCACCTACGACGACCGCATCCTGGGCGTCGAGCTCCCCATCTCCGTGGAGCTGGAGGTGACCGAGACCGAGCCCGGCTTCCGGGGCGACACGGCCAACGCCGGCACCAAGCCGGCGACGCTGGAGACCGGCGCGGTCGTGGACGTCCCGCTCTTCGTCAGCACCGGGGACCGGATCCGCATCGACACCCGCAACGGCCGCTACCAGGAGCGGGCGTGATGGAAGCCTCCGCCGGGCCCGCGACGGACGGCGGCCGCCCCGACGGTCGCCGGCCCCTGGGAGTGACCCGGGTGACCAACGAGGTGGTGGCGTGGATCGCGGTGCTCACCGCGCTCCAGGTGCCCGGCGTCCACGCCATGTACCAGGCGGTGGGCCAGTCCCTGGAGCGGATCCTGCGCCGTTCGCACGCTCATCGCGGCGCCCGGGTCGAGCTGCGCGACGACAGCACCCTGGACGTCGACCTCTGGGTGGTCGTGGTCTCCGGTCACTCCGTCCCCAAGGTCGGGTCCGAGGTCCAGCACCGGGTCGCCGACGCCGTGGAGAGGATGCTCGGTCTCCAGGTGGGGACCATCAACGTCCACGTCAGCGAGGTGGTCTTCGCGCCATGAGCCGCCCGGCAGGGCGGCGGCGCCGGGGCCGGGAGCTGGCCCTGCGCGTCCTCTTCGAGCTGGAGGGGACCGAGAAGGAACCGCGCCCGACGCTGGAATACCAGGCGGCGGAGATGGGGGCGCCGGCCGACGCCCTCGAGTACGCCCGGGCCCTGGTCGAGGGCACCCTCGAGCACGTCGGCCGCATCGACGCCGCCATCGGCGAGGCGAGTGTCAACTGGGACCTGGTGGACTTCGGCAAGGTGGAGCGGGCGGTGCTGCGGCTGGGGACCTTCGAGGTGCTCTTCGAGCCGTCCACGCCGGTGGCGGTGAGCATCGACGAGTCCCTGGAGCTGGCCCGCGTCTACGCCGGCGAGGACGCCGTCCCCCTGGTCAACGGGGTTCTCGGCCGGATCGCCCGCGAGCGGGTCTGACGCCGTGGAGATGGGGGCGGGGCGCGCCGGCGGGCCCTCGCTTGAGCGATCATATGTTCGCTCATGAGCCGAGCCCCGCACCCCCCGGCCGATCCCGTCCGACCCGCGTTGGGGGGTGAGCGATGACCCTCCGCCGGGCGCTCACCGTCGCCCAGCTCACCGCGATCATCCGCGGCATGATCGCCCAGAGCCCGGAGCTGGAGGACGTGCTGGTGGAGGGGGAGATCAGCAACCTCTCCCTGCCCGCCTCCGGTCACGTCTACTTCACCCTCAAGGACAGGGGGGCGTCGGTGAGCTGCGTGATCTGGCGGTCGCAGCGTGCGGAGATCCCCTTCCGTCCTGGGAACGGGATGACGGTGATCGTGCACGGGCGGATCGAGGTCTACGACGCCCAGGGCCGCTACCAGCTCTACGCGGACCGGATGGAGCCGTCGGGAGTGGGCGCGCTGGCCCTGGCGGTGGAGCAGCGGCGCCGGGCCCTCGCCGCCGAGGGGCTCTTCGATGATGCCCGCAAGCGGCCGCTGCCGCTCCTGCCCCGGCGGGTGGTGGTGGTGACCTCGCGCAGCGGGGCCGCGCTCTCCGACGTGCTCACCATCATCGGCCGCCGCGCCCCCTGCATCGACCTGGTGCTCTCCCCGGCGACGGTGCAGGGGGACGGGGCTGTCGAGACCCTGGTGCTGGCCCTGGAGCGCGCCCAGGAGGTGAGGGGCGCCGAGGTGGTGCTGCTGGTCCGCGGCGGGGGATCGCTGGAGGACCTCATGCCCTTCAACGACGAGCGCCTGGCCCGGGCGATCCGCGCCGGCCGGCTGCCGGTCGTCTGCGGGGTGGGCCACGAGACCGACACCACGATCGCCGACCTGGCCGCGGACCGCCGCGCCGCCACCCCGTCGGCCGCCGCCGAGCTGGTGGCGCCCGACTCGCGCCGGCTCGCCGCCGAGCTGGGGGCCCGGCGCGCCCGCCTGGCCGCCGCGGCCCGCCAGGAGCTCTCGGTCAAGCGCGCCGCCATGGAGCGTCAGCGCCTGCGCCTGGGCAACGCCTCGCCACTGCGACGTCTCCCCAGCCACCGCCAGGAGCTGGACCTCCGCGCCGAGCGGCTGCGGGCGGGCCTGCTCGCCTCGCTCACCGCCAAGCGGCGCGGGCTGGACGCCGCCACCGCCCGGCTCCAGGTCGCCTCGCCGGGCCAGCGGCTGGCACTGGAGCGTCAGCGGCTGGGCGGGCAGCGCCAGCGCCTCGTCCGGGTCATCGGCGGCGCGCTGGCCCAGCGCAGCCAGGAGGTCCGGGCCCGCCGCGACCGGCTCCAGGCGCTCTCCCCGCTGCGCGTGCTGGAGCGCGGCTATTCCATCACCATGGACGGCGTGAGCGGAGCGGTGCTCACCGACCCCGGCTCGGTGCGGCCCGGGCAGCGGCTGCGGACCCGGCTGGCCGGGGGGGTGGTGAGCAGCACCGCGGACCCCGAGGCGTCCCCGGCGAGCGACGAACGGATGTACGATACCGGACACGGCACTGCGGAGAGAGGATGAAAGGCGACGGTGGCGGGACCTCCGGGGGAGCGACGGTGGCAGACGCTGACATCGACGGGCTGAGCTACGAGCGGGCGCTCGCCGAGCTCGACCAGATCATCGAGCGCCTGGAACGGGGAACGGTGGCCCTCGACGAGGCGATCGCCGCCTACGAGCGGGGGGCGCGCCTCGCCCAGCACTGCGGCGACCTCCTCGACCGGACCGAGCAGAAGATCAGCCAGCTGGTGGTGGGGGCGGGGGGCAGGATTGCCGAGAAGCCGCTCGCCTCCGAGCGCGAGGTCCCCGAGCTGGGCGTGGTCGCGCCCGGGGCACCGGCCGGCCCCGCCCCGCGCCGCGAGCAGCAGCTGGAGATTGACCCCGACGAGATCCCGTTCTAATGGCGGTGACGCTGCAGCGCCTCGACGTCGCGCTGGTGGAGAGGGGCATCGCCACCACCCGTGAGCGCGCCCAGGCGCTGGTCGCGGCGGGGATGGTCGAGGTGGACGGGCAGCAGGCGCGGAGCGCCGCCCAGCGCGTGGGCGAGGCCACCCAGCTGCGCACCGTGGGGGAGGGGAGCCAGTGGGCGAGTCGAGCCGGCGAGAAGCTGGAGGCGGCGCTCGACGCCTTCGCCGTGGAGTGTCGCGACCGCGTCTGCCTCGACGCGGGAGCGTCCACGGGGGGCTTCACCGACGTGCTCCTCTCCCGCGGGGCGGCCCGCGTCTACGCCGTCGATGTCGGCCACGGTCAGCTCCTGCCGCGGCTCGCCGGGGACTCGCGCGTCATCGTCCTGGACCGGACCAACCTCCGGCACCTCGAGGAGCTGCCGGGTGAGGCGCCGACGCTGGTCACCCTCGACGTCTCGTTCATCTCGCTGCGGCTGGTCCTCCCGGCGGTGGCCCGGCTCGCCCCCGGGGCGGATGTGGTCGCGCTCTTCAAGCCCCAGTTCGAGCTGGGGAGGGATGCGGTGCCGCGGGGCGGTGTGGTGCGTGACCAGGCGGCCGCGCACCAGGCGGCGGTCGGGTTCCTGGAGTGGTGCGCCGCCCAGCTCAGAGCCGAGCCGCTGGGAGGCCCGATCCCTGCGCCGATCCGCGGGACGCGTGGCAACCAGGAGCTTCTCGTCCACCTCCGGATGCCCTGCGCATCCGCACCGGCCGGGGCGGCGGCATGAGCCGCGGCGCCATCGGGTTCCTGCTCCATCCGGGCGAGAGCCCTGCCGCCGTATCCGCCGCGGTGGAGATCGCGACCCAGTGCGGATACCGGACCTGGACCACCAGCGTGCGCCCCGTCGAGGACGTCGCCGAGCAGGCGCCGGGGACGGTGCTGCTGGTCACCGTCGGCGGTGACGGCACCTTCCTCTTCGGAGCGCGTCTGGCCGCGCCCCGCGACATCCCGGTGCTCGGGGTCAACCGCGGCCGGCTGGGCTTCCTCACCGACATGGAGATGGAGGCCCTTCCCGGCGCCATCCGGGCATTCGCCGAGGGCCGCACCGCGACCCAGCGGCGCGGCATGCTGAGCGCCACCATCGAGGGGATCCATCGGGACGGTGCCGAGGGCGCGGACGGCGCTGCGAGTCTCGAGCTGGTCGCGCTCAACGATGTTGCGATCCGCTCCCCGGAGGTCGAGCTTGTCCGGCTGCGGGTCGAGGCCGACCAGGAGCTCCTCGGCGAGTTCGACGCCGACGGCGTCGTCGTGGCCACGGCGACCGGCTCCACGGGCTACGCGCTGAGCGCCGGCGGGCCACCCATCGACCCGCGTGTCCGTGCCATCAGCGTGGTGCCGCTCGCCCCCCACGCGGTCATCACCCGGCCGATCGTCCTCCCCGAGGCCACCGTGATCGAGGTGACGGTCCGGCACGGTCACGTCTTCGTCGCCGCCGACGGCCGGCACCAGGCCCAGCTCGTCTCCGGTGGCAGGGTTCGCATCGGCCCCGGTCCCGAGCTGACCGTGGTGCGCAGCGCCGAGTCCCCCTCGTTCCTGCGCCAGCTCCGCGACAAGGTTCACTTCGGGCTCCCCCTCAAGCCGGAGGAGCGCGACCCGGTGCGTGAGCGCGGGGGCACCGCCACGGAGGAGGAGCGGCGAAGGTGAGCCGTCTGCTCGAGCTCCGCCTGCGCAACTTCGCCCTCGCCCGCGACGCGCGCCTCGACTGTGACGCGGGGTTCGGCGCGCTGAGCGGCGAGACCGGGGCGGGCAAGTCGCTCTGCATCGCGGCCATCCGCTGGGCGCTGGGAGCGCGTGCCGAGGGCGAGGCCGTGGGGGAGAGGACCTCGGTGCGGGCCGTCTTCGAGCCGAGCCCGGAGAGCGCCGCTCTGCTCGCCAGCCTCGGCATCCCGATCGACGACCTGGTCACGCTCACGCGCGAGGCCGGCAGCAGCGGGCGCTCGACGTGCCGGGTCAACGGCGCCCTGGTCTCGCAGGCGACCCTCCGCGAGCTGGGCGACCAGCTCGCCGACGTGACCGCTCAGGGTGCCAGCCACCGGATGCTCCAGCGAAGCTGGCAGCGCCGCGCTCTGGACGACTCCGGAGGAGCCGCGGTCACCGACGCTCGCACCACGATGGCCGGCGCCCACCGGCGCTGGCGGATCGCAGAGACGGGGCTTGGCGCCGCCCGTGTCGCCAGCCGCAGGACCGCCGCGGAGCTTGCCGAGGCGGAGGCGACCATCGCCGAGCTGGAGCCGCTCCGCCTGCGCGAGGGTGAGGAGGACGAGCTGGGCGCCGAGCGGCTGCGCCTGCGCCACGCCGCCGGCATCGCCCGCGCCGCCATCCAGCTCGCCGACGCCGCGAGCGGTGACGAGGCGGGTGCCGCCGATGCCCTGGAGCGGGCCCTCGTCGACGTCGAAGCTCTGAGCGGCGTCGATCCGGCGCTCGCCGATCTGGGCACCGAGGCGTCCTCCCTCGCCGTCGCCCTGCGCGAGCTGGGGATCACCGCCCACCGCCTCGCCGACCGCGTCGAGGTGGACCCCGGCCGCCTGGAGGCGGTGGAGGAGCGCCTCGACGCCCTGGCCCGGGTCAAGCGGCGTCACGGGTCCCTCAGGGCCGCCCTCTCGAGCCTGGAGGCCGCCCGCCGGATCTGCGACGCCGCCCGCGGCGGCCTGGACGTCGCCGCCCTGGAGGCGGAGGCCCGGAACGCCCAGCTCGGGTCCGCCGAGGCGGCGACGCAGCTGAGCGCCGCGAGGCGCGAGGCGGCTCATGCCCTGGAGCGCGCCGTGGAGCGGAACCTCGCCATGCTCGAGCTCCCCGACGCCCGCTTCCGGGTGACCCTCGGCGTCGCCGCCGACCCGGACGGGGTCGATCTCGGCGACGGACCGCTCCGCTGCGACGCCGACGGGGTCGATCAGGTGGAGATGCGTCTCGCCGCCAATCGCGGCGGCGTCCCGCTCCCGCTCGACGAGGGGCCCTCGGGGGGCGAGCTCAGCCGCCTGGCGCTGGCCCTGGCCGCGGCCGGGGGATCAGGTGGCCAGCCGCTGCTCGTGCTCGACGAGGTGGACACCGGAATCGGCGGCGAGACCGCCGCGCGGGTCGGCGATCTGCTCGCCGCGATCGGCCGTTCCCGCCAGGTCATCGCGGTCACTCACCGGCCCGAGATCGCTGCACGCGCCGCCTGGCATCTGCTGGTCGCGCGCACCGAGCGCGAGGGAGCGGTGAGCAGCGAGGTGCGCCGCGTCGCCGGTGAGGAGCGCGTCACCGAGGTCGCCCGGATGATGTCGGGACGCACCACCGAGGCCGCGCTGGCGCGGGCGACCGAGCTGCTCCACGAGGGAGGCGCGAGCGCGCCGGAGCGCCAGGAGGCGGGGTGACGGGCTCCTCGGTCCGTCCGGGTGCACCTGGTCCGCGGACGACCGGGACGGCGACCTGCTAGGGTGCACGGATTCCAAGATGAGGCGACAGAAGCGGCTCACCGGGGCCTCATCTTTCTAGCACCGTAGACCAGAGCTGCGGGGGTCAGGCCACCGGTGCGCAGGCCGGTGTGGGCGCGCTCGAAGTTGTAGTAGGCGAGGTACTTGACCAGGTCGCGCTGCAGGGCCGTCACCTTGGGCACCAGAGAGCGGGCGAAGCTGGGTCGCCAGCACTCCTCAAGGATGGTCCGCTGGACTCGCTCCACGCAGCCGTTGGTCTGGGGCCGGCCGGCGCGGATGAAGCGCTGCTGGGCGCCGGTGGCCTGCACCGCCCGGCGGAACTCTTGGGAGCGGAACTCCGAGCCGTTGTCGGTGGAGACGGCCTGCAGCTTCCAGCCCGCGGCGGCCAGCTCAGCGGCCACCCGGCGCACCAGGGCCGAGGTGTGGCGGGCGGCGGGGTTGAGCGGGGTCACGTGGATCTCCGCCCAGGTGAAGGAGCTAGCCACGTCGATGGCGGTGTGCTGCCAGACCCGGCCCTTGGTGCCGGTGAGCCGGCCGATGTGGAAACAATCGAGTTGGACGAGCTCCCCCGGCACGCTGGCTTCCAGATGGCCGGGAGCGAGCCGGGGCGGCGGCTGTGGCTCGTGTGGGGCGGCATACCCCGCCACCAGGGAGAGCCGGGCTCCACGGGTGCGCAAGCCGTGGCGGCCGAGGACGCTGTAGACGCCGCTCGGCGAGATCACCAGGCCGCCCCACATCGGCTGCCTCAGCTGGGCCGCGATCCGGCGCGGGCCCAGGCCGGGGTGACCCAGGGCGAAAGCGACCACTCGCTCCTCCAGCCAGGGCGGCACCTAGTTGGGCATCCGCGGCCGGCGGCGCTCCCGGGGGCGGAGCATCTCCAGCCCCTGGCGCAGCACCTGGTGGCGCAGCCGGTAGTAGCTGGAGCGGTGGTACCCAAACTCCCGGCAGGCCTGTGTCACCCCCACCTCTCGTGCCCGCGCGAACAACTTGACCCGGTGCCGGTAGAGCAGGTCATCATTGGTCACGGGCGACCCTCCTCAGGACCTTGAACACCCCGAGGATGGGTCGCTTCTCTATGTCTGGGGAAGCCCCCCAGGTGTCTCTACATCTCGAAAGCCGTGCATGCTAGGGGAGGGTCGGGCGCCCGGGAACGTCGGGACCGGACGGGGACCGCGCCGTGTCGCTGGCGATCGGTGGCGACCCGGGTTCCCCGGTTTCGCCGGGCGCCGAGGCGTCGGAGGACGTCGCCCGGAACTGAGGCTCCGCGCTCATCCGGGCAAGGTGCATCAGGCCGATCGCCACCGCGGCGAGGGTGCCCAGGGCAACCACCGCGCCGCCGACGATCGCCGTGACCACCAGATCCAGCGGAGGATGCTTCGGGAAGTTGATCATGGTCTGCAGCAGAAGCGTCAGCACGACGCCGAGCAGCGTCACGGTCACCAAGAACACCCCGAACGTGACAACGAAGCTGGAGCCTCTCTCCACCGTCGTCACCCGAGCCACCGCCTTGTCAATCTGCACCTGCTGCCTCTCTGCCCTGCGCAGCGTGCGCGTCGCGGACTGCAGGACCACACCTGCCTGACTGAAGAACGCCAGTGGCCGCCCTGGGGTCGGTGCCACGATCTCGCGTCGCTGGGCCGGCGGCAACGCCTCGACGTCGAACAGCTGCAGAGACGCCACCGTCTCTCCCGGCGCGAGGGTCACCTCACGGCCTCCGACATTGGCGAACACCAGGTGGAGTCGAGTGTCCTCGCAGGGCACCCACCCCCCGTTGATCAGACGCAGGCCATAGCCCGGATCGACGACCTGTCCGTGAAGGATGAGCAGCCCTCGGGATGACAGACTGAAGGGCGCGCTGATGATCCCCGCAACGTCCCAGGCGAACTGCGCGCGCTCCATGGTGCACACGAAGGCGCTCTCCCCCGGCTTCAGGAATATCCCTCCGCCGGGCTCAGGCTTGGGATCGCCGGTCACGAAGGTGTGCTCGGCAGCGAGGCGGAGATCGTAGGAGACGGCACCGATGTTCCCGTCGGCAACGGTGTCGGGATGGAAAACACGACCGCTCTTCAGAACCGTCGCAAGCGTGCTCCCGGCGAGCATCCTCCCATCGGACACGGCAAGCCTCCTCAGGCCTTCGATGACAAGTCAGCGGGCGTCCATCCTGCAGGATCAACTCCCGGTGAAGCTGGCGAAGAGATCCTCCGAATCGGCGCTCTCGTCGCCGACCTGGTCAAATACGCGAAAGCGACTCTGCAGGGCGAGGTATTGAACCTCTAGCTCCCGGTCGTCGTAGGCATCTCCCGTGCGGCGGTAATGGAGGAAGCGCACCTCCTCGATCCCTGCCTGCAGCATCTCCTTCAGGCACCCGAAGCACGGTTGCAGCGTCGATGTCATCGACGCGCCCAGCGTTTGCTGTCCGAAGCGGCTGGCGTGAAGTATCGCGTTCTGCTCGGCATGCACACACAGGCAGACGTCGTAGCCCCCCGTGAGCGGGGCGCCGTCCAGCGGCCCCGCAGCGCAGCGGGCGCACCCGCCCTGAGAGCAGTTGGGCATGCCGAAGGGCGTGCCCGTGTAGCCCGTGCTCAGCACGCGATCATCCCGAGTGATGATCGCTCCGACCCGCCGGTCCAGACAATCGGCACGACTTCGTGCCGCGACGGCAAGCAGGAGGTTGTATGTCTGCTTGTCGGGCCGCCGGCGGCCACCCGCGGCGGCGGAGGGCAGCCCCCTCACCGGCGTTGCGCGCTCGGCAGCGCGTGGCCATCGTGGGGCACCGTCATGGGGGGCCCACACTCTGCCGCGGAGCTCCCACGATCGGGAACGAGCTCACTTCCCGATCCCCATAGGCGTCAGGGGTGGCGGCCGTGGACCCCTGGTACCGGCCGTCGTACTCGTCCGTCATCTCGTCGAGCGGGTAGAAGAGAAGGTGACAGATGCGATCACCACCCAGGATGACCAGCGGGTGATCCGTCAGGTTGTGGAGTGCGACCGTCAGGGCCCCGCGGTAGCCGGGGTCGACCAGGCCCTGAAACCAATCGGAGAACCCACGTCGCGCATAGGTGGATCGCAGATACATCATGCCCAGGATGTCGCGTGGAAGAGACACCTCCTCCAGGGTGCCGATGAGCACGAAACCGCCGGGCGCCAGCGCCACCCCGTCTCCGGCAACCAGCGAGATGGGCTCCCCTTCCGCCGGGCTGTAGTAGCTGCCGACGCGCATCTCGTAGCTGGCCGGCGCGAAGGAGCGCGCGTCGGCCTGCCGCACAAGTCCAGAATCGTCAATCCTCTTGCGAATCTGGGAGGAGGTCAGGGGCCCTGACACCTGTCAATCTCCGAGCCCGGCCGCCGGGCGGACGTCGGTGAAGGCGGGCGGCGCGATGGTGAACAGGGAGCCTGTCGATTGGCGTTGTCGCCGAGCCATCGCGGCGCGAGCATATCAGGGCGAGTCGGCGCTCGTCCAGGCGACCGACACCCCGGTAGTGGGTCAGTTTCAGAAGAGGATCAGATCGGAGGGGGATCGCCGCCTCGCCACGGCTGGGGCGCGGGACCATCGGCCCACCAAGTATCGCCGCACCCAAGGCAGCCCCGGTCACCCGTCTGGGCGCCCAGCTCGTGCTCCTTGTCGGTGTACTTGTGCTCGCAAGGTGGGCAACCAGCATCAAACCATTCGCGCCTGATTCGCCGGAACTTAGAGGCTTGAGCCACGGCCCCTACGCTAGCAGTCCGACGATCTCCTCGATCCGCCAGACGTGGTCGGCCACGCCGGCGGCCATCGCCGGGGTCCGCGGGTAGGGGTTGCGGGCCGCCTACTGTCGACCTGGGCGCGTCTCAAACAACCCCACTACCGACACCCCGGATCGACAGGAGCGCTCTGCCCCCGGCGTCGGAGCATCGATCGGCGAAGTCCCCATGGCGTCAGTGGTCGGGCCGCCATCCAGCCTGATCGATGCGCAGGATCATTCGATCCGCAGTCGCGTCCGGGGACTCGGCGAGCGGCAGGGGTTCGGCGGCGACGTCGAGCTTCTGGCACAGACTGCGCATCCGGTTGGCCATCTGCGCCTGGAAGGCGGGGTCCCTCACGCGAAAGCCGTCGTCGGCCGGCGCGCCCGAGAGGGGCACGTTCATGAGGAAGAACAGGTCGTAGAGGCGAGCATAAGCCCGGGCGAACGCCACCGCGGCGCGCAGCAGTGCCGTCTCCGAGTTTCGCCCGCGCGTCACCCGTGCCTGCCAGTAGGCGATCGCGCTGAGCACGGTGCGGTCGCAGATGAGTACCTCACAGCCAATGGCTGCCCGCTGCTCGGCGGCTATCTGCTCCCCGAAGACGTCCAGCTCGCCGGCCGGCCCGGGCCACCGCAGCGTGCCTTGGTCGAAGTAGGGGCTGGTCCGCACCACCTCGGGCACGCACCTCGCCACGAATCCTCTGGCTTGGAGCTTCGATGTGAGTGCGAGAGCGGCGGAGGTCTTGCCCACGCCGTGCGTTCCATCCAGCCCCACGAGCCGGCAGGAGCCTATCGCCACGACCTTGGCTTGCCCCTCCTGTGCGCTGGTCCGTCCGTCGGCTGGTGTTCCTGGGCACGCGCCGGCCCGGCATTGGCTGGCGACGACGCGGACGTGATCTTCACGCCATCCCCGCCGGGCGCGTCGCCCTGCCCGGGCACATTACCAGGGCCGGCCCGATGACGGTGACGACTGCTGGGATGCCGGCCGGTCATCAGCGCGACCGTCGGCTCCGCGGTTCCCGCGGGTCTAGGGTCCGCTGCCACCGCCCTCTCGGCATTCCCCGTCGCGCCCCACCACCTCCAATCCTTCGCAACGAGGAGGACGGAGCGGCTGACGGCTGCCGCCAGTGCAGCGGGCGGACCATGGCCAATCGAGCGGCTCGCCCAGTCCTGACTCGGCGGCTGCGGGGAACGCCGGTTGCCTCTCCGGCAACAGCAGTTGAGGCGGGCCGCGCTTCCGCGACCGACGCTTCCCGACCACGTACCATGGGCCGCCATGAGCGAGAGCGAGGCGGGTGGGCGCGCCGTGGCACCCCGGCGCTTCCCCGTGGAGGTGGGCGAGTTCAGTGGCAGCCTCGAGGAGCTGGTGCTCGCCGCTCAGCGGGGCGACGTCGACCTCCGCGAGCTTCCGGTGGCGCTGGTGACCACCCAGGTGAGCCGCCAGCTCTCCGGGGTCGAGCTGGAGGGGGACCTGCGGGATGCCGCCGAGGCGCTCGGGCTGCTGGCGCGGCTGCTCTCGATGAAGGCGGCGCGCGTCACCGAGACGGACGTGGAGCCGGAGGAGGAGCCGGTCGTGGAGGGGGAGGCGGGCCGCCGTCTCGCCGAGTACCGCCTCTTCCGGGCGGCGATGGAGGCTCTTCTCCTGGAGCCGGCCGAGACCGGGCAGCGCAGCTTCCTGGGCCTGGTGGCCCCCGAGGTCCTGCCGGTCGAGCGGCTGCGCATTCCCCCCGACCGGCTCGCCGCCGCCTTCCGCCAGGTGCTCGAACGCCTCCAGGACGCAGCGCCCCTTCCCGTCGGCATGGTCACGTTCTCGGTCGAGGAGAAGGCCACCTGGCTGCTCGAGCTGCTCAGCCGGGGTCCGGTGGATTTCGAGACGATCTTCGCCGAGGTGACCACGCGCCTGGAGGCCGTCGCCTGCTTCCTGGCTCTGCTCGAGCTGCTCAAGCGGGGCCGCGCCGTGGTCGACCAACCCGAGCCCTTCGGGCCCATCCGGGTGCGCTCGGATGCCGGCTGACGACGGGCCGGGGAGCAGGGATGGCGAGGTCGCCCATGACGCGCTGGCGGAGCGCGAGCTGCTCGAGCGCGTCTCCGCCGTGGCCGGCCGTTCCGGGCGACCGGGACGCGGGGTGGAGGGGAGCCGCCGTGGACGCTGAGGGCGGGCGCGCGCCGGGCCAGTCGACAGCCCCCGAGGGCATCCGGATGGACGAGGACGGAGCCGGGATCGGGGAACCTCCGGGAGAGGCGGACGAGTCGCGCGCGGCCACGGTCCCCCACCCGCACGATGACGGCGCGGACGAGGGCGAGGAGGAGGGCGTCGAGCTGGAGCGCGACGAGGCCGGCCGCCCCCGGGTCCCGGAGTGGGTCGAGGACAGCGAGCCCGAGGACCTGGCCATCGCGCTGGAATCTGTCTGTTTTGTCCTGAACCGACCGGTGACGCTCAGCGAGCTGGCGGGTATCCTCGGCCGCCACCCCCACGCCGTCGACCGGGCGGCCGCGGCTCTGGCCGAGCAGCTCCGGGGCCGCGGCCTGATGCTCCAGCGCCACCGCGACCAAGTTCAGCTCGTCACCCGGCCGGTGACCGCCTGGGCGGTCCAGCGCGCCCTCAACCCGGAGCGTCCGGCACGCCTGAGCCGGCCGGCCCTGGAGACCCTGGCCATCGTCGCCTACCGCCAGCCGGTGACCCGCGCCCTGATCGAGTCGATCCGCGGGGTGAACTGCGAGGCGGTCCTGGAGAGCCTGGAGCGCAGGGGACTGATCGCCGAGATCGCGCGGGCGACGACCCCGGGGCAGCCGCGTCTCTTCGGGACGACGCTCCGCTTCCTCCAGCTGGTCGGGCTGGAGCGGATCGATCAGCTCCCACCTCTGCCCGGCGACCTTGGGTTGCTCGAGGAGCGGGAGCGGGCCTGGGCGGCGGCCCTGGCCGACCCTGCCGGCGACGAGACCGCTCCGTCGGAGCAAGAATGATGGCGGCCACCCGGGAGCGGCTCAACCGCTACCTGGCCCGTCGCGGGGTCGCCTCGCGCCGGGGGGCCGACGCCCTCATCGACCAGGGACGGGTGACCGTCAACGGGGCCGGGGCGGAGCTGGGCGGCACGGTCGACCCGGGGCGGGATCGCGTGGCCGTGGACGGCCGGCCGGTCCTGGCTGAGCGACGGCTGGAGACGCTGATGCTCAACAAGCCGGCGGGCGTCGTCACCACGGTCCGGGATCCCCATCACCGGCTCACCGTCATGGACCTGCTCGGCGAGCGCGTGCCCGGCCTGGTGCCCGTGGGCCGGCTCGACGCCGACAGCCGCGGTCTGCTCCTGCTCTCCTCCGACGGGGAGCTCGCCCATCGCCTCACCCATCCCCGCCACGGGATCACCAAGCGCTACCGGCTGCGGGTCGCCCGCGGCCTCAGCGACGCCGACCTGCAGCGCCTGAGGGAGGGCATGGTGCTGGAGGACGGCCTGGCCCGCCCCCAGGAGGTCCGCCGGGTCGGCACCACCCGGGACGATGCCATCGAGGTCACCATCGGCGAGGGCCGCAAGCGCGAGCTCCGCCGCCTCTGCGCCGCCATCGACGCCCCCGTCGTGGACCTGGTCCGGGTCGCCCTGGGCCCGCTCCGGCTCGGCCACCTCGAGGAGGGGGCGGTCCGACCGCTCACCGAGGAAGAGCAGCGGGCGCTCTACGCGGCGGTGGGGATGAGTCCTCCGTGAGCGTCCCCGTGGTGACCGTTGACGGCACGGCGGGAAGCGGCAAATCGACCCTGGGCCGGCGCCTGGCCCTGGCCCTGGGTCTGCCGTTCATCGACACCGGCCTCTTCTACCGTGCGGTCACGGCCGCCGCCGTCAAGGCGGGGCTCGACGAGGCCGACGTCGGCGAGATCGCCCGACTTGCGGCGCATCTCTCCATCGAGGTCAACACCGACCCCTCCGACGACAGCTGGCACGTGCGCATCGACGGTGCGGATCCCGGATCCGAGATCCGCGACCCTCGGCACACGGCGCTCCTCACGGCCATCGGCCGGATGTCCAACGTCCGGCTGCTCCTGCTTCCCTTGCAGAGGGCGCCGGCCGCCGGTGGAGGTGTGGCGGTCGGGCGCGACTGCGGCACCGTGGTCTTCCCCGATGCGGCGGTCAAACTCTATCTCGACGCTGCGGCATCTCTTCGGGCCGCGCGGCGCGCGGCTCAGCTCGAAAGCCAGGGGTCGGCGATCGACGCCGACACGCTGCACTCCTCCATCGTTCGGCGTGACCAGGTGGACGCCCCCGCCCTCGCGGCGGCGCCCGGTGCCGTGATCATCGACACTGGCCTGCACGGCATCGACGAGATGGTCGACCTCGCCCTCTCGCACTGCGCGGCAGCCGGGCTGGGTGCGCCGGGGCGTCCCGGGTGACCCGCCCCCACGCCGCGCCCTCCGGCCGCGACGTCAACTACCGCTGGATGACGACGGTGATCCGGGGGCTCTCCCGGCTCGTGGTCGGGGGCCTCATCGACGTCAGCGGGGTCGAGAACGTTCCTCGCAGCGGCGGCCTGCTGGTGGTCAGCAATCACGCGGGCACCGTCGACCCGCCCTTCACCGGCGCCTACTTCCCGCGCCGGGATCTCTACTTCATGGCCAAGAGCGACTATTTCCGCACCGCCGTCGGGCGCTTCTTCATCGTCGGCTACCACGCCTTCCCCGTGGTCCGCGGGACGCCCGATCGCGCCGCCCTGCGCCAGGTGCTCGACCTCATCGGTCAGGGCCACGCCGTGCTCGTCTACCCCGAGGGCCACCGCAGCCCGGACGGGCGGCTCCAGCGTCCCCACCCCGGGGCCGGATTCCTGGCCCGGATGGCCGGCGTGCCCATCCTGCCCGTGGCCCTCTGGGGGACCGAGCGCGTCCTCCCGCTGGGCGCGAAATGGCCGCGCCGGGCACCTGCTCACCTGCACTTCGGCGATGCGGCCCCCCTCCCCGACGAGAGCCCGCAGGGGGCGCGCCTCACCAACCAGGACGCCGCCGACCTGCTGATGCAGCGCATTGCCGCGGTCCTCCCCCCGTCGCGCCGCGGCATCTTCGACGGGCACACCGACTACCGCTCGGTCGCGCCGCCCTCCGCGTGATGGCCACAGAGCTGGTCGCCTTCGACCTCGAGACCACCGGGCTCTCGCCCAAGAGCGAGCGGGTGATCGAGATCGGAGCGGTGCGCTTCGGGCTCGACGGCGTCACCCGGGCCGAGCTCCAGCTGCTGGTCGACCCCGGCATCCCGGTGCCCCTCCCGGTGCAGCGCCTGACCGGGATCTCCACCGCCGACCTGGCCGGGCAGCCCTCTCCGGTCGAGGCCGTGGCCCGGCTCGCCGGCTTCTGCGAGGGCGCGCACCTGGTCGGGCACGGGGCCGCCTTCGACCTCGCCTTCTGTGCCCAGCTCCTTCCCGCCACATTCGGGCGGCGCGCCGCGCTCGACACCCTGGAGCTGGCCCGGATCCTGCTCCCCACGGCCTCCAGCCACAACCTCGGTGTCCTGGGCCGCCTTCTCGGGCTGCGCCACGAGCGGCCCCACCGTGCCCTGAGCGACGCCCAGGCGACCGCCGAGCTGTTCCGCCGGCTCCTGGTGGACGCCGCCTCCCTGCGGCCTGCCACGTTTCAGGAGATGCGGCGGGTCGCTGCCCAGGCGGACACCCCGCTGGCCCGCTTCTTCGAGCTGGCGGAGGAGGAGCGGATCCACCCCGCCGCAGCGGAGGAGACGCCCGACGCCCCTCCGCCCACGACCCCTGCGCCCACGGCCCCCCCGCCCAGCGCCCCGGACGTGGCGGCGCCCGGCGCCCGCGCCGCCGGGCCGGGCTCACCGGCGGGGGCCGGGGCCGCGACCGGCGGTTCGGTGGATCTGATCTCCGCCCCCCTCGAGGAGGCCGCGGTCTGCCTGATCGGACCCGGGGGCCCGCTGGCCGGCCGTCCCGGCCACGAGTACCGCGACGTCCAGGAGCAGATGGCACGGGCCGTCGCCCAGAGCCTGGAGCGGGGCGGGCGGCTGCTGGTCGAGGCCGGCACCGGGGTGGGCAAGACGCTCGGCTACCTGGCCCCGCTGGCGCTCTTCATCGAGCGGGGAGGCGGCCGCGCGGTCGTCGCCACCCACACCATCACCCTTCAGGAGCAGCTGGCGGGCCACGACCTCCCCGACCTCGAGCCCCATCTGCCCCGGCCGCTCACCTGGGCCATGCTCAAGGGGCGCAGCCACTACATCAGCCTGCGCCGGTTCCGCCGCCACCTCCGGCACGGCGACGTCGGTGCCCACGGGCCCGACCTCGACACCATCCGCTTCAAGCTCAAGCTGCTGCGCTGGCTCGACCTCACCCGCACCGGCGACCGCGCCGAGCTGCACCTCGGGGCCGCCGAGCAGGAGCTGTGGCGCGTCGTCGAGTCGACCGGCGACGACTGTCTGGGCAGTGCCTGTGCCAACTGGCGGAGCGGCGCCTGCCACATGGTCGCCGCCCGCCGGGCCGCCACCACCGCAGAGCTGGTCATCACCAATCACGCGCTCCTGCTCAGCGACGAGCCGGCGGAGGGACAGCTGCTCGGCGACTACGCGGCGCTCGTCGTCGACGAGGCGCACCACCTCGAGGAGTCCGCCACCAACGCCGGCGGCCACCGCCTGCGCGCCGCCGACGTGCTCCGCGCCCTCGACCGCCTCCCGGCGGTCACCGGCGCGGCGCTCACCGCCACCCTGGCCGACGGCCGTGACGCGGTCAACCGGCTCTTCGGCGAGACCAAGGGGCTGCTCGCCGAACGGCTCGGCGGGGGAGGGGGCGCGCCTACGGGGAGCCTGAGCGTGACCGACGACCTGCTCGCCGAACCCCGCCTGCAGGTGCTGGTGCGCAACGCCCACCACGCGGTCACAGTGCTGCGGCGCGCGGCGGAGGAGCTCCGGGCGGCCGACCCCTCCGGGCTCGAGGCGGAGCTGCTCCCCCAGCCCGACCGCGGCGAGGAGGAGCTCGCCCTGGCGGCGGCCGCGCTGGAGGGTGCGGCCTCGACCGTCGACGAGGTGCTGCTCCACCGCCGCAGCGGCCACGTCGCCTGGCTGGAGCTCCGGGCGGAGCAGGCCGAGCTGCGCGACGCCCCGGTTGCCGCCGGCGCCGCCCTCGGTGACTCCCTCCTCGACGCGGCGCGGACGGTGGTGCTCACCTCGGCCACGCTCGCCATCGCCGGCGACTTCGGCTTCATCCGGGAACGGCTCGGGTTGGGAGCGCGCACCGAGGAGCTGTATCTGGACTCGCCCTTCGACTATCTCCGCCAGGCGCTCTGCGTCCTGGTCACCGACATCCCCCCCTACGACGCCCCGGAGTACGAGCAGGCTCTGGCGAGCATCACCGCCGACATCGCCCGCCGGCTCGGGGGCCGCACCCTGGCTCTCTTCACCGGGTACGGGGCACTGCGCCGCATCCACGACCAGGTCGGACGGCGCCTGGCGGGCAGCCAGATCTCGGTCCTCGGACAGGGCCTCGATGGCACCCGTCGCCAGCTGCTCAACTCCTTCCAGGAGAACCCGCGCACCCTCCTGCTCGGGACCAGCACGTTCTGGGAGGGGATCGACGTTCCGGGTGACGCGCTGCAGTGCGTGATCATCGCCAAGCTGCCCTTCGCGGTGCCCACCGACCCCCTGGTCCGTGCCCGCACCGCCGACCTCCACGATCCCTTCGGCGGCTACGTCCTGCCCGAGGCGGTGATCCGGCTGCGCCAGGGATTCGGCCGCCTGATCCGCTCGGGGACCGACCGGGGCGCCGTCGTCATCGCCGACTCCCGCCTCCAGAGCCGCGACTACGCGCGCCGCTTCCTGGAGGCCCTCCCGCCCGCCACCATGGTGCGCGAGCCGGTCTCGGGCGTCGCCGCCCGGGTCGCCCAATTCGTGGGCGGGACCGCCGATGGCGGAGAATCCACCCTGTGACGACGACCACGACGGCCGGCTCCTCCACTTCGGCGCTCGCCGCCGAGCCGGACACGCTCGCCGACCCCGCCGGGGCCGCGGAACCGCGCGGCGACGTGGTGGTGGCGCTCGGGCAGATGGCGCCCCGGCTCGGCGACCTCCCGGCCAACCTCGATCACCACCTCGAGCTGATCCGCACCGCCCAGAGGCAGGGCGCCGACCTCATGGTCTTCCCCGAGCTCTCGCTCACCGGGTACTTCCTCAAGGACCTGGTCACGGACATGGCGATCCGCATCGACGGTCCGGAGCTGGCCGCCCTCGCCGAGGCCTCGACAGGCATCGACAGCCTGGTCGGCTGCGTCCTGGAGAGCGACGACCATCGCTTCCACAACGCCGCCGTCTACCTCTCGGGGGGTGGCATCGTCCACGTCCACCGCAAGGTCTACCTGCCCACCTACGGCCTCTTCGACGAGGCCCGCGACGTCGCCCCGGGGAACCGGTTCCGCGCCTTCGAGGCGCCGCTCACCTCGGCGCGGCCGCGCCGCTCGTGGCGCACCGGGATCCTGATCTGCGAGGACCTCTGGCACCCCAGCTCCGCGTACCTGCTGGCACGCGACGGGGTCGATCTGATCATCTGCCCGTCGTCGTCGCCGGGCCGCGGTGTCGGCAGCGGCGCCGAGCTCGGCACCGCCCAGAGCTACGACGTCATGACCCGCACCTACGCGCAGCTCTTCACCGCCTACGTCGTCTACTGCAACCGCGTCGGTTACGAGGACGGGGTGAACTTCTGGGGAGGCTCCCGGGTTGTCGACCCGGAGGGCCACGTCGACGGCGAGCCCGCGGGACGCGAGGCGGCGCTCCCGCTGCACCGCCTGGAGCTCGGGGCGTTGCGCCGGGCCCGGATCGCCAACCCCCTGCTCCGCGACGAGCGCCACGACGTCGTGGACGCGGAGAGCCGGCGCCTGCGTCACCGCGAGCGTGGTTGAGCCGCACGGCGCACCGGCCCCGTCCGCCTCGCCGGACGCACTCGCCGTCGACTGCGTCCTGGTCACCGAGATCCTCACCGGCTTCGTCCGCGAGGAGGTGCGCAAGGTCGGCTTCGAGCGGGTCGTGGTCGGGCTCTCCGGGGGCATCGACTCGGCGCTGACGCTCGCCCTGGCCTGCCAGGCGCTGAGCGCCGGCAACGTGATCCCGGTGATCATGCCCTACCGGGCGAGCAGTCCCACGTCGGAGCGCGACGCCCGGCTGGTCGCGACCCAGCTGGGGGCAACCCCACTGGTCGTCGACATCTCCCCCCAGATCGACGCCTACTTCTCGACCTGCCCGGACGCGGACCGCAACCGGCGCGGTAACAAGATGGCGCGCGAGCGGATGTCGATCCTCTACGACATCTCCCTGGCCCGCGGAGCCCTGGTGGTCGGCACCTCCAACAAGACCGAGCTCCTGCTCGGCTACGGGACCATCCATGGCGACATGGCCCACGCCATCAACCCGCTCGGGGACCTCTACAAGACCCAGGTCTTCGCGCTCGCCCGCCACCTCGGGCTGCCCGCCGCGATCATCGACAAGGCGCCGTCGGCCGACCTCTGGGAGGGCCAGTCCGACGAGCAGGAGCTGGGCTTCGAGTATGCCGCCGTCGACCTCCTGCTCCACCACATGATCGACGAGCGGCGCACCCGCGCCGAGCTGTCGTCGCTGGGCTTCGACCGCGCCTTCGTCGAGCAGATCCGGAGGCGGGTGCGGGACAGCCAGTACAAGCGGCGGCCGCCACTCATCGCCAAGCTCTCCAACCGGACCATCGACCGCGACTTCCGCTACCCGCGCGACTGGGGCCGCTGACGAACGCGGAGCCGGCCGCCGGTGCCCTGCTCACGGTGCTGGCCACGCCGATCGGCAACCTCGAGGACGTGAGCCGGCGGGCGGAGCGCGCGCTGCGCGAATGCGACGCCGTGGTCGCCGAGGACACCCGGCGCACCCGGATCCTGCTCCGCTCCCTCGGCATCGACCGCCCCGTGCTCTCCCTGCCCGCCTTCGACGAGGAGCGGCGGGTGCCGGCGCTGCTGGCCCGGCTGGAGAGGGGTGATCGGCTCACCCTCTGCTCCGATGCGGGCACGCCCGCGATCAGCGACCCCGGCAGCCGGCTGGTCGCGGCCGCCCACCGTGCGGGCATCCCGGTCACCGTGGTCCCCGGCCCCAGCGCCGTCACCGCGGCGGTCAGCGGGAGCGGCCTGGGCGGGGGCGGGGGCTTCGTCTTCCTCGGCTTCCCGCCGCGCTCACCGGGACGGCTGCGTCGCAGCGTGGAGGCGGCGCTGGGGCTCGGCCTGCCGGTGGTGCTCTTCGAGGCCGCCAACCGTGCCGCCCGCACCCTGGAGCTGATCGGCCCGCTCACCGGCGACCGCCCCCTCGTCGTCGCCCGGGAATTGACTAAAGTCCACGAGACCTTCCATCGCGGCACCGCGGCCCAGCTGGCCGAGGAGTTCCGCCGCCAGCCCCCCCGGGGGGAGTGCACCATCGTCGTCGGGATATGAACGGCACCTTCTACATCACCGCCGCCATCGACTACGTCAACGGCGACCCCCACCTCGGCCACGTCTACGAGAAGGTCGGCTGCGACGTCCTCGCCCGCCACCACCGCCTCCGCGGTGACGACGTCCGCTTCACGGTGGGCACCGACGAGCACAGCCAGTCGGTGCTCCGGGCGGCGCGCGAGCAGGGTCTGAGCCCGGAGGACTTCGTCGACGCCCAGGCGGAGCGTTTCCGCGAGCTCTACGACTCGCTGGACATCTCCTACACCGCCTTCGTCCGCACCAGCGGCGACGCCAACCGGCGCAGCACCGAGCGCCTGATGCAGGCGGTCCACGACGCCGGCTACGTCTACAAGGACTGGTACCGCGCCTGGCTCTGTCCCTCCTGCGAGCGCTACTACTCCGAGAAGGAGCTGGTCGGCGGCCTCTGCCCGGTGCACGAGCGCCCCGTCGAGCTGGTCGAGGAGGACAACTACTTCCTCCGCCTCAGCGACTTCCGGGACCGACTCCTCGATCACTTCGAGCGGCACCCCGACTTCCTGGTCCCCGAGACCCGGCGCAACGAGATTCTCAACCTGATCCAGGGCGGGCTCGAGGACGTGAGCATCTCCCGGGGCTTCTCGGACTGGGGTTTCCCGCTGCCCTTCGACAGCAGCCAGGTGGTCTACGTCTGGTTCGACGCGCTGATCGCCTACGTCACCGGAGCGGGTTACGCGTCCGACGACGCGCTCTTCGAGCGCTTCTGGCCCGCCGACGTGCACGTCATCGGCAAGGACATCACCCGCTTCCACGCCGTGATGTGGCCGGCGATGCTGATGGCCGCCGGCATCCCGCTGCCGGTCCGGGTCCACGCCCACGGCTTCATGACCCTGGGCGGCGAGAAGATGAGCAAGACCCGCGGCGTCTTCGTGGAGCCCACCGCGCTGGTGGACCAGTTCGGCAGCGACGCGGTCCGCTACGTGCTGATGGCGGAGGTCCCCTTCGACCGCGACGGCGACTTCTCGATGGAGGGCTTCGTCGACCGCTACAACGCCGACCTCGCCAACGACTACGGCAACCTGGTGTCGCGCACCGAGAAGATGGTGGAGCGCTACTTCGAGGCCCGGGTCCCCGAGCGGGGAGGGGAGGAGCCCATCGACGCCGAGCTGCGCGCGCTCGCCGCCAGCGCCGTCCCCGACTACGACGCGGCCATGGAGCGCCTCGATTTCACCGGGGCCCTGGCGGCGGTGGGCCGGCTGGTGGCACGCGCCAACAAGTACGTCGAGGAGACCGCCCCCTGGAAGCTGCGCAGCGCCGGAGACGCGCGCCTCGGCACCGTCTGCGCCGAGCTCCTCGAGGCGGTGCGGGTCAGCACCCTGCTGCTCCACCCCTTCGTGCCGCGGGCGACGACGCGGGTCGCCACCGACCTCGGCATCGGGCTGGTCGGCGACCAGACGGCCGCGGTCGGCACCTGGCCGCGGCTGCACGCCGGGGAGCCGGTGGGGGTGGGCGAGATCCTCTTTCCCCGGCTGGACCGCGAGGCGATCCTGGGCGGCCGATGAGCGACGCCGCGACGCCCTCGGCCGGTGCTCCGGCGCTCGTCGACAGTCACTGCCACCTGCAGGTGGTGGCCGAACGAGCCGGGGCCGGAGCCGTCGAGCGGGCCCTGGAGCGGGCCGCCGCGGCGGGGGTCGTGCAGGTCATCTGCCCCGGCCTCAACCTCGAGGACAGCGACCGCTGCCGGGAGATCGCCGAGGCTCATGCCGGGGTCTTCTTCACGGTGGGCTGGCATCCCCACGAGCGCACCGCGCCGGACGCCGCCCAGCGGCGGGCGCTCGAGGAGCTGCTCGGCCATCCCCGTGCGGTGGGTGTCGGAGAGGTCGGCCTCGACCAGTACTGGCGTCCCGGGTACCACGAGACACCGCTCGAGGTGCAGCGAGCGGCGCTCCACCAGATGCTGGAATTGGCCTCTGCTCACTCCCTGCCCGCGGTCATCCACGATCGCGACAGCCACGACGAGGTGCTCACCGCCCTGGAGGCCGTCGCCGGCGTGCGCGCCGTGATGCACAGCTTCACCGGGGACCCTGTGCACGCGCGCCTCTGCCGGGAGCGCGGCTTCCTGCTCTCCTTCTCGGGGATGGTCACCTTCTCGCGCAGCGAGTCGATCCAGGAGGCCGCCCGCCAGGTGGATGCCGACGGCTACCTGGTGGAGACGGACACCCCCTTCCTCGCCCCGGTCCCCCACCGCGGCGAGGAGAACACCCCGGCCTACGTCGCCGACACCGCGGCGGCGCTGGCCCGCCTCCGCGGGGTGGCGCTCGCGGAGGTCGCCGCAGCGACCACCGCCAGCGCGCAGCGCTTCTTCGCGCTGCCCGCCGGGGACCGGCTGGGTGGCTGAATGATGCCGGCAGCCCCACCCGTCACCGCGTGCCCCGCATGAGCCGCGTGGTGTCGCGGACCGCGGTGCCCGACCTCACCGATCCGCGAACCGTGACCGCGGTCGCCCGGCGCGCGGGTCTGGCGGCCAAACGCCGTCTCGGCCAGCACTTCCTGGTCGACCGCCTGGCCCTGGACGCCATCGTCGACGCACTCGATCCGGGGAGGGCGGACACCGTCTGGGAGATCGGGCCCGGCATCGGCGTGCTGACCCGAGAGCTCGCCCTGCGGGCCGCCCGGGTGGTCGCCGTGGACCTCGACCCGGCCTGCATCCGGGCGGCGCGCGCCAGCCTGAGCGGTCTCGCCAACGTCGAGCTGGTGGAGGGCGACGCGCTCCGCGTCGACGCGGGCAGCCTCTCCCTCCCCGACGACCACCTGGCCACCGGCAACCTCCCCTACAACCTCACCGGGGCCCTCCTCAGCCACCTCTTCGAGGCCGACCGGCCGCCCCGCCGCGCCGTCTTCCTGGTGCAGCGCGAGGTGGCCGCCCGGATCGCCGCGCCCCCGGGCGGCTGGAGCCTGGCGACCGTCGCGGTGCGCTCGGTGGCCCGGGTGGAGCACCTCCAGGACGTTCCCGCCGCCAGCTTCCTGCCCCCGCCGGCGGTGGCGTCGAGCATCATTCGGATGCAACCCGACCGGCCCATGGCCGAGGACGAAAGGACCGACGTGCTCCAGCTCGCCCGCGCCGCCTTCCAGATGCGGCGCAAGACGCTCCGCCACGGCCTCGGCCGCGCCCTCGGCGACGCCCGCCTCGTCACCGCCGTTCTTGAGCGCTGCGGGGTGGACGCGGGGCGGCGACCCGAGACCCTGGACCTGGACGAGTGGCGCTGCCTGGCGCGCGCCGCCGGGGAGCTGCGGTGAGGGAGGAGCGCCGGCCCGAGCCTCTCCCGAGCCACGCCCAGCCGCTCCACGCGGTCCGGCCGGCGGTGCCGCCCCACCCCGACGACGCCGCCGGCTTCGCGCGGGTGCTCCGGCGCCGGGACTTCCGCTACCTCTGGGCGGCGCAGTGCGGGAGCCAGCTGGCCCAGAACTTCATCCAGTTCGCGCTGCTCGTCGTCATCTACGACCTCACCGGCCTCACCACCGCGGTGGCGGCGGTGGCGGTCGCCTTCACCTTCCCCGGCGTTCTGCTCAGCGCCCCGGCGGGTGTGTACGCCGACCGCCACGACAAGCAGACGCTGATGGTGACGACCAACCTGCTGCGAGCCGGCTTCCTGGTGCTGATCCCGCTCTCCCAGCTGGTCCCCTTCCTCCACCACCAGGCCTGGCCGCTCCTCGTCATCACCTTCCTCTTCAGCTCGGTGGGGCAGGTCTTCGCCCCCGCCGAGGCGGCCAGCATCCCATCGCTGGTCAGCCGCGAGCAGATCCAGGGGGCGATGTCGCTCTTCATGACCACGGTGATCTTCACCCTGGTCCTGGGCAGCGTCCTGGCGCCGCTCTGTCTTGTCCTCTTCGGGGACCTGATCCCCTTCTACATCGCCGCCGGGCTGTTCGCGCTGGCGGCACTCTCCTGCTGGCGGATCGGCGCGTCGCTGCGGGCGGTGGGGCGGGTGTCGGGCACCCAGAGCCACATGCTCCAGGAGCTCCGCGACGGCGTCGACATCCTCCGCAAGAGCCCCGCGCTGCGCTGGGGGATGATCCAGCTGGGTCTCTCGCTGGTCATGGTCTTCACCATCTACACGCTCGGCGCGCCCTACATGCAGAAGGTGCTGCACCGGTCGCCCAACGACATCTCGATCGTGCTGATCCCGGCCATGGTCGGCCTGGTCGCGATGGCGGGCGTGCTCGGCCAGCACATGATCAGGATCTCCCGGCGCTCGCTCACGGTCATCGCCCTGCTCACCACCGGCCTCTGCCTGGTGGCCATGGGGGTGGTGCCCCCCATCCTCCTGGCGGCGGGCGTCAACGGGCTGCTCATCCCGATGGTGGTGCTCCTCGCGCTGCTCTTCGGCAGTGCCCTCGGCGCCCTCCTCATCCCCGCCTTCACCGTCCTCCAGGAGGGCACCAGCGAGGACTCCCGGGGGCGCATCTTCGGCGGCGTGTTCACCGTGATCAACGCCTCCATCGCCTTGCCCCTGCTCGCCTTCGGCGGGGCCGTCGACCTCTTCCACTCCGTCAGCGGGGTGGTCGACGTCTTCGGCGCCCTGGTCGTCTCCACGGCGCTGGTCTTCCGGTTCGTGTTCTGGCGGCGGCTGGTCATCCTCGACCAACCGATGGCGGAGACCGCGACATTCCCGGGATCGCCTGACAGCCCCTGATACAGCGCTGCAACGGCGGGGTCGCGGTGCCATGTCAGGTCCGGTGCCGCTGGGGCCGGGTGCCAAGCTCGGTGGACTTCGCGCGACGTGGCGGCCCAGCGGCGCGTCGGTCCGACGACAGTGGAGGCGCAAGGGGAGAGATGCGAGCCATCGTGACGTGCGAGTGCTGCGGATACCGCCAGGCGGTGGCCCGCCCGATCCGCCGCCCCGAGCAGTTCCACGTGATCTGCCACGGCTGCGAGGGGGTGCTCCTCGTGGAGGTCACCAGCGCCGACCTCCGTGGCGCCCAGAGTCCCGCCACCGGCCACGCCCCCCAGGCCGCCGGAGGGGTGGGGACGCCCGTCTCCTGAGGCCCTGCGCCGCAGGCGGCGCGGTATCATCCCGGCCTGACCTGCGCGGGTCGGACGGGCGCATAGCTCAGTTGGTACGAGCGCAGCGTTGACATCGCTGAGGTCTCAGGTTCGATCCCTGATGCGCCCACGTCCCGCCCGGTGACGCGGGCGTGCATGCCGGCGGATGGATCGGCGGCGAGGCTCCCCGGGCCGTCCGGATCATCCGCTGGGGACGGCTCGGCCGCCCTGCCGCCGGGCCTCGCTCCGGGGCTGCGGGCCGGGTGGCCGCCGGAGTTTGGTCCGCCATCCGAGACTTTGCAACAGCTTTCACACAAGGGGGGCGTGGTCCGTCCGATGTGGCGCGCTCGGTTGTCCACACTGTGCACACCCGGCGCGCCTTTCCCACTGTGGATCGATCGGGGGACCGGCGCTGTCCGGGCAGATACTGGGTGTTGACAGCCCCGCAGTGAGGGGTCGTAGACTGGCAGGACTCATGGAGGTGGGTGTGCGTCACGCGACTGATGGTCGCCTGCCGTCGGTGCGACTTTGTGCTCGCATCGGCTGCAGCGAGCCGGTGAAGAAACCGACCAACAAGTACTGCAGCGTGCGCTGCTGCGCCATCGATCCGGAGCGGATCGAGCGGTTGCGCAACCAGGCGCAGCGCAACTCGCGACGTACCGTGCTTCCCCTCGCGCGCCAGCTGTCGCTGGAGATGTGGGGTTCGCATCTCGCCAATCCGGAGGCCGAGATCGACCTGGTCGGAGAGCTGCGCGAGGACGTGCCCCGGGGGATGTCCCGCCTGGGCTGAAGCCGCGGACGGCCGGCGCCGCACGCGCCGCGGTGGCGCCGGCGCGCGGCCGCCCCGGCGATCTGTGCTCAGCCAGGGCGCTGCTTCCGTACAATGCGCGCACCGTGCCCGAGGAGGTCGATGACGCCGCCGAGGCCGGGCTGCCCCTGGAGGCACCGGTCGAGCTGAGCCTGGACGTGCTCCGTCACAGCGCCGCCCACCTGATGGCCGCGGCGGTCTGCGAGCTCTTCCCGGGGGCCCAGTACGACGTCGGCCCGTCCATCGAGGACGGCTTCTTCTACAACTTCCTCCTCCCCGGGGACCGCCATCTCAGCGACACCGACCTGGCCGCCATCCAGGAGCGGATGGGCGAGCTGGCCAAGCGCCGCCTGCCCTACCGCCGCGAGGTGATGGCGCGCGACCAGGCCCGGCATCTCTTCGACGCCATGGGGCAGCCCTTCAAGGTCGCCATCATCGACCGGCTCGGTGCCGAGGTGGAGAGCGTCGGCGTCTATCACACCGGCGACTTCGTCGATCTCTGCCGCGGGCCCCACGTGCCCGACAGCGGTGCGCTCTCCGCGGTCCGCCTGCTCCGCGTGGCCGGCGTCTACTGGAGGGGCGACGAGCGCAACCCGCAGCTGCAGCGCGTCTACGGCACCGCGTGGTTCAGCCAGGCGGACCTCGATGCCTACCTGGAGCGGGTCGCGGAGGCGGAGCGGCGCGACCATCGCCGGCTCGGCCGCGAGCTGGAGCTCTTCCACTTCGACGACAGCTCCCCGGGGATGCCCTACTGGCTGCCCAACGGGGTGATCGTCTTCAACCAGCTGATCGACTTCTGGCGCCGCGAGCACCGGGCTCGCGGCTACCAGGAGATCATGACGCCGCTGATCAGCGAGAAGCGGCTGTGGGAGATCTCGGGGCACTGGGACCACTACCGCGACGACATGTTCCTGATTCCGGTGGACGAGCGCACCACCTACGGCCTCAAGCCGATGAACTGCCCCAACGCCCACGTCGTCTACAACCTGCGCCGGCACAGCTACCGCGAGCTGCCGCTCCGCTATTCCGACATCGACGCCCTTCACCGCTTCGAGCGCTCGGGGACGCTCCACGGGCTGCTCCGGGTGCGCAAGTTCCAGCAGGACGACGCCCACATCTTCGTGACCGAGGAGCAGATCGAGGAGGAGTACGACCGCATCCTGGAGATCACCGACCTCTTCTACCGCGTCTTCGGCATGGAGTACACGCTCCGTCTGGGGACGCGCCCGGCCGACTTCATGGGCGACATCGAGACCTGGGACAGGGCCGAGGCCTCGCTGCTGCGCATCCTGGAGCGCCACGCCGGCCAGGGCGGCTTCACGGTCGAGGAGGGCGACGGCGCCTTCTACGGGCCCAAGATCGACATCCTCATGAAGGACGCCATCGGGCGCTCCTGGCAGACCGGCACCATCCAGCTCGACTTCCAGCTGCCCCGCCGCTTCGGCTGCGAGTACGTCGACGCCTCCGGCGCGACGCGCACCCCGGTCGTGATCCACCGCGTCATCTACGGCTCGCTGGAGCGCTTCATCGGCGTCCTGATCGAGCACTTCGCGGGCCAGCTCCCGCTCTGGCTGGCCGCCGTCCAGGTCGAGGTCGTCCCGGTCCAGGACGACGTGGAGGCGGTGATGGACCGGGTCCGCGACCTGGTGCAGCGCTTCGAGGCGGCCGGTCTCCGCGCCGCCCTCAGCGACCACCCGGGGGAGCGGATGCAGGCGCGCATCCGCGACGCCGAGCTGCGCAAGGTGCCCTACGTGGTGGTGGTGGGCAAGCGCGACCTGGAGCGCGGCGACGACGTGGTCACGGTGCGCGACACCCGCCGCGGCGGGAACGAGCAACGCAGCGTCGCCGACCTCATCAGCCTGCTCGGAGACGAGGTCAGCAGCCGCCGGCTCGCCTAGGCAACGTATCCTTCCCGGCGCCGTGCCGTCCCGCCCACGCCGCCTGGTCGACCTGGTCGCCGCGCTCGGCCTCGGCGGGGACCCCGCCGCCCTGGTCGGCGCCGGCGAGATCGAGGTGGACGGCTTCGTGGTCACCAACCCCCAGGCTCGGGTTCCGGCCACGGCGCGGGTGCGGCGCCGCCGGCCGTCCCCCCTCCGCGGCGAGGCCAAGCTGCGGGCGGCGCTCACCCGCTTCGCGGTCGGCGTGGCAGGCCGGATCGCCCTCGACGTCGGCGCCGCCGCCGGCGGCTTCACCCGGACCCTGCTCGAGGCCGGAGCCCAGCGCGTCTACGCCGTCGACGCCGGTCACGGCCAGCTGCTCGGCTCGCTGCGTCAGGATCCCCGGGTGGTCAACCTGGAGGCGACCAACGTCGCCGACCTGGACGCCCGGCTCATCCCCGAGCCGGTGGAGGTGGTCACCGTCGACGTCTCCTACCTATCGCTGACCGCCGCCGTGGCCCAGCTCGACCGCATCGAGCTGGCCTCCGGGGCGGAGCTGATCGGCCTGGTCAAGCCCATGTTCGAGCTGCGCAGGGCCACCGCCCCGGTCGACGACGCCGGCCTGGAGGCGGCCCTCCAGGCCGCGGTCGCCGGGGTGATCGCCGCCGGCTGGCATGTGGTGGCGAGCATGGAATCCCCGGTCCTCGGCTCCCGCGGCGCACGCGAGGCGCTCCTCCACGCCCGCCGGCCCGGGGCGGAGGCGCGGGCCTGACCGCCGCCGGCGTTGGGCGCTCGGCGGCCCCGTGGTATGCTCCGCGGCTGGACGCCATGTGCGCCGCCAAGAGGGTCCGTGCGGAACGGCCCCACCTTCCGGGTCCGCCTTGAAGGTCCAGCCGCCCCAGCCTGGATAGCGGAAGCTATCCGTTTTTTGTTTCAGCAGGTTTCCCGGGAGGTCCCACCCCATCGCATTTCGAGAGCTGCGGGTCAACGACCAGATCCGGCTGCCCATGGTCCGTCTCTTCGACGACACCACCCAAGAGGCTTTTGGGATCGTCCCCATCGAGCGGGCCAAGCAGTTGGCCCTCGAGCGAGAGTTGGACCTCGTCGAGGTGGCCCCTCAGGCCCAGCCCCCGGTGTGCCGGCTCATGGACTACGGGCGCTTCAAGTTCGAGGCGCTGAAGCGGGAGAAGGAGAGCCGGCGCGAGCACAACGTCATCACGGTCAAGGAGATGAAGCTCCGTCCCAAGATCTCGGAGCACGACTTCCAGACCAAGTTCGGATACGTCAAGCACTTCCTGGAGGAAGGCGACAAGGTCAAGCTCACCATCGTGTTCCGGGGCCGGGAGCTGGTCCACCAGGAATACGGGCGCAAGCTGCTCGACCGGATGGCCGAGGAGCTGCGCAACCTGGCGGCGATCGAGCGCAACGCCCTGGTCGAGGTCCGGAACATGACCATGATCCTGAGCCCGGCTCACCGGAAGCCGGTCAAAACCGAAACCACGCGAACCGATGACGACCGGGACCAGGAGGCCGTGGCGGCCGGCGCCGACTCCGGACCCGAAGGGAACCAACCAGATGCCCAAGATCCGCAACCATAGGGGAACCAAGAAGCGGTTTCGCGTGACCGCCACCGGCAAGGTGATGCGGCGTCACGCGATGCAGTCGCACATCCTCGGCAAGAAGAGCCAGAAGCGCAAGCGGCTGTTCGCGGGAGAGGAGCCGGTGTCGAGGGCCGACGCACGCGCCGTGCGCCGCAACGCCCCGACGCTGTAAGGAGGTCCGGTCATGGCCAGGGTCAAGCGGGGGGTCACCCAGCACGCCCGTCACAAGCGGGTGCTCGAACGCGCCGAGGGGATGCAGGGGAGCCGCCACCGGCTGCACAAGTCGGCCAACGAGGCGGTCATGCACTCGCTGGCCTACGCGTACCGCGACCGCAAGCAGCGCAAGGGCGACATGCGCGGCCTCTGGATCGCGCGGATCAACGCCGCCGCCCGCCAGAACGGCCTCCCCTACAACCAGCTGATGCACGGCCTCAAGTCGGCGGGGGTCGAGATCGACCGCAAGCAGCTGGCCCAGCTGGCGGTGACCGACGCCGACGCCTTCATCCGTCTGGTGGCGGTGGCCAAGGGCGCCCTCTCCGCCGCCTGAGGGCGGGAGGCGGTGCGACCCGACGTGAGCGTGGGGGGCTGAGCGTGGCCGGCGACGACCTGCACGAGATCCTGGGCCGGGCGCTGGACGCGGTGCGCGAGGCGGACGGCCTCGCCGCCCTCGACGAGGTGCGGGCCCGCTATCTGGGCCGCGGCGACGGCGAGCTGACCGTGCTCCGCCGCCGCATCGGCGGCATCGCCGACCCCGAGGCCAAGCGCCAGTACGGTCTCTCGGTCAACGAGGCGTGCCGGCGGGTGGAGGAGGACCTGGAGGCCCGGCGCTCCGCCCTGGAGCGTGACCAGCGCAGCGCCGCGCTCGCCGCCGAGGCCCTCGACCTGACCTGGCCGGCGCCCGCGCTCCGGCGCGGTCACCTCCACCCGGTCACGCGGATGACCCGCGACATTCGCCGGGTCTTCACCCAGCTCGGCTACCTGACGCTCTCCGGCCCCGAGGTGGAGTACGACCGCTACAACTTCACGCTCGTCAACATGCCGCCCGGCCACCCCTCCCGGGACACCCAGGAGACCTTCTACATCGACGACACGCGGCTGCTGCGCACCCAGACCTCGCCGGTGCAGATCCGCGCCATGGTGATGCTGGGCGCGCCGCTCCGGGTGATCGTCCCCGGCAAGGTCTTCCGGCGCGACAACGACCCCACCCACTCGCCCGTCTTCCACCAGGTGGAGGGGCTGCTGGTGGAGGAGGGGGTGACCGCCGGCGACCTCAAGGGCACCCTGGAGTTCTTCGCCCGCTCCATCTTCGGGGCCGAGCGCGCCATCCGGCTGCGCCCGCACAACTTCTCCTTCACCGAACCCTCCCTGGAGCTGGACGTCTCCTGCATGGTCTGCGGGGGCGACGGCTGCCGGCTCTGCAAGCAGAGCGGCTGGATCGAGGTCCTGGGCAGCGGCATGGTCCACCCCGACGTGCTCCGCAACGGCGGCGTCGACCCCGGCCGCTACAGCGGCTTCGCGTTCGGCTTCGGCATCGAGAGGGCGGCACAGCTCGCCTACGGCATCGACGATGTGCGGCTCCTCTACGAGAACGACGTGCGCATGGTGGGCCAGGGGTGAAGATCTCCCTGGAGTGGCTGCGCGAGTACGCGGACCTCGACGCCCCTCTTCCGGAGCTGGTCCAGGCGCTCGTAGACACCGGCACCGAGGTGGACCGCGTCGAGCGCTCGGCCGAGGGAGCGATCGTGGCCCGGGTGCTGGAGCTCACCGAGATCCCGGAGTCCACGCGCGGCGTGCGGCTCGCCGACATCGACGTCGGTACCGGCACCCCCGTCCGGCTGGTCACCGGGGCGCCCAACGTCAAGGCCGGCGACCTGGTCCCCTACGGCCCGCCGGGGACCGTGCTCCCCGGCTTCCCGGAGCCGCTCGGCACCCGGTCCATGTTCGGAGGCAGGTACAGCTCGCCCGGGATGCTGCTCTCCCCGGTGGAGCTGGGGGTGGGCGACGACGCCGGCGGGCTGCTGATCCTGGACCGCGGCCGGCCCGGGCAGCCCCTTCACGAGGTGCTGGGCCTCGACGTCGTCCTCGACGTGGAGGTGACCACCAACCGGCCGGACTGCATGTGCCACCTGGGGATCGCGCGAGAGCTGGCGGCGGCCCTCGCCGAACCGCTCCGCGAGCCCCCCGTCGACATCCCCGAGGGCCTGCTCTCGGCAACGTCGTCGGGTCAGCGCGCCCGGGTCCGCATCGAGGACAGCACCGGCTGCCGCCGCTTCACCGCGCTCGCGATCGACGGCGTGGCCATCGGCGACTCGCCGGACTGGCTGCAACGCCGGCTGCGCGCCATCGGACTGCGCCCGATCAGCAGCGTCGTCGACGTCACCAACTACGTGACCCACGAGCTGGGGCACCCGCTCCACGCCTTCGACCTCGATCGACTCGCGGCGCTCTCCGGCGAGAGCCGTCCGGTGACGCTCGCGGTGCGCCGTGCCCAGGCCGGCGAGGGCCTCGAGTGCCTCGACGGCGCCACCCGGACGCTCGACCCCGCCGACATGGTCATCGTCGCGGGCGGGTCACCGGTCAGCCTGGCCGGGGTCATCGGCGGCACCCCGACGGCGATCGACAGGGCGACCCGCACCGTCCTGCTCGAGGCCGCGACCTGGGACCCCGCCGCGATCCGCGCCACCTCCCGCCGCCACGGCATCCGGACCGACGCCTCGGCCCTCTACGACAAGGGGCTGCCCGACGAGCTGGCCCCGATCGCCCTGCTGCGGGCCGCGGCGCTCATCGCCGGCATCGCCGGGGGGCACGTCCTCCGGGACCCCATCGACGAGCACCCCTCGCCGCTGCCCGAGCTGCTGCCGGTCGAGGTCAGCGGTGCCTGGCTCTCCGGGCTGCTCGGCTACAGCGTGGACCCTCACGAGGCCGCCACCGCCCTGGTCCACCTCGGCTTCGCCGTCGAGCAGGACGGGGACCGGCTCACCGTGCACCCGCCGTACTTCCGGCGCGACGTGCGCATCCCCGAGGACGTCGCCGAGGAGGTGGGCCGGGGGCTCGGGTACTCCCGGCTGCCCAGCACCCTGCCCGGGAGCCGGACCACGGTCCACCGGCTGGCCGAGGAGGCCCCCCTCGACGACCGCGTCCGCGACGTCTGTGTGGGCGCCGGCTTCGACGAGGTCCTGCCCTACGTCTTCATCCGCCCCGAGGTCGCGCTCTGGCTGCCCGGTCTCGGCGAGGCGCGCCCACCGCTGCGCCTGCTCAACCCCCTGAGCGACGAGATGAGCCACCTGCGGGTGAGCCTGCTGCCCGGCCTCTGCCAGGTGCTGGCCCTCAACCAGAGCCGCGGGGCCGTCGGGGCCGCCATCTTCGAGCTGGGGCGTGTCTTCTGGGAGGGCGGGCGCCTCGAGCCCGTCCCCGGGGCCACCCCCGATGGTCTGGACGCCGAGCTCCCGCCGCTCCCCGCCGAGCCGCTGCTGCTGGCCACCGCCACCCACGTCGATGGGGACGCCGGCGACGCCGCCACCGCCCTCCGCCACGCCCAGGCCCTCCTGGACCGGCTGGCGCACGACCTGGGCGGCGCTCCCACCCTCGCCGAGCCGGACGAGATCCCCGGGCTGCGGGCTGGCCGCGCCGCGTGGATCCGTGCCGGCGCCTCGCGGGTGGGGGTCATCGGCGAGCTGGACCCGGAGACGGCGGGGCGATTCGAGCTGCGCGGCCGGGTGGTGGTTGCCGAGCTCTGCGTGGACGCCGTGGCCGCGTCGGAGCGCCGCCCCACCCGGTACCGGCCGGTGCCGCGCTTCCCGGCGGTCAGCCACGACCTCTCGGTCAGCGTGCCCGCCCAGCAGCGCGCCGGCGAGGCGCTGGCGCTCATCCGCGAGGCCGGGGCGCCACTCCTCGAGTCGGTCGAGCTGCGTGACGAGTTCCGGGGCGGGCAGGTGGGGGAGGGACGCAAGGGGTGGAGCTTCCGGCTCACGTTCCGGAGCGCGGAGCGCACCCTCACCTCGGAGGAGGCACAGGAGCGGCAGGACGCCGTCGTCACCGCCCTGCGCCAGCACTGCCAGGCCGAGGTGCGCCGCTAGCCGGGTGCCGGCGTCAGGGGATTCCCAGGAGGTCGTCGTGGGCCGAGCCAGCGAGCAGATCAACCGCCGGCTGCTTCGCGCCCGGGACGCGATGGACCGCTCGTATCCGGAGGCGCTGGACGTGGCAGGTCTGGCTGCCATCGCGCTGATGTCCGAGGCGCACTTCATCCGCTCCTTCCGCATCGCATTCGGCGAGTCGCCGCACCGGTACCTGCAGAGACGGCGCATCGAGCGAGCCATGTACCTGCTGCGAAGGACGGAGCGGCCGGTGACCGAGATCGCCCTCGACGTCGGTTTCTCCAGCCTGGGAACCTTCTGCCGGACCTTTCGCGCCGTGGTTGGGGAGTCCCCGTCGGGGCACCGAGGGCGCGGTGGCGCCGCCTCGAGTGCCAACGGCCCTGAGGGCGTGCCCACGTGCTTCGCGATGGCCTGGGGACGACCCAGCAGTTTCGGAGAAGCCAGGCCTCTGCGGTCTGGCTAGCCTTGGCCCGTCGGACATCGGCACCAGGAGGCCCCAGGCATGCTGCGTTCGCTCAGGATCTCGCAGATCTACGTGCTCGACCAGGAGCAGGCACTCGACTTCTACGTTGGCAAGCTGGGACTGGAGGTCAACACCGACATAGATCTCGGCTTCATGCGCTTCCTCACCGTCAACCTGCCCGGAGAGCCGGAGCGTCAGATCCTGCTGGAGAAGCCCGGGCCGCCCATGATCGACCCGGAGACCGCCGAGCACGTCCGCGACCTGCTCACCAAGGGGAGGACGGGCGGCCATCTCTTCTTCACCACCGACGACGCCCGGCGGAGCTGGGAGGAGCTGCGGGCCAAGGGCGTGGACATCACCCAGGAGCCAGCCGAGCAACCCTACGGCATCGACTTCGGGCTGCGTGATCCGTTCGGCAACCACATCCGGGTGGCGCAGCTGCGCGAGGCGCAGGTCCCGGCGGGCTGAGCGCGGCGCGCGGCCTCGCCGCCGGGGGGCCGCCCGGTGGCCGCCCGTAGCGGCCCCCAACCGCGCCGGGGGCACGGCCTCGCCAGCGCCCCTCCCCATGGCATAAGCTGGCTGATGTCGTGACCGAGTCCGTCGACACGCGCTCCCTTCCCGCCGACCGCGCAGACGGGTTCGATGCCGAGCTGCAGCGGATCCGCGACGTCGTGCTCTCCATGGGCGACCTGGTCGATCGAGCGATGACCCGGGCCACGCGCGGCCTGGTCGACCGGGACGTCGAGCTGTGCACCGCGGTGATGCGCGATGACGCCCGCGTCAACGCGCTGCTCGTCGAGGTGCGCGAGCTGACCTTCACCGCGCTCGCGCGCACCTCGGTTCCCTCCCTGCTCCGCGAGGCCCTGGGGCTGCTGCACATGGCCAGCGAGCTGGAGCGGATGGGCGACCACTGCTCCAGCATCGCCCGCAGCGGACGCGAGCTCGCCGACCTTCCCCCGCTCTCCGGCCCGGTCGACGACCTCCCTCAGCTCTCCGAAGCCTGCGAGGTGCAGGTGCGCGACATCCTGGGTGCCCTGATCGCCCGCGACGTCGACCGTGCCCGCACCATCGCCGCCCGCGACGACCGCGTGAACCGCATCCACCACCGCATCGTCGACGACCTGATCCAGCTCATGACCGAGGACGGCGACACCGTGTACCGGGGCACCCAGCTGATCAAGGTGGCCCAGAACTTCGAGCGGATCGGGGACCGGGTCACCAACCTGGCCGAGGACCTGATCTTCCTGGAGAGCGGCCGGATCGAGGAGCTGGGTTAGTCGCCTGCGAAGGAGTCGCCGGCGAGGGTCGGGAGGTCCTGAGCGTGACGGAGCGCCCGATCGGGACCCGGCCACCGGCTAGACGTCGAGGCGGGAGACCATCCGGCTCTGCCGGGCACTGATCGCGCGGCCCCCGAAGATGAGCAGGAGCACGAACAGGATGGTGAGGCCGGCGGCGGCGCTGGCCAGGGCCTGGTCCTGGGCTCCCGGCAGGGTCACGTAGTAGTAGGTGACATACGTGAGGTAGCCGATCGGGTTGTGGAACAGCCCGGCGGTGGGATCGGTCTGGCTGAAGCTCGCCGTGTACAGCAGCGGAGCCGTCTCGCCGGTGGAGATCGCGATGGCGATCACGAGCCCGGAGACGATCCCCGGCAGCGCCGGGGGCAGAAGCACCTTGCGGATGGTGGTGATCCGGGAGAGACCGAGCGCTATCGCCGCCTCGCGCAGGGTGCGCGGCACCTGGGTGAAGGAGACCTCGGTGGTCTTGACGATGTAGGGCAGGCAGAGCAGCGAGAGGGCGAAGATGGCGCTCAGGACGGAGAAGCCCCAGTGCAGGCCGACCACCAGCGCGGTGTAGGCGACCAGGCCGATGACGATCGACGGCACCCCGGCGAGGACCTCGGAGAAGAAACGCAGCGTGCCTCCGACGCGCCCCTTGGCGAACTCGGCGAGGTAGATGCCACCCAGCACCCCGACGCTGCCGGCCACCACGAGCACGCCGAGACAGAGGACCAGGGTGCCCAGGATGGCGTTCTGCAGCCCCGGGTTGGTGGGGTTGGCGGTGGTGTTGGTGAAGAGGGACCACTTGAGCTCGGGGGCCGCCTTGACCACCACGCTCACAACCACCGCGATGGCGGGCGCGATGATCAGCGCCAGGGCGAGCCCGCAGAGCACCCAGAAGATGGCCCCCTTCACGTGGCGGAAGCGGGGGGACTTAGACTCCACGGCCCACCGGGAGAGCCTCGGAGCTGATGCGACGGACCACCAGCCGGCCGGCGAGGTTGGTCAGCAGGCTCATCACCAAGAGGATGAGTCCCAGCATCGCGATGGCGCGCACCGCCATGCCGGTGCCGTCACCAAGGGCGCTGTCCAGGTCGACGGCGATCGCCGAGGCGAGCGTGGTGGTGGTGCCGAAGATGTTGACCGGCGGGTTGTTGGCCAGCCCGATGATCAGCAGCACGGCGATCGTCTCGCCGAGCGCGCGGCCCCAGCCGAGCAGAGCCGAGGCGATGATCCCGGTGCGGACATAGGGGATGGTGACCACCCGGACCGTCTCGTACTTGGTCATCCCCAACGCCAGAGCACCCTCGCTGGCCAGCACCGGAACGCGCTTGACGAGCTGGCGGGTGGTGGAGGCGATGATCGGGATGATCATCAGGGTGAGCACCAGTGACGCGGTGAGCAGGCCCTGACCGTTGTAGGCCCAGGCGCCCTTGAAGAACGGCAGGATCACGCCGAGGTGGGAGAGCGCCGGGAAGACGTGCTGGGCCAGGACCGGGCCGAACACCTCGAGGCCCCAGAACCCGAACACCACGCTGGGGATGCCGGCGAGGAGCTCGAGGAAGGTGGAGAGCGGGCCCTCCAGCTGCCTCGGGATCCACTCCGAGAGCATCAGGACGCCGCCCACCGAGACCGGCACCGCCAGCACCAGCGCGATCACCGAGCTGATCAGGGTGCCGAGGATGAAGGTGAGGGCCCCGTAGCTGGCGCCGAACGGGGCGGTGATCCCGTTCGAGACAGAGAAGTTGGGGTTGTAGAAGTTGCCGATGAAGAACTTGTCGCTCGTGAATACCGTCGTCCCGCTGTAGAGGATGGCCGGGATCGCCCAGATGATCAGGATCGCGGTGATGAAGAGGATCCCCGCCAGCGGGATGGTGGCCGCGGCAGCCGACACCCACTCGAGAACATGGTCCCCGGTGGTCAGCTCGTGCGTGCGGGTCCGAGCGACCCGCGCCGGGCCGGTGGGAGCCCCACCGGCCCGGCGACGGACCAGGATCATGTTAGCCGGTGATCTTCGCGACGGCCGCGTTGACGGCCGGGATCACGGCGGTGGGCAGCGGCTCGAAGTTCACGGCTGCCAGGTTGTCCGAGGTGGCGCCTCCCGTCGGGGAGATGGCCCACTCGATGAAGGTGCGCACGGCCTCGGCGGTGGCCGTGGAGGTGATCGTCGACGGGTTGACGATGAGGTACTCGAAGTTGACGATCGGGTACGCCTGGGCGCCCATCTCGTAGATGAGCGAGGCGGCAAGGCTGGCCGGGACGTTGCCCGCACCGGCGGTCACCGCGGCGGTGACGGTGGTCGCGTCGGGCTGAACGAAGCTGCCCGAAGCGTTCTCCAGCTCGGCCTCACCGAGGCCGTCGACCAGAGCAGTGCTCTCAACGCTGATCCCGATGTAGGCGATCCCCCCCGTGGTGCTGTTCAGGGTGGTGACCATGGCCGGGTTGCCGGATGCGGTCAGCTCACTCGAGACCGACGGCCAGCTCACGGTGGTCCCATAGCTGGGGCCGCTCGACCAGGCGCTGTTGGTGGCGCTCAGGAACGAGGTGAAGATGAACGTGTCACCCGAGGAGTCGGCGCGCCGGATCGGGATGATGGGGGTGGACGGCAGGGTCACGCCCGGGTTGAGGGCGGTGATCTGCGCGTCATTCCAGGTGGTGATGCTGCCCTGGTAGATCTCGGCCAGGACGTTGCCGCTCAGCTTGAGGTCCGGGAACCCCTTGAGGTTGTAGTTGACCGCCTGCGAGGAGACGGCGATCGGGATGTTGAGGGCGCTCGCGTTCGCGGTCACCTGGGCGGTGCTCAGGTAGGCGTCCGAGCCGCCCATGTCGATGGTCCCGCTCAGCGCCTCAGACTGGCCGGTGCCGGAACCGCCGGCGGCCGGGGTGAGGGTGATGTTCGGGTAGGCGGCGTTGATCCCGGGAGCCAGCTTCTGCAGGTACGGGTAGACGAGGCTCGACCCGGCCTCGGAGAGCGTCACGGCAGTCGTCGGGTTGCCCGTCGAGACAGGCGCCGCGGTTGCGGTGGCGCTCGGGGTTGCGGTCGGCTTCGGGGTCGCGGTGCTCGTGGAGCCGCAGGCGGCCACCGCGACCATGGCGGCGATTGCCGCAAAACCGATGCCCATGTGGCGACGAACGTTCATGAGACCTCCCCTTCGAAGGATGGATGTGATGAGGTGGATGAGGGGACCGTCGTGGCGCTCATCCGATCCGACCGCTGACGTACGCCCGGCTCCGCTCGTCGGCCGGGTCGTGGAAGAAGGTCCGGGCCGACGTCGACTCGACCACGTCGCCCTTCATCAGGAAGAGCACGTTGTCGCTGATGCGGCTGGCCTGGGCCAGGTTATGGGTGACGATGAGGACAGTCATCTTCTCGGAGAGGGTCTTCATGAGCGCCTCGATCCGCTCGGTGGTGTCGGGGTCGAGCGCCGAGGTCGGCTCGTCGAGCAGGATCACGTTGGGCGAGAGCGCCAGGGTGCGGGCGAGACAGAGCAGCTGCTGCTGGCCCCCGGAGAGGCCGAAGGGGGAGCCGCCCAGGCGGTTGCTGACCGCGTCCCAGAGCCCCACCAGCTTGAGCTGATCCTCGACCAGCTCCTGGACGTTGGACCGGTTGGCGAGGCCGTGAGCCCGCGGCGCCAGCCCCACGTTCTCGGCAATGCTGCGCGGGAAGGGGTTGGGGCGCTGGAAGAGCATGCCCACCCGGCGCCTCACCTCGCGGACGTTGATTTCCGCGCCGTAGATGTCAACGCCCTCGACCACTATCGACCCGTCCACGCGCATCCCGGTGACGTGATCGTGCATGCGGTTGATGGCCCGCAGCAGGGTGGTCTTGCCGCACCCGGTCGGTCCCACGATGGCGGTGACCTTGTTGGGCTCGAAGACGGTGCTGATCCCGTGCAGGATCTCGCTGTCCTTGAAGCGGACCTTGAGGTCCTGGACGGTGACGCCCGCCGCCGTCCCCTCCATGGTGGAGACGTCGACCCCGGCAATCCGCAGGGATTCGGTGACCACGGATTGAGAGTAAGAATCGTCGGATTGTGGCCGGGTTGCTTGCGGGTTAAGGAGCGGGGATGAGCCCGGTTCCCCGGGATCCCCGGGAGGCTCCTTCGCAGCATCCTCCGAGGGGGGCTCGCCATCCGGCGGGCCGCCCTCCACCTCGGCGCCGCTCATGCCGGCTCCGGGTCGCCGGCGGAGTGAGGGGCGGCGGGCAGCTCGACGATGAAGGTCGCCCCCCGGCGCGGCTCGGAGACGACCCGGATCGAGCCCCCGTGTGCCTCCACCACGTGGCGTGCGATCGCCAGGCCGAGCCCGGAGCCCTCGCCGTCGCGCTGGCGGGAGCTGTCCGCCTTCCAGAAGCGCTCGAAGATGCGGGGGAGATCCTCGGGACGGATCCCGATCCCGTTGTCGCGGACCACCAGCTCGACCCGCGACTGCTCCAGGAGCGGCCGGGCGCTCACGGTGATCCGGCCCTCGGGCGGGGTGAACTTGATCGCGTTGTGGACCAGATTGCGGAGGACCTGACCCAGCCGGCGGGGATCGCCCAGCAGCGGCGGCGTGGACGGGTCGACCTCGATGGTCACCCCGATCCTCCGTTCCTCGGCGAGGGGGAGGAGGCGGTCGACGGTCCGCACCAGCTCGTCCACGGGGACCGGCTCCAGGGTCATGGTCTGGCGCCCCGATTCGATCGTGCTGAGCTCCAGGAGCTCCTCGACCATCTGGGCCATGTGGCCGACCTCGAGGGCGATCCGGTGGACGAAGCCGGCGGCCACCTCGGGCTCCTCGAGGGCGCCCTTCTGGAGGGTCTCGACGAGCAGGCGGATGGCGGTGATCGGGGTCCGGAGCTCGTGGGAGACGTTGGTGACGAAATCGCGGCGCACCCGCTCGAGGCGGCGCAGCCGGGTCTCGTCGCGCACCAGCACGACGACCGCCACCTGCTGGTTCGGCACCGGGAAGGCCCGGACCACGATCACTTCGCGGGCGCTCGCGATCTCGCGCTCCACCGCCGCCTCCGCGTCCCTGCAGGCGGTGACCACCCGGAGCAGGCGGAAGTCGGCACCCAGCTCCGCCAGGGTGTGCCCCTCGCCCTCGCCGGAGAGGTCGAGCAGGCGGCAGGCCTCCTCGGTGGCGAGCAGGATGCGCCCCGCCCTGTCGACCGCGATCAGCCCGTGGCCCCCCTCCAGCTGCTCTCCCACGGAACGGAGCACGGCCAGGGTGTGGCTCGCCGCCGTGGAGGAGGGCGGGGGGTTCATCGGTGGTGGCCCAGCGTGAGGAGCGGCGCGAGCGGCAATCAACTGCTCAGATGGTATCCGTCTCCACCGGGAGGGTGCCGGAAGGCGCGCGGCGGCACCGATCTTTGGCCATCTGACAATCGTCGGTTAATGCTCCGATAAACATTGGGGCGCGCGGCGGCGGCAATCTTTAATGCTCCGATAATCTTTCGGGCTTCGGACACCCACCGGTGACACCGGCGCGGCCACCCGGGCCATAATGAGCGCGCCGATGAGTTGCGTGTTCGCTCTCACCCCGCCCTGCAGAGGCTCCACGGCACGACTCCGATGACCACTTCGCCCGCCAAGCACGTGCTCATCGTCGAAGACGAGGACTCCATCCGGCAGACCCTGCGCTACAACCTGAGCCAGGAGGGCTTCGTCATCACCGAGGCGAGCACCGGCACGGAGGCCCTCTCCGCGGCCCGCCGGCAGCGTCCCGACCTCATCCTGCTCGACCTCATGCTCCCCGAGCTCTCGGGTCTCGAGGTGTGCCGCATCCTCCGCCAGGAGATGACGGTGCCGATCATCATGCTGACCGCCAAGGGAAGCGAGCTCGACAAGGTCGTCGGACTCCACGTCGGCGCCGATGACTACGTGACAAAACCCTTCTCCCTCAACGAACTTCTGGCGCGCGTGTCGGCGATGCTGCGGCGCGCCGAGATGACCGTCAAGGAGCGTGTGGCGGGTCGCGAGATCGAGGAGATGGACAACTTCCGGATCGACCGCGGGGCCCGCACCGTGCACGTCGACGGTGAGGAGCTGCATCTCGCGCCCAAGGAGTTCGACCTGCTCTCGCTGCTGCTGCTCAACGCCGGCAAGGTGCAGTCGCGCCAGGTCATCATCCAGCGGATCTGGGGCAGCAAGTTCTACGGCGATCACAAGACCGTGGACGTGCACGTGCGCTGGCTGCGCGAGAAGTTCGAGCGCTTCGACAGGCTGCCATTCCGCATCACGACCGTCTTCGGGGTCGGTTACCGCATCGACCGGCTGGACCAGGCGGCGGGCTGAGCCGGACGGCGCTCAGGCGAGCCTTCTTCGCCCGCTCCACCCTCGCGGTGGCCGGCGAGCTGGTGGGGGCTCGGATCGTCTGCGACCCGGGCACGCCCCGCCACGTCGAGGCCCTCGTCGTCGAGGTGGAGGCGTACCTGGGGCGCGACGACCCCGCCTCCCACGCCCACCGCGGCCCCACCCCCAGGGCGGCGGTGATGTTCGGCCCTCCCGGACACCTCTATGTCTATCTCTCCTATGGCGTCCACTTCTGCGCCAACGTGGTCTGCGAGCCGGCCGGCGTGGCGGGGGCGGTGCTGCTCCGCGCGGCCAGCGTGGAGAGGGGAGAGGAGGTGGTGCGGGCGCGCCGCGGCGGCGCCGCCGCCCGGCTCCCCGCCCCCGCCCTGCTCCGCGGCCCTGGCAACCTGGGCACCGGCCTGGGGCTGAGCCTCACCGACAACGGGCTGGACCTCTGCGACCCTGCCGCCCGGCTTCGCCTCATCCGGCGGGAGGCGGAGGTGCCGCTCGCGATCGGCCCCCGCGTGGGCATCAGCCGGGCCACCGAGCAGCCGCTCCGCCTCGCCTGGGCCGGCCACCCAGCGGTCAGCCGGCCGGCCCCTTCCCCGCCGCGTTCCGTGGCGGGGTGAGGCGAGCGCGGCTCCGCCGCGCCGCCGAGGGGCGTCGAGCCCCTGTGAGAAGAGCAGGGGTCCCCGGGCGGCCTGCCGCGTGGGGAATGAGAGAGGGGCCGGCGGTGCCGGCCCCTCGATTTCAATTTGCCGAATCATCGGCAGCCCAGCGGATTGTGCCGGGCCTTGTGCGGCACCTTCCGGTGCCAGGTGACGTGCCCGGGCAGCTCACCCCGTCACCGGCCCTCCGCGGCGCTCTTGGTATCCAACCTGCCTGCCGGACCGCCTCGCAAGCGGTCTCACGGCGGCGCACGCCGGGCTGCGGTGGTGGGGGCCCGCGCCGGGCCTCACCTCTCGGCTCGAGAGTGCCTCAGGAGCTGGTAGACACCGCGCATCGAATCCCAACCTCCATGTGGACCGATGGCCTCTGCCCCAAGGGTACGCCCGGTTGCCCGCCTGTCAACAGCCATCGGCGACATGACACAGCTGGCGCACTGCCCCAAAACCGCTCTCGCCCACCCCTCCCACCGCCTCGTAGACTTGAGCGTGGGGGAGGACGCTAGAATCTGAACGTCCGTTCGTCCGCCCGGAGGCATCATGTCCGGTCACAGCAAGTGGGCTGGGATCAAGCACAAGAAGGCGATCGTCGACGCCAAGCGCGGCCAGGCCTTCACCAAGGTGGCCGCCGAGCTCTCGGTGGCGGCCCGCGAGGGCGGGGCCGACCCGGTCGGCAACTTCCGCCTCCGGCTGGCCATCCAGAAGGCCCGCGAGGTCAACATGCCCGCCGACAACATCGAGCGGGCGATCCAGAGGGGGGCCGGGGGCAAGGAGGGGGAGCGGCTGGAGGAGATCCGCTACGAGGGCTATGGCCCGCATGGGGTGGCCGTCCTCGTGGACGTCCTCACCGACAACCGGAACCGGACCGTCGCCGCCATCCGCAACCTCTTCACCCGCTCCGGCGGCTCCCTGGGGGAGACCAACAGCGTGGCCTGGATGTTCGCCAACCAGGGGGTCATCCGGATCGCCGCGGAGAAGCGCGACCCCGAGGAGATCGCCCTGGAGCTGCTCGACCTCCTCGACGTGGGCGAGGATGGCGACATCAGCGTCGACGGCGACCAGGTCCAGGTGACGCTGGCGCCCCATCTCTTCGAAGACGCCCGGCGCCGGGTGGAGGAGGCGGGCCTCACCGTCGATTCCGCCGAGGTGACCATGAACCCGAGCACGCTGGTGCCCCTCGACGCCCCCCAGGCCCGCCAGGTCATCCGCCTGCTCGAGGGACTCGAGGACCAGGACGACGTCCAGCAGGTCTACGCCAACGCGGAGATCCCCGACGAAGTCCTCGAGTCGGTCGGCTCCTGATGCGCGGGGCCGGGGCCCGGTGACGCCGGCGCCGGCGTCCAGAGCCGCGCGCTGAGGTGCGCGTCCTCGGCGTCGATCCCGGGCTGGGGCGCACCGGCGTCGCCCTGGTGGAGGGCCGCCCCGGGTCGCTGAGGCTGGTCCACGCCACCTGCATCGAGACCGGGGCCGGGGACGACGACGGCATCCGCCTGCTGGCTCTCTCCCGCCTCCTGGCCCAATCGGCGGACGAGCTCCACCCCGACATCGCGGCGGTGGAGCGCCTCTACTTCTCGACCAACCGCCAGACCGCGATGCGGGTCAGCCAGGCCCGGGGCGTCATCCTCTGCACCCTGGCGGCGGCGGGGGTGCCGGTCGCCGAGTACACGCCCAACGAGATCAAGGAGTCGATCGCCGGCTACGGATCGGCGACCAAGCGCCAGGTGCTCCGGATGTGCGCCGCCCTGCTCGGCGTCGACCAGATCGCCGGCCCCGACGACACCGCCGACGCCTGCGCGGCCGCCATCTGCCACCACCACCGGGGGGCCCTGCGCTCCGGCGCCCCGCCCCCCTTCGCGGGCTCCGCGCCCAGCCCCGGGCTGGAGCGCGCGATCGCCGCGGCGCGCGCGGCCAGCGTCCATCCGTGATCGCGCGCCTCCGCGGCCGGGTGGTGGCCCAGGACGCCGACCAGGTGATCCTGGAGACCGGCGGGGTCGGCTACCAGGTCCTCTGCCACCTCCGCACCCTGGCGGCGCTCCACGAGATGGGCGGGCGCGAGGTGACGCTCCACATCCACACGTCGGTGACCGACGACGCCATCCGCCTCTACGGCTTCCTCGGCCGGGACGAGCTGCGCCTCTTCCGCCTCCTCATCGGGGTGGAGCGGATAGGGCCCAAGGCGGCGCTCTCGATCCTCGGCCGGGCTGAGCTCCCCGCCATGGTGCGGGCCATCCGCGAGGGGGACGTCGCCCTATTGGCGACCGTCCCCGGGGTCGGCCGGCGCACCGCGGAGCGGGTGGTGCTGGAGCTGCGCGACCGGGTCACCGAGCTGACCCTCGCGCTCGAGCCCGCCGCGCCCGCCCCCGCCGCCCAGGCCGTGGAGGCCGCGGTGGCCGGGCTGGTCGGTCTCGGCTTCCGGGAGCAGGAGGCGCGCCCGGCGGTGCGGGCGGCGCTCGCCGCGGCCGGTGAGGGCGCCGACGGGGATGTCACCGCCCTGGTGGGGAGGGCGCTCCGCCTCCTCGACGTGGGGCCGCCGAGGTGACGGACAGCCGCCTGGTCAGCCCCGGGGAGCTGGAGGAGGAGCGGGCCGCCGACTCCGTCCTCCGCCCCCGCCGCCTCGAGGACTTCGTGGGCCAGCCCGCCATCCGCGAGCAGGTTCACATCCTGATCGAGGCGGCGCGGGCACGGGCCGAGCCCGTCGACCACGTCCTCCTCTACGGTCCGCCCGGCCTCGGCAAGACCACCCTGGCCCAGATCATCGCCACCGAGATGGGGGTGCAGGCCCGGCTCACCAGCGGCCCCGCCCTGGAGCACCAGGGGATGCTGGCCTCCATCCTCACCGCCCTCGAGGACCGCGACGTCTTCTTCATCGACGAGATCCACCGCCTCAACCGGGCCGTGGAGGAGGCCCTCTATCCGGCCATGGAGGACCTCGCCTTCGACTTCGTGGCCGGGAAGGGGGCGGGAGCGCAGACGCTCCGATTGAGCCTCAAGCCGTTCACCGTGATCGGGGCGACCACCCGGGCGGGTGCCCTGGGCGGTCCGCTCCGCGACCGTTTCGGGGTCACCTTCCGGCTCGACTTCTACTCGGTGGAGGAGTTGACCGCGATCGTCGTCCGCTCCGCCCGGCTCCTGGAGGTGGAGGTGGACCCGGCCGGCGCCGCGCTCCTCGCCGGTCGCTCCCGGGGGACACCGCGGATCGCCAACCGGCTGCTCCGGCGCGCCCGCGACTACGCCCAGGTGCGCGCCGGGGGGCGGATCGACGCCGCGGTGGCGGCCGCCGCCCTGGAGGTCCTGGGGGTGGACGAGCTCGGCCTCGACGAGATGGACCGGCGGGTGGTGGAGACGCTCTGCGGCCCCCTCTCCGGGCATCCGTCGGGGGTCCAGACGATCGCGGTCTCCGTCCAGGAGGAGCCCGAGACGATCGAGGACGTGGTCGAGCCCTACCTGATCCGGCTCGGACTGCTGGTGCGCACGCCCCGCGGACGGCTGGCCACCGCCGCCGCCTACCGGCACCTGGGGCGGACCCCACCCCCGGGCACCCCCGGAGCGGGGGGCGGGCAGGAGACCCTCTTCGGCTCGTGAGGCGCGGCCCCCGGGCTTCCGCGCGACGTCCGCGGCTGAGCTCCACCGCCCAACTCGCCGATCTCCGACCCGAGAGTGGTGAGCCGAGCGGCTACACTTCGCCGTCGTGAACTGGTTGCGGGTCACCAGGTGGAAGGTGGCGGTCATCCTGGGGGTGGTCGTCGTCGCCCTGGTCGTCGACGGCTATTCGTACATCGCCCGGGTGACCACCGCCCGGACGGCCACCGTGGCCTCGTCGCCCGCCCCGACCGCTACCCAGTTCGCCATCAGCGGCGCCCCCGGCGACGTCTTCATCGCCGGCCAGAGCGTGACGGTGGGCGGGCTGCCCGACACCATCAGCTCGATCGACGGCAACGTCATCACCCTGGCGACCGCGCTCTCGCCGGTCCCCGCCGCGGGCGAGACCATCAGCCAGAACGAGGGGCTCGCCGGCCTCACCCACCCGCTGACCTCGACGCCGTCCCTGCTTGGCTTCAAGCTCTTCGTCCACAAGGGGCTGGACATCGTGGGCGGGTCGGAGCTGACCATCGCCATCTGCGAGGGTTACAACGATCCCCCCGGAGCGAGCTGCCGCTCCGGCCCCAAGAACGGGATCAGCATCAGCCAGGCCCAGACCGACACCATCCCCGTCCTCCAGAACCGGGTCAACGGGCTGGGCGTCTCGGAGGCGAGCGTTCAGGCCCTGGGCAATGACGAGATCACCATCGAGCTGCCCGGGGTCCCCATCGCGGAGGCGGAGAACGTGCTCGGCCAGACCGCCCTGATCCACTTCGCCACCGCCGTGTCCGGGGCCCCTCCCTCGGGGGCCTCCAAGAGCTCCAACTACTGCGTCGACAATCCGGCCAACTCCTTCTGCGCCGACCAGCAGAACCTCTACAACCCCTCCCAGCTCAGCAACGCGATGTATTACCCCTCCGGGTACCACTGGAAGATCGACAGCGCGCTGCCCGCCTCGGACATCACCAGCTCCCAGGTGGGGACCGCCAGTGACGGCACCCCCGCGGTCGACATCAGCTTCAACGGGTCCGGCGCCAACGAGTGGAGCAAGATCACGACCGCGGCCAACAAAGCCTACACGGACGACGACTGCAGCGCCGACAGCGCCTGCCCGGCGCCCTCGATGGTCGCGATCTTCCTGGACAACAACGTGATCAGCGCCCCGGTCGTGGTCCAGGCCTCGACCAACAACACCCAGATCACCGGCCTCAGCCTCACCGAGGCCCAGACCCTGCAGTCCCAGATCAACGCCGGCGCCCTGCCCGCGGAGATCGGCACCGTGGCGTCGGAGTCGGTGGGCGCGACCCTCGGCGCCCAGACCGTCAACGCCACCCTGCTCGCGGGCGCGGTGGGCATGGTCATCGTCGTCCTCTTCATGATCGGCTACTACCGATTCCCGGGCATCCTGGCCAGCCTCGCCCTGATCCTCTACTCGCTCATCAACCTGGCCGCCTACAAGATCATCGGGGTCACCGTGAGCCTGGCCGGCCTCGCCGGCTTCGTGTTATCGGTGGGCATGGCGGTCGACGCCAACGTGCTCATCTTCGAGCGCACCCGGGACGAGCTCCGGCACGGGCGCTCGGTGGGAGCCGCCATCGAGCTGGGCTTCCGGCGCGCCTTTCCGGCCATCCGTGACAGCAACATCTCGACCGGGATCGTCTGCGTGATCCTCGCCTTCTTCGGCTCGGACATCGTCAAGGGCTTCGCCATCACGCTGGGCATCGGCGTGGCGATCAGCTTCTTCAGCGCGGTCTTGATCACCCAGTCGCTGCTGGGCCTGGTGCTGCGCTGGAAGATCGGCAAGAACCCCACCCTCTACACCGAGATCCACCCCGAGTATGCGGAGCAGGGGAAGCGGCGGGGCAGCTTCGACATCGTGCGCAACCGCAACCTCTTCTTCCTGCTCTCGCTGGCGATCATCATCCCCGGCATCGTCGCCATCCTCGGGTGGGGGTTCCGGCTGGGCATCGACTTCGCCGGCGGCGACCAGCTGCAGGCCGCCTACAACACGCCGGTCACCGCCTCCCAGCTGACCAACACCATCAACAGTGTGGCCCCGGGATTGGAGCCGCAGGTGCAGAGCCTGGGGGGCAACACGTACACGATCCAGACCCTGCCCGCGGACGCCTCCACCCTGGCCACCGTCGAGACCGCCCTCAGCAACGACTACGGTTTCAAGGCCAACACCGAGAGCCTCAACACCGTCGGCCCGACCATCGCCAGCAGCGCGGTGACCGAGGCGGTGCTGCTGGTGCTGGTGTCCTCGCTGATGATCGCCCTCTACCTCGCCTACCAGTTCGGCAAGCAGCGCCAGGTGAGCCGCTGGCGGTTCGCGGCCTGCACCTTCTTCAAGCTGCTGCACGACGTCTTCGTCCTGGCCGGGATCTGGGCGATCCTCGGACACTTCACCCCGCTGGGGCAGGTGGACAACTACTTCGTGACGGCGGTCCTGACCGGCGTGGCGTTCTCCATCCACGACACCATCGTCGTCTTCGACCGGATCCGCGAGAACCTCAGGGTGGGGCCGCGCTTCACCTTCGACCAGATCGTCAACCTCTCGACGGTGCAGACGATGGCGCGGTCTCTGAACACGTCCCTCACCGTCATCTTCGTGCTGCTCGCGCTGGTGCTCTTCGGGGGCGCATCGATCCAGGGCTTCGTGCTCGCCCTCCTGATCGGCATCATCACCGGCACCTACAGCTCGATCTTCAACGCCTCGACGCTGCTGGTCGCCTGGAACAAGGTGGCCCCCCAGCAGGCACCGGGCCGGCCCCAGCGTGGGACCGCCGCCCGGCCCGTGCGCGCCACCTCCTGAGCAGCCGCCCCCGGAGCGAGGGTGGAGGGCCCGCATGCGGCCGCTGGTTCGCATTGACCGGGCCCGCGGCTACCTGGGTCACCGACCCTCACCGGCAGACCCGAGGAAGGCCGAGCGACCCCTGCGGTTGCCAGTGAGCAGCCAGATGATGACGAGATTGCCAAGAACAAATGCACTTCCGAGAGTGGCGCTGACGATCTCCGGAGCCGCACCCCAATCCGTGACATCCACGTCGATCTCCAGACCGAAGACGAGCCAGGTAGCCCACCCTGTGGACGCGAGGAGGACACCGCCGACCACCCCGAGTGCGGCGAGTTGCAGAGCGGTGGCGCGTGAGCCGGCGCGCAGCCTGCCCACCCCAAGGCCGGAGCGGATGCCGGCCACGACAAGCCCGAGGCCGAGGGCGGCGAGACCGAGCAGGATGATCCCGAGCAGATCGGCCCAGGCCCCCCCGAAGGTGGCGACGGCGTTGATCCCGGCGATGACCAGCAAGAGGGCGATGGGCAGCCAGAGCACGCTCTCGGCCACCAGAATCCCTCGGGCCAGGGACACCGCCCGGGGGATGGGCTGGCTCTGCATCGCCCGCCGATTGTCCCATCCCGGCGTGACGGCGCTGCGCCGCGGACCCCAGCGCCGCCGGTCCATCCTGGGTACGATCTTCCCGACACCTCCATGAGCCGCCCGGACACCGCCGCCATCGCCGACCTGCTCCGCCCCGCCCTCGCCGGGGTCGGGGTCGATCTCGCGGAGGTCCAGTGGAAGGGGAGCGTCCTGCGCCTGGTGGTCGACTGCCCCGGCGGCGTCGGCCTCGACGACTGCGAGCGCGCCTCGCTCGCCGCGAGCGCGATTCTCGACGCGTACGATCCGATCGACGTCCACTACTCGCTCGAGGTCTCCTCGCCGGGCGCCGAGCGCCCCCTCCGCACCCCGGAGGAGTGGAGGGCGGCGCTGGGCCGGCGGGTGAACGTCCGCTTCCGCGACGGCACCGCCGAGCGCGTGGTGGAGGGCCGGCTGATCGCCACCGGCGGCCCCACCGTCGAGGTGGAGGCGCGCACAGCCCGGGGACGGCCCCAGCCGGTCAGGGTGGTCGCCGCCGACATCCTGGCAGCCCGGATCGCCATCGACATCTGATGGAGCGCGCCTGATGCCCGGCCGCGGCGGCCGGCCCGCCGACCCCCAGCCCGGCGACGGCGACATCCTGGAGGCGGTGGCGGAGCTGGCGGCGACCGCCGGCGTCAGCGAGGACGAGCTGACCGAGATCGTGGGCCGGGCCCTGGTGGAGACGTACCGCCGCCTGGTGGTCGACGATCCCGGGCTCACCGCCCGCATCGACTTCCGCGGTGGCGTCCACGACGTCCTCCGACCCGATCCCGCCGGGGGTGAGACGGTCCTGGCGCCGCTGGCCGGCGACGCCGCCCGCCAGGCGGCCCAGGCGGTCCGCGCCGCCGTGCTCGAGCGGCTGCGCAGCGCCGGTGCCGAGCGGGTGATGAGCGAGGCCGCCACCCACCGTGGCGAGCTGATCGACGCGATCGTAGAGAGCCCCTCCGGAGGCAGCTGGTACCTGCGGGCGGGGGACACCACGGTGGTCCTGCCCCCCGAGGAGCAGGCTGCCGGAGAGCAGCTGGAGCCGCGCCAGCACCTCAAGGTGGTCATCCTCGAGGGCCGGCGTCGCGCCCGCGAGGCGGTCGTGGTGGCCTCCCGCTCGCACCCGCAGCTGGTCCGGCTGCTCCTGGAGCAGGAGGTCCCGGAGCTGGGACGCGGCCAGGTGACCATCCGCGCCATTGCCCGCGAGGCCGGCCGTCGCACCAAGGTGGCGGTGGAGGCGCTGGACCCCGACATCGACCCCCAGGGGGCGTGCATCGGGCCCCGGGGGATCCGGCATCGCGCCGTGACCTCCCAGCTCGGCGCCGAACAGCTCCAGGTGGTGCGTTTCGACCCCGACCCCGCCCGGTACGTCGCCAACGCGCTGATCCCGGCGACGGTCCTCGGCGTCGACCTGGACCCCGAGACCCGCACCGCCCACGTCACCGTCGACCCCGGCCAGCTCTCCCTGGCGATCGGCAAGGGAGGGGAGAATGCCCGGCTCGCCGCCCGGCTCACCGGCTGGCGGATCGACATCGCGGCGCCGGAGACGGGGAGCGGCGAGGCCCCGTGACCTCGGGGGAGCGGTCGGGCGAGCCTCGCAGGGCCCGCCACGTCCCCTGGCGCACCTGCGTGGGCTGCCGGCGCCGGCGTCCGGCCTCCGAATTGGTCCGCCTGGTCGCGCAGCCTGCGGGAGCGGTTATCCTGGACACCCCCGCCCGGGCGCCCGGACGCGGCGCCTACCTCTGCCGGGACCAGGGGCCCGACTGCCTGAGGGCCGCCCTGAGGCGTCGCAGCCTGAGCCGATCGCTCAGGGTGAGCGAGAATGTCATCGAACCCGAGGCGCTGAGCCGTCAGCTCAGGGCGCTCGCCGAGGAGGAACCACCGTCGCCACCATGAAGAAGATCCGGCTGCCGGCCAGTCTCACCGTCAAGGAGCTGGCCGAGCGGCTCGGCGTGTCCGGTACCCAGGTGATCACCTACCTGCTGCAGAACGGGGTGACCGCCTCGCTCAACCAGTCGGTCGACTTCGAGACCGCCGCGCTGGCGGCCGACCACTTCGAGTTCGAGGCGGAGTCCGAGGAGGCCCTGGCCACCGCGGCGGCGGCCCCGGCCGCCGGTGCCGAGCTCCGGCCGCGCCACCCCCTGCTCGACCTCAGCGGCGAGCCGCCGGGCTCGCTGGTCCCGCGTCCCCCGGTGGTCGCCGTCCTCGGTCACGTCGACCACGGCAAGACCTCGATCCTCGACCGGATCCGGACCACCAGCGTGGCCGCGGGCGAGGCCGGCGGGATCACCCAGCGCATCGGCGCCTATCAGGTGGAGCGCCAGGGCCGGCTGATCACGTTCATCGACACCCCGGGCCATGCGGCCTTCACCGCCATGCGGGCCCGCGGAGCCGACGTCACCGACATCGCCGTGCTGGTGGTCGCCGCCGACGACGGGGTGATGCCCCAGACCGAGGAGGCGATCCACCACATCCGGAGCGCCGGGGTGCCGCTGGTGGTCGCGATCAACAAGGCCGACAAGGACGGCGCCAACGCCGACCGGGTCCTCCAGCAGCTCGCCGAGCATCTGGTGGTGCCGGAGAGCTACGGCGGCGACGTGCCCACGGTCGCCACCAGCGCCGTGACCGGCCAGGGGATCGAGGATCTGCTCGACACCATCCTGCTGGTCAGCGACGTGGTCAACCCGCCCCGGGCCAACCCCAACCGGCCCGCCGTCGGCACCGTCATCGACTCCGAGCTGGAGCGGGGCAGAGGTCCGGTGGCCACCGTCCTGGTCCAGAACGGCACCCTGCGCATCGGCGACAACGTCGTCGTGGGCCGCGTCTACGGCAAGATCCGGGCGCTCACCGACGACACCGGCCGCCGCGTCAAGGAGGCGGGGCCGAGCAAGCCCGTCCAGGTCACCGGCCTCACCGACGTCGCCACCGCCGGCGACATCCTCCAGGTGACCGACACCGAGCGGACGGCGCGCAGCCTGGCCGAGCAGCGCACCACCGAGCAGAGGGCACGCGCGGTCCAGCCGTCGCGGCGGATCACCCTCTCCGACTTCGCGGCCGTGCAGGGCGAGACCAAGACGATGACGCTGGTGCTCAAGGCGGAGGCCAACGGCTCGCTGGAGGCGCTCCGCGGCCAGATCGTCAAGATCGAGGACCCCAACGTGACCATCAAGATCGTCGGCGAGGGGGTCGGAGCGGTCGGCGAGGCGGATGTCAACCTCGCCGCCGTCTCGGGAGCCATCGTGATCGGCTTCAACGTCCGGCCCGACGAGCGGGCCAAGGCGGCTGCCGAGGAGCACGGCGTCGACGTCCGCTTCTACGACGTCGTCTATCAGGTCACCGACGACATCGAGCGCTCCATCCGCGGGATGTACGAGCCCACCCTGATCGAGGTCTACCAGGGCCGCGCCGAGGTCCGCAAGGTGTTCACCGTCGACGGCAAGCCGGCGATCGCCGGCTGCCAGGTGGTGGACGGCAGGATCACCCGCGCCGCCACCTGCACCGTGCGCCGCGACGGCCGCGAGGTGGGCCGGGGCAAGATCGACGCCCTCAAGCGCTTCCGCGACGATGTCCGCGAGGTGGCCCGCGGCTACGAGTGCGGCATCACTCTCGAGGGCTTCACCGACTTCGCCGAGGGCGACGTCATCGAGGCCCACGTCACCGAGCAGCAGAACCTCTGACCGTGCCTGCCCCCATGCCGCACGCCAAGGGCAGATCGCGCTCCGGGATCTCCGGCGGGACGCGGTTCCAGCCCGTGCTCGCCCCCAGCTCCCGGCCCCCGCGCCGGGAGCGGGTCGCCGAGCAGCTCCGCCAGGAGCTCTCCAAGCTGATGCTCACCGAGATGAAGGATCCCCGCGTCCGCCTGGCGTCGGTCTCCCGGGTGCGGGTCGCACCCGACCTGCGCAGCGCCACGGTGATGATCTCGGCGGTGGGAGACGACCCCGGCCGTCACGCCGTGGTGGACGCGATGCGCCACGCCGAGGGGTACCTCCGGGCCCAGCTCGGCCAGCGCCTCGAGAACCTCAAGTCGCCGCCTCATCTGCGCTTCGAGCTCGACGAGTCGATCGAGTACTCGGTGCGGATCAGCGGCGTGCTCCGCGAGCTCGACCACGAGGAGAAGCAGCCGTGACCGTGACCGAGCTGCGCTTCCAGGGGATCGACGATGCCGCCGGCGACATCCGCCGGCTCATCGACGACGCCCGAGAGATCGGCTGCCTGGCCCACAAGGACGCCGACGCCGACAGCCTCGGCTCGGCGCTGGCCTTCGCGGAGGCGCTGCGCGAGATGGGCAAGAGCGCCCACGTGGTGGTCCCCAGCCCGCTCCCCAACGCGCTCCGCTACCTGCCCGGGTTCGACACCCTCGTCGACCAGCCGCCGGCGCTCGACCTGCTGTTCACGTTCGACTGCGCCACCGTCCACCGCTTCGGCGACCGGGCCGGACTGGTCGAGAGCGTGGCCCACGTGGTCAACGTCGACCACCACGCCAGCAACGACGGCTTCGGCGAGATCAACCTCGTCGACACGCGGGCCAGCGCCACCGGCCAGATCGTCTTCGGCCTGCTCCGCGCCATGGGCTGTCCGATCTCCGCGGAGACAGCGACCAACCTCTACGCGGCGCTGCTCACCGACACCGGTGGCTTCCGCCACGAGAACACCACGGAGGCGGCGCTCCGCCTCGGCGCCGACCTGGTCGCCCTGGGGGCGAACCCGGGTTGGGTGGCGCTCAAGAGCTACAAGTCGCGCACCCTGGCCCAGCTCCGCCTCGAGGGGCTGGCGACCGCCTCCGCCCGCACCGAGAGCGACGGCCGGCTGGTCTGGTCGGAGGTCACCCAGGCGATGCTCCACGACACCGGGGCGACCATGCAGGAGGCCGAGGGGGTCATCGACGAGCTCCAGGCGGTCGACGGCCTGAAGGTCGCGATCCTCTTCAAGCAGGCGGCGCCCGACCTGACCAAGATCTCGGTCCGGAGCCGCGACGAGGTGGACTCCACCGCCGTCTGCGTCCCCTTCGGCGGCGGCGGCCACCGCCGGGCCGCGGGAGCCGAGCTGCGGGAGCCCCTCGACAGCGCCCGCCAGCGGGTCCTGGACGTGGCCCGGGCCCTGCTCCGGAACAACCCGTAGCCATGGCCGTCTCTCCTCCGGCCCCCGCGCGCCGCGGGGTGCTGAGCGCCGTGCTGGCCCTGAACAAGCAGCCGGGACAGACGTCCTTCGACTGCGTCCGCCAGGTGCGGCGCATCTACGCCGAGCGCCGGGTCGGGCACGCCGGGACCCTCGACCCCATGGCCCAGGGGCTGCTGCCCCTCTGCCTGGGGGGCGCCACCCGGCTGGTGGACTACTTCCATCGCCAGACCAAGACCTACCGCTGCACCGTCCGCCTCGGCGAGCGCTCCGACACCCTCGACACCGAGGGCGTGGTCACCCCCGGCGGCGACGCCACCGGGCTGGACACGGGCCGGGTGAAGGCGGCGCTCCAGCCGTTCGTCGGCGAGATCTCCCAGCTCCCGCCCATGCACTCGGCGGTCCGCTACGAGGGCGAGCACCTCTACGAGCTGGCCCGACGGGGGGAGCAGGTCGAGCGGCAGCCCCGCCTCGCCCTCATCGTGAGCGCCGAGCTGGTCGCCTTCCGCCCCGGCCGGGTGGCCGAGGCCGACCTCGAGGTCGAGTGCGGGAAGGGGGCGTACATGCGCGTGCTGGCCGCCGACCTGGGCGATGCCCTCGGCGTGGGCGGGCTGCTCAGCTGGCTGGAGCGCACCCGCTACGGGACGCTCGACATCGCGGGTGCCCACACCATCGAGGAGCTCCGCGAGATGGAGGATCCGACCACCGCGCTGCTCGGCCCCGAGGCCGCGGTCGGCTTCCTGCCGGCGGTCTTCCTCGGCCCGCCCGCGGTCACGCTGGTGCGGAACGGCCAGCCCGTCTTCCTGCCCCGGGTGGGGGCCGGTCTGCCCCAGGGCGAGGTCCGGGCCCACGCGGCGACCGGCGAGCTGGTGGCGCTCGGCGAGGTGACCGGATTCCGGTTCCGCCCGACCAAGGTCATGGGCGCCTGAGAGGAGGGGGGGCATGGCGTCCGTGACCCTGGAGCACTCCCTCGGTCCCGCCCGAGGTCCCGCGCCTCCACCCGCCGCCTGCACCATCGGGGTGTTCGACGGGGTCCACCGCGGCCACCAGAGCCTGATCGCCGCCACCGTCGCAGCGGCGCGCGACCTGGGCGGGATCGCGGTGGCGGTCACCTTCGAGCCGCACCCGCGCGCGGTCCTCGACCCCGCCAACGTCCCGCCCGAGCTCACCACCCTCGACGAGAAGCGGGAGCGGCTGATCGCGGCGGGGATCGACCGGGTGGTGGTGGTGAACTTCACCCGCGAGGTGAGCCAGTGGAGCCCGGAGGAGTTCTGCGAGCGGCTGCTGGACCGCTTCGACCTTCGCCGCCTGGTCGTGGGCCCCGGCTTCGCCCTGGGGCGCGCCCGTCGCGGTGACGTGGACTTCCTCCGCCGCTACGGCAGCGAGCACGGCTTCACGGTCCAGACCGTCGAGGCGGTGACCGAGGAGGGCGACCCGATCTCCTCCACGCGGGTCCGCTCCGCGCTGGTCTCCGGCGACGTCGAGCTGGCCGCCGGCCTGCTCGGCCACCCCTACTTCCTCGACGGGACCGTGGAGCACGGCAGCCATGTGGGCTGGAGGCTCGGCTTCCCCACCGCCAACCTCGGCGTCGAGCCCGGCAAGTGCCTCCCCGAGCTGGGCATCTACGCGACCTGGATGCGCGCCCGCGAGAGCTGGCTGCCCGCCGCCTCGAGCATCGGCTACCGGCCCACATTCGGGGGGGACCGGCTCACCCTCGAGGCCCACCTGCTCGACTTCGACGGCGACCTCTACGGGGAGCGGGTCCGACTCGCCTTCGTTCGCCGGCTTCGGGAGGAGCGCTGGTACCCGGACGAGGCATCGCTGATCGCCCAGATGCGGGTGGACGTCGAGGAGACCCGGCGCCTGCTGGAGACGACGGAGCCTCCGGCCGGGCTCTGAGGGGCGCCCCGCCGGTCACCGGCTGCCCGGCCTCGTCTTGCCGGCCGGTTGAAACACGGTGGCCAGGGGTCGGCCGCGACCTCCTGGTGGACCACCCACCCTTTCACGGGGCCTTTCGGACAGAAATGTCCGAAATGGGTCCACGGGACCTGCGGGACACAGCCTGAGACGCTCCACGCGCTTGGCGCTTCTCAGCCATGGCGGCGGTGACGGTTCGCGACTGCTGTGCCCTGATTGCCGGGTCTGCGCGGTGCGGCGGAAGTCAGGTGGCGTGTCGTAGACTGCATGCGGTCACGGAGATCGACAGGTCCGCAGAGCGGATCGCGGTGACAGTGGCGGGGGGAGGGGTACCGGCGATGAAGCGATCCGGCTTCCTGGTCTTTGCAGCGGTTGCCATCCTGGCCGGCGCGGGGTGCGGGTCGACATCGATGGGGACCCCGGTCACGTCGACCTCCCCAGTCTCCGCGCAATCCCCCTCGAGTGGGTCCCCGGCGACCACGGCGCCGGCCGGCACAGCCGCGGCCGGCTCCCCATCCCTCACGGTCGGGGCCAGCACAACACTCGCCGGCGTGTCGTCGGGCGAGGAGTACAAGGTCACGCTGAGCAGCGTGGTCGACCCGGCGAGCGAGAGCGACGGGCAGCACCCGCTGCCCAGCGGAGATCGCCTGGTCGCTGTCAACCTCACCGTTGAGAACGTCGGCACCGGCACCCAGCAGGACTCGATAGACGACGACGTGACCGTGGCCGACACCGGTGGGTATGCCTTCGATGGGACGAGCGGCGTCGGCTACACGGTCTCGCAGTGTCATGCCTACGGCGGGCTGATCACGTTTCCGCCCAACCAGAGCGAGTCCGGCTGCGTGATCTTCGTCGTACCGAGCAGTGCTGTGCTGACCTCGCTCGAGTACATCCCGGATGCGGGCCTGGCCAGCTCGCTGGGGGAGTGGAACCTCGGCTGACCGCCCATCTCCGGTGGTGCGACGGGGGAGGGGGGCCTCGGCCGCTCGCCCGCCTGCGGTGGTCCGGCGTGGGCACGAACCGGGCTCCCGCCGGAGCTACGAGAGCACGGCCTCGACGACGACCCGCTCGGTGCCGAGAGGGGGGAGGGGCACCACGTCCCCGTCGATCGCCTCCCCGTCCACGGTGAGGGAGACCGCGTCACCGGAGCCGTCCCGCCGCACGCTGATCTCGTACCACGTCTCGCGGAAGCGGCGCCGGGCCGTGTAGCCGGGCCAGGCGGCGGGGAGCACGGGCGCGATCCGCAGGCCCCGGAAGGTCGGCCGGATGCCCAGGATCCACTGGGTCGCCGCCACGTAGGTCCAGGCCGCGGCCCCGGTCAGCCAGGCATTGCGCCCCAGGCCGAATTGCGGGTGTCCCGGACCGCAGATGTTCTGGCAGTACACGTAGGGCTCGACCGCGGCGAGCTCGACATCGGCGCGGGCCAGGGGGAGGAGCTGGCGGTAGTACTCGTATGCACGATCGCCGTCGCCCTGCATGGCCGCGGCGATGATCGACCAGGCGGCGGCGTGGCAGAAGATGCCGCCGTTCTCCTTGGCGCCGGGCGGGTAGGTGGAGGTGCCGTTGACCCGCGGCTCGGCCCCGTCGTAGGGCGGCCAGAGCAGGCTCAACCCGTAGGGGGTGTCGAGCAGGTCATGGGCCGATCGCATGGCCCGATCGGTCCGCTCCGGGGCGCCCACCTCGCCGATCAGCGACCAGCTCTGAGGGATGAGGTTGATCCGGTGGCGCGTCTCGGTGGCCACGCCGATGGCGCGGCCGTCGTCGTCGAACGCACGCGCGTACCAGGCGCCGTCCCAGGCCGACTCCTCGACGGCCTCGGCCATCCGCTCCTTCTGGCCGCGCAGCCGCTCCGCGTCCTCGCGCCGGCCGAGGTGGTCCGCCAGCTCGGCGAGGTCGAGCGTGGCCCGGCAGAACTGCATCGCGCACCAGACGCTCTCCGCGAGCCCCGACCCGTGGTCGACATTCAGGGTGTCGTCCCAGTCGGCGTAGCCAGGGCGGGGAAGCCCGTGGGGTCCGCGGTGGGCGAGGGTGAAGTCCACCGCCGCCATCATGTGGCCCCAGACCGTGTCGTCGGGGTCCTGCTCGGGCTCGTCGCGCTCGGAACGGCCGAGGTCGGCGGCTCGCCGGACCGGCACCAGCTGGTAGGGCACCTGCTCGTGGAGGAAGCCGCACTCCCCGGTCTCACGCAGGTAGGCGCAGGTGGCGATGACCAGCCAGAGGTGATCGTCGCTGAACCACTGCGGCCAGCTGGGACGCTCGGCCGCGAGCCCCGGCCCCCCCTCGCCGGTGAGGGGGAGGAACTGATGCCAGGTGTGACCGTCGGGGAACTGGAGGTGCCACAGCTCGCTCAGCCGCTGGCGGGCCAGATCGGGCTCGACGTGGCTCGTGGCCAGGGTGTCCTGGGCGCTGTCGCGCGTCCCCAAGCCCCGGGCGAGGCCGGTCTCATAGCCGGAGACGAAGCGTGACCAGTAGAGGGTGGTGCGGCACTGCACCGGGTTCCAGAGGTTGAGGGTGGCGTCGGTGTCGGGGTCCGGGGTGTGGACGGTGAAGCTGTCCAGGTAGGCGCTCCAGTCCTCGCGCAGGGCCGAGCCGGCACGCTCGACCTGGGCCGGCTCTGACCAGCGCTCGACCGCGGCCGGGATCGCCTCGGGCGAGTCCGTGATCCCCAGAACGTGGAGGATGCGGGCGCCGCCGCCCGGCTCGAGCACCACCTCGTGGCAGAGCGAGCCGATGGCGTTGCCCCGGGGCGAGGCGCTGTCGGTGGGCGCGCCGGCGACGACCACGGCGGGGTTCTCCAGCCCGCGGTAGGGGCCGACGAACGCCTCGCGGCTGCAGTCGTAGCCGATCGGGGCCCGGTCGCTCGCGAAGAACGTGGTGGTGGGCAGGAAGCGGGTGGTGGCCAGGATCGCTCGCTGCTCAGGTTGGAAGCTCGCGCTCAGCACATGGGCCGTCCAATCCAGGTTGTGGAGGTCGCCCATGGCATCGGCGAAGCTCAGCTCGACGTAGCTGAAGGTCCGCAGCGTGACCGGGCCGTCGCCGAGGTTGGTGAGGCGCAGCTCCCACAGCTCCACCGGGCAGGGCTCGTCGCGAGCGCTCAGGGGCACGAAGAAGAGGGTCTCTGCCCGGATCCCGGCCCGCTCGGTGACGATCCGGGTGTACCCGGCTCCGTGACGGCATTCATAACGGTCGAGCGCAGCGCGGACCGGCTGCCAGGTCGCGCCCCAGAACTCGCCGGTGTCCTGGCGGCGCAGGTAGACGTAGCGCCCGGGCTGGTCGGCGGGGACGGCGTTGTAGCGGTAGCGGCTCACCCGGCGGGCGCGCGGGTCGCGGTCGAAGGAGAAGCCGCCCCCGGTGTTGGAGACGATGCCGCCATAGCGCCCCTCACCCAGGTAGTTGATCCAGGGGGTCGGGGTGTCGGGCCGGGTGATGACGAACTCGGCCGCCTCGGGGTCGAAGTGGCCGTATTCGCTCTCCGAAAGCCGTCCGCTCACCGGTCCACCACCAGGACGCTCCCGCTCCAATCGTTCCAGCGGGCGGCACCATAGCACACCTCCCCGCGCCGCTCCGCAACGACGCCGTCGCGGAGGAGCGCGCCCGCGGGCCCACGCGACACAATGCGCGGATTGCCTCCGTCTCCCGCCAGGAGAGCCCGCCGCCATGCCCACCGACCGCCCGCCGCGCAGCTTCCCGGACGGCTTCCTGCTCGGCACCAAGACGTCCGCGTACCAGCTCGAGGGCTCGGTGCACGCCGACGGCCGGGGGGTCTCGATCTGGGACACGTACAGCCACACCCCGGGCGCAACCCGGCACGGCGACAACGGTGACGTCACCGCCGACCACTACCGCCGTCTCGACGAGGACCTCGACCTGGCCGCCGAGCTGGGCGCGCCCGCACTCTGCTTCTCGGTGGCCTGGCCGCGGGTGCAGCCGGCCGGAAGCGGCCCCGCCAACCAGAGGGGGCTGGACTTCTACCGCCGGCTGGTGGACGGCGCGCGCCGCCGCGGCCTGCTCCCGGTGCTCACGCTCTTCCACTGGGACCTGCCCCAGCCCCTGGAGGACGCCGGCGGCTGGCCGGCGCGCGACACCGCCGGCCGCTTCGCGGACTACGCGGCCCTGGTCGCCGGGGCCCTCGGTCAGGACGTGGAGATGTGGATCACCGAGAACGAGCCGTGGTGCGCATCGTGGCTGGGCTACGCCAAGGGGGAGCACGCCCCCGGACGCCGCGACGTCGGGCTGGCAGCGGCCGCCAACCACCACCTCCTGCTCGCCCACGGCCAGGCCGTCCAAGCCATCCGGGCCGCGGCGCCGGCCGCCCGGGTGGGCATCGACCTCAACCTCCAGCCGACACGGGCCGCCAGCGATCACGAGGACGACGTCGCCGCCGCGCGCCGCTCCGACGGCAACCTCAACCGGCTCTTCCTCGACCCCGTGCTGCGCGGCGAGTACCCGGCCGACATGCTCGCCCACTGCGCCGGCAGCCGGCCGGGGTTCGCCGTGATCCAGGACGGCGACCTCGCGGTGATCTCCCAGCCGCTCGACTTCCTGGGCGTGAACTTCTACGCGCCCCGCACCGTCTGCGCAGCCAACCGCATGGCCGAGGCCCGCGCCGCCGGCTACTGGGTCCCGGTGGCGCCGGCCACCGACCCGCTCAGCACCGACCTCCGCAGCGTCGAGGTGCACCGCCCCGCGTTCGCCAGGACCGAGATGGGTTGGGAGATCGAGCCGGCGGCGCTCACCGAGCTGCTGGTGCGCATCCGCGACGACTATGCGCCCCCACCCCTCTACGTGCTGGAGAACGGCCGGGCCAATGACGACTACGTGACCCCCGACGGCCAGGTCCACGACCCCGAGCGGATCGGCTACCTCCGCGACCACCTCGGGGCCACCCTCGACGCCGTCGATGCCGGCGTCGACGTGCGCGGCCACTTCGTCTGGGCCCTGCTCGACAACTTCGAGTGGTCCTTTGGCTACTCCAAACGCTTCGGCCTCATCTGGGTCGACTACCCAAGCGGGACCCGCATCCCCAAGGCGAGCTTCGCCTGGTACCGCGACACCATCCGGGCCCACGCGCTGCTGCCGTGACCTCCGCCGCGGAGACCCTGGTCCTGGTCAACCCGGTGAGCGCGGGCGGGCGGACGATGCGCCGCTGGCCCCAGATCCGGGCGGCGCTGCGCCGGGCCGGGGTCGAGATCAACGCCCACCTCACCCTCGCTCCCGGGGACGCCACCGCGGTCACCCGCCGCGAGATCACGCGCCGGGGGGTGCGCCAGGTGGTGGCCGTGGGCGGTGACGGGACCCTCAACGAGGTGGTCAACGGCTGCGTCGACGACCGCTGCGCGCCGCTCGCCGAGGGCATTCGGGTGGGGCTCATCCCGAGCGGCACGGGCAGCGACCTGCGCCGCACGCTCGACCTGCCCACCGACCCGGACGCGGCGGCGCGGCTGCTCGAGAGCGGGGCCACGCGGAGCCTCGACCTCGGCCGCATCGACTTCACCGACGGCAGCCACCGCCTCTTCGTCAACGTCGCCGACTGCGGGCTGGGCGGGGAGGTGGTGGCGCGCGTGAACGGGTACCGCGAGAAGCGGGGCGGGCCGGTCGGGACCGCCGTCTTCCTGGGGGTTGCCATCCGCGAACTGATGACCTACCGCAACCGCGAGATCCTGCTCACCATCGATGGGGAGACCGAACGGCGACGGGTGCAGCAGGTGGTGGTCGCCAACGGCCGCTGCTTCGGCGGAGGCATGCGGATCGCGCCCGACGCCGACCCCGCCGACGGCCTCCTCGACGTCGTGGTGGTCGGGGACGTCTCACGCCTGGGGGCGCTGCGCGCCGTCCCCCGCCTCTACCGGGGCACCCACCTGGCGCTCGGGGTGGTGGAGGTCCATCGCGCCCGCTCGGTGCGGATCGCGGCCGCCGACCTGGAGGAGCCACCCCGTTTCGACGTGGACGGCGAGCAGGTGGGCCGCGCCCCCGCCGAGATCACCATCCTGCCCCGAGCGCTGTGCTTCGCCGCCCCCTGATATGCTGGCCCGGACCGACAGAGGGCCCGGCCCCCGGGACGGACGGCTTCCGCCCCCCGCCTCGCTCTCGGTCCGGCGACTGGCCCACCCGGGCCTCCTGGAGAGACTGACCCTTGCCTGAGCTTCGCACCAAGACCGACATCATCACCGAGCACCGGCGCCACGAGACGGACACCGGGTCGCCGGAGGTCCAGATGGCGGTCCTCAGCGAGCGCATCACCGGACTGACCGAGCACCTGCGCGAGCACACCAAGGACCACGCGTCGCGGCGCGGCCTGCTCAAGATGGTCGGCCGGCGCCGCCGCCTCCTCGACTACCTCTCCCGCACCGACGTGGAGCGATACCGCGCCATCATCGCCCGCCTGGGATTGCGCCGGTAGTGCGAGCCGTGTCACCGCGACCCGGCACCGCCGGCAACGGGAGGTACGCCTCGGACCCTCATTGAGCCGCCCGGCTCGCCCCTATTTCATCCACGGCCACCTCCTGACGTTCGGCGTTCGCTACGGGACGGCGAGACGTTGGGGACTGCGCAGCACGGAGCCGCAGCCGCCACGGCGGCGCGAAACCAACCCCAGGCACCGCAGCCTCCAACAGCCTCGCCTCCGGACCCCACCGCCCGCAGCAGGGCAGTGGCCACCTCCGGAGCACCCATGACCAACCCAGAACCCCAGACCTTCACCACCGATTACGCCGGCCAGACCCTCACGGTGGAGACCGGCCACATCGCCGAACAGGCGAACGGCGCGCTGTTCATCCGCTGCCGCGACACCGTCGTGCTGGTCACCGCCGTGGCCAGCCAGGCCCCCCGCGAGGGCGTCGACTTCTTCCCCCTCACCTGCGACTACGAGGAGAAGCTGTACGCCGCCGGGCGCATCCCGGGCAGCTTCCCCCGCCGTGAGGGGAGGCCCACCGAGGCCGCCATCCTCGCCTGCCGGATGATCGACCGCCCCATGCGGCCGCTCTTCCCCAAGGACTTCCGCAACGACGTCCAGCTGGTCGCCACGGTGGTCTCTGCCGACCAGGAGCAGGACCCGACCACCCTGGCGGTGACCGGCGCCTCGCTCGCCCTGCAGATCAGCAACATCCCTCACGCGGGACCTGTCGGATGCGTGCGGGTCGGGCTGCTGGACGGCCAATTGATCCTCAACCCGACCCTGCAGCAGCTCCAGGAGTCCGACCTCGACCTGGTGGTCGCCGGCACCGGCGACGCCATCACCATGGTGGAGGCGGGCGCGCGCCAGATCCCCGAGCAGACCATGCTCCAGGCGCTGCGCCTGGCCCATGACGAGATCAAGCGGCTGGTCGCGTTCCAGCTCCACATCCGCGAGACCCTGGGCGCCAAGCCGGTGATGGACTACCCGAAGTGGGCGGTCGCCGCCGAGATCACCGAGGCCGTCCACGAGGCGGTGGCGGGGCGCATCTCCGAGGCCGCGCGCAACGCGGACAAGCCCGCCCGCGAAGCCCAGATCGACACCCTCCGCCAGGAGGTGTCGAGCCGGCTCGCCGAGCGCTTCCCGGCCTCCGGACAGGAGGTCGGCCGCGCCTTCGAGTCGGAGCTCAAGAAGGCGGTGCGGCAGGCCATCCTCCAGGAGGGCGTCCGCCCCGACGGCCGGCGCACCGATGAGATCCGGCCGATCTGGTGCAGGGTGGGCGTGCTGCCCCGCACCCACGGCAGCGCCCTCTTCACGCGCGGCCAGACCCAGGCGCTCTCGGTCGTCACCCTGGGCTCGGGGCAGGACCAGCAGAAGCTGGACGGTCTGGGCCTGGAGCAGTTCAAGCGCTACATGCACCAGTACAACTTCCCGCCCTTCTCGGTGGGGGAGGCGAGGCCGCTGCGCTCTCCGGGCCGGCGTGAGATCGGCCACGGGGCGCTCGCCGAGCGGGCGGTGCACAACGTCATGCCCGACGACGAGGCGTTCCCCTACGTGGTGCGCATCGTCACCGAGATCCTGAGCAGCAACGGCTCGACCTCGATGGCCTCGGTCTGCGGCTCGACGCTCTCCCTGATGGACGCGGGCGTGCCCCTGATGGCGCCGGTGGCCGGCATCGCCATGGGGCTGATCAGCGCCGACGAGGGCGGGGCGGCGGCCATCCTCAGCGACATCCAGGGGATGGAGGACGCGCTCGGCGACATGGACTTCAAGGTCGCCGGCTCGGCCACCGGGATCACCGCCCTGCAGATGGACATCAAGATCCGGGGCCTCACCTGGGACCTGGTGGAGCGTGCCCTGGAGCAGGCCCGGGTGGGCCGGCTGCACATCCTCGGCAAGATGGCCGAGGCGCTGCCCGCGCCGCGCGAAGAGATGAGCCCGTGGGCCCCACGCATCGACACCATCCAGATCAACCCCGACAAGATCCGCGAGATCATCGGCCCCGGCGGCAAGACCATCCGCCGCATCGTCGAGGAGACCGGAGCCCAGATCGACGTCGAGGACGACGGCCGGGTGTTCATCTCCAGCGCCAACGCGGCGTCGCGCCAGCAGGCCCTGGACATGATCCGTGACCTCACCGACGACATCGAGATCGGCCGCATCTACAAGGGCAAGGTCTCCCGCCTGATGGGCTTTGGCGCCTTCGTCGAGATCGCGCCCAAGAAGGAGGGCCTGGTCCGGATCGGACAGCTCGCCGAGCACCGGGTGGAGAAGGTCGAGGACGTGGTCGCCGTGGGCGACGAGATCATGGTCAAGGTCATCGAGATCGACGACCGCGGCCGGGTCAACCTCTCGCGCCGCGAGGCGATCCGCGACCTGGCCAACCGTCAAGCCGAGGCCGGCGAGGCGGGCACGGGAAGCCCGGCCTAGTCACCAGGAGGCCCAATCCCGCCGTGAGCTCGTCCGTCCCCCGAGTCGCCCTCGTCGGTGCCACCGGAGCCGCCGGTTCCACCGTGCTGCGGGTGCTCGAGGACCGGGCCTTCCCGCTCACCGAGCTGCGTGCCCTCGCCTCACCGCGGAGCGAGGGGCGCAGGCTGCGGTTCCGCGGCGAGGAGCTGACCGTGGCGGCGGTGAGCGCATCCCGGCTGGAGGGGTGCGACATCGTCTTCTTCGCCGCCGGTTCGTCCACGTCGAAGGAGTACGCCCCGCTGGTCGCCTCCGGGGGCGGGGTCGCCGTCGACAAGTCGAGCGCCTACCGGATGGATCCCGCGGTGCCGCTGGTGGTGCCCGAGGTCAACGGCGAGAAGGTGCGCGAGCACCGGGGGATCGTCGCCAACCCCAACTGCGTGGCCACGCCGCTCTCGGTCACCCTGGCGCCGCTGCACCGCGCCTTCGGCCTCCGCCATGTCACCGTCGCCACCTACCAGGCGGCGAGCGGGGCGGGCCAGAACCTGGTCCGGGAGCTGGAGGCCCAGGGTCGCGACGACGCCGCCGGGAAGACGCCGGAGCACACCTTCTACCCCCACGTGCTCCACGGCAACGTCGTCCCCGGCGGCTGGACGATGTACGGCGATGACACCGAGGAGGAGGTCAAGGTCGTGCAGGAGGTCCGCCGCCTGCTCGACCTCAGCGAGCTCCCCATCGGCATCACCACCGTCCGCGTGCCGGTCGCCGTCGGTCATGCCGCCGCCGTGTGGGTCGAGCTGGAGCAGGAGGTGGAGCCCGCGGTGGCGCGTCGCATCCTGGAGGGCGCCGCCGGCGTCCATGTCACCGACGACCCCGCCACCCAGGCCTATCCGACCCCGCGCGAGGTCGCCGGCTCCGACGAGGTCCACGTGGGCCGGATCCGCCGCGACCCCAGCCGCGAGCACGGCCTGGCCATGTTCGTGGTCGCCGACAACCTGCGCAAGGGTGCGGCGACCAACGCCGTGCAGGTGGCCGAGCTGGTCCTGGAGTACCGGTAGCCGCTCTTGGGGGGACGTGGGCTACGCTTGCCGGGTGAGCTGCACTCCCATCGCCTGCTCGCTCGCGGCACCCGATACCGATGCCCGTATGGAGGAGTGGCGGCAGCTCCTCAACGGGCAGGTGCTCGAGGTCGAGCGGATCGACGGGACGGCTCGCCTGCGGCTCCGAGACGGCGATGCCGCGGTGCTCACGGCGACCGACCTCGCCCGAAGGGAGAAGGCCTGCTGTCCCTTCTTCGACTTCCGCCTCGCCCTGCTTGCCGAAGCCACCTGGCTCGAGATCGAGGCGCCCGCCGAGGCCGCCTCGATCCTGGACGGACTGGTCGATCTCCGTCGGGACTGAGGCCCGCGCGGCCGCCGGCTGGCCCTGCTACGGTGACGGCACACTGCCACCTGAAGGAGGCGCTGCGCCATGGACTTCGATCGCTACACAGTCAGCCTGCTGATCCTCAACCCCGATGCTCCGGCGCTCTCGGACGAGGCAGTGGACACCCTCCAAGATGAGCACATGGCCCACCTCGCCGATCTCCACGACGCCGGCCACCTGCTGGCCGCGGGGCCACTTGCTGGTGCATTCGCTCGCCACTTCCGGGGGCTCAGCATCTGGCGGGGAGACCCGGACCAGGTGCACGCCCTCCTCGCCGAGCACCCGGACCCGGCGGTGGTGGCGGGGCGGTTTCGCGAGGAGATCCTCCCCTGGATGGTGCCGGCGGGAGCTCTGCAGTTCGCCCACACCAGCTTCCCCCGCTCCATGGCCGAGGCCGGCGACTGAGCGCTGCAGGGCGGGCCACCTCCCCGCAGACGCGGGGCACCGCGGGTCAGCGGGTCAGCACCACGGCGAGGGCGGCGGCCAGCGCCATCGCGGCGCCCGCCGTCTCGAAGAGCAGCGCCTCCCGGCCGATCGCGGCCCCACAGCGGCGGCAGCGGCCGCCCTGCAGGGCGTAGCTGGCGAACGGCACCAGCTCGTACCAGCGCAGGTCGCGCCGGCAGCTCTCGCAGCGCGAGCGTCCGTGCATCGAGCCGCTCCATCCCCGGGCCCTGACCACGCCGGCGTATGAGCCCAGCACCGACCCGAAGGCCGCCGCCACCACGCAGACGATCACCGCGAGCCCCGGAGTCATGGCCTGTATAATGCCGGTGGCATGGGGGAAGCGGTGAACGTGCGCATCGGTACGCTGCTCGACGCGCTCTTCGAGAAGGAGGCATCCGACCTCATCGTCAAGGTGGGGTCGCCGCCGGCGCTGCGCCTCGACGGCCAGCTCCACGCGCTCTCCTCGTGGGAGGCGATGACCGCGGAGCAGACCCACTCCCTCTCCGATGAGCTGCTCAGCCCTGACCACCGCGCCCAGCTGGAGAGCGGTGGCACCGTCGACTTCTCGTTCGAGTGGAAGGACCAGGGCCGGGTCAGGGGCAACGCGTTCCGGCAGCGGGGCACCATCGCCATCGCCCTGCGGGCCATCCCGACCGGGATCCCCACCTTCAGCGAGCTGCGCCTGCCCGCGATCACCCAGAAGCTGGTCGAGCTGCCCCGCGGCCTCATCCTCCTCACCGGCCCCACCGGCGCCGGCAAGTCAACGACCCAGGCCTCGATGATCGACTGGATCAATGGTGCTCGCGCCCAGCACATCATCACCATCGAGGATCCCATCGAGTACGTGCATGCCGACCGGAACTGCCTGGTCGAGCAGCGCGAGGTCGGCGTGGACACCACGGACTTCGCCGACGCGCTCCGCGCCGCGCTTCGCGAGGACCCCGACGTCATGCTGGTGGGTGAGATGCGCGACCTGGAGTCGATCCGGATCGCGCTGAACATCGCCGAGACCGGACACCTGGTCTTCGCCACCCTGCACACCAACGACACCACCCAGGCCCTCAACCGGATCGTGGACGTCTTCCCCGGCGACCAGCAGCAGCAGATCCGGGTCCAGCTCGCGGCCTCCCTGCAGGCGGTCATCTATCAGCAGCTCCTGCCGCTCAAGGCAGGGGGCAGGGTGGCCGCCTTCGAGGTCCTGCTCGGCACCCCCGCGGTGCGCGCCCTGCTCCGCGAGAACAAGTCCGCCCAGCTCCGCAACGTCGTCATCACCAGCCGCAGCGAGGGGATGCAGACCCTGGAGCACTCGATGAGCGAGCTGGTGGCGGAGGGCCTGGTGGACTGGGAGGAGGCGGTGGCGGTGTCCCTCTACCCCAAGGAGGTGGAGCGCGCCCAGCCGGGGCACCGGACGCGCCCCGCACCACCTCCGTCCCAACCCAGCAGCTGGCGGCACCCCGAACCCGTCTAGGGACGGATTGCCTCGACGCGCCGACTGACACGAGAAAGGGCCCCGCCGTCACCGGCAGGGCCCTGGTCATGACGATGGTCCGGGCTGCCTAAGAGGGACAGGTGTTGGTCACCGTCCCGTTGGCGGTGTTGATGGCCCACGCCTGCTCGGTCGGCCACGTGTGAAGGTACGCAGGGACGAGGAGGCCGCTGGACAGCGTGGCGCTGCCCGTTTCGGTCGGGTAGACACCGTGGTCACTGTAGTACGCGTCGCTCGCCGACTGCACCGAGGTCTCGTCGGTGTTGCACGCGGCCGCCTGGCCCCGCTGGGTGACCCCGGTCACGTTGAAGATGACGATGCCAGCCAGGATGCCGAGGATCGCGATGACCACCAGCAGCTCGATGAGCGTGAAGCCGCCCTCGCCGCGGCGGCGGCGCCGGATCGCTCGATTGCCAAGATTGTGCACTGCTTTCTTTCCCCTTTCTGGAGTGTGTTGGGAACGCCGCCCGGGGGCAGCCGATGTGGTGCCCGGTCAGGGCGAGTAGTTGAAGCCGATGACTCCGGACCCTCCGGTGGCGGGGCAGTCGTCCTGGAACACCACCTGTCCGCTGTAGGTGATGTTCGTCGAGCTACCCCCGCCCACCTCGGCCTCGGCGATCGAGCAGTAGCCGGCGGTGATCGCCGAGCCCGTCAGCTTCAGCGTCGGACCGGAAGGTATGCATGGATTACTCCTGGAGGGCACGCAGCCGTTGTTGAACAGCTCCAGTGTGCTCGCCACCAGCTGACCCGAGATGGTGTCGGTGTCCGGCCCCTCGATGTCCACAGGCGCTGCGGCCCCGTAGACGGTACCCCCGATGGCCGCGCTGCCGATCACGCATACTCCAGCCGACCCGCAGGCTGTGCTGCTGCCGATATCCAGGCGATCGAACACGACGCTGATCCCCGCCCACGACCCGGAGGTCGGTGCGGTGATGTCGAAGGTGGAGCCGTCAGCGACGCTGAGATAGCCTCCCGCGTCGTTGCGACTTGTGCATGGCGTAAGTGCCTCACTCCTCCCCGAGCCGCTGGAGCAGCCGAAGTAGAGGAGGACCCCGGTACCGGTCACCTCCACGTCACCGCTCAGCGACATCCCGCCCAGGATGTAGTAGGTCCCCGGACTGAGCGTTAGGTTTGCCCTGCTCGCATGGTTGTCCCAGCTCACGGAGCAGTACACGTCACCGGGCGTGAGGGTCTGATCGCTGGCCGGTGAGCAGACGCCATTGGTGGGGCTGGGGATCGGAAGGCTTGCCAATGGGTCCGCAACCGTCGTCGACATCTTGGTGGGGGAGGGGCTCGCCGTACCGGCGCCGGTGTTGGGAGGGGGCACGTTCCAAGTGCCGGAGTATCCGATGTACCCGGAAGCGGGCGCGGTGGAGGTGACCGACCCGGCATTCGAGCCGTTCCCGTCCACAGCGGCCGGGCCGGCCGCTGTGAGCGTCGTGTACTCCTGGATGTTGAGCGAGGCTGAGGCGCCGGTGCCGAGCAGGCAGAGAAGGCATTGCTCGGGTGCCGAACGGTCGACGATGGACTGCGTCCCGCTCGGGTCGCAGCCGGTGATGGCGTAGCCGACGGTGCCGCCCGATTGCATGGTCAGGGTGCCGGTGGCGCCCACGGTGCATCCGGAGCCGGCCTCGGTGTTGGCGACGGCGAACGCGGCGCCGCCCTGGGTGGTCGCGTCCGAGGCCGCCGTGGCCTCGGTGTGGACGTGCTGTAGGAAGATGGAGTCGGCGTACCCGAGCACGGCGGCCGTGACCAGACCGAAGAGGGCGATGAATGCCAGGGCAAGGATGAGAGTCTGGCCCTGCTCACCCCGACGGCGGCGCCGACTCCTGTTCAGCATTGGGCGTACGGGGCGGCCGCCGACTCCAGCGCGGAGGGGTCCTGGACCAGCGGTCGGAGCAGGAACGTGCCGGTCGGTGGGTTGCTGATATCGAGTTCGGTGACGGTCACGGGCAGCACCGAGATCCACGTGCCGCCGCCCGGAGGGGTCAAGGTGTCCTGGCTGGGGCTGAAGCCGAAGCTCACCGACACCTCGGGCCCGTCTGCGGTCACCTGCTGGCCGCCGCCCGGCACCGCGGTGGAGGCGAACTGGACGCGTCGCACCCGGCCGCCGCTCAGCTCGTACGCGGCCACCTGGCAGGAGGAACTGGAGGTTTCAGACCAGGCCACACAGAGGATGGCGTCGGCATTGCACGTCGCCTCCGCGCTGGTGAAGAGCTGGCTGCAGCCGCCGTAGGGGCCGTAGGGGCCTGACGGCGCCGAGGCCGATTCGGGAATGTAGACGCAGGACGCCTGCGAGACGTCCCGGGAGAGCAGCTGCTCGACGACCATCTGGTCGTCGCTGGCTGCCAGGCGGGCACCACTGCCCTGGGGTCCGACCGTCTCAGAGCCGATCTCGAAGACACCGGCGAAGACCCCGCTCAGCAGGGTCAGGATGGCGACGCAGACGAGGAGCTCGACGAGGGTGAAACCATCCTGACCCCTGGAGCGGGAGCGACGCGGGCGAGCGCCTCCTCGGCTCATCAGCTACCCCCGCCCGTGGCGGCAGCGACCAACCCGCACCTCGCGGGCACGCTGGCGCCGTTCCCACCACGGGCGGTCGCTGCCAAGGAGACGCTCACCGGTCATGCGCAGTGCGTGAACTGACTAGAAGTGGAAGGTCGGGGTGGGGGTGCCCCGAGGAGTGGGGGTGGGGGTGGGAGTGGGGAAGTGGAAGGTCGGCGTGGGAGTGGGAGTGGGAGTGTGACTCGGCGTGGGCGTGGGAGTGGGAGTGTGGCTGGGAGTCGGAGTGGGGGTGGGAGTGTGGCTGGGAGTCGGAGTGGGGGTGCCACTGCCGCTACCGGTGGGGGTCGGCGTCCCGCTGCCGCTGCCGGTCGGGGTCGGGGTGCCGCCGCCGCCCGAGCTCGAGCTCCCGCAGGACCCGCTGACATCGCCGCTGCCGTCGACCGACCAGGCCGACTCGCTGGGCCAGGTGTGGAGGTAGGTGGGCACGAGATCCCCCTCCAGCAGGGCTCCCGCGCCGCCGGTCGCGGTCGCGTAGGTCCCGTTGGCATTCTCATAGGCGTCGCTCGCCGTCTGCACCGACGACAGGTCGGTCTGACACGCGGCCAAGTTGCCCTTCTGGGTGACCCCCGTCACGTTGAAGATGACGATGGCCGCGAGGATGCCAAGTATGGCGATGACCACCAGCAGCTCGATCAGAGTGAAGCCACTCTGGCGGCGACGCCGGAAATGAGCGGGCCGGTTGCTGAGACTCTTCATGTCACGTCCCCTCCTGGACTGTTATGAAAAAGGGAGCACGGGGGCTGCCGCCACTCCTACGGTTGATCTGTGGCTTGGATCGGATGAAGGAATTACGGGGCGTCCCACGCCGGGGTGCGGACCCCAGGCGGCCGCGCTCGGTCTCACTCATGTCGGACCCTTCCAGACCGCGCGCGTGAGGCTTCGCGCGGTGGTGGCCACGGTGACCTGGATCTCCTGCACACCGAGGTCGGATCCACTGCCCTTGGTGGTGCAGTTGGGTGCCAGCGTCACACCGTCGCGCTCGGTGGAGACCCACACGTCGTTGACCGTAGCGGTGATCCCGGTGGGCAGGCTGAGGGCGCTCACAGAGGACTGGTAGCTCGCTTGCGCCGGTTGGGGGCACTGCACGTACGCCAGCTGGTCGGAGGTGACGTAGTCGGACACCTCGCGCATCGCCACCTCCAGCTGAGCCTGGCTCTGGGCGGTGACCGAGGCGAACACGCTGGCGTCGAGGCCGGAGGCGATGCCCACCACGCCCACCGCCATCACGGCGAACGTCACCAGCAGCTCGATGAGCGTCAGGCCGCGCTCGCCCGCCCGCCTCCGCCGCAACGCGACGGCCCGGCCTCGCGGGGCGACCCATCCCACCTTCCTTCCCGGCACCCGGCTACCCTCCGTTGAATCCGCCGGCGAGCGAGTAGATGGAGGTGATCAGGGTGACCGCCACGAAACCCACGAGCAGCCCGACGAACACGATCATGGCGGGCTCGAGCAGGGCGGTCAGGCGCTTGAGGCGGTAATCGAGCTCGTTCTCGTACATGTCGGCCGCCTCGCTGAGGCTGGCATCGAGAGTGCCGGTCTCCTCGCCGACGCGGAACATCTGGATGACGGCACCCGGGAAGACACCCGTCTTCTCCAGGGGCCGGTAGATCCCGTCTCCCGCCGCCAGGGCCGGGCCGACGCCCCGCAGGGCCTGCCGGTACACGCGATTGCGGACGTTGCCGATGACGACCTCGAAGGTCTGGCCGATCGGCACCCCGGCCGACAGCATGTCCCCGAGGCCGCGGCAGAAGCCCTCGATCATCGAGGCGCGGAGCATGGGTGCGATCCCCGGGACTTTCACCAGCACCGAGTCGCGGAAATACCGTCCGGGCTCGCTGCGCATCCACACCCAGATGGCGATGACGATCAGCGCGATGATCAGCACCAGCGTCCACACGTGGTGGGTGATGAAGTGCGAGAGGTCGAGCAGGGCGTTGAGGAGACCCGGGGTCTTGACCCCGAGCGCCCCGTAGAGACCCGTGAACTGGGGCAGCACGAAGGCCACGATGCCGATGGCGATGCAGAGGGCGAAGACCATGATGATCACCGGGTAGGTCATGGCCGAGCGCACACGCTGGCGCGCCGCCGCCTCCCGCTCGATGTGCCTGGCGGCCTGGGTGAGCACGACGTCCAGGTTCCCGGTGACCTCCGCGGAGCGCACCATGTCGGAGACGATCCTCGGGAAGACCAGGGGATGGGCCGCGAGGGCGTCGCTGAGGCGAATCCCCCGGCGGATGTCGGCCGCGACCGCCTGGTAGGTCTGGCGGAGCAGGCGGGTGTGGCCCTGCTCGGCGAAGATGTCCATGGCGGCGGTGATCGACACCCCGACGCGGGCGAAGGAGGCCATCTGCCGGCAGAACTGCACGACCACCTGCGGCTTGATCTTCGGCTGGTAGGTGAAGAAGGAGCGTGCCGAGCTGCGCACGCGCGGTGCGGCGTCTGAGGTGGTGGGCGCGGTGGCCTCCTTCTGCATCGGCCTGCCCGTTACCCGACGAATACCGTGCGCATGGCCTCGGCGAGCGTGGTCTTGCCCTGCTCGACCAGCTCGCAGGCCGCGTCCTGCAGGCTGCGCATCCCCCGGCTGCGCACGTGCTCGCGCAGGCGGGACTGGTGGACCCGGTCGATCACCCGCTCCCGGATGTCGTCGTCCACGGTCAGACACTCGAAGACCCCGCGGCGGTCGTAGAAGCCGGTCCCGTTGCACCTCCGGCAGCCGCGCCCGACCAGCTGGACGACCTGCGGCGTGGTGTCGCGGACCGAGCGGAAGAACTCGGCCTCATCGGGATGGATGGGGCTGACCTCGGAGCAGACCTCGCAGTTGAGGCGAACCAGGCGCTGGGCGACCACGCCGATCAGAGCCGAGGCGACCAGGTAGCTCTCCAGGCCCATGTCGAGGAAGCGGTGGAGGGCCCCCACGGCGTCGGCGGCGTGCAGGGAGGCCAGCACCAGATGGCCGGTGAGCGCCGACTGCACAGCGATCTGAGCGGTCTCCGCATCGCGGATCTCGCCGATCAGGATCACGTCCGGGTCCTGGCGAAGGATCGCGCGCAGCCCGGTGGCGAAGGTCATCCCGGCCAGGCGGTTGATCTGGATCTGGTTGATGTCCGCGAACTGGTACTCGACCGGGTCCTCGATGGTGGTGATGTTCCGGCCGCCGCGGTCGAGCTCGTTCAGCGCCGCGTACAGGGTGGTGGTCTTGCCGGCCCCGGTCGGCCCGCCCACGATGAGCAACCCGTACGGCGAGGCGATCAGCCGCTCCAGCCGCCGGTGCTCCTCGTCGCGCAGACCGAGCTGGTCGAGCGGGACCAGCGAGCGTGAGCGGTCGAGCAGGCGGAGCACCACCTTCTCACCCCACACGGTCTCCGCGGTCGCGATCCGGATGTCGACGGTCCGGCCGTCGACCGACATCGTCGTCTGCCCGTCCTGGGGGCGATGGCGGTCGACGATGTCCATCTCCGACATGATCTTGAGGCGGGAGGCGATCGCCCCCGCCAGCTGGATCGGCAGCGACTGCACGTCGCGCAACGCGCCGTCGACACGGAACCGCACCCGGAGCCGGTCCGCCTGGGGCTCGAGATGGATGTCGGAGGCGCGATCTCGAAGGCCCTGGGTGAGGATCAGATTCACGATCTGCACCACCGGCGCATCGGCGCTCAGCCCGGCCAGCTCGGTGGCCTGGCGGGGTGCCACCCGCTCGTCCCGCGCCGCGCGCTCCGCCACCAGCCCCACCTGGTCGAGGACGCTGAAGTGGCGGTTGAGGGCATCCTCGAGGGATCGCCGAGCCGTCAGTCGGGGGACCACCGGCCTCCCGATGGCCTGCCGGACCTCGTCGATGCGGCGCTGGTCGCCGGGATCGGCGGTGGCGTAGTGGACGTTCCCGCCGTCGTCGAGCAGGAACGGAAGGGCGCCGAGCCGGCGAGCGGTCGCGGCATCCAGGAGGTAGCGGGTCTCGTCGCGCGGCCCCACACCCTCCAGCTCGACCGTACGGTAGCCGAGCTGCTCACCCAGGGCGGCCACGACGTCACCCTCCTCGACCCCGCTCTCCACCAGCAGCTCACCGATCCGGCGGCCCTCCTTCTGCTGGCGGCGCAGCGCCTGACGGACCACCGAGGTGGTGGTGGCGCCCCGGCCGATCAGCATCTCGCCGAGCGGCTGGGTGGGTGGCGCGGGGCTCACCGGCGGCGGGCTCGGGGGAAAAGAGCTCACCGGCGCCGGGCCGTCGGACGCTGGCGCCTCAGGAGCGGCGCTCTGCGCCGCCGGGCTCTCGATGGCCACGCCCTCGCCAGCCGGGCTCTCCGCAGTCGGGCTCTCCGAAGGGTCACCCTCGGAACGTAGCACGGGGCTGTCGGACTCCGAGTCGGGGCCGTCGCCGAGACCCAGGATCACCGGCAGCGCCATCTCAGCGCCGTCCTCCTCGTCCCGGTCCGCCACGCCGGCACCGCCCGCCCGTGTTGCCACGATGCGGTCGACCTCGGCGCCGCCGGAGGCGTGACCCCCTCGCGACGCACGCGTGCCAAAGAGGGTGGAACGTACCGACATCGAATCGAATCTCCTCTAATTTCCCCTTGCGCCGACCCCCGATACGCGGGGGTCACGCACCTCTCGCCCGGCCCTCGGACGCTAGGCGCCTCACCCAGGCGGAGCATAGCATCCATCGGCTCCGCGCGCCAGGAGCCAGCCAGACGCGGCGATCACGCCTCTCGTCCGGGGCCTCCCGGAGCCCCGGAGGGCGCCCGGCCGGGCCACCCGGAGCGGGGGACCAGGGCGCCGGTATCATGCCGCGATCGGAAGGTTGCGCTCCCTGCCCTGGTGGCCCATCGCGCGGGTGCTCTTCGCCCTCTACCTGGTGGGCGCGCTCATCAGCGTCTGGCTGCCCGGGGATTGGCGGCAGGCGGACGTCACCCTCTACCGCAACCAGGCGCTGGCCTTCTGGGGGCACCTGGGCCATCCGACGCTCTCCCCCGAATACCCGCCGCTCGCGGTCATCCCCTTCGCGCTGGCGATGATCGGCCCGCCCACGGTGGGCCAGGACTGCTTCGCGCTGGGGATGGCGGCGCTCTTCCTCCTCGGCTTCGCCGCCGTCCGGCGGTGGAAGGGGCCCGCCACGGCCTGGACCTACGGTGCCTACCTGCTCGCCGCCGGCCCGGCGACGCTCCTCTTCCGCTACGACCTCGTGCCCGCCCTGCTCGTCCTCGGCTGCCTCTGGCTGCTGGAGCGCCGGCGCTTCGCCGCCCTCTACCCGCTGCTCGGGGTGGGGACGCTGGTCAAGCTCTTCCCGCTCGCGCTGCTCCCCGTGACGGTAATAGGGCACGCCAAGGGGGGCCTCCGGGGTGACCGCTGGCCGCGCGTGGCCGCCCGCGTGGCCGCGGGTGCGGCCGTCTGTCTCGGGGTCACGCTCGCAGGATTCGCCCTGGCGTATGCCGCCGACCCCGCCAACGGGCTGGGGGCGCTCACCTTCGAGCTCGGGCGTCCGGTCGAGGTGGAATCGATCCCGGCCAGCCTGATGTGGCTGGGATCCCTGTTCGGGGTGCCGCTCCACGCCAGCTACGAGGGCCTCGCCTACAACGTCACCGGGCAGCTCAGCCGGGCCGCCACCCTCGCCGGCGACGCGGGCCTGGTGGCCGGGATGCTCTGGGTGTGGTGGAGGCAGCAGACCGGGCGCATGGACGCGGGCCACGCCGTGACCGGCGCGGTGCTCGTGCTGATCTGCACCAATGGGGTCCTGAGCGCCCAGTTCCTGCTCTGGGTCGGGCCGGTGCTGGCGGTGGTGGTGGGCTTCCAGTACCGCTGGCTGGCGGTCTTCCTGCTCACCGCGCTCATCTTCCCGCTGCTCTTCCAGGTGGCCGTTCAGTACACCCCCTCGATCAGCTACTCAGCGGTGTTCATGGGCACCATCGCCGCCCGCAACCTGCTCCTGGTCGCCTGCACCGTGAGCCTGCTGGTCAGCGGCAGCCCCGCGCCGGCTGGCGAGGTCTCCGAGCCGGCCCAACCGCCGGTGGCGGCGGCCGCCGGCTGAGGCGGCGGCCATGTCCTGGCTGAGGCGCCACTCCACGCCCCTGCTGGCGATCGCCTACATGCTCGCCGCGGCGCTCGCGGTGCTGCTCTTCGACACCACCAAGACCGACCTCGACGTCTTCTTCTGGCCCTCCGCGGAGGTGGCGGCGCACGGCCACCTGCTGCTCGTGTACGGGCTCCACTCCGCCACCTATCCCAACGCCAACGGACCGGTGAGCCTGCTCCCCCTGAGCCTGGTCGCGGCGCTCGCCAACCTCCTCGGCTGGCAGGACGTGATGCGCTGGCGCGACGCGCTGACGGTCGGCCTGTTCACCGTCTTCACCGTGCTGCTCGCCCGCGAGGCGGTGCTCGCCATCGAGAGGGGTCGCGGACAGCCCACCCGCCGCCTGCTGGCGGCGGCGGTGTTCCTGCTCGGGCCACCGCTCTGGGTTGCCCTGGTCGGGTTCGGTCATGTCGAGGAGCCGCTCGAGCTCTGGCTGATCCTGCTCGGGGTGCGCCTTCTCGGCGATGCGCGGGCGCTGCTCGCCGGGATCTGCGTCGGCCTGGCGGTGATGACCCGGAGCGCCTCCGCCGTCTGCCTCATCCCGCTGCTCGCCGCGCTGCTCTTCGACCGGCGGTGGAGAGCGGCCGCCGCCCTGTCCCTCGCCACCGTGCTCACCGTCGCGGTGGTCGTCGCCCCCTTCCTGGTCGCCGACCGCAGCGATGTGGTCTTCTCCCTGGTCACGTACCGGGGGGCCCTGCCGATCGTGGGCGGCTCGCTCTGGGTGGCGTTCGCCGGGGCGGAATGGGCCGGCTTCGTCCAGCACGCGGACACGCTGATCTTCGCCGGGGCAGCCGCCGCGCTGAGCGTCGCCGCCCTGGCCTGGCGGCCCCACGAGGGATGGGCCTCACCGCGGGTGTACGCCCTCCTTGCCATGGCCAGCGCCTGCGTCCCGATGCTGGCCAAGACCTCCTGGCCGTACTACCTGCTCGACCCATACGTCTTCGCCGCCCTCTGGTGGCTCGCCGGCCCCGGTCGCGTGGTCGGCTGGCGGGCCTCGGCGACGCTCCTCCTGGCGGCCCTCGGCACCGTGCTCGCCGCGGTCGAGCCGACCCTTCCGCTGCCCGCGGCCAGCGGAGCCGTGGTCGGTGTCGTCGCCTCGGCCGGGATGGCCGTGGCGATCGGCCTCATCCTGGCCGGCTGGTGGTCGCGTCCTCGGCCGCGGGTGCAGGCGGCCTCACCGCCGGGGCCGGCGGGCGGTGGCGAAACCCGGCGAGCGGGTTCTTGGTGAACAGCCGGTACTCGCGGAGCAACAGCCAGCGCCGCTGGCCTCGGGCCGCGGTCTCCTCCGCGACCGGGCGGCTGTCGAAGAGATCGGGATGGCGCTCCCGGATGTCGCTGATGGCCGAGCGCGCATAGACCACCGCCAGGCTGGTGATGGGTATCGCCAGCGCACCCCCGAGGAAGCCCCCGACCTCCAGCCCCGTGAAGAGGGCGAGGAAGGTGACCAGCGGGTGCAGGCGGACGAATCGGCCTTGGAGGGAGGGCGCCACGATGTAGCTCTCGATCACGTGGATGAGGACGAAGACACCGAGGACCTCGACCACCAGCAGCGGGCTGACGGTCAGGGCCAGCAGGGCCGCCACCCCCGCCCCGACGAACGGTCCGACCAGCGGGATGAGCTCGAAGACGCCGGCGGAGAGGGCCACCACCAGGGGGAACGGCACCCCGATCGCCCAGGAGCCGATGCCGGCCATGGTTCCGATCAGGACGGCCATGGTCACCTGCGCCCGGAAGTAGCCGCCGACGACGACGGTGAACGCCGTGAAGCCGAAGTCCACCTGGGGCTGCCAGCGCGCCGGCAGGCTGTCCAGGGCGATGCGGCGCAGCCGCTGGTGGTCGCGGAGGAACCAGAAGGTGGAGACCAGGATGATCACGATGTCCACCACCACGGAGAAGGTCAGGGTGATCGCATTGATCACGAACTGGCCGACCGCGGCGGGGGAGCTGGCGAAGGCCCGGTCGGCCAGGCTGGCGAGGTTGAGCGTACCGATCTGGATGCCGTGCTGGGTGAGGAATCGCTGGATGTCGTCGAGACGGATCTGGAGCTTGGGCAGTTCCTTGGGGAAGGCCTTGGCCTCGGCGATCACCGGCCCGGAGATCAGCGCCCCGATCCCCGCGACCACCCCCACCACCACCACCAGCATCAGCAGCACGGCGAGGGTGCGGGGAAGGCGCGCGCGCCTGGTCAGCAGGTTGACGACCGGGGTGCAGATCAGGGCGATGACGGCGCCGAAGATGGCGAGCAGGAAGATGTTGAGGATGCCCCCGACCAGGTCGCGGGCGATCAGGAGCAGCTGCCAGGCGAGGAAGGCGGCGGCCAGCCCGAACGCCACCCTGCCCCACCACCAGAACGAGTCCTGCAGGCTCCGCCCCGTCCGCCCCTCCGGCGCTGGGGACTCCTTCTCCGCCGCCTCGTCCGGCGCGGTGGCGTCCACCGTGCCGGCCCGGGGCCGCGCAGCCGGGCCCGCGCGCTGCTCCTCTGCCGCGGGGTCCACCCTCTCGACCTGGACGGACATGCCCACACAGTACCCGCTGCCGGCGATTTGGGACACCCGCGCTCGGAGATCGCGACCCACCTGGGTCAGCGATCGGCTCGGCGGAAGACGAACTTGGCAGCGCTGTGGGTCTCCGAGAAGTGGACCACCTTGACGTCGACGACCCCGGCGTCGAGCCCGGCGGCCCGCACCTCCCTCTCGGTGATGAGCGGGCTGCCGCGTGGCCGCACCACCCAGAGCGCGGCGTCCCGCCGCAGCCTCCGCACCAGCGTGGGCAGATCCGCGAGCTGGGCGCGATCCCCGGCGGCGAGGAGGACGATGTCGCAGCCCTCCGGCTCGGCCGCAACCTCCGCGGCTCGTCCGCCGAGCAGCGCCAGGAAGTCCGGGGGAAAGCTTCCCAGCGCCGCCACCCGCATCCCCGGCCGCATCCCGAGCTTGTCCAGGAGAGGCCGCGTCGAGGGCTGGTCCCGGGAACCGAGCCTCACCTGAGCTCCGCGGTACCCACCGGTGCTCTCCCTCGCCGGGAGTCGCCGGGCCCCTTGGCGGCGGTCGCCCGGGGAGCTCGGGTCACCGCGGGCGCGACCGCAGCCCGGCCTCTCGCCTGCACCCGCTCCACGGAGGCGCGGGGGCGACCGCCCTCGGACGCGCCGGACCGGGAGCGGCCCCCGGCGCGCGGGGTGACCGAGCGGGGCGCGCGCCTCACCAGGTTTCGACCGGCGTCCTTGGCCGTGTACATGGCGCGGTCGGCGGCGCTCAGCAGGAGGTCGAGGGTGGCGCCGTCCTCCGGGTAGGCGGCGACCCCGATCGACGCGGTCAGCCGGGCCAGGGGGCAATCGGGGGGGAGGGCGACCTCCTGCATCGCCACCCGCAGGGCCTCGGCCACGACCGAGGCCTTGGCGACGCCACAGCGCCGGAGCAGGATGACGAACTCCTCGCCGCCATAGCGGACCACCGCGTCCTCCGCGCGCACCGAGCCCCGCAGGCGGGTGGCCACGTGTTGGAGCACCAGGTCGCCGGCGGCATGGCCGGCGGTGTCGTTCACCGTCTTGAAGTGGTCGACGTCGATGAGCAGCAGCGCGAACCTGGTGTGATCGCGGGCGCTCGAGGCCAGATCACGCTCCCCGGCGTCGCGCAGCCAGCGGTTGTTGTACAGCCCGGTGAGCGGGTCCGTCACCGCCGCCTCGCGCAGGTCGGCATAGAGCTGAGTGTTGCGCCAGGCGGCGGCGGCGATGTGAGCGAAGAGGGTCGCCGCCTTCACCTCGGCATCGGTGAAGCGGGCGACCCCGAGCCGGTAGAGGTTGATGATCCCGAGCTTCTGCTTGCCCGCGATCAGGGGGACGAGGAGGAGCGACTCCTGCACCACCGCGGTCCCCGGCACCTGTCGCGCCCGGGGATGGGCCCAGGTGTCGGGGACGTTCTCGGGCGTGCCCTGGGCGAACGCCCAGCCCGTGATCCCGGTTTCGAGGGAGAAGCTCTCGGCCAGCATCGCCTCGCGGTCCGGGCCGGTGGCGAGGACTGGGACGAACCGTTGCGTCTCGTGGTCGGCGATGTAGATCGTCATCTCGGCGACCGGCACCACCCGGCCCATCTGCGCGGCCATCACCCCAAGGATCCGCAGCGGGTCGTGCTCGCTCTGCAGCGCGAGCGCCGCCTCACTGAGAGCCTCGGCCAGGTCCGACGAACCCTCGGCCACCGCACCCGGCGGCTCGCCGGCATCGGGCACATCCCCTACGGGCAGGCCTTCGGGCACGGGAAGGGGAAGGGGACCCGAGGAGCGCTGGCGCCAGACCCGGTTGCGGGTGAACCAGCCGGGGTCCACCACGGTGTCGTCGGACACCCCGGCGACCGCACGGGTCATGACCGGACGGCCCAGCAGCCACCCCTGGCCGTACTGAACGCCGAGCGAGAGCAGGGTGTCCAGCTCGCGCTGGGTCTCGATCCCCTCGGCGATGAGACGGGCTCCGATGTGCCCGCTGAAGGAAAGCAGCGAGACCACCAGCCCGCGGCGGGCGCGATGCGCGTCGATCTCGTGGATCAGGGCCCGATCAACCTTGATGAACTCCGGCCGGAGCTCGGCGATCACCTGCATGCTGGCGTGTCCGGCTCCGGCGTCGTCGACGGCGATCCGGTAGCCGCGCGATCGCAGCTGCGCCGCGATGCGCTGCAGTCGGGAGAGGTTCGGCACCGGGTCACGCTCGCTGAACTCGAGCACGATCGACGACGGGTCGAGGCCGGCGCGGTGAAGCGAGTCCTCCAGCGCATCCACGCCCTGCCGCTCGTTGAGCAGGGTGCCGATCAGGACGTTGACGAACATGTCGATGGAGCCGAGGCTGGGCGCCTCGCGCAGCGCCGCCCGCAGGCAGGCCAGGTCGACGGCACTCTCCATGCGCAGCAGGGAGGCGGCGGCGAAGAGCTCGTCCGGGCTGGAGAAGACCAGGCGGGGGGTGAAGCGGGTCAGCGCCTCGTATCCGGCCACCGACCGGTCGCGGAGACGGACGATGGGCTGGAGCGCGGTCGCGAGCTTCCCGTCTCCCAGCAGCTCGTTGAGCTCGGCGCGGAGTTGCGGGCTGGACCGCGTCGCGGTGCGCAGGGCGAAGCGATGGGCGCCGGGCCCGGTCTCGGGCCGCCAGACGCTCGCCAGCATGGCCGCCGCCGCCTCCAGGGTGGGCACCAGCGCCACGGTCGCCTCCGGCCCCCAGGCGTGGACGACGGCCACCGCCTGATCGTGCACCATGGCGGGGACGCCGATCACCTGCGGCGAGGGGATGCCCGCGGGAGTCGCACCGGCACCGCCGTCGTCCCCGGCCAGGGCGCGGAGCGTCTCGATGCCGCTCGCCTCACCGCCGTAGGGGCGCCGCAGCCGCACCGGCCGGCTCAGCCACGGGAAGCGATCGATGGGGATGCGCATCCCGGCGCTGAGGGCGGCCGGCGGCAGCACGCGATGACCGGCGACGCCGGCGGGAGCGTGCACCGCGCTGACCACCGCCTGATCGGCCTCGACCACGCTCACCGAGGCGCCAACTCCGAGGCGTGCGAGCGCGCGGACCACCTCGGTGGCTGCCTTCTGCGGGCTGAGGATCCCCGGCAGGCGGTGCCCGAGATGGGTCAGGACGCTCAGCTGCTGTGCGGCTGCGTTGACCCCCACCCCGCGAGCCTGGCCCAATCGGGGCCCGCTGTCCGTCGCAGGTCCGTCACAACTGCATGGCGGCGCTTCGCGTTTGGCCGATGCCCGACTGCCCGCCCGGCCCGGGAGGCGGGGCCGGGGCGCTCAGCTTCTGGGCTCGGAAGCGCTCCCATCCGTTGTGGACGCGCGCCACCCGCTCCGAACGTACAATCCGGGCGATGCCGAGTGGTGCCGAGGATGCCCTGGCTGTCGTCCATGAGCACATCCTGGTCTGCACCGCCTGCCCCCTCTACGCCCGGCGCACCCAGGCGGTACCCGGCACGGGTCCGGCGGGCGCCCGGATCATGGCGGTGGGGGAGGGGCCGGGCGAGACCGAGGACCGGCTCGGGAAGCCCTTCGTCGGAGCCGCGGGCAACGTCCTCACCCGCTTGCTGGGTGGCATCGGCCTGAGCCGCGACGACATCTACATCACCAACGTCGTCAAGTGCCGGCCTCCGGGCAACCGTGACCCCGAGCCGGCCGAGATGGACGCCTGCTCCGGCTTCCTCGACGCCCAGATCGAGATCATCCGGCCCGACGTCATCCTGATCCTGGGCCGACACGCGCTGGCTCGGCTGCTACCCGGGGCCGGCGGGATCACCGGGCTCCACGGACGCCGGGTGGTTCGCGGCGACCGTCTCTACGTCCCCCTCTACCATCCCGCGGCCGCCCTCTACCAGGCATCCCTCATGCGCACGCTCGAGGAGGACATGCTCAAGGTGCGCACGTACCTCGACGAGGCCGACGCCGCCCGCAGGCTTCCTCCGTCCATCGCTGCGCCCGCCGAGGTCCAGCGCTCCACCAACCCGGAGGAGCCGCCGGCCCGCGACCAGCTCGACCTCTTTTGACCTCCTCGGACACGGTCGCAGCGCCCACCGCCGCCGCCATCTCCCGGCTGCGCCTGGTGGCGCTCGGCGGGCTGGGCGAGATCGGCCGCAACCTCATGGCCATCGAGTGCGGCGAGGACATCGTCGTCGTCGACTCCGGCCTGATGTTCCCCGAGACTGAGATGCTCGGCGTCGACCTGGTCATCCCCGACGTGAGCTGGCTGGTCGAGCGCCGGGAGCGGGTGCGCGGCATCGTGCTCACCCACGGCCACGAGGACCACATCGGCGCCCTTCCCTACGTCCTTCCCCGCCTGGACGTGCCCGTCCACGGCACCGCGCTCAACCTCGGCATCCTGCGCAACAAGCTCCGCGAGCACCGGCTCCTCGACAGCACCCGGCTGGTCACGGTGGTACCCGGCCAGACCGTGCAGCTCGGGGAGATCGCGGTGGAGTGGATCCACACCACCCACTCCGTGCCGGACTCCTGTGCCCTGGCCATCCACACGCCGCTGGGGGTGATCGTCCACTCCGGTGACTTCAAGGTGGACCAATCCCCGATCCACGGCGAGCCGCCCGACCTCGCCCGCCTGGCCCGCCTCGGTGACGCCGGCGTGCTGCTGCTGATGAGCGACAGCACCAACGCGGAGGTCGAGGGAATGACCCCGAGCGAGAGCTCGGTGGGGCCGGCGCTGGCAACCCTGGTCGGCGGGGCGCCGGGGCGGGTGCTGGTGGCCACCTTCGCCTCCAACATCTCCCGCCTCCAGCAGGTGATCCGGGCGGCCGAGAACGCGGAGCGCCACTGCCTGGTGATCGGCCGCTCGATGCTCAACAACGTCAAGGTGGCCCAGGACCTCGGCTTCCTCACCGCCCGGCGGGGCACCTTCGTCTCCCCGCGTCAGGCCGATCACCTCCCCGACGAGCAGCTCTGCATCCTCTGCACCGGAGCCCAGGGCGAGCCGCTCTCGGCCCTCAGCCGCATCGCCACCGGGGAGCACCGCCTGGTGACGCTGCACACCGGCGACACGGTGGTGCTGAGTGCGAACCCCATCCCGGGCAACGAGGAGGCGGTGCACCGCACCGTCAACAACCTGCACCGGCTCGGTGCGCGCACCTTCCGCGGCAGCGCCCACGGCCTCCACGCCTCCGGCCACGCCGCCCGCGAGGAGCTGCGCCTGCTGCTCACCCTCTGCCGCCCCCGCTATTTCATCCCGGTGCACGGCGAGTACCGCCATCTGGCCGCCCACCGCGAGCTGGCCATCGCCTCCGGGGTCGCCCCCGCCAATGTCGCCGCCGTCGACAACGGCGCGGTGGTGGAGATCGACGAGCACGGCCTCCACGTGCTCGACCACCGGCTCTCGGCCGGCTATGTCTACGTCGACGGCCTGAGCTTGGAGGACGCCACCGACGTCGTCTTCCGCGACCGGCGGCAGCTCGCCGAGGACGGCCTGATCATCGTCCACCTGGCGGTCGAGCGCTCCACCGGCGTGGTGGTCGCCGGTCCGGAGCTGATCGCGCGCGGGTTCATCGAGGACGCCGACGGGGCCAACCTCTTCGAGGAGGCGCAGGTGCGCATCCGCGAGACCCTCGAGCACCTCGGCCCCGACGCCGGCTGGACGGCCTGGCAGGGCGCCGTGCACGAGGCGCTCAGCCGCTTCCTCTTCAAGCGGACCAGCCGGCGTCCATTGATCCTGCCGGTTGTGACCGAGGTCTGAGCAGGCTCGGCGATCTGGAGCCGGACGCGGAGTGCCGCGAACCCACCGTGGCTGCTTCACGTACCGTGGGGACGTGAGGCTGGCACCGATCGCACTCGCCGGGGTCGCCGCCGTGTGCTGTGCCGCATGCGGCCTCTCGAGCTCGGCTCCCGCCAAGCCGGAGGGTGCTACGGGCCCGACGAACGGGCCCTCGTCGACGGCGATCACCGTGACCACCGCCACCGACTGTGCGGCGATGCCGAGCGGTATCGGCTCCCTCTCCTGGTGGACCCTCGACAACGCGGATGGCGGCAACACCTACTTGATGTCGCGCTGCCAGGCGCTGGGCGTGGAGCTGGAGCACAGCGCCGCTGACGGCTGCGCCTGGAGCACGGTCACGAGCAGCTCCGCCGCCCTGACCCTGCTGCCGCTGCCCCTGCCGGCGCCCCCTCCGGGCGGGACCTTCGAGGTCTATGGCGCGGTCTCGCCCGGCCAGGCCCAGCTGACCTCGGCGCTGACCTGCCCGGGTGGGGTGGTGGACCAGACCTGGTCGGTGAACGTCGACGTCGGCGGCTGATTCGCTCGCCCCCTCCGTGGAGGGCAATCGATCGGGCTCAGGCGGAGAGCGTGGTGGCGGCGGTCACCGGCCGGTCGTCCCTCCGGCTCACGCAGGCGCAGGGCTGCGGCCGGCCGAACAGGTACCCCTGGCCGATGGTCACCCCCAGGGTGAGGAGGGTGTCCCGCTCGCCCTCGACCTCGACGCCCTCGGCGACCACCATCGGACCCGCCTGGCGGGCGAACTCGGCCAGCGCGCCGACCATGGCGCGCCGCATCCTGTTGGTGTGGATGTCGCGGACCAGGGAGATGTCCACCTTGATGACGTCCGGCTCCATGTTGACGATGTGGGTCATCGACGAGAAGCCCGACCCCGCGTCGTCGATGCCGATCATCAACCCGGCGGCGCGCAGGGGGGCGAGAGCAGCGGTGAGCGTCGGGTAGTCGTCGATCTCGGTGTGCTCGGTGATCTCGAGGACGATCCTTCTCCGATCGATCCGCCCCAGCACGTCCGCCAGCTGAGGGGAGACGGCCACCGCCGGCGAGGCGTTCAGGTGAAGGTTGCAGTGGCCCGGGAGGTGGGCCAGGTGGTCGAGGGCCAGGCGGATCGCCCGCAGCTCGAACTCGAGGCCCAGGTTGTGCTCCGCGGCGTCCGCGAACCATCTGTCCGGGGATCGCTGGGGCGGGGAGCTGAACCTGCACAGCGCCTCGAAGGCCACCGGTTCGCCGGTGCGCATGGCGACGATCGGCTGCAGCACGACGCTCATGAGGTCGTGGTCGAGAACCCTGCGCAGTGACACCACGGCGGCGGCAGACCGGGCATCCTGACCGCGCAGCTCCGCCCCGACCGCGGTCGCCGCGAAGGTGGGGAGGGAGGACTGCCCGCGAAGCGCCCGATGGACGCCGTCGAGGACCTCGTCGCCGGGAGAACCCTTGACGATGTAGCTGATCGCTCCGGCCCGGAGCATCCCCATGATGGTGCCGGCGTCATCGCAGGCGGAGAGGGCCACGACCCGCGTCTCGGGTGCGGACCGCCGCGCCTCGGCGGCCACGACCTCACCGCCGCCGCCCGGGAGGCGGACGTCGCAGAGGCAGATGGCGGGCCGCAGCTCCCGGACCATCGCGGCTCCCTCGCGCGCATCTCGGGCGGCGCCCACGACCTGCAGCTCGGGGTCGATGTCGAGCAGCTCGAGCAGCGCGCTCCGGAACCCGGGGTCGTCGTCGACGACAAGGACCGTGTCCAGAGCCGCCTCCTGTCGCAGGCCCGCTATTGCCATGACGCCCACTCTGGAGCCTCTGCCGCGTTCGGGCCAGATGCACCTGCGTCAGAGGCGTCTGGGGCAGATGGGGCGATCCTGACCCCCTCCCGCACCTGCGAACGCCCATTCGCAAACGGTCCCTCCCTGCTACGATCGACGCGGCCTGCCGCGTTTTCAACGGCAGCACTCCCCGAGGCTCTCCGCAACCGCCCATGCCCTCCCGCACCCAGACCCGCCCCCGCTCGCGGCCGGCTCGCCCCGCCCCGCGGCGTGCGCCTGCCCGCCGCCCCCTCAAGCCGTCCCGGCCGCCTCGCCAGCCGCTGATCAGCGCCGATCAGCGCCGGGAGCTGAGCGCGGTCGGGCTGGTCGGCCTCGGCGTGCTCCTCGGGGTCGTCCTCGCGCTTCCGGGGGGTGGCTCGATCGCCCGTCCCGTCCACGACGCGCTTCTCGGCAGCCTGGGCATCGGTGCCTGGCTGATCGCCGCGGGCCTGATCCTCAGCGGCGTCCGCCTGCTCGGCGGGCGGGCATGGACCGGGGGGGTGCTGGCCGCGGCCGGCAGCCTGCTGGTGGTGGCCGCCATGCTCGGCCTCTGCGGCCTGCTCGTGTCGGGGAGCGCCGGCACGGTGGGCGCGCGCTTCAGCTCGGCACTCTCCGACCGGCTGGGCGGCGCCGCCACCGGCGCCCTGATGATCCTTCTCGCGGTCGTCGGGCTGCTCCTCGCTGTCGAGCTGCGCATGGCGCCGGCCCTGGCCGCCGTCCGCGACTGGCTCGCGAACCGGCCCGAGCCGGAGCCGAAGCTGAGGCCGGCCCCCCTGCGAGGACACGAACCGGCGATCCATCTCACCGGGGTCCCCACCCCGCTCGGCTTCCCCCCGCCGCCTCCGGCGCCACCGCAGGAGGTGCTGCCGCTCCCGTCGGTGGAGGCCGGGGAGCCGGTGGAGGAGGAGCCGGCCGCAACCGCGACGCCCGAGAGCTTCACCCGAGAGTTCGAGGGGAGGGTCGAGGCCCGCCCCCTCGGGCCGATCCCGGAGATGACCGCGGCCCATGGCGCCGGCGAGGAGGAGCTGGAGAAGGTGTGGGTGCTTCCCGGTGCCGATCTGCTCGACACGGTCAGCGGCAAGCGGGAACGGCTGGAGAAGGAGGTGCAGGCGACCGCCGCGCTGATCACCAGCACCCTCGCCTCCTTCTCCATCCAGGCGCGGGTCGTCGGGGCCAACAGCGGCCCGACCGTCACCCAGTACGAGCTCCAGCCGGCCCCGGGCGTGCCCGTGCGCAAGATCGTCGGCGCCCAGACTGACCTCTCCCTGGCCCTCGCGGCCCCGATCCGGATCCAGCCGTTCATCCCGGGCAAGTCGGCGGTCGGCATCGAGGTGCCCAACAAGGCGGCCCAGCTGGTGTCGCTCAAGGAGATCGTCACCGCGCCCGTCTTCAACGACCCGCGCAAGCGGCTGGCGGTCGCCCTCGGCGCCGACGTCTCCGGCCACCCCGTGGTCGGTGACCTCTGCCGGATGCCCCACCTGCTGGTCGCCGGCGCCACCGGGAGCGGGAAGTCGGTGTGCATCAACTCGATCCTGGCCGGCTTCCTCCTCCAGGCCACCCCGGCGCAGCTCAAGCTGATCCTGGTTGATCCGAAGAGGGTCGAGCTGTCCAGCTTCGCCGACGTGCCCCACCTGCTGGTGCCGGTGGTGGTCGAGCCCGAGGCGGCCGTCGCCGCCCTGCGCTGGGCCTGCAAGGAGATGGAGGAGCGCTACAAGCTGTTCGCGAGCCACAGCGCCCGCAACATCGCGGTCTTCAATGAGCGCGCCCCCGGGCTCGGGCTCTCACCGCTCCCCTACGTCGTCATCGTCATCGACGAGCTGGCCGACCTGATGATGGTCGCTGCCGGTGAGATCGAGGACCTGGTCTGCCGGGTCGCCCAGCTCGCCCGCGCCGTGGGCATCCACCTGATCGTCGCCACCCAGCGGCCGTCGGCCGACATCATCACCGGACTGATCAAGGCGAACATCCCGAGCCGGGCCGCCTTCGCGGTCTCGAGCGGGGTCGATTCCCGCGTCATCATCGACGAGATGGGGGCCGAGAAGCTGCTCGGCAGGGGCGACATGCTCTACCTGCCCATCGACGAGGGCAAGCCGCGGCGGCTCCAGGGCGCCTTCTGCTCGGACCGCGAGCTGGAGGCCCTCATCGACTTCTGGAAGGAGCAGGGGAAGCCGGAGTACCAGGAGGAGGTCTTCCAGGTCGAGGCCACGGTCTCCTGGGCCCGCGACGCCGGCAAGCGCGACCCGCTCTTCGCCAAGGCCGCCCACACGGTCGCCGCCGAGGGCCGGGCGGCCGCCTCGCTGCTCCAGCGCAAGCTCAACATCGGTTACACGCGCGCCGCTCGGCTGGTCGACCAGCTGGCCGAGCAGCGGGTGGTCGGCCCCTTCGAGGGCAGCAAGTCCCGGGAGGTGCTGATGGACGTCCTCCAGGTGGACGAGCTGCTCGCCGAGCTGGGGGAGGAGTAGACAGGGGCTCCCGGCCGCGATCGGTGCCGCCGCGCGGAGGAACATCCGGTCGCCGCGCGCCGCCCCGCCACCTGACCGCCGGAGCGCATATCCTTGATCCTCACCATGCCTCAGGAGTACTCCTTCGACGTCGTCAGCGACTTCGACCACCAGGAGATGGTCAACGCCGTCGACCAGACGCGTCGCGAGATCCAGACCCGTTACGACTTCAAGGGGGTGACCGCCGAGATCACCCTGGAGAAGGAGCAACTGGTGCTCCTCACCGAGAGCGACATGCAGCTGAAGGCGATCCTCGACGTCCTCCAGTCCAAGCTCCACCGCCGGGGCATCGACCTCAAGGTCCTCGACCCCCAGAAGCCGGAGCCGGCCGCCAAGGGCAACGTGCGCCAGGAGATCAAGCTCCGCCGGGGCATCTCGGAGGATCTGGCCCGCACGCTGAACAAGAAGATCCGCACCGAGCATCCCAAGGTGCAGGCGCGGATCCAGGGCGACCAGCTCCGCGTGGTCTCCAGGGACAAGGACGCTCTCCAGGGCGTGATCAAGGCGCTGCGGGAGATGGACCTCGAGGTGCCCCTGCAGTTCACCAACTACCGGTGACGACGGAGCCACCGGTCCCGGCCCGTGCATCGCTGAGAGGCCACCTCAACCTCCCCAACCAGCTGACCCTGCTGCGGCTGCTGCTGGTCCCAGTCATCGGCCTCTCGCTGGGACTCGGCTTCCGCTTCCACTACCAGGTCGCGGTGGTCGTCTATGCGCTGGCCGCGCTCACCGACACCCTCGACGGCCGGGTCGCCCGAGCGCGCCACCAGGTGACGGAGCTTGGCAAGTTCCTGGACCCCCTGGTCGACAAGATCATGGTGATCACGGTCCTGCTGATCCTGGTCGAGAGGTCGCTGCTCCCCGCCTGGGTGATGGTCATCGTCTTCGCCCGCGAGTTCGTGATCACGGGGCTCCGGTCGGTGGCCGCGGCCCAGGGGGTGGTGATCAGCGCCAGCACCTGGGGGAAGACCAAGACGCTCACCCAGAACATCATGATCGCGCTCGTCGTGCTCGCCCAGCCGTACCACGTGCTGAGCATCCCGGCGACCGTCTTCATCTACATCGCCGTGGTCACCACCGTCCTGAGCGGGCTGGACTACCTCTGGCGCTACCGGCGCTTCCTGACGTGAGCGAGGGTGGGCCGGAGACGCCTCCCATCACCGGCTCACCCCGGCTGGCGCCGTCCTTCCCCGAGAGCGAGGGCCTGGGCCGCCGGCTGCTGGCGCGGGGGCTGACCGTGGCCGTCGCCGAGTCGTGCACTGGCGGGCTCCTCGGGGCGGCGCTCACCGCCGTGCCGGGATCGTCGCGGTACCTGCGGGGCGGGATCATCGCCTATGCCGACGCGGTGAAGGTCCGGCTCCTGGAGGTGGACACGGCGCTCATCCAGCGCCTCGGCGCGGTGAGTGCCGAGGTGGCCGCGGCGATGGCGCAGGGGGTGGCACGGGCGGTGGGGACCGACCTCGGCCTGGCCATCACCGGGATCGCCGGCCCGGGAGCCGAGGGGAGCGCCAAGCCGGTGGGGCTCATCTACGTTGCGGGGTGGCTCCACGAGCGCAGCCGGGTGGTCGAGCTGCACGAGCAGGGGGGACGGGAGGCGAACCGCGCGGCCGCGGTTCGCTGCGCTCTGGTGGTGGGCTCGGTGCTTGCCGATGCGGTCCCCGAGCTTCCGGCGCAGCCGGATGGCCCGGCCAACTAAACTCGCGCCGTGGTCAGCGAAGGGAGCCCACCGCGCCGCTCTGTGGAGGACTTCCACTTCGGAGCCAGGGTCGTCTCCGCCGACGGCCACCACATCGGCTCCCTGAACTTCATGATCGTGGACGGCGAGAGTTTCGACGTCCACTCGCTGGTCGTCAAGGAGACCCATCACTTCTCGGGTCACCACATGGCCGCCACCGCGCTAGTGGAGGACGACATCTCCATCCCGATCGGCGCTGTGAGCGAGGTCACGCACGATCTGATCACACTCTCGATCACTTCGGCACAGGCGCGCCGGACCGAGCCCTACCTCACCTACCGGTACGCGCCGCTCCAGAGGGGCGACGGTGAACGCCTCCTGGTGGCGGAGGTGGGCCAGACGGGCTACGCCCCCCATCTGGTGGAGGAGGCCCACAAGCGGCTCGACGAGCTGGAGATCCACCACGGCGAGAACGTCATGCTCGGGCTGACCGGCCGCAGGCTCGGCACGGTCGAGGACCTGGTGCTGGACGAAGGCGAGCTCGCCGCGGTCGTGATCCGCCCGGCGGGGTTCTTCACCCAGGACGTCCTGCTCCAGATCCGCTTCCTGGGCCGGAGCGACGACCTGGCCCTCTTCGCCCATCTGACCGAGGCCGACCTCGCCCGCCTCCAGCCGTTCCACCCCGGCGCGCACTCCTAGAGCTCCCTCCACCTCTTGCGGTCTTGGCGCGGACCCGATACAGTGCAGCGTACATCTGTTCGGAACCCCACCACACGCCGCCGCAGGAGATCAATGCAGTGACAAGCACACAGCAGAGTGTTACCATCGAAGGTACTATGGTGGAGGTGACCGGGCGGCGGACGGCCGCCATCAAGGAGGCCGAGGCGGTGACGACGGAGCGGGAGCGGGCCCTCTCGACGGCGCTCAGCCAGATCGAGCGCAGCCACGGCAAGGGCGCGATCATGCGCCTGGGCGACGCCCAGGCCCAGCGGGTCGAGATCATCCCGACCGGCGCCCTCACTCTCGACATCGCCCTCGGTGTCGGAGGCATCCCCCGCGGCCGGGTGGTGGAGGTCTTCGGCCCGGAGAGCTCGGGCAAGACCACCCTCACCCTGCACGTGATCGCCGAAGCCCAGAAGAGGGGAGGGGTCGCCGCCTTCATCGACGCCGAGCATGCCCTCGACCCCCAGTACGCGAGCAGGATCGGGGTGCGCACCGAGGAGCTCCTGATCTCCCAGCCGGACACCGGTGAGCAGGCGCTGGAGATCGTCGAGGTGCTGGTCCGCAGCGGAGCCGTCGACGTCGTGGTCATCGACTCGGTCGCCGCGCTCGTCCCCAAGGCCGAGATCGACGGCGAGATGGGGGACAACCACGTCGGCCTCCAGGCCCGGCTGATGTCCCAGGCGATGCGCAAGCTGACCGCGGCCATCAGCCGGTCCAACACCTCGGTCATCTTCATCAACCAGCTCCGCGAGAAGATCGGCGTGATGTTCGGCAACCCCGAGACCACCAGCGGCGGCCGGGCCCTCAAGTTCTACGCATCGGTCCGCCTCGACATCCGCAAGATCGACACCATCAAGGTGGGCTTGGACGCCGTGGGCAGCCGTGTAAGGGTCAAGGTCGTCAAGAACAAGGTGGCCGCGCCCTTCCGCAGCGCCGAGTTCGACATCCTCTACAACGAGGGGATCTCCTTCGCCGGCAGCGTGCTCGACATGGCCGTCGACGCCCGCATCGTCGAGAAGAGCGGGGCCTGGTTCTCCTACGGCGACCTGCGCCTCGGCCAGGGCCGGGAGAACGTCCGCGACTTCCTGAAGCAGAACCCCGAGCTGCTCGAGGAGATCGCCGGCAAGGTGCGGGCCCACGCCCTGCCCGAGAGCGTCCCGGAGGAGACGGGGGAGACCCCGGCCGCCGTCCCGGTCGCCTGACCGGGTCATGGGCGAGATCATTCCTCTCCCGGGCTCGGGGGAGGGTCTCGGTCACCGCCACGAAACGCCTCCCGCCGTCGACCCCCAGGACACCGACGGCGCCGCGGCGATGGCCCAGCACCTGCTCGCCATCTCCGACCGCTCCCGGGACGAGCTCCGGCGCCGCCTGCTGCGGGGCGGCTACGCCCCCGAGACGGCCGCCGAGGCCCTGGACCGGCTCGAGGCGCGGGGCTGGGTCGACGACGGACGCCTCGCCGAGGAGCTGACCCGGCGGCGGCTCAGCCACGGCTACGGCCGCCGGCGGGTGCTCGCCGACCTGGCGGCCCGCGGGGTCGACCCGCAGACGGTGAGCCGGACCGGCGAGGCGCTCGCCGCGGGGCAGGCCGCCGCCGTGCGCGTCGCCGCCGAGCGGCTGCGTCGCAGCCACCGGGGACCGCCGGACGCCGCCGAGGTGATCCGGCTTGCCGGGGCCCTCCAGCGCCGGGGCTTCGACAGCTCCGACATCCGCTCCGTCCTGCGCGAGATGGCGAGCGAGGTCACACTGCCGCCCGACGACGGGGAGTGAGCCCGAAGCTCAGACCTCGGGCTGAGCGGGCGCCGACCGGCCCTCCCGGCGCACCAGCGGCCCGAGCAGGAAGAAGGTGGCGACGGTGAGCAGCAGGCCGAAGACGATCAAGCCGTCGAGGGAAGCGAGGCTCACCGCCACCCCGCCCAGAGCGGCGCCCAGCGCTCCCCCCGCGGCCAGGGTCACCGTGTAGAAGGACATCAGCGCCGAGCGGTCGGCGATGTGAGTCTCCGAACAGTTGGCCAGGTAGGTGACCGCGGCGGGACCGAATCCGGCCAGCCAGAGGATGCCGACCGCCGCCACCGGCAGCAGCAGGAGCAGCCCCAGGTGGGGGACGTGGTCGGCGATGAGGAGCGCGACCGAGAAGAGCCACGCGCCCGGAACGGCGCGCCGCATCTGCCGCAGCGGCCCCAGCCGCACGATCCACGGGGTCCAGAGGGCGATCCCGACCACCAGCAGGGCGACGCCGCTGACCAGGATCAGGGAGACGAGCCGGGTGTCGAGGTGGTGGACCAGCTGCTGGCCTCCCACCGGCGCGTGGTGGAGGAGGGCGGGGAGGTTGGAGGCGTACGCGCCGATGAGCGCGAAGGTGCCCAGCCAGGCGGGGAGGAAGGCCCGGATGGGTCCCGGCCCGAGGACGTCGCGGAGAAGCGTGGAGAGCCGGGTCACCGGGAGCGGGGGCACATGGGCGACGAAGCGCAGGCAGACGAGCCCGGCCAGGAGGTACACGCCGGCCAGGATCAGGAAGCCGCCGCGGCCCAGGTAGTGGTACGCGAACGGCCCCAGCACGAACCCTCCCGCGTAGCCGGCGAGCGTCGCCGCCTCGAAGGCCCCGCTGGCGCGGGCGCGGATCCGCGCACTCTGCGACGTCGCCGCGGCGATCGCGCCGAGCGCGGTGGGGACGAAGGCGGCGGCGGCAACCCCCTCCAGGAGCCGGGCGCCGAAGATCTGCGGCGGGTGGACCGAGGCGGCCACCAGGAGCACGCCCAGGGCGCCGATCACGGGCCCGCCGACCACGAACAGCTTGCGGCCCAGCCGGTCGGCGAAACGGGCCATGAAGGGGGCGCAGATCATCTCGGTGAGCGCCTGCCCGGCTCCCACCAGCCCGATCGTGATCCCGTGCGGATGCCCGTGGGCCAGGTCGGCAAGGTAGAACTGGACGGCCACCGTGACCCCCGAGGCGGCGACCCGGATCAGCGCGGTGCCCGTGAGGAGAGCGGCGAGCGAGACCCGCCGGGTGCGGCGGAGCCCCTGGTCCGGCTCGGCGACCGCGTCCAGCGCGACCGCCGCATCCCCCTCCCCGGTGGGGACGGGAGCGCCGGTGCCGCCCGCACTCACGGAGAACCCCGCCCGGGCATGGGGCTGGTCAGGAGCATCCGGCCATTCTGGCGGCCCCTGGCGCCTCCCGACACGAGGGCGAGCGCGCCGTTCGCGCTCGTGACCCGCCCCGGCGCCCTCTGCTCAGAGGCCGATGAGGACGGCTGAGGGCCGGATCACCCCCGCTCCGTGCCGCCGGTCCGTACAATGCCTGCACACCCCAGGGACCGCCCGGCGCCTCTCAGCCGGTTCGGCCGTGAACACGGGCGGATGCCGCACCGTTCAGGGCCTGTGTCCCCCGGATGGCGCATCCGATCGAGGTGGCGGGCCACCTCACCCTCCCGACAACTCCGAGGACACCTCCCATCATCGACATCCTGGCCTACGTTGCCCTTGGGCTGGGCGTGGTCATCGCCGTGTCCGGTCTGGTCTATTCCCGGCGTCTCTCCGACCGTCTCAGCGCGACCCGCGAGGCGGAGATGGGACGGCTCCGCGAAGAGCGGGGCGCCGCCGAGCAGGAGCGCGCGTCGATCGTGCTCGCCGCCCGCGAGGAAGCGCACCGACTGCGCTCCGACGCCGAGGCCGAGGTGCGCGAACGCCGGGCCGAGGTCGCGCGCCAGGAGCAGCGGCTGGCTCAGCACGAGGAGGGCCTGGAGAAGCGCAACCGCGACGTCGAGCAGGGCGAGCAGCGGCTCACCCGCCGCGAGGAGGAGCTGGAGCAGACCCGCCAGCACATCGAGGAGGAGCGCACCGGCATCGCCAAGGAGCTGGAGAGGGTCGCCGGCATGAGCCAGGACGAGGCCCGGGCCGAGCTGCTCCACGAGGTCGAGGCCGAGCTCGACCACGAGGTCGCCGAGCGCATCCGCGCCTCCGAGCTGAGGGTCCGCGAGGAGGCCGACGAGCGGAGCCGCGAGATCCTGATCACCACCATGCAGCGCCACGCCTCGGAGCAGACGGGCGAAGCGGCCGTCACCGTCCTCCACCTCCCGACCGACGACCTCAAGGGCCGGATCATCGGCCGCGAGGGGCGCAACATCCGCGCTCTGGAGGCGGCCACCGGGATCGATGTCATCGTCGACGAGACCCCGGAGTCGGTGGTGCTCTCCGGCTTCGACCCGGTGCGCCGGGAGGTGGCCAAGGTGGCCCTGGAGCGGCTCTTCGCCGACGGCCGGATCCACCCCGCCCGGATCGAGGAGGTGGTCGCCAAGAGCCGGGCGGAGATCGCCGACCGGCTGCGCGAGGAGGGGGAGGCCGCCTGCCAGGAGATGGGCATCACCGGCGTCCACCCCGAGCTGGTCAAGCTCCTGGGCACGCTCCGCTACCGCAGCGTCCATGGCGCCAACGTCCTGGCCCACAGCAAGGACACCGCCGAGGTGGCCGGCATGCTCGCCGCCGAGATCGGCTACGACGTCCAGGAGGCTCGCGAGATCGGCCTCTTCCACGACATCGGTCTGGCGGTGGAGCAGCACGTGGAGGGCTCCCACGCCATCATCGGCGGTGAGATCCTGGCCCGCCTGGGACGGCCCGCCGCCGTCGTCCACGCGGTCCGGGCCCATCACTACGACGAGGAACCGCACGGCATCGGCGCCTTCGTGCTGATGACCGCCGACGCCATCACCGCCTCGAGGCGGGGGGCCCGCCGGGAAACCCTGGCCTCCTCCATCAAGCGGCTGGAGCGCCTGGAGCAGATCGCCGACGAGCTCCCCGGGGTGGAGCGCAGCTTCGCGATCCAGGCCGGCAAGGAGCTGCGCGTCATGGTCCGGCCGGAGCAGGTCGACGACGACCGGGCCCAGATCATGGCCCGCGAGATCGCCAAGCGGCTGCACGCCGAGGCGAGCTACACGGGCCGGATCAAGGTGGTCGTCATGCGTGAGACCAGGAGCGTCGAATACGCCAAGTGAGGGTGGGCTCCGCCGGGGTCCGGTCCGACCTCTGGTAACAATCGGGTCGCGGGACCCGGTGTGGCGAGTCCGGTAAGCAGAATTCCCATTCACCGCTATGCTTTCGTCGTCGCAGGGATCTCAGCAACCGCCCACACAGGGCAGGGCACCACTCGTGGAAATCCTCAAGGTCTCGGCAACCAGCAAGCCGGTCTCCGTGGCCGGAGCCATCGCGGGAGTGATCCGCAGCCAGCAACGGGTGGAGGTGCAGGCCATCGGGGCTGGCGCGATCAACCAGGCCATCAAGGCCATCGCGATCTCCCGGGGCTATGTCGCCCCGGGAGGCATCGACCTGGTCTGCATCCCCTCGTTCATCGACATCTCCATCGACGGCGAGGAGCGCACCGGGATCCGTCTCCTGATCGAATCGCGCTGAGCCGGGCCCGGGCCCCCCTCTGTGCCCGGCGGCGTCAGTCCCGGTGATCCCGGTAGTAGCGGTACCGCTCAATCGGCCTGAGGGCCTCGGGATCGGCGCCATCCCTGACCCGCCTCCGGACGTCCGCCCAGACCAGAAGGGTGAGGGCGACGAAGAGCAGGACCGGGAGACCGATGGCTACCCACATGCGACCAGGCCCCGCCCCCACACGGTCAGGTGAGCGGCGATTGCCCCCGATCCGGGGCCGCTGTCAGCGGTCATGGTGCTCCGAGCGCTGAAGCTCCTTGTCCACCCAGTCCGGGTCCAGATGGCTGTCGAGCGACTCGGGCGTGCCCAGCGGTGGCCCGGTCAGCGACGGACCGAAGACCGACTCCGGGCCGAGACCCTCCTCCCGGGCGCCGGGCCGTGCGGACCTCGCCTCCTGGTCGCCAGGCCTTGCGGACCTCACCCAGAGCAGGGCCACGAAGCAGACCGCCAGCACCGCGATGATGATCACCCCGATCATGGCGCCATCATCGCACCCCGCCACGCCCCCCGTGGCCGGGCGCCGGCAGGGCCCAGGGGCCCCGAGTCCGATCACCGCCTCGGGGGCCAGTCCTCGTCACCGCCCCGAAAGACGTGTCTGCTCCAGCGCTCGAGCGCCTCAGGGTCGCCCTCTCCCCGCTGCCGGCGCTTCAGCTCACTCACGAGTCGGAGCGCCAGCGCGCCCAGGACGATGAGGAAGACGACCCCGAAGAACACCGCCTGCTTCATGGCGAGCTCGATTCTGGCACCCCCGGAGCGGCCGCGCGCGCGGGGGCCCGCCGGCGGCCCGACGGCCATGGCGAGGACTCCGGGGCCGGTCAGCCGCTAGTCTGGTGAACCTCTGATGCCCGCGCCACTCCCTCTGCTCAGCCCCTCCGCCCGCGGCTTCCAGGCGATCCCGCTCGCCCAGCGTCCCGCCGCCCGCCAGCCGATCGTCCCCGTCCTGGGCCGGCCGCCGCGGGTCCACCTCTGGCACATCGGCTGCCAGATGAACGACGCCGACCACGAGATGCTGGCCGAGCGCTTCGCCGAGCTGGGCTTCGTCCCCGACGCCGCCCTCGACGATTCGGACATCGCCGTGCTGATCACCTGCGCGGTCCGCCAGAACGCCGAGCAGAAGGTCTACGGGAAGTTCCGCGAGCTGACCGAATGGAAGCGGGCGCGGCCCGGCCGGGCCATCGCCATGACCGGGTGCATGGCCGTGGAGCACGGCTCCGCGCTGCTGGGCAGGCTGCCCGACCTCGACTACCTCTTCGACGTTCGCGACTGCGACGGCTTCTTCGCCCGCCTCCAGTCGGCCCACACCGCCGACCTCGACGGGCCGGTGCGCCTGCCCGCCTCCGACCGGCTGCTCGCCTACGTCTCGGTGATGGGCGGCTGCGATGAGATGTGCACCTACTGCATCGTCCCCTTCGTCCGCGGCCGGGAGACCAGCCGCCCACTCACCGAGATCGTGGAGGACGTGCACCGGCTGGTGGAGCGGGGCGTGCGCGAGGTCACCCTGCTCGGCCAGAACGTCAACTCCTACCGCGACCCGGCCACCGGTGGCGGCCTGCCCGAGCTGCTCGCCGCCGTGGACCGCGTCCCCGGGCTGTGGCGGCTGCGCTTCCTCACCTCGCATCCGCGCAACGCCGTCCCCGAGCTCTTCGCGGCGATGCGCGACCTCCCCAGCGTCTGCGAGCAGCTGCACCTGCCCGTGCAGGCGGGCGACGACGAGCTGCTCCGCCGCATGCGCCGCGTCTACACCGTGGACGAGTACCTCGCCAAGATCGACGCCGCGCGCAGCACGGTGCCCGGTCTCGCGCTCACCACCGACATCATCGTCGGCTTCTCCGGTGAGACCGAGGCCGAGTTCCTGGGCACCGAGCGGCTGCTCCGCTCCGTGCGCTTCGACGTGGTCCATCTCCAGGCCTACTCGGTGCGCCCCGGCACCGCGGCCGCACGGAGGCCCGACGACGTGCCGGTGCTGGAGAAGAAACGGCGGCTCAATCATCTCCTCGACCTCCAGCGGCGGATCGCCCTGGAGCGCAACCTCGCCCTGGTGGGGGAGAGGATCCAGATCCTGGTCGAATCCACGACCGATGACGGGCGACCATTCGGCCGCACCCGGCAGGGCAGGATCGCCCTGCTGCCGGCCGGCTCCGCCGTCCCCGGCGAGCTCTGTGAGGCGACGGTGCGCGGCGCCACCGCCTGGCAGCTGACCGCGGACGCCGAGGCCGCGGCGGCCTGACACCAGGGCGGGTGGTGGTGAGGGGCCGAGAGCGCGCGACACCCCCTCACCTGCGCGCCGACGACCTGCCCCCGGCCGGGCCCACCATCGACCTGGACGAGGCCGGCGACACGCCGATCCTCCGTGAGTACCGGGCGGTCAAGGCCGAGCATCCCGAGGCCCTGGTGCTGGCCCGGCTCGGTGACTTCTATGAGCTGTTCGGCACCGACGCCGAGGTGGCCGCCCCCGTCCTCGGCGTGACCCTGACCGGCCGGGGCTTCGGCAGCGCGGGCCGGCTCCCGATGTGCGGTGTGCCCCACCAGGCGGTCGCCGCCCACTTGCGCAGCCTGCTCGACGCCGGCCATCGGGTGGTGCTCTGGGACCAGGTCGGTGAGGTGGTGTCCGGGCATCTGGTGCGGCGCGAGGTCACGCGCGTGCTGAGCCCCGGAACCGCCGTCGACGCCGAGCTCCTGGAGGCGACCCGGGTGGCCCGGCTGGTCGCCCTCGCCGAGGCGGGCGGGGTGGTCGGGGTGGCGGCGCTCGACCTCGCCGGTGAGGAACTGGTGGTAACGGAGATCGCGGGCGGGGTCGGCGGGGTGGCGCTCCGCGACGAGTTGGAACGGCTGAACGTGGCCGAGCTCCTGGTCCCGGAGCCGGAGCGGCTGCCGGCGACGCTCCTCCCCGCGGTTGTCCGCACCCGGCTTCCGGAGCAGCTCTTCGACGCCCGCCGGGCGGCGGAGCGGCTCGCCGCCGCCACCGGCACCGCCAGCCTGCTCGGCCTCGGACTCGAGGGCATGCCCGCCGCCCTCCGGGCGGCCGGGGCGGTGCTCGGCTATTGCGAGCGCTCCCGGGTCGCGCTCGAACCCGGGCTGCTCCGCGTGACCCCCCGTCAGGCCGGGGACCTGATGCGCCTCGACCCGCCGACGCGACGCAACCTCGAGCTGCTCGAGCCCCTGGGCAGTGGGATGAGCCTGGCCCAGCTGCTCGACCGCACCCGGACCCCGATGGGGGCACGGCTGCTCCGGCGCCGCCTCCAGGAGCCGCTCACCGAGCCCGCGCCGATCGCGGCCCGCCTCGACGCGGTGGCCGCGCTGGTGACCGACCGCCCCCGGCGGGAGCGGCTCCGGCGAGGTCTCGGCGAGGTGCGCGACCTGGAGCGCCTGGTCGGGCGCGCCGTTCAGGGACTGGCGACGCCTCGCGACCTCGGCTCCCTGCGTGACTCCTGCGCGGCGCTCCCCGGCGTGGCCCGTCTCCTCGAGGGGCTTCCCGGCGAGCTCGCGGGTCTGGCCGCCACGGCCCTGCCCGCCCCGGAGGTGGGCCCCCATCTGGCGGCGCTCCTCGTCGACGACCCGCCACCCCTGGCCCGGGACGGGGGCTTCATCCGCCCGGGCGCCGACTCGGAGCTGGACGTGCTCCACGCGTCGGCGGCGGAGGCCCGCTCCTTCATCGCGGGACTGGAGGGAAGCGAGCGGGAACGCACCGGCATCCGCTCTCTGAAGGTGGGCTACAACCGCGTCTTCGGCTATTACCTCGAGATCCCGCACGCCCACCGTGACTCGGTGCCCGCCGACTACGTGCGCAAGCAGACCCTGGTCGGCGCCGAGCGCTACATCACCCCGCATCTGAAGGAGCAGGAGACGGTGGTGCTGAGTGCACGCGAGCGCGCCACCCAGAGGGAGAGGGAGCTGCTCGCCGAGGCGGTCCGGATGGTCACCGCCCACGCCACCGGCCTGCTGGGTTGCGCCACCGCCTGTGCCGCCGCCGACGTCTGCCAGTCGCTCGCCACCGTCGCCGACGAGGAGGGCTGGACCCGTCCCGAGGTCGACCGCTCGACCGTCACCGACATCGAGGCGGGGCGCCACCCGCTGGTCGAGGGCAGCCTCGGACGTGGCCAGTTCGTGGCCAACGATACGAGCCTCGACGTCGCCCACCGGATCGTCATCCTCACCGGGCCGAACATGGCCGGCAAGTCCACCTACCTTCGCCAGGTGGCACTGATCACGCTCCTCGCCCAGGTCGGCAGCTTCGTGCCGGCGGCGCGGGCGCGGCTCGGGGTGTGCGACCGGATCTTCACCCGGGTGGGGGCCCAGGACGACCTGGCGGCGGGCATGTCCACCTTCATGGTCGAGATGGCCGAGACCGCCGCCATCCTGCGCCAGGCCACCGCCCGCTCTCTGCTCGTCCTCGACGAGATCGGCCGGGGCACCTCCACCTACGACGGGCTGTCGATCGCCCAGGCGCTGGTCGAGCACATCCATGACTCCCCCCAGCTCAACTGCCGCACCCTCTTCGCCACCCACTACCACGAGCTGACCGCGCTCGCCGACCGGCTGCCCCGGGTGGTCAACGCCCGTGTCGAGGTCCTCGAGGAGGGCGAGAGCGTCACCTTCCTGCACCGGATCCACCCCGGCGGTGCCGACCGCTCCTACGGGATCCAGGTGGCGAAGCTGGCAGGCCTGCCCGCGGGTGTGCTGGCGCGGGCTCGCGAGATCCTCGGCGAGCTGGAGCTGCACCGGCCGCTGGAGGCGGACCGGCCGGGCCCCGCCCAGCTCGACCTCGGCATCGCGCCACCGGCCGCGCACCCGGTGCTGGACGAGCTGGCCCAGCTCGACCTCGACGGGCTGACGCCCCGCGAGGCGCTCAGCAAGCTCGCCGAGCTGCAGCAGCGAGTCGGCCGGTGAGCGCACCGATCCGGCTGCTCCCGCCCCAGGTCGCCGACGCCATCGCGGCCGGGGAGGTGGTGGAGCGCCCCGCCGCCGCCGTCAAGGAGCTCTGCGAGAACGCTCTCGACGCCGGCGCCACCCGCATCGACGTCGACCTCGAGGGCGGAGGATTGCTGCGCATCGCGGTGGCCGACGACGGCGCGGGCATCGCCGGTGACCAGCTCCGACTGGCGGTGGCCCGCCATGCAACCTCCAAGCTCGCGTCGGTCGACGACCTCGCCCACGTGCGCAGCCTCGGCTTCCGCGGCGAGGCGCTGGCCAGCATCGCCGCGGTCAGCGACCTGCGGCTGATCAGCCGGGCCGGCGGGGCCGAGACCGCCTGGTTGCTGCACTGCCGCGCCGGCGAGGTGCTCGAGGAGAGAGCCGCGGCGCGTGCCCCGGGGACCACGGTGGAGGCCTGTGACCTCTTCCACAACACCCCGGCCCGGCTCGCATTCCTGCGTGGTGAGCGCAGCGAGTCGGCGGCCGCCGTGCGCGCGGTCTCCGACCTGGCACTCACCCATCCCGAGGTGGGGTTCAGCTGCCGGAGCGACGACCGGTTGGCGCTGCGCAGCGTCGGCGGGAGCCTGCTCGACGCCGCGGCCGCGGTCTTCGGAGCCAACGCGTCGGAGCTGGTGGTCGTGGACGCCGCCGGCGACATCCAGGTCTCCGGCCTGATCAGCGAACCGCGCAACCACCGGGGAACCCGCACCGGGCTGGTGGTGGTGGTCAACGGGCGACGGGTCTTCAACCGGGCGCTCACCGCGGCGGTGGAGGAGGCCTACTCCGGCCTGCTCCCCACCGGGCGCCATCCCTTCGGGGTGGTGCAGGTCACCCTGGATCCCGCACTGGTCGACGTCAACGTGCACCCCACCAAGCGGGAGGTCCGCCTCCGCGAGGAGGGGCGCGTCTTCGGCGCCGTCCAGCGCGCCTGTTGGAGCGCGCTTCAGGAGGCCCGGCTGAGCGTCGCCGGGGTCCGCCTGCCCCAGCTTCACGGCGGCCCGCTGCCTGCGCCCACCTCCGGGTCCGAGGCGGAGGCCCAGCTCGAGCTGCGTGACACCAGCGCCGTCACCTGGGGGGCGAGAGCCGACGCGGACACCGCGGAGCTGGTCGGGCCCGATCATCGCCTTGCCGATCTCGCACCGCTGCGCCCCCTGGCGCAGGCGGCGGACGGGTGGCTGGTCGCCGACTCGCCCCAGGGCCTGGTCCTCGTGGATCCCCACGCCGCCCACGAGAAGGTCCTCTACACGGAGCTGCTGGCGGAGGCCGAGGCAGCCGCCGGCGAGGGACGCGGGGCCGCCTCGCAGCTCCTGCTGGTGGACACCGTGGTGAGCGTCGAGCCGGCCGCGCTGGAGAGGATGTCGGAGAACCTCGACACGCTGGCGGGGCTGGGGTTCCAGCTCGAGCCATTCGGTCCGGGGCTGGTGCGCTGCCGCGCGGTCCCGCTGGCGGCGGGGGCGACCGACCCGGAGCGCCTGGTCCGGGAGCTGCTCGACAGCCTGCAGGTCGCCGGGGACCGGCCGAGCCGGCGCCGCCGCCTGGCCGCGCTCACCGCCTGCCACGCGGCGGTCCGCCTCGGTGACCGCCTCGACGCGCGAGAGCAGGGCCATCTCCTGGAGCGACTGGTGGTGACCCCCGGAGGGCTCACCTGCCCCCACGGCCGGCCCACCGTGATCGTGCTCGACGACCGCAGCCTGCGCCGCGCCTTCGCCCGCCCGGCGGTCTGACCCCGGCCGGCGGCACCACGGCGGCGCCGGGGCTCCGCGAGCCCGGTCGCTGTGCCACGCTATCGACAAGGGGGGCGTGCTGTCCTCCCCGGGTCCGAGGGGTGGGATGGAGCAGACACCCATCGCCAAGATGCTGCCGCCGGCTCGACCGGCCGGCTGCATCGCGCGCCCCAAATTGGTCGCACGGATCACCGAGGTCCTGGGACGGCGGCTGACCACCGTGGTGGCCGAGGCCGGGTACGGGAAGTCGACGCTGCTCACGTCGTGGTGGGAGATCACCCCCTGTGCGTGGTACACGGCCGATCACACCGACCGCGACATGCCCTCGCTGGCCCGCCACCTCACCGACGCCCTCCGGCTGCGCGTCCCCGAGCTTCGGGGCGGCCTGACCCGCGCCATCGAAGGGTTGTCGTCCGAGGCGGGCCCGCCCTCGCGGGCGGACGCACTCGGGTCACGCCTCGCTCAGGTCCTGCAGGAGCACGTGGCCACCGATCTCGTCCTGATCGTCGACGACGCCGACGAGCTGGGGACGGCGAACCCCTCGGCCCGGCTGATCGAAGCCCTGTGCCGCCACGCCGCCCCTCAGGTCCATCTGGTTCTCGCAGGTCGCAGCCGGCCGCCGTTCCCGGTCGAGCGGCTTCGCGGCCAGGGCCAGCTGCTCGAGATCGGCGGGGATCAGCTCGCGTTCACCCCGGAGGAGATGGCCGAGCTCGTCGAGGACCGGCTCGGGCCCGGTGCCGGGGCATTGGGGGAGCGGCTGCACCGGCTGGCCGGGGGCTGGCCGGCCGCCGCGACCCTCGCCCTGGAGGCGCTGCGCGAGGCGCCCCCGGAGACCCGGCAGTCGGTGCTCGCCGGGCTCGACAAGGCGCGCCCGCTCCTCTTCGCGTATCTGGCCGAGGAGGTGTTCGCGCATCAGCCCGCCGAGCTCCGAGACCTGATCAGCCGGACCGCGATCTTCGACCAGTTCACGCCTCAGCTCTGCCTGGCGACCGGGATGACGACCTCCGCGGCCGTCGTCGACGAGCTCGCCCGTCAGAGCCTCTTCGTCGAACGGCGCCAGGACGGTTCACTGGCGCTGCGACCGCTCATTCGCGACTACGCACGGGAGCATCTGCCGCTCGGCGGCGCGGCGGCGAGCGGGCTGCGCATCGAGGCCGCGAAGTGGTTGGAGAGCACCGGTGACCCGGCCGGTGCGGTCCAGACCCTGCTCGCCGCCGGAGCGCCGGAGCAGCTGGCCGCCCTGCTGGAGCGGCGTGGTTCCGCGCTTCTCGCGGAGGGCCATGTCGCCACCGCCCTCGAGGCCTGCCGGGCGATCCCTCCACCGTTGCGCACGCACGCCGTGGAGCAGCTCGAGGGCGAGGCCCGGCAGGTCCAGGGGGATTGGAAGGGAGCGCTGGCCTGCTTCGATCGCGTTGCCGCCGGCCGTGACCAGCTCCCGGCCGCGCTGGCCTGGAGGATGGGGCTGCTCCACTACCTGCGGGGGCGGCTGGGGGCGGCCCTCGCCGTCTACGAGCGCGGATTGAACGACCACGACGCCGAGCCGGGCGAGATGGGCCTGCTGCTGGCCTGGACAGCCACCGCTCACTGGCTGCGCGGCGACATCGCCTCCTGCCGCGCGCTCGCCGGCCAGGCGCTGAGCGTTGCGGACGGTTGCGGCGACCACAGGGCCCAGGCCGCCGCGCACACCGTGATGGCCATCCTCGCTGCCAATGAAGGTGACCGGCGCGGCAACGATGCCCACTACCTGCTGGCGCTACGCGCGGCGGAGGATGCCCGCGACGTCCTCCAGACCGTACGGATCCGGACCAATCACGCCTCCCATTTCCTGGAGGAGGGTGCGTACCCGGAGGCGCTTCAGGAGCTCGAGGTGGCGGTGCGTCTCGCCGAGCTCACCTCCTTCGCCAACTTCCACGCCCTCAGTCTCTGCAACCGCGGCGAGACCAAGCTGCGGATGGGGCGGCTCGACGAGGCACTGGTCGACCTCGAGGCGTCCCGGGACCGGTACCAGCAGATCGGCTCGGAGATGGTCGCATACGCGCTGAGCGCAGTCGGCGAGGTCCACCGGGAGCGCGGGAACCTGGCCCAGGCGCGCGCGGCCTACGAGGAGGCGGTCAGCATCGCCGAGACGTCCGGCGATCAGCAGGCCCTGATCCCCGCGCTGGCCGGTCTGGCGACCGTGCTCGCCGCGGACGAACCGGAGCGGGCGCGTCGGATCGCCGGGCGGGCGGTCGCCGCCGGGACCGGTCTCGAGTACGTGGCAGCGCTGGTCGCTGCCGGCTGGGTGGCCACGGTGTGCGGGGACAGCGCCGCGGCCCGCGCGATGGCGGACCGGGCTATCTCGGCTGCCCGCTCCCGGCGTGACCGTGCCGGCCTGGCCGAGGCCCTCGCACTCATGGCGATGAGCGCGGAGAGGCCGGAGCGCGAGACCCGGCACCTGCGCGAGGCGGCCGAGATCTGGCGGGAGATCGGCAACCCGCTGGGCGAGGCGAAGATCGATCTGGCGCTGGCGGCCGTCGAGAGAGGGACGGGAGCGGCGGCACGGCGCCGGCTGGCAGAGCGTCGCCTCGAGCGGCTGGGCGTCCATGGACACCACGGCGTCGGTGCCGCCGCGGGAGTGCTGGCACTGGTCGGCCGCGGCAAGCGCGAGGCGGTGCGCATCGAGACGCTCGGCGGCTTCGCCGTTCAGCGCGGAGGCGAGCCGGTGCGCCACTCGGAGTGGCAGTCCAAACGGGCCCGGGAGCTGCTCAAGCTGCTGGTGGCACGCCGCGGCCGCGCCGCGTCACGAGGCTTCCTCATGGAGACGCTCTGGCCCGACGAGGAACCGGCCAGGCTGGCCAACCGGCTCTCGGTGGCGCTGACCACCGTGCGCAGCGTCCTCGACCCCGAGCGTCGGTCGTCCGACGAGTACATCATTGCCGACAACGACGCGGTGGCCCTCAACATCGAGGCGCTCGACGTCGATCTGGAGTGGTTCCTGGGCGCGGCCGCGAATGGCCTGGAGGCGGTGCGGCGCGGGGCCGTGGAGAGCGCGCTCCCCACCCTGGAGGCCGCGGCCGGCGCCTACTGCGGCGACTTCCTGGAGGAGAACCCCTACGACGAGTGGGCGCTCGCCCCGCGCGAGGAGGCCCGGGCAGCCTTCGTCGCTGTGAGCCACGCCCTGGCCGCCCAGGCGGTCACGGCGGCCAGACCCGACGACGCGGTCCCCCACCTGCTCCGGATCCTGGAGATCGACCGCTACGACGAGCAGGCGCACATCGGCCTGGTCACCGCCCTCGCCGGCGCCGGGCGGCACGGCGAGGCCCACCGGCACTACCTCAACTACCGCCGCGCCATGGACGATCTCGGGGTCGAGCCGGCTCCGTTCCCCAGCCGGCGCGCCGAGGGACCCCCGCCGGGGCACGGCGCCCCGGCCTTCAGCCGGCCTTAAGGGAACCCGAAGCGCGCCCTCTAGGCTGCAAAGGCATGGAGACCTTCATGGTGCGGGTCTGGAAGCCCAGCGGCGAAGAGCGCCTCGAGGGGGTCAGGGGTTCGGCGGTTCACCTCAGGACGGGGCGGCAGATCACCTTCTCCCAGCCCGAGCGACTGATCGCGTTTCTGAGCGCCGACGGCATCGCCGACGACCACCCCGCAGCCACGACGAGTTCCTCCGCCATCGTTGACCAGGAGTAGAGAGCCATGACACTGCGCAGGATCGTTCCCTTGCTGGCCGGGCTGGCCGCCATCTCGCTGGCGGCGTGCGGTTCCTCATCGGTCGCGCCGACCGCATCCTCCTCCAACACCGGCACGACGCCCCCATCGGCGGCCGCCACGCCCACCCCGACCCCCACGGCCTCCAGCGGCCCGCTGACGGGGGCGTGGTCGGGCAGCTACAGCGGCGCATTCAGCGGCACCTTCACCCTGATGTGGACGGAGTCGGGGTCGGCCCTCAGCGGCAGCATCGACCTCTCGCCCGGAGGCACCGAGTCCCTCACCGGGACCGTCAGCGGCAGCACCATCACCTTCGGGGCGGTCGGCTCCGAGGCGATCACCTACAACGGCACGGTCTCGGGCAGCTCCATGTCGGGCAACTACACGGTCCAGGGTGCCGGCGGCGGCAGCTGGATGGCGAGCAAGACCTCCTGAGCCGTCTCCTGGTGACCGGCGCCCCACGAGGGGGCGCCAGGCGGGTCGCCGTGGGCACAAGCCCCGGCGGCCCGCCGCGGGCGGTGATGGCGCGGATGACCTGGCGCGATGCGGCAAGCTACATCGCGTGACCGTCAACGGTGATCAGCAGCGCGCCGCCCCCAGCCTGCCGCTCGCCGTGGCCGTGGTGGGGCCGACTGCCACCGGGAAGACCTCGCTGGCCGTCCGCCTCGCCCAGCGCCTGGGCAGCGCCGAGCTGATCAACGCCGACTCTCGGCAGGTCCTTCGCGGTTTGCGTGTCGGGACCAACGCGCCCTGCGCGGCAGACCTGGCCGGCGTGCCCTGCCATCTTCTGGGCATCGCCGATCCGGGTGAGCCGTTCTCGGTCGCGGACTGGCTGGCGGCGGCCCGGGACTGTCTCGCCGATCTCGGCGCCCGCGGGGTGCGCCCGATCCTGGTGGGGGGCACCGGCCTCTACGTCCGCGCCCTGCTGGACGGCCTCGACCTGGACGGGCGGGCGCCTGACCGGGAGCGCCGCGCCGCCCTCAACGCTCGCGCCGCCAGTCCGGAGGGGCTCGCAGCACTCACTGCTGAGCTCCATCGCGCCGACCCGGAGGGCGCGGCGACCATCGACCTGCGCAACCCGCGCCGGGTGGTCCGCGCCGTCGAGATCGTCGAGGACCGCGGCAGCCTGGCAGCAAGGGGGCGGAACTGCGGCCTGGTCACCGGCCCGCGCATCGGGCTCGACGCCCCCTCCCCGCTGCACCGCCGCTGGGTCCTCGAGCGGGCGGAGGCGATGTTCGCGGGTGGTCTGCTCGAGGAGACCGCGGACGCGCTCGCCCGCGGGGTCACCGCCGCCGCCCTGGAGGGCTCCGGCATCGGCTACTACGAGGCCCTCGAGGTGCTCGGCGACCGGATGTCGAAGACCGAGGCCACCGCCGAGATCGCCCGCCGGACGCTCCGCTACGCCAGGGCGCAGCGCACCTGGTTCCGCGCCGACCACGCGGTCGAGTGGCTGCGGCGGGACGACGACGCCGACCTCGACGCCGTCACAGAGCGGGCCCTCGCGCTCGCTGCCGGCGCCTGACGGCGGGCCGCCCACCACCTGCCCGCAGCGCTTGAGGGGCAGCCGCCCCCCGAACATACGTCAGGAACATCCGTTTGCGCAGCGCCCCGATCCGTGCTACAGTCGAGCCTGCCCGACACGCTGAGAGGTGAGACACACGACATGGCAGACGCTCTCAACCCGCGCCAGCGGCAGATCATCGAGTTCCTCCGCGAGCACGGACGCACCCATGCCTACCCGCCCACGGTCCGGGAGATCGGATTGGCGGTCGGGCTCAGCTCGTCCTCGACCGTCCAGAACCACCTGAACTCGCTCGAGGCCAAGGGCTACATCCGGCGCGATCCCACCAAGTCGCGCACCGTGGAGGTGGTCGGTCACGAGCCCGCCTCCACGCACACCGCGCCGCGCGTCCTCTCCCTGCCCCTGGTGGGCCGGGTCGCCGCGGGCACGCCGGTGCTCGCCGAGCAGAACGTCGAGGACCACATCTCGGTCGGCCAGGAGCTGGCCGGCGGCGACGGCGCCTACGCCCTCACCGTCCACGGCGACAGCATGATCGACGCCGGCATCCTGGACGGCGACCTGGTCGTGGTGCGGCCCCGCCGCGATCCCCCGCCCAACGGCACGATCGTCGTGGCCCGGATCGAGAACGAGGTCACCGGCGAGGGGGAGGTGACGGTCAAGCGTTTCTTCCGCGAGGGGGGGCGCGTCCGTCTCCAACCGGAGAACGCGCGACTCGATCCCATCTACGTGAGCGGCGAGCTCTCCCTGGAAGGGGTCGTCACCGCGGTCATCCGCGTCGTCCACTGATCCCGGCGGGAGGGACGGCCGCCCCCGCCTACCCGTACCAGGTGCTGTCGCCCGGTGGTTCTTCCGGAGGCTCCCCGCCGTGGTCAGCGAACTGCTGGCCGCCGGCGTCGTCCCCGCTCCCGTCGTCCTCCGGCCAGTGCCCGTTCTCCTCGTCGCCGAACAGGTCCTCGGCCGGCAGTGAGTCGAGGTAGCGGTCGAGGTACTCGGCCAGGTCCGCGGTGGCCTCTCCGTGCGCGGTCACACGAGTCGTCCCATCGTCATCGATAGCGCTCACGGCGAGGTCAGGGCGGTGGTCGACGAGCAGGGGAATCGCCGGCAGGACAGCGAGCGGCAGGGCCACCAACACCACCGGCGTCACCGCGGTGAGGATGAGCAGCACGAGCACGATGGCGATGGCGAGACCGGCGGCCAGGTCGGCGCCATAGCGGAAGCGCTGCGCGGCCTTCAGCACCAGATAGTGGGGCCCGCGCTCCGCCACCGTCATGCCCGGCACGCGCGTGACGTCCACGTGATCGAGCACGTCCTTGGCCGGTAGGCTGGTGCGCACCGCGATCTGGTAGGGGACGGTGGCCGTCCCCTTGCCGATGGCTTCCTGTCCTTTCACGTGTCCCTGACTCGACGAGCGGGCCTCGAAGCGCCGGCGTGAACGGCCGGATGGCTCCGCGCCCCCTGGCGAGGGCGGCCCCTATCCTGCGGCATCAGCGTCCCTGTGGGAACGGTCTCCCTGGCTCGTCACGCAACCGTCGAGGGCGGCGGCGGCGATGCGTGATCCGTGGTCACCTGCCGGTACGGTAGCCGACATCATGCCCGGTGCGGGCGGGACCACGCCGGCTCTGTCGGTTCGCCATCTCCCCGGGTCGACGTGCCCCTGGAACTGTCGGAAGTTATGGATTAGTATGGGAACGGTTAAGAACTGATTAGGGGACCCCAGGATGTCCGTTCACCCCCTGGTGGTGGAGGGGGGAGGGAAGGGACGATCGCGGGCCCCGGTCTGGCGGTGCGCGCCACTCGGCGTCGCCCTGGTGGCCGCGCTCACCACCGGCGTCCCCGCCGCCGGCACCGCCGGCGCGAACCATCCATCCCAGGGCATCAGCGCCGTCGCCCTGACCCGGGCGGTGGAGTACTCGCTGGTCGACACGATGACCTTCGCCAACCCGGCGGGAACCCAGATCCTGGGGAGCGGGATCATCGTCTCCGGCACCGGGCTGGTGCTCACCGATTACCACGTGGTTCGGGACGCGGTCTACGTCGGGCTGACCATCGGCGGCCAGGGTGGCGTCTATCCCGCATCCGTCGTGGTCGCCAACCCGGACGATGATGTCGCCCTGCTCCAGATCAATGCCGACCCCCCGCTCACGCCGGCCCGGTTGGATCTCGGCTCTGCGGTCAGGGTCGGCCAGCCGGTGGTCGCGATGGGCAACGCGCAGGGCAGGGGTGTCGCCCCCAGCGCGGTGACCGGCCGGCTGGTCGCGCTCCACCGCTCGATCAGCTACACGGTCGGTTCCAATGTGGTCGACCTCGGAGGGGTCATGGAGGTTGCGGCGCCCATCTTCGGCGGTGACTCGGGCGGCGCCCTCGTCGATGCCGCCGGGAGCGTCGTCGGCATGATCGCCGCCGGTGCGGGGGATGTCCCTTGCACCGCGCAGGACGTCTGCCCGCTGAGCACGGCGTTCGTCATCCCCATCGAGCAGGCGCTCGCGGAGATCGGCTACACGGGACTTCCTTAGCGACGGGCGACCGCCGTGACGTCGTCGGGACGATCCCCGGGCCCGACGTGCACTCCCGGGCTCAGCCCGCCGGGAGCACGAGCGTCTCGCCCGGCTGGATGACCGGCGAGCTCAGCCGGTTGGCGCTCAGGATGCCGGCGATCTCGTCCTGGATGTCACCGCCGGAGTAATGGCTCGCGGCGATGCTCCAGAGCGTGTCCCCGGAGCGCACCACCACCGTGGTCGCGGCGGTCGGCGCCGAGCTGACGCTCACCCCACCCGCCAGTCCCCAGCCGACGCACACCGCCAGGGCCGCCACGAGCAAGGTGCGCCCCAGCGGCCAGGGGCGGGGGCGCGGCAGGCGGCGGGTGGGTTGCAGGTCGGCGATCACCGCGGGGTTCCCAGAACGTCTGTTCCCATGGCCACCCAGCCTAACGCAAACACCTGTTCGCCGTCAAGGTTCGACCGATAATCGCCCCCGTGGAGCCTCGCGTCCGTGTCGCCGTGTGCCTGACCGCGGCCGGGCGGCTGCTCCTGGTCGCTCACCGCAAGGAGGCCCATCGCTACTGGTTGCTGCCCGGCGGGGGAGTCGAGAGAGGGGAGACGCTCGTCGAGGCCGCCCACCGTGAGCTGCTGGAGGAGACCGGGATCGAGGTGACGGTGGGGCGTCTGGTGATGCTCTGCGAGGCGATCGAGCCGGGCGGACGTCACCTCGTCAACCTGATCTTCACGGGAACTGCGGCCCCGCCGGAAGCCGGACCGCCATCCTCCGGACCGACCCCAGAAGGGGTGCTCCCGCCCCTCGAGGCCGGCACCGACGCCGCCATCGACGAGGTGCGCTGGGTGACCCGCGACGAGCTCCTCGGGCTGGAGCTGCACCCCCCGATCGGCGCGGCCATCGCGGCCGCCTGGGCGGACGGTTTCGCCGGCGACGTGCTGGTCCTCGGCAACGTCTGGGCGGACGACCCGCGGCCGGGTGCGGATCGATCCAGGGAACACCGGGAGTAGCGGCGGCGTGCCCCGCCTCGGCCGCTCCGCTTCGTAGGATCACCACGACGATGTGGTCGAGCACCATCGACGCCGACGGCCCCGTGCATGTCGCCGAGTGGGGTTCGGGGCCGGCGCGGATCGTCCTGGTGCACGGGCTGGGCGGAGCCCACCTCAACTGGATGCGGGTCGCCCCCCAGCTCACCCGCTACGGGCGGGTCCTGGCGCCCGACCTGCCCGGCTTCGGTCTCACCCCGGTCGCCGGACGCCCGACCACGGTCGCCGCCTACACCGCCCTCCTCGACCGCGTCCTCGCTGCGACGTGCGAGAGCCCCGTCGTCCTGATCGGCAACTCGATGGGAGGGTTGATCGCCCTCCTCGAAGCGGCTCAGCATCCAGAGCGCGTGGCCGGTCTGGTGCTGGTCGATGCCGTCCTCCCCGGCCGCTGGCGGCAGTGGCGGCCCCGGCTGGTGCTGGCCTCCTGCGCCGCCTACGTGGTGCCGAGCCTGGGGCGCAGATTCCTCGCCCGCGTGCGCGACCGGCTGAGCGTCGAGGAGCTCGTGGCCGGCGCGCTCCGCCTCTGCGCGCAGCACCCCGAACGCATACCCGCCGACGTTGTCGAGGCGCACGTGGAGCTGGAGCGCAGGCGAGGCCGAAACCCCGACGACGACGACGCCTACGTGCTCGCGGAGCGCTCCATCTTCAGTGCGCTGGTCCACTCCGCCGCGCTGCGCGCCCGGCTCGACCGCGTGTCCGTCCCCACCCTGGTGGTCCACGGCGACACCGACCGGCTGGTCCGGGTGATCGGCGCCCGCCGGGCCAAGCGGCGGCGGCCGGACTGGGACCTGAGGGTCCTCGCCGACGTCGGCCACGTGCCCATGATCGAGGTCCCGTACCAGTTCCTGGAGATCCTGGACGACTGGCTCCGCGCCCACGGGCTGGGGACCGCGCCGGTCACGCCGGCCGCCGGGGTTGCGTCACCCGGCGTCTAGAATCGGGGGCCATGCCACCGCGCGTTCACCGCTACCAGACCCAGCTGACCTGGCACGGCTCCACCGCGGGCGGCTACGCGGGGTACGACCGCACCCACAGGGTGTCCGCCCCTCCGGGCGACGTCACGCTCACCCTGAGCGCCGATCCCGCCTTCCGGGGCAACCCCGAGCTGCCCAACCCCGAGCAGCTGCTCCTGGCGGCGGCCAGCTCCTGCCAGCTGCTCAGCTTCCTGGCCCTGGCGGCGCTGGAGGGGATGGACGTCGTCGACTATGCCGACGACGCCGAGGCGATCATGCCAGAAGAGGACAAACCTGTCCGGATCACGGGGATCACCCTGCGGCCTCAGGTGGTGATCGCCTCAGGGTCCCCCGAGAAGGTCCGGGAGCTGATGGTGCGCGCCCACCACGACTGCTTCATCGCCAGCAGCGTCAACGCCGAGATCAGCATCGAGCCCGAGATCCACTTCGCTGACGGGACCCGGCCGCTCCACCTGGTCTGACCCGGGGCTCAGGGCTCGCCGACCTCGCGCAGGTAGTCGCCCAGGCGCGTGTAGGCGGCCCGCTTGCGCCGGTCGGTGATCTCCGTGTAGACCCGCAGCGTCTCCAGGGTGGCGTGGCCGAGCACCTCCTGGACCAGCCGGACGTCGCCGTCGGTGGCCTCCAGGAGCGTGGTCGCGGCGGTGTGGCGCGCGGCATGCGGGCTGCGCAGCCCCTCGATCAACCGGTACGCGTCCGGGTCATGGGCAAACCGGCGGCGCAGCGCCGTCAGCGCCCGGCGCGCCCCATCAGTGGTCAGCCGGTTGTCGGGGAGCACCCGCCCGCCCGGCATGTCGGCATGGGCAACGCTGATGAACAGGGCGGGAGAGGCGTCCTGGCCGCGGGCCAGGAGGTAGTCGTGAACCGCCGCCCAGGCGTCCTCGGTGAGGAAGACGGTGCGGTGCTTGCCGCCCTTGCCGAGCACCCGGAAGCCATCGGGCCGGAGATCGCGCCGGTCGAGCGCGCATGCCTCTCCGATCCGGCAGCCGCTGCTGATCAGGAAGTGGACCAGGGCGCGGTCACGGAGGTCGCGCATGCCCTCACGGGGAAGCGCGGCCAGGAGGCGGGGAACCACCTCGGTGGCGATGGGATGGGGGTCGCCGACGATGTAGCGGGGGACGACCACCCGACGTGAGAGCTCGTCTGCGATCCAGCCCTCGTCGTACGCGTAGCCGAGGAACTGGCGCAGCGCCACCAGCGCCCTGGCCCGTGTGCGGGGGTGGGGGAGGGCCTCCGCCAGCTCGATCTGGTAACGACGCAGCGCCGCCGCGTCCAGGCCCTCGCAGAGACCCGAGCCCGGAGCCCGCGCCCGCGCGAAGGCGACGAACTTGGCCAGGTCGTACCGGTAGGCCCGGACGGTCGTGGGCGGACGGTTGCGCTGGACCCGCAGATAGTCGAGGAACTGCTGGACCTGGTCGGGCAGGGCGTCGTCGGGACCCGGGATCTGCCCGGCCCAGGCCGGGAGGCGGAGGCGATGCGGCGCGGTGGGGCGACGCTTGGGAGGGACACGGACCGGCATCGTTCCTCTAATGATGCGGCCGGGCGGCCCGAGTGCGCGGGTGGCGCCAACCTCGCTCCGGAACCCGCGCGCTAGGCTTCCGCACCATGATCGCCATCGCGCTCGTGAAGGGTGACGGGGAGGAGCCCGACCGGACCTGGATGGCGCTCTCCGACGGGGAGACGCGCCTGGTCGCCGTCCACGTGCTCCACGACCTTCCCCACCTCGTCGTCGAGTCCCTCTTCGGCATCGACCACGGGCTCTGGGGCGTGCTCGCCCAGGGCGGCTTCGCGCCTGCCAACCGCGCCGTGAGCGCTCGCGGCGCCCGGCGCGTGCGCCTGGTGACAGACGCCCCCCTGGACGAGCTGGCGCAGCGGCACTGGGTCGACCACATGGTCGCCAAGACGGTGACCAACGCGGTCGTCAACCGCTGGGGGGACGGTCCGGACACGGCGGAGGGGGTCCGGGCGCGGCTCCAGCCCGGAGCAAGCCTGGTCGAGCCGGCGGCACACGCCGCCGGCAGCACGGCCGAGGGCGACGCATACCGGCGCGGGATCCGTGCGTTGCTCGAACGCCTCGGCGACGACACCATCGAACGGGCCATCCGGGGCGTGCGCCACGCCCTCGCGCTCTGGGAGCGCCTCCCGCCCGGCGAAACCCTCCACGCCGCGTGGCCCCTGCCCGCTGCCTTCCTCGAAGCGCCGGAGGCGGCGGATGCCGGTTAGCGGAACGTGGGCCGTCCGCGAGGCCCTGCCCGGGGTCGACGACGGTGCCGTCGCCGACCTCATGGTCGAGTACCTCGAATGGGCCAACGGGCGGCTTCGGGACGAGTACGGCATCGACGATCCGCCGACCGATCCCGGACGCGTGCTCGAGAGCCTGGCAGAGTTCCGCCGCCCGCGGGGTCTGCTCCTGCTCGCCGAGAGCGACGGCCGGCCGGCCGCCATCGGCGCTCTGCGCCGGCTCTCCCACGACGTCGCCGAGCTCAAGAGGATCTACGTGGTGCCGGGGTGCCGCGGCCGGCACGTCAGCTCGGCCATCCTCGACCGCCTCATCGACGAGGCGCGAGCCATGGGGGCGACGACCCTGCGCCTGGACACCTGCCGCTTCATGAGCGACGCCCAGCGCCTGTACCGATCGCGCGGATTCGCAGAGCGCGACCCCTACGAGGGCTCGGAGATCCCGCCCCGGCTGCGCCGGCACTGGGTCTTCTTCGAGCGCGGGCTCGACCACGCCCAGACGCAGCCCGGCTGATCACTCGTCTCCCGGCCCACGCTGCCGCGTGCGGCGTCAGGCGGCGGTGAGCGCCGCGATCAGCAGGCGCTGACGCCCGCCCGTCTCGGAGCGCCGCCGCTCACCGTCGATCGACCATCCCGACCGCACCAGCACCCGGGCGACCTCGCCGACCTCGAAGTGGGACCGCATCGGCTCCCCGATGACGGCGAGGCCGATCTGGCGGGCCACGCGGATCTCCCGGCCCGTGCTCTCCGACGCCGTCAGCAGCAGGCGGCTCCCGCGGGCGGCTCGCGACCGCAGCCCGGTGAGCATCCGGTCGACGGCAACGCGGGAGAGATAGCGGATCAACCCTTCACAGATGAAGAGGCTCGGCACGTCCCCGCTCTGCCCGGCCCGGGCCAGCGCGGCGTCGACCCGATCGGACATGAGGTCGATCGCCACGAAGGTCAGGTTGTCGAGAGGCACGCCGAGCGCCTCGAGGCGGCGCTGCTTGTCCGCCTGGGTCGCCGGGTGGTCGAGCTCGAAGAACCTCACCCCGGGGTGGCGGAAGCGGAGCGCGCGGCCGTCGTATCCGGCACCGACGATCACCACCTGGCTGACCCCGGAGGTGACCGCCCGGAGCGTCCCCTCGTCGAGGAACGCGGTGCGGGCAGCCATGAAATGGCGACCGCCGCCGCCGCTCCCCCAGCGCCCACGGCCGCGGCCGGCGAGAGGGGAGGAGAGGCCGGCGTAGAGGCGCTGCTCAGCCTCGGGATCGCCCTCCGGTGTCTGCGGCCTGATCAGGCGCGAGCGGGCGAGGGCCACACCGCGGGCGGTCAGGGACGGCTGTCCGACCTTCACCAGGCCCGGATCATACCGGCGCCGGCGGCCCGGCCGGTCGTGGCAGCGAGGGCTCGCCGCATGGGTCGAAGGTCCCTGGCACCCGGAGAGCGGCGCGAGCCGTGGTTCATCGAGGGAAGCTAGCCGCGCACGTCGCGGTCACGGGAGCGCTGCGCCTGGCCGGGCCCAGACCACGGCGGGGTGCAGGCGGTCAGGCCGGGTTGCCCTCCGGTCGCGTGCTCAGGCTGAGGAGCAGAACGTAGCTGACCACGGCCACCGCGAAGCCGACCGACATCAGCATCGAACTGATGTTCTGGTTGTACTTGAGGAAGCTCGCCCCGTTGAACGCCGCGAAGAGGATGGCGGTGAGGCCGAGGGCGGCGAGCCAGACGGGGGCCGGTCCCAGCCGGCTGCGCACGGCGTGCAGCACCAGCTCGATGCCGTTGAGCAGCAGCAGGATGCCGATGACCACATGGATGATGAGGAGCGGCAGCCCGCTGCTGAAGCTCCAGAGGACGCTCGCCAGGGCGCCGCTCAGGTAGGGGCCGCTGCCGGCCCCGGCGTGGTGGGTCGGGATGGTGACGTAGAGGTTGACCGCCATGCCGATCAGGAACTGGACGATCAGCAGCCCCAGGATCCCGGCGGTGCGGCGGCGCAGCACGCCGACCCGCCGCTGGGCATCAATCACGGCGACGATGATGCCACGCAGCTCCCGAGGTCCTCGGCAGGCCCGGAGAGGGGTTCCCGGGGCTGCCCGACGCCGGCGCGCCCGCTCTCCGCCTCGGATACCTTTTCTTCCTGATAAGATACATTATCAGGAGCAAATCCTGGATTCAGAGATCCGGCGCTGACGAGCTGCCCACCCCTCCCCGCCGGCCCTCAGATCGCGGGCGCGGAGATCTCGAAGACCAGCTCATCGCCGTCGACGTCGTCCACCTGGACGCCCGTCTGCAGGAAGCCCAGCTTGTGGACGACGGCCAGCGACTCGAGGTTCGACGGCGCGACCGCCGCGAACACGGTCCGCTCCCCCCGCTCCCAGGCCCAGGCCACCAGGGCGGCGGCCGCCTCGGTGGCCAGACCCTGTCCGCGGAACGCCGGGAAGACCGTGTAGCCGATCTCGGCGCGCCCGACCACCCGCGGCGGTCCGTGAAACCCGCAGTGGCCGACCATGGCGCCGTCGGCGCGCCGCACCATCGCACGCACGCACCAGGCGCGCTCCTCCGGGTTCGCCCGGATGCGTTCGAGCTGCACCCGCAGGAAGAAGCCGTCCGACCCGTCCCCGGCGGTGAACTCGGCGGGGATCTGCAGACCCTGGGCCCGCGAGGCGGCGGCGCGATCGCCCGGCACCAGCGCCACCAGGGTCTCCTCGCGGAGCGGGATCAGCGACATCCGGGCGGTCCCGATAGGGTCCGCGGGGAGGCCGGGGCCAAATTGACCGGTGAGATCCACCGGTTGAGCATGGCACGGCGTGGCGCCCCCTCCCGATGCCCTCCCTCCCCCACCACCATGGCGTCAGGTCGCCTCCCCCCAAGTGCGTCAATCGGAGAGGACATTGACCCAGGTGATCTGCCGGAACCTCGCGAAGTCGGAGTCCCCGGAGACCACCTGCAGGCCGTGCTCGATGGCCAGGGCGACCAGGTGGCCGTCCGGCACGAGATTTCCCCGCAGGTCGTAGGCCTCGACGAGGCCGCCGAACACCGCCGCGTGGCGCAACGTCGGCAGGGGGATCCAGACGTTGTCGCAGGCCAGCCAGTCGTCCACGTAGCCCCACGCCTGCCGGGAGGTCAGGGGCCGCTCCAGAGCACGGGGATGGGTGGCGATGCGCAGGAAGGCGGTCAGGCTGGGCCATGGGATTCCGACCCTTCGGGGACCGTTCAGGCTGCTCTCCATCCATGCGGCCACCCGTTCGTGGTGAGGGCTCGCCGCGTCCACCGCGTACAGGAGGACGTTGGCGTCGACCAGCATCAGCGGCCGCCTGCCCCGTCGAGCGTCTCCAGGGCCTCGGCCACGTTGGAGACGTCGATCCTCAGCCCGAGTGATGCTGAGCGCTGCCGGAACCGCCGGGCCCGGGGCGGGGCCTGCAGACCGGCGCGGATCAGCTGGTTGACCGCCTCGCTGAGGCCGACCTGGTCTCGGCGCCGGACCTCCTCCACCGCGGCGGCCACGTCGTCATCGAGAATCACCGTCGTTCGCATGCCGTGAACTGTACATCTAGATGCACGCTTCTGAGCATCTCAATGCTCGAAGGGAGCAGGCCTCGCCCCCCGGGCTCAGACCGGCGCCGCCACCCCCGCGTGAGCCGCGGTCGCCGGCTGTCGAGAGGGCTCCTCCCGTGAGGGCATCCGTCGCCACTCACGGCCGGCGAAGGTGAGGTGCACGTCGCTGATGCGCCGCTCCAGGAAGCCCGCCTCGCAGTACGCGAAGTAGAAGCGCCACATGCGCAGGAACTCCTCGTCGAACCCCAGGGCGGCGGCGCGGTCGTGGTTGCGGTCCAGCGCCTCCCGCCAGTGGCGGAGCGTGACCGGGTAGTTGGCCCCGATGTCGTCAAGCTCCACCAGGCGCAGCCCGCTGGCCCGGTTGGCGGCGTCGACCAGGGAGCGCACCGAGGGCAGGAAGCCGCCCGGGAAGATGTAGCGCCGGATGAAGTCCTCGCGCCAGCGTGCCGCCGACCACTCCCGGTCCTGGATGACGATCGCCTGCAGGACCGCCAGCCCATCCGGCTCGAGCAGGCGCTCGCAGCAGCGGAAGAACTCGTCGTAGAGGCGCCAGTCGACCGCCTCGATCATCTCCACCGACACCAGCTTCGAGAAACGGCCGCGCAGATCCCGGTAGTTCTGCTCCAGCACCGTCACCCGGTCGGAAAGTCCCGCGGCGGCGACCCGCTCGCGCGCGTAGAGGTACTGCTCGTGGGAGATGGTGGTGGTGGTCACGCGGCAGCCGACACGGCGGGCGGCGTGGATGGCCAGACCGCCCCAGCCGGTGCCGATCTCCAGCAGGTGGTCGTCGGCGCTCAGCCGCAGCCGGTCGCAGACGCGGTCGAACTTGCGGCGCGACGCCGCCTCCAGGTCGTCGTCGCCGGGCTCGAAGATGGCGCACGAGTAGGCCATGGTCGGGTCGAGGAACAGCTCGAAGAAGCTGTTCCCGAGGTCGTAGTGGGCCCGGATGTTGCGCCGGTCGGCGGCGCGAGTCGGCACCTGGAAGTGGAGGCGCGCGGCCACCTGGCGGACCCCGTCCAGAGGCGTGGTCAGCCGGTTGATGCGGTCGAGGTTGTGGGCCAGCAGACGGAGCACGCCGGTGAGATCGGGGGTGTCCCAGTAGCCGCGCATGTAGGCCGCGCCGAGGCCGTTGCCCCCCTCGGTGAGGGTCATGCCCCACATCCGCGGGTCGTGGACGGTCATCTCGGCCCGCCCACCGCCGTGGCCCAGCACGCTGGTGCCGGCCTCGTCGCGGACCACCAGGGTCCCGCCGCGCAGGGCCGAGCCGAGCGCCAGGATCGCGCGCCGCGCCAGGGCGTCCCGCCCCCGAGAGCTCATCGGCGCACAAGGTAGCGCATCGACGCCGGTGCCCACCCGGGCCGCTGGCGGGGCGGCGCGGACGCGGGGCATGGGGCGCTCGAGTTTGGCGGCGGTGGGCTGTCGGGCAGAATAGGTCCATGGTCGCCACCCTTCCCGTCATCGACGTCACCGACGCCAGCTTCGACACCGCCGTCATCGCCGAGTCCCACGCCCGCCCCGTGGTCGTCGACTTCTGGGCCGGCTGGTGCGCCCCCTGCCGGACCCTCGGTCCCATCCTCGAGGAGGCGGTGACCCGCCACGGCGGGATCACCCTCGCCAAGCTGGAGGTCGACGCCAATCCGATGACGGCGGCCCGCTTCGGTATCCAGGGCATCCCGGCGGTCAAGGCCTTCCGGGACGCTCAGCTGGTCGGGGAGTTCGTCGGACTCCAGCCCCGGGTGCAGGTCGAGCGCTTCCTGGCTCAGCTCGCCCCCGTCTCCCCTCCCCCACCGCTCCCCGAGGACGAGGCCGGGCTGCGCGCGGCCATCCTCGCCCAGCCCGACGACCCCGCCCCGCGCCGTGCCCTGGCAACCCTGCTCTTCGAGCTGGACCGCCTCGACGAGGCGGACGAGGTGCTCGCCCCCGCCCGCGCCGACCAGGTCTGCGACGGGCTGCGCGCCCGCATCGAGCTCACTCGCGGCGGCGACGCCGAGCTCACCGCGCTGGTCCACGACGGCGAGGGCACGGCGGGGCTGCGCCGGCTGATCGCCGCCATCCGCAGCAGCGACGGGCCGGCGCGGTCGCAACTCCGCCGGGTGGTCGTGGGGGCCATCGAGGCGCAGCGCAGCGTCGATCCCGGGGTCGAGGCGCTGCGCGGAGAGCTGGCCTCGGCTCTCTTCTGATCGCCCACCAGGGCGACCCCGTCTATGCGACATTGGTGCGCAATCGGGTGCCCGCCCATCGCCGGGGACCGTGGGGAGAAGAGCCATGCCACACGTCGCGGACGCGCTGACGGCGGAGACGATCCGGATCACCGGGCACGGTGGCGACGAGATCCCCGCCTATGTCGCCCAGCCCCTCGGTGACGGGCCCACCGGCTCGGTCGTGGTCATCCACCACGCGCCCGGCTGGGATCGCTGGAGCAAGGAGGTGACCCGCACCTTCGCCGCCGCCGGCTACCTCGCCATCTGCCCCAACCTGCACTTCCGCGCGGGCAGGGACGCGAGCCCCGAGGATGCGGCCGCGGCCACCCGCGCGGCCGGGGGCGTGCCCGACGCGCAGCTGGTCGGGGATGTGGACAGTGCCGCCCGCCACCTCCGCTCGCTCGCCGGGTCGAACGGCAAGGTCGGGGTCATCGGGTATTGCTCGGGCGGCCGGCAGTCCTTCCTCGCCGCCTGCAGCCTCTCCCTGGAGGCCGCCGTCGACTGCTACGGCGCGGGCGTGACCGGGGTCCTGCCGGCCCAGATGCCCTACAAGTTCGAGCCGATCATCGGCCTCGCGCCCCAGCTCTCCTGCCCGCTGCTGGGCCTGTTCGGCGCCGACGATCACTTCCCCTCCCCCGAGCACGTCGCCGAGCTGGACGCGGAGCTCAACCGTCTGGGCAAGGCGCACGACTTCCACAGCTACGACGGGGCCGGCCACGCCTTCTTCTGCGTGGACCGCCCCAGCTACCGGGTCGAGGCCGCGCTCGACGGCTGGGCCCGGATCTGGGACTTCTACGGCCGTCACCTGAGCGCCTGAGCGGCGAGGAGAGGACCCGCCATGTGCACCTACCAGACCGAGATCGTCGCCGTCCAGGGGAGCGGCAAGGGCGTCCCCGCCTGGTTCCCGGTGACCGAGGCCGCCGTCTATTACGACCATCCCCAGCACGCCAGTGCCGAGCACACTCTCAACCTCGACTTCCTCAACCCCGATCGAGGCCCCTCGGCCCGGGTGGCGGTCGAGCTGAGCGTGGAGTCCGCACGGGCGCTGGCGGAGGCAATCCTGGCCTCGCTGCCCGACAGCCGACCGGCGAGCTCCCAAGAGCCCCACCGCTAATCCACGAGCCCCCGCCGCGGGGCCGCCTCGCCGCGGACCTCTGAGCTCAGGCGCTCTGGGAGAGCCCAGCTGTGCCGGCGCTCGGGGGCCGCGACTGGGCCGCCTGCCAGGTGACGGCGGCGCCCGCCACCGGGCCGGTGCGCGCCTCGCGGGCGAGCAGCTCGGAGACTCCCCGGGCATCGAGGGGCTTGGCGACGTGGAAGCCCTGGGCGAGGTCGCAGTGCAGGTCGCGCAGCTCGACCATCTGCTCGGCGTGCTCGACGCCCACCGCCACCAGGCGGAGGTCGAGGGTCCTGCCCAGGCCGATGATGCCGGCCAGGAAGGCACGCTCGCGCAGGTCGGTGGCGACGTGGTCGACGAAGGCCTTGGGGATCTTGAGAGCGTCGACAGGGAGGAACTTCAGCTCCCCGAGCGACGAGTAGCCGGTTCCGAAGTCGTCGATGGCGAGGGTCACCCCCAGCTCCTTGAGGGCATGGAGCCGCTCCAGGGTGGCGGCGTTGTTCTCGACCAGCAGGCTCTCGGTGATCTCCAGGGTGAGCAGCGACGGGCTGAGCCCGGTCTCCCGCAGCACCGCCCCGACCTCTCCGGCGAAGCCGGGGTGGAGCAGCTGGCGGGGCGAGAGGTTGACGCTCACGTGGAGGGGGGGTCCTCCCGGCCGTTCGGCCACCCAGCTCACGGCCTGGGCGCAGGCGGTGTGCAGCACCCGCTGTCCGATCTCTCGGATCAATCCACTCGTCTCGGCGACGGGGATGAACTCACGCGGCCCGACCCGTCCGCGGCGGGGGCTGTCCCAGCGGGCCAGGGCCTCGACCCCGAACATCGCGCCGCTCCCCAGGGCCACGATCGGCTGGTACTCGACGAACAGCTCTCCGGCGCTGAGCGCGTGCTCCAGCCCGGCCCGCAGCTGCATCCGGCTCTCCAGCGCACCCTGCATGCTGGCGTCGAACGTCTCGATCGTGGCCTTCCCCCGCTCCTTGGCACGGTACATGGCGACGTCGGCCTTGCGGAGCAGGTCCTCGCAGGTCATCGACGGCGTGTCGGCGATCGCGACGCCCACGCTCGCCCCGATGCTGACGACGTTCCCCTGCAGGTCGAAGGTCCCGGCCAGCTCCTCCAGGAAGCGCTCCCCCACGCTGACCGCCTCCTCAGGCCCGGCGAGGTCCTCGATCAGCACCGCGAACTCGTCGCCGCCCAGCCGGGCCACCGTGTCGAAGGGCCGCACCACCCCGCGCAGCCGTTCGGTCACCGCCCGGAGGAGGAGGTCCCCGCTGGGGTGGCCGAGGCTGTCGTTGACCACCTTGAAGTCGTCGAGGTCGATGAAGAGGATGGCGGCGCGCAGCCTCCCCGCCGCCACCCGCCGGTCGAGGGCGTGCACCACCCGGTCCGCGAACAGGGTCCGGTTGGCGAGCCCGGTGAGGGAGTCGTGGAAGGCCTGGTGATTGATCCGCTCGTCGAGCCGCAGCTTCTCCACGGTGACCCCCACCTGGGGGGCGAGCGCCTCGAGCAGGCGGCGGTCCTCGTCGTCGAAGGGGTGCAGCGCCCCATGCCGGCGCCCGACCAGGACGCTGCCGAGGATGCGGCCCTCCACCGAGAGTGCCGCCATCACCGCGTCGCGCAGCCCGCGCTTGCGCAGGACGCGGTCGCTCTGCTCATGCCCCCCCTCGCGAAGCAGCAGGCTCATCGTGGCCGGGACGATGACCGAGAAGACCTCCGACAGAAGGTCCTCGTCGACGGCCGCCGAGGTCTCCAGGGTCCGGCCGTTGGACACCCGGAAGACCGCGGCGCTCTTGCCGGGGGCGTCGGGCAGCACCACGGCCTCGGCGAAGCCGGCGTCGAACACCCGGCAGAGCCGGCCCAGCAGGGCCGGCACCGAGAGCGGCGAGCGCACCGTGGGCTGGAGGAGGTCGCGGGACTCCGAGAGCTGCTCCAGGTGGCGCCGGTGGTATCGCTCCGAGAGGTAGCCGGAGCCCACCCAGACGACGCACGCGCAGAGCAGGAGCAGGAGCAGCGTCCCGGGGCTCTCCCCGCCCGCGACCAGCGACCAGATCGCCGTGGCCAGGCAGAGCACGGCCAGCGTGGCGGTGACGGCGCGGACGTGGCGGGGCCGCGGCCCCCTCAACCGAGGCATCCCGAGGCGACCCATGAAGGACACACGCCCCCCTCTGTGCAGGTCACGTTGCCAACCGTGGCGGCTCGCCCGCGGCGGTGCCGGTCCAACGTGGAGGCTACAACATCGACGCTAACGCTCCAAACGACGTGACACGCACTTCACGGGAACACCACCCGGCCAGGGGCGGGGGTTGCGACGCCGCGCCGGCACGTCATCGGGCGTGGACCGCGTCCGCGGTGGACTCCCCTGCGGCGCCAGCCCGGCCGGCAGCGGGCCGGGCCCCCCCGCCGAGCGGAGGCTCAGCGGGGCCGGGAGGAGGCGTGGGGGGCGCGCCCCTCCAGAGCGGCCTCGATGCTGAGGGTGCGCTCGAAGGCGGCCCAGACCGCATCGCTGACCACGGTGCGCAGCCGCCCCTTCTCCAGCTCGTACATGGCGGCGGCGGAGGTCCCCCCCGGCGAGGTCACCATGTCGCGCAGCTCGGCGACGTGCTTGCCGCTGGCCACTGCGAAGGCCGCCGACCCCTGGACCGTCTCCAGGACCAGCTCGCGGGCGACGTGGCGCGCGAAGCCGAGGTGGACGGCGGCGTCGACGAGCGCCTCGATGAAGAGGAAGACATAGGTCGGGCCGCTGCCGCTCACCGCCGTGGCCATGGCGACCTGGCGCTCGTCGTCGACCTCGAGCTCGTTGCCGAGCGCGGAGAGCAGGGTCCGCGCCTGGGCTCGCCCGGTGGCGTCGACGGCCGGGGTGGCGAACCAGACGGTCACCCCCTGGCCGATCTGGGCCGGGGTGTTGGGCATGCAACGGACCACCGCGGGGTGGCCGAGGCCCTCGGCCAGGGCGTGGCTGCCGGCACCAGCGACGATGCTGAGGACGAGCTGTCCCGGGCGCATCACCGGCTTCAGCTCGGGCATGACGCTCCCGAGCACCTGGGGTTTGACGCAGAGCAGGAGGATGTCGCCCTGCGCGGCCGCCTCGGCGTTGCCGGCGACGGCGGACACCCCGTGACGCTCCTGGAGCTCGCGGCGGCGCGCCTCGCGGGGGTCGCTGCAGGTGACCGCGCCCGCCTCGACGAGCCCCCGGCTGAGCAGGCCCGAGAGCATCGCCTCGGCCATCACGCCGGAACCGACGATGGCAATCCGGGAGCCGTGCAGGCTGGTGTCGTCCATGCCAGCCGGGACGATACAGGGCCGCGCCTCGTTTGCGCTGGCCCCGCTCGATCCGGGGCCGGGCCGGCGTCCATGCCATGATCGGGGGGATGTCTGCTCTGCCCGAGGGGGTCGACCAGCCCCCGGTGGCGGAGGGCGGGCAGTCCCCGCCTCCCACCGCCCCCGCCTACGTCCCCGCGGGCTGGAGCACGTACTCCCCCTATCCGACCTCCGCGCCCGGCCAGCCCGCCGTCCACCCGGGAACCGTCTACCCACCACCGGACCCCCGGACCGTCTACCCGCCGCCGCAGCCCTGGACCACGTACCCACCCCCTGTCGGCAGCGGCTGGCAGCAGCCGGCCGGCCCTCCCCCTGGGCAGCCGGGGACCCAGGCCAGGCGGCGCGGCGGGATCCTGGGCGCGCTGGCGACGGCGGGGCTCACGGTCCTCAAGTTCGCCGCCATCTTCGGCAAGTTCGGGATCACCGCGGTCTCCATGGCGGTCGCGGTCGTCGCCTACTCGCTTCTCTTCGGCTGGGCCTTCGCGGTCGGGTTGGTGCTGCTCATCTTCGTCCACGAGATGGGCCACTTCCTGACCTCGCGGGCGATGGGGGTGCCGATGTCGGTGCCGGTCTTCATCCCCTTCCTCGGGGCCATCACCACCGCCGGGCGGGGCCTGACCAGCAACCGCCGGGTGGAGGCGATCATCGCCATCGCGGGGCCGATCGCCGGCTTCGCGGCGACCCTGGCCCTCTACCTCTGGGCGCTCGCCCAGGGAGCGGTGACCCAGAGCGCGGCCTTCGCCGTCTCGCTCAGCTACTTCGGCTTCTTCATCACCCTCTTCAACCTGGTCCCGATGCTGCCCCTGGATGGGGGCCGGGTGGCCAGCGCCATCAGCAAATGGTTCAACCTGGCCGGGCTGCTCATCCTCGGAGGCCTCCTGGCCACTCAGCTGATCGGCGCGACGGTGGTCAACCCCATCCTCGTCCTCATCTTCCTGGTCGGCTGCTATTCGGTCTGGGGCCGCTTCCGGGCCGCCCGGATGGGCGCCGAGGCGCCTCAGCTCCCAGTGCGCACCCGGATCGTGATCGGCGCCGCCTACGTCGCCCTGCTCGCGGCCAGCGCACTGCTCATGAGCAGCAGCCTCGGTTGGCTCAACGCCGAACACCTGGTGACGGTGGTCTGAGGCGGCTCAGCCCGGGACGAGGGAGAGCCGCACCTGACGGTGGGGGTTGTCGCGGTTGAGGCTGACCAGCACCAGCCGCTGCCAGGTCCCGAGCAGCATCCGGCCGCCCACCACCGGGACGGTGAGCGACGGGCAGACCAGCACCGGCAGGAGGTGGTCGGCGCCGTGCCCCGGGCTCCCATGCTGGTGGCGGTAGCGGGCGTCGCGGGGCAGCAGCCGCTCCAGGGCCTCCAGCAGGTCGGGCTCCGAGCCGCTCCCCGTCTCGATCAGGGCCACCCCGGCGGTGGCGTGGGGCGCGAAGACGCTGAGCAGCCCGTCCTCCGCGTCGAGCACGAATCCGGACGCCGCCTCCGTGATGTCGGCGATCGCCGTCCGGCCCATCTCCACATCGACGAGTGCCGTCCGCATCGCCATCAGCTCGGGCTCGGGCTCGGGCTCGGGCTGGCGCTGGGAGCGGTCCCCGCCGTCCCCGTCTCGCAATCCGGGAAGGGGTAGCGGACGCTGTTGAGCACGTTCTCGAACACCGTGTAGTCGCCCGCGGCCGAGTAGTTGATCTCGATGTCGAGGGCGAAGCTGGAGGAGAGCGCCACCCGGAACTGGGCGAAGTCGGCGAGCCGGGTCACCGCCGCGCCGCCGGCGTCGGCGGTGGGCTGGGGCGTCGCCCCCGCACCTGCCGTGTACTGAACCAGGGTCCCGGTGTATCCGCAGGCGACCGCCTCGTCGTTGCTCGCCACCGCGCTGTACCCGGTCAGCCCCGCCGCCCCCAGCGCGCTGAGGGTGGCGGCATAGCGGATGGCGAGGCTGGCCAGGTCGCTCCCGCTCTGCGGCCGGAAGACCACCTCGCCGGGATCGTCGGCATAGGTCCAGGTGGTCGGGAAGAGGACGCCGTCGATGTCCTTGTCCGCGAAGCTGACGGGGGTCAGCACCCCCTCGGCGGACAGGGTGGGGTCGGCGACCACCCAGCCGGTGACGGTCGCCCCCTGGACCTTGTACCAGGCGGTGCCAGACATCGTGGCATCCTGCCACCCGCCGCCGCTCGCATCGTAGCCGAGGACGGTGAGGGTCACCCCCCAGGCCGCCGCCGCCTCCACCGACGCGCTGAGCGACGCCGAGCTGTGGATGCGCAGGCCCTCCGGGGTCAGTACGGTCCGCTGGCCGCTCAGCTGGGGAGCCGCCGACCCCGAGGCTCCGGGCGTCGGGGTCACGGTCCCGGTCGCTCCGGCGCCGGGGGGCTGGGTGGCGACGGCCGTGCCGTTGGTGGGCGCCGACGCGGAGACGAGGCCGCACCCGCTCAGCGTGACCGCGGCGGCCGCGGCCAGGACGGCGAGGACACGGGAGCGGGCGACACCCATCTCGTGAAGGTTAACGGGACGTCCCCGGGCCGGTTATCGCCCCCCCGGGGGGCTGGTGGCCGGACGGTCCGCCATCGGGCTCCAGGCCGCGCAGGGCCGCCGCCACCGACTCGCGCAGGGCCGCGAGGTCGTACCCGCCCTCCAGCACCCACACCGAGCCGGTGCCCGCGTCGACGGTGAGCGCGCGCAGCCTCTCCGCCACCAGCGCGTAGGTCGCCGCGGTGAGACGCAGCGTGGCCAGGGGATCGTCCACGTGCCCGTCGAACCCGGCGCTCACCAGCACCAGCTCGGGCGCGAACGCGGTGACGGCGGGGAGGACCTCGGCGTCGAAACGCTCCAGCCAGACGTCGCCGGCGGTGCCCGGGGGCACCGGGACGTTGACGTTGGCGCCGACGGCACCGGCTCCACCCCGGGCGCCCGCCTCGCCGGTGCCCGGATAGAGCGGCCACTCGTGCAGCGAGCAGTACAGGACGGTCGGGTCGTCCCAGAAGATCTCCTCGGTGCCGTTGCCGTGGTGGACGTCGATGTCCACGATCGCGATCCGGCGCCGGCCCCGTCGCTGGGCGTGGCGCGCAGCGATGGCGACGTTGTTGAAGATGCAGAAGCCCATCGCCCGCGAGGCGGTGGCATGGTGACCGGGCGGCCTGCTGATCGAGAAGGCGTGGGCCGCCTCCCGATCGCAGACGGCGTCGACCGCCCGGAGAGCGCCGCCCACCGACCGCAGCGCCGCGGTCTCGGATCCGGGCCCGCAGTAGGTGTCGCCGTCGAACCAGCCACCGCCGCGCTGGGCCATCGACCGGACGGCGGCGGCGTGGGCGGCGGTGTGGACCAGCTCGACGACCGCCGGGTCCGACGCCTCGGGTTCGACCCGGGGAATCCGGGCCAGGTCCACCTCCTGGGCCAGATGTTCGAGGATCGCGGCCACCCGGTCGGGACGCTCGGGATGACCGGAGGCGGCATGCTGCGACTCGGGCCCGCCCGAGACCAGCAGCAGGCTCATCCGGGCTCCCCGGCGAGCGCCTCCCCCAGCTCCCGCAGGAAGGACTCCACGTCGGTGACCAGCCCCAGGGTCTGCGACGAGCCGCGATCGGCGAGCCGGGCGACGACCGCCGGGTTGATGTCCACGCACACCGTGCGGGTGGCGGCGGGCAGCAGGTTGCCGGTGGCGATGGCGTGGAGCATGGACGCGCACATGATGCACAGGTCCACGCCGACCAGTGCCGCGCGCATCCGCCGGCGCGCCTCCAGCATGTCCGTCACCACGTCGGGGAGCGGGCCGTCGTCGCGGATCGAGCCCGCCAGGACGTACTCGACGTGGTTGCGGACGCATTCGTACATCACGCCGCGGCGGACGACTCCCGCCTTCACCGCGGGTCCAATGCCTCCGGCGGCGCGGACGCGGTTCACGGTGCGCATGTGCAGCTCGTGCCCCGACTCGATAGGCAGCCCCTTCTCCAGGCCGATGCCCAGCGAGGTGCCGAAGAACTGCGACTCGATGTCGTGCGCCGCCAGGCCGTTGCCGGCGAAGAGGACCTGCACGTAGCCGGCGCTGATCAGGTGGGCGAGGTGCGGCCCGGCTCCGGTGTGGATGATCGCGGGGCCGCCGACGAAGCAGATCCGGCCGTCCCTGGCCCTGATCTCGCGCATGGTCCCGGCCAGCTCGCGGATCACCTGGTGCTTGGGCTTCTCCGGAGAGAGCGAGCTGGTGGTGAAGCCGAAGACCTCCTTGCCCCGGCCCCGCTCGACCGGCGTGATCCGGACCCCGGCCCGGCCGACGACCACCGGGTCGCCGGCGCGCACCTCGGTCACCGGGACGGCCCGGGCCCGGCCACCCTCCACCACCACGCCGCAGTCCATCTCGATGTCCTCGACCGCAGCCCACCCGCCACCGATCTGCACCGAGGTTGGCTGGCTGGTCGTGGTGTAGAAAGCGTCGGGGAAGACGCCGTCCGACGGTGCCGGCTCGGTGGCCGCGTCCTCGCCGCCGACCACAGCGGCGCCGTGCTGCTGGCAGGCGGCAATCACCGCGGCGAGCTTGGCCTCGTCATCGGCCTCGATGGTGAGGCGAGCGAAGGAGGGCTCGTCGAGGCGGGTCCCGACCCGGAACTCCTCGACATGGAACCGGGCGCCCATGTCCATGACGCTGTCCATGACCCGAGGCAGCACCATGCTGTCGATGATGTGGCCGGAGAGCTCGATCACGGCGCTGACGCTCACGGGCGCGGGGCCGCGGCTCGCACCGCCTCGATGCGCCGGCACAGCTCCCGGGCCGCCGCCGCGGGGTCGCCGGCACCGCTGATGCCGCGCGAGACGGGCACCAGGATGCCCCCGCCGGCACGGTCGATTCCGGCGGCGACGGCGGCCTCGAGGTCCCCGCCCTGGGCGCCGACGCCGGGTAGCAGCAGGGGCGCCCCCGGGGCCAGGCCACGGATCTCGGCGATCGCCGAAGGCGCTGTGGCTCCCACCACGAACCCGATCTCGGCGGCACCCTGCCAGCGGAGGGCCGACTCGACGATCAGCCGGTACAGGGGCCGGCCATCCTGAAGCGGCGCCTCCAGGAAGTCGGCGGCGCCGGGGTTGCTGGTCCGGGCCAGCACCAGGGCGGCGGTCCCGGGGCGCTCCAGGAAGGGGGCCACGGAGTCGCCGCCGAGGAGCGGGTTGACGGTGACGGCGTCCGCACCCCAGACGTCGAAGAGGGCGCGAGCCTGCGCTTGCGCCGTGCTGCCGATGTCACCGCGCTTGCCGTCCAGGATCACCAGACGGCTGTCGGGAACCCGCGCGCGCACCCGCTCCAGGACCTTGAGGCCGTCCGAGCCGTGCTGCTCGAAGAAGGCGAGATTGGGCTTGACGGCGACGACGTGCGGCAGGGCCGCCTCCAGCAGGCCGACGCAGAAGCGCTCGGTCTCCGCGGCATCGCGGCAGCCCGTGGGGTCGAGGCCCAGGCAGAGCGCCGACCCCAGCTCGCGGCCGCGCGCGGCCAGGCGTGCGGAGAACGGCTCCCGGGTCACCAGACGTCGCGGGTCGTGCTCGGCTGGATGGCCCCCTGGTCGGAGCGCGGAGCGTAGGGCACCTCGATCCGCTCCCTCTCCGTGGAGGCGCACAGCGGGCAGATGCGGGCCACCCTGCCGTCGAGGATCACCGCGGCCAGCCGGTAGATGGGGGTCCGGCGGCCGCAGTTGTCACACGGGTCGAGGACGGCCACGGATGGAAAACCTCAGTGCGGGGAGTGCGCGAACTGGATTCTGCCAGATCACGGCCGCCACCCCGCCCTCGCCCGACCCGCAGCGCCGCGGTGACGCGGCTCCGGGGCCGGGCGGGAGCGTGCCGGGCCCGACCGGCCGGCGTCACGCCGGCCGTCTCGGAAGGTCAGCCGGCGGTCTCTTCGGCGGCCGCGCCGACGAGGCTCTCGGACTCCTCGGACCCGGCGGTGGTCTCCTCGGACCCCTCCTCGGCTCCCTCCTCCTCCTCGTCCTCGGTCTCCTCCTCGTCGGCTCCCTCAGCCTCCTCGGACTCCGCGGTGTCGTCGATCGAGAGCGTGGTCACGTCGGTCATCGAGCGTCTCCCCTTCGTGTGCTGAGTCGGACTGCAACCCGAGCGATACGAGGCAGTCTCGCAGCCGGGGGGGCGCGCCGGAGTGATGGATTGGGGGGCTCCCGGGTGATGGATCGATTAACCCGCCGGTCCGCGGTGGAGCGGGCCGAAAGCGTCCTCCGCCCTCCCCGCGAGCCCATCTTCGTCCGCCGTCCCGCGGGGGGCAGCCTGGCCCCCGACGGCGGCGTCAGGTGCCCAGGCTGCTGCTGACGTTGGAGTAAAGGTTCTTGACCTGCTTGCCGACCGTGGTGAGGATGAGGATCACGACGATCGCGATCAGCACCAGGATCAGGGCGTACTCGACCATCCCCTGTCCCCCCTGGCGGCGAGACGCGGCGCTGTCGAGGGGACGGCGGGCCAGCTCGAGCAGGTGCAGGTACATCGAGGTCAGCCGGGCGATGGGAGGTCCGGCTCGCATTCCTGTTTCCATGCCGCCAGCCTGAGCAGCGAACCTGGAGCGATCCCTAACTCGATGTCACGGGAAGTCTGACAATCGTTCGCAATCCGCCGACCGGGTGCTCCATGCGGATGGTGCCACCGTGCTCCGACGCGATGGCGCTCGCGATCGTCAGCCCCAGCCCGGTCCCCTCACCCTCCGCGGCCGGCCCCTCTCCGCGGCGCAGCTCATCGATGGTGGCGGGACGCTCTCCCCGAGGGAAGCCCCCGCCGTCGTCCTCGACGGTCACCGTGCAGCTGCCACCATCGACCCGGCTGACCACGGCGATGCGCGACCTGGCGTGGCGCAGCGCGTTGTCCACGATGTTGTCCAGGAGGCGGGCCAGGAGCACGGGGTCGCCCCGGAGCTCGGCACCCGTCTCCCGCTCCACGTCGAGGCTCACCTGCGCGCGCTCGGCGGGGCCCCGCCAGCGATCGTAGAGCTCCTCCATCACGTCATCCATCGAGAGCGGGACGTGCCGGACGTAGAGCGCCCGCGCATCGCGCCGAGCCAGCAGGAGCAGCCCCTCGATCAGCACGCTGAGCTGGGCCGCCTGCTCGCGAATCCGCTCCAGGCTGGTGACGTAGGTTTTCGTGTCGCGGCCATGCCGGAGCGTCACATCGGCGGTGACCCGGATCGCGGAGAGGGGGGAGTTCAGCTCGTGGGCGACCTGAGCGGTGAAGTCGGTGAGGCTCCGGATCAGGGATTCCCTCTGCGCCCCGATCCTCACAAGGGCGTTCACCGCGATCAGGCCGAAGACGCTCACCACGGCGACCGCGATGAACTGGAACTCGGCGCTGAGCTGCGACCACTGGCCGATTTCCTCCAGGGCGATCGGCTGAGCCAGGGCGGCGACGGCGATCAGCAGCGCCGCCCTGGCGGGGAGCAGCCAGAGCGCCGCCACCACGCAGAGGAGGGGGATGGCTCCGAAGGTGTCATCGGGCGGCGTGACCAGCTCCAGCGTCGTCGCCCCGCCGATCACCGCCAGCAGGGCAAGGGTCACCAGCGCCACCCGGAGCCCGCCGCGGACCGCCCGCGGCCGGTTGAGGAAGGCCACCCACTCCCCGAGGCGCGCTCGCTCAGACACCGTCGACCTCCAGGCGGTAGCCGATCCCTCGCACGCTGATCAGCCGCACCGTCGACTCGGCGCGCCCCAGCTTGGTCCGGAGCCGGCTCATGTACACGTCGACGAGGCCGGAGCCGGGTGTGCTCTCGTAACCCCAGCCGCGATCGAGGAGCCGCTCGGTGGGGACCACATGGCCGGCGTTCTGGGCGAGCAGCGCCAGCAGGTCGAACTCCTTGCGGGTGAGGGTCAGTGGGGTGCTGCCCACCCTCGCGACCCGGGCCAGCTCGTCGACCGCGAGGTCGGAGACGGCCGCGCGGCCCGGCTCCGCGTCTCGCCGGGAGAGCGCGCGGAGCCTCGCCAGCAGCTCGGCGAACGCAAACGGCTTGGTGAGGTAGTCGTCGGCGCCCGAGTCGAGGCCGGAAACGCGATCGCTCACCGCCGAGCGGGCCGTCAGCATCAGGACCCTGGCGGTGATGTGGAGATCACGCAGGCGGCGGCAGACCGCGAAGCCGTCGGGGCCGCCCGGGAGCATCACGTCGAGGATGACGGCGTCGTAGACGTTGTCACTCGCCTGGGTGATCGCGTCGGTCCCGTTGTGGACGACGTCGGCGGCGACGTCGGCCTCGGCCAGGCCCCAGCGGAGGGTTTCCGCGGTCTCCCGGTCGTCCTCGACGACAAGGACCTTCACGGCCGGGATTATCACCCCGTCCCCCAGCTCTCGCGACGCTCCGTCACAGCCTTGATCACGCTCGCGGTCACCCACCCCACCCCTCGCCGTTCCTCTACCATCCGGGTGCTCCACGCGCGGACGGGGTGGGGCCTGGGAGCGCAGAGCGTCCGCGAGGCGGAGATGGCTGCCGTCGTCGAGGTCGAGCACCTGCGCAAGACGTACGGCGGCGTGGTCGCGGTTGACGACCTCTCGCTCAGCGTCGAGAAGGGCGAGATCTTCGGCGTTCTGGGCCCCAACGGGGCCGGCAAGACCACCACCGTCGAGTGCGTCGAGGGTCTGCGCCAGCCTGATCACGGCCTGATCCGGGTGCTCGGCCTCGATCCGGCCCGGCAGACGGCGGAGCTGCGCCCCCGCATCGGCTGCCAGCTCCAGGAGGCGGCGCTCCCGGACCGCATCCGGGTGTGGGAGGCCCTGGACCTGTTCGCCTCCCTGGCGCCCCGCCCGATCGACTGGCGCCCCGCCCTCGATCAGTGGGGCCTGCGCGAGCGGCGGACGGCAGCCTTCTCCCACCTCTCCGGAGGCGAGCAGCAGCGTCTCTTCGTCGCCCTCGCGCTGATCAATCAGCCGGAGGTGGTCTTCCTCGACGAGCTGACCCAGGGCCTCGATCCGGCCGCCCGCCGGGTCGCCTGGGAACTGGTCCGGTCGGTGCGCGATCGCGGCGCCACCGTCGTCCTGGTCACCCACTTCATGGAGGAGGCCCAGCAGCTCTGCGATCGCGTCGCCGTCGTCCATCGGGGCAGGGTGGCCGCGGTCGGGACCCCGCAGGAGCTGATCAACCGCCATGGCGGGGGCGTCCGCGTGGTGTTCTCGGCTCCTCACGGCGCCGACATCGCGTGGCTGGAGGCGACCCCGCACGTCCGCCACGTCTCCCGGCACGGACCCCGGGTCGAGGTCACGGGCGACGGCCCGGTGCTGGCCCACGTCGGGGCCATCCTCATCGCCCACGGCATGGAGCCCGACGACCTGCGCGTGGAGCAGCCCACCCTCGAGGACGTCTTCCTCGCCATCACGCAGCCCCCGGCTGCGGAGCGGGCTGAACGATGAGACCCACGGCCTTCGCCCGGCTGACCTGGTTGGAGATCAAGCTCTTCGCCCGCGAACCGATGGCGGTGGGCTTCGGCCTGGCCTTCCCCCTGGTCGTGATGTTCGTGATCGCGGGCGTCTTCGAGCCCACCGGTGGCACGGGCTTCCGGGGCGCGCGCGGTGCCGAGTACTACGTGGTCAGCAGCATCGGGGTCGTCATCGGAGCGGTGGGCCTCATCGCTCTGCCCGGGCACGTGGCCGGCTACTTCGAGCGCGGCATCATGCGCCGCTTCCGCGCCTCCTCGGTGCCGGTGGACGCCGTGATCCTGGCCCAGACGGCGGTCTGCTTCCTGGCCATGATCGCAGCCACCGCGGTGCTCCTCGCGGCAGCCCGCCCCGTCTACGTGTACAACGCACCCCAATCCCTGCCCGGAGTCGTGCTCGGGTTCGCGGTCGGCGCCCTCGGCCTGCTGGCGCTGGGCCTGCTGATCGCCGCCGTCTTCCCCGCCGGGGGCGCGGCCCAGAGCGCCGGCCTGGTGCTCTTCTTCCCCATGTACATGATCTCCGGTGCGGCGCCGCCTCTCTCGGTGCTCCCCGGCCCGATGCAGGATGTGGCGGATTTCGACCCCATGAAGTACGCGGTGCTCGCACTCCAGGACCCCTGGTTCGCCCACGGCCTGACCGCCTCCGACCTGGCCATCCCGGCCGCCATCGCGGTGGTCTGCGGCGCCGGCGCTGCGCTGCTCTTCCAGAGGCGCTGATCCGGCCTCCCTCACAATCGGAGCGTCTCCAGATCCGCTCGGTCAGAAAAGAAAGGGAACAGCAGATGGCGGCAACCACAGTCCTCGAACCGGGCGGCCCCACGGCCACGGCGGCGCCGGAGCGGCTCTCGTTCTTCCAGCGGATCGCCGACAGGGTCAGCTACGCGATGGGGACCCCGACCAACATCGGCGTCTGGATCGTCCTCGTCGTCGGCTGGACGCTGCTCTTCGCCTTCGGGGGCCCGTCGATCGCCAGCGGCAGCTTCCTCCCCCACTGGTTCACCTCCACCGGGTTCAACTTCCCGCTCAACCTGGTGACGACCGTCGCCGAGCTCTACATCGGATTCCTGGTGGGCGCGTCCTCCAACCGCTCGGAGCGGAACCTCGAGGCCACGCTGGGCCGGCTCGGCGAACAGGATCAGCAGATCGACGACGTCGAGCAGCGGCTGGCCGCCTCGCTGGGGCAGAACATCCAGCTCACCCGCGAGATCCACGAGCTCACCGCGCTCATCCATCAGACCGTGTGCGGCCCCAAGTGATGCGGTCGCCCCGTTTCGCCCGGCGCCTGCCCGCCGGCGCGCTCGCCTTCCCCGCAACCCTTCTGGCGCTGGGCGCGCAGGCCCTCCTCAGCGTGGGCCAGCCGGTTGCGCTGGCGGACTCGCCGGATTGCGCCGAGTACCCGACCGCCTGCGCCAACTACCAGCAGGCCAACGCCGGGCCGCCCTGGGTCGTCATCGCGGGGGCGATCATCATCGCCGCCGCGCTCATCGTGGCCGTGGCGCTCATCGTCGCGGCCCGCAGACGCCGGGTGAGGGGGGTGGCGCCCCCTCCCCCACCTCCTCCCGACACCACCGCGTCCGGCTGACCTCATGGGCGGTGCGCAGGGGTACCTGCTGGCGCTCGGTCTGACCCTGCTGGTCGAGGTCCCGGTCTACGCAGCGGGTCTCGTGCTCCTCTGCGAGGTGCGGCCGCTCCCCGGCGTCGCGGCCGGCATCACGGTCAACCTGATCAGCCATCCGCTCAGCTTCCTGGTGGCGCTCCCGGCGCTCCAGCCCCGCATCGGGTACTGGCCGGCCGTGGCACTGATCGAGGTCCTGGTATGGCCGTTCGAGGCCCTGCTCCTCTGCGTCTGGCTCCGCCACGACCTGGGCGTGCTGCTCGGACTCAGCTTCGTCGCCAACGGGCTCTCGCTCGGCATCGGCCTGCTGGTCTCGTGACCTGCAGCGAACGACATTGGTCATGCCCGCCGCTGTCGGGGAGCGGGGACTCGAACCCCGGACCCCTGGTCCCCCAGACCAGTACTCTAACCATCTGAGCTACTCCCCGACGGGTCCGCCAAGCAGTCTAGCGGATGGCTGGGAGGGACCTGGCGAGGAGAGTCCCGGCCGCTCCCGACCACGGCAGGCGCCCTCCGCGATGCCGGCCGGCAGGCCGGCCGTCGCAACATCGGCCACATACGTGGCACACTCCCAGGGCGTGCACCGGTATCTGCGCCTCGCCGTCTCTGCCGGCCTCGGCTACGCCCTGGGCTCGCTGCCCTCCGGCGTCCTGGTGGGCCGTCTCAGCCGCGGCATCGACGTCCGCGAACACGGCAGCCACAGCATGGGCATGGCCAACGTCCTGCGCACCGCGGGGCGCGGACCGGCCGCGGTGACCCTGGCCCTGGACATCGGGAAGGGCGCCGCCGCGGCTCGGCTGGGCGAGGCCATCTGCGGAGACCGCGCCGGTGCGGCGGCCGCCGGCCTGGGAGCGGTGATCGGGCACTCCTGGCCCGTCTTCGCCGGCTTCCGCGGGGGGAAGAGCACCGCCACCCTCTTCGGCGCGGCGAGCGTGCTCGAGCCCCCGGTGGCCGGCGTCTCCCTGATCGGCGGCGCCTGCGCACTGGCTGTCACTCGGCGGACCTCCGTGATGTCAATCTCCGGATCGATCTCCGGGGGCCTCGCCGCGCTGGTCCTGGGAGTGCGCCGCCGCGACCTGCCCGGGCTGGCCCTGGCCCTGCCCGGGGTCGCGATCGTGATCTACCGCCACCGGGAGAACATCGACCGGCTTTTCCACGGCGTCGAGCCCGCGGTGGGCGAGCCGGCGGACGGCGAATCCGAGACGCCCACCGCCTGACCCCGGCGCGGCCGTCCATGGCCCGGGGCCGGTTGATGGATTCGTGCCCGGAGCACAGATCTCAGTCGTCATCTTCGTCGACCCACTCGAGGGTTCGTGCCACCGCCTTCTTCCACTTCCGGTAGCGGCGCTCCCGGTCCTCGGCCTCCAGCCGGGGCAGCCATTCCGCCGCCTTGTGCCAGTTGGCGCGAAGGCTCTGGACGTCCGGCCAGAATCCGACCGCGAGGCCGGCGGCGTAGGCGGCCCCCAGGGAGACCGTCTCCGCCACGATGGGCCGGACCACCGGCTTGCCCACGAAGTCGGCGAGGAGCTGCATCAGCAGGTTGTCGGCGGTCATCCCGCCGTCGGCCTTGAGCACCTGCAGCTCAGCGCCCGAATCGATGTTCATCGCCTCCAGGACCTCCCGCGTCTGCCACGCGGTCGCCTCCAGCACCGCCCGGGCCAGGTGCCCCTTCGTGGTGTAGCCGGTCAGCCCGGCGATGACACCCCGCGCGTCGGAGCGCCAGTGCGGTGCGAAGAGCCCGGAGAAGGCCGGCACCACGTAGACGCCACCGCTGTCCTCGACGGTCCGGGCCAGGGTCTCGATCTCCGCGGCGGTCGAGATCAGGCCGAGCTTGTCGCGCAGCCACTGGACCAGCGCCCCGGTCACCGCTATCGAGCCCTCGAGAGCGTAGGTCGCCGGCTCCCCGGCGATGCGGCAGCAGACGGTGGTGAGCAGCCCGTGGGTCGACACCACCGGCCGCTCCCCGGTGTTGAGGAGCAGGAAGCTGCCGGTCCCGTAGGTGCACTTGCCCTCCCCGGCGGCGAAGCAGGTCTGACCGAAGAGCGCGGCCTGCTGGTCACCGAGCGCCGCGGCCACCGGCAGCCCGCGCAGCGGGCCGGAGGCCTCGCCGTAGAGCTCCGATGAGGCGTGGATCTCCGGCAGCATGGCCCGGGGCACCCTGATCGCCTCGAGCAGCTCGTCGTCCCAGTCCAGGGTGGCCAGGTCCATGAGCATGGTGCGGCTGGCGTTGGTGACATCTGTCACGTGGCGACCGGTCAGGCTCCAGATCAGCCACGTGTCCATGGTCCCGAAGAGCACCTCGCCCCGCTCCGCGCCGTCGCGGGCCCCCTCCACGTGGTCGAGGATCCAGCGGATCTTCGGCCCCGAGAAGTAGGTCGCGAGCGGCAGCCCGGTCTTGGCCCGGAAGCGGTCCTTCCCCCCTTCCCTGGCCAGCGCGTCGACGATCTTGTCGGTGCGGGTGTCCTGCCAGCTGATCGCGTTGCACACGGGCCGGCCGCTCTCGCGCTCCCATACCAGCGTGGTCTCGCGCTGGTTGGCGATGCCCAGGCCGACCAGGTCGGAGAGGGCGAGGCCGGCCTTCTCCACGGAGTCGTGGACCACGGCGAGCACGTTGTCCAGGATCTCCACCGGATCGTGCTCCACCCATCCCGGCCGCGGGAAGAGCTGGCGGTGCTCCTTCTGGGCGACCGACACGATGCGGCCCCGCTGGTCGAAGAGCAGGCAGCGCGACGAGGCTGTCCCCTGGTCGATGGATGCCACGTAGGCGCCCGTCATGCTGCGCCTCCTCCACGGGCCCGCCGGGCACATGACCGCGCCGTCAGGGCCGTCGGGATCACTGGCGCACCGGCCTGGTCAGTGCCACGGCAGGGTCCAGTGTCCCGAGCGGCACCGGCGCTGTCAAGCGCCCGGATCGCGTCACAACGCCCGAGCCCGGCTACCACGGGATCGCCCCCAGCTCGCGCGAGACCGAGCGCGCCGCCTCGCGCACGTACTGGACCAGGTCGCTGCGCGGGGCCTCCGCATCGCAGAGACGCTCCAGAGGACCGGAGATGGAGATGGTGCCGACGGTCTCCTCGCGGCGATCGGTGATGGGCGCCGCCAGCGAGCCCTCGCCGTCCACCAGCTCCCCGATCTCCGCCGCCCAACCCCGGCGCTTGACCTCCTTGACCGACGTGCTCAGCTGGCGGACGTCGGTCATGGTGCGGGGGGTGAAGGCGGTGAGCCCCTCCGGGCCGAGCTCGGAGAGCAGGTAGGGGTTCGCCGCCAGCAGGGTCTTGCCCATGGCGGTGGCGTGGAGGGGCAGCAGGGCTCCGACCTGGAGCACCTGGTAGCTGTCGTCGGGCCGGAAGACGTGGTGAACGACCAGCACCCGGAAGTCGTGCAGGGTGCCGAGCCGGACCGCCTCGTTGCTCCGCCCGGCCAGCGAGTCCGCCCAGCTGAGCGCCCGGGTGCGCAGCTCGTTGCCGTCCAGGTAGCTGCTCCCCAGATGGAGAAGCGCGGCGCCCAGCTGGTACTTCCCGGAATCGGCGTCCTTCTCCACGAACCCCAGCTGCTGGAGGGTGCGGAGAATGCCGAAGACCGTCCCCTTGGGCAGGCCGAGCTGGGCCGTCAGCTCCCCGAGGCTGAGGCGGCGGTTCCGGCCCGCCAGGAGGCGCATGAGCTGAGCGGCCCGTTGAATCGATTGAATCGGCCGCGGCATCCCGATACCGTACCCGATCTGTAGGTCATTAAGAAGAGGGGGTTGACAATGCCCTACGCGGCAGGATAATGGCGAACGCGTTCGGGACCGAGCGAACCGGCAACCGGCCAGGCGAAGGCCGGCCGGTTCGTGCGGAAGGGAGGAACTGCGCGTGCGGGCTGGTGTCGCGCGACGGGCGTGCTGTGCGGGCTGGGGTCGCGCGACGCGCGCGGTGTGCCGCCCGGTTTCAGAGGTTGGGCCAAGTAATGGCTTGGATCAATAGGAGGGTTTGGCATGGCTGACGAGTATCGACCGATACATGGCGCGGGGCGTCAGGGATTCGGTCTGAAGGGGCTCTGGGGCGAGCTGTCGGCGGAATTCATCGGGACGATGACCCTGATCATGTTCGGTGACGGGGTCGTCGCCATGGCGGTGGCCGCCCTCCCCGGATCGGGCAGGGCCGCTACTGCGACAACCATCTTCAACGCCGCCGGCGACTGGCTGCTGATCACCTTCGGATGGGCGATCGCCGTCATGGTCGGCGTCTACGTGGCCGGCGGTGTCAGCGGGGCCCACATCAACCCCGCGGTGACCCTGGCCCTGGCGATCAGGCGCCGCTTCCCCTGGAACCACGTGGCGCCCTACTGGATCGCCCAGGTGGTCGGGGCCTTCCTCGGCGCGGCAATGGTGATGTGGGTCTACCGCGACGCCATCGCCGCCTACAACACGGCAGCGCACCTGGCCCCCGCGGCCGGCAACGCGCTGGCCACCTACTCGATCTTCGCAACCTTCCCCGCCCCCTACTTCCATGGGAGCATAGGAGGGCCGTTCCTCGATGAGGCGGTGGGCACTGCCCTGCTGGTGCTCGGCGTGTTCGCCGTGACCGACTCGCGCAACACGGCACCGATGTCCAACATCGGTCCGCTCATCGTCGGCCTTGTAGTGTTCGCGGTCGGCACCTCGTTCGGTGCCAACACCGGGTACGCGATCAACCCCGCCCGTGACTTCGGGCCGCGCGTCTTCGCATGGCTCGCCGGCTACGGTCAGGTGGCCTTCCCGGGAACGTTCAACAACGGCAAGGGCTTCTCGTTCAGTGACTACTTCTGGATCCCGATCGTCGGTCCTCTCTTCGGTGGTTGTGTCGGTGCCATCGTCTACGACTTCTTCATCGGTGACGTCCTCCACGCCCGCAAGTCGCGGACCGGCTCGCCCGACGAGGTCAAGGAAGAGGTCGGCTTTGCTGAGCCCAACGTCCAGCCCGACCGGTTGTAGCAGGCGACCGACATGAAGAAGCTGATCAACCGCGTCGAGGACGTTGTCAAAGAGGAGTTGGAAGGCATCGTCGCCGCTCACTCGGACCTCGTGCGGGTGCACTTCGCGCCCAACTACGTGGTTCGGGCCGACGCGCCGGTCAGCGGCAAGACGGCGCTCGTCTCCGGCGGAGGTTCGGGACACGAGCCGATGCACGGGGGCTTCGTGGGCATGGGCATGCTGGATGCAGCCTGCCCGGGCGAGGTCTTCACCTCCCCCACCCCCGATCAGATCCTGGAGGCGACCAAGGCGGTCAGCGGCGGCGCCGGGGTGCTCCACATCGTCAAGAACTACACCGGGGACATCCTGAACTTCGAGATGGCCGCCGACCTTGCCAAGGCCGACGGCACCGAGGTTGAGGCGGTGGTGATCAACGACGACGTGGCGGTCCAGGACAGTCTCTACACCGCCGGGCGGCGAGGGGTTGGCACCACGGTGCTCGCGGAGAAGATCTGCGGCGCCGCGGCGGAGGCCCATCAGCCGCTGGGCAAGGTCGCCGAGCTGTGCCGTCGGGTCAACGCCAACGGGCGGAGCATGGGCATGGCCCTGACCTCCTGCACGGTGCCCGCGGCCGGCAAGCCGACATTCGAGCTGGGCGAGCAGGAGATGGAGATCGGGATCGGCATCCACGGGGAGCCGGGCCGCGAGCGCCGCGCGCTGGCGACTGCCGACGAGATCACGGAGATGCTGACCAAGCCGATCGTCGAGGACCTGCCGTTCAAGCGGGGCGATTCGGTGCTCGCGTTCGTCAACAGCATGGGCGGCACACCGCTCATCGAGCTCTACATCGTCTACCGGGCGCTGGCCCGGTACCTGGACGGTGTGGGCGTGAAGATCACGCGCAACCTGATCGGCCCCTACATCACCTCTCTGGAGATGGCTGGCTGTTCCATCACCCTGCTCCGTCTCGACGACGAGATGACCAAGCTGTGGGACGCCCCCGTCAAGACCCCAGGTCTGCGCTGGGGAGTCTGAGCAGCAGAAGAGATACAGGATCGGTTGAGGGCAGCGGCGATGACGATCACGTACGAGCAGGGACTCGCCTTCGTGAGAGGCTTCGCCGCTGCCATAGCCGAGAACAAGGAGTACCTGACCCAGTTGGACTCGGCGATCGGCGATGCCGACCACGGGACCAACATGGACCGGGGCATGCAGGCGGTGGTGCCCAAGGTCGACGCCCTGGTGGGAGCCGACCTCTCCCAGCTGTTCAAGACCACGGCGATGACCCTGATATCGACGGTGGGCGGAGCCAGTGGACCTCTGTACGGCACTCTCTTCTTGCAGCTGGGCACCAGCGTGGCGGGCAAGACCGAGCTCTCGGCCGAGGACTGGGGCGAGGCCCTGGAAGCCGCCGTCCAGGCGGTGCGGGCCCGTGGCAAGGCCGAGCTCGGAGACAAGACCATGATCGATGCCCTGCAGCCGGCTGCCGACTCGCTGCGCGGGGCGGCCCAGGACGGAGCCACCCTCGAGTCGGCGCTGGCCGCCTGCGAGGAGGCAGCCGAGCAGGGCATGCAGGCCACCATCCCGCTGGTGGCGCGCAAGGGACGGGCCAGCTACCTGGGAGAGCGCAGCGCCGGGCATCAGGACCCGGGGGCGACCTCCTCATGGCTGCTGGTCCGGGCAGCCCGACAGGCATTCACGGCTGAAACGTGAGCTGGGAGTAAGGAGAACGCATATGGCCGAATACGTCGGGGCGCTGGACCAGGGAACCACCAGCACCCGCTTCATGATCTTCAACCACTCCGGCGGAGTGGTCGGCATCGACCAGAAAGAGCACGAGCAGATCTACCCCAAGCCGGGCTGGGTCGAGCACGACGCCCTGGAGATCTGGACCCGCTCCGTGGAGGTCATCCGCGGGGCCCTCAAGAAGACCGGCCTCAAGGCCTCCGACCTGGCCGCGGTCGGGGTCACCAACCAGCGCGAGACCGCGGTGGTGTGGGACCGCAGGAGCGGCAAGCCGGTGCACAACGCCATCGTCTGGCAGGACACCCGCACCGACACCATCTGCAACGAACTCGCCAAGGACGGTGGCCAGGACCGCTTCCGGGCCAAGGTCGGCCTGCCGCTGGCCACCTACTTCTCCGGCCCCAAGGTCAAGTGGCTGCTCGACAACGTCGAGGGGCTGCGCGCCAAGGCTGAGGCCGGCGACCTGGCCTTCGGCAACATCGACAGCTGGTGCATCTGGAACCTCACCGGCGGGGTCGACGGCGGTGTCCACATCACCGACGTGAGCAACGCCAGCCGCACCATGCTGATGAACCTCGAGACCCTGGACTGGGATCCGGAGATCCTCAAGATCATGGGCATCCCGAAGTCGATGCTCCCCCAGATCCGGCCGTCCAGCGAGGTCTACGGCAAGTGCGTCGGCGACCTGGCCGGCATCCCCGTCGCAGGCGACCTGGGCGACCAGCAGGCGGCCATCTTCGGCCAGACCTGCTACTCGGTCGGCGAGGCCAAGAACACCTACGGCACCGGCAACTTCATGCTCCTCAACACGGGCACGAAGCCGGTGCAGTCCAAGAACGGGCTGCTGACCACCCTCGGCTACAAGATCGGCAACCAGCCGGCCGTGTACTGCCTGGAGGGCTCCATCGCCATCACCGGCGCCCTGGTGCAGTGGCTGCGCGACAACCTGGGGATGATCGCCACCTCGGCTGACATCGAGACCCTGGCCAAGACCGTCGAGGACAACGGTGGCGTGTACTTCGTGCCCGCCTTCTCGGGGCTGTTCGCCCCCTACTGGAAGAGCGACGCACGCGGCGTCATCGCCGGCCTCACCCGCTACGTCAACAAGGGCCACATCGCCCGCGCCGTGCTGGAGGCGACCGCCTGGCAAACCCGCGAGGTCCTGGACGCCATGAACGCCGACTCCGGCGTGGCCCTCACCGCGCTCAAGGTCGACGGCGGCATGGTCTTCAACGAGCTGCTCATGCAGTTCCAGGCGGACGTGCTGGGCGTCCCCGTCATCCGGCCCAAGGTTGCCGAGACCACGGCTCTCGGCGCCGCCTACGCCGCCGGGCTCGCGGTCGGCTTCTGGAAGGAGGTCGAGGAGCTCCGCAAGAACTGGCAGGTGGACCGCACCTGGGAGCCCAAGATGGACGCCACCAAGAGGGAGGAGGAATACAAGCTCTGGAAGAAGGCGGTCACCCGCACCTTCGACTGGGTCGAGTGATCCGCAGGCAGGCAGACTGAACCGGAACCATGACTGAAGCTCTCGAGTGCCAGCTGCTGGTGATCGGGGGTGGTTCCACGGGGGCCGGGGTGGCCTGGGACGCCGCGCTGCGCGGTTTCCAGGTCATCCTGGCCGACCGGGGGGACCTCGCCACCGGTACCACCGGCCGCTTCCATGGCCTGCTTCACTCCGGCGGCCGCTACGCGGTCCGCGACCCCGGCGGCGCCCGGGAATGCGCGCGTGAGAACGCGATCCTCCGGCGGGTGGCGAGCGAGGCCATCGAGGACACCGGTGGTCTCTTCGTGACCACGCCGGCGGACGACCTCGAGTACGCCGACCGGTTCCTGGCGGCGTGTCCCGAGGCTGAGGTCACCGTCGAGGAGATCTCACTCCGCGAGGCGCTCCGCCGCGAGCCGCGGCTCAACCCCAAGATCCGGCGGGCCTTCGCGGTGGCGGACGGGAGCATCGATAGCTGGAAGCTGGTCTGGGGCTGCGCGCGCGGCGCCGAGCAGCACGGAGCCAGGATCCTCGCCTATCACCCGGTCACCGCCATCGTGCGCGAGGGGGACCGGGTGGTGGGGGCGCGCCTGCATGACCTGCACGGTGAGCGCCAGGTCGAGGTGCGCGCCCAGTGCGTGATCAACGCCGCCGGAGCCTGGAGCGGGCAGGTGGCCCGGATGGCCGGCTGCGAGGTCGGCGTCCGCCCCGGCAAGGGGGTGATGGTCGCCATCAACCACCGGCTCGCCGACTGCGTCGTCAATCGCTGCCACCTGACCGGCGACGGCGACATCGTGGTGCCGAGCCACAGCGTGAGCGTCATCGGCACCACCGACACCCCGGTCGAGGACCCCGATGACATCGAGCCGACGCCGGCCGAGGTGGCCGCGATGATGGAGGCGGGGGACGTCCTCCTGCCCGGCTTCAGCCGGGCCAGGGCGCTGCGGGTCTGGTCGGGAGCGCGCCCGCTCCTCCCCAAGGTCTCGGGCGCGGTCGCCGACGATCGCGCCGTCTCCCGCTCCCACACCGTCCTCCGCCACCGCGAGCGTGACGGCGTTGCCGGCTTCGTCTCGATCGCCGGCGGCAAGCTCACCACCTTCCGGCTGATGGCCAAGGACACCGTCGACGCCGTCTGCGCCGAGCTGGGCACAGAACGCGCCTGCACGACCGCGGAGACCCCCCTGCCGGGCAGCACCGATCATCGCTACTACCGGCTGCCGGACCACCAGGAGGACTTCGAGAAGGGACGTGCCGACGACCCCATGATCTGCGAGTGCGAGCTGGTGTCACGGTCGGACCTCCTGGCCGCCGCGCGGCGCCGCCCGAACGCCCAGATCGACGATCTGCGCCGGGTCCTGCGGATCGGCATGGGACCCTGCCAGGGCGGTTTCTGCGCCTTCCGGACCGCCGCCATCCTGCACGGCCAGAAGGAGTACGGGCGGCCCCAGGCCAACGCCACGCTGCGCGCCTTCGTCCAGGAGCGGTGGAAGGGCCAGCGCCCCGTGCTCTGGGGCCAGCAGCTCCGTCAGGCGCGACTGGACGCGTGGATCTTCCAGGGGGTGCTCGACATCGAGCACCTGCCCAACTGAGGCGGGGCGGGAGGTGACGCGGTGAACACCGACGCGCTGGTGATCGGGGCCGGGACCGCCGGGCTGGCCGCCGCCACCCGTCTGGCCCAGGGCGGTCTGCGGGTGCTGGTGGTCGCGACCGGTGAGGGCTGCCTTCCGCTCGCCAGCGGCACGGTGGACGTCCTCGGCTACGCGCCGCACCGGGTCACCAGCCCGCTCGAGGCGCTCCCCGGATTTCTCGATGCCAACCCCGAGCACCCCTACCGGCTGGCCGGCGCGGCGGGGCTCGAGCGGAGTGTGGCCTGGTTCCTCGAGGTTGCCGAACCGCTCGGCTACGGCGGCGGGCTGGACCGCAATCGCTGGGTGCCGACCGTGCTCGGCGGCCTGCGTCCCACCGCCCTGCTCCCCGGGAGCATGTCTGCCGCCGACCTGGGCGGCGGTGGAGAGGTGGTCATCGCCGGCATCCGCGGCTTTCGCGACTTCCATCCCGCGCTCCTCGCCGAGAACCTCTGCCAGGTGGCGTCCGCGACCGCGAAGCCGATCCGGGCCCGCGCGACCGAGCTCGACTGGGCCGGCAGCGCCGGTGACCTGGTCCCCTTCCGGCTCGCCCGCCGCCTCGAGAACGAGGAGACCCGCCGGGGGCTGGCCGCCCAGCTGCGCGAGCGGGCCGGCGGCGCCGCGGCGGTGGGGATGCCGGCGATCCTCGGTCGCGAGAAGGCCGCCGAGGTCCACGCGGATCTGGAGCGCCGCATCGGCGTGCCCGTCTTCGAGATCCCCGGCCTGCCCCCGTCCCTGCCCGGCCTGCGTCTCTTCGACTGCCTCCGGCGGGCTCTGCGCGGCGCCGGCGGGCGGCTGATCCTGGGCAGCAGCGCCATCTCCGCCAGCAAGAAGAAGGACACGGTCACCGCGGTGACCATCACCCAGGCCTCCCGCCCGGTGGAGGTGAGCGCCGGCTTCTACGTCCTGGCGACCGGGGGCTTCGCCACCGGCGGCATCGTGCGCGAGCCCGACGGCGAGCTCCGGGAGCCCGTCTTCGGGCTGCCGGTCCACGGCCTGGCGCCGGGGCAGGCGGCCTTCGGCGACGAGTACCTCGCCGAGCACCCCCTGGACCGGGTCGGGCTGCGCACCGACGCCGACGGCCGGCCCCTGGACGCATCCGGGGCGGCCTACGCGGACAACCTCTACGCGGCCGGCGCCGCGCTCGCCGGCGCGCTGCCCTGGCGGGAGAAGTCGGGCGAGGGGGTGAGCCTCGCCACCGCCTGGCACGCGGCCGAGGCCATCCTGGGCACCCGGTTCCTGGCGGGCAGAGCGGCGTGAGGTGGACCGGATGAGCGTGCTGATGGAGACCGAGACCCTGACCGAGGGCCTGATGGTCCGCCCCTCTCTGGACGGCTGCATCAAGTGCACCATCTGCGAGAGCGCCTGCCCGTATGCGGCGGTCACGGAGCGCTTCCCCGGGCCCAAGACGGTGGGGCCCCAGGAGGAGCGCTTCCGCCATGGCCCGCTGTCGGCCGACTGGTCCGTCGACTTCTGCTCCGGATGCGGCATCTGCAGCCGCGTCTGTCCCCAGGAGGTGCGAATCGCAGAGATCAACTCGCGTGCCCGGGCCCAGCTCAAAGAACGGCGCGGCATCCCCCTGCGCGACCGGCTGCTGGCACGACCCGACGTCATGGGCCGGCTCGGCCGGCCGATACGCCCGCTCTTCAACTGGGCCATGGGCACGCCCCTGGTGCGCGTTCCGGTGGAGCGCGTGCTCGGCATCCACCGCAAGGCGGCCATCCCCAAGGTGGCGCCCCGCACCTTCCGGCACTGGGCGCGCCGCCACCCGGACCGCCCGGCGAGCGACCGGGTCATCTACTTCCACGGTTGCAGCACCAACTACTTCGAACCCCGTCTGGGCCGGATGGTGGTCGCCGTGCTCGAGCACCAGGGGCTTGCGGTGGAGATGCCCGAGCAGGGCTGCTGCGGGTTGCCGCTCCAGTCCAACGGCAGCTTCCCCGCCGCCCGCACCTACGTCAGCCGGCTGGCGCGCCAGCTCGGGAGCGGGTCCGATGGGGTCCCGGTCATCGCCTCCTCGACCAGCTGCGGGCTGATGCTCAAGCGCGAGGCCCGCGAGATCCTGGGAGTGGAGGAGCCGGCACTGGTCGACATCTCCCAGCGCACCTACGACCTCTTCGAGTTCCTCCACGAGCTGCACGAGCAGGGCCGCCTCAAGACCGACTTCCAACCGGTGGAGCTCACCGCCGCCTACCACGCACCCTGCCAGCAGCAGAATCAATTGATCGGCAAGCCCGCGCTCGACGTCCTGGCCCTGGTGCCGGGCCTGCGCCTGGTCGAGCTGGACCGCGACTGCTGCGGCGTGGGTGGCACCTACGGCCTCAAGCGGGAGAAGTACGCGATCTCCATGGCCGTGGGCGACGGCCTCTTCTCGGACATCCGCGAGACCGCGCCGGACCTCGTCCTCTGTGACAGCGAGACCTGCCGCTGGCACATCGCCAAGGCCACCGGCTTCCCGGTGGTCCACCCCCTGGAGCTTCTCCACCGGGCCTATGGCGGTCACTGACCCCGGTCAGCCCTCGGCGGGCGATCAGCCGGTCGGCCTGGTCCTCGTCTCGCACAGCGCGCAGCTGGCCGAGGGGGCAGCGGAGCTGGCCCGCGCGATGGCGGGCGAGGACGTCCGGATCGTCGCGGCGGGCGGCATGGCCCCCCCGGAGACCGCCCTGGGCACCGACGCCATGCGGGTCGCCGACGCCATCGGCGCGGCCTGGTCCGACCGCGGCGTGCTGGTGCTGATGGACCTCGGCAGCGCCGTGCTCTCCGCCGAGATGGCGGTCGAGCTGCTTCCCGAGGAGCGCCGCGCCCGGGTGCTGCTGAGCGCCGCCCCGCTGGTGGAGGGTGCGGTCGCCGCCGCAGTGGCCGCTCGGCTGGGGGAGCCCCTCGAGCGAGTGGCCGGGGAGGCGAGCGGTTCCCTGGATGCCAAGCGCGCCCAGGTGGGCGGGCCCGCCGAGCCGGCCCAGGCCCCGGCCGTGCCGCTGCCGCAGCTCGGCGGCCCGATCTCGGAAACCCGGCTGCGGGTGGACATCCCGCTGGGGCTCCACGCCCGCCCGGCGGCCCGTCTGATCCGCGCCACGGCGGGCCTCCAGGCGGAGGTGGTCGCCACCAACGCCACCACCGGCTCGGGGCCGGTCAGCGCGCGCAGCCTCAATGCCCTCGCCGGGCTTCAGGTCCGCCAGGGCCAGGAGCTTCTGGTCAGGGCCTCCGGGCCGGACGCCCTGAGGGCCATCGAGGCGGTCAGAGGGCTGGCGGAGCGCCGCTTCGACGAATCCGCCACGCCCCCAGCAGGCCGAACTGCGCCAGCGGCGGTGCCCCCGCCGCCACTGCCCGAGACGGCCGGTGCGGCCGCGGGGGAGCTGCGCGGCATCGCCGCCTCACCGGGGACGGCCCTGGGGCCGCTCCGCTTCCTCGAGGAGACCGACCCCGTGATCCCCGACGCGCCGGCCTCCGACCCCGACGCCGAGCTCGCGGCCCTGGAGGGCGCCGTGGCCGCGACCCGCGCCGAGCTCGAGCAGCTGAGGGAGACGACCCGGGCGCGCTCCGGGAGCGCCGACGCCGACATCGTCGACGCCGACCTGCTCTTCCTGGAGGACCCCGAGCTGCTGGAGCCGACCCGCGCCGCGATCGCCCAGGAGCGGCGCACCGCCGCCCAGGCCTGGTCCGAGGTCTCGGCCCGGCTGCGCCTCTCCTGGGAGCGGCTCGACGATCCCAACATGCGGCTCCGGGCCGCGGATCTGGCCGGGGTCAGCCGCAAGGTGCTCCACCGCCTGCTGGGGCACTCGGCGCCCGTCCTCCGGGAGGCGGGCATCGTCGTCGCCCGCGACCTCGCACCGACCGACACCGCCGCCCTGGACCCGAGCCGGGTGACGGGGATCGCCACCGCCGGAGGCGGACCGACCTCCCACAGCGCCATCCTGGCCCGCTCCCTCGGCATCCCCGCGGTGGTGGGTCTCGGTGAGGAGCTGCTGGCCGCAGCCCCGGGGCGGATCGCGCTGCTCGACGGCGGCCGCGGGACCCTCGCCCTCGACCCGTCCCCCGAGCTGGTGGCGCGGGCACGGACGGAGGCGGAGGGCGCGGCGGCGCGGGCGGCGCACGCCGCCGCCGCCGCCCACCGCCCGGCGGTGACCCGCGACGGCGTCGCGGTGGAGGTCGTCGCCAACCTCGGCGCCGTCGAGGAGGCGACCCGGGCGGTGGAGGCGGGCGCGGACGGGGTCGGGCTGCTGCGCACCGAGTTCCTCTTCCTGGAGGCGAGCTCGATGCCCGACGCGGAGGCCCAGGAGCGCGTCTACTCGGAGATCGCCCGCCGTCTGCAGGGCCGCCCCCTGACCATCAGGACCCTGGACGTCGGCGCGGACAAGCCCCTCCCCTATCTCCGCAGCGTCCACGAGGACAACCCGGCCCTCGGCGTCCGGGGCATCCGGCTCGGCCTCGCCCAGCCCGAGGTGCTCACCGCACAGCTGCGCGCGGTGGTCGCCACCGCGCGCCACCACCCCGTGCGGGTGATGTTCCCGATGGTCGCGAGCACCGCCGAGGTCGAGGCCGCCCGGGCCCTGCTCGACGAGGTGACGGGGTCCACCCCGGTGGCCCTCGAGGTGGGGGTGATGGTCGAGATCCCCTCGGCGGCGCTGACCGCTGCCCACCTGGCGGAGCGGGTCGACTTCTTCTCGCTCGGCACCAACGACCTCTCCCAGTACACGCTCGCCGCCGACCGGGCCAATGCGGAGGTCGCCACCCTGGCCGACGCGCTCCACCCGGCGACCCTGCGGCTGATCGCCGCAACCGCCGAGGCGGCCCGGGCCCATGGGCGCCGGGTCGCGGTCTGCGGAGAGCTGGCCGGTCAGGTCGACGCCGTCCCGCTCCTGATCGGTCTCGGCATCCGCGAGCTCTCCGTCGCCGTGCCCTCGGTTGCCCGGATCAAGGAAGCCGTGCGCGCCGCCGACAGCACGGAATGCGCCCGGCTCGCCCAGGGCGCGCTCGAGCTGGCGGACGGGGCCGCCGTCCGGGCGCTCCTCTCGGCCTCCGCGGGACATGCAACCATTGCTCCCCGAGATGGCCCGCCCCTCCCCTCCCGTGGTACCGGCGGCGGGCGCCCCACTCCCACGTCCTGAGGGAGCCACCGCGTCACCGGGCTCCCCGGCACCGCTCGAGGCAGCCGTGGCGTCGCCGGCATCCCCGGCCCCGCTCGAGGCAGCCGCGTCGCCGACCTCCCCGGGGCCGCTCGAGGCATCCGCCGCGTCGCCGGCATCCCCGCCGCCGCATCCGGTGCCGGTCGCTCGCTCCCGAACCCTGACCGCCGTGGTCGGCACCACCACCACGCTGCGGCTGGCGCTCACCCCGGTGGTGGCCGCCCTCGCCCTGACCGGGCAACCGTGGCCGGCCGCCGCGGTGTTCGCGATCGCCGCCGGCACCGATTACCTCGACGGCTTCCTCGCCCGCCGCTGGCGCGTGGCCACGATCACCGGCAGCTTCCTGGACACGACCGCCGACAAGGTCCTGGTGGCCGGGGTTCTGATCGCCCTGACCAGCCTGGGTCAGGCCTCCCCCTGGCCGGTGATGATCATCGTCTGCCGCGAGGTGATGGTGATGGGGTTGCGGGGCTCGGTGGCGGCGTCGGGTCAGGTCATGCGACCGTCGTCGCTGGGAAAGAGCAAGGCGACGCTCGAGTTCGTCGCCCTCATCCTCCTGCTCCTGCGCGTCAACCGGCGCCTCGGCCCCACCGGCATCGGCGAGTGGGCGCTCTGGGCCGCGGCAGCCCTGGCGGTCATCTCCGCCGGCGATTACGTCTCCCGATGGGCGGGGATCACGCTCCGCAGCCCGCGACCGGCACGCCCCTCGTGACCGCCCGGTCCTGATCACCGAGGCCTTCCCGCCTGGGATCTCGCGCAGGCCCGTTTCCGCCTCCGGGCTCGCGCGCGCGCGCCCGGGACCTCCCGCCGCCCGGCTATCGTGGTCGCGTGGAGATGGTTGCGCTGGGGCAGAGCGGGCCCCAGGTCAGCCGCATCGGGCTGGGCATGGCCGCCCTCGGGCGGCCCGCCTACATCACCACCGGCCGCACCCAGGACTTCGGCGCGGACCGCTCCGAGGAGAGCTTCCGGGCGCGCAGCTGGGAGGTCCTCGATGCGGCCTACGCACTGGGCATCCGCTACCTCGACTGCGCGCGATCGTACGGATCCGCCGAGGCCTTCGTGGCCGGCTGGCTGGCCCGCGGCAACCGCGATGGCGTCGTGGTCGGCTCCAAGTGGGGCTACACCTACGTGGGCGCCTGGGACCCACGGGCGGCGGTTCACGAGGTCAAGGACCATTCGCTGGCCGCCTTCCAACGCCAGTACGCCGAGAGCCGCGCCCTGCTCGGCACCCACCTCCGCCTCTACCAGGTCCACTCCGCGACCCTGGAGTCGGGCGTGCTCGAGGACCGCTCGCTGCACGCCGCCCTGGCCCGCGAGCGTGACCGCGGGCTCCGCCTCGGCATCACCACCTCGGGGCCCGCTCAGGCCGAGACCCTGCGCCGCGCGCTGGAGCTCCGCAGCGGCGGTGGGCCGCTCTTCTCAGCCGTCCAGGCGACCTGGAACCTGCTCGAGCCCTCGGTCGAGCCCGCCCTCATCGAGGCGGCCTCGGCGGGCTGGGCGGTGATCGTCAAGGAGGCGGTCGCCAACGGCCGGCTGACCGCGAGCGGCGACGCCGGGGGCCCCGGGACTCCGCTCGGCGAGCTGGCCGCCGCCGGCAGCGTCAGCCCCGACGCGCTCGCCCTGGCGGCCGCGCTCGCCAGGCCGTGGGCGACGGTGGTGCTGAGCGGCGCCGCGACCGCCGACCAGTTGCGCAGCAACCTCAGCGCCCTGGAGGTGAGCCTCCCCGTCCTCCCCGACCTCGCCGAGCCGGCGGCGGCGTACTGGGCGCAGCGATCGCAGCGCCCCTGGAGCTGAACCCCGGAGCCGGAGCCGCCTCCGCCCGGAGCGGAACCGCCCCCCGCTACCCCTCGCTCTCGGCCCGCCGTCGGGGGACGATGCGGAGCCGCACCCCCCCGAAGCCGAAGACGGCCCGGATCCGGTTCTCCAGGTAGCGCACGTAGGAGAAGTGGAGCAGCTCGGGATCGTTGACGAAGAGGACGACGGTCGGATTGGGGGTGCTGGCCTGGGTCGCGTAGAGGATCTTGAGGCGGCGGCCCCGGTGCATCCCCGGCGGCCGGCTGGCCACCGCGTCACGCACCAGCTGGTTGAGGGCGCCGGTGGGCATCCGGGTGGCCCGCGCGTCGGCCACCGCCCGGGCGGTGTCCAGCACCTTGGGCACGTTGCGCCCCAGCAGCGCGCTCACGGTGAGCACCGGCACCCCGGGGACGAAGTCGAAGGCGGCGGCGATGCGGTGCAGGGTCTCGGGGTCGGCGCGGACCTCCTGGGAGATCAGGTCCCACTTGTTGGCGATCACCACCACGCCCTTGCCGGCGTCGACCGCGTAGCCCGCGATGTGACGATCCTGGGCGACGATCCCCTCGGAAGTGTCGACGACCACGAGGGCGACGTCGCTCCGCTCCAGCGCCCGCATCGCCCGGAGCAGGCTGTAGTGCTCGACGTCGGTGCTGATCACACCCCGGCGCCGGATCCCGGCGGTGTCCACCAGACGGACGGGTCGGCCATGGTGGTCGACCACCGTGTCGACCGCATCCCGCGTGGTTCCGGCCACAGATGACACTAACGCGCGCTCCTCGCCCACCAGCAGGTTGAGCAGCGACGACTTGCCGACGTTGGGCCGGCCGATGATGGCGACCCGCAGCTCGTCGACCCGCTCCGCCGCCTCCCCCTCGGCCGGGGGCAGCCGCTCCACCACCTCGTCGAGCAGGTCGCCGGTGTCGGTGCCGCTCAGCGCCGAGATCAGCCGCGGCTCGCCCAGGCCGAGGCGGAACAGCTCGTGGGAGTAGTACGGGTCACCCGGCGAGTCCGCCTTGTTGCCGGCCAGGATCACCGGCTTGCCACCCGCGCGCAGGATCGCGGCCACGTCCTCGTCGAGGCCGGTCGCTCCGGCGCGCACGTCGACCATGAGGATGCAGAGGTCGGCCTCCTCGATGGCCATGCGGGCCTGCTGCTGGGTGCCGCGGGTCAGCTCGGCGATCCCCGGGTCCGCCGAGACCAGCGCGGTGTCCAGGCCGGCGGTGTCCACCAGCGTGAAGCGGCGCCCCCGCCACTCGGCCACCCCGTAGAGGCGGTCCCGGGTCAGCCCGGCGGTCTCGTCGACGATCGCCTGGCGCTCACCGGTGAGGCGGTTGAAGAGGGTGGACTTGCCCACGTTGGGCCGTCCCACGATGGCGACGATGCCGCTCACCGGCCCCAGCGCGGAGTCGCCGCCGCGGCGGCGTGAGCGCCGGGTGCGCACCGTCCCCCCGGACGGGCTCACGACCCCTCCGCATCCAGCACGATGGCCTCCAGGCTCTGGGCTCCGGCATCGAGGCTGAAAGCGTTGAGGTCACCGGTGCCCCCGGCCACGCTGCTGACGATGATGTACGCGTAGCCGGGCCAGCCGAGCCCGCTCGCCTGCGCCGAATCGGTGGCCGAGGCGCGGGCCGGATGGTCGGGGTGGCTGTGCCAGAAGCCCACCACATCGAGGCCGCGGGCACGGGCGCGGCGGTCGGCGGCCTGGATGTCTCCGGGATCGAGGAGGTAGCGGTCGCGCAGGCGGTCGGTCGAGAGGTTGCGCCCTGAGGTCGCCTCGAGAACCGCGGCGGAATCGGTGTCAAAGCTGCCGATCAGCACGCCGCAGCCCTCGTCGGGATACGCGGCCGCGGCAAGGCGGCGGATCTCCGCCTCGGCGGCGGCGGAGAGCTTCAGCGACTCGACCGTCACGGTGGGGTCGTCCCGTAGAGACCGGTGCTCAGGTAGCGGTCGCCCCCGTCGCTGAAGATCGTGACCACCACCCCGCTCTCGATCTGCCGGGCCACCTCCCGCACCCCCCAGAGGTTGGCGCCGCTCGAATGACCGACCAGGATGCCCTCGGTCGCGGCCAGCCGCCGGGCCAGCTCGTAGGCCTCTTCGGTGGGCGCCCCCAGGTCGGCATCCGCCAAGTTCGGGTCATAGATGCCCGGAACTATCGCGGTCGCCATGTGCTTGAGGCCCTCCAGGCCGTGCCACGGGGACTCGGGCTGGACGCTGTAGAGCCGGACCTGCGGGTTGAGCTCACGGAGCCGCCGCCCGGTGCCCACGAAGGTCCCGGCGGTGCCCAGGGCGGCGACGAAGTGGGTCACCGAACCGCCGGTCTGCTCCCAGATCTCGACCCCCGTGCCGTGGTAGTGGGCCCGCCAGTTCTCGGGGTTGTTGTACTGGTCGGGCATGTAGTAGCGATCGGGGTCGGCGGCCAGGATCTCGCGGCAGAGCCGGATGGCGCCGTCGCTCCCCTCCATCGGATCGCTGAAGGTGACCTCCGCACCGTAGGCGTGCACCAGGGCGCGGCGCTCCGCGCTGACGTTGCGCGGCATCACCAGGTGGACCCGGTGGCCGCGGGCGGCGCCGATCATCGCGTAGGCGACGCCGGTGTTGCCGCTGGTCGCGTCCAGGATCACCCGATCCCGGGTCAGCAGCCCGTGGCGCTCCGCCTGGGTGATCATGCGCAGCGCCGGCCGGTCCTTCACCGATCCTCCCGGGTTGCGGTACTCGGCCTTGGCGAGGACCTGGACCCCGGGGAAGTCGTCCTCGAAGAGGCGGATGCGGAGCAGCGGCGTGTTGCCGATCAGGTCCAGCAGGCTGGCTCCGAGGCGCGCGGGGACGATCGAGAGCTGAGGGTCGAATCCGGGCATCGCACCCATTATCAACGAGGCCGGAGGCCGGACCGCCCACCTCCGGCCGGGGCCGGGGCGGCGCGACGGAGATCAGCCGCCGGCTGCGGCGATGTCGACCCGGAAGCCGGCGCTGCCTCGGTGCGCGTCTGCGAAGAGGGCGACCACCCCGCTGGGACGGACGTGGATGGGGCCGTCCTCGCCGGGCAGCTCGACGAACCCGTTCTCCCCGGGCTTGCGCTGGAGCGCGGCCAGCGTCTCCTCGATGGTGAGCTTCACCGCCGTGTCCGAGCCGTTGACAAGCCGGATGATGGTCATGCGGGCATGCTCCTCTTTGCGCTGGCAGGGCCCATGGTAGCCGCCACCGCGTCCAGGGCAGCGCCCAGCTCGGCGAGCAGGTCCTCCTCCGCCTCGATCCCCACCGAGAATCGGAGCAGGCCGTCGCCGATCCCGAGAGCCCGCCGCCGCTCGGGCCCGAGGCCGCGGTGCGAGCTCAGCCCCGGGTGGCTGACGGTGGTCGCCACGTCGCCCAGCGATGGGGCCAGCGCCACCCCGGGGAGGCCCGCGAGCAGGAGATCCGCGCGCGCCCGCTCCTCCAGGTCGATGGCGAGCATCGATCCCCGCCCCCGGGGCAGCAGCCTTGCGGCCAGGGCCTCCTCCTCGGGACTCCGCGACCCCGGGTAGTGGACCGCGGCGACCGCCGGGTGAGCCGAGGCCAGGCGCGCGAGCGCCGCCGCGCTGGCCGCCCCCCGCTCGGCGCGCAGCCCGGCCGTGCGCAGCCCGCGCAGGCTGAGGAAGGCGTCGAACGGCGCCAGCACCGCGCCCAGGGTCCGCGAGTGGGCGTCGAGCCGGCTCGCCACCGGATGGTCGGGGCGGACCAGCACCGCTCCTCCCAGGACGTCGGCGTGACCCGAGAGCTGTTTGCTCAGACTCTCGAAGACCACGTCCGCGCCCGCCTCGAGGGGGCGGACCAGGAACGGCGTGGCAAAGGTGTTGTCGATGACGGTGGCCACCCCGGCGGACCGGCAGCGGGCCACCAGGTCAGGGAGGTCCAGCACCCCCATGAGCGGGTTGCCGAGGGTCTCCGCGATCACGCAGGCCACCCCGGACGAGAGGAGCTCGCCCAGTGCGTCGAGCTGATGGGCGACCTCGCCCGGGGGCGGCAGGTCCACCACCACCGGTTCGACGCCGAACGCGGCGAGCGGCCCCACGACCAGGCTCTCGCTGCCCCCGTAGCCGGGCCGGAGCAGCACGACGCGCCGGCGCCCCGGCTCCATCAGGATGCTGAGCGCGAGCAGGAGCGCAGCCTGCCCGCTCGAGGTGACGCGGCAGAGCGGCGGGGCGTCGAGACCCGCGCCCTCCAGAGCGGCCAGCGCCTCCTCCAAGCGATGAACGCTCGGGTTGCCGAAGCGGCGGTAACCGCTCTGGCCGGCGCCCATCGCCCGGTCCAGGTCGGCGAGGTCGATGAACGCGTCGACCGACGCCAGCGACGGCGGCTCGACGAGCGGCGAGCCGCCCGGCGCGGGATCCGGCGCGCCGGCCCGGGCGGCGACCGTGAACGGGCTGGGCGGTCGCTTCACCGCCGCGCCCCCCGGACGCCCCCCGTAGCGCTCATCACGTGCGGGTGGGGCCGGCTATGACGTCGGGACCCGGGGCAGCGCCGACCTGCCGGCGAAGACTGCCGAGCTCCCCAGCTCGCGCTCGATGCGGAGCAGGCGGTTGTACTTGGCGACCCGCTCCGAGCGCGAGGGCGCGCCGGTCTTGATCTGGCCACCGTTGATGGCCACCACGAAGTCGGCGATGAAGGTGTCCTCGGTCTCGCCGCTGCGGTGGCTCACCACCGGGTTGTAGCCGTGCGCCCGCCCCAGCGCCACCGTCTCCATGGTCTCGGTCAGCGTTCCGATCTGGTTGAGCTTGATGAGCACCGAGTTGGCGGCCCCGAGGTCGATGCCCTTCTGGAGGAGCTTGGGGTTGGTGACGAAGTTGTCGTCCCCCACCAGCTGGACGCGCTCCCCCAGCTTCTTGGTCAGCAGCACCCAGCCGTCCCAGTCGTCCTCGGCCATGCCGTCCTCGAGGGAGACGATCGGGTAGCGGTCGAGCCAGGTGGTCCACAGCTCGACCATCTCGACAGACCCCAGGGTGCGGCCCTCGCCCTTGAGCACGTACTTGCCGTCGTGGTAGAGGGCGGAGACGGCCGGGTCGAGGCCGATCCCGATGTCGGTGCCGGGTACATAGCCCGCCTTGAGGATGGCCTCGACGAGCAGCTCCACGGCCTCCTCGTTGTGCTTGAGCGAGGGGGCGAAGCCGCCCTCGTCGCCCTGCCCGGTGGCGTGCCCCTTCTCCTTGAGCACGGCGCGCAGGGCGTGGAAGCACTCGCTGCCGGCGCGCAGCGCCTCGGCGAAGGTCGGCAGCCCGAAGGGGATGAACATGAACTCCTGGAAGTCCACCGACGTCTGGGCGTGGGCGCCGCCGTTGAGGCAGTTGAACTGGGGCACCGGCAGGGTCACGGCGCCGATCCCACCCAGGTAGCGGTAGAGGGGGAGCTCGGTGGACTCGCAGGCGGCCCGAGCGGCGGCCAGGCTCACGCCGAGGATGGCGTTGGCCCCCAGCCGGCTCTTGTTCTCGGTGCCGTCCAGCTCGATGAGACGGGCATCGAGGGCGCCCTGGTCGAGGGCGTCCATGCCGATCACCTCGGGGGCGATCACCTCGGTCACGTTGTTGACAGCCTTGAGGACACCCTTGCCGCCGTACCGCGACGGATCGCCGTCGCGGAGCTCGACGGCCTCGTGCACCCCCGTGCTGGCGCCGCTCGGGATGATGGCCCGGCCCTCCCAGCCGCTGGCCAGCTCGACGTTAACCTCGACGGTCGGATTGCCCCGGGAGTCGAGAACCTCTTGGGCGGAGATCGATTCGATGAAGGTCATGGCCGGAGGATAGTCCCCGCGGACCGGCGGCCGTCAGGGGCGCAGGTCATCAGCGACCCCCGCCGATAGGCCGTCCCGAGGGGTGGCGGTGGCGGGCGCTGCCCGCGGCCGGCCTCACGGAGGGAGGGGACGCCTGACGGACGGGCCGGTGGTGGGTCAGTGACCCGCTCCCGACGGGATGACTAGCTGGACGGGGGCGGTGGGGGCGGGTACTGGGTGGGGCCCGGGTAGGGCGCCGGCGGGTAGGCGTACGGATACATGGGCTGCCCATACGGGAGCGCCGTGGCAACCGGGACGCTGCGCAGCACCAGGGCCCCGCCCAGCTTGTCGTGCAACCCCTGCTTGCGCGGGTCCCAGCCGACCCAGAGCAGGGCCAGCAGAACCGCCAGCTCGGCGATCGTTCCCAGTCCGGTCACGAGGGAGAGGAGCGCCGCCCCCCACCAGACGATCGCGCGCAGCACCGCCCGGCCGAGCGGCAGGGCGCTGGCGGTGTCCTCCTGGCAGACGACCCTCACCCCCACCGCCCTCTGGCCCACGGTGCTCCCCCATCCGCTCACCAGGACGCCGAAGTAGAGGAGGGCGGCGACGGCGTCGAGGACGGCGAAGGTCACCAGACCGTTCGTCGGGAGCACCAGCTGGGGGGTCGGCTGATTGTTCTGGGCCGCGTTGTTGACGGCGGTGATCCAGGGGGAGATGGTCGACCCGAAGATCACGAAGACGAGGATCAGGACGGGCACCGCGAAGATCAGACTGTCGATCAGGTAACCGCCAAAGCGCCGCCAGAAGCCGGCGTACGCCAGGCCCGGAGCCGGGCCCCACGGGGTGGGACCGGAGCCGTACCCGGGAGGCGGATAGCCGGGATAGGGCGGGTAGCCGCCCGGCGGCGTCGACGGTGGCTGCCAGCTCACCGGGGCAGCACCACCAGAGTCGTCACGGCGCCGCACGATACGCGCCCCATCGGCGCTGTGTCGAGGCCCCTTGGCAAACTCCTACACCGGGGACCGCAGCGCCTCGCCCAGGCCCTCCCAGAGCCTGGTCAGCACCCGGATCCCGGAGCGGAACTGGCCCAGGTCGAACTTCTCGTTGGGCGCGTGGATGTGGTCGTCGGGCAGCCCGAAGCCGACCAGCACCGAGGGCAGGCCGAGCAATCGGTCGAACATCTCCACGGGATGGATCGAACCGCCCGCCCGGGTGCGGTACGGCTCCACCCCGAAGACCTCGGCCATGGCCCGGGAGGCCGCCCGCACCCCGGGATGGTCACTCGAGGTGACCACCGGGTTGTTCCGAGACCCCACCGTCACGGTTACCCGGACCGCCTCCGGCGCGGCGGCCTCGATGGCGGCGCGCACCTGGGCGGCGACCGTCTCGGGGTTCTGGCGGGGCACCAGCCGGCAGGTGACCTTGGCGCCCGCCCGGGCCGGGATGATCGTCTTCGGACCCGGCCCCTGGTAGCCGCCCCAGACCCCGTTGATCTCCAGAGTGGGCCGGGTTGAGCGCCGCTCCGTGGTGGTGTAACCCTTCTCGCCAAACGTGACCGGAACTCCGCCGGCCAGGGTTCGGAAGGCGGCCTCGTCGAAGGGGATGGCGGCCACCCCGGCCCGCTCCTCCGGGGTCAGCTCGACCACGTCGTCGTAGAAGCCGGGGACGGTGACTCGCCCGGTCAGCGGGTCGCGCAGGGAGGCGAGGATCCGGGCCAGCGCCTCCAGCGGGTTGAGGATGGCTCCCCCGAACTCCCCGGAGTGGAGGTCCACGGAGGGACCGGTGACCTCCACCTCGAGGTCGAGCATGCCGCGCAGCCCGACGCAGACCGAGGGCTGGCCGGGCCCCTGCATGGCGGTGTCGGAGACGACGCAGAGGTCGGCGCCGAGGCGGGCGCGCTGCGCCTCGATCAGACCCCCGAAATGGACCGAGCCGATCTCCTCCTCGCCCTCCACGATGAGCTTGAGGTTGAGGGGCAGCTCGCCCCGGACCCGGAGCAGGGCCTCGACCGCCTTGAGGTGCATCCAGACCTGGCCCTTGTCGTCGGCGGTGCCACGGCCGCGCAGCACGTCGCCGGCGACCCGCGGCTCGAAAGGAGGCGACGTCCACTCATCCAGGGGGTCGACGGGCTGGACATCGTGGTGGCCGTATATGAGGGCGGTGGGGAGCGCCACGTCCACGATCCTCTCCGCGTAGACGGCAGGGTGCCCGGGGGTCTCGATCAGCTCGGCACGGGTGAAGCCGGCCTGCAGGGCGGCCCCGGCGAGGTGCTCGGCGTTGCGCCGAACATCGGCGCCGTGGGCGGGGTCGGCCGAGATCGAGGGGATGCGGCAGAACTCGATCACCTCCTCGAGGAAGCGCGGCTGGTGGGCGTCACAGTAGGCGTCGAGATCGGATGCGCACATGGGCCTGAGGTTAGCGCGCGGCGGGCACCTCCCCACATGCCCCGGTCCCTCCTCGACATACTTATGAGGGGCGAGCACAGCGGCGTTCTCTGATGTAGCCTTCACGCTGGCTGTCCCTCCCACCCACCCAACGTCCCAGCAGGAGGTCCGTCCCATGGCGGTCCAGGCCCACGCCCCCGGTTCCGGGGGCCTCCCGACCGAGGGAGCGGCCCTGAGCGAGCCATCCCCCACGGCGTACCTCTCCGCTCGCCCCCAGCCGCCCGCCGTGGACGGCGCCGTTGTGGAGCTGGTCGGCCGCCCGACCGCCACACCCCGATTCGTCGCGCAGCCCTCCGTCGCGGGCGCGGTCGAGTCGGCGGTGCTGCCGCACCAGCTCCACGAGATCGACCAGGTGGTCGAGATAGCCCGGCTCGCCGAGCTCCTGATCGAGAAGGACGCCCGGATCGCCCTCCTGGAGAGGGGCCTGGCCGAGTGGCGCGAGCGCGCCCGGGTCGAGATCGAGGCCCACGCGGGTGCCGAGCGGATCGCCTTCGAGCGCGAGCGCGACCTGGTCGGGGTGATCCACCAGCAGATCACAGCCATCGAGATCGCCGAGGCGACCACCCGGGAGGCGTTCCTCCAAGCGGACGAGCTCCGGGCCCGCCTCGACGACCAGACGGCGCTGGTGGAGGACGCCGAGCAGAATACGCAGGCCGCCCTGGCCCGCATGCACGAGCTCCAGGCCAGGATCGACGAGCTCGAGGAGCGGCTGCGCCAGCGGGCCCGCCACTGGTGGAGGCGCCGGGCCGCCTGAGGCCATCACCCCGCCCCGGTCGCGGAAGCCACCCTGCCGTAGCCCGCTCGTCGCCCCGTCGTTGCGAATGCATGGCGGCGATGTCACAAGCCCTGGGACGGGGCATGCGGGCGGTGCCGTCCGGCGTGACCATGGGCGCGGTCAGCCGGGTCAAGGGCGACTGGGGACGCTCGGCTCGGCAGCCAGGAGACCACCTCCATGGCCACGCCCCCTCTTCTCGCCCGCCGGCGGCTCCGGCGGCTCATCTCGGCTGCTTCGCTCGCCCTGGCGGCCTGCCTAGCCCTCAGCGCCGTGTCGGCGCTTGCCGTGGGCGCGGCGTCCGGCCGGCCCACTTCCGCAACGCCGGCGGGTCTCCTCACCGCCACCGCCACCGCCACCCCAACCCCGACGGCCACCCCCAGTCACACCCCGACCCCGACGGCCACCCCCAGCCACACCCCCACCCCGACGGCCACCCCCAGCCACACCCCCACGCCGACGGCCACCCCCAGCCACACCCCCACCCCGACGGGGTGGGGGTGTGGCTGGGGGTGGCCGTCGGGATCGGGGTGTGACTGGGGGTGGCCGTCGGGGTTG